>Ga0209015_10007_pt1 | contig 390240 bp, 331 predicted proteins | sample EPASupsiteSAE300_FD_187264 | JGI IMG/M metagenome (GOLD analysis project Ga0209015, IMG submission 187264) | Bioremediated contaminated groundwater from EPA Superfund site, New Mexico - Sample SAE3-00 (SPAdes) (version 2) | ecosystem: Environmental > Aquatic > Deep subsurface > Groundwater >...
CAACGCGCGAGCGTCGAGTTATCCACAGCCCTTCGACCCATTCGTCCCTCCCCCCGGCCCCCTCCGCTACTCGTGTTGAAAACACTAACAGATATTTCTAACGGAACATAGGTTCCAGAACAACGCCCGCCGGGATAACCTGAAACGGGTATGGGGTAGGTTATTCGGATATAACCACGGCATCATGGTCGTCGATCGCTTCTACGAGAACGTCGATCGAGACGGGAAAAACATTGTTCTGCAATTCGATCCGACGCCGCCGCAACCCATGCTGGTCGCGTGCCTTTGGTCACGCACGCCGATACCCGGCGAACCCGACCTGTGGTCATTTGCAGCGATCACGGACGAGCCTCCGCCAGAAGTCGCTGCTGCCGGCCATGATCGGTGCATCGTCCCAATCAAGCCAGAGAACGTCGAAGCGTGGCTCAACCCGGATCCTGCAAATCTGGCGGCGCAATATGCCATTCTCGACGACCGCGAGCGACCATACTACGAGCACCGGATGGCGGCGTGACTGGGCGCCGTGGAGTCTTCTATTGGCAATCAGTATTTACAGAGTTGCCCAGCGCCGTGCTCGTGCAATGAACAGGAGACTTCGTTTGCATTGGCACGAATTGGGTCTGTGTCGCGCCTGTCGTCGCGTGCGGGATAGCGTTCGAGGCGCCGAAGGCGGAGTAGGCAGCATTGCGCGAGTCAGTCGCTGATACGCTGCCTTGGGTGAGCATCGTCGCAAGATCTCTCTGAATTGCCGGGGCGTTTTGTGGTTGCGTTTGCATAGCGGCGCAGTATCGTTCGACGCGATCGTGCACGTCACTCATTAGTTTGAAGTGCGGTTCAATGGCGGCGCACCAACCAGCGTACCAGCTGGCGTCGCGAGCGTTGCGGTTCAACGCCACGTATTCGCCGCCGGCTGCCGCGGCGTTGTTATAGGCATCGACGTGGCCTTGCCAGCCCACGCCCTCGATCGCGCAGCCGGCGAGAACGGCAGGCAGCAGGGCTATCATCATTGCTTTTTTCATTATGGCTCCCCCAAATAACGGCCGGATGATAGCAGGCTCAAACGTTCGATAAACCGCAGGCGCGGTTTCACGCCAAGGCTGGCGGAAGAGGTATTTCGCGCGATGCAAGGCTGCTGACATCAATATCTTCGGCTGCGCACCAAGCTCCCGTCTTGCGATCAATATTGAGCAAGCGTGTGTTGCCGTGCTTTGCTATGAGCAGAAGCCCGATCCTGGAATCCTCTTTATGAGTCAGGTCGAAGCCCTGACGAAAAACAACGATCCGGCTGAATGTATCCGCCACAAGTTGACGCGCCTGCGTGCGTGCGTCGTAGTCGAGATCCTCGACACCTTTTACGAGTGCCGCCCACGCCTCCGCAAGCGCTGGTGTCGAGTTGGTTGCGATCGATGCAAGTTCGTATTCGATCGTTTCGGTAAGTTTTTGCTCGTCAGCTAGTTGGGCTTCAAGTTCTCGGGCCTTCCGAGCGAACGCAAGTGGTGCCGCATCGTTGTCCGCAAGCATGGCTTCGGTAACGCGAGCGATTTGCGCCTCGAGGTCTTGCGCGCGCTGCCTTGATTTGAGCAAGCGAGCGGCGAGCGTGGTAGAGCCGTCGTCACCATCAAGGAGGCGGGTTAGATTCATTTGGTCCGCGCAGAAATTCATGACAGCGCGCTCGATGGGAACCACGCTGGAACTACCGGCCACTTTGCAGCCCGCATTTTGGGCATATCCGACACAGATGATTCGCCGATGCCCGTCCTGCGGATGACCATTCTCTTTGCGCTTGCGGCTCATAAGGTTTTGGCCAACGACAGCGGTGCCGCAGTAACCGCAATAAGTAATACCGAGACCCGTCACGATACCTGGTATCTCGCCTTTGCCTTTGCGGCGGCCGCGCTGATCCGCCAGAAATTGCAGTTCCGCGAATTCCTCAGGCGTGAGAAGCGGCGGGTAATATCCCTCGAGCCGAAACTCCTCCCCATCTAGTACGAGCGTCTTCTCGCCGATCAAGGTGCGACTTCGTATAGTCTTATAAAGCTGAGTCGCGAAATTGTTGCCGGCATTGGTCATACTAAGGCCGCGGTCATCTAGCTCACGGACTACTCGCGTGGCGCCATGGCCTTGACGGAACATGTCGATCGCGTGGCGGACAGCCACTACGCGCTCTGGCACCAATTCAAACTTTCCAGTCGAGACGAAGCGAGTCCAATGCGGATCTTTTCCGTTGCGGACGACTCCGCGCCAAGTTCCAGCAATCCAGTTTTGGCATTGTCGGCGGATAGCCGCCTTGACGCGCTTACTTTTAGTGTCAGATTCTTCATGCGCCCGGATCATCACCAGCAGGCTGTACACCAGGTCCATAGGTTGGGCCTTAAGCCGTTCCCGGTTGTACTCGCGGCCGTCGCTGGCCGTAACGACGGTGATGCCGGCGTTGATGATTTGGGCAAGCTGCGCCTGTGCTTGGATTGGCTCCGCGCGGCTCAGACGGTCCAGCCCCTCGACGACAAGCACAGAACCCGGCATGATTCGGCCCTCGTCTACGGCGACGAGGAAGACGCCAAGCGCACCTTGCTTGACATGCCGCTGGTGATACGCGGATAGACCTTCGTCTCTGAGTGAAAGGGACGAATCAAGCACCATGCCGCGTTCGGCGGCCCAGCGCGCGGCGTATTCGAGTTGGCGAGCCGCGCTGCTGCCGGCCGCCTGTTTTGGGTCAGAGAAGCGCAAATAGCTGTAAACTCTCGACTTTGCTGTCATTCCAAGAAGCCCCAATGTCCAAGCTGCACACTGTAACCAATTCCGCCGCGCCCCGTATAGGTATGGTCTCCCTCGGGTGTCCTAAGGCTTTAGTCGATTCCGAACAGATCATCACGCAGTTGCGCGCCGAGGGTTACGAGATCTCTGGCACGTACGACGGCGCGGACCTCGTCGTCGTCAATACCTGCGGCTTCATCGACGAAGCGGTGCAGGAAAGCCTCGACGCGATCGGCGAGGCGCTCAGCGAAAACGGCAAGGTGATCGTTACGGGCTGCCTCGGTGCAAAGCAGAGCGCGAGCGGCTCGAACCTGATCGAAGAAGTGCATCCAAAGGTGCTGGCCGTGACCGGTCCGCACGCGCTCGGCGAAGTGATGCAGGCCGTGCACAACCATTTGCCGAAGCCGCACGATCCGTTCGTCGATCTGGTGCCGGCCGCCGGCGTGAAGCTCACGCCGCGCCACTATGCGTACCTGAAAATTTCCGAAGGCTGTAACCACCGCTGCACGTTCTGCATTATCCCGTCGATGCGCGGCGACCTCGTGTCGCGCCCGGTCGCCGACGTGATGCTCGAAGCGGAGAACCTGTTCAAGTCCGGCGTGAAGGAACTGCTGGTGATTTCGCAGGACACGAGCGCGTACGGTGTCGACGTCAAGTACCGCACCGGTTTCTGGAACGGCAAGCCGATCAAGACGCGCATGACCGATCTGGTGGCCGCGTTGGGCGAACTCGCGGCGCAATACGGCGCATGGGTGCGCTTGCATTATGTGTATCCGTATCCGAGCGTCGATGAAGTCATTCCGCTGATGGCCGAAGGTCCGTTCAAGGGCCACGTGCTGCCGTATCTGGACGTGCCGTTCCAGCACGCGCATCCGGAAGTGCTAAAGCGCATGAAGCGCCCGGCGAACGCCGAAAAGGTGATGGAGCGCGTAAAGGCGTGGCGCGAAATGTGCCCCGATCTGACGATCCGCAGCACGTTCATCGCCGGCTTCCCCGGTGAGACCGAAGAGCAATTCCAGACGCTGCTCGACTTCATTCGCGAGGCGGAACTGGATCGGGTGGGCTGTTTTGCCTACTCGCCGGTCGAAGGCGCGAGCGCCAACGAACTCGACGGCGCATTGCCCGATGAAGTGCGTGAAGAACGTCGCGCGCGTTTCATGGAAGTGGCCGAAGAAGTGTCGGCCAAACGGATCGCGAAGAAGGTCGGCAAGACGCTGAAAGTGCTGGTCGACGAAATCAATGCGGACGGCGGCATCGGCCGTACGGCGGCGGATGCACCCGAGATCGACGGTGTCGTGTATATCGCGCCGACCACCAAGGCGTCCAAACGTTACAAGGTCGGCGATTTCGTCTCGGTGAAGATCACCGGTGCCGATGGCCACGATCTGTGGGGCGAGGTCTAAGCAATGACGGTGAGTATGGCCCGCACGCCGGATGGCCGGTCCCCGGACAGCCGGCCTTTAGAAGTCCTCGCGCTCGGCGAGGCAATGATCGAATTCAATCAGTCGGCTAAAGATCAGCCGAACTATCTGCAAGGTTTCGGCGGCGATACGTCCAACTTCTGCATCGCGGCAGCACGGCAGGGCGCGAAGACGGGTTTCGTGTCGGCTGTCGGCAGCGACCATTTTGGGCGCCTGCTGGTGGATCTGTGGGAACGCGAACAGGTTGACCCGTCGCTGGTGCGCGTCGATCCGCACGCGTCCACCGGGGTCTATTTCGTCTCGCACGGTCCTGCGGGTCATGCGTTCGACTACCTGCGCGCGGGGTCGGCCGCGAGCCGCTACGCACCGCACGATTTGCCGCTCGACGCGATCGGCGCGGCCAAAGTCATTCATTTGTCCGGCATCAGTCTCGCGATCAGTGTGAGCGCGTGCGACGCGGCGTTCGCGGCGATCGAACATGCGCGGGCAAACGGCGTGCGCGTGAGTTTCGACACCAACCTGCGCCTGAAGCTTTGGCCGCTCGCCCGAGCGCGCGCGGTGATGCTCGAGGCGATTCGTCAAACCGACATCTGCCTACCGAGCTGGGACGATGTGACCGAACTCACCGGCCTGACCGGCCGTGACGAGATCGTCGACTTTCTGCTGTCGCGCGGTCCGCGCGTCGTGGCGCTCAAGCTTGGCAAGGAAGGCTCGTACATTGCCACGCCCGACGAGCGGCGCGTCGTGCCGGGCCACGTCGTCGATGCGGTCGATGCGACCGGCGCCGGCGACTGTTTCGGCGGCGCGTTCATCGCGCGCATCGTCGCGGGTGACGATCCTTTTCAGGCGGCGCGTTATGCCAACGTCGCCGCTGCACTGTCCACGCAAGGTTACGGCGCGGTCGCGCCGATCCCTTTGCGGGCCACAGTCGAACACATCCTGGCCGGCTGACGGTAACGCGCTGCGAGGTGCTCGCCGCACCCCGCAGCCCGGCCAAGGCAAGATCATCTTCGGAGACTAAAGAGAGGAGCGGGCGATGCAACGAGACGTAGTGGTGGTAAGCGGTGTGCGTACGGCAATCGGCGGTTTTGGCGGCAGCCTGAAGGATTTTCCGCCGACGGATCTTGCCGCACGCGTCGTGCGCGAAGCCTTGGCACGCGCGAATGTGTCGGGTGACGAAGTGGGCCACGTGGTGTTCGGCAACGTCGTGCATACCGAGCCGAAAGACATGTATCTGGCCCGCGTGGCGGCGATCAACGGCGGCGTTGCGCAACATGCTCCGGCGTTGACGGTCAACCGCCTGTGCGGTTCGGGCCTGCAGGCCATCGTCTCGGCCGCGCAAAGCGTGCTGCTCGGCGATGCCGACATTGCGATCGGCGGCGGGGCGGAAAACATGAGCCGCGCGCCGTACTCGATGCCGGCTGCGCGTTTCGGTCAGCGCATGGGCGATGCGCGCCTCGTCGACATGATGGTCGGCGCGCTGAACGACCCGTTCCAGTCGATCCATATGGGTGTGACCGCCGAGAACGTCGCGCGCAAGTACGAAATCTCGCGTGAAGCGCAGGACGCGCTTGCGCTCGAATCGCATCGCCGTGCGGCCCATGCGATTACGAGCGGCTATTTCAAGGATCAGATCCTGCCGATCACGATTCCTTCGAAGAAGGGCGACGTCGTGTTCGATACGGACGAACACGCGCGTATGAACGCGACGGCGGAAGACTTCTCCAAGTTGAAGCCGGTGTTCGTGAAGGAAAACGGCACGGTCACGGCGGGCAACGCGTCGGGCATCAACGACGCCGCCGCCGCGGTCGTGCTGATGGAGCACAGCGTCGCTGAAAAGCGCGGCATCAAGCCGTTGGCACGGCTGGTTTCGTATGCCCACGCAGGTGTCGATCCGGCATACATGGGTATCGGTCCGGTGCCGGCAACACGCAAGGCGCTCGAGCGCGCGGGCCTGACGGTTGCCGATCTCGACGTGATCGAAGCGAATGAAGCGTTTGCCGCTCAGGCATGCGCGGTCAGCAAGGAGCTTGGCCTCGATCCGGCCAAGGTCAATCCGAACGGCTCGGGTATTTCGCTCGGCCACCCGATCGGCGCGACCGGTGCGTTGATTACCGTCAAGGCGCTGTATGAATTGCAGCGGATTGGCGGCCGCTATGCGCTGGTGACGATGTGTATCGGCGGCGGGCAGGGTATCGCTGCGATCTTCGAACGGGTCTGAAGCAGGGGCAGGGGCCGCGCGGCGCGCAGCAACGCGTTGGCTCCTCTCTGCTGAACCAAGCCAGGCAGTGAGCGGGCAATAGGCACGTAGCAGGCAGGTAGCAGGCAGGTAGCAAGCGGCTAACAAACCGGGCATCGAGCCGTATCGTGCAACAAGGAATGAACGGATGCAGGAAGCAAAAGCGATGAAGGGTGCGATGCGTCGGCGCGGTTGGGCCGTATTGAGCGCAGTCGCGCTCCTGTGTACCGGCGCCGGAGCAATGCTGCCCGCGCAGGCATGGGCGGAAAGCGACGCGGTGAAGGAACTGGCGGCACCCCCGCCGATTCAGTTGCCGCTGAAGCCAAGCCCTGAATTCGCGAAGTTTCCGCGCTACGTCGGTACGCTGGGCACGCGGCAGATCGTGTTGCGGCTCGGCGCGAAAACCGACGACCCCGCTGGCGTGCACGGCGAGTATCAGTACACCGATACCGGCGAAGTGATCCTGATCGCGGGCGACCGCGATGGCGACACACTCGAAGTCGAGGAATCGAACGACGGCACGCATATCACCGGAAACTGGGTGGGCAAGTTTGCCGCCGACGGTTCGGTGGCGGGCGACCGGATGAACGTCGACGATTCCGACCCGCAGGCGTTCGATCTGAAACCGCTGGCGGCCGGGCAGCCCGTGCCGGCCGCCTCAGCCGGAGCCGGCGCAGCGGTCGCGCCGCATGCCAGCAGTGCCGCAACACCCGCTGCGGCGACGAGTGGCGCTCACGCCGTCGGCGGAGTCAGCAATCTGCAAACCGGCGAGTGAGGCCTATCTACAACATGACCCAATCCAAACTCAAACGCAGCCTGCAAACCCGTGTCGTGCGTGCCGAAGATCAACTCACGCCGGGTTTCGAATCTTTTTCGATGCCGGTTACGCGTGCTTCGACGGTCGTGTTCCCCGATCTCGCGACGATGCGCGCGCTCGACTGGAAAAACGACGCGCAATGGCGCTATGGCTTGCACGCCACACCGACTTCGCTGGCGCTGGCGCAGCGCCTTGCCACGATCGAAGGTGGTAATCACGCGCTGTTGCAGCCATCGGGGCTGTCGTCGATTTCGAACGTGTACTTCGGCCTCGTGAAGGCCGGCGACGACGTGCTGATTCCCGATAACGTCTATTCGCCGAACCGCGACCACGGCGACTGGCTGGCGCGCGATTTCGGCATTACCGCGCGCTACTACGATCCGATGATCGGCGCCGGGATCGCGGATCTGATCCAGCCGAATACGCGTTTGATCTGGCTGGAAGCACCCGGCTCGGTCACGATGGAAGTACCCGACGTGCCGGCCATTACCGCGGCTGCACGCGCGCGCAACGTTGTCACGGCGATCGACAACACCTGGTCGGCGGGGCTCGGTTTCCGGCCGTTCGACCACGGCGTCGATATCTCGGTGCAGGCCTTGACCAAGTACCAGTCAGGTGGCGGCGACGTGCTGATGGGTGCGACGATCACCGTCGATCGCGAGTTGCATCTGAAGCTGAAGGCCGCGCGCATGCGCACGGGTATCGGTGTGTCGTCGGATGATTGCTCGTTGATTTTGCGCAGCCTGCCGACCATGCGATTGCGTTTCGAGCAGCATGACCGGGCGGCGCTTGAATTGGCCAGATGGTTGAAGACGCGCCCGGAAATTGCCGCGGTTTTGCATCCGGCGTTGCCCGACTGTCCGGGGCATGAGTTTTTCAAACGCGACTTTACCGGCGCGGGCGGCTTGTTCTCCGTGGTGTTCGACGCAAGGTACAGCGCCGCGCAAATCGACACGTTCTGCGAGTCGCTCGAACTGTTTTCGCTGGGCTGGAGCTGGGGCGGCGCGCACAGTCTTGCGATGCCGTATGACGTCGCCTCGATGCGCACGGAAGGCCAATGGCCGTATCGCGGTACGTTGGTGCGCTTCTATATCGGTCTGGAAGACGAGGCCGATTTGCGCGCGGATATCGAACAGTGTCTGGTGGCGCTGGGGTAAGTATTTGAGCTGCGAGGCTGATTGTTGAAGCTTGACCAAGCCCATCGGGACCGGTGCCCGATGGGCTTTTTAGTTTGTCAAGATAAGCAGTAAGCCTAACCGTTCGGCCGAATGGTCGATGCCGGATCTCGACGCTACGATGGTGCGTACCGTGACTAACGAATATCGCACGATGGTGAGTTTCGATGAATCTATTTTTCTGGATGTTGCTGAATCTTGGCGTGCCGATTGTCGGCCCGATCTTTACGCTGGCGCTCGTCGCACCCACGCACGGCTGGCGCGTCGCGAAGAGGTTGATCGCCGCATCGGTGCAAGACGGTCAAATGTTCTGGTGCGCAATCGGGCTATGTGCGGCTGCGGTTTATGAGGCGGTGAACGCGCTCGAGTGGGGAAGTGGTGTGGCGGCTATTCTCGCGCTTGCTATCGCCGGATTCTGCGTGCTGGCGTTCGTCTGTTCGACGATCGTGATGTCGTCCCTCGTGAATGCACATCACGAGCGGATGGCTACGTGCATTCATGACAGACAGAAACGGTTTGTCGCAGGGGCGTTATCGCGCCTGGCGATTGGGATTTCGATTCTCACCACGTCTCTCGCTGCTATTTTGTTTGCAATCCTGCACGTGCGCCTGATTTAGATTTTCTAGATAACGTAGGTTTTATACTGGTCTGCTTACGGGAGGCACTCATGCACAAAATTTTTACGTATCTGGAGTCTGACGAAAATTACGCCCGCGTTCTGAAATGGTCAACCGTCGTGATATGCGCCACAGCGATCTACATGCTGGGCGTGTTTGCAATTGGTTTCTGAACAAGGTTTCTGAAAAAATAACGCTCGTCTCCGCGTTGGCCGCCATTGCGCCGGCCAACGCAAAACCAAAGTTTCAGAACAACCGCAGCAACCCATCCAGTCCGACGTAATTGAAGGCCACGCTGGCCGCTTCGCGCACTACCGGCTTCGCGCGGAATGCGACGGAAAGTCCCGCGGCGGCCATCATTTTCAGATCGTTCGAACCGTCACCCATCGCAATCGCGCGGGTCGGTTCGATACCCAGTTGGGCGCATGTCTCGCGCAGTGTGCGTGCTTTCACGTCAGCGTTGACGATCTCGCCGATCACGTTACCGGTCAACTTGCCATCAACGATCTCGAGCGTATTCGCGCGAGTGAAATCGAGACCGAGCCGGGCCTTCAGTTTCTCGGTGAAGAACGTGAATCCGCCGGACACGAGCAGTGTTTTCAATCCCGCGGCTTTCGCACCGGCCAGCATCTGCTCGGCGCCGGGCGAGAGTTGCAGCCGTTCGTCATAAACGCGTTCGAGCGCGCCGGCGTCGAGTCCCTTGAGCAGTGCCACGCGGCGCGTCAAACTTTCGTTGAAGTCCTTGATCTCGCCGCGCATTGACGCTTCAGTGATCGCTGCGACTTCCGCTTTTAAACCGCAGAAGTCGGCGATTTCGTCGATGCATTCGATCGTGATCAGCGTCGAGTCCATGTCCATCGCGACGAGGCCGAAGTCACGCAGCTGGCGGCCAGGTTCGACAAACGCGTAGTCCAATTGGTGCGTGCCGCAATAGACCTCGAGGTCGGCGCGCTGTGCAAGGTTCGCGTTGGCGATGCGAATCGCGTTCGCGTCGATGACGGCGGCGTGCGAGCCACGCGCGAGGGCGACGAGCGTTTTGTGGTGGTCGGCGGAAAGAGGCGCGGTGCTTTGGATGACGAGGTTCATGGACGACGACGCATTGACGCGGAAAGGGACGGGCGCGCGGTGCGCGCGGAAAATTCCGCCATTGTAACGGTTCGGCGGTGCGCTACCCGTGCGCTATCCGTTAGGCGCGGATAGCCGGCCCGGCATGGAAACCCGCGAGGCAGCCCATCGCGTGTGCCGCCAGGCATTCCACCGTGCAATCATTGAGCCGCCGCGTCATACTGGCGCTTCGAACGACGCCCCGCAGGCGAGCGGTCCCTGGTCGGTTCCGCAAGCGCCCAGGAGACGCGCGGCGAGCCGCACACGGCACGCATTGACGCCTGCGAAGAGGCGGATTACCACACGGAGACAAGACATGCCCCCCGCGACCGCCAGTGACGCGTCCAGCCTCGCACGCGATTTCGATCTGCGCCATTTGAGCCCCAGCTTCCATGCCGATCCGTACCCGGTCTACCACGCGTTGCGCACCTATGACCCGGTCAAACGCATGCCGGACGGCTCACTGTTTCTGACACGTTTTCGCGACGTGCAAGCGGTCTACCGCGACCCGAAAACGTTCAGTTCCGACAAGACCGTCGAATTCAAGCCGAAATACGGCGATTCTCCGCTTTACGCCCATCACACCACCAGTCTCGTCTTCAACGATCCGCCGCGGCACACGCGGGTGCGCAAATTGATCGCCGGCGCGCTGACGGCGCGCGCTATCGCGGCCATGGAGCCGGGGCTGATCCGGCTTGTCGACGGCTTGCTCGATGCCGCTGCGGCGCGTGGCCGGATCGATCTGATCGGCGAGTTCGCGTCGGCGATTCCGGTCGAGGTCATCGGCAATCTGCTGGATGTGCCGCACGCCGAGCGCGAACCGTTGCGCGACTGGTCGCTGGCGATACTGGGCGCGCTTGAACCGTCGCTAAGCGAGGCGCAACTCGAACGCGGCAACCGCGCGGTTAGCGAATTCATCGACTATTTGCGCGATCTGGTGGCGCGGCGCCGCAGCGAGCCCGGCGATCCGCAGCACGATGTGCTGACGCGCCTGATCCAGGGCGAGCAGGGCGGTGAGCAATTATCGGAAGCGGAACTGCTGCAAAACTGCATTTTCATTCTGAACGCCGGCCACGAGACCACGACGAATCTGATCGGCAACGGTCTCGTTACGCTCACCGACTGGCCGGAGCAACGCGCTGCCTTAAAGCACGAACCGTCGCTCGTCGAGTCGGCGGTCGAAGAGTGTTTGCGGTTCGAGAGCTCGAATCAGCTGGGCAACCGGATGGCAACCGTGGATACGGAGATCGGCGGTCTGGCAGTGCCACGCGGGACGCCCGTCACGCTGTGCATCGGCGCGGCCAATCGCGACCCTGACCAGTTCGCGGAGCCCGATCGCTTCGACATCCGCCGCGATCCGAACCGCCATCTGGCGTTCGGCTTCGGTATTCACCAATGCGCGGGCTTGTCGCTCGCGCGACTCGAGGCGCGGATCGCCATTGGACGCTTCGTGCAGCGCTTTCCGGCGTACCGTCTCGACGGCGAACCGACCCGCGGCGGACGCGTACGGTTTCGCGGCTTTGCCGCGGTGCCGGTCGAACTCGAACCCGCGAGCGGTGGATGAAGATCGGCGGATGTCGAACACCGCTCAACACGCACCGTTGAAGCCTCCATCAGCGCCGTATCTTTTGCCGACATCACGCAAGACTTACAGCCGCTGCCCGTGTGAGCCGGTGCTGCGTGACCGGCGATCGCGCCAGAAACCGTGACAGCCCGCGCGGCGCCGCACCCGTGACAGCATAGAAAATCGTGGCACGCTTGCTGCTTCACCCAAGATCCTAGGCCTTGGGGAGCGCACGATGGCACACATGATATGGAAGGGCGCGATCAGCTTCGGCCTTGTCCACGTACCGGTGCAATTGTATCCGGCGACGCAGTCGGAGAAAGTCGGCTTCAATCTGCTGGACAAGCGCACGATCGATCCGATCGGCTACAAGCAGATCAACAAGCGCACCGGCAAGGAGGTGGCGCGCGATAACATCGTGCGCGGTTTCGAGTACGAAAAGGACAAATACGTTGTCCTCTCGGACGATGAAATTCGCGCGGCCAATCCCGAGTCGACGCAGACGGTCGATATCCTCGCATTCGTCGACGCCCCGGACATCTCGTTCCTCTATCTCGACACGCCGTACTTCCTGACGCCCGATCGCAAGGGCGAAAAGGTGTACGCGCTGCTGCGCGAAGCGATGAAAGCGTCGGGCAAGATCGGCGTGGCGAGCGTCGTACTACACAACAAGCAGCATCTCGCCGCGCTGATTCCGGTCGGGCCGATGCTGGCGTTGAATACCCTGCGCTGGGCCGCCGAGGTCCGCGATTTCGACGAGTTCAAACTGCCGCCCGAAGGGATGAAGGCGGCCGGCGTCAGCGCGCGCGAACTCGACATGGCGAAGAAGCTGATCAACGACATGAGCGATAAGTGGGACCCGTCGCAGTATCACGATACGTTTCACGACGACATCATGGCGCTGGTCGAGCGCAAAATTCGTGCGGGAAAGACCGAGGAAATCACCGATGTCGAAGCGCCGCGCGAATCGCGCCAATCCGCCGATATTCTCGATCTATCCGACCTGCTCAAGCGCAGCCTGGGCCGGGGCAAGGGTAAGCCGGCGGCGGGTGCGCGCAAGCACGCGACGGACGATGACGACGAGGCTGCCGATACCACCGATACCACCGATGCGGGTGCCGAACCGGCCACGCGAGCACGTAAGAAGCCGCGCGCGGCGCGTTCGGCAGGGACGAGCCGAGGCGGTGGCGGGAAGCGGGGCGGCGCCAGTGCGAAGGCGGCGCCGTCGGCACACAAACGGCGCGCGGCTGCCTGATCGATCGCCGGACCGCTAACCCCTCGCTGGCTCGACCCACGACATACTCACCGCCATGAAAGACCGGCTCGATCTGTACAACCGCAAGCGGCGCTTCGACGAAACTCCGGAGCCGCCGGGCGCCGCTGCGCGTAAGAAGGGTCGCGGGACGGCGGCGCGCGCATCGAACGAGGCGTTGGCGTATGTGATTCAGGAGCACCACGCACGGCGCCTGCACTACGACTTCCGGCTCGAACTGAATGGCACCTTGCTGTCGTGGGCGGTGCCCAAGGGGCCGAGCCTCGACCCGTCGGTGAAGCGGCTCGCGGTGCATGTCGAGGATCATCCAGTCGAATATGGCTCGTTCGAAGGCGAGATTCCGCCGGGGCACTACGGTGCGGGAACGGTGATCGTATGGGACCGGGGAACGTGGGAGCCGAACGGCGGCGCAGCGCAAGCCGCGAAGTCGTATCAGGCGGGCAAGCTCAAATTCCATCTCCACGGCGAAAAACTACACGGCGGCTGGACGCTGGTGCGCAGCCACATGCGCGGAAGCGGCGACAAGGAGCAGTGGCTGCTGATCAAGGAGCGCGACGACGAAGCCCGTAGCGAGAATGAATACGACGTCGTAACGGCGCTGCCAGGCAGCGTATTGAACGGCAGCGCGCCAACTGGAGGGCGGCCCGGACCCGGCGGGCGCGCGAAGAAAACGACGACCGCAACGAAGACCGCAACGAAGACCCCAAGCGAGTCTGCAAACGGGAACGCAAGCGCAAGCAGGAAGGCGCGCACAACGCAGGCGATTATCGCTTCCCCTTCGATCGAAGGCGCGGTCAAAGCCGCGTTACCCGCCACGTTCAAGCCGCAACTGGCGACGCTCGTCGACACCGCGCCACCCGGCGACGAATGGGCCTACGAAATCAAGTTCGACGGTTATCGCGTGCTAGCCCGCATCGATCGAAAAGCGAAGACCCGTGCGGTCAAGGTGTTCACGCGCGCGGGCAACGACTGGACCGCGAAGTTCGGCGAGCAGGTGAAGGCGTTCGAACAACTCGACATCGAAAGCGGCTGGCTCGACGGTGAAGCCGTGGTGCTCGATGAAAACGGTCTGCCGAATTTTCAGGCGCTGCAGAACGCGTTTGATTCGAACCGTCCGCAAGACATTGTGATCTATCTGTTCGACGTTCCGTTTCTGAACGGCTACGACTTGCGCAATGTGCCGCTCGAACAGCGTCGCGCGATTTTGCGCGCGGTAGTGGATAAGCACGACAAGGATAAGCATAACGGGGACAAGCACGACGGCGGCGTGCTCCGCTTCTCCAACGACTTCGCATTCAGTGCCGACGAACTATTGAAGAGCGCGTGCGACGTAGCGCTCGAAGGGATTATCGGCAAACGGCGCGATAGCGGCTACGTGTCGGGACGCTCGTCCGCGTGGATCAAATTGAAGTGCCGGCGGCGCCAGGAGTTCGTGATCGGCGGCTATTCGGAGCCGTCCGGCAGCCGTGCGGCGTTCGGCGCGTTATTGCTCGGCATCTACGACGACGCGGGCAAATTGCGCTACGCAGGACGCGTCGGCACAGGGTTCGACGCTGCACTGCTGGCCTCGGTCAAAAAGGCGCTCGACGCGCACGAGACCAGGCATATGCCGTTTGCCAGCGCGCCGCGCGAGCGCAGCCGCACGCCGGTGCACTGGGTCGAGCCGGTGCTCGTCTGCGAATGCAACTTCGCTGAATGGACGAGCGACGGCATTGTGCGGCAGGCGTCGTTCGTGAGTCTGCGTAACGACAAACCGGCACGGCAAATCATCAAGGAAGATCCTCGTCAAGGAGCCGACGTGCAAGAGCGAACCGATGCCGCATCCGAAACCGTGCCGAAGAAGCGCACGTCGAAATCAAAGAATGCCGCGGGACCAGCCGAAGTCGCCGGCGTGCGCGTCTCGCATCCCGACCGCATCATCGATAAGAGCACCGGCGCCCGGAAAATCGATCTCGTGCACTACTACGAATCGGTCGCCGACTGGATGCTGCCGCATCTGCATGACCGGCCGGTATCGCTGGTGCGCGCGCCTGAGGACATCGGCGGCGAACTGTTTTTCCAGAAGCACAGCCAGAAACTGTCGATCCCCAACGTCACGCAGCATCCCGGGCTCGACCCCGGCCATCCGCCGCTGATCACGGTCGACACACTCAAGGCGCTGGTCGGCGCCGCCCAAATGGGTACCGTTGAATTTCATACCTGGAATGCGTTGGTGTCGAACATCGAAAAACCGGATCGCATGGTGTTCGATCTCGACCCCGACGCGTCGCTCGGGTGGGAGCGGATGATCGAAGCCGCGCAACTGACGCGTTCACTGCTCGAAGAGCTCGGACTGACCTCGTTCTGCAAGACGAGCGGCGGCAAAGGTTTCCACGTGGTAGTGCCGCTCGCGAAGCACGCCGGCTGGGACGATGTAAAAGCGTTTGCGCAAGCGGTCGCCCAGCATATGGCGACGACGTTGCCCACGCATTTCAGCGCGAAGATGGGGGCGCAGAATCGCAAGGGGAAGATCTTTGTCGATTACCTGCGCAACAACCGCGGCTCGAGCACGGTAGCTGCTTTCTCGGCGCGCGCCCGGCCGGGGCTGGGGGTCTCGGTGCCGCTTGCATGGGACGAAGTCGCGACCACGACGAGCGGCGATCAGTGGACCGTCGAAAACGTGCACGAACGTCTCAAGGATCTGAAGCGCGACCCGTGGGAGGGCTACGCGAAGACGCGCCAGCGCATTACGGCGGCAATGAAAAAACGTCTGGATGAAGCGCAGTGAACGGATCCAGCCAGCCTTATTCAACCTGAAAGAGGAGCAAACGATGAAGACCTCAGCGCAATCATCCGACGGCGACAAGCAAACCGACCCGCACACAAAGAAGCGTCCCCTCGAGGAGTCGTCAGCACCGTTGCCGCACGAAACCGATCAGGATCCGGAGTCGCAACATGAAGGCGGTCCGCGGCGCGTCGGCAAGCAGGCGCATCACGACATCGAGCGCGGACTGAAGGACACGGACCGCCGCGGCGGCGACGAGTATCAGCAGAAAACCCAGAATGACTCGCACGCGGACGTCAACTCCGATCACAAAACCGGCGGTGGCGGGCGCGGCTAGCACTGACGGTGCGCCACGCGCGTTGAGCGGAGCGGCTCACTCCGGTTCCACATCCCAATACGGCGGATCGCCGAAATGCGCGGCGAGGAACTCGATGAATGCGAGCGTCCTCGGCGGCAGGAATGCACGGCTCGGACAGACCGCCCAGATCGCTACCTGCTCCGCGAGCGGATAGGCGTCGAGTACGCTCACCAGTTCACCGCTACGCAGGTAGGGCGCCACATCCCAGGTCGATTTGAGCGCGATGCCGAACCCGGCCAGCAACGCGTCGCGAATGACTTCACCGTTGTCGACGACGAGGCGTCCGCTCACCCGCACTTCGAGCGGGCCGGTGGGCGTCACGAAGGCCCAGTCGCGCTGATCGGACAGGATGATGCATTCGTGCCGAGCGAGGTCCGAAGGATGGTGCGGTGTGCCGCGCGCAGCGAGGTAGGCGGGGGCGGCGCACAGCACGCGCCGGTTCACGGCGAGACGCCGCGCTACCAGCGACGAATCCTTGAGCACGCCGACGCGGATTGCGACGTCGATACCGGCGTCGACCAGATCGACCAGTTGATCCGTCAGCCGTAGATCGACGCTCACGCCGGGATAGCGGCGCAGAAATTCGCTGATCACCGGCGACACATGCTGCCGCCCGAACGATGACGGCATGGAGACTCGCAAGCGCCCCTGCGGCTCGGCCTGCGCGCGTCCCACCGAAGCGCGGGCGGCATCGGCCGCGTCGAGCAGCGTCTGGGCGCGGCTCATGAACACCTCGCCATCCTGCGTGAGACTGATGCGGCGAGTGGTCCGGTGCAGCAGCCGCGCGCCAAGGCGCTTTTCCAGTTGCGCGATGCGCGAACTGGCCACCGCCGCCGACAGGCCGAATTCGCGGCCGGCCGCCGACACGTTGGCGAGCAGGGCGGCTCGCACGAACAGGGCGACGTCGAGCAGATCGAGCCGCTCACGCTCGTTGTGTCGCGGGTTCACGCTGGCTTTGGCGGCGGGTTGTGCCGGGTCATCAGAATGGGCCATTCTTCTGAAATCCAAAAAGATGTTTCAGTCATTATGGCGCTTTTATGAGAATAAGAACCGCCTTAGCATGACGTCAATGCGGTCGATTGGCAGTCACGGCGGTAAGGCGCCGCCAGCAATCGATCGCCGGTCTCTCAACCTCATTTGAAACGACAGGAGTTGTGATGAAAGCCGTAGGTCTCTATCGCTATTTGCCGATCGATCAAGCCGAGGCTCTGGTCGACGTCGAGATCCCCCAACCCGAAGCCAGCGGCCGCGATTTGCTGGTGAAGGTCGAAGCTATCTCCGTCAACCCGGTCGACTACAAGGTGCGCGCGCCGAAAGACACCGTCGAGAAAACGCCGCGCGTGCTCGGCTGGGATGCCGCCGGCACGGTGGTGGCGGTCGGGCCGGACGTGACGCTGTTCAAGGTCGGCGATCCGGTTTTCTATGCGGGCAGCATCACGCGGCCAGGTGCGAACAGCGAGTTCCATCTGGTCGACGAGCGCATTGTCGGGCGCAAGCCGGCGTCGCTCGATTTCACGCACGCAGCCGCGTTGCCGCTGACCGCGATCACCGCCTGGGAGGCGCTCTTCGATCGCCTCGGGGTCTCGCCGCAAGGCGCGGACGAAGGCCGCTCGGTGCTCATCATCGGCGGGGCCGGAGGGGTCGGCTCGATCGGCATTCAACTGGCCAAACAACTGGCGAAGCTGAAGGTGGTCGCGACCGCCTCGCGTCCCGAATCGGCGAAGTGGGCGACCGAGCTGGGCGCGGATCATATCGTCGATCACTTCGGCGATATGCCCGCGCAGTTGAAAAAACTCGGCATCGAGCAGGTCGATTATGTGCTGATCTTCAACGATACCGACCGGAATTTCCCGGCCGCCGCCGAAGTGCTCAAACCGCAGGGCGGCATTTGCACGATCGTCGAGAATAGCCAGCCGCTGCCGGTCGAATTATTGAAGGCGAAAAGCGCCGCGTTCCACTGGGAGTTCATGTTCACGCGTTCCATGTTCGGTACGCCCGACATGATCGAGCAGCATAAGCTGCTGACCGAAGTGGCGCGTCTGGTCGATGCGGGCACATTGCGCACCACGGTCGGTCAGGAACTCGGCAAGATCAACGCGGAGAATCTGCGCCGGGCGCATCGGCTGCTCGAGGAGGGGCGCGCGATCGGCAAGCTGGTACTGACAGGTTTCTGAACCGGGCAGGTTTTCCCGGAGTCGAGCGGTTCTGTCAGATCGCGCGCGCAGAAAACGTCTCATTGCAAGCGGGGTAATACCCGATTCGGATGAGGCGCGCGCGGCGCCGCTTGGCGGTAGACTGGTGGGGCATCATGCTAAAACAGTTGCGTGTCTCGCGGACCCGGCATCAATCGGGTTTCGGTCAGGCGGTGTATCGGCAGTAGCGCTTGAGCGGGCGCGCAGCGGTACAACAACGAGGTGACAGTATGAGCTCCAGCTTCAAACTCTCCGCCGTTTCAGTTGTTGCTTCTCTCGCATGCGCGCTTGCGCCCGGCATGCTCGCGACGGCGGCTCACGCCGCCACGCCGATCACGGTGACGTCACAGTCGGCCCTCGACGGTCCGATCCGTTACACGGTTCGCGTTACGTCGAAACAGTTCGGCAACTCACAGGAAACCCGCACGATCCGCTCCGGCGAATCCGACGACTTCACGTGGAAAACCGTGCCGCCGGGCGGTCCCGTACCCGCCGCGGATAGCTGCCCGAATTATTCGTCGCTCCCGACCGATTCCAACGGCGCGATGATTCGTCAAACGCAGATCCGCTTTGCGCCGGTGGTCGCCGGCGACGGCACGGCGTCCGTCCAATTGAGCTTTCAGGCGCAGACGCCGCATGGCGTGAAGACCGTGACGAGTGGCGGCAAAACGCTCAAGTGTCCGAACGAGGTGAGCGTCAGCCAGATTCTGCGTTTTACGATGCCGACCAATGGCACGACGAAAACGCTGACACTCAATGACGGCACCGAACTGGCGGTCACTGCGAAACGTTGACGGGCGCGCGCTGAACGGTGCGTGATATGGGTGCGGCGGCGCGCCTCTTTGCCGCCCCTTTGCCGCCCCTTTGCCGCCCCTTTGCCGCCTCAACGCTGCTTCACCGCCCGCTCCACCAGCCGTGCCGACAGAAACCGGTGCTCCGCCGAGAAAAGCCGCCGATAGGTGAGCAGCACGGCGCCCACCGTGCCGAGAGCCGACGCGGCCGCGATCAGGAACATGATCACGATCTGATAGCGCACGGCCTGCAATGGCGACTGTCCGGCCAGCACCTGCCCGGTCATCATGCCCGGCAAACTCACCACGCCGACCACGGCCATCTGATTCAGCGTGGGCATCATACCCGCGCGCACCGCTTGGCGCGCCGGCGCCTGCGCCGCTTCCCAGCGGGTTGCGCCGAGCGCGAGCGCCATGTCCACACGGTCACGCCGCGCGGTCAGTTCCTCGGTCATCCGCTCGATGCCGAGCGACACGCCGGTCAACGTATTGCCGAGGATCATGCCGAGAATCGGAATTGCATACTGCGGCTCATACCACGGGTGAATGCGGATCACGACGAAGAGGCCCACCGCGCCCACCAGCCACGAACTGACCCAGATCGACAGCACACTATCCGCACGCTGGCCCGCGTAGGTGCGGTTGCCGCGCTGTGCGCCCGCGAAACCGGCGATCAGCGTCATCAGGACCATCAAGGGCAGCACCACGAACCAGCGGTCGTAACGGAACACCCAGCCGAGCACATAGCCGATCGCCAGCAACTGCACGACGGTGCGGACCGCGGCCCACGCGAGCTTGCGTTCGAGGTCCAGTTTGAGCGCCACCGACACCACGCCGTTCACCACGATCAGCAGTGCGGCAATCGCGACGTCCCAGAGACTGAGGTTTTGCAAGGTCATTGGCCGAGCTCCTGCTGCACTGGCGTCGCCACGGATTCGTCGAGCACCCCGGCGCGCATCGTGAGGTGCCGCACGCTCATGCGCGCGGCTTGCGCCGGGTCGTGCGATACCCACATCGATGCATGCCGGGCGGGATCGGCGGCGAACCATGCATGCACCAGCGCTTCGATTGCGTGGGACGATTCCGGGTCGAGCGAAGCGGTGGGTTCGTCCAGCAACAGCACCTCGGGAGCAAGTTGCAGCACGCGGATCAGCGCGGTGATCTGCGCCTCTCCACCGGACAATTCGCTCGCGCGTTTGTCCAGAAAGTCGTTGCCGCGGCCTGCCTGAGCGGCCAGGCTCGCGGCGCGTGCGCGATCGAAGCGCACGTCGCGATAGGTGCGCAGTTCGTACGGATATCGCAGATTGTCCTCGACGCTGCCGTCCAGCAGCGCGGGCCGCTGCCGGACATACGCGACGTTGCGCCGGTAACCCGGAATGGCTGCGCGTTCGACCGGCGCGCCGTGCCACATGATGCGTCCGGCATCGAGCGGATCGAGCAGGGCAAGGGCTCGCAGAAACACGCTTTTGCCCGAACCCGACGGCCCGGTGACGGCGACGCGGTCGCTGGCGTGCAGGGCGAAGGTGGTGGGGTGCAGCAGAGTTTGTCCGCGCAAGGCATCGCGCCGGACGATACCGTCGGCGAGGACGAAGGGAACATCGGTCATGGTTGGGCCGTGGGTGAATTTTTGCGTGAATTCAGGGGTGCCATGACATGCATTGACGCGCATTGACATTTTGCGCGACAGGTAAGCCACGAGTTAAGCCGCGAGATAACTCGCCCGCGGACGCTGCGGCATGATAAAACGGCACCCTTAAGGCAATATTACCAGGCACGATACATGCTGCCTGAAGCACAACAAAGAACAAAGGCGGAGTTTCTCAATGGCGGTGTCGAGCACGATTGGAAGGCGGATAGGAAAAATCATCGCATGGCTGCTGGCGATCATCGTCATTCTGATTGTCGCGCTGGCAATTTTCATTCTGACCTTTGACTGGAACCGCGCGCGGCCTTACATCGACGACAAGGTCACGCAGGCGATCGGCCGGCCGTTCGCGATCAACGGCGATCTGAAAGTCGGCTGGCGGCATCCGGTCGGCGAGACCGGCTGGCGCGGCTGGGTGCCCTGGCCGCGTTTTTCGGCGGCCAATATCACGATAGGCAATCCCGACTGGGCCAAACAGCCGCACTTCGCGACGCTCGATGAAATCGACTTCGAAGTCATGGTGCTGCCGCTGCTCGCGCACGACATCGTGATTCCCGCGATCAATCTTGTGAATCCGTCGGTCGATCTCGAACGACTGCTCGACGGACGCAACAATTGGACCTTCAAACTGGCGTCGTCCAGCGGGCCTTCCGAATGGCGGCTCGATCTGCACGACATCGCGTTTGCCAAAGGCAACGTCGCCTTGTCCGATCAGCAGAAGAAGGTCGAGGTGCAGGTCGCCGTCGATACATTGGGCCAGCCGATTCCGATCGGCGAGGTGATGAAGCAGCAGGAGGCGGCGTCGCGCACCGCATCGGCGGAGACAGTTGGCAAGGCGGGCGCCGGCAAGCTGGCCGCCCAGGCGAATGCGCAGGCCGCATCGGAAGCTGCGGCGGCCTCCGCGGCGGCTGCCGATGCTGCGTCGACGGCGGCCACCGCTTCGGGCGCGAGCGCGGCGAATGGCACCTCGGGCGCGCTGGTTGCAAGTGCTCCGAATGGCGCAAGTAGTACGAATGGCGCGAGCGCCGCAGCCAGCACAGCAACAGGCGCGGCGGCCAGCGGTGCCGCGGTGGCCTCGGGCGGCAGCGCCGCAGGCACGGCGAACGGCGCGAAACCGGCGATCCCGACTTACGCGATTGGTTGGACCGTCAAGGGGTTCTACAACAAGACGCCGGTGTCCGGCAGCGGCAAGGTCGGCGGCGTGCTGGCGTTGCAGGACGCAAACCGTCCGTTCCCGGTGCAGGCCGATGTGAAGGCAGGCGATCTGCGCGTCGGCCTGGTGGGCACGATCACCGATCCGGCGCATCTTGCCGCGGTCGATTTGCGCCTCTGGCTGCAAGGCAACAGCCTCGCGCGCCTGTATTCGCTGACCGGCGTGACCTTGCCCGACACGCCCCCGTATGCGACCGAGGGACGCCTGATCGGTCAGTTCAAGTCCAGCGGCAACGTCTTCACGTATGAGAATTTCACGGGACGGGTGGGCGGCAGCGATCTGAATGGCTCGTTGACCTACACGGCACGTGAGCCTCGTCCGCTGTTGCAGGGCGAACTGGTGTCGCATCTGCTGCAATTCGCCGATCTGGCGCCGATCATCGGCGCGGACTCGAAGGCCAGCAAGGCGAAGCGCGGCGACGCGACGGCCCAACCCGGCAATAAGGTGCTGCCCGTGGAAGAGTTTCGCACCGACCGCTGGAAAGCGATCGACGCCGACGTGAAGTTCACCGGGCGCCGCATCGTCAAGGACGTCAATCTGCCGATCACGGACTTGTACACACACGTCGTGATGACTGATGGCGTGCTGTCGCTCGAACCGCTGAAGTTCGGCGTGGCCGGCGGCTCGCTGTCATCGGATATTCATCTGGATGGCAGCACGACACCGTTGAAGGGCCGCTTCGCGACCTCGGCGCGGCATCTGAAGCTCAAGCAGTTGTTCCCGAACTTCAAGACGATGCAGAACGCACTCGGTGAAATCAACGGCGACGCCGCGTTGAGCGCGACCGGCAATTCGCCGGCGGCGTTGGCAGCGACTTCGAACGGCGAGGTGAAGGCCCTGGTGACCGACGGGACGGTGAGTCGCCTGCTGATGGAAGCCGCGGGCCTGAACGTCGCTAACGTGGTCTACGAAAAACTGTTTGGCAATCGCGACGTGAAGATCAACTGCGCGGCGGCGGATTTTGTCGCGACCAACGGCGTGCTGGATTCGCGTGTCTTCGCGCTCGACACGGACGACGCGGTGATCGACATCGACGGCAATGTGAATTTGCGCGACGAGTCGATGGATCTTGGCGTGCATCCGCATACCAAGGGCTTCCGGGTGTTTTCGCTGCGCTCGCCGCTGTATGTGAAGGGAACGTTCAAGGATCCGCACGTGGGGGTGAATGCCGCCGCGCTGGCGCTGCGAGGGGGCGCCGCGATCGGGCTCGGTCTGATCAATCCGTTTGCGGCGCTGATTCCGCTGCTCGCGCCTAGCAATAACAAGCCGCTGCCGTGCGCGCAGTTGCTCTCGCAGGTTCGTCAGGCGCCGAGCGCGCCGCCGCCGGGCATGAAGCAACAACCCAAACCGGCTATTTCCCTCGACGGTGCCCCTGTGAACAAGCCCTCAACGGACGCGCATTCGCCGGCTGCGGCCGGCAAGAAGCCTGCGCCAGCCGTCATGCCGCCGGCCACGGCAGCCGAATACAAAGGGAGTTGAGGCTTTTTGCCGAGCCCCGCGGCCGTTGGGCGTGAGCATCGCGCAAGCGGCGCGTGCCACGGCAAAAGAGGAAAAGAAAGAGAAAGACGGGGAATCGGCGCCGCGTGGCTGAAAACGCTGGCGCCGATAAGGGAAGGAAAGAACTACCTGAGCGAGCGCGGTGCGGCATCTCCCGCGGCATCCTGCCGGCGAACCCCTCGCCGGGCGCCGCCAACGCGGGTGGCGCCGAACTCCGTCAGGATCTTGCCCCGAGCCCGGCTGGCAAAGACCAGAAAGCCGAAGCCGTCGGCTTCATACCAGTACCCGCCGTTTTCGAGCCCATCCAGCGGCTGCTCCAGTGCATTGGTAATGGATTCGATGCAACGCCGCCGCAATTCCGCGGGCGCGGGATAGGGCGGTTGCGCGCCTCGTACGCTGCAGAGCAGAACGTCGAGCCCGGGTAGCACATGCGCATAGAGCACCGGCTCGTCTTGCGCGCGGGCGCGGGCAATTTTGGTGTCGAGCTGACCGAACGGCTTGAAATGCCGTAGTACCGCGAGGAACGACTCATCGCCGTCCACCTTCGCGCGTCTACGCTTTTTCGGGAAGGACATAAAAATTCGCCTGAAAAAGAATTGCAAGAAACGCAGCGTCCTCATGCGACAACTCCCGGCTTCGCGCGCCGCACGTCGATCTTTTATAGCATACGACAAGGCCGGATTCACGGTGATTCGACGTCTACGCCGTCCCACCGCCTCCCGCACGAATCATGCCGAACCGCCTCGCCGCGCGCTTTCGCTTCCCAGCACATCTGTCTCCATCATAGACTCAGGCGCCGCCGAAAAAACATCCCGTATCAATAAAAAAGTCATTTTTGTGTGGGCGAGCGCATTCAGTCACTACGTTGAAATATCTCACATTCACGTCGATAATGGCCCGTCCGGCTGCACCGTGGCGTGCTCGCCAATCCCGCATCGCAACGAGCCGCCCGCGCGGCGCGGCGACGCGCGTGATCGATGCACGACTGGCAAGCACGCCGCGGCTTGAACGACCCTTCGGGCGAACATGAAACTATTCACCAAGGGTCTGCTGCTGATTGCAGTGCCGAGCGTGGTCGAGCTGGCGCTTCTGGGCGTCCTCTTCGATACCCAGGAGCAAACGGCGCAGGCCGCGCAGTGGGTCAGCAACAGCAAGCAGATCCTTTATCAGTCGTCGGCCATTGTCGATCCGCTGCTGCGTCAGGCCGCGCGGGTCCGCACGGGTATGGTCGTCGGCGATCCGTCGTTTATCGACCGTCATACCGTTTGGGTCGATCTCGGCGACCGCCTTTCGAACCTCGAAACGCTGGTGGCCGATACGCCGCAGCAGGCCGAACGCGTACGCAGAATGCAACAGGCGATCGAGGCGTATCGCGAGCAGGCCAATGCGATCGCGCAGGCGCTGCGCGCCGGACACAACGTGACTTCGTTTGCGGCGCAGGATACTGGCGCGCTCCCTTCGCAGATCGCGTTGTTTCGCGACCAGCTCGCCGAATTCAGCAGCGAAGCCTCGCGGCTCGACGCCGAGCGATCCGCGGCCCTGACACGGCGCCATGAACGCCAGCAGTACGCGCTGATCGCGGCCGTGCTGGGGTCGATGCTGATCTGGGCGGTCACCGCGGTGGTGTTTGCGCGTAGTATCGGCCGGCGTCTGGAAGTGTTGACGGACAACGCCGAACGTCTGGGCCGCGGCTGGGAGCTGGCTCCGCCGCTGTCCGGCAGCGACGAAATTGCCGCGCTCGACGCGGTGCTGCATCAGACGGGTGCACGCCTGCGCGAGGCCGAAGGCGAGCAGACCCTGCTGAAAGCGCGGCTCGAGGCGCGCGCGCGGGAACTGGCCGGTGTGAACGAAGCGCTGCGCCAGGAGACGCAAGACAACGAAATGTTCATCTACAGCGTATCGCACGATCTGCGCTCGCCGCTGGTGAATCTGCAGGGCTTTTCGAAAGAATTGCAGGTGTCGTGCGACGAACTGGACAGCATCGTCGAGGCGGCGAATCTGCCGGAGTCCGAGCATCGGCGCATGGTGCATATCCTTGACGGCGACGTGCGCGAGTCTCTGCAATATCTGCGCGCCGCGGTAACGCAGGCGGCGGCGATCATTGACGCGCTCTTGCGGATTTCGCGTGCCGGCCGGCTTGAATACCAATGGCAGCGGGTCAGTGTCGGACGCGTGGTGGGACGGGTGGTCGAGGCGTTGCAGGGCGTGATCAGCCAGCGGGCGACCGTGGTCACCGTGCGCGAATTGCCGCCGGCGTGGGGCGACCCGGGTGCGATCGAGCAGATTTTCAGCAACCTGGTCGGTAATGCGCTCAATTATCTCGATCCGGCGCGTAGTGGGCGCATCGAGATCGGCGCGCTGGAGCCGGAACCGGTCGACGAGACGGAACCGCGCGCGTTACGCACGCGCACTTATTATGTGCGTGACAACGGCCTCGGCATTCCGGCGGCGTATATGTCGAAGGTGTTCCGGGCCTTTCAGCGCTTGCACGGCGACGTCGCGAACGGAGACGGCGTGGGCCTCGCCGTGGTGCGGCGGATGGTGGAACGGCATGGCGGGCGCATCTGGGTCGAGTCCGCGGAAGGGGCGGGATCGACCTTTTTCGTCGTGCTGCCGGAACAGCCCGCGCGCAATTGAGTCAGGGCAGGCATCGGGAAAAAAGGTGGGGATAGCTAAAACATGATGCAAAAACGGATTGTCAGCCCGGAGGGCATATGAGTCACGGGGAAACGGTCAGCATCGTGCTGATCGAGGACGACGACGGCCACGCCACGCTGGTCGAGCGCAATTTGCGCCGTGCCGGTGTTTCAAACGGCTTCGTGCGCTTTCGCGATGGCCAGCAGGCACTCGATTACTTCTTCGGCCCGGCGCCCGCGGACGCTGCGGCCAGTCCTTACCCGCCTCGGGAGGATTTGACGAATTTCGTCGTGCTGCTCGATCTGAAGATGCCGCGGGTGGATGGCTTCGAGGTATTGCGGCGTCTGAAGGATTCGCCGCAGACAGCCGCGGTGCCGGTGATCGTGCTGACCACGACCGACGATCCGCGCGAAATCGAGCGCTGCTACGAACTCGGCTGCAATGTCTATATCACCAAGCCGGTCGAATACGACGCCTTCATCGAAGCCGTTCGCCGTCTCGGCTTCTTCCTGCAAGTCGTCAAACTGCCGGCGGGCCACCGGCTGGGCGCGCCTTGACGGAAGGCGCAGGTGAAGGCGCGCCGAAAGCGGCTCATGACAAGATAGCCCTATCAGACCTAGCGAAAGAAGACTCCGCATGACCGAAGAAGTGTCCACGCAACCCGCCGCATATGTGCTGGTCGTCGATGACGACGAAGGCATCCTGCGGCTCGCGCGCAAATCGCTCGAACGCGCCGGCTGCCGGGTTGCCATCTGCGCCGGTATCGACACGGCCCGCGAGCGGCTTGCTGCCGGCGCGCCCGACCTGCTGGTGCTCGACTACCAGTTGAGCGGGCCCGAAACCGGCCTCGACTTCTTTCGCCGTTTGCGGGCCGAAGGTGTGCGGATTCCTGCCATCCTCGTCACCGGTTTCACTGATGAATCGCGCGTGATCGAAGCGTTACGCGCGGGCGTGTCCGACGTGGTGCCGAAATCCGGCGATTACCTCGATTACCTGCCGGAAGCCGTGGAGCGCGTGCTTTCCCAGGTGCGTCTGCAAAAGGCGTCGGCTGAAGCCTTGCTGTTGCGCGACCGCGAACAGCATTACCGGACCTTGTCGGAGGCGTTGCCGCACCTCGTGCTGACCTGCAACGCCGCGGGCGATTGCGATTTCCTGTCGAAGCAGTGGTTCGACTACACGGGATTGTCGGAAAGCAGTTCGTACGGCCTCGCATGGCTCGAAGCGGTGCATCCCGACGATCGTGAAGAGATTCGCCGGACCTGGCTCAAGGCGGTGACGGACGGCGCCGGCGATTACCGGCACGAACTGCGGATTCGCCGCCATGACGGCGAATATCGCTGGTTCGACGCCCGTGCGGTCGCCATGCGCGACCCCGAGGGCAATATCAGCAAATGGTTCGGCAGTTGCACGGATATTCATCCCCAGCGCGAGGCGATCGAGGAGCGCGAACGCCTGCTCGCCTCGGAGCAGGCCGCTCGCCAGATCGCGGAAGAAGCCAATCGTGCGAAAGACCGCTTCCTCGCCATGCTGTCGCACGAATTGCGCACACCGCTCACGCCGGTGCTGGCGGGGGCCAGCGTGCTGGAGATGATCCCGGGTCTGCCCGACCAGGCACGCACGAGCGTGCGCATGATCCGCCGCAACGTCGAACTCGAAGCGCGTCTGATCGACGATCTGCTCGACCTCACGCGTGTGGCGAATGGCAAGCTGCGTCTGTCGCTCGAAACGGTCGACGTGCATGAGGTGATCGACAGCGTGCTCGAACTCTTCCGCAGCGAGATCCAGGTCAAGCAACAGGATGTGCACGTCCACAAGAATGCCGAGCAACACTACGTGCTCGCCGATCGCGCACGGCTGCAGCAGATGTTGTGGAACCTGATCCGCAACGCGGCCAAATTCACACCGGACGGCGGTCATATCTACGTGCGCACGCATGATGAACGCATGCATGTACAGATCTCGGTCGAGGATACGGGCATTGGTATCGAGCCCGAGCAGATCGGCAAGCTTTTCAATGCCTTCGAGCAGGGCAACCAGAACATGACGCGGCAATTCGGCGGCCTGGGCCTGGGTCTCGCGATCACCAAGGCGCTGACCGACGTGCACGGCGGTACGGTGATCGCGCAGAGTCCGGGGCCGCACTGCGGCGCGACCTTCACGATCACGCTGCCCACGGCCGCCGCGCCGGAGGAGCTGACGCCTGTCGCCGCGCCCGATGAGGTGCGTCCGCCCGGTTTGCTGACCATCCTGCTGATCGAAGACCACGTGGATACCGCCGAGGTGATGGCGCAGCTGATTCGCAGCCTGGGGCACGACGTGACCGTGGTGGGGCGGGTTGACGATGCGTTGGCCGCCACCCAGTTGCAGAACTTCGATCTGGTGATCAGCGATGTGGGCTTGCCGGATGGCACCGGTCTCGATTTCGTCAAGGCGTTCCGCGAGCATTCGGATGCGCCGGCGGTTGCGTTGACCGGCTTCGGCACCGACGAAGACGTGCGCCGTTGCCTGAGCGCGGGCTTTACTTCGCATCTGACTAAACCCGTCAATTTCGGCCAGCTCGAAACGATGATTGAAAGCGCGCTGAACCTGAAGGCGGAAAAGGGCGAAGGCGGAGATAAGGACGAAAAGGATGCGGCCGCAAAGGGCGAAAAGGACGCCGCCGCAAAGGGCGCCTAGTTGTACATTCGGCCCCGACTGAAGTGAGATAACTGGCGTGCAGGATGGAAAAAAGGCCTGGGGCGATTTTCGCGCTACAGGCCTTTTTCATTGTCGCCGGCTAATGCACCGGCTAGTGCACTGGCTAATGCACCGGTGCCAATGCTCGATGCGGAAACCTTAACGCGGCGGCGCGTTCTTCAGCGAATCGCGGATCTCGCGCAGCAGCACGACATCTTCCGGCGTTGGCGGCGGTTCCGCCGGTGCGGCTTCAGCCGGTTTGCGCAGATTGTTGATGAACTTGACCATCAGGAAAATGATGAACGCGAGAATCACGAAGTTGATGGCCACCGTGATGAACGAGCCATAACCGAACACCGCCACGCCTGCCGTCTGCAAGTCTTTATACGATTCCGGACTGCCTTTGAAACTCGCTGGAATATCGCCGAGGCGAATGAATTTGTTGGAGAAATCGAGGCCGCCGGTAGCAACGCCGACAACCGGCATGATCAGGTCTTTAACAATTGAATTGACGATTGTGGAAAATGCGCCGCCGATAATCACCCCGACAGCCAGATCCATTACGTTGCCTTTGAGGGCAAATTCCTTGAATTCCTTAATCATGCTCATAGATGTTCCTCCCAGAAGTCGATGATCGAATCATACCAATCTGAGAGCGATAGGCTAGTCCCCTAAAGCTGAAAGAGCGGATGGGCTCTATTCTGGAAACTGTGACTGGCTGTGGCGCGCCCGTTCGATATGCGCGGCAAAACTGACCGGGTCGGTATTGGTCCCGCACAGCAGCACGCCGACGCGCTTGCCTTGCAGTGTTTCGCGCAGCGGCCCGAGCAGCGCTGCCGTAGCCGCGGCGCAGGCTGGTTCGACAGCTAGCTTAAGTTGTCCGAACAAGGTCAGCATGGCCGCGCGCAACTGCTCGTCGGAGACGGTGACGAGGCGGTCGATATGACGGCGGCACAACTCGTAGCTGTATTCCTCGGTATGGGGCGACGCGAGTGAATCGGCAATGGTGTGCATGTGGCCCATCTTGATCGTGTGATTGGCGGCAAAGCTTTTGCCCATCGCATCCGATCCTTCGGGCTCGACGCCGTAGATGTGCACCTTGGGATTGGCGAGCCGCATGGCGGTGGCCACACCGGCGGCGAGCCCGCCGCCGCCGATCGGCACGATCACCGCTTCGAGATCGGGCGTTTGCGTGGCCCATTCATAGCCGAGCGTGGCCGAGCCCAGCACGGTGCGATAACCATTGAACGGGTGCACGAAGTAGCGGCCTTCTTCCGCTTCGATACGGCGCACCAGTTCGAATGCTTCGGCAATGTTCTCCGCGAACACGATCTCCGCGCGATATTGCCGGCACAAGGCTACGCGTGCCGGATTGGCCGCGCGAAACAGCACGACCTTCGCGCTGATGCCAAGGCGCATTGCCGCGTAGGCGACCGCCACGGCATGGTTGCCGCCCGAAACACAGGTAACGCCCGCGCTGCGTTGCGCTTCGTCGAGCGCGAGCAGGTTGGTGAACGCGCCGCGCGCCTTGAAGCTGCCGCCCGCCTGCAGCAACTCGAACTTGAAGTTCACCACCGTGCCTTCCAGCGACGGAAAATCGAGCCGGTCGAACACCGGCGTTCGTGTCACCCACGGCGTTAAGGCAAAGTGCTGCGTGGCGATGTCGTCGAGTGTGGGGATCGGCTCACCGTCGATCGTATGGTCGGTGTGCTGCGGCGTGGCGGTTGACATGGCGTGGTTAGGTTTTTCCTCGGTATGGTTAAGACTATTTTTGCCGCGCTCAGTTTCAGTGCGCGTGGGCGTCGACCGACATGCTGTGAATGAATTTTTGCAGGAAACGTTCGCATGCCACGAGCTGATCCAGCGCCACGAATTCGTTGGCCTTGTGGGCCTGCTGGATGTCGCCGGGGCCGCACACAATGCTCGGAATACCGGCCAGCGAGAACAACCCGGCTTCAGTGCCATACGCGACTTTGCGCTTGTCCTGGTCGGCGGTCAGCGCGCGCACGAGTTGCGTGATGGCCGCTTGTTCAGACGAATCGAGACCGGGCGCCGCAGCGATTTTGGTGATCTCGATGGCGCCGGATGGATGCTCGCGCAACATTTTCGGCAGCAGCGTTTCGCGTGCGTATTGATCGATCCGCGCGAAGATCGGTTCGGGGTCGAGCGTGGGCAGATTGCGGAATTCGAACTGGAATTTGCATTCGGCCGGCACGGTATTGATCGCATTGCCGCCGACGATCGTGCTGGTTTGCGCGGTGGTGAAGGGCACGTCATACAGTTCGTCGAACGGGCCTTGCTCGCGAAACTGATCGGCCATGTCGCGGATGTAGCAGATCAGGCGCGCGGCGTATTCGATCGCATTCAGACCCTTCGGCGTAAGCGATGAATGCGCTGCCTGGCCGCGCACGCAGCACTGATACGCGTTGATGCCTTTGTGCGCCACGATCGGACGCATGCTGGTCGGCTCGCCAACGATGCAGCCGTCCGGCTTGACGCCGCGCTTCATCAGATCGGCGATCAGGAGCGGTGCGCCCACGCAACCCACTTCCTCGTCGAACGACAAGGCGAAGTGAATCGGTTTGGCGAGCTTCGTGCGTTGCATCTCAGGCAAGAGCGTAAGCGCGGCGCCGATGAAGCCTTTCATATCGCAGGTGCCGCGGCCATACAGTTTATCGCCGCGAATTTCAGGCTTGAACGGATCGCTGTCCCACTGCTGACCGTCCACCGGCACGACGTCGGTATGGCCCGACAGCACCACGCCGCCGTTGGTCTCGCCGTCGTGAGCCGGAATCGTTGCAAACAGATTGGCCCATTTGCCGCTTTCGTCGTGGGTGAGTGTGGCTTCGATGCCGACCGCGCGCAATTCGTCGCGCACGGTTTCGATCAGGCCGAGATTCGGATTGCGGCTCACCGTGTCCATCGACACGAGACGGGTGACCCAGGGAAGCGAGGCAGGCGAGGAAGAATTCGATGCAGTGGCGGGCGTTTGCGAGGACTGCGCTGATTCAGCGACGTGTGACATGACAAGACTCCAGCATTTGAGTCTTTCGATCATACCCAAAAAACCTTCACCCGTATGCTGCGGAGCGCGTTTGCGCAGCGCAGCATGAGCGAAAAACGGCTAGACGTACCCGTTTTTTTCATCAGGCTCATGTGCCGGCGCGGGTATCCGCCGCGACGCCGCTATGCACGCCGAAGTTGGCGTGATAGCGGCGCGTGAACATCCAGCGACAGCTTAGCGCGCCGCCGCCGTGGCAGCGGTGCCGCGACTGGGCGTGCCGAGCGCGCGCAAGGTTTCCTTGACCGTCGCCACACGCACGGCCAGATCCGGACTGCGCGTTTCGATGCGCAGCTTGTCCTGGCCCGCGAGCTTGATGTGCTTGTGTTTCTGCACCATCTCGATGATCCGCATGGCGTCGATCGGCGGATTGGGGATGAACTGCAAGCCGATCACGGCTTCGCCCGCATCGATTTTCGAAATGCCCAAAGGCTTGGCCGCCAATCGCAGACGATGTGTCTCGACGAGCGCGTGTGCCTGCGGCGGCAACTTGCCGAAGCGATCGATCAACTCTTCCTGAATGCTGTCGATCGAATCGTTGTGTTCGCAATTGGCGAGGCGCTTGTAGAGCGACAGGCGTTCCTGCACGTCGCCGCAATAGTCGGCCGGCAAAATGGCGGGGGCGTGCAGATTGATTTCCGTGGTCGCCGCGAGCGGGGCGGTGAGGTCCGGTTCCTTGCCTTCCTTGAGCGCCTTGACGGCGTCGTTGAGCATGTCGGTATAGAGCTGGAAACCGATCTCCTGGATTTCGCCCGATTGCTTGTCGCCGAGCACTTCGCCTGTGCCGCGAATCTCGAGGTCGTGCATCGCGAGATAGAAGCCGGAACCGAGTTCCTCCATTTGCTGGATGGCTTCGAGGCGGCGCTGCGCCTGCTTGGTCAGCCCTTGCGGGTCATGCACCAGCAGATACGAGTACGCCTGGTGGTGCGAACGACCGACGCGGCCACGCAACTGATGCAATTGCGCAAGACCGAACTTGTCGGCACGGTGAATCAGGATCGTGTTGGCGCTCGGCACGTCGATACCGGTTTCGATAATCGTCGTGCACAGCAGAACGTTCGCGCGTTGGGCAACGAAGTCACGCATCACGCGTTCGAGTTCGCGCTCATGCATCTGACCATGCGCGACGGCAATGCGCGCTTCGGGCACGAGCGTTTCGAGCATCTGCCGGCGATTCTCGATCGTCTCGACTTCGTTATGCAGGAAGTACACCTGGCCGCCGCGCTTCAATTCGCGCAACATGGCTTCGCGAATCACGCTGTCTTCTTCGCGACGCACGAAGGTTTTGATCGCGAGGCGCTTTTGCGGCGCGGTGGCGATCACGGAGAAATCGCGCAGGCCTTCGAGCGCCATGCCGAGCGTGCGTGGGATCGGGGTGGCGGTGAGCGTGAGTACGTCGACTTCGGCGCGCAACGCTTTCAGCGCCTCTTTCTGACGCACGCCGAACCGGTGTTCCTCGTCGATGATCACGAGCCCCAGCCGCTTGAACTGCACATCGGAGGACAGCAGCTTGTGCGTGCCGATGACGATATCGACAGTGCCTTCGTTGATCTGCTGGATCGCCGCGTTGACTTCCTTGGTCGACTTGAAGCGCGACAGTTCGGCAATCCGCACCGGCCAGTCGGAGAACCGGTCGCTAAAGGTTTGCGTGTGCTGTTCGGCGAGCAGCGTGGTGGGCGAGAGCAGCGCGACCTGCTTGCCGCCCATCACCGCGATAAACGCCGCACGCAGCGCCACCTCGGTTTTGCCGAAACCGACGTCGCCGCACACGAGGCGGTCCATCGGTTTGCCGCTCGTCATATCGCCGATCACAGCGGCAATCGCCGCGGCCTGGTCCGGCGTCTCTTCGAAGCCGAAACTCTCGGCGAACTTCACATAGTCTTTCGGTTCGAGCGCGAACGCATGGCCTTCACGCAGCGCGCGACGGGCGTACAGGTTCAGCAGTTCCGCCGCGGTGTCGCGGATCTGCTGCGCGGCTTTGCGTTTGGCCTTTTCCCATTGGCCCGAGCCGAGCGAATGCAAGGGCGCGCTTTCCGGATCCGCGCCGCTGTAGCGCGAGATCACGTGCAACTGCGCAACCGGCACGTAGAGCTTGCTGTCGCTCGCGTACTCCAGGTGCAGGAATTCGGTCTCGCCTTCGCCGAGATCCATCGTGACGAGGCCCATATAGCGGCCGATGCCGTGCTGCGAATGCACGACCGGATCACCGATCTTCAGCTCGGACAGATCGCGCACCATCGAATCGACGTTGCTCGCCTGTTCCTGGCGGCGGCGGCCCGCGCGGCGCGCGAGTGGCCCGTAAAGCTCCGTCTCGGTGATGATCGCGATGCCCTCCGCGGGCACGGCAAAACCGTTGGCCAACGGGGCGACGCCAAGCGAGAAACGCGTGTCGCCGGCGAGCCAGCTCTGGAAGGTGTCGCTCGACGCCGGTCGCAGATGATTGTCGGCGAGCAACTGCAACAGCGTTTCGCGCCGGCCGGCCGATTCAGTGGCAAACAGCACGCGGTTCGGGGTGGTGTCCAGATAGGCGCGCAGGGCCGCAATCGGATCTTCCGCGTGACGGTCGATCGCAAGATTCGGCAACGGGGTCGACCAGCCGCCGCCCGCGTTGGCCGGCAGGACGAGCCGCGCGAACGGCTTGGCGAACGTGAAAAAATCCTCGTCCGAGAGGAATAGACGCTGCGGCTCCAGAATCGGCCGGTCGCGATCGTGCGACAGGAAGTTGTAGCGCTGCCTGGTGTCGTTGGTGAAGCGCTTGATCGCCGCATCCAGATCGCCGACGAACGCCAGTTGCGCGCCTTCGGGCAAATAGTGGAAGAGCGTGGCGGTTTCGTCGAAGAAGAGCGGCAGATAGTATTCGATGCCCGCCGAAGGCACGCTGTTGCCGATGTCCTTATAGATCGACGCGCGGCTTGGATCGCCCTCGAAAGTTTCACGCCAGCGGCTGCGAAAGGCCGTGCGGGCGGCCTCGTCGAAGGGGAATTCGCGGCCGGGCAGCAGGCGCACCTCTTTCACCGGGTAGAGGCTGCGCTGCGTATCCGGGTCGAAGGCACGGATCGAGTCCACCTGGTCGTCGAACAGGTCGATCCGGTACGGCAGCGGCGAGCCCATCGGAAAGAGGTCGAGCAGCGAGCCGCGCACGCAGTATTCGCCGGGACGCACCACCTGGCTCACGTGCTCGTAGCCGGCCAGGGTCAATTGCGCCTTGAGTTTGGCTTCGTTCAGGCGTTCGCCTTGCGAGAACGAGAACGTGTAGCCCGCCATGAAGGACGCGGGCGGCATCCGGTACAAGGCGGTGGTGGCCGGCACCAGCAGGATGTCGCAGCGGCCTTCGCCGAGATCGTGCAGCGTGGCGAGGCGCTCGGAGACCAGATCCTGGTGAGGCGAAAAGGTATCGTAAGGCAGCGTTTCCCAGTCGGGCAGCAAACGCACCCGGGCCTCGGGTGCGAAAAAGCTGATCTCTTGCGACAAGCGTTGCGCGTCGACGGCGCTTTCGCAGACCACGGCCAGCAACGGCACCTTCTCGCGATAGGCGAGATGGTAGCGGGCGATCAGCAGCGCGTCGGACGAGCCGTGCGTGCCGTCGAAGGCAAAACGCTGGCCGGTCTTGACGAGCGCGACGGGCGGGGAGTACTGCGATGATGCGGCGATGTCTGGCATAGAAGAGAAAAGACGGCCTCGGGCTCACACGTGATCGGCAAGTTTACGCGTGTCGGGGCGTAGATGCGAAGGACCTATTATAAAATCCGTCGTTTACTTTCACTTCGCGGCATCCGCACTCGTGACTTCCCGTCTATTTGCCCTGATTCCGTGCGCTGGCACCGGCAGCCGTTCCGGCGCCGCGATGCCCAAACAATATCGCACTGTCGCCGGTCGCGACATGTTGCATTACTCGCTGGCGGCGTTCGACGCCTGCAGCGAGTTCGCGCAGACCTTGGTCGTCATTGCCCCGGACGACCAGCACTTTGACGCTCGCCGCTTCAGCGGGCTGCGTTTTGCCGTGCGGCGCGCCGGCGGGGCCTCGCGCCAGGCGTCGGTGCTGAACGGCTTGCATGCGCTGGCCGAGTTCGGTGCGCACGACGACGACTGGGTGCTGGTGCACGACGCCGCGCGGCCCGGCATTACGCCTGGCTTGATCCGCGCGCTGGTCGCCGCGCTGAAGGAGGACGCGGTGGGCGGCATCATGGCGCTGCCGGTTGCGGATACCCTGAAGCGGATCGATGCCGGTTCGTCGGACGGGCGGATTGCCCGCACCGAGGCGCGCGACGGCCTGTGGCAGGCGCAGACGCCCCAGATGTTCCGCATCGGCATGTTGCGCGAGGCCATTTTGCGCGCGCAGGCGGACGGTCACGATCTGACCGACGAAGCGAGCGCGATCGAGTGGCTGGGGCATGCGCCCAGGTTGGTGCAGGGGAGCTTGCGCAACTTCAAGGTCACTTATCCGGAAGATTTCGATCTGGCCGAGGCGATTCTGTCCCGGCCGGCTTCGGCTTCCTGAGCGGTTAATCGAATTTAAATGAATGGACTTGACGCATATGGATTTCAGAATTGGGCAGGGTTATGACGTGCATGCGCTGGTGCCGGGCCGTCCGTTGATTATTGGCGGGGTGACGATTCCCTACGAACGCGGCCTGCTCGGACATTCGGACGCGGACGTGCTGCTGCATGCGATTACCGATGCCATTTTTGGCGCTGCTGCAATGGGCGATATCGGGCGTCATTTCTCCGATACCGATGCTAAATTCGCCGGCGCGGATAGCCGGGTTTTGCTGCGGGAGTGTTTTGCCCGTGTAACGGCGGGTGGATTTTCTATCGCTAACGTGGATAGTAGTGTGGTTGCTCAGGCGCCTAAGCTCGCGCCTCACATTGAAGCAATGCGGATTAACATCGCCGCAGACCTTAACCTGCCGGTCGAGCGGGTGAACGTTAAGGCCAAGACGAATGAGAAGTTGGGATATCTCGGCCGTGGCGAAGGGATTGAAGCTCAGGCCGTAGTTTTGTTGATTAAAAACTAGGAGTTGGGTGCGATTTTATGGGCCTCGTAAAACCCGCTGCTGCTTTTCAGGCGCCGCGGGTTTTCTATCGACCTGTTGCATCACAACGTCGATCCGCCCACGGGGCGGTTGCAAGCGCATTCTTCGTAGGTTTGCAGCGCGTCCAGCAGGCGTAATACCTCTGCCGGGTTGCGGCCGACGTTCAGGTTATTGACCGAGACGTGCTGAATCGTATTGTCCGGATCGACAATAAACGTCGCACGCAGCGCCACGCCGGCTTCCTTGTCGCGTACACCAAGCTGGTCGATCAACTCGCCTTTCACGTCGCCGAACGAATAGTGGTTGAGCTTGTTCAGATCCTTGTTCTCGCGGCGCCATGCCAGCTTGACGAACTCATTATCGACGCTGCCGCCTAGCAGCACGGCGTCGCGCTCCTCAAAATCCTTCGCGAGTCTGGCAAATTCAACGATCTCCGTCGGACACACGAACGTGAAATCCTTCGGGTAGAAATAGATAATTTTCCACTTGTCGGGAAACGACTGTTCGGTGATTTCTTCGAACGCCGATATGCCGTTTTCTTCGTAATCGTTGAAACCGGGCTTGGCGGCAGTCACGGTGAACGCTTCGAGTTTATCGCCGACGGTTTTCATGCGAGTGCTCCTTCGTGGGATTCAGGCGCCTTTTGCGAGCGGAAATTCAATGGTGACCTCCAGCCCCGGACCCGGCGTGCGATTGCGCAGGCGCAGCGCGCCGCGATAACGGCCTACCAGCCGCTGGACGATGGCCATGCCGAGGCCCGTGCCGTTTGCCTGGGTGCGCGCCGAATTCACGCGATAGAACGGCCGCGTGACAAGGGACAACTGATCTTCGGGAATCCCGGGCCCTTCGTCGACCACCGACAACTCGACGCGGGAGTGCGACACCCGCGTTTCCAGAATCACATGCGGGATGCCGTCGCCGTCGCTCAGGCCATACTTGCGGGCGTTTTCCAGCAGATTGCCAACCACCCGCCGCATATCGGTCTCGTCCGCCTCGATCACCGCCGAGGGCGCGAGCCGCGTGATCAGGCGCATGCTGTCTTCGCTCTGCATCCGCGCCGCGAGTTCGCCCGCGATCACCGACAGATCGACCGGTTCCGGCACACGCTGTACCGGACGGGCGTAATCGAGGAAGCGGCCGATGATCATGTCCATCTGCTCGATGTCGTCCACCATCGCGTCTTTCGTCGCCTGGTCGGACGGGCTCATCTCGGTTTCCAGCCGCAGCCGTGCAAGCGGGGTGCGCAGATCGTGGGAGATCCCCGCGAGCATGAGCGCGCGGTCGGCCTCGAGTTGTTCGAGGTCCTGCACCATCTGGTTGAAACTGCGATTGGTTTCGGCGGCCACGCCCATGCCGCGCTCAGGCAGCGGCTCCGGTGACTGGCCCGAGCCGACCTTGCGCGCAGCCATCGCGAGCCGGGCAAACGGACGGTTCACCAGACTGGTAATGAAGGCCGCGCCGAACAGCGAGAGCGCCAGCGCGAACACCCCCCAGCCGGCCCATTGCAGGCCCGTTGCGTTGTCCAGTTGATCGCGGTCGAGCGCCACCCAGTAATCGTCGTCGTCGATCTTGAAGCTGATCCAGACGCCGGGAATGTCGTTGACGCTCTGCGCAATGACCGTGTCGTCGCCGAGCCGGCCGCGAATGTCGTGCTCGATCAGCCGGTTCAGCGACTCGTCGGGTTGGAGTTTGTACTTGTCGGTGGTTTCGCGCGGGTACACGCGCACCCCTTCATTGCTCTCCAGATCCTGCAGCAACGCGCGCCGCAGGTCGGGATCGGAATAGAGGAGTGCGGTGCGCGTGAGCTTGACGATGGCGACCAGTTGCAAAGCCACGCGCTGCGCGCGCGGCTCGCGTTCGATCACCCGAAAGCTCTGGAACCACGCGGCGAGACTGACTGCGATCAACAGCGCGATCAACAGAAAGGTCCGCCAGAAAAGGCCGCCGAACGCGAGCGTCAGGAGGCGCCGGTCGATCCGCATGGGCCCTTCTTATTTGAAATCAAAAACTGTAGGTGAGAACAAACTCAGGCTGCACCGTCAGGAATGAACACGTAGCCGAGACCCCAGACGGTTTGGATGAAACGCGGGCTGCCCGGATCAGGTTCGATCAGCTTGCGCAGACGCGAAATCTGCACGTCGAGACTACGGTCGAAGACTTCATATTCACGGCCGCGAGCCAGTTCCATCAGCTTTTCACGCGACAGCGGCTGGCGCGGATGGCGCGCAAACACCTTCAGCACCGAGAACTCACCCGTGGTCAACGGAATTTCCTGGCCGGCCTTGGTGAGCGTGCGAGTGGCGAGATTCAGCGCGAACTCGCCGAACTCGAACACCTCGGTGGTCTCGGACGGCGCGCCCGGCAGCTCCGACGGCGACTGGCGGCGCAGCACCGCGTGAATCCGCGCGACCAGTTCGCGCGGGTTGAACGGCTTGGGCAGATAGTCGTCGGCGCCCATTTCGAGCCCGACAATACGGTCGACGTCTTCACCCTTGGCCGTCAGCATGATGATCGGCGTACGGTCGTTGCTGCCGCGCAGGCGACGGCAGATCGACAGGCCGTCCTCGCCGGGCAGCATCAGATCGAGCACCAGCAAGTCGAAGCGCTCGCGCACCCAGAGCTTGTTCATGGACGGCGCGTTCTCGGCAACATAGACATTGAAGCCCTGTTCACCGAGGTAGCGGCGCAGCAGATCGCGCAGGCGCGGATCGTCGTCGACGACGAGGATTTTCGAAGGGTTTTTAGTTTCCATGGTCGGCATCTTAGCGCGATTAGAAAGTGGTGCGCGGTTGCATCGTTTTCGGAGTTACAGTCAGTTACAAAATTTACCCGCACTGTGGCACGACGTAAAGCATCGGCAGGTAGACTCCTTTACTGAATGCGGCTGTTCGGTGGATACTTCACTCGACTAAAACTCTCGCACCCGGCTCGCTACCGGGGTCTGTATACGCATTTGAGGTAGCCGGTTGCCGCGCCACGAAGGGAACAACATGAAGGGAGGGGTTTGGCCGAATGTGCGCCTAAGCGTAATTGCACTGGCGGTAGCCGGGACGCTTGCAGGCACACTCGGGTCAACGTTCGCCCACGCCCAGCCTTCGGCCGAGAGAGCGACGAGCGAACGCGTGCCAAGGCAGGCCAATTCCAGAGCAAACCGGCACAGCCCCACTGTCGAGCGCCCCGCCTCAGATGCAATGCTGCGCACAGCAGTTCCCCCCGATCTTGATCAACGTCGCCGTGATGGTCATATGACGCCCGACGAACGGCGTCTGTTGCGGCAGCATATCGAAGACGCTGTCCGCGAACTCTACAAACGGTAGCTATTTCCGTGCCCGCTCTGGGTGCGTCCGGTCGCGCTTTCGCCGTGGCTGAAAGAATTCGTTGCATTTCCCCCGTCAACTTTCCCCTTCCGTCTGCCGTTGAGTTGCCAGAGCACAGCGCGGTTTTTGTGCGCGCGAACGCCTTTTCGTGACGCCCCTAAACCGGCTCAACCGGACAATCGATAATGAACATGCTGACAGGCGGTAAGGGTAGACGCTGGCTAGCAGTGACGGCCGCTGCGCTCGCAGCCGCGACCTGGTGTGCGTCGGCGCCGGCCGAGCTGCACGGCGCCACTCATGTCTCCCACAACAGGCATCGTACGGCATCTGTCGCATCCTCCGTTGCCCCCGCAGAACAGGATATTCTCGACGCCGATGATGCGCGCTTCTTCCTGACTCGAGTCGGTTTCGCGCCCGATAGCGGCGAGCTCGCGCAATACGTTGGACTCACGCGCGAGCAGGCCGTCGACAAAGTACTGGCCGCAGTCCGAACCGAAGCCGTGACGCCGCTGCCTGAATGGGTGCTCGAGCCGATCCCGACACGCGACATCCGCAAGACGTGGACGGACGATCAACGCCGTGACGAGCAGCGGCAGCGCGGCCAGCGTTACGAAATATTACGTGCATGGTGGGTGCGGGAGATGTTGAGCACGCCGTCGCCGCTGACCGAACGCATGACGCTCTTCTGGCACAACCACTTCACGTCGGGGCAGGACAAGGTCGCGTATCCGCAGGAGATGGCGCAGCAGAATATGCTGTTGCGCCGGGACGCGCTCGGCAACTTCGGCGAACTGTTGCACGACGTCGCGAAAGATCCGGCGATGCTGCAATACCTGGATGGCGCGAGCAATCGCAAGGGCAAACCCAACGAAAACTTCGCGCGCGAGGTGATGGAGCTGTTCACGCTCGGCGAAGGGCGTTACACGCAGCGCGACGTATCGGAAGCCGCGCGTGCCTACACGGGGTGGGGCCTCGACCCCGACACGCACGCGTATGTATGGCGCGCCAACCAGCACGACGACAGTAACAAGACCGTGCTGGGGCAAAGCGGTCCGTTCGACGGCGATCAGGTGCTCGACATCCTCCTCGCGCGGCCTGAAACCGCGACCTTCGTCACGACCAGGCTGTGGCGCGAGTTTGTCTCCGATACCCCCGATCCCGCCCGCATCGCACCGATCGCCGCGCAGTTTCGCGCAAGTCATTACGATATCAAGGTCGCGCTGCGCGGCCTCTTCATGAGCGACGCGTTCTGGGACGACAACGATCGCGGCGTGCTGGTGAAATCGCCGGCGGAGTTCGTCGTGGGGACCCTGCGCGCGTTCGATATCGGCTATGACAACACGGCGCCGTTCGCCGCGGAGATCCGCACGCTCGGCGAGAACCTGTTCTATCCGCCGAACGTCAAAGGGTGGCCGGGCGGCACGATATGGATCAATAGTTCGACCCTGCTTGCACGCAAGCAATTCGTCGAGCAACTGTTTCGTGCGACCGAAACCGCCGGCCCGCGGCGTACCGGCAATCCGATGAACCCCAAGATCGCGGCGAGCGGCGTACCCGGCAAGATGCAGGCGAATCCGCAGATGCAGCGCGCGATGGCGCGAGCCGGCCAGCCAGCCCGAGGTGGCGTACGCTTTGATATCGACACATGGCTTGCGCAATATAACGCCGCGCCGACGGCCAAGCCGGGCTTGTCGGTAGAGCTGCAACTGCAGCATGCGGTGTTGCCGCTCACGCCGGTCGATGCCATTGCTACCGATTCGACCGCCAGTGCTTATCTGGAGGCGTTGCTGATGGACCCGGCTTATCAGTTGAAATGAGAGTTGAAATGAGCAGCGAGCTTATGGGTTGAGGTAAGCGGCTGCGGCAGGCGACGGAATCGAGCCGCTCAACCGTTTAACCCGGATCGGCCACGCGAACCAGCGATCCGTCGAAGGCGACCCAACGCGCGCCATGCCAAGCGAACGAGGTGCAGGATGAAACGACGCAGCTTTCTCTCGATGGGCGCGGCCGCCAGCGCGACGCTCTGGTTGCCGCGCGCCTTCGGTGCGCAGATGGCAACGCCCGGCGGCTCAGCGAATCGCGGATACAGCAACCTGCTGATTCTCGTCGAACTGAAGGGCGGTAACGACGGTTTGAATACCGTGATTCCGTTTGCCGATCCCACTTACTATCAGCTACGAAAAAATATCGGCATCAAACGCGAGCAGGCGATTCAGCTCGACGAGCGCACCGCCTTGCATCCGTCGTTGCAGCCGCTGATGCCGCTTTGGCAAAGCCGCCAACTGGCGATCGTGCAGGGCGTGAGCTACGCGCAACCGAACCTGTCGCATTTCCGTTCGATCGAAATCTGGGACACCGCGTCGCGTTCGGACCAATACCTGCGCGAGGGCTGGCTTACCCGTGCGTTCGCGCAGACGCCGGTACCTACCGGTTTTGCCGCCGACGGCGTGGTGATCGGCAGCGCCGAAATGGGGCCGTTCGCCAACGGCGCGCGCGCGATCGCGCTGGTCAATCCTGAGCAATTCGTCAAAGCCTCGCGCCTCGCCACACCGGTGTCGCTGCACGAGCGTAATCCGGAGTTGGCGCATATTCTCGACGTCGAGAACGATATCGTGAAAGCCGCCGACCGTCTGCGTCCTACGCAAGCTCAGGCGCAATTGAAGACGGCGTTTCCCGGCGGTGCGTTCGGCAGTTCGATCAGGACGGCAATGCAGGTGCTCGCCGCCGGCGATACGCCGCAAGGGCAGCCGCGTAATGGACAAGGCGTCGCCGTGATCCGTTTGACGTTGAACGGGTTCGATACGCACCAGAACCAGCCCGGCCAGCAAGCGGCGCTGCTCAAGCAATTGGCCGAAGGGTTTGCGTCGATGAAGTCGGCGCTGGTGGAACTCGGCCGCTGGAATGAGACGCTGGTGATGACCTATGCCGAGTTTGGCCGGCGCCCGCGTGAGAACCAGAGCAACGGCACGGACCACGGCACCGTGGCGCCGCATTTCGTGATGGGCGGGCGGGTGCGGGGCGGTTTGTACGGCGTGCCGCCGGTGCTCGCGCGCCTGGACGGCAATGGCAACTTGCCGGTAGGCATCGATTTTCAGCAACTCTATGCGACGGTGCTCGGCCCCTGGTGGGGGCTCGATTCGTCCGCGATCCTGCAGCAGCGGTTCGAGCCGCTGCCCTTACTGCGCGTCTGACAAGGGACCGTGCGCGCTTCCCAGCATGACGCGGCGGCCGTTCGCCTGGGCCGGGGTCCGTTTGTCTATTTGTCCGCTTACTGTCCGCTTACCTGGCGCGCCAGCTAAGCCAGAGCTTGCGGATCGGCGTCAACGCAATGCGCTGATGCAGTACGTGATAGCCGTCACGTTCGATCTCATCCAGCAGTGCGAGAGCTAGTGCCGCTTGCGCGACCAACGTGCGCTGCGTGCGTCGCTCATGCGCGGGCATGGCGGCGAGTGCTGCCCGCACCGCATCGCGAGCCCGCCTGGTTTCGAAGCGCATCAGCTCGGTAAAAGCGTCGGAATATTTCCGGTTGATCAGGTCGGCGGCAGTGACGTTAAAGCGCTGCATTTCATCGACCGGAATATAGATGCGGCCATGACGTGCATCATTGCCGGTTTCGACAACGAACTGGGCAAGCTGCAGCCCTTCGCCGAGCGGTGCCGCCCAGCTTGACGCCTCTGCGGCGTTTTTTGCCGTCGCGCGCGCGACCAGCGATGCAAAGGTGCCGCCCACGCCCTGCACATAGCGCCGCAGATTCGGGTAGTCGAGATAGCGTGCCTGGTCGAGGTCCATTTCGAAGCCGGCGAGCAACGCCTGCAACGCCGGATAGGCGGCCTGCACATCGGGCAGATAGGCTGCCAGTGCCTTTGAAACCGGATGCGACGGCGAGCCCGCAGCCAGCGCGGCGAGCTCGTTTTGCCACCACGCGAGTTTGGTGCGGCCGATTGCCGGATCGCTGACTTCTTTTACGGTTTCCTCGAATTCGCGGCGCAGCGCGAACAGCGCGGTCAGGAGCGGCTGGCTTGCCGCGGGTGCCCGCCGAAGCGCATAGTAGGTGCTCGATCCGGGCGGCGCCGCTTTCTGCTGGCAATATTCGTCGAAATTCACGGGATTGGAATGTGGGGAAGGGCGGCGTAGAGGGCACGGGGTGCGCGCGTTTAGCCAAAAATTGTAGCATCGACGCCTGTCGGACAGATGCATGAGCAAATGCAGACAAGCGCGAATCAATCGGTTAGAATCTCGCGCTTACGCTTTCGGGCGCGGATTTTGACGCGCTCATGAGCATGCAGGACATCGGGCGGAACGCGCAGCGCTTTGCCCGGCTGCGAGGGTGGCGAAATTGGTAGACGCACCAGGTTTAGGTCCTGACGCCCGCAAGGGTGTAGGGGTTCGAGTCCCCTCCCTCGCACCATCCGTATGTAGCGGAAAAGTAGCAGAAAACCCCGTTGAGTCTTTGGACTGACGGGGTTTTTTTTCACTCGACGTGTATCGAACGGCGCGTGTCCGGCAGCGCTCAGGCGTCCGGCGCGGCCGACGGCGGTTCGGTTTGCGTGCCCGGCAGTTCGGCTTGTGCGGCGCCTTCGAGAAAGCGGCGAGTCGAATCGAACGCGTGCAGCATCGGATCGGGCCACGGCGTTTGCAGCATGACCGCCTGGTGGTTTTCGAACGCCGACGACAACAGCTTGACCAATTCGGGCGAGCGCAGATGGCGCAGCAGCACACTGACGGCGATCGCCGTCGCCTGGCTCGCGCCGGCGGTTTGAAGTTCTGAGGCGGTGAGCGCCGCTACCTGTTTGTTGATGTCCACTGAAGCTTCCCTGGATGAAATGGGGTGATCGAAGGCCTGTTGGCCGATCCCGAATTTTGACATGGTTGATGGCTTGCCGCGAACCCGGCGGATTGGCCGGACCTGCCGCTCTGGAAGTGTGGCAAAGGCGTTAAACGCAGTTAATCTGCTAAACAATATGGATGCGGGCGTAGGTGAGAGCGGCTGCCGGATTTGTCCAGACAATCGGATGTTCAGCGCGCTGTGCCTGAATTCATGCGGCATCCGTTGCGATGCATATTGTGTGGATTGTTAATTCGCACGTGATCGGCATTGAACGCATGGATTAAGAAATGGCTGCTTGGGTCCGCTTAGGCCGGGCGTGGCTCACACGTGTTTGAACCACGACGGTCGGCGCATCCGCGCGGGCCTCCGCTAATCGCCGGTAGCCCTCCCCGGATTAATCCTGCGAAAAAAAGCCGTGTGAAGTTAGCAAAAAAACTGGCAAAAAAGTTGGCGAAAAAGAGATATGCGTTGGTGAATAGGCGCCGCCATTTGATTTCGTTCACGCAGTGCTTCAAAAGCGTGGTTCGCAACTCGACTTACATGGTATTCTGCGCGCCGATTTTCGCTGGTTTGCTGGCGCAATGGCTTTGGATTAATCCGTGCGACAAACGGATCTCGCAGTTGAAGACAATAAAAGAGGCATGCGATGAGCGTGATATTTGCCCTGATCGGCGCGGTGATCGGGATAGTAGCCGCCGTGTCGAACGATTTCTCGATGGGTTTCGGTGCATTGGTTGGAGGGATGGCTGGCGTTGCGCTCGCACGTCTGCTGCAAAAGCAGTCTGCACGGCCCGTAAGCGACTCCGTGTCCAAACCGGCGGCGTCCGATAACCTGAACTACCCGGCCGGCAGCCCATCCAGCGAACTCGCTGCGCGCGTCGAGCGACTGGAGCAGGAGATTGTCGTTCTGCGCGGTGAGATCCGGGCATTGCGCGCCGGGGTTACCGGCGCGTCGGCGACCGCGAGTGAGGATGGTGAGTCGACGTTGTCCGGGCGGGGTCCTGACACGCTCGCATCGCATCCTTACGCGATACCGCCCGCAGCGGGGCAGCAGTCGCCTCGCGAGCGTGCAGTCACGCCGCCGCAGCCGGCAGCCGTGCGCCCGACGGTGAGCGCCAGCGCAGTCAAGCCGCGGGAGCCGGCCGCAGCGCCTGCATCGAGCGGATCGGCCGTAGCGGGCACGCTGAATGGTCAGCCGCACAACCCGGCAGCACTGTCGCCGTCTACCGAGTCACCGATACCCGCGCAAACTCCGCCCGCGCCACCGCGCGATCCCGGTCTCGTCGAACGCCTCTTCAAAAGCGCTCGCGACTGGCTATTTGGCGGCAACACGGTTGTGCGGGTCGGCATCGTCGTGCTGTTCTTCGGCATTGCGTTCCTGCTCAAATACGCCGCGGACAACAGTCTGTTGCCGATCGAATTCCGCCTGGCCGGCGTGGCGCTCGCCGCGACCGTCCTGCTCGGGCTCGGGTGGCGCATTGGCGAGCGTCGCGGAGCGTACGGGCTGATCTTGCAGGGCGGCGGCGTCGGCGCGCTTTATCTGACCGTGTTCGTCGCAACCCGGCTCTATCATCTGCTGCCGGCAGGCGCCGCCTTGCCGTTGATGATCGCGATCTGCGGCCTGAGCGCATTTCTGGCGGTGCGCCAGAACGCATCGTCGTTGGCCTTCATGGGGAGTGCGGGCGGCTTCCTCGCGCCGCTACTCCTGTCGACGGGCGGTGGTAGTCACGTGATGCTGTTCAGCTACTACGCGCTACTCAACGCAGGTATTTTCACGATTGCGTGGTTCAAGGCGTGGCGGCCCCTGAATCTGCTTGGTTTCGTGTTCACGTTCTCGATCGGCGCCGCGTGGGGCGTGACGGCTTACCGGCCTGAATTGCTGGCCAGCACGGAGCCGTTCCTGATTCTGTTTTTCCTGATGTATGTCGGCATCGCGTTGCTCTATGGGCTGCGCCGTGAGATCGCACTCAAGCATTACGTCGACGGTACGTTGGTGTTCGGCACGCCGCTCGTCGCGATCGGTCTGCAAGCGGCCCTGATGAAGGGCACCGAATTCGGTCTGGCGTGGAGCGCGGTCGCGCTGGCTGCTTTCTACCTGGCGGTCGCGGGCTGGCTGGCGCCGCGGCGCGCGCGCCTCGGCATGATGTTCGAAGCGATGCTCGCGCTGGCCGTGATCTTCGCCACACTCGCCGTGCCGCTCGCTTTCACCGGACCGACCACCAACGCGACCTGGGCCATCGAAGGCGCCGCGATCACGTGGCTCGCCGTGCGCCAACGGCGCCTGAGTGCCTTCGGCTTTGGCCTGCTGATGCAACTGGCCGCGGCGGCCGCGTATGCTGTCGGCACGTACGCGCAGATCGGCAGCGCGCATGCATGGCCGATCCTGAACGGCGCGTACATTGCGACCGTGCTGATTGCGATCGCGGGCATATTCACGGGATGGCGCTTGCATGGCCGCAGCGAAGCGGGCGCGTGGCACGCATGGATGCCGCAGATCGGCCTCGTCGCCGGGGTGTGGGGACTGTTGTGGTGGATCTGTGGCGGGCTGCACGAAATCCACGCGTACGCGCAGGCGCATCTTGCGTACGACCGCGATCGGTTCGAGACCGCCGTCATCGCGCTGTTCGCCGTTCTAACCGCGTGGCTTGCGCACGGCGCGCACCGCAAGCTGCGTTGGCCGCTTGCCGAACTGCCTGCGCTGGCACTCGTGCCGGTGCTCGCTTTGCTGACATTGAGTCTGTTCATGTTGAGCATGGCGCCGGTCAGCGGTTACGGCTGGCTGGTCAGCGCGGTTGTCGCGGTTGCTGCCTACGCGCTGCTGTGGCATCAGCAGCGCGACATTAGCGACCGGGTGCTTGCTGTCCTGCATGTGCTTATGTTCTGGACAGCCGCCGCGCTCGTCGCCCTCGAAGGCTATTGGGGCTTGCGTGCGTACGTGCCGGAAGGCGCATGGAGCTGGAGCGCGTGGGCGTACGGCTTTGGCATTCTGCTGCTGCTGATGGCGGGCGTCGGGCATCGTTTGCGCTGGCCGGTCGCGCGGTTCCTGCAGGCGTATCAGGTGTGGGGCGCAGCGCCGCTCGCCGTCCTGCTATGGGTGTGGAGCATCGCGAGCGTGACGAGCGACGGCAGCGCCGCGCCGCTCTTCTGGCTGCCGATTCTCAATCCGCTGGACGTCGCGCAGATCCTCGCGCTGGTCGCCTGTGCCGTTTGGCTGCGGCGCCTGCGCGCGCTGGGCGTGCACTGGCATCCGCGGGCCTTCGACTATGCGGTGTTCGCGACCCTGTTCCTGTGGTTCAATGCGTTGCTGCTGCGCACGCTGCATCATCATTTCCATGCAGCGTACGATATCGATGCGGTGCTGGCGTCGTTCAATTTCCAGCAGGTATTTCTGGTTGGCTGGAGTGCGTTTGCCTTTGCCGGGCTGTGGGTTGCGCGCCGCGACGGCATCGTGCGGGTGTGCGCGATCGCCTCGACGCCACTTGTGCTGGTGATGTGGGCGTGGACGTTTTATGCGAACCTGACACAGGATGGCGGCGCGTGGGCGCGCTTGCCGCTGCTCAATCCGCTCGACCTGGTGCAGGCGGTGATTTTTGCATTGGCGGCGTTGTGGCTCATCCGCATCAACCGCCTCGGTGTGCCGATCGGCGAATATCGTGTGCCGTTGCAGGTAGCGGTCGGCGCGACCGGATTCGTCTGGCTCAACGCGATGCTGCTGCGCACGCTGCATCATTGGATCGGCGTGCCATACCAGCTCGACGACATGTCGCACTCGATGCTCGTGCAAGCTTCGGTCTCGGTGTTCTGGACCGTCTGCGCATTGGCTATGATGATCTGGGCGACGAGGCGAGCCAGCCGGATTTTCTGGTTCATCGGCGGCGCGCTGCTGGCGGCGACTGTCGTCAAGCTGTTCCTGTTCGATCTGTCACATGTGACCGGTATCGAGCGGATCGTATCGTTCATCGGTATTGGCCTGATGTTGCTGCTGATCGGTTACTTCTCGCCGTTGCCGCCCAAAGCAGTGGTTCTGGAAGCTGAGCAATGAAGCGTGTCCTGATAGCGGCGGGGTGGTGTCTTGCGATCTCGTCAGCGTGGTTGTCGACGGCGGCCGTGGCGGCGGATAGGTTTGCGCAGCGCTTTGCGCTTGAACTCGAAAGCGGCGCCGCCTATTACAGCGTGACGCTTCCGGCTGCCGTGTACGCCGCCAGCCAGCGCGGCGATCTCGGCGATGTGCGCGTGTTCAATGGTGCGGGCGAGTCCGTACCGTATTCGCTCGACGCGCCACGGGAGCCCTCCCGGGCGCCGGCTACCTTGCGCCCGGTGCGCTGGTTTCCGTTGCCGTCCGCCGCGCCGGGCGGAACCCGCGCGCCACTCGGCGTGACCATCGCCGCCGACGGGTCGCTGCGTGCAACCTCCGCACCACCGTCACGCGAGCAGCAGGACGCCGAGCTGATCGATCTCGCGCGCGAGACGCGGGGCGGCGCCCGGATCGATGCACTGGTCGTCCATGTGCGCGATGACAACTACCAGGGGCGTGTCAGCGTCGAATCGAGTGACGATCTGCGCAGCTGGCAACCCGCCGGCGAAGCGCAACTGCTCAAGGTGAGCTACAACGGCAGCACGCTGAGCCAGGACCGTATCGAGCTCACCGGCATGCGCGCGCGTTATCTGCGTTTGCACTGGCTCGACGGCGCGCCCTACATCGAATCGATCGATGCCCAGATACAGGCGGCCGGCGCCGAAAGCGCGCGGAGCGCGGATACTCAACGGGAATGGCGCGTCGGCATCGTTGCCCGCGCGGGTCCGAAAGACGGCGAATATTTCTTCGAGACCGGCGGCCCTTATCCCGTCGATCGTTTGCGCCTGAACCTGCCACAGCCGAATACCGTGGCGCCCGCCGTCGTCTACTCGCGTGCGGGGCTGGAGGCGGCCTGGCGAGAGGTATCGGGCGCGACGCTGTTCCGTTTGCACAACGGCGCGGTGGAGCAAAGCAATCCATCGCTTGAGCTGGCCCCTGACACGGATCGTCAATGGCGAGTGGTGGTCGATTCGCGCAATGGCGGTTTGGGAAGCGGCACGTTGACCGTTGCCGCGGGCTGGCGTCCGGCGACGCTCACCTTCGTCGCGCGTGGCGCCCCGCCTTTCACGCTGGCGGTGGGGAGCACGGCCGCGGTGTCGTCGGCGCTGAGCCGGGCGGATCTGTTGATGGGAGCGTCATCGGTTGCTGCCACCGCGAGACTGGGTGAGGCGCTTCCTGTTGAGCTGGGAGATGATGCGCAGGCGTCGGGTAAAGACCCCGACGCGACGCGGCGCTACATGTTGTGGGCGGCCTTGCTGCTGGCTGTCGGCTCGCTGGGTGCGATTGCCTGGCGGCTTGCGCGTGGCGTTCAGGTTCAGCCTGGCGGTGTGGCCGGTGGCGGAGCGGGTGCGACGGGTGGAGCGGGTGCAACGGGCGGAGCGGCCGGAACCGGTGACGCGGGCGCCGCTGGTGGATCGGCAGGCGGGGTGTCTGGCGGATCAGACCCGGCAAGCGCTACAGCTGGCGATGCAGGCCGCGACAACGCCCACGCTCAAGGCCCCGCAAAGCACTGACGGGACGTCGTGCCCTTGCTTACCCCTCGTGGACGGAAATTGTCTCGATGATCTTGTCGAGCGCCTGACCGAACGCGAGTTTTTCCTGTTCGTCGAGGCAGTCGAACATATCCCCGTTCCACTTGCGCGCGATCGGCATCACCTTGCGATAGAGCGCGCGGCCTTCGGGGGTTAGCGACACCAGCACGACGCGGCCGTCTTCGGCGCTCGGCTCGCGTTTCACCAGTCCCTGCCTGATCAATGCCTCAGCCGCGCGGCTCGCCTGGCTCTTGTCGAGGTTGGCGTGCCGCGCCAGGTCCATGATTGAAAACGGTCCGAACGAGCCCACTGATGCAATCACCCGCGCTTCAGGCAACGTCACACCGAGTTTGTCCTGATAGCGCACGCTAATGCCACGCTCGGCGAGTTTGTTCAGGACATGCAGACGGTACGTCAGGAACTGCTCGAGTCCGGCTTTGGCGGAGGCCTTCATGGTTGTCCCGTGATAAGTGGCGCGGTTGTGGCGCTGTGATTGTTGCCGCAACCGTCCCCTCCGGTCAACGCGCGCCGTACTTCAAACGCGTCAACTGTTCGGCTTCGTCGGCCAGCAGGCGCGCCGCATCGCGTATTGCGACGTCGAGCGTGATCGGCCCGGGCGCCGGCGAGAAGCAGCCACTGAAGTATTCGGCGAGGCGCGGCAGCGCCGCGGAGTCGACCGCGCCGGACAGCAACGTGGCCGGCACACCCGCAGCCTGCGCATGACGGCACGCGATGAACGGCGCCTTGCCGTGCAGCGTTTGCACGTCCGAGCGCCCTTCGCCGGTGATCAGCCAGTTCGCGCCTTCAAGCGCGGCGTCCAGACCGATCTGCCGCGCGACGGTTTCCGCGCCCGGCTCGAACTGCGCGCCAAGCATGTGCAGCGCGAAGCCGAGACCCCCGGCCGCGCCCGCGCCCGGCTGGTCGCGCGCCGTGCGCACCAGCGCCGCCTCGAGCAGATCGGCGAAGCGGGCGAGGGCGGCGTCGATCGAAGCAACCTGTTCCGGCTTGACACCCTTTTGCGGTCCGAACACCGCGGTCGCGCCGTGATCGCCGGTCAGCGGATTGTCAACATCGGACATGCCGACGAACTGCGTGTCCGCGAGGCGGGCGTCCAGTTGCGATACGTCGACGCGCGCCACGCGAGCGAGTTGCTCCGGCGTGGCGTCGAGTTCCTTGTCTTGCGCGTCGAAAAGCTTCAGGCCGAGGCCGGCCAGCAAGCCGGCGCCGCCGTCGTTCGTGCTGCTGCCGCCGAGGGCGACGAAAAAGCGCCGCACGCCGGCGTCGAGCAAGGCGCGAATCGCTTCGCCCATGCCGCGGGTGCTGCGCGCCTCGACCGGCACGCCCATACCGACCGGATCGGTAATGCCGACGATCTCCGCTGTTTCGATGATCGCGCTGCCATCCGCCAGCAGGCCTGTCAGTGCCTCGCGCACCGGACCGGCCGCGCCGCGCACGCTCAGCTTGCGACGTTCGCCGCCGCTTGTGAGCATGGCGTCGAGCGTGCCTTCGCCCCCGTCGGCCATCGGGCAGATACGCACGCTGGCGTCCGGCCGGGCGCGCTGGATGCCGGACGCAATCGCCTGCGCGACCTGTTCCGCGCTGAGCGAACCTTTGAAGGAATCGGGAGCAATGACGACGACAGGCGAGGACGGCAGATTCGGCATGGTGTCTCTGAATGGTTGGAGTCGTTGCGAGGGCCGGTGAATTGATCGGATGAGCGCGCAGCCCCGAGCGCGTCCATTAGCTTATCAGCATGGACGCGTGGACTGAATATGTCGAACGGCATAGCCGGAATCGTCCACGGGCGCGCGCACGCAGAGCACGGGCGCGGCGCGGGCGCTAGGTGCACCGGTCGCGCCAGGTGCGGCTGGCGAATCTGCGGGCCTTGCCAGCGCGCGTTGGCCGGTGAGCCGGTAAGCCGCTGGAAAGTGCCGTCAAACTGCACGCGCACCATTGCAACCGGACTTGAAACGGGCAGGCGAAGCGCAAGGGCAGACGTAAGAGTTACCGGCGAATCGCAAACAGGTGAAAAACAGCCTCGAAAGCGGTTCCAACACCGATAAAAACGCGCGCAATTGTCGAATCCCGGCTAAGCGCGCAAATAGTTTGCTAAAATATTCGGCTCTTTGGACCCAACCGTGCTGCCGGTGGCCTGCAAGCCCGCGGCGCAGGCGCCGAATTGATGCGACGCGCGATGCGAAGCGACATCGAAAAGCGGCACGCAGAAGATAACTGATTCGCTCGAATAATTTTAGGACGATTGAAGCCATGGCTAACGTTGTTGAAAACCTCGGCAAGCTCGAACGCCGCGTAACGATTTCCCTGCCGAAGGACGCCGTGCAGAAGGAAGTGGACTCGCGTATCCGTCAACTCGCGAAGAACGTGCGCATGCCGGGTTTCCGCCCGGGCAAGGTGCCGCTCAAGATGGTGACGCAACAGTATTCGGGCCAGGTTGAAGCTGAAGTGCTGAGCGACAAGGTCGGCAAGGAGTTTTTCGACATCAGCCGCGCGGAAAACCTGCGCGTTGCCGGTCAGCCGAGCTTCGCGCCGAAGGCCGACGCTGCTGAAAACGACTACGCGTTCGACGCGACCTTCGAGGTGTATCCGGAAGTGAAGCTGGGCGACGTCGCCACGGCTGAAATCGAGCGCACCACGACCACCATCAGCGAAGCCGAAATCGATCGCACGCTGGACATCCTGCGCAAGCAGCGCGTGCATTTCCACGCTCGCGGCGAATCCGGCGAGCACGGCGACGGCGGCGCGGACACGGCAGCGAAAGACGGCGACCGGGTGACGGTCGACTTCGTCGGCAAGATCGACGGTGAAGTGTTTCAGGGCGGCAGCGCCGAAGACTTCGCATTTGTGCTGGGCGAAGGCCGCATGCTGCCGGAGTTCGAAAAGGCGGCGCTCGGCCTGAAGGTCGGCGAGGCGAAGGAATTCGATCTGGCTTTCCCGGCCGACTACCACGGCAAGGATGTCGCCGGTAAGACCGCGCAGTTCACGATCACGATGAAGAAGATCGAGTGGCCGCACCTGCCGGAAATCGACGCCGAATTCGCAAAGTCGCTCGGTATCGAAGACGGCGATCTGGTCAAGATGCGCGCTGAGATCAAAGACAATCTCGAGCGCGAAGCGAAACGCCGCACGCAAGCGATCGTCAAGAACCAGGTCATGGACGCGCTCCTGAAGATCTCGGAACTCGACGTGCCGAACGCGCTGATCGCACAGGATCAGGAACGTCTGGTCGCCATGGCGCGTCAGGACCTCGAGCAGCGTGGTGTGCCGAACGCCGCTGATGCACCGATCCCGGCTGAGATGTTCAAGGAACAGGCTGAGCGCCGCGTGAAGCTGGGCCTCGTGCTGGCCGAGCTGGTCAAGGCCAATGAGCTGCAAGCCAAGCCGGAGCAGATTCGTGCCGAAGTCGACGAATTCGCGAAAAGCTACGAAGACCCGAAGGAAGTCGTCCGCTGGTATTATTCCAATCAGCAACGCCTTGCAGAAATGGAAGCGTACGTCGTTGAAGCCAACGTCGTCGATTTCGTCCTCAGCAAGGCCAAGGTGACGGACAAGGAAGTTAGCTTCGAAGAACTGGCAAGCGCAACGGCGCAAGCGTAAGCGTCGCTGCAACGGCGTGCCGGCTGTCGGAGCGACGGCTCGCACGCCGTTTTTTTGTGCTGTGAAAGTACGTTGCGTTTTGCATGGCGCGTTTCACGCGGCGTGGCTCACCGCGTTCGCGCTGATCGGGCACTTGAATACGGTCTCGCCGGCCGCACCTGTCTAGCACCTGATATTTAGAATATTTCCAGACAAGGATCCATTGCATGACCTTTCGCGCCCAAATGCTGGACACGCTGACCTCCCAGTCTTCGCGGGATCTCGAAGCGCAGGCGCTCGGACTGGTGCCGATCGTCGTGGAAACGAGCGGCCGCGGTGAGCGCTCGTATGACATCTATTCGCGTCTGCTAAAGGAACGGATCGTGTTCCTGGTAGGCGAAGTAAACGACCAGACGGCCAATCTCGTCGTCGCGCAGATGTTGTTCCTTGAAAGCGAAAACCCGGACAAGGACATCAGTTTCTACATCAACAGCCCGGGCGGCTCGGTTTCGGCCGGGATGGCTATCTACGATACGATGCAGTTCATCAAGCCGGACGTGTCGACTTTGTGCATGGGCCTCGCGGCCAGCATGGGTGCGTTCCTGCTGGCAGCCGGTGCCAAGGGCAAGCGTTTTGCGTTGCCGAATTCGCGCGTGATGATTCACCAGCCGTTGGGCGGCGCGCGCGGCCAGGCGTCGGACATCGAAATCCAGGCACGTGAAATCCTGTACCTGAAGGAACGGCTCAATCATCTGCTCGCGCATCACACGGGCCAGCCTGTTGAGCGTATCGCACGCGACACCGACCGGGACAATTTCATGTCCGGCGATGACGCACAAGCTTACGGTCTGGTTGACCAGGTGGCGCACAAGCGTCCCTGAAATGTCCGTTGAATCGTCGGTGCGGTCTTGCCCTGAAGCGGGTGAGGCCGTCATCGGATCGGTTGTGAAATAATCAAGACTCGTCCGAGTGCCTGCGGCAAACGCCGTCACCTTGGCTCACGTCCCGCCGCGCCCCAACTGCGAGGCCGGGGCAAACGGCGTATCATGTAATCGAGTGTCCGGAGGCTCACACATCTATGGCGGACAAGAAAAGTTCTAACAGCGAAAAGCTGTTGTATTGCTCGTTTTGCGGCAAGAGCCAGCATGAAGTCAAAAAGCTGATTGCAGGCCCGTCGGTGTTCATCTGTGATGAATGTATTGACCTGTGCAACGAAATCATCCGCGATGAGGCTGCAGGCGCGGGCATCGAGGCCGGCTTGTCCAAGTCCGATCTGCCGAGCCCGCAGGAAATCCGCGAAATCCTCGACCAGTACGTGATCGGTCAGGAGCGCGCGAAAAAGATTCTCGCGGTTGCGGTGTACAACCACTACAAACGCCTCAAGCATCTCGACAAGAAGGACGAGATCGAACTGTCCAAGAGCAACATCCTGCTGATCGGCCCGACCGGTTCCGGCAAGACCTTGCTTGCGCAGACGCTCGCACGCCTTCTGAACGTCCCGTTCGTCATTGCCGACGCAACGACGCTGACGGAAGCCGGCTACGTCGGTGAAGACGTCGAGAACATCATCCAGAAGCTGCTGCAGAACTGCAATTACGAAGTGGACAAGGCCCAGCGCGGCATTGTCTACATCGACGAGATCGACAAGATCAGCCGCAAGTCCGACAACCCGTCGATTACCCGCGACGTGTCGGGCGAAGGCGTGCAACAGGCCTTGCTGAAGCTGGTTGAGGGTACGATGGCGTCGGTGCCGCCGCAGGGTGGCCGTAAGCATCCGAATCAGGACTTCATCCAGGTCGACACCACCAATATTCTGTTTATTTGCGGTGGCGCGTTCGACGGACTGGAGAAAGTCATTGTCGACCGTACCGAGAAGACCGGTATCGGCTTTGGCGCAAGCGTGAAGAGCAAGCAGGACCGCGACGCCGGCGAAGTGCTGCGCGAAGTGGAGCCGGAAGATCTGATCAAGTTCGGTCTGATTCCTGAGCTGATCGGCCGTCTGCCAGTGGTGGCCACGCTCGGCAAGCTCGACGAAACGGCGTTGATGAAGATCCTGGTCGAACCGAAGAATGCCTTGGTGAAGCAGTACCACAAGCTGTTCAACATGGAACGCGTCGAGCTCGAAATTCGCCCGGGTGCGTTGCAAGCTGTGGCACGTAAGGCAATCCGTCGCAAGACGGGCGCCCGGGGTCTGCGTTCGATCCTCGAACAGGCGTTGCTTGACGTAATGTATGATCTGCCGCAAATGAAAGGCGTTAGCAAGGTCATCATTGACGACAACGTGATTGACGGCGACGGCAAACCGCTACTGATCTACGAAGACGCGCCCAAAGTGGCGGGTTCGAACTGATCGGCTTTCGGGTTACGCAAAAAAAGCCGTTCATGGCAACGTGAACGGCTTTTTTCGTTTATCGTGTGGTCAGGATGGTTGTTTTCACTATGGAGTCACTGAACCTTCGGAGTCACTGAACTTTTCCCACACGCGGAGGCTTGCAATCTTTTCTGCTGGCCTCACCTATCGAACGAACTGATTCCACTCATGGGGAAATGAAATGTCAGGAACCCAACTCCTTCCGCCGGAACGCATTACGCTCCCGCTGCTCCCGCTGCGTGACGTAGTCGTCTTCCCGCACATGGTGATTCCGCTCTTCGTAGGCCGCCCGAAGTCGATCAAGGCTCTCGAAGCAGCGATGGAAGGCGGTAAGCACATCATGCTCGTCGCCCAGAAAACGGCTGCGAAAGATGAGCCGACCGAAAAGGACATGTATGAAGTAGGGTGTGTCGCCAACATCCTGCAAATGCTGAAGCTGCCCGACGGCACCGTTAAGGTGCTCGTCGAAGGCTTGCAGCGCGCGAAAACGCTTTCCATCGAAGAGCAGGAAACGCAGTTTTCGTGCGAAGTCATGCCGCTCGAACCCGACCACGCCGACAGCGCTGAAACTGAAGCGCTGCGCCGCGCGATCGTGTCGCAGTTCGACCAGTATGTGAAGCTGAACAAGAAGATCCCGCCGGAGATCCTGACGTCGCTGTCAGGCATCGACGAGGCTGGCCGTCTGGCCGATACGATCGCGGCGCATCTGCCGCTCAAGCTCGACCAGAAGCAGCACATCCTCGAGATGTTCCCGGTGATCGAACGCCTCGAGCATCTGCTCGCGCAACTCGAAGCCGAGATCGACATCCTGCAGGTTGAAAAGCGCATCCGTGGGCGCGTGAAGCGCCAGATGGAGAAGAGCCAGCGCGAGTACTACCTGAACGAACAGGTCAAGGCGATCCAGAAGGAACTGGGCGAAGGCGAAGAGGGTGCGGATCTCGAAGAACTCGAGAAGCGCATCACGGCTGCCCGCATGCCGAAAGAAGCCAAGAAGAAGGCCGACGCGGAGCTGAAGAAGCTCAAGCTGATGTCGCCGATGTCGGCTGAAGCAACGGTCGTGCGCAACTACATCGATACGCTGATCGGCTTGCCGTGGCGCAAGAAGAGCAAGGTCAACAACGACCTCTCGAATGCGGAACGCGTGCTCGACGAAGACCACTTCGGTCTCGAGAAAGTGAAGGAACGCATTCTCGAGTATCTCGCGGTCCAGCAACGTGTCGACAAGGTCAAGGCGCCGATCCTGTGCCTCGTTGGGCCTCCGGGTGTCGGTAAGACGTCGCTGGGTCAGTCGATCGCACGTGCTACGAACCGCAAGTTCGTGCGTATGGCGCTCGGCGGCGTGCGCGACGAAGCCGAGATTCGCGGTCACCGTCGTACGTATATCGGTTCGATGCCCGGCAAGATTCTGCAAAGCCTGACCAAGGTCGGCGTGCGCAATCCGCTCTTCCTGCTCGACGAAGTCGACAAGATGGGCCAGGATTTCCGCGGCGATCCGTCCTCGGCGCTGCTGGAAGTGCTCGATCCGGAACAGAACCATACGTTCGCCGATCACTACGTGGAGGTCGATTTCGATCTGTCGGACGTGATGTTCGTGGCAACGTCGAACTCGCTGAATATTCCGCCGCCGCTGCTCGACCGGATGGAAGTGATCCGTCTGTCGGGTTACACGGAAGACGAAAAGGTCAGCATTGCGCAACGCTATCTTTTGCCCAAGCAGAAGAAGAACAACGGCCTCAAGGATGGCGAGGTCGATGTAACCGAGGCGGCGATCCGCGACATCATTCGTTACTACACGCGTGAAGCGGGCGTTCGTTCGCTCGAGCGTGAAATTTCGAAGATCTGCCGCAAGGTCGTGAAGATGCTTCTGCTGAAGAAAGCGGAAGGCGCGGTGAAGGTCGACGGTGGCAATATCGACACCTTCCTCGGCGTGCGCAAGTACGACTTCGGTCTGGCCGCCAAGGAAAATCAGGTCGGTCAGGTCACGGGTCTGGCGTGGACGGAAGTGGGCGGCGATTTGCTGACCATCGAAGCCGCGGTGATGCCGGGCAAGGGCAATGTGATTCGCACGGGTTCGCTCGGCGACGTGATGAAGGAATCCGTCGAAGCTGCGCGCTCGGTGGTCCGCTCGCGTTCGCGCCGTCTGGGTGTCAAGGACGAAGCGTTCGAGAAGCAGGACATTCACATTCACGTGCCGGAAGGCGCGACGCCGAAAGACGGTCCGTCAGCCGGTATCGCGATGACCACGGCGCTGGTGTCGGTATTGACCGGTATTCCGGTTCGTGCCGATGTCGCGATGACGGGTGAAATCACGTTGCGCGGTGAAGTCCTGCCGATCGGCGGCTTGAAGGAAAAACTGCTGGCGGCGCATCGCGGTGGTATCAAGCTGGTGCTGATTCCGGAGGAAAACGTCAAAGACTTGACGGAAATTCCGGACAACGTGAAGAACGCGATCGAGATCGTGCCGGTCCGGTGGATCGACAAGGTGCTCGAACTGGCGCTCGAACGTGTGCCTCAGGCATTGCCGGAAGAGGAGGTGAAGCCGGCTGCGCCCGTCGCAGCGGGGGAGCCCGGTAAGGACGCCGGCGCGACGGAAGTCGTGAAGCACTAAGCCGGTTGACAGCGAAAGCTGTTTGCTCCAAAAAACCCGTGACTTCGGTCGCGGGTTTTTTTTGCCCACGAGAAATGAAAATACCGGCTGGGCACGTGCTCCGTCCCACCTTGTGAGCACCGAGCGTCTTTTGTCATTGATTGGTTGTGCGAGCATCGATTCGCGACAACAGCCGGTTATAAAAACCCATCGCAGATCCTCTTGAATCAGGCTCAACCCCGCTTGACACAAGGGTTTCGGCCAATTCTAATGAGTCGGCTCGGCATTAGCCGCCAGCCGCGTGATGCCAGGTGCTACAGAGCGCCGTCACGATTGCCATAAACATTCTCGGGGGTTGGAATGAACAAAACGGAATTGATCGATCACATTGCGCAGCAAGCCGATATCTCGAAGGCCGCGGCGGGCCGCGCACTGGATGCCGTGATCGGTGGGGTCAAAGGTACGTTGAAGAAGGGCGGTTCGGTGACGTTGGTCGGTTTTGGTACGTTCGCCGTGGGCAAACGCACTGCGCGTACGGGGCGTAATCCGCGCACCGGTGCCGCGATCAAGATCAAGGCGGCAAAGGTCCCTAAATTTAGGCCTGGCAAAGCTCTGAAGGATGCGCTAAACTAACGGGCTTGCTGCTTAAGGATCTGGCAGCAAAACAAGCAGGACCGCACAGAATCGTGAAGCGGGTGCTTAGCTCAGTTGGTAGAGCGGCGCCCTTACAAGGCGTAGGTCGGGAGTTCGAGCCTCTCAGCACCCACCAACCGTTTCACGATTGGCATCCAAGCAAATCCGAAGCGATTTGCTGCAGTACCCTAAAACCCGCGTGGCTATTTGCTCCGCGGGTTTTTTATTTGTGCAGCAACCTTCGTGCAAGGTTCGTTGAATGCGGGCCTCATTTTCGCCGCAGCGGGAGCCGGATTCCGCCTGGCCGGTCTGGAGGGGGCGAGTACTCGCAAATCCGGCTCACCTCGGGCTCGAATCGAGTCTATCTCAATTCCCCGCCTCCACGTTTTCCGTTGCGACTGCGACGTGCGCGACACCCGCGTGACCGATTTTCGCGAGCACGCTTGCGACAGCGCCGAACGGTTGGCTTCGATCGGAGCGCAAGTTCACTATCGTCCTGTCATCGTGTGCCGCGAGACGCCTTAGCGTCGGTTCGAGCTGGTCCGGCGCAATGTTGCGGCCGTCGATCGCAAGTTTGCCGTGCGCATCGAGGCTGACGGTCACGGCATGATCACGCACCGCGGGTACAACACCGGCTGCAAGCTTCGGCAGATCGATATGCAGCGTTCTGGTCAGCATGGGCGCCATGACCAGAAGAATCACGACCAGCACCAGCATGACATCGACGAGCGGCGTGATGTTGATTTCAGCGAGCGGTTCATCCGCGGCTTTTACATTCGAACGGGAAATCATGTGAGTGCCTCGGCGCGATGCGCGGGCGCCACCGCGCGAAATCCATTGCGCTGCGCCACGTTGACGAGATCCGCGGCGTAGTCCTCGAGATCGGCAATCGAGATATGAACCCGGCGCACGAACAGGTTGTAGGCCAAGGCTGCGGGAATGGCGACAGCGATGCCGATCCCCGTCGCCGTCAGTGCCTGCCCGACCGGGCCCGCTACCCCTTCGATGCCGCTCGCGTTGCCGATAGCGACCGCGTGCAGCGCATGAATGATGCCGAACACGGTGCCAAACAGCCCGATAAACGGCGCAGTGCTGGCAATCGATGCCAGCAGCGTCAAGCCGCGTTCAAGCGCGCGCCTTTCTCGCTGGATCTGCTGGTTCAGGAAGCGGTCGAGCAGTTCGTGGCGGTCCCAGGCCACGAGCTCCGCGTCGACTGCGCTGACTGCTGTAGATTCCGCGGGCGCGATCCCTGACCATGCGGCAAAACCGGCGCGCGCCACTCGCGCTTTCGGACACTCCAACGCGTGCGAAGAGCAGCCGGGCATGCCGGACGGATCGCGCTCGGCAGCGCTCCAGAAAAGCGCGGTAAAGCGCCGGTTCTCAGAGGCAAGACGCCAGTAGGCGCAGCCTTTGTACAGGATCAACAACCACGTCAGTAACGAACACGCCGCAAGCAGGCAAAGCGATGCTTCGACGATGAGACGGGTGGCGAAGTCAGACATGGTCATGGCTTAGGTTCCAAGTTTGAATGCGATGGGTACCTGAACCCATCCGTCGATCGCCTGATCGCCGCGCCGGGCTGGCGCGAAACGCCAGTTGGTGACGGCTTCGATTGCGGCGTCGTCGAGCGAATCGTGTCCGCTCGACGACACGAGTCCGACCTGGTCGGGCCGGCCGCTGGCCAGCACGTGAACCTTGAGCAGTACGGTGCCTTGCCAGCCGCGTTGTTGCGCAACGGCGGGATAGTTCGGAGGGGGATTGCGCAGATAGGCGGCACCAAAGCTCGGTTCGGTAACGGGTTCCGGTGCGGACGCGGTGTCCTGCGATTTCGCGGCCGACGTATCGAGTGGTTCGCGAGCGGCTTCTTTGGACGCCGGTGGTGGCGTTGCGGTGTCGGTTGCAGTAGCGGGTGCCGGCAGCCGCTTTGATGCGTTGTTCGGCGCGGCCTTCACGAGTGGTTTCGATGCCGCGGCGTGAGCGATGTTTCCCGGCGCGGTCGGAGCGCTTGTACGGTGCGGTGAAACCAGACGTGGTGTTATGGGCGAAGCGATGACCGGCGGTGTTGCAGCCGCACCTGCGTCGAATTGCAGATCCAGTACACGCGGCGCCGTGGCTTCGAGGTGTTGAACGGACATGCGCCATGCCTGCAACGCAATCGCGCCATGCACCGCAAGCACCACCAGCGCGAGGGCATGTGCGCGCATACCGCGAATGTCGTCGAACGCGCGCGTGGTTTGCGGCGGCAGCCGGCTTGCTGCCACACGCATGGGCAAAGCAGCGGGTAAAGCGCGTTGCGAGCTGCGGACTCTGCGCCGTACCGCGTTTGCACCTGCTAGCGTCGAAGTAAACATGCGTGCCGCCTTTGATTCGGATTGCCAACCGGCTTGCAACTTATGTGCCGGTCGTGGCCACCCGTACGCGGCCTCGTATCGATCCACCGCGCTCTGAGGGCTTGCGTGAGATGTGCCAGTTCGGAACACCGCTGTACCAATTCGATACAGGTGTCACCCGAGCGAAGACAAACGCGGCAAAGCGTTCGATCTCGCGTCGTATGACGCCGATGTCCGGCACCGATGTTGCTTGGCAGTGAGCAAATTGCAAGTTGCAAGTTGCAATTCGCAGCCAGAGAAGATTCCGCGCGGGGCCAATGAGCCGATGCGCGCCACGGAGGAGACACATGAAGTCGCATCGCGACGATTGCCGGCGCACGCGTATCGCCGCCGCCGTAATGGGCATGCTCGCCGCGGCCCACGGCACTTGCGCAATAGCGCAAGGCGCGCCCGCGCCGTCGGCCGCTCAGGTGATGCCGGTCGTCACGGTAGTTGGCACGGCGCCGTTGACCGGGCTCGGCATGCCGCTCACCGAAGTGCCCGCCGCCGTGCAGATCGTGAGCGCTAAGGACATCGAGGCGCAACACCCCAATACCATTACGGGCTACCTGGAACAGAACGTTACGGGCGTCACGCTCAATTCGAGTCAGGGCAATCCCTATCAGCCGGACGTGAACTATCGCGGCTTCACCGCTTCGCCGCTGCTCGGCACGCCGCAGGGACTCTCGGTGTTTCAGGACGGTGTACGAATCAACGAACCGTTTGGCGACGTGGTGAACTGGGATCTGCTCGCGCAATCGGCGATCGAGCGGATCGAGGTGATGCCCGGGTCCAATCCGTTATTCGGGTTGAACACGCTGGGCGGGGCGATCGCGATCACCACGAAGAACGGCCGTGACAATGCCGGCGGCAGCATCGAAGTGGAGGGCGGTTCGTTCGGACGCAGGAGCGTGGTCTTTACGCAAGGCGGTCAGCTTGGACACATTGACTATTTCGTCACCGCCAACGACGAGGCCGATCAAGGCTGGGCCGACCATAACCCCAGCCGCGTGAAGCAACTGTTCGGCAAACTCGGCTATACGGACCCGCGCACCACCGTCGAGCTGAGCCTCGCCGCTGCGGACAATCAGTTGCAGGGAACCCAAACCATCCCGCGCTCGTTTCTTGACAACCCGCGCCAGGCCTACACCTATCCCGACGAGAATCAGAACCGGGCAATCATGCTGAACCTGAACGGAAAGCACGACTTCAGCGATGCGCTGCAGCTCTCCGGCAACGCGTATTACCGGCACTACAACAATGACAACCTGAGCAGCAACGTCAATGGAGATTATGGTTCGATCGATCCGGCGACCGGTGCGATCGATACCGTACCCGCGCAGAACGCACACTCCGTGGTCTCGCAGGACAGCTATGGATTCGCGCTGCAATTAAGCTTTACCGGCAAGCTCGCGGGAATGGACAACCAGATGACGGCCGGCGTCAGCGGCGACTTCGCAAACACGGGTTTCACTCAGTACACGCAGGACGCGCAGTTCGCTTCGGATCGCCAGACCGTCGGGACTGACGGCTTCGCCTTGCAAACCGACGCATCGACGCGCAACAGCAATCTCGGCGTGTTCGTGACCGATACGCTTTCATTGACCCGCACGGTTGCGCTGACGGCCTCCGCGCGTTACAACCACGCCAATGTCGATATCGAGGACCGTAGCGGTCTGCAACCTTTGTTGAACGGCTCGCACAGCTACTCGCGGATCAATCCGGCATTGGGTGTCACCTATAACCCGGTTTCCTGGTTGACGGCTTATGCCAATTACAGCGAAGGCATGCGTACGCCGACCGCGATCGAGTTGGCGTGTGCGGACCCGGCTGCACCTTGCTCTCTGCCGAACGATTTCATCGCGGACCCGGCGTTGAAGCCGGTCATATCACGGACATTCGAGGCGGGTGCACGCGGAACGCTGTCATCGGCGGTTCGCTGGAGCGCGGCCTTGTTTAGAACCGATCTTCAGGACGACATAGCGTTTATCAGCAGCAACACGGCATCCACCTCGACCGGATACTTCCAGAACGTCGGCACCACGCGACGGCAAGGGTTTGAAATCAATGCTCGCGCGCAGACCGGCCCGCTTACAGTGAACGCCGGCTATACATATCTGCGCGCAACCTACCGGAGCAGTTTCGTCGAACAAAGCGCGAGCAATTCGAGCGCCAACGGCCAGGGCAATATTACGGTTCGCTCGGGCGACCGGATTCCCGGCATGCCGGAAAACACGCTCAAGTTGCGCCTGGATTACGCGGCTACCGCGAAATGGAACGTGGGCGCGAACATTCAGTATCGCAGCGCGATATTCGCCCGTGGCGACGAGAACAATCAGGACAGCAATGGACGGATCGCGGGTTATGCGATCGTCGATCTGGACACCACCTACCAGGTTACGAAGCAACTTCAGCTATTCGCGCACGTGAACAATCTGTTCGATAAACGTTACGCGGATTTTGGCATCCTTGGACAGAACTTCTTCAATGGACCCGGGCATTCGTTCTCCCCCAATGCGGTGACCAACGAACAGTTTCTGGGGATGGGCGCGCCGCGCGGCGTGTGGGTGGGTTTGCGTTATGCGTGGAACTAAGGTGGGGAAGCTGGCCGATGGATGAAACCGCGTATGAAACCGTGACTATGAATCTGGGGCGGCCCTCGCACCGCTCCAGATTCATAAGTGGTGCGTCAGAAGAAACCCAGCGGCTGCTCGCTATAGCTGACAAGCAGGTTCTTGGTCTGCTGGTAGTGATCGAGCATCATCTTGTGCGTCTCGCGGCCGATCCCCGACTGTTTGTAGCCGCCGAACGCCGCATGTGCGGGATACGCGTGATAGCAGTTGGTCCACACGCGGCCCGCCTGGATCTGCCGTCCAATGCGATAGGCGCGCGTGCCGTCGCGCGTCCAGACTCCGGCGCCCAGACCGTAGAGCGTATCGTTGGCAATTTCGAGCGCTTCCTCTTCGGTCTTGAAGGTGGTGACCGAGACGACCGGTCCGAAAATTTCCTCCTGGAAAATGCGCATCTTGTTGTGACCGCGGAATACAGTCGGCTTCACATAGAAGCCTTTGCTCAGTTCGCCGCCCAGCGCATTGCGCTCGCCGCCGATCAGGCACTCGGCGCCTTCCTGTTTCCCAAGATCGACATAGGAGAGGATTTTCTGGAGCTGTTCTTCGGAAGCCTGCGCACCGATCATGGTCTTCGTATCGAGCGGGTGGCCCTGCGTGATCGCTGCTACCCGTTGCAACGCGCGTTCCATGAAGCGGTCGTAAATCTTTTCGTCGATCAGCACGCGTGACGGGCATGTGCACACTTCGCCCTGGTTGAGCGCGAACATCGCAAATCCTTCGAGCGCCTTGTCAAAGTAAGCGTCGTCGCGATCCATCACGTCGGCGAAGAAAATGTTCGGGCTCTTGCCGCCGAGTTCGAGCGTTACCGGAATGATGTTCTGGCTCGCGTACTGCATGATCAGGCGGCCGGTGGACGTCTCGCCCGTGAAGGCAATCTTCGCGATGCGCTTGCTCTGAGCGAGCGGCTTGCCCGCTTCCAGGCCGAAGCCGTTCACCACATTCAGCACGCCCGGCGGCAGCAGGTCCTGGATCAGTTCGAGCAGCACGAGAATCGACGCGGGCGTCTGCTCGGCCGGCTTGAGCACGATGCAATTTCCCGCGGCTAGCGCGGGCGCTACTTTCCACACCGCCATCAGGATCGGGAAATTCCACGGAATGATCTGACCGACTACGCCGAGCGGCTCGTGGAAATGATAGGCGACGGTGTCGGCGTCGATCTCGGAGATCGTCCCTTCCTGGGCACGAATGCAACCGGCGAAATAACGAAAGTGGTCGATGGCGAGCGGGATGTCCGCGGCGAGTGTTTCGCGGATCGGCTTGCCGTTGTCGATCGATTCGGCGAACGCGATACGCGAAAGGTTCTGCTCCATCCGATCCGCGATCCGGTTGAGGATCGTGGCGCGCGCTGCCGGTGCGGTATCGGCCCAGGCTTTGCGGGCACGGTGCGCGGCATCGAGGGCGAGTTCGACGTCTTCTTGCGTGGATCGCGGGATCGACGTAAACGGCTCGCCGGTAATAGGCGACACGTTGTCGAAGTATTCGCCGCGCACCGGCGGCACCCACTCGCCGCCGATGAAATTGGCGTACTGCCGCGCATACGGAAATTCGACGTCGAGAAATTGCATATCTGCGTGATTCATACCTGACTCCTCCAATGATTGTGTGGCTGGTGTCGATGGAGAAGGCCCGCGTTGGCTCGACGTATCCGCCGTGCTGACGCTCTTCATCGTGCGCAGGCCACAGCGAGAAGCGTGCCATTGGAGCTTTCCGCGACACGCGAGGCGCACGGCACCCGGTCCTCGATTCGGCACCGTCGCAGCTGTCATTTTTAGCAACACATTGCCGTGCGATTGCGTCAACGTGCAACACCGCTGTCGTGCCGCGACACCGCCAGGACGGCCGCACGCTGCGCTCATTTCGCGAGCCACCGTGGCTCGACGCGATGCCAAAGCCAATGGCACGCGACTTGCCTTGAATGGTCCGCAGCCAGTCTGCGATCACTAGACGATGGCGCCGCCGCACGGCCTCGCGTCGACAATTCAACAGGAGACAAGGATGAAAGCACGTTTAGTTTCGGCGAAGCGGCCCACGGCGCTGGCAATGAGTGTGGCCGCCGCCGTCAGTCTGGTAATCGGCTCGGCCGCGGCGGCCGACGACTATCCGGCCGTTACCTACGAGCGTTTGACAGACGCGCAAAGCGATCCCGGCTGGCTCACGTATTACCGCACCTATAACGGCCAGGCGCATTCACCGCTCAAGCAGATCGACGCGGCCAACGTCAAGGATCTCAAACAGGTGTGGAGCTACAAGTTCCCGGCGGAACTGCAGCAGGGGTTCGAGGCCACGCCGATCGTGAATGGCCGTTTCCTGTTCGTGACTACGCCGAAGGACAACGTTTATGCGTTTGATGCCATAACCGGTAAGCAACTGTGGAAGTTCGAACCCAAGCTCGGCGACGAATCGTTCAAGACCGCGTGTTGCGACGTGATCAACCGCGGCGTGGCCTTATACGGCAAGAACGTCTATGTCGCCATGTTGAGCGGCGACGTTGTTGCGCTGGACGCGCAAACCGGTGCGCTGGTTTGGCGCAAGCAGATGTTCGAGCCGGGTCTGGGCTACGCGTTCTCGCTCGCGCCGCTCGCACTCGATGGCGCGCTGGTAGTGGGCAGCGCAGGTGGAGAGTATGGCGCGCGTGGTTTTATCGCAGCGTTGAATCCCGATGACGGCAACGTCTTGTGGAAGCGCTTTACGGTACCGGCCGCCGGCGAAAAGGGCGGCGACACCTGGCCGAACGGCATGCAGGATCACGGCGGCGCGCCGGCCTGGCTGACCGGCACCTACGACGCCGGATCCCGAACGCTTTACTGGGGCGTGGGCAACCCAGGCCCGTGGCTCGCCGATCTGCGGCCCGGCGACAACTTGTATTCGGATTCGCTGCTTGCGCTCGATCCGAAAACAGGTAACCTGAAATGGCACTATCAGTACACCAAACATGACACGTGGGACTACGACGGCGTCAACACACCGGTGCTTGCCACGATCAAGTATGAGAACAAGGAGTACGACGCCATCATCCATGCGGACCGCAACGGATTCTTCCATGCGATCGACCGCGGCACCGGCAAGCTGATCTATGCGAAGCCGTTCGTCAAGGCGACCTCGGTGACCGGCTATACGGCAGACGGCGCGCCCATTCAGGACGCGTCCAAATATCCGAAGGCCGGCACGACAATCGAAACTTGCCCGAGCTTCCTCGGCGGCAAGAACTGGTGGTCCGTCTCCTACGATCCGGACAAGCATATTGCGGTGGTGCCGGCTCTGCATGCGTGCATGTCGCTGTCCGGGAAATCGGTGAACTACATGGAGGGGCTGCCGTATCTCGGCGAAGGATTTGAAATCAAGCCGGAACCCGGCAGCAAGGGCTACGGTGAACTGCAGGCTATCGACGTCGACACCGGCAAAAAAATCTGGAGTCATTGGAGCAAGCTGCCGTGGAATGGCGGCGTAGCGACGACTGCGGGAGGGCTCGCCTTTAGCGGCTCGCTCGACGGTCACCTGTATGCGTTCGACGAAACGACCGGCAAGGTGCTCTGGCAAAGCCCGAAACTCGCGAGCGGGATTGTCGCTCAACCGTCGGTGTTCGAGGTCGACGGACAGGAGTACGTTGCGATTCTCACCGGCTACGGCGGCGCTAATCCGATCTGGGGTGGGCCGATGGCGAAAGCGGCGGAAAAGGTCCCACGCGGCGGCACGCTGTACGTGTTTGCGCTCAACCACCACGGCTGATGTTCTCGTGGCTGCCACGACAATCTGGCCTGGCCGGCATAGGCACAACCATGCTGGCGTGGCGGCCCGGCCCTTTCCGGATGCAAGATCATGAAGACTCGACTGAACTGGTTCGCCTTTGCCGGCGTTGTGCTGACCACCGGCACCTTTGCGCCGCAACTCGCCAACGCGGGTGCGGGCGTGCGCGTTTGCACCTTTCCCGGCAGTCCATCTGTCGCGCTCGACGAAGCGGTCGCGCGTGAAGCGCTTCGCACTGCGGGGATTTCGCTGTCGCTTGCGTCGGGTGGCTTCGACAGTAACGATGACGACGGCGTTTCGCTAAAAGAACTCAACAAGGCGCTGGCGCGAAAATGCGACGTGATCGCCGGCTTCCCGCGCTCGAGTGTCGCCGACGGCTCCGGCAGCAAGCTGACTTTTTCGCGCGGCTATCTGCGCTCCGGCTACGTCAGCGTCACCACGCGTGAATCGTCCGCCCCGGCGAAAGGCGCGGAAGTCGTTGCGGCAACCTATGCGAGCCCCGCGCAACTGATCGCCGTGCAGCAACCCAACGTCACACTCGATCTCGAGAACACGGCGGCTCTCACGGTCGACGCCGTGGCGAGCGGTCACGCGCAACGTGCGATCGTCTGGTACCCGGCGGTCGTCGCATATGCGCTCACGCACCCCGAACAGCATTTCCGCATTGCGGGTACCGCGTCGCCATATGCCGAATGGCAACTGGTGTTTGCATTCGGCAAGAATGGCGCGCTGTTCCAGCCACGCATCGACGCCGCCCTGGAGAAGATGACGGCCGACGGCCGGCTGGCGGCGCTGACGCGCAAGTGGGCGCTCCCCGAGACGGCTCAGGCCGCCCGAGTGTCGGCCGATCCGTTTGCCTACCGCGACGGTCCGGTCCGCAGCGATGCGTCATGGCGCATGACATCGGCGAGCGGTAACGCGTCGCAGAAGGGCCGCTTCATCAAGGTCGATGCGGACGCACCGGCGGACGTGCCGGGATTCGATCGGACCCAGGTTGCGCACGGCAAGGCTTTGTACTCGAGTGCTTGCGCGAAATGCCACGGTCCCGGCCTGCAGGGGTTGAACGCGCCCGCGTTGCGCGGTCCGGCATTTGCGCCGGCGTCCAACGCGAAGCTGACCATCGGCGGGGTGTACACCTATATGACGAACAATATGCCGGCCGACCGCCCCGGCAAGATGAAACCGCAGGACTATGCGGACATCATGGCATTCCTGCTGTTTTCGAACGGTTACAGTGCCGGCGCCACGAAGCTGACGGACGACAACGCCAAGGCATCGAAGACGCCACTCAATGCGGGCACCTCCCAATAGTCACAAGGGTCACAAGGGCTTTGGCAAGCCTGATCGGCTGCATAAAAAAACCGGTGATTCTCCGTCATTCACGGGAATCACCGGTTTTACGCCAGGCGCAACGAGTTATCCCTGCTGCGAAAAATCAGTGGTTGCGCTTCAACCTCGCGCGCCGGCCGCCGCGCGAGTATCACAGCCTGTTCGATCCGGCCGTGATGCGCTGACTTTGCGCACACCGGGTCGGCGCCCGCGGCGTCTCCGGTCAGCAGATACGCCTGGCAGCGGCAGCCACCGTGGTCGGTGTCGCGCTCGTCGCAATCCCGGCAGGGTTCACGCATCCAGCCATTGCCGCGAAAGGCATTGAACGCATGGCTGTGGTACCAGATGTCCGTGAGCGCGGTGTCCTGCACGCGAGGCAGGTCGAGACCCGGCAGCGAACGGGCCGCGTGACACGGCAGCGCGGTGCCGTCCGGTGCGATGCCGAGAAACACCGAGCCCCAGCCGTTCATACAGGCCTTGGGGCGTGATTCGAAGTAGTCGGGCACCACGAACAGAATCCGGCAGCGCTCACCCAGGCGTTCGCGATATCGATTGACCGTAGCCTCGGCCGCCTGCAGTTGTTCGAATGTCGGCATCAACTGCTCGCGGTTGAGCATTGCCCAGCCGTAGTACTGCGTGTTCGCCAGTTCCAGATAGTCAGCGCCCATCTCCAGCGCCATGTCGATAATCTGCGCGACGTGCGGCAGGTTATAGCGATGCAGCACGCAATTGACCACCATAGGGTAGCCATGCGCCTTGATGAGACGCGCGACACGTCGCTTCAGGTCGAAGGTCTTCGTGCTGGTGACGAAATCGTTCAGCTCACGCGTCGAGTCCTGAAACGAGAGCTGGATATGATCGAGGCCTGCCGCTTTCAGCGCAGCGATCCGCTGCTCATTGAGGCCGACCCCCGAGGTAATCAGATTCGTATAGAAGCCGAGTCCGCGGGCATGCGCGACCAGGGTTTCGAGATCGTCGCGTACTAGCGGTTCGCCGCCCGAAAAGCCAATTTGCGCGGCGCCCATGCGGCGCGCCTGCGTGATCACGTCGCGCCATGTGCCCGTGTCGAGTTCCGCGCCGTGACTCGCGAAATCGACGGGGTTGTAGCATAATGCACAATGCAGCGGGCAGCGATAGGTGAGTTCCGCCAACAGCCACAGCGGCGGGGCCGGGCGCGTTTGCGCCGGATCGGTTGCGGTGGTCATGTCAGTCCAGCCAGCCGCGTTGCCGCGCGTGATCGATGAAACGATAGACGTCTGCGGCGAGATTCGACGCGTTGAACAACTGTTCCAGTTCGCCGATGATGTCGTCCAGTTCCCGGGTTCCATCGCAGCGCGCGAGAATTTCACCGGCGCTCGGGTTGAGCTTGACCATGCCTTCCGGGTAGAGCAAGACATAGGCATCCTGAACGTCTTCCCATTGCAGGCGGAACATGGTTCGTAGATGCGGACGCAAGCTCGCGTGATGGTCTTGGAGCGGGGCGTTCATACGGGGTACGCCTTTTCGATCGCGTCGAGCATCGACCACAGAATGTCGAGCTTGAAGCGCAGGATATCGAGGGCGCGCTGCTGCGCGTCAGGTGTTTTGAAGTGGCTGAGCGTGACCGCGAGCCCGTGTTCGACGTCGCGCTGGGCAAGCGGAATGCGGCTGCGAAAATACTGTAAGCCTTGCGCGTCGATCCACGGGTACAGATCAGGCCAGCCGGACAGCCGGTCACGGTGAATCTGCGGCGCGAACATTTCCGTGAGCGACGAGCACACCGCTTCCTGCCACGGCGCACGTCGCGCGAAATTGACATACGCGTCCACGGCGAAGCGCACGCCGGGCAGCACATGCTCGAGCGACCACAGCGCGTTACGCTCGATGCCGACCGCGTCGGCCAGGTGCGCCCACGCTTCAATGCCGCCGGCGTTATCGCCGTGACCATCGTGATCGTGCAGCCGCTCGATCCAAAGCCGGCGCGTCTCCCGGTCATCGCAATTCGACAGAATCGCAGCATCTTTGAGCGGAATGTTGATCTGATAGTAGAAGCGGTTCGCAACCCAGCCGCGAATCTGCGCGGGCGAGCAGCGGCCGCTATTCATCAACTGATTGAACGGGTGATGTATATGATAGTGCGCACCCAGCGCGCGCAAACGCGCTTCGAATTCGGCCGGCGGCCAGGGCACGGCGTGAGTCACGGCAGTGGGCAAAGGGGCGTTCATGGCTATACCTGGAATTGCATCCCGTCGCGTGCCACTTCGATACCGCGTGCGCGTATCACAGCGTGTTCGGCGGAGTGCGGGTCGAGAATCGGGTTGGTGTTGTTGATGTGAATCAGCACCTTGCGTGTCGCGCCCGGCAAAGCATCGAGCAGTTGAACCATCCCTGGCTGACCACGGTGGCCGCACTGCGCGAGATGACCCATATCGACTGCCAGGTGGGTCGATAGACCCAGATCGATCATCTCGGTGGCGGACCAGAACGTACCGTCGACCAGAACGAGTTGCGCGGAACGCATCGCGTCGAGCACGGGTTGCGGCGCGCTCGCAAGACCGGGCGCATAGAAGACGCGTGCGCCGGTGGCGAGATCTTCGATTAGTAAGGCGATGTTGTCGCCCGGTGCGGCTTTCGTGCGGCGCGGAGAATAGGGCGGCGCTTTGCTCTCGATCGGCAATGCGGTGAAGCGGATGCGTTCGGCAGGCGCGATCGTGAACGGTTCGTCGAGCGCGATCTCGTGGCGTTCGACACCGCAGTAGTAGTCCAGCAACGGGACGAGCGGCAAGCCGGTGGACAGGTCGTCGAACACGGGCGCGCTGGCATACAGCGGCAGCGGCGTGGTGCGTTCGCGCAGCATCAGCAGGCCGGTGACATGATCGATCTGTGCATCGATCAGCACTACCGCGGCGATCGCGCTGTCGCGGATCGAGCGTCCGGGTTGCAGCTCCGGATTCGCGCGCAATTGAGCGAGCAGATCCGGCGAGGCGTTGATCAGAATCCAGTCTATGCCGTCATCGCTCACGGCAATGGACGACTGCGTACGCGGCAACACGTCGCCGGTCTGATAGCGGGCCCGGTTACAGTTCGCGCAGTTGCAGTTCCATTGGGGCAATCCACCGCCTGCGCCTGAACCAAGAATCTTGATCTTCATGAGCGATGCTCCGGGCGCCGTCGCGCGCACTCCCTCTGAGCGGCGCGCGGCGCTTCATCGTTGCTTTAGCGATTGGCGATGTACATCGTGATTTCAAAACCGAAACGCAGGTCGGAATAAGCGGGGGTAGTCCATTGCATGGTTGTCTCCTTGATTGCGACATGTGATTGAAAAACCGCATTCACCAGGCGGTCGTGTCGATCAAATGCAAAGTCTATGCCTGAGCCTATCGATGCGTGTCCGATCGGCGTGCGGGTTCCGATCTATGTTTTGCATGCCGAATCGACGTGATTTTTAAAAACCGATGCCAGGCTTTTCGTGACTGCCCACTGTGCGTATCGATCAAGCCAGTTCGTGCTGTTCAGTTTGAGGACACCGTTGTTGCAAAATGGAACACCTGGCACACCTGTCAGTCAGGTTGCGTCCTCGCTGTCGCTCACACCTGACGCCGGCAGCTTGCGGTAAATCGTGTTACGTGAAACGCCGAGCGCACGGGCGGCGGCCGACACGTTGCCGCCATGCTGCGCGACGGCTTTCGCGATTACGCTCACGGCGACATCCTCCAGGCGTCCGCTCGGTAGCGGCAGGGCGTCGGAGGTTCCCGCGGGCGCCCTGGCGGCAGTGCGCAAGCCGTCGAAGAAGTCGTCGGGCAGATGCTCGCGGCGGATTTCGCCGTCCGCGTCGACCATCGCGGCGGCGGTACGCAGCAGATTGCCGAGTTGCCGGAAATTGCCCGGCCACGCGCACTGCTCGAACAATGCCATCACGTCGGCGGCCACGCTCAGGCGCTGACCGTCAGCGCTTTCGGATGAAGCGCATTGCAGCATCTTCTGGATGACGGCGGACAGATCCGTGCGTTCGCGCAGCGGCGGCAGTTTGACCACCATGCCGTTCAATCGGTAGTACAAGTCTTCGCGGAACCGGTTCTGCGCGATCATGTCGCGCAGGTCGCGGTGGGTTGCGCAAATGATGGCGATATCGACCGGTATCGACTTCGACGAACCAAGCGGATTGACGAGGCGCTCCTGCAGCACGCGCAACAGCCGCACTTGCAGCGGATAGGGCATGTCGCCGATTTCGTCGAGGAAAAGTGTGCCGCCATTGGCCTGCAGCAATTTGCCGAGCGCGCCTTTACGCCGCGCGCCCGTGAACGCGCCTTCCTCGTAGCCGAACAATTCGGATTCGATCAGCGTTTCCGGGATCGACGCGCAGTTGACCGCGACGAACGACCCCGCGCGCCGTGGCGAGTCGTTGTGGATCGCCTGCGCCAGCAGTTCCTTGCCGGTACCTGTTTCGCCGGTAATCAGGATCGGAATGTCCTTGCCGATTACCTTGCGGATTTTGGCGATTACGGCGCTGATCTGCGGGTCGCCGGTGTCCAGATAGCTCAGCCTCGACAGCGCGGCCGGCGATGGCGCTTCCACGCGATGCGCGACGCGCGACTCGCGGCGCTCCTGCGGCGGCCGGCTGTCATCGGTGTAAGTGGCGCGCCGGAATTCCACGTTGGCGCAGACCACGGAGCCATTCGTCAGGTTCAATGACAGATGCCGGTCGCGGCTCACGCGCAGATGATCGATCAGTTGCGCACTGGTGAGACCGAATAGCGACGACAGGGTATGCGCGCGCAGACTGGCGAGCGGCAGGCCCAGTTGAAATTGCGCGCTGCGATTGGCCGACAGGAAACGGCCGTCGCAGGTGAACGCGACGATGCCCTCCATCAAGGTGCCGAGGAATTCAGGCCGGCCGTGAAAGGCAATTTGCAAGGTCTCGCGAAAGGTACTGGTAAACAGGTGGTTTTCGATCATCTGCACGGACATTTTCGCCAGCGCCATGGTGTGCTGGTGATAGCTGCGATGATCGCCGGTGACGTCCAGCACGCCGATCAGATCGCCGTACGGATCGAGAATCGGCACACTGGAGCAGGTGAGAAAGCGATTGGCCGCCAGATAATGCTGCTCGCCGTGGACCACCGTCGGGCATTGCTCGGCGAGCGCCGTGCCGATCGCGTTCGTGCCTTGCCGGTCTTCGGCCCAATTCGCCCCGGGGCGCAATGCGACTTTCTCTGCTCGCCGGAGAAAGTCGTCGTCGCCGATCGAATGAAGGATCAGCCCTTGGGCGTCGGTCAGCACGATCATGCTCTGCGTGTTGACGATCTGCTCGTGCAGCGTTTCCATCACTGGCGTGGCATGTGCGCAGAGAACCCGGCTTTGCTCCAGCTTCAACGCGAGTTCAGCGGCCGGCAGCACGTCATAGTCCGGCCGCATCGACGCGCTCAGGCCGAAAGTTTCAGAGCGCTCGTGGGATTTCTGAATCGACGGCGTGAGCCAGCCAGGTTCACGCGCCACCATGGATGTTGCGGCGGGATAGACCTCATCGCGCATTGTCTCCTCCTGCGGGTCGACCCTGGTCGAGTGCCAGAGTTGTGTGGGCATGACAACAAGCAACTCTCGCGCCAGTTCCGCGGTCATCGCTCGCGGGCAGTGCGTTGTTGACTTCCGTCAAGGATGTTCGGCCCGTCGAGCCGATCATGTCTTCATCTTTGTCACTCTCTCTCAGGTCCCATGGAGGACGTCATGGTCCGCTCGGAAAGCAGAATCGTTTTTGCAGTCATCGCCGTGTTTGTGGCACTGGCGGGTATCGCGGCGTCGATCCGCGGGTTGCTTTTCGACGAGTCGCAATTGCTTCGCTACGGCGCCGCGGCACTGATCGGCGGTGTTGCGTGCTTTGTGCTGTTGCTCAACCCCTCGCACGAAGTCGATAAGCAGCCTTAACGCTGTGCCGCTGTGCCGCTGTATCGCTCACGCTGCGTCTGTGCGGTTTTGGCATGCCGTAGCCTCTGGCGAGCCGGTCGACCCGGCGGGATCGAGACGCAATCGACCCCAGCCGAGCGGCGCGAAAACGTGGCCGCCCGCCAGATCGACCAGCTCGACGAATTTCTCGAGCGATACACCCGCGGGAATCCGGATCGGCGCATTGCTGATGAAGTTCTCTGTTCGTAACCACGGCGCGTCGCCACGATTGATCTCGTTGACGCTACGCGCACGGTTGTCGTATCCGGCGTCGGGCGTCAGCAGTGGCCCATCGAATGCGACAGTCAGGATCTGCTGTTCGGCATCGTCGTACGGCATGCCCGCATGCTTCTCAAAGGGCGCGCGCTCCCACCCGTCACCCCATTGCTGATCGAGCGGCATACGCGTGAAATAGGCCCACGGCGCGCGCACGAAACAAAGTCCATATGCGTGGCGGACGCCGTCCAGATCAGTTGTGAGTGCCATGACGGTAGCCTCGAAATGTTGACGGCGCCGGCGTTTTACGCTTCGTCGCCGGTGGCGAACAAGCCGTGTTCCGGCTCTGCCTGCTCGTTGTCGATACACTGCACGTGCCAGTGGCCGGTCATCAGGATGCGGCCGCGTTCCGCGCACCATTGCGCGCGCCCGGTCTCGCCTTCGAAGGGGCCGTTGCAGTCGTTCAGGTCCAGGCCTTCAAGCACACAGACGGGGGTTGCGTCATGCGGACCGCACACAAGGGTATTGCCACAGTCCACGTGCAGCGCGCCCCATTCAGGCAGGTCGAGCCCCTGGTGGCCTTCGCGCGACCATTGCCGTGTGTCCTTGTCGAGCCAGAGGATTGCAAATGCCATCGGATGGACACGATCGAACGTGTCGAGATGTACAGTGAGGCGCATAAAATTCTCCGAAACGTGGGGTGCCGTTCGATCTGAGCGGGCCGCGAAAGTCGTGACTCAAAGAGGGCTCATTGACTCAGCACCCAGCGCACCAGCGTATGGGCGTCTTTCGCCGACAGCGGGCCGCCGCGATCGGCCGGCAGCGGCATCGCCATATCGCCCCAATGCGCTTTGCCGCCGAGCCGCAGCTTGTGTTCGAGCATGAATTGCGCGTTCGGCACGTCACGGTAACGCTCGGCTATCTGTTGAAACGACGGGGCGAGGAACGGTGCATCGCGCGTGTGGCAGAACATGCAGTGCTGCTGATCGACCAGCGCGGTCGGTTCCGGCTCGGCGTGCGCGGCGGCGACAGCCAGCACGAGCGCGGCCCATGTCGTCAAACAGTTTCGGGTCAGGGCGTTCACGGCACGCACTCCTGCGCAGGGGCAATGAGTTCAGTGTAGAGGCGGCGACTTGCTTACCGTTGACCTCGGTCAATCAGGACGCAAGGCGTCGATTTGACGGATCGTGCGTAGCTTCTATGCTGGTGACAGGCGAGTGGCGCGCGGATCGCATCCGCCTTGACAGGTACTGGCGCCTGGCTTGCGCACACTGCACGACGAAATCAGGTGGCGATCATGAAGATTCTTTTTCCCGAGAAACGTCCGGAGTACTGCGCGGGCAATCTCACCGTCGCGTTTGCGGCCCAGGTGGATGGCGCGCAGGTGCAGTGCGCAATTACTGCCGAAGCACTCGAGGATCATTTTGGCGCCGCTTCCCTGCGGGAAGACGACCTGATCAGGGCATTCGAATCGAACCGGCATCCGATCGAACACGCGGCAAGGCAACTGTTTCACAAGCTGGGCGCGAGGCCGGTGCTGATGCACAGCGGTTACTTCCGCTTTTGCGAATGAGATTTCCGGGAGGCCGTCGCCGGGCGCTGCGATTGCCGGTGCGCCGCGCCGGTGCCTGACTCGGATATCGGCGGGCTCAGCAAATCTGAGGAGGATCCTATGCGTGCGATGGTCTTCGATGGCAGCGCGTCGTTGCTGCGAGAGCAGGAACTGCCTGATCCGGCACCGGGTCCCGGGCAGATTCTGATCGATATCCACGCGTGCGGCGTGTGCCGCACCGATCTTCATCTGGTGGACCATGAACTGGCGCATCCAAAACGGCCGGTGATTCCGGGGCACGAAATCGTCGGCACGATAGCGGGGCTCGGCGCCGGGGTGAGCGGATTCGCCATCGGCGACAGAGTGGGCGTGCCATGGGTCGGTCAGACATGCGGACATTGCCGCTATTGCCTGTCGGCGCGGGAAAATCTTTGCGACGAAGGCGGCTTCACCGGCTATACGATCGACGGCGGGTACGCCGAGCGCACAGTCGCCGATAGCCGCTACTGTTTTCATCTGCCGGCGCACTATTCCGATGTCGAAGCAGCGCCGTTGCTATGCGCCGGGCTCATCGGCTATCGGACGCTCAGCATGGCGGGCGACGCGCAGCGGATCGGCATTTACGGTTTCGGCGCCGCGGCGCATATCGTTGCGCAGGTTGCGCGCCATCAGCAGCGCACCGTGTATGCGCTGACACGCCCCGGCGATCATGCTGCCCAGCAACTCGCGCTGCGTCTCGGCGCGGCGTGGGCCGGCGGCAGCGACGAGGCGCCGCCTGACGAACTGGATGCGGCGCTGCTTTTCGCCCCTGTCGGCGCGCTCATTCCGCAAGCGTTGCAAGCCGTCGCAAAAGGTGGCGTGGTGGTATGCGGTGGAATCCACATGAGCGATATCCCGTCATTCCCCTATGCGTTTCTGTGGGGCGAGCGGCGCGTCGTGTCCGTCGCCAATCTGACGCGCGAGGACGGGCTCGCTTTCATGCGCGTTGCCGGCGAGACGCAGCTTGCGATCGAAACCACCACTTATCCGCTGAGCGAAGCCAATCGCGCACTGAGCGACCTGCGTGAGGGCCGGTTGACGGGCGCGGCCGTGCTGACTATCCGTTAAGCGTGATCGCCGGCTCGAACCGGCGACTCAAACGCGCAACAGACCCTCGTGATCAAGAATCCGGATGTCCTTTCCGCGCGTGTCGACGAGCCCGTCGCGCTGGAATTTGGAAAGCATCCGGCTCACGGTTTCGAGCTTGATTCCCAGATAGCTGCCGATTTCCTCGCGTGTCATACGAAGATGAAATTCGGCCGCTGAATAGCCGCGCAGTCTCAGCCGGTCCGACAGATTCAACAGGAACGTCGCCACGCGCTGTTCGGCGGACATCGTGCCGAGCAACATCATTTGTGACGACTCGCGGACGATCTCGCCGCCCATCATCCGATGCAGGTGCTGCTGGACGGCCTTGACTTCGCGGCACATGGCTTCGAGCAGATGGAACGGGATGATGCAGACCTTGCTGTCTTCGAGCGCGATGGCGTCGCAACCATGGCGGCCCGAGCACACACCGTCGAGGCCCATCGAGTCGCCGGCGAGATGAAAGCCGGTCACCTGTTCGCGGCCGTCGCGATGCATGACGACGGTCTTGAATGAACCGGCGCGCACGGCATAGATACTCTGGAACGAGTCGTTCGCGCGAAAAATCGTCTCGCCTTGCCGGATGGTGCGCGACGGGCAAATGAGCGATTCGATCCTGCGCAATTCATCGGCGCTCAATCCTTGCGGCATGCAGATCGAGCGCATCGAGCAGGTCGTGCAGCGCAGCGCGTCGCCGCGCGGGGCGCGCATGGAGACCGGCGCGGGTTGAGGCGCAGGCGCGGCTTGCGGGGGGATCAGCTGCGACGAAATAGCGGAATAAGCGACGACGTCAGACATGATGAGCTCCTGATTGAAGAAGGGCGCGCGTGCGATGTTCGTTGGCGATCCGCTGGATCGTGCTTCGCGCGAGATCGAATTCGCTGGTTTTGTCGAAAAAGTAGTGGGCGCCACCACTCAGGCATGCGCGACGGAACCACGCGCCTGAATGATTGGTCAGCACCATGACGATCACATGCGGAAAGCTTTGCCTGATCAACGCGAGCAATTCCAGCCCGGTGCCGCCGCTCAGATGCAGTTCCGTCACGACCAGGTCGGCCGCGGCAGTTTCGATGCCCGCGAACGCCGCGTGCGGTTCCTCGGCTTCGCCGACGATCTTCACACCGTCAAGCGTGCCGAACAGTTCGGTCAAACGGCGCAGTACCGATACTGCATCGTCGACGAGAAAAACACGCAGAGCGGGGCGGTCAGGGCTTGAGTTCATGGCTCGAAGTATCGGTCGCGCCGTCTCAAAATAAAATCGGCGCGGAATGGTCTTCGAGTAGGTAAGTGTGAAGGCGTGTAGGGGGTTTCCTACATCGGGATGAAGCGGATCGGGAGAATGGCGGGATGCGCCGCAGGTGGGCTACGGGCGGTCAGATGTCGTCTTCGTCGTCGTTGACCAGTTTGTGACGCATGGCGTACCGCACCAGCGCGGCTTCGTGCGGCATTTGCATTTTTTCCAGAATACGGGTCTTGTACGTGCTGACGGTTTTCGCGCTCACGCAGAGTTCGGCGGCGATCTCCGTGATCGTCTGGCCGGCGGCAATACGCTTGAGAACGTCGAATTCCCGGTCGGACAGACGCTGATGCGGCAATAAATCAACGGGTTCGTTCAGGCTCTGTGCGAACCGTTCGGCCATCGCGAGGCTGACGTAGACGCCGCCGGCCGCCACTTTGGTCACGGCCGCCACCAGTTCCGCGCTCGCGCTTTCTTTAGTCAGGTATCCGGAAGCCCCCGCCTTGAACGCACGCACCGCATATTGCTGCTCGGCGTGCATGGTGAGCACGAGAATGCGCAATGCCGGCTTTTCTTCCTTGATCTGCTTGATCAACTCCACCCCGTTGCGGCCCGGCATGGACAGGTCGAGCACCAGCACATCGGCGGTCTGCGCGCGAATCAGCGCGATGGTGCTGGCGCTGTCGTTTGCTTCGCCGATCACTTCAAAACCGCTTGCGCCCTTGAGAATATGGCGCAGACCGTCGCGCACCAGCGCGTGGTCGTCGGCGATCAACACGCGGGTCATGTTTGCAGCTCCTGCGTTTGCGCGGCATGCGCCGGGATGGTGACGGTCAATACAAAGCCTTCGCCGTGCGCGGTATGAATCTCGACTACGCCGCCGAGCATGCGCGCGCGTTCGCGAACGCCGAGCAGGCCAAAGGACTTGGCTGCCGGGCCGGACTCGCGTTGCGCTCCCTGGCCATTATCGGCGATGCGCAACACGAAGTTCTGGTCTTCGGCTCGCAGGCTCAGCTTGACCAGGGTCGCATCGGCATGGCGCGCCACATTGGTCAGCGCTTCCTGGACGATCCGGAACAGTGCGGTGGCGCTCGTCGGACTGAAGTGCGCGTCGCCGGTTTCGATCTCACGCTCCACGGCGATGCCGTACCGGCTCGTGAAGTCGTTCGCCAGCCACTCGATGGCGGGAATCAGCCCGAGGTCGTCGAGCATGACCGGCCGCAAGTCGGCGGCAATGCGGCGCACCGAGGCCACGGTTGCGTCGATCAGCCTGCGCATGCCTTGCAACTGTTCACGCACAGGCGCGCCGGCGGACACGTCCAGCGCCTGCTCGACCGACGAGATGTCCATTTTCAGCGCGGTGAGTTGCTGACCGAGGTCGTCATGCAATTCGCGCGCAATACGCGTCTTCTCGTCTTCGCGAATCTTCTGCAGATTGGCTGACAGTTCGCGCAGTTCCTCACGGGATTGCTGTTGCGCGCGTTCGGCTTTGACGCGTTCCGTAACGTCGCGCAGCATGACCGTGTAAAGACGGGTGTCGCCGTCGCGGATCTGCGAGATCGAGGCCTCGAGCGGGAATTCCTCGCCGTTGCTGCGCAGTCCCGACAACACGCGCTGCTTGCCCATTTGCCGGTCGGACACGCCGGTCACACCGAATTGCTCGACATGCTGCGCGTGCGTTGACCGGTAGCGCTCCGGGATGAAGCGCGCGAGCGGCGCGCCGATCGCCTCCATGGCGGAGCAGCCAAACACCTGTTCCGCCATCGGATTGAAGATCACGATCCGCTGCTGTTCGTCGATGGTGATGATCGCTTCCATCGAGGAGCGAATGATCGCCATCATGCGGGCATCGTTCACGCGGGACTGGTTCGTCCCGGTGCCGACCTCGCCACGCACGGCAGCGCTGTCGCGACGCCCGCCCGCGAAGATGAAGGCGCTCGCCGCCAGAAGGAAAGCGGCGCCGACACACATGAACAAGGTCGGATCGAACCAGTGCCGCGCCGCCAGCATCACGGCCAGCGTGCCGACGAACGCTGCCACAGCCGCGAATGCAGGCCGTGCCGCGCTCGAGCTGGAGCGCTCGCGTAAAGCGGCGCTATGGGGCGGGGGCGTCTTACCGCTGACGGGCATGTGCGCCTCTTCTGGCGTGACGGGGTACATGGATTGGCGGCGCCGCCCGGCAATGTGGGCACGGCGCCGCTCACGGCGAACACTTCTGTTCCGGTGGATCCGGTCGCGCGGGTAGCGCACGGCCGGGGGAAACACCGCTCGGAATGCTTATGTTTGCGCTTATTGTCCGGGAAACGCCGGGTCGATGCCAGTGCCGCCGGCCGTTGCGGCGGACGGGCTCGCCGGTTGCCGAGGCGGCTGGGGCCGGCGCGCCCCGCCAGGCTAGAACCAGCGCTCAATGCGACATCAGCACCGGAACCGTCATGGAACGCAGCATCGTGCGGGTGGCACCGCCCATCACGAGTTCGCGCCAGCGGGCATGTCCGTAGCCGCCCATTACCAGCAGATCGGCGCCGCCGTCGGCCACTTGCGAGAGCAACACCTCGCCGACCGAGCCACCCGGTCCCGTTTCGATGTCGGCAACCTGAACCTGTACGCCATGCCGGGCCAGCACGGCGGCGATGTCCGAACCGGGTATGCGGGCGTGTCCGCCGTCCTGCCCGCCGTTGACGGTGAGAATGGTGGTGTTTTTTGCCGTGCGCATGAACGGCAGCGCGTCATGTACGGCGCGCGTGGCTTCGCGGCTGCCGTCCCACGCAACCAGAATCTGTTCGCCCGCCGCTCTTTCGTTGCTCGCATACGGCACCAGCAACACCGGGCGGCCACTGGAAAGAATCAGGTTTTCCGGGAAATAGTCGCCGACATACGATTCCGGATCGTCCGGATTGTCTTGCCCGGCCACGATCAGGTCCGCGCAGCGGCCCGCCTGCTGGATGGCGAGCCCGGCGGGTTCGTCAATGGCGACCCATTCGCCTTGGACCTCGGCGCGCCGCAGTTCGGCGTGAAACAGGCGTTCCAATGCCGCACGCCGTTCCATGCGCATCGTTTCGTGCTGTTTGTAGTACTCCGCGGTGCCGGACATCACGTACAACGAGCGAGGGTCCGGGCTGAAGACGGCGAACGCGCCGGTCAGATGCGCGCCGAACCGGCTGGCAAGCCGCAGCGCGATCTCGAGTCGCGGGTGAGCGTTCGGGCTGGTGTCCAGATGGACGACGATGGTTTTGTAGCTCATGGCAGTTGCTCCAGCGGGAAAGGTGACGCGTGGATAGGTGAGCTTGAGTCTAGGAACGACGGTGATTACGCCGTTGATTCAGATCAACGGCAGCTTCGGTGCCGCGCAAGAACCGTGTGTTTGACCTGCGTCATAAGGCGCCGCCGGTTGCCGCCTAAGCTCTGCGAAAACGCGTCGCATTGCCGTGCGCGTCCATGCTGTGCTTCAGGAGGAGCGAGTCATGTCTGAACCCCGCGTTCTAGTCGTTTTCTTTTCCCGCACCGGCACCACGCGCCTGCTCGCATTCACCCTTGCCAGGATGCTGTCGGCCGATATCGAGGAAATCTGCGATCTGACCGAGCGCCGCGGCGTCTCCGGGTATTTGCGATGTCTGATGGATTCCTGGCGCAGGCGGCCGGCCGAGATCGTGCCGGCCGGGCTGGATCCCGCGCAGTACGACCTTGTGGTGGTGGGCACGCCGGTATGGGCAGGCGCGGCGTCCGCACCGGTGCGTGCATACCTGCTCGAGAACCGGTTGAAGTTCCGCCATGTCGCGTTCTTCTGCAGCTTTGGCGGTTTCGGCAGCCAGGCGGCCATTGACGAAATGCACGAACTGGCTGGCAGGGCGCCCGTCGCGCAATGCAAGACGCGCGCCGGCACCGTGCATTGCGGCATGGTTGCCGCATCGCTGGCAATTTTTGTCAGCGCGCTCAAACTTCATCTGGCTCACTACAAGGCGCTGGAATGGGCCTGCTGATTCCCACAGCGGTTCATACGCCGATCAGCGCGGCAGCAGCATCATCACCGCTGCCGCGCCCATTACGGCCGCCGCGATCGAGCCGAGAACGAGGAGCGGACGGCTCGCGGTGAAGTCACCCATTACCGTGCGCTTCGATACCAGCAGCAGAATCACCACGAGTAGCGGCACGGCCACCACGCCGTTGATCACCGCGCTCCAGAACAGCGCTTTCATCGGACTAATCGGCGAGTACTGGATCGCCAGCGCCGCCAGCACGCTGACGGCGATGATGCCGTAGAAGCCGCGTGCGTCACGCGGTTTGCGCTCGAGGCCCTCCGGCCAGTTCATGACTTCTGCCAGCGCATAGGCGCCGGAACCCGCCAGCACCGGCACGCCGATGAAGCCCACGCCGAGAATGCCGAGCGCGAACAGCAGGTAAGCGAAGTCCCCGGCAAGCGGCCGCAGCGCGCTTGCCGCCTGGGCGGCGGTATCGATATCGGTCACGCCGGCAACATGCAGCGTCACGGCGGTGGCGAGGATGATGAAGTAGGCGGTGATGTCGGAGTAGAGCATGCCGCTCCAGGTGTCCCAGCGGATGCGCCGCAGTTCCACGCGCGCTGCCCGAGGGTCGCCCACGAGCGGGGCACCGCCGGCATGCGCATGCATGTCCTCGACTTCTTCCGAAGCCTGCCAGAAGAACAGGTAAGGGCTGATCGTGGTGCCGAAAACGGCGACCACGGTCGCCGCCGCATTCGCATTCAGTGCGAAGTGCGGCCAGAGCGTGCGCAACGCCACTTCGCGCCATGGCACATGGACGACGAACAGCACGGCCGCGTAGGCCAGCAGCGAAACAGTCAGCCACTTCAGAAAAAACACATAGCGATGGTACGGAACGAAGATCTGCAAAAGCAGCGTGGCGAACACGAAGCACACGGTCATCACATGCCGGTCTACACCGAGGACCAGTTGCGCGACCTCGCCCATCGCGGCCACGTCGGCCGCGATATTCAACGTGTTGGCCGCCAGCAATAACAGCACCACGCCATACAGCACGGCGGGCGGAAAGCTCCCCTTGATATTGGCGGCGAGACCGTTGCCCGTCACGCGGCCCAGGTTCGCGCACATGCACTGCACCGCGGCCATTAACGGAAACGCGAGCGGCATGGTCCAGAGCATGTTGAGGCCGAATTGCGCGCCGGCCTGCGAATACGTGGCAATACCGCTCGGATCGTCGTCGGCGACGCCGGTGATGAGGCCGGGTCCGACCCGCGCGAGCGGATGTTCCTTGAGCCGCGCGAGGATCGCACCCCGGCGCTTCAAGGGCGCTCCGCCGAGATCCATGGCGAATCAGTGCCTGTGCAAAGCGGAAGCTGCGCCGTACACCACGCGCGGATCGTGCTGCCCCTTGTAGACCGCCGGTGCCGAGCGATTCAGCCCGAGCAGCGTGTACACGGCGGTTTGCGCGGAGCGAACGGAGTACTCGACAGTGAACACGACGTCGTTCGGCAGCTCGCAGAACTGCCCAATGAATGCAAGGTTGGCCCAACCCTGTGGCACCACTTGCGGCCGGTCACCGCGCTTGCGCCGCAGGAACTGGCTGGTGATGAACGGCATCAGGCACGGAATGCAGATCGCGTCGTCGAGAATGTGCGGCGCGTCCGCCTGAATGTGCAGGTGGCCGAGCAGCTCCGTGATGATTTCGCGGCCCGTGCACGCCGCCATCGGCTTGCCGACAAAATTGCCTGGCCGGTCGATGAAAAGTCCATAACCCCAGAATACCTGGACGTCTTTCGGCTGCCCGAGAAAGTGCGGCTGGTGCGGCAGGACGATCGAGGCGAGCCAGTTCGATTGCGGGAAGGTAATCAGGCCACCTTCGCCTGGCACGTTGCCGGTCAGGTCGCGAATCAGGCGGAACAGTGTCGGGTCACGCAGTGTCGCGGTAAAGGAAATCCATTTGGATTCGTCGACATGGTCGGCGAAAACGGATGGGTGGCCGAATTCGCTTCGTCCGGCTGCGAGGTTCTTCCACAGCGCCCATGCGCCGCTGCTGTCCTCGTGATTGAACACGGCGGGGCGATGCGTGCCACCCAGGCTCGATCCCGAGGTCATTGAACCGAGCGTGACGATAACCTTGTCGGCGTCGCCAACCGGAATCTCGACGTGACGGTTGTCGTGCTCGCAGACAATCCCGGCAACCCGGTTCAGTGCGCCGCTTTCGTCGTAGCGCAGGTCGATGACCCGCGTGTTGGCGCGAAACCTCACGCCGTGTTCGTCGAGCCATTTGCGTAGCGGCCGCACCATTGAATCGTACTGGTTGTAGACCGTGCGCATGATGCCGTGCAACTGGTTGAAGCCGGGCGTCATATGCGCGAAGCGCAGCAGATAGCGGCGGAATTCGGCGGCGCTGTGCCAGGGCTGGAAGGCGAACGTGGTGCACCACATGATCCAGAAGTTGCTTTCGAAGAAGTCCGGTTCGAAGTGGTCCGAGATCCGGCTGTTGCCCAGCAGGGCCTCAGGCTCGAGCGAAATGCGGCCGAGCGTCAGCAGATGCGTGTCGCTCAGCCCGTAGGCGGGCGCGTCTTCACGTTGACCGTTGCGCACAAGCCGGGCTTTCGACGAAGTACGGGTCGTCTCGTTCCAGTCGAAAATCTCCCTGGTGACGCTGCACCGGCCGTCGAGCGTGGGAATCGAATCGAACAGATCGTAAGTGCACAGATACTTGCTCTCCAGCATGCGGCCGCCGCGCACGACGTAACCTTCCTGCGGCGTGCCGGCGCCGTCCAGGCTGCCGCCCGGTTTGTCGAGCGCTTCAAGAATCGTGATGCGGTAGCCCGGCACATCGGCGTCGCGAGTCAGAAAGGCGGCGGCCGCCAGCGACGCGATACCGCCGCCCACCAGATAGAAATGGCCGCTTGCGTTGGCTTCGTCGCGATCCTGGTCCGGAATCGCATGCATGTCAGGGTAGTTGGCGTTATTCATAGGGAACCCCTGTGGGATGATGGCCGTGGACGTATCGACTAGACCATACCCGCGTAAGGGAGATACCCATTGAGTTGGATCAACCACGCGCGACCGGTTGCGCCGATGCGTCGCAAGCGACCCGCGCATGCATCGCGCGAACGCGGCTGTACCGGCTTTACACCGTTGCACCGTTACGCCTTTACACCACCCACCACGCAAGCGCTGCGGTGATCAGCACGACCGCCCAGGACGGCACCCGCCACCATCCGAGCAAGACGAGCGCCACCACGACCAGCGCGAAATCGCGCCCGGTATGTACCGCGCTGGTCCACACGGGGTCATACAGCGCGGCGAGCAGGATACCGACCACGGCGGCGTTGATGCCGGCCATGGCGCGGCGCATGGGCGCGAATGCGCGCAATTCGCTCCACAGCGGCAGCGCCGCGCCGACCAGCAGAAATGAAGGCAGGAAGATCGCCAGCGTAGCGATCAGCGCGCCGGACAAGCCCGACGGATAACCGCTGCTGGCAGCGCCAAGAAACGCGGCGAACGAAAACAGGGGGCCGGGCACCGCCTGTGCCGCGCCGTAGCCTGCCATGAAAGCATTCTGCGAAATCCAGCCGCGCGGCACGACGACCGCTTCCAGCAGCGGCAATACGACGTGCCCGCCGCCGAACACCAGCGATCCGACGCGGTAAAACGCGGCAAACAGATCGAGCGGGTAACGATGCAGTGAGGCGGCGAGGGCGGGCAATCCGAACAGCAAAAGCGCGAAGGCTGCGAGGCACACAAGTGCGCCCGTTTTAGTGCCTGGCATGCCGAGGGGCGCGCTCGGCAGCTCGGTGGCCGACTTCAGCAACGCGGCGCCGGCAAGCCCCGCCGCAACGATCGACGCCACCTGCCCATACGTCGCGTCCAACAGAATGACCGCGAGCGCGCACGCTGCGGCAATCGTCACGCGTGCGCGGTCGGGACAGAGCATGCGCCCCATCGACCAGACCGCCTGGATGACCACGGCGACCGCCGCGATCTTGAGCCCCCGCAGCAGATGCAGCGAGGCCGCATCCGAAAGATGGGTGAAGCCGTAGGCAAAAGCCACGAGCAACAGCACGGACGGCAAGGTGAAGCCGACCCAGGCCGCCACCGCGCCGGCAATGCCGCCGCGCAGACGGCCGATGGCGATGCCTACCTGGCTGCTGCCGGGCCCCGGCAAAAACTGACACAGCGCCACGATGTCGCTGAACGTGTGTTCGTCGAGCCAACGGCGGCGCGCGACGAATTCATTGCGAAAGTAACCAAGATGGGCTGCCGGACCGCCGAATGAGGTCAGGCCGAGTCGCAGAAAAATGCCGAAGAGGGTCCACGGCGAGCTACGTGCCGGTACCGCGAGCGGCGTCTCTTTCAGGTCCGCGTTGCGCATGGAAAAGCTCGTGACCGTGCGGGTTGAGGTGGGCTCCGAAAAATAGCACACGTTGCGCCATCGGGGGCGGTGGCCCGGGTACGCCGTTGCGTTCAATCGATCGGCCGGCAACGCTCGCCCGGCACTGCCAAGCCGTTGATGCAGGTCAATCGCAAGCTCCGGATCGAGCCGATGATCGGTTCATCGGCTAGCTGCCTGTGCGAGGCTTGGGCTGTCGCAATGATCCTTGGATAAAGCGCGTACGGAGGCGGCATGGGAATCGATATGCAGATCGTGTACCTCGGATTTGCGGGAACCGCGCAAATCGAATCAGAGGCGGCGGCGCAATTCGTGCGCCTCGAGCGGTTCGGAAAAGTGATTTCCGGCTGCCATCTTGCGATCGAGGCGATTCGCGAACGCGCGCTGAACGATCTCCCGGGCACACGATATGGCGTGCCGCGCGGGGCGCCGCAGCGCCCCATGTTCGACGCACGTCTCGATCTGGTGCTGCGCACGGGTGAACTGGTGCCGCTCGCGCATCAGCAGAGTGTCGATTCCGATTGCGCCGTGCGGGCCGCGTTCGATGCAGCGGAAAGGCTGCTCGAGCGCGGCGTCGTGCGCGTCTGAATCGCAGCGCCTGTTCAACATTATTTCAACGCTTTTTTCAGGAGGTCGTCATGTACACGAACATTCTGGTGGCGGTGGACGGTAGCGAAGCCTCGAAGCGCGCAGTGTCCGAAGCGATCCAACTCGCGAAACTCTCACGCTGCACACTGACGGCGGTCTATGTGATCGACCAGTCGGCCGCGTTTACGTACGCGGGTGCCTGCGATCCGCATCTACTGACCGATGCCGCGCGGCAAGTGGGCGTAAGCCTGCTCAATGAGGCACTCGCCCAGATGCGCGAACTCAATGTCGTAGGCGACACGGAGATCGTGGAAACCCAAGGCATCGCCGAGGATATCGCCTCGGCCTTGATGCGTTGCGCGGAACGCCGCGGTGTGGACCTTGTGGTAATGGGCACGCACGGTCGGCGCGGTTTGCGGCGCATGGTAATCGGCAGCGTTGCCGAGCGGTTTGTGCGCCATGCGACATGCCCGGTGCTGCTGATCCGCGAACCGGCGGACAGGGCGCATCACGCTTCGCATCATGCGTCGGAATGATGTCTTGCAGCATGGCGGCCACTGCGGCGGCAAGCCCGCCCGCAGCAGGCCTGACCCATCACGCCCATCACGCGTTGCGCATTTCCTCCTGAATCGTCAGCGTCACCGCAACTTCTTCGGTGACCACGCCGGTCGGCAATACTACGTGCCCATGGGTCTCGTTGATGATTTCCGCCGCCGACAGATAAAACGCCAGCAAGGCTGTCAGCATGCCGAGGTATCCGCCCGCGTGGTGCAGCCATTCAAGCCCGGTCCATTCGCTCGCGGCGAGCACGAAGAACGTGATCCACAGCGCAAGAAACACCAGTTGCAACACACGAGCGGCGCGCCACGTCGCCACCCACATGTAAAGCGTAAACACGCCCCACAGAAACAGATACCAACCAATAAAGGCAGGCGGCACCGTGCCGTGCAGGAACAGCACGAACAACGCCAGCGACCACCAGAACGCGCCGTAGCTAAGAAAAGCAGTCGCGCCGAACGTATTGCCGCGTGGAATCTCCATGAGTCCGGCGAGTGCCTGGGCCGTGCCCCCGTATGCGAAAGCAACGGCGAGCACCATCCCCATCGCATTGCCGCTGAACCAGCCCGCATTGATCATGCTGAGCAGCCACGTTGTCAGGGCAAAACCGGCGAGGCCGAGTGAGGCGGGATTGGGCGCTTTGAAGTTCACGATGACGTCCTCCGTTCCGTACGGAACGCTGAAAGTTGGGTTGTGGGCGTGCGCATGTAACGCACGCGCACCGTCGATTGCGTGAGACGGGATACGCGAGCGGAGCCGCTCGCGTTGTCGCGTATCGAGGGGGTGTTAAGCGGCGTCGGCGAATTGGGAAATGACCTGGGGGTTTTCCACTGTCGAGGTGTCCTGCGCGACGACTTCTCCTTTGGCCACCGAGCGCAACAGCCGGCGCACCACTTTGCCGGAACGTGTTTTCGGCATGGCGTCGCCGAAACGGATGTCTTTTGGCTTGGCGATCGGGCCGATCTCCTTGCCAATCCACGCGCGCAATTCGTCGGCCACCTGCTTGACATCGGCGCCGCTCGGACGGACCCCTTTGAGCACCACGAATGCGACGATTGCTTCGCCGGCGGTTTCGTCCGGGCGTCCGACCACCGCGGCCTCGGCGACCAGCGGATGCGCCGCCAGCGCCGACTCGATTTCCATGGTGCCGAGCCGGTGTCCGGAAACGTTCAGCACGTCGTCGATACGGCCGGTAATGGTGAAGTAGCCGGTATCGCGATCGCGGATCGCGCCGTCGCCCGCGAGGTACAGATTGCCGCCGAGTTCCTCGGGGAAGTAGCCATGCCGGAAGCGCTCCGGATTGCCCCAGACGGTTCTGATCATCGAGGGCCACGGCTTGCGGATAACCAGCACGCCGCCCTGGCCGTTCGGGACTTCACGACCGGTTTCGTCGACAATCGCCGCGTCGATGCCGGGCAATGGCAATGTGCACGAACCCGGCACGAGCGGCGTCACGCCGGGCAGCGGGGAAATCATGTGACCGCCCGTTTCCGTTTGCCAGAAAGTGTCCAGCACTGGGCAGCGGCCGCCGCCGACGTGCCGGGCATACCATGTCCAGGCGCTTGGATTGATCGGCTCGCCGACGGTACCCAGCAGGCGCAGGCTGCTCAGGTCGAAGCTTGCGGGATGCACTGACTGATCGGCGTCGGCGGACTTGATGAGCGAGCGGATCGCAGTCGGCGCCGTGTAGAAGATGCTGACCTTGTGGCGCTCGATCATGTTCCAGAAGCGGCCCGCGTTCGGGTAGGTGGGCACGCCCTCGAAGATCACCTGGGTTGCGCCGACCGCGGTCGGGCCATAACAGATGTAGGTGTGGCCCGTGATCCAGCCGATATCCGCGGTACACCAGAACACATCGGCGGGCTTGATGTCGAAGGTCCATTTCATGGTCAAGGCGGCCCATAGCAGGTAGCCGCCCGTGCTGTGCTGCACCCCTTTGGGCGTGCCTGTCGAGCCGGACGTATACAGCACGAACAACGGATGCTCCGCGCCGACCCACTCGGGCTCGCAGGTGTCCGGCTGGGCCGCTTCGAGCTCGTGCAGCCATGCGTCGCGGGCGGCTATCCATGGAATGCGGCCACCCGTGCGCCGGTAGATGGCCACGGTTTTGATGCCGTCGGTGCCACTCATCGCGAGTGCTTCGTCCACGATGGTCTTGAGCGGGAGCGTCTTGCCGCCGCGAACCTGCTCGTCCGCGGTAATGACGGCGCATGCACCGACGTCGACAATACGTTCATGCAGCGATTTCGCGGAGAAGCCGCCAAAGACCACCGAATGCGGCGCGCCGATGCGAGCGCATGCGAGCATCGCAACCACGCCTTCGACCGACATCGGCATGTAGATCACCACCCGGTCGCCTTTTTTCACGCCGCGTGCGCGTAACGTATTTGCGAGCCGGCAGACGCGGTGATACAACGCCTGATAGGTGACATGCGTGATTTTGCCGTCGTCCGACTCGAACACGATGGCGGTTTTCTCCGCCAGCCCGTTGACCAGGTTGCGATCGAGGCAGTTGTACGATGCGTTCAGTTCGCCGTCTTCGAACCAGCGATAGAACGGCGCGTCGCTATCGTTCAGCACCTGGGTGAAAGGGCGGCGCCACGCCAGGTGCTCCCGGGCAAGACGCGCCCAGAATGCTTCGTGATCCTGACCTGCTTCGGCGACAAGAGCGCGATAGGCATCCATGCCGTCGATTCTGGCATTCGGAGCAAGCGGGATTTGCAACGTGGCGATTGGGGGGGGGAGGTGGTATCGATCGTAGACATAGTCTCCTCATATGAATCAAAGGGGCAAAGTGCGTTAGGCTTTACCGGGCGAGAGAAGGCTCTTGTCGGCCCTACAGCGACGCAGCGTGTGTTTCGGACGGCAGCGCGGCTGGCGCGCGCATGGAAAGACTATGACCGCGGCACGACTTGCGGACTTGATGGATATCAACAGAAGGCGTTCCTCAGGAGACGACCTCGGCAAGCGGCCGGCCTGGCGAATGACGCGCCGACCCTGATATCCGCGCGTGCTGCTGGATGACCGGGGCAGCGGCTTGACCACGAAAATTTCCCGTGTGGCGACGCGCGTGACGGTCTCCTGAGCGATATGACATGACCACGGTGTCAGGCCGCGCCGAGTGCGGATTGATCTGAATTATTCAGATTTCACTGCAAGGCCGTTCGCGACTTCGGCACACGGATCGGCGCATGAACAGCCGGCCGCTCCGGGCAAGTCCACGGCTTGAAGATAGAGCGGCACTTCGCAGCGCCAGTGATACGTCTCTTCGATGTGACGGCGCATCGCATCGGCGGCAGCCGGTTCGCCGTGAGTGACGAATGTACGCTGTGGCGGCTCGGGGATCGAATGCAGCCATGCGAGCATCTCCGCGTAGTCCGCGTGGGCCGATAGCGACGACAGGCTCACCACCGAGGCGCGCACGCGCACATAGTCGCCATGAATCTTGACCGTCGGCGCACCTGCGGCCAGCGCGGCGCCGCGCGTGCCGGCCGCCTGATAGCCGACCAGCGCGATCGTGTTGCGATGGTCGGGGGCAAAGGCTTTCAGGTGATGCACGACCCGGCCGCCGGTTGCCATGCCACTCCCCGCAATGATCACCATGGGGCCGTGCCGCGCCAGAATTGCTTTGGATTCGTCGACGGTGCGCACCATTTGCGCGGCGCTGCTGATCGCGTTGGCTTCGGTCGAACTCAGCCGGTGTTCGCCGACGTGATGCCGATAGAGCTGCGTGACACTCGTCGCCATCGGACTGTCGAGAAAGACCGGCACATTCGCCATGCGCCCGGTGGCTTTCAACTGCGCGATGTAGTGAAGGATCGATTGCGCGCGGCCAACGGCGAAACACGGCATCACGACAATGCCGCCGCGCCGGAAGGTGGTCGTGAACAGGTCCGCCAGTTCGGCGGCCGGGTCCGCATTCTCGTGCAGCCGGTCGCCATAGGTGGATTCGACCACCAGATAGTCCACGTGCGCGAGCGGCATCGGCGCGCGCATGATCGGATCCTGCGGCCGGCCGATGTCGCCCGAGAACGCGATGACCTTGCCTTCGACGCACAGCACCACGCTCGCCGCGCCAAGAATGTGGCCGGCCGGCAGCAGGCGGAAACACGCATGGTCGTTCAGGCGCTTCGGCTGGTCGAAGTCGAGTGGCTGCAACTGTTCAAGCGCGTGCTCAGCGTCGTCGAGCGTGTACAGCGGCAGCGCCGGATGATGTTTCGACAGACCGTGGCGGTTCGCATAAGCCGCTTCTTCCTCCTGCAGATGGGCGCTGTCGCGCAACATGATCTGGCAGAGGTCGCGAGTACCGCGCGTGCAGTAGACCGGGCCACGATAGCCCATTCGCGCGAGTACCGGCAGGTAGCCGCTGTGATCCAGATGCGCGTGCGTCAGGATCACAGCGTCCAGCGTGCCGACATCGATCGGCAAGGCGCCCCAGTTGTGCAGACGCAGATTCTTCGTACCCTGAAACAATCCGCAGTCGATCAGGATTCGCAGCCCTGCGCCTTCCAACAGATACTTCGAACCGGTGACGGTTTCCGCCGCACCCAGAAAAGTCAGTTTCATTTCGAGCACCTCGAGTTCAGCAGCGGGCGCACCCGGCCGGGCGTTCCTTCACTGCGGCGAGACTTGCGCCGTGGCGTTGCAGAGTGCTTGCGCGAAGCGCCGGAACGCGTTGAGCGAACCCGCAATGCTCTGATATTTCTCCCGGCCGATCTGGCCGTCGAGGGTCACCAGCATGCCCGCCTCGCGAGCGAGCGCGAGAATCCGGTTGAAATCGTCGCCGGTGCCGGACGCATCGTCTGGCTGACTTTCGGCCGGGGTATGGAAAGCGGCGTTTGACATGACGATCTCCTGGTGAACAGCGCAGGGATAGCTCGGCTGCTTTCCGGCTGCGCGGATGGGTCGATGACTGTCTCCGATATCTGCAGTATTGGCCATCGCACGGGCCGGATAAATCAGGTTCGGCTGAGACTGCGCTAGGTCTTCCTACGTCGGTGTCAGCATTTACCTACAGGCTGACCTGCCGTGGATGTCAGGGAAAATCCGGCGTTGCAGGCATTCGGCACTCACGCCGAACGATGATCCACGTCAAACGGCTGGCGTCGTCCTGCCCATACTTTTAAAACAACGAGTGATTTTCAACGGGACCCTGTGCCGTTGAACGTGAACATGGGCGGATGAGATGGGAAACCGACTGCGGGCGGCGGTTGCGCTGCTGACGATTGTCCTGGCGGGTTGCAATACGGAAGCACGCGTCGACGCGCGCCGCGCCACTGAGATTGCACTGGAAGAGGCACGCGAACTGGCCCATGTCGACTGTTCCGCTCTTGCCGATTGCGACCGCTTGTGGAACCGCACCAAACTTTATGTGGCGCAGCGCTCCGCGACACGAATCCGGCATGCGGACGACAGCCGGATTGAAACGGCCGAGCCGCATACATTCGGTACCGTTTATGTGTGGGCAACGCGAGCCACCGGCGCCGGCGGCGTGTCGACCATACAGGTCAAGGCGATGTGCCGGGGCATGTATCGCGCTGATGGCAACCCAGGCTGGATGTATGGCACCTGTGCGGAACAGATTCGCTCGGTGGAAACCGAATTCCGTTCGTTCGTTGCCGCGGCATCATGAGTTCGGTGTCCGTATGAAGGAACGTGCGCGCATAACGGGCCTTGGCGGTGTCGATCCGCACGACGGCGCGCGCGCCGGATGAACCGCTCAAGCTGGCGGCCTCTCGTCCGGACGAAGCGCACTGAGCGGAATCCGTGCGGCGATCGGAGCGCCCGTAGCCAGTTCACGCCGAATGATGCGGTTTCGACCGCCTATCGTCAGTAGGTATCACCTCAGTGAAAGTCTGGCGAGATGATCCGGCTAGCAACCCAGAACGCGTCGATTCGCGGCCAGCCACCTGGCGATTGATACAGGTCAACCGGCTTCTGGCGGGCGCGTCTACATTGGACGCACCGCTGCCGCGCGCGCCTCCGCCGCAGCTTATCGTTGCATGCACACGGACCGCTTCATCAAATCAGGAGAGCCACCATGGCAGGAACATCGATCATACCGTTTGATCTGTACCGCGTGAACCTCGCACTCGCCTTGCAGATGTTGAGTTTCAGCCAGGAAGCCCGGCAGCAGGCCTGCGAGTTCGAAATGCAGCGCATTCGCCGCGACCTGGCCGCGGCGAATGCCATCCGCAATGCGGCCTCAGGTGTGTGTGACTGGAATGGATTTGCGGTGTCTTGCCAGACTATTGCGCGCGATTACATGGAAACCACCACCCGCCTCTGGCAACAAGGGTTCGCCTCCACCGTACGTTTGCAGAACGGATGCGGCGAAGGCCTGCGCGAAGCGTTAGCGACGTGGCAGTCGGCCTGGAGCAAACAATGGCCGACGCACGTCCCCATGAACCCGGCAATGCTGCCGTGGCAGAACTGGCTGCGGAGCATGGAGAATACGCTGGCGAATATGCCCTATGGGAATGCAAGTGAAAGCGGCACCGGTGGTCGCGCCAGTTCGGCCAATTCGGGTAATTCCGCCAGATCGCCGGCTTCCGGCAACGGCGGATAGCAAGGGGGCCAGCATGTCGAATAAACGCGTTGCTTTCGTCACTGGCGGACTGGGCGCCGCGATCTGCCGGCGCCTTCACGATGCGGACATGGTGGTCGCCATGTCGCATTTCGAACGCAATGATCACGTCGCCACCTGGCTCATGCACGAATGCGATGCCGGTCGTCGTTTCGTCGCGTACGAAGCCGACGTGGCCAGCTTCGATTCGTGCGAAATCATGGATTGCGACCGGTCGGCATGCGATACGAGCCGCTTGATACATGTCAATCGATGCGTGACAGCCGAGCCTAAAGTCGATGATGCAGGATGCGCGATGTGATTGGCGGACACGAAATGAGGAGCACGCGATGAAGACGGACGTGGAACTGAAGCAGCAGGTGGAGGACGAGCTGGCGTGGGACCCGGCGGTCAATATCGCGGACATCGGTGTCGAGGTGCGCGATCGGGTCGTGACGCTGTCCGGCCATCCAGTGAGCTATGCGGAGAAACTCGCGGCGGAAAAGGCGGCACACCGCGTGGCCGGGGTGGCGGCGGTAGTTGTGGAGATGGGCGTCCGTTTGCTTCATACCGATGTGCGCAGCGACGAGGATATTGCCAGTGCCGTGCGCTCCATCATCCGCTGGACGGTTGGGCTGAGCGAAGAGTCGGTGAAGGTGCAGGTCGAGAAAGGCTGGGTGACACTGCGCGGCGAGGTCGATTGGGCGTATCAAAGCCATATCGCCACGCGCACGATTTCATGCATGCGCGGCGTGAAGGGCGTCTCGAACCTGATCCGGATTGGCGGTACTGCGGCCGCTCACGATGTCGGCGAACAGATCGGCAAGGCGCTTCAACGCCATGCCGAACGCGAGGCGAAGCACATCGGCGTGACGGTGCACGAAGGAACGGTCACGCTGACAGGCACAGTCGATTCGATGGCGGAACGCTCGGCCGCACGCGGCGCGGCATGGTCGGCGCCGGGGGTGCATGCGGTGATCGACAATCTGACCGTGGGTTCGGCACGCTCAACTGGCTAAAGGAGCAACTCATGACGATTTCGGGCACCGTGGGCGACGGCGACTGGTCGGTCGCCGCCACCACCCATCGCACAGCGCGCGGCTTCGACTGCTCCATTCAACTCAGCCATAACACGCCGGAGGGAAACTTCAGGCACGAGTTCCGGCACAGCGGAATCTTTGCCACGGAGCGCGAAGCCGTATTGGCGGGTTTGAGCGAAGGCATGGAGTGGGTGCGGCTCAAGATGGCCAATACGCTGTCGGTTGAGCCGCGCGGATGTGCGGTCAAACCTGAGTGATATTCGATGTGCGCGCAGCGGCTTTCAAGATGATCCATATCAAAAGACGGACATCGTGCCGCCCTAATCTCAAACCACACGAGGTCGACCGTTGTCCGGATACCCAGTTCCGACATAGAGCGGTTTCCTCGAATTGATGGACTCAACTGTTCAGGAGACTCACCATGCTTGCATCCGACGTCATGACCGGCAACGTCATAGCGGTCACACCCGACATGACCGTGCGCGAGGTCGCGCAGATTTTTGTCGACAACGGCATTAGCGGTGCGCCGGTCCAGGATGCCGACGGCCATGTCATCGGCATGATCAGCGAGGGCGACCTGCTTCGCCGCAGCGAAATCGGCACCGACGAGCGTCCGCGTAGCTCGTGGCTGGCGCTCTGGTCAGCGAGCCATGAAGCACGGGATTACATCAAGACCCATGCGGCGAAAGTACGCGACGTGATGACCACCGAGGTGTTGAGCGTTCGGCCCGATACGCCGCTCGGCGAAGTGGCGGGCATTCTCGAAACGCGGCGCGTCAAACGCGTTCCCGTGATGAAAGCAGGCAAACTGATCGGCATCGTAAGCCGCGCCAATCTCGTGCAGGCGCTGGCGAGCGTACCGGACGAACCCGCGTCGGACGTGACGCTCTCCGACGCCGACATTCGCGCCATGTTGATGGGCGAACTGGCGGGGCGCAAGTGGAGCTTTGCCGGGCGCAATATTGTCGTCACCAATGGCGTCGTGCATCTGTGGGGCATTTTCCATTCGATGGAAGCGGTGGATGCGGTTCGCATTGCCGCGCAGAACATTCCCGGCGTCAAGCGTGTGGAAGATCATACGGAGCCGTATCCGGTGATGCCTGGGATTTAAGTGGGAGCACGGGGGCGGCCCGGCACCCGGTGCCGGACGCACTCGACCTTGCAAAATAAAAAAACTTGCAAGGATCTTTCGAACTGGTTTTGAGGTAGTTGATAAAGATCAGTCGACCGGCTCGTTCAGCCGATATCTTCGGATTGTTCGTGACCGTTATCGGGGGGCATCACGCCGCGGTGCTGATTGCCGCGATTTCAAGCTATATCGGTGTACGCAAGGTGCTCACGATCGAGCCGTTCGATATCTTCAGGGGCTAGGGCAGGCCATCGCGCTCGATAACAAAAAAGAGGGCGCCTGAACAACAGGCGCCCCAAGTGCGCGAGGGGCTCTGATCGCGCAGTCCGAATCAGTAGGACCCGCAAAGCCTAGTCCATCTGGCGAGTACTTGCCTCCTGTCCCGACATGAAGCGTCAGGCGATATCCGCAGGCTGAGGTGCCGGAGTTGCAGGGGCCGCAGTCCTGGAAACGCCGTGCGCCGGGATCATCAGCACGGGGTACGTCGAGATCCGCAAAAAGCGCTCGGCGACGCTGCCGAGTACGAGCCGCCGAACGCCGCGGCGGCCATGCGTTCCCATGACGATGAGGTCCGCTTTCAGCTCCGCGGCAGCATGCAGGATGCAGTGAGCGACATCGAAGTTGTCACTGACGAGACTGGTCTCGATGATCCTGGGCGAGCCCTGTACGCCGTCGTGCTTCATTCGTGCAAGCGCTGCGTCGGTCACATGCTTCGCTTCTTCCAGAAAGGCATCGCGCACGATGCCCGGATCATACGAAGGGGCGTCATACACCATCACCGGCACGTCGACCACAAAGAGCGGCTGCAATTCGGCGCCGGACTCCCTGGCGAGTTGCAGCGCGGCGTCGAAAGCCCGTGCGGATGTTTCGCTGCCGTCAATGGCGGCAAGAATATGTCGATACATGTCGGACCTCGCCGATGGGTACTGTATGGAACCATCTTGGGCGACGAACGGATGGGCAATGCTGATTTGGATCAAGTCGATCCGGTTGCGCGCCGCGATTGACGCATATCAACGGACGCTTTGCGTACGGGCCTAAAGTCGGTAGGTATAGGAACGCGCGGAACACGCGGAACGCGCAAATCACCACCGGAGGCACTACGATGAAAGCGCTTGTGTATCACGGCCCAGGAAAGAAGTCGCTCGAAGACCGTCCAACGCCCAAACTGATCGCGCCGACGGATGCGCTCGTCAAGATGACGCGCACAACGATCTGCGGGACCGATCTCCACATTCTGAAAGGCGACGTTCCGACCTGCGAAGCGGGCCGGATTCTGGGGCACGAAGGGGTTGGCATTGTCGAACAGGTCGGCGCCGCCGTCTCGTCATTCAAACCGGGCGATCATGTACTGGTTTCGTGCATCTCGTCGTGCGGAAAATGCGAGTACTGCCGGCGCGGCATGTATTCCCACTGCACGACCGGCGGCTGGATTCTGGGCAATCGCATCGACGGTACTCAGGCGGAGTTCGTGCGCATTCCGCACGCGGAAACCAGCCTGTATCCGATCCCGGCGGGCGCGGATGAGGAAGCGCTGGTGATGCTCTCCGACATTCTGCCCACCGGCTTCGAATGCGGCGTGCTGAACGGTAAAGTGCAGCCGGGCAGTACCGTGGCGATCGTCGGGGCCGGGCCGATCGGTCTTGCGGCCTTGTTGACCGCGCAGTTCTATTCGCCGGCACAGATCGTGATGATCGACCGTGACGCGAATCGTCTCGAGGTCGCGCGCCGCTTTGGCGCAACCGCCTGCATCGACATCATGCAGGCCGACCCCGTGGCCGAAATCATGAAGCTGACCGATCAGACCGGCGTGGACTGTGCAATCGAGGCCGTTGGCGTGCCGGCAACTTTCGAGCTTTGCGAAGCGATCGTGGCGCCGGGCGGCACGATCGCCAACGTCGGCGTGCATGGCGTGAAGGCCGACCTGCATCTGGAAAAGCTGTGGGATCGCAATATCGCCATCACCACCCGCCTTGTCGATACGGTCAGCACACCCATGCTGCTGAAGACCGTCCGCGCGGGCCGGATCGATCCGGCGAAATTGATCACGCATCGTTTCCGTCTCGACGACATCATCAACGCCTATGACACGTTTGGCCGGGCAGCGGAATCGCACGCGCTGAAAGTGATCATCGAAATGTAACGCGTGCAGCGCAGATTTTCGTCACTGACGAAAAGGTGCGGTCGCGCTCGCCGGGCAAGGCGCGGGACCGCTTGATGCAGAGTGATGTCCATGACGATCATGGACCGTTTGAGGAGTAGCTACGATGAGCAACATGACACGTTATGACCCGTTCTCCGAACCGATGTCGGATCTCTTTCATGGTTTGTTCCGTCCGCTGCGAGGACTCACCACGGGTGACGATACGCCACTCGCGGACATGAAGCTCGACGTGACGGAAAGCGAGACTGCGTACACGGTCAAAGCGGAATTGCCGGGCGTCGACAAGAAGGATATCGACGTCAAGATCGACGGCAACATGGTATCGATCAGCGCGACGGTGCAGCGCAATAAGGATTTGAAGGAGGGCGAGCGGGTGGTGCGGCGCGAACGTTATTCAGGGGCGATCAGCCGTTCGTTTTCGCTGGCGAGCGAGGTCGATGAGGCGAGCGCGGCGGCGCAGTATCAGGACGGCGTGCTGTCACTGACATTGCCGAAGAAAGCGCCTTCGGCGCAGAAGCGGTTGCAGATCAGCTAACTGTAAGGGCAGGCTCACCGGCGCCTGAGCAGCGATGTGATTGCTCGGCCATCGAATGCAATAACCCGGAGCGCAACCGGCCATCATCGGATGGTGAATCGCCGATAACTACCCCGAACGTTAATGGCCCCCTTAATATAGCCACTCCGGGTGCACGTCGCCGATACAGAGGGTAGTGAGCATGCCCATCAATTATCTTCGCGGGTTCACGAAACCTGAGCGTAGCGACGAGACAAATCGTCGCCTCGGGCGATCGCTCGCGTTCGTCGCCGGCGCGGCTAACGCCGGCGGATTTCTCGCTGTGGGGCAGTACACGTCCCATATGTCCGGTATCGTTTCGTCCCTTGCCGATAATTTGGCGCTTGGCGAACTCGACGTGGTCGTGGCCGGATTGAGTTCCTTGCTGTCATTCCTGATTGGGGCTGCCACATCGGCGATCCTGATCAACTGGGGGCGGCGCAGGGACTCGCACAGCCAATACGCGGTGCCGCTATTGCTCGAGGCCTCACTGCTTCTTTTCTTCGGTCTTCTTGGCTCAAATCTTGAAACGCATCGCGTGCTGTTCGTGCCGGCTACCGTCTGCGTTCTTTGCTACGTGATGGGACTGCAGAACGCGATGATCACAAAGATTTCAAAGTCGGAGATACGGACGACGCACGTCACCGGTCTTGTAACGGACATCGGCATCGAACTCGGCAAGCTGTTTTACTGGAATGTCGGCGCAACGCACCGTAATGTGGTCCGCGCGGATCGGGAGAAACTGTTTCTTCTCGGATCGCTGTTACTGTCATTCCTGATGGGCGGATTGACGGGGGCCTTCGGCTTCAGGCACCTGGGCTTCGTGGCGACCGTGCCGCTTGCCATCATCCTGCTCACGCTCGCGGTTGTCCCGATCGTCGACGATATGTTTGCGCAGCGCCGTTAGCCGCGCGGCCGCCCGGCGTGCACAGAGCGGCGCTCTTGTCGGCATGCATAGCGGGCATCGGCAGATTTCCGTTGCCAGACCGCGATATTTACGGCAGAATCTCGGATTGTTGTATTTTTTACGCAGTTGAGAAGTGCGATTGAAGTGCAGTCGAAGTATAAGGAGTGGTAGTTCAGTCGGTTAGAATACCGGCCTGTCACGCCGGGGGTCGCGGGTTCGAGTCCCGTCCACTCCGCCAGTATCCTCGAAAGGCGAACTCCGGTTCGCCTTTTTTATTGCCCGCTGTTGTAAGATCGGGCGTTCTGTTTTTGGCACTCCCTTTACGCATGCTCGATTTTTTCCGCAATCACAAACGCCTGATGATGTTCATGCTCATCCTCGTCATTGTGCCGGGGTTGGGTTTCGTGGGCATTCAAGGCTTCCGCGGCTTCTTTGACGAAAGTGCAAACGTCGCCAGCGTCAACGGTCATAAGATCACGCGCGCGGAGTATGACGACGCGATGCGTCAGCAACTCGACCGTGCCCGTCAGATGCTCGGCGCGCAGTTCGACATGAAGTCGTTCGATACGCCTGAACGCCGTCGCGAAATGCTCGACGGCCTGATCGAGCAACGCGTGCTGGCCGATGAAACGCAACGCCTCCATCTGACCGCCTCTGACGACGCCGTGCGCCGCGTGTTGCTGAACGATCCGGTGATTTCGTCGCTGAAGAATCCTGACGGCTCGATCGACGTCGACCGCTACAAGCAGTTGCTTGCAATGCAGGGCATGACGCCCGATCAATACGACGAACGTGTGCGCTACAGCCTCGCCACGCAGCAACTGCCGGCCAGCATTCAAGGCAGCGCGTTCACGTCGAAGACCCTCGCGCAGCATTTGACCGAGCTCGCCGAACAGCAGCGCGAAGTGCAGGGCATCGCATTCCATCCGCGTGATTACGCCGCGAAGATCCAGCCGACGGATGCGCAACTTCAGGCGTACTACGACGCGCATCGCAACGACTTCGCCACGCCGGCTACGGCTACGATCCAGTACCTGGTGATGTCGCCGGCAACGCTGTCTGCCGCCGTGCAGCCGAGCGATGCTGATCTGAAAAAATACTACGACGACAACATCGCACATTACCGCACGGACGGGCAGGTGCGTGCGAGTCACATCCTGATCTCGGCGCCGAAAGATGCGAGCGCGGCTGACAAGGCCAAGGCGAAGCAGAAGGCCGAAGAGGTGCTCGCACAGGTGAAGGCGCATCCTGATCAGTTCGCGCAGATCGCGCAACAGGATTCGCAGGATCCGGGTTCGGCGTCGAAGGGCGGCGATCTGGGTTACTTCGGCCGCGGCATGATCGCCGGTGGCCAGGCATTCGACGACGCCGTGTTCGGTCTCAAGAAAGACGAAATCAGTGGCATTGTGCAGACCGACTTCGGCTATCACATCGTCAAGGTCACGGACGTGAAGCCGGCCGTCACCAAGCCGTTCGACGAAGTGAAAGATCAGATCGCACAAGACCTGAAGACGCAACTGGCAAGCAAGGCATTCAGCGACGACTCGGAAGGCTTCACGTCGATCGTCTACGAGAAGGCGAAGAGCCTGCAGCCGGCCGCCGACAAGTACAAGCTGCAACTGCAAACCGCCACGGTAACGCCGCAGCCAAATCCGAAGCTGCCGCCTGACAGCCCGCTGAACAATCCGAAGTTCCTGGCTGCTGTCTTCGCAAACGATGCAGTGACCGCGCACAACAACACGCAGGCGATCGACGTCGGCGGTAACACGCTGATCGCAGCGCGTGTGACCGACTACAAGGCCGCAGCCGTGCCGGCGCTCGACGCGATCAAGGATGCGGTACGTCAAAAGGTGATTGCCGCTCAGTCGGACGAGGCCGCTCACAAGGATGGCATTGCGAAGCTGGCTGAGTTCGAGAAGTCGAAGTCCACGGCAGGTTTTTCGTCGCCGCTGAAGGTTTCGCGCAACGATGCGCAAGGCGTGCCGCCGGCCGCATTGAGTGCAATCTACAAGGCAGACGCGCAAAAATTACCTGCGTACGTCGGTGTGGACCTGGGTGACGACGGCTATGCGATCTATCGCGTGAACGCGGTTGTTGCGGGTGCGCCGATCGATCCGCAGCGTTTGGCTGCTGCGCAGCAACAGATTGCGCAAGTGGACGCTCAGTCTGAAGCCGAGGCGTATGTCGAAGCGCTGCGCGCCCGTTCGAAGGTGAAGTTCTATGGCTCGCTCGACAGCAGCAATGCCCAAGCGAATGGCGACTAAGGCTCGATTCCATCCGCTGCGCGCAAGCCGATAAAGCCGCGCCGCACAAAAAAAGCCCCGCAATCTGCGGGGCTTTTTTATTTGATACATGCAAGCTCGTCAAACAGTTTGCTCGCGAACGAGCACTGCTTGAGCCCGGCTTGCTATGCGCTCATTCGTCTCCGGCTTAAAGGCAAGCGCTGATCGAACTGGTCGCGTCGCTGCCCGCACCGCCATTGGCACGGAACCCGACCCACGAACCCGATCCCTTGTACGAGGGCCGTACCACCGCGGCCGCGCCGTTAGGCGGTTGTTGGCCCGGCACATACACGTCCACTGCCTGATCGTTCGCCAGCGTGTCTTGCGAGACCACCTGCTGTTGCGAGCCATCGGCCCACTTTTGCGCGATGCAGGTAGCGACGGCCTTCGGCGGTTGCTGGCTTTCGCCGACGGATTGAACGCCCGCAGGCGGTTGAGCGGCGCATGCAGAAATTGCCACGGTCAAAGCGATTAACGGTAAATATTTCACGTTATCTCCTCAGAAGTCGCTCAGAATTCGAGCCAGGTTACGCGGGATTACTAAAGTGTCAGAACGACTTTGCCGATCCGCGTTCCCCAATTACCGGAAACAAGTTGTTAGCGAGCTTTTCAGTGCGGCGAACTTGTGCGAAGGAGTGGCTTGACAGCCGGCCACACGTTGTTGAGTAGCATTGGCTGTGCCTGCTGCGTGGGATGGATCTGATCCGCCTGGAACATCTCCGGTTTGTCGGCGATGCCGGCGAGCAGGAAAGGCACTAGCGGCACTCGCAATTGCTTCGAGAGTTCGCCGTACAGACCATGGAACTTTTGCGTGTAGTCGGGGCCGTAATTGGGTGGCACATACATGCCGACCAGCACGACTTTCGCATGGCTTTGTTGAGCCTGCTCGATGATCGTGCGCAGATTGTCTTCGGTCGTGGCGAGCGGCACGCCGCGCAAGGCATCGTTGGCGCCAAGCTCGACGATCACGATGCTCGGCTTGAGGCGCTGCAGAAGCGCCGGCAAGCGGGCCCGGCCGCCGCTCGTGGTGTCGCCGCTGATGCTCGCGTTGGCAACGCTATAATCGATTCGCTCGTCGGTGAGACGCTGGCGCATCAGGGCAACCCAGCCAGTGTCGCGGGGCAAGCCGTATTCGGCGGAGATGCTGTCGCCGAGCACGACGATCACCGGCCTGGCCTGTTCCGGCGCGTTGGCCGCAAAGGCCGGGAAGGGCAGCGAAAACAGGGTTGCGGCCAGCACGGCCGAGCCGAATGCCGTAGTCAGCGCCGGTGCGCGAGACGCTGCGGCGCGCACTTTCAACCTACGCTTCACCATGCTAAACAAAACTGATCCAGTCATTGAAGTGCGGGGTTTGTGCAAGAAGGTTAAGGATGCAACGGGCGAACTGACGATTCTCGAGGACATCGATCTTGCTATCGAAGCCGGCAGCAGTGTGGCGATCGTCGGTGCATCCGGGTCGGGCAAGTCTACGCTGCTTGGCTTGCTTGCAGGGTTGGACAGCGCGAGTTCGGGCTCGGTTCGGCTGCTCGGTCGCGAACTGACCGAACTGAACGAAGACGAGCGCGCCGCGTTGCGCAGCGGCTCGGTCGGTTTCGTGTTCCAGTCATTTCAATTGATGCCGCATTTGACAGCGCTCGAAAACGTCACCTTGCCGCTCGAACTGCAAGGCGGCATCGGCACGCGCGAAGCCGCGGCGCGTGCGCGCGGCTTGCTTGAGCAGGTGGGGCTCGCCAAACGCACGGGACACTATCCCAAGCTGCTGTCGGGCGGTGAACAGCAACGGGTCGCGCTGGCGCGCGCTTTCGTCACGCATCCGGCGATCCTGTTCGCCGACGAGCCGACCGGCAGCCTCGATGCGGCCACCGGCCACGCGGTGATCGATTTGATGTTCGAGATGAATCGCGCCAACGGCGCCACGCTGATTCTCGTCACGCACGACGTCGAACTCGCGCGCCGTTGCGATACGACGGTGACGATCGAGGCGGGGCGCCTCGCCTGATCATCCTGGGCGTCGATAAATGAAAAGCGGGCCGCAAAGGCCCGCTTTTCATCTCAACGCTCTCAACGCGTCAAGCTTTCAGCGCTTCAACGCAGCGCGCGCTCGTGCAATCAATGCCGAAGTCGACGAATCATGCTTCTTCTCGTCGACGCTCGCCGACGTCAGATCCGCCTCGACCACCTTGCCGAGGATCTTGCCCAACTCGACGCCCCATTGATCGAATGGATTGATGTCCCATACCGACGCCTGCACCAGCACCTTATGCTCGTACAGCGCAATCAATGCGCCGAGCGAACGCGCGGTGAGCGCGTCGACGAGCAGCGTCGTGGTCGGACGGTTGCCCGGAAATACCAGGTGCGGCGCCAGCTCAGGCTTGTCGGCACCGGCCACCTTCTTCGCTTCTTCAAGCGTGCGGCCGAGCATCAGAGCTTCGCTTTGCGCGAAGCAGTTCGCCAGCAACTTAGGGTGATGGCTGACGAGCGGATGCTCCGGCGTCAATACGGCGATGAAGTCGATCGGCACGATCGTCGGGCCCTGGTGCAGCATCTGGAAGAACGCATGCTGGCCGTTCGTGCCCGGTTCGCCCCAGGTCACGGCGGCAGTCGGATAGTCGACCATCGCGCCATCGAGGCGCGCCGACTTGCCGTTGCTTTCCATCTCGAGTTGTTGCAGGTACGAGGGCAGGAAATGCAGCGCTTCCGAATACGGCGCGACCAGATAGCTTTGCGAGCCGAAGAAGTTGCGATACCAGATGCCGATCATGCCGAGCAGCACGGGCAGGTTCTTTTCGAGCGGCGCGTCGCGGAAATGCTGGTCCATCTCGTTGGCGCCGGCCAGCAGTTCGTCGAACTGTTGCGGGCCGATCGCGATCATGATCGAAAGACCCACCGCCGACCACAGCGAGTAACGCCCGCCGACCCAGTCCCACATCTCGAACACATTCTCTTTCGCGATGCCGAACTTGACCACCTCGGCCGGGTTCGCCGACACGCCGACGAAGTGCTTCGCCAGCGCGCTTTCCGGGCAGCCTTTCTCGATGAACCAGTCGCGCAGCGAGCGCGCGTTGGTCATCGTTTCGAGCGTGGTGAAGGTCTTGGAGACGATGATCGCGAGCGTTTCTTCCGGGTCGATCATCTGCATCACGTTGTACAGGTCCGCACCGTCCACATTCGACACGAAGTGCGTGGTGATCTCCGGCGTGGCCAGATGATGCAGCGCGTGCACGACCATCTTCGGCCCAAGATCCGAGCCGCCGATGCCGATATTCACGACGTAGCGAATCCGCTTGCCCGTATAGCCGGTCCACTCGCCGCTGCGCACCTGGTCGGCGAACGCGGCCATCTTCGCGCGTTCGGCCTGGATTTCAGCATGGAACGGCGCTTTCGGATCGGTGGCGCGCAGCGCGGTATGCAAGGCGGCGCGGCCTTCGGTCGGGTTGACGATTTCGCCCGCGAACATCGCGTCGCGGCGTTTCTCGACGCCGGCTTCGCGCGCGAGTTGCACCAGCAGTTTCAGGGTTTCGTCGGTGATGCGGTTCTTCGAGAAATCGGCCGCGAGACCGCCGCCCGCGAACGCAAAGCGCTCAGCGCGGGTAGGGGCGGGATCGTTCGCGGGGGCGAACCAGTCGCGCATGTGCGCATCGCGAATCTTTTCGTAATGCGTTTGCAGCGAGGACCAGGAGGGGAGCGAGTTCTGCGTCATAGCGTCCGTCTAACGAAGGGGCACGAAGAATGGCGCGCGCGTGAAGCGCTGCCGAGGATGAAGCAACGATGCTGTTAGAGCGATGCCGCGCGGCCGGGTTCGCGATGCGCTGCCGTGAAGCTTCGCGAGCCTGCCTCGTAATCGAGTCGGCCACCGAAGTCTCGCTGCAGCCCGCGATGACCCGACGCGCGGCGCAGTTAGTCAGTATAGCGGCGTTGCGTGACAGGTGACAGCGGGGTGGCAGCGGTTCGGCTGTGTTGAGTCGCTCGACGCAAACTGTGGGACGGGTTGGTTTATTCAGCGGCCGCCGGATAGAACATCCGGTTCAACAAAGTCCGCACCATCGGGGCGAGTTCGCCCGCCGTCAAACCCGCTGGGCCGTGGCCTTGGGCGCTCAATGTGTCGGCGGCGAGGCCGTGCAGATAGACGCCCGCCAGCGCAGCTTCGTAGCGCGGCAGATGCTGGGCGAGCAACGCGCCGATGATGCCGCCGAGCACGTCGCCGGTGCCGCCTGTCGCCAGTGCGGCATTGCCGGTCGGATTGATCGCGACGCGGCCATCCGGCGCGGCGATCACAGTGCCTGTGCCTTTCAACACGATCACGGCGGCAAAGCGCGCGGCCAGTGCGCGCGCGGCGGCGAGGCGGTCGCGTTGCACGCCCGGCGCGTCGGTGCCGAGCAGGCGCGCGGCTTCGAGTGGATGCGGCGTCAGTACGCACGGGTCGCCTTGTACGCCACGCGCGGTGACTCCGGCGGCGAGCGACGGGTCGGTGGAAATCAGATTGAGTGCGTCGGCGTCGAACAGTTTAGGCACGTCGAGCGGCAGCACGTCGTGCATGACATGTGTGGCCCGATCGCGCTGACCCATGCCGCAGCCGACGGCGAGCGCATCCATCTTGTCGAGCGGCAGCGTGTCGATTGCATGCAACATCAGTTCGGGATGCGGCGGATCGTAAGGCGGGGCGCCGTCGCCCAGCAACGCGACGTGCACTTTGCCCGCGCCGGTATAAAGCGCCGCGCGCGCGGCGAGGATCGGTGCGCCGCACATGCCGGTGTCACCGCCGACCACGGCGAGACTGCCGAACGTACCCTTGTTGGTGGCGAAGTCGCGTGCCGGCAGGAAGGCGGCGAACAGCTCGGGCGCGTTGAGTTGCACGGCCGTGCGAGCGCTACTGTCGACGCCGATCGGCGCCACCGTCACCCGGCCGGCGAGATCGCGGCCCTGCGCGGTGAAAAGACCGGGTTTCGCGCCGATAAAGGTGATCGTGTGGGTGGCATGCACCGCGCAAGCATCGCTCGAGCTTGCGCTGCCGCCCTTGTCCTGATCCCGCTGCCCGCCGATCACCATGCCGGTATCGGTATCGAGACCGCTGGGTGTGTCGAGCGCAAGGACGCCGCCTCTTGCCCGCTTTGCCTTGGTGCGTTGCGACAGTTGACGGGCGATGCCCGCAAAGATGCCTTCCAGAGGGCGGGTCAGGCCGATCCCGAACATGCCGTCCACCAGCCACGTATAGCTTTCCAGCGAGGCCGGCGGCGCCGCGGTGATGGCGACGCCCGCCACGCGGGCCATGTCGAGCGCCCAGCGGGCGTCGGCTGGTTTGACTTCAAGCGGCATGCACAGGTCGACGGCGATGCCGGCCTGGTGAAGCTCCGCGGCCATCACCAGGGCGTCGCCGCCGTTGTTGCCCGGGCCGGCCACGATCCATACCTTGTGCTTCGATTTTTCGATCGACGTATCGCGGCTGATCTGTTCCTGCAAGTAGCTTGCGGCGGCTTTGCCGGCGCGCGACATCAGCGTGTGCTCAGGCAGCGTCGCCGCGGCCTGGTTTTCAAGGATTCGCAGATCGGTCAGCGTGAGCAGCGGCAAGGCCCGGTCGCGCGGGCTGATCAAGGTCGGGGGCGTGGATTCGGGCGCGGTCATGGCGAGGCTTGGGGTTCACCTTGGACAAGGCGACGAAGCTTGAGGAGCCACTATGGTAGTGCCGATAGGCGTCGGGCGCGCACCGTATTGGCAAGGACCCGCTGCTGAGCGGGTCCGCCTTTCACTGGAAACGGTCCGCGCGCAGCGCCGCCAGGGTGTCGGCGGGGACCTCGGGGGTATTGCCCGAGATCAGGTCGGCGACCAGTTTGCCCGCTCCGCATGCCAGGCCCCAACCGGCAGGCCCATGGCCGGCATTCACGAACAGGCGCGGATGAAGCACGTTGCCGATCACCGGCAAGCCGTCCGGCGACAGCAGTTTTACGCCTTCCCACGGCAAGGCGGCGGAAATTCGCGCAGCACCTGGAATCCAGTCGTGCGTCGCCTGGCCCAGCAACGCCAGCGCTTCTTTCGTGAGCGCCTCGCCCAGCGGCTTGTCGATCTGCGCGGCGCTTTGCAAAACCGCGCCGCCCGCAACCCGCAGGCGATGATTCATGCGGCTAACCGTAATCCGCTTGACCGCGTCCACAATCGCGACATGCGGCGCGCATTCCTCATGCGCAATGGGCGCCACCAGGTTGTGCAGGCGCAACGGATGCAGCGGCAGCCGCAGCCCGAGGCGCTCGAGCAGCGGCAGACTGCCGTAACCCGCGGCGACGACGATTGCGTCGGCGTTGATCACGTCGACTTCGCGTGAACGTGCGGCGGCAGAAGCGGCGCCGGGCCGTGGCGCCAGCTCCACCGCGGCGCGCTGGCCTTCGAGGCGGATCGCCGAGACCTCGCAACCCAGCATGAATTGCACGCCGCCTTGCGTATCGAGGGTCTGCTTGATCAGTTTGGCGAAAAGCGGGCAGTTGGCCGTGCGCTCGTGGTCGAACAGCACCCCGCCGGAGAATTCCGGCTCGGTCCGTACCGAATGCTCGAATGCGGCGCATTCGGCCGGCGTCAGCACGTGGTGCGGGACTTCGTATTGGCGCAGCAGATCGAGCGCCGTCTGGGTCTGCTGCCATTCCTGCTCGGAACGCACCAGATAGAGGAGGCCGCTGGCCTGTTCGAATTCCAGGCCGAAGCGCGCTTCGATATCGGCCATGGCTTCGCGCGAGGCTTCGATCAGCGGACGCAGGCGCGCATACTGGCGGCTGAACGCCTCGGGCTCCTGCAAGGCGGCCAGTTGCTTGACGAACTGGCGTGCCGGCCCGTTAAAGCCGGCCTTGCTGATCACGCCGTTTTTGGCGCCCTGGCGGCTCGCCATGAAAGTCGGGCCGAACCAGACGTCGAGCGGGGTCGGCAGCACGGTGCCGCCGTGCCCATAGGTCGCGCCTTGCGCGACCGTGGCGTGGCGCTCGACGACGCATACCCGGTGGCCGGCCGCGCGCAGTTGATAAGCGGTGGCGACGCCCACAATCCCGCCGCCAATGACGATGACATCCATATCTGATTCGATTTGCCGGCGGGACGCCGAAACGCCGCGTTCCCGTTAAGCGTGGCATGCGGCGCGCTGCCCGGCATTGCTCAGGCCGCTCGCGCCGATCTGGTGAAACGCCGAATGATAGCAGTCAAACGGATGGCTCTGCCACGCGAGCGCTACGCCGAAGCGCCGCCACGGCCGGCCCGATCCACCACGCAAACCCCACCAAAACCCTGGTGCGAAGCCCGTCGGAAGCCCGTTCCCGGGGTATAATCTCGGACTTCCTTTCCGCCTCACGTCGCCTGCACGCGCGACTCATCGGCATCACTCATCGGCATCATTAGCGACGCAACGTCAAGTCCATGGCCCACTTCTCGTGTTTCCCCGGCGCTTCGGCCCTTTCCGATTTCCGTCAAACCCGCCTGCTCGACACGCTCACGCGCATCGACGCCAACATCACCGGCGTGCGCGGGCAGTATCTGCACTTCGTCAACGCACAAACCCCGCTGTCGGCGGAAGACAACGCGAAGATCGAAGCGCTGATGCATTACGGCGATCCGCTCGAAGAAACCAAAGAGCGCGGCACGGCTGAAACTTTCCTCGTGGTGCCGCGTTTCGGCACCGTGTCGCCGTGGGCCAGCAAGGCAACCGATATTGCCCACCTGTGCGGCCTGACGCAGGTGCGCCGCATCGAACGCGGGGTCGAATACACGGTCACCCTGAAAAGCGGTCTGTTAGGCGGCAAGAAAGCGCTCTCAGATGAGGCCCGTGCGGCCGTCGCCGCGGCGTTGCACGACCGCATGACCGAAAGCGTGGCGCCCTCGCGTGACCATGCGTTGCATCTGTTCGACGAACTGCCGGCCAAGCCGCTGCAAACCGTCGACGTGCTGAGCAACGGCCGTGGCGCGCTGGAAGCGGCGAACACCGAACTGGGCCTCGCGCTCGCCGACGACGAAATCGACTACCTGGTCGACGCCTTCACGAAACTCGGCCGCAATCCGACCGACGTCGAGCTGATGATGTTCGCGCAGGCCAACAGCGAGCACTGCCGTCACAAGATTTTCAACGCTGAATGGACGATCGACGGCGAGAAGCAGGACATCTCGCTGTTCAACATGATCCGCAACACGGAGAAGCTGAACCCGCAAGGCACGATCGTCGCGTATTCGGATAATTCGGCGATCATGGCGGGCGGCATGGCCGAGCGCTGGTTCCCGCGCACGCCGGCTGAGCTCGGCGCGAACGAATTGCCCGAGCACTATCGCCGCGGCGTTGAACTGACGCACACCTTGATGAAGGTGGAAACGCACAATCACCCCACCGCGATCTCGCCGTTCCCGGGCGCCTCGACCGGCGCGGGCGGCGAAATCCGCGACGAAGGCGCGACCGGCCGCGGTGCGCGTCCGAAGGCGGGTCTGGCGGGCTTTACGGTGTCGAATCTGGAATTGCCGGACGGCGTGGAAGCCTGGGAAAACGCGCGCGACGCCGCCCAGCCGCTGGCGCACCGGAACCCGGACGACAAGTTCGAAGCGTACGGCCGTCCTGACCGTATCGCGTCGCCGCTGCAAATCATGATCGACGGCCCGCTCGGCGGCGCCGCGTTCAATAACGAATTCGGCCGTCCGAATCTGGGCGGCTATTTCCGCGCTTATGAGCAGAACGTCGCGGGTCTGGTGCGCGGTTATCACAAGCCCATCATGATCGCCGGCGGCATCGGCAATATCTCCGATCAACACACGCACAAGCACGATCTGCCGGAAGGCTCGCTGCTGATCCAGATCGGCGGTCCGGGTATGCGCATCGGCATGGGCGGCGGCGCCGCCAGTTCGATGGCGACCGGCACCAACACGGCCGAACTCGATTTCGACTCGGTCCAGCGCGGCAATCCGGAAATCGAGCGCCGCGCGCAGGAAGTGATCAACGCGTGCTGGCAACTCGGTGAGAAGAATCCGATTCTGAGCATTCACGACGTGGGCGCGGGCGGGTTGTCGAACGCGTTCCCGGAAGTGGTGGATGGTGCGGGCAAGGGCGCGATCTTCGACCTGCGCAAGATCCAGCTGGAAGAGAGCGGTTTGTCGCCGCGCGAAATCTGGTCGAACGAGGCACAGGAGCGTTACGTTCTGGCGATTGCGCCGGCCGATCTGCCGGCCTTCAAAGCCATGTGCGAGCGCGAGCGTTGCCCGTTCGCGGTGGTCGGCACGGCCACGGCCGAGCGTCAGTTGAAGGTGATCGATTCGCAAGCGGATGGCGACGCTGTACACCAGCCGGTCGACATGCCGATGGAAGTGCTGCTCGGCAAGGCGCCGCGCATGCATCGCGACGTGAAGCGCGTCGAACAGAAGTTTGAACCGGTGGATGTCACCGGCATCGCGTTGCCGGAGGTCGCGGTGAGCGTGCTGCGGCACCCCACGGTTGCCAGCAAGTCGTTCCTGATCACGATCGGCGACCGCTCGGTGGGCGGCACGACAGCGCGTGACCAGATGGTCGGGCCGTGGCAAGTGCCGGTGGCCGACGTCGCCATCACGACCATGGATTACGCGGGTTTCCGCGGCGAAGCGATGACCATGGCCGAGCGCACGCCGCTCGCCGTGATCAACGCGCCGGCCTCGGGCCGTATGGCGGTCGGCGAGGCGGTGACCAATATCGCGGCGGCGCCGATCGCGTCGCTCGGCAAGCTCAAGCTGTCGGCGAACTGGATGGCCGCCTGCGGCGCAGCGGGCGAAGACGCCGCGCTGTACGACACGGTCAAGGCGATTGGCATGGAGCTGTGCCCGGCGCTCGGCATCAGCATTCCGGTCGGCAAGGATTCGCTGTCCATGCGCACCAAGTGGGAAGACCGTGGCGTGGCGAAGGAAGTCGTCGCGCCGGTCTCGCTGATCATCTCGGCGTTCGCGCCGGTCGAAGACGTGCGCCGCCACCTCACGCCGCAACTGCGCCGCGCGAATGAGGTGGGCGATTCGGTGCTGATCGCGATCGACCTTGGCCGCGCCAAGCATCGTCTGGGCGGCAGTATCCTCGCGCAAGTTACGCAGCAGGTCGGCGATACGGTGCCGGATGTCGACGATCCGGAAGATCTCAAGCGTTTCTTCACCGCGATCCAGTCGCTCAATAGCGACGGCAAGCTGCTTGCGTACCACGACCGCTCGGATGGCGGCCTGTGGGCAACGGTGTGCGAAATGGCGTTTGCGGGTCACGTCGGCGTGTCGCTGAACGTCGATATGCTGGTGCTCGATCCGAACCACGAATCCGATTACGGCGACGCGAAAGACTGGGCGAAGCAGACCAGCGGCCGTCGTGAAGACCGCACGATCCGCGCGCTCTTCAACGAGGAACTTGGCGCGGTGATTCAGGTGCGTGCGACAGACCGCGACGCGGTGCTGGGCGCGTTGCGTGAACACGGTCTGTCGGCATGCTCGCACGTGATCGGCAAGACCAATGAACGCGACACGATCGAAATCTATCGCGACGCCAGGAAGATCTACGAAGCACCGCGTACCGAATTGCATCGCGCGTGGAGCGAAGTGAGCTGGCGTATTTCACGTCTGCGCGACAACCCGGCCTGTGCAGATGCCGAATACGATGCGCTTTCCGACGCCGCTGATCCGGGCATCTCGCCGGTTCTCACGTTCGATCCGTCACAAGACGTTGCTGCGCCGTTCATCGGCAAGAGCGCACGTCCGCGTGTCGCGATCCTGCGTGAGCAGGGCGTGAACTCGCACCTCGAAACGGCCTATGCATTCGATCGCGCCGGTTTCGACGCGCACGACGTGCACATGAGTGACCTGCTGGCCGGCCGCGCCAATCTGGCGGATTTCGCCGGCGCGGTGGCGTGCGGTGGTTTCTCGTATGGCGACACGCTGGGTGCCGGTGAAGGCTGGGCGAAGGCGATTCGCTTCAACTCGCAACTGGCCGATATGTTTGCCGCGTTCTTTGGCCGCGAAGACACGTTTGCGCTGGGCATCTGCAACGGCTGCCAGATGATGAGCAGCCTCGCGTCGATGATTCCGGGCGCCGAAGCATGGCCGAAGTTCACGCGCAACAAGTCGGAGAAATTCGAAGCGCGCTTCTCGCTGGTCGAAGTGCAGGCTTCGCCGTCGATCTTCTTTGCCGGCATGGAAGGCTCGCGCATTCCAGTGGCGATCGCGCACGGCGAGGGTTACGCGGACTTCTCGCAGCAAGGCGATGCGTCGAAGGTCGACGTGTCGATGCGCTTCGTCGATCACCGTGGTCAGGCAACGGAGCAGTATCCGTTCAACCCGAACGGTTCGCCGGACGGCATCACCTCGGTCACAACGCCGGATGGCCGCTTCACCGTGCTGATGCCGCACACCGAGCGCGTGCATCGTGCGGTGCAGATGAGCTGGCATCCGGAAGGCTGGGGCGAGGGCGATACCGACGCGAGCCCGTGGCTGCGCGTGTTCCAGAACGCCCGCCGCTGGCTGGGCTAATAGCGTTGTAATGCAGATCGCCGCGTTATCCGGGCGTGGCGGTCTGCCGGTACGACGGCTGTCGTCAGCCGACAGCGGGCGGCTTCTGTGCTGGACCGCCGCGTTGCTGCCATTAGATTGGCGACGTTCAGTTCGTGTTCTTCTCGTGTTCTTCGTATCCGATCAGGTACGAGTGAACGTGATACTTGCAGGGTTGGTGTCGATCGTATCCGCTCGGGTACGAAATGGCCATAGCACTTTTCAATTCGAGGATTCGTACCCGGTCGGGTACGAACTTGGGCTCCTGGATCTATCTCTGGCATAATGTTCCCGAGCGGGTACGAACGGGTGGGGTAGAGAATGCGTCAGTCTGAGGTTTACATCAGCGGCATGACGGAGTTGGGCGATCTTGTGCGGGCATCAAGGCTCGCGCAAGGGCTGACGCGCGACGACGTCGCCATCGCCACCGGCCTTTCTCCAAAATTCATTACGCACATCGAGGCGGGTAAGCCGACCGCCCAGATCGGCAAGGTGCTCCACCTTCTTGGCGAACTGGGCATAACGCTGCGCGCGCAGGTTTCCGTCGATATTCCTCCGGCCCTGGCCGCGAAGGCCCCCAAGCGCAGACGAGCAGTTCATGGCAGCTAGAACGCTCGTCGCCTACGCGAATGGCCGGCGCGTTGGCGTCGTGAGTGATGACAGCGGCATCTGGTCATTTACCTACGATAAGGACTGGCTGGGCCGCGAAGACGCATTCGCGCTTTCACCTGCTTTTCCTCTACACGCCGGGCCTTTCGTCGACGGGTCGAGCCAGCGGCCGGTGCAATGGTTCTTCGACAATCTTTTGCCTGAAGAGGAAATGCGCACGGCGCTTGCTCGTGAAGCCAAAGTCAATGCGAGCGATGCGTGGGGTCTGCTTGCCTACTACGGACGGGAGTCGGCAGGAGCCTTGACGCTGCTCGCGGAGGGCGAGCGCGAGGCATCCGCCGGTTTGCAGCCCTTGTCGTATGCGGAACTGGAGGCTCGCATTCAGGCCATGCCGCAGCGTGCGCTCAGCACCACCGCACCCAAACGCATGTCCGCGGCGGGCGCCCAACAAAAACTGCTGCTGTCCTTGCGAGGTGACGCACCGGATTACGAGCTTTCCGAGCCTGTGGGCAATGAGCCGTCGATGCATCTGCTCAAGCCTGACATGCGAAGCACAGGCTATCCTCATTCGGCGATCAACGAATTTTTCTGCATGCGCCTTGCGCAAGCGATGGGCGTGCGCGTGCCGTCTACGCATTTCATGCGCGTGCCCTCGGCCTGCTATGTTATCGACCGCTTCGATCGCGATATGGCCGCTGAGCCGGTTCGACGCCTGCATACGGTCGACGCAATGCAACTGTTGAACTACGACCGTCATTTCAAATATCGGAACGCGACGGCGCAGATACTCAGGGATGCTATCGAAATAACCGGCACACGGGCAAAGGCACGTCTAGATGTGTTTCGCTGGGCGGTCTTCAACGTGTTAATCGGCAACGCGGATTCTCACCTCAAAAACCTCTCATTCTTCGTGAGTGCGCGAGGCTACATGCTGGCGCCGTTTTACGATCTGGTCAGCACGGTCGTCTACCATACGCCGACCTACCAGCCGAATCAGCGGGACCGTTGGCCTCACTGCGATCTGACCATGCCGGTTGGAGAGGCCACCCAGTTCGCGGACATTTCCAGAAAAAACATGCTGATATTCGGCGAAGCGCTTGGCCTCCAGCCAAAAGGTGCGGAAAAATTGCTCGATGAGATGCTCGCCACTGTCGACGCCAGGGTGGCGGACACCCGGCGCGCGGTCGACGAGATCGCGCAGCCCAATGCCGGCGAAATACGGCTGCTCGACTCGATTGCTGCCATGCCGCTCGCGGAGATGAGCAGAGCTTTGCGCAACTGATATCGGTGCCCTCGAGGGGCCGGCAATCCCACATGAAATCCGCAGAAACAAAAAACCGCCCGAGGGCGGTTTTTTTGCTCTGAAGCAGCAAGCCAGAAGCTTACTGGATCTTCGCGTTCTTACGCAGACCTTCTTCGAACGCCTGCAGCTTTTCCTGCTGAATCTGCTGCACGATCTGCGGACGCACCTGTTCGAGCGGCGGCGGCGTGACGTCGCGGATGTCGTCGACACGGATGATGTGCCAGCCGAATTGCGTATGCACCGGCGTGTCGGTCATCTGGCCCTTCTGCAGATGCGTGGCCGCATCCGCGAATTCAGGCACGTAGGCCTTCGGGTCCGACCAGTCCAGGTCGCCGCCATTCTTGCCCGATCCCGGGTCCTTCGAGTATTGCTTGGCGAGGTCTTCGAAGCTCGCGCCGCCCTTGATCTTGGCGATCAGATCCTTGGCTTGCTGTTCGTTGTCCACGAGGATGTGGTGCAGATGGTATTCCTTGCCGCCCGCGTCCTTGACCAACGCGTTGTAGCGCGCGGTGACTTCGGCGTCGGTCGGCGTGTTGTTCTTCACGAAGTCTTCGATCAGCGCGCGCAGCACGACGGTTTGCTGTGCAACGGCAATTTGCGCCTTGACGTCCGGCCGATTCGGCAGGCCGCGGCGCAGCGCTTCCTGCATCAGGATTTCGCGGTTCACCAACTCTTCACGCACGGCCATTTGCAGCTGCGGCGAGTCTTGCTTGCCTTGTTGTACCAGTTGATTGATCAACGCGTCGGCGCGCGATTTCGGAATCGGGGTGCCGTTTACGACAGCGATGTTCTGTGCGAATGCAGGTGCGGCCGCAAAGGCAGCCAGCAATACCCAAAGGCGGGTTTTCTTCAAGGTCATCGAAAGGTTTCCTAGCGGGGCAACAAAGCGAATTCTTCGGGCGTATACGCCGTGATTGCAAGGGCGTGAATGCCGCGCTGCATGGCATCGGCCAGCGCATCATACACCATGCGATGCCGCGCCACGCGGGCCTTGCCGGCAAATGCGGCGGCCACGATCGTGACAGTGAAATGACCGCCGGCAGACGCGCCGGCATGGCCCGCGTGCTGCGCGCTGTCGTCCGTGATCTGGATCGAGGCGACCGGCGCGAGCGCCGCGGTGAGGCGCGCCTCGATCAGCGCGGCGCGCTCGGCGGTGGTGGCGTGCATGAACACATCGCTCGTCATGTCATTCTTCCTTCATGTACTTCGATAGCCACAAACTCTGTCCGACGATGAAAACCACCAGGCACCCGGTCGCGCCGAACAGCTTGAAATTGACCCACTGATCGGTCGTGTAGTTGTACGCGACGAACAGATTCACCAGGCCCAGCAGTACGAAGAAAATCGCCCAGACGATATTCAGCTTGCCCCAGATCGCGTGCGGCAGCGTGATCTGCTTGCCCATCATCGCTTCGATCAGGTTCTTGTTGAAGGCGAGTTGCGAGACGATCAGCGCGACCGAAAACGCCCAGTACAGCACGGTCGGCTTCCATTTGATAAAGGTGTCGTTGTGCAGCACGAGCGTCGCGCCGCCGAATACGGTGACGACGCCCAGGCTCACCCACAGCATCGGGTCGACCTTGCGGTGGCGGAAGGCCACCCACGCGATCTGTACCAGCGTGGCAACGATCGCCACTGCCGTCGCCGTGAAAATGCCCCATATCTTGAAGGCGACGAAAAACAGGATGATCGGGAACAGATCGAACAGGAATTTCATTATCTGGTCGGGAATACGGAGAATGGGTCGAAGGAACGGGGACGCGGCGCGGGGCGCCCGGTGGCGGGGAATGCGGCGCAAACCCGCCGCGGCAGCCCGGAGCGGCGCGTTGCGCCATTCGTAGCAGGATTGCCGTGCCGGGTAAGCGCCGCGTTGACCGCTGCGTTGATCGGCGCGCAAGCCGGATGAAGGGAGCCGCCACCGGCTGGCGTTTCATGACAGACGCCGGCCGGCAACGCGCCGAACTCCGCGCTGCGTTACTTGGGCTCGAATTGTAACGCAGCCGAATTGATGCAGTAACGCAGACCGGTCGGCGCCGGTCCGTCTTCGAACACGTGACCCAGGTGCGCGCCGCAGTTCTTGCACTGCACCTCGATGCGCAGCATGCCGTGCGAGCGGTCGGTTTTTTCGGCGATCACCTCGCCGTTGATCGGCTTGAAGTAGCTCGGCCAGCCGCAACCGGCGTCGAACTTGGTGTCCGATTCGAACAGCGGCGTGCCGCAGCAGACGCAATCATAGATGCCGCGGTCCCAGTGATCGTGATAGCGGCCGGTAAAGGGGCGCTCGGTGGCCGCGTGGCGCGTCACCTGATATTCGATGTCGGAGAGCTGTTTGCGCCATTCGGCGTCGTCTTTCTGCACGGCGGGCGCGCCGCTGTTGAGGTCGTCGGGTTTGTTCATGGTCGGGGTTCCTGTCTCGAGATTGTTTTTGGGGCTCGTCACGAAGAGCAGCTCACTTCCAGCGAACTGGCCCAATCAGGCGGCAGCCCCGCATACGCTTCATTCTCCGGTTGCTCGTCGAACGGGCGGCGCAGCACGGCGGCCAAACGTTCCACTTCGGAGAAATCCTTCTCTTTCGCCCGGCGGATCGCCGTTTCCGCCAGATGATTGCGAAGTACGAATTTGGGGTTGACACGGTTCATTGCAATGGCGCGCGCGGCGTCGTCGCGTGTTTCATGGGACAAACGCGCGCGGTAGTCGTTCACCCACGCGTCGAACGCGGCACGGTCGAGAAACAGGTCGCGCACGGATGCGTCGCCGCTTGAGTCGCGCCGGGAAATACGCGCCAGATTGCGGAACGTCAGCGTGAAATCCGCGCGGTTGGCGTGCATCACTTCGAACAGACGGTTGACTAGCGTGTCGTCGCCGTCGCGTTCGGTTTCCAGGCCGAGCTTGGCGCGCATGCGTTGTTCCAGCGCCGGCGCGAAACGGTCCTTGAAGCCGCCGAGCACGCGTTGCGCGTCTTCGATCGCCTTGTCGCCGCGCACGCTCTCCTCATGCTGCTCACCCAATAGTGGCAACAGGCCTTGCGCGAGGCAGAAGAGGTTCCAGTAGGCGATCTGCGGCTGCATCTTGTACGCGTAACGGCCTTGCGAATCCGAGTGATTGCAGATGTAGCCGGCGTCGAAGCCGTCCATGAAGCCGAATGGGCCGTAGTCGATCGTGAGACCGAGGATCGACATGTTGTCGGTATTCATCACGCCATGGCAGAAGCCGACAGCTTGCCATTCGACCATCAGATCGGCCGTGGACAGCACCGCTTCGTTCAGCAGCGCGAGATACGGATCGCCGGTTTCGCGGCAATGCGGATAGAAGCGATCGATCACATGGTCGGCGAGGGCGCGCAGTGCGTCGACGCGATCGTTCGAATAGAAATGCTCGAAGTGCCCGAAGCGTACGAAACTCGGCGCCACGCGCGTGACGACTGCCGCGGTTTCGACTTCTTCGCGGCGCACCGGCTGGTCGGAACCGATCACGCACAGCGCGCGCGTGGTCGGAATGCCGAGGTGATGCATCGCTTCCGAACACAGATATTCGCGGATCGACGAGCGCAGGACGGCGCGGCCGTCGCCCATGCGCGAATAGGGCGTGCGGCCCGCGCCTTTGAGCTGCAGCTCGAAGCGCTGGCCGTCGTGCTCGACTTCGCCGAGACCGAGCGCGCGGCCGTCGCCGAGCTGGCCGGCCCACACCCCGAACTGATGCCCCGAATACACCGATGCATACGGCAGTGCTTCGGCAGGCCATTCGCGTGTGGCGTTGCCGGAGAACAGTTCGGCAAAGCCCGGATCGTTCTGGAGCCCGGGCTCTAAGCCGAGCAACGCAGCGGTTTCTTCGGAGAACCCGACCACGTACGGTGCGCTGAGCGGCGCCGCCGGCAGCCGGGTCAGAAACACGCTGCCGAGGCGCGCGAACGCGCTTTCGGGCGAGGCGGTAAGTGCGTTGGAAAGAGCCGATAAAGGCTCGGATAACCCTGCAATGCTTGGGGAAAACGACATATTGAGCGCCTCTGGATTAACCGATATTGTAAGTCCGCGCCCGCGGAGCTGCTGGCCGGCCTTTCGCCCCATGCCGCTCGCGTGCCGGGCGTCTCCTGCCGGAGCGCGCCCGCACCGTTCCGGATCATGCCGCACGGACTCATCGGCGCGTTTCGCGCAACCCTGGCGCAACGCAATCCTGTGAGCACGTAACTGTGAGTAAGTAACTCGAGCTGAACGTGCCGCGCGGCCTCGAACAGTAACCCCAATGAAGCACACAAGGCGAGGAGACCTCTCTTTATGACGACGCCGCTGCTTGGCCAGATGATGGACGTGCCGCTCACCGTGTCCTCGTTGCTCGCGCATGCCGCGCGGCATTTCGGCGACACCGAGATCGTGTCGCGACGCATCGAAGGCGACGTGCATCGCTATACCTATCGCGACTGTGAAAAGCGCGCGAAGCAGCTGGCGCAGGCGCTGATCGCGCTCGGTGTCGAGCCCGGCGAGCGGGTGGCCACGCTGGCCTGGAACGGCTACCGGCATCTGGAAGCGTATTACGGCACGACCGGTTTCGGCGCCGTCTGCCACACGATCAACCCGCGCCTCTTTCCCGATCAGATCGCCTATATCGTCAACCACGCCGACGACGCCTACGTGCTGTTCGACACCACGTTCGCACCGCTCGTCGACGCGCTCGCGCCGCACTGCCCCAAAGTGCGCGGCTGGATCGCGCTGGCCGACCAAGCGCATCTGCCGAAGATGCAAACGCCGGTGCTGAGCTACGAAACCTTGCTGGACGCCCAGAATGGCCACTACGACTGGCCGGCCATCGACGAACGTCAGGCCTCTTACCTCTGCTATACGTCCGGCACCACCGGCAATCCGAAAGGCGCGCTGTATTCGCATCGTTCGACGGTGCTGCATGCGTTCGGCGCGGCGCTGCCCGATGCGATGAGCCTGTCCGCGCGCGACTCCGTGCTGCCGGTCGTGCCGATGTTTCATGTGAACGCGTGGGGTATTCCGCACTCCGCGCCGCTGACCGGCGCCAAGCTGGTTTTCCCCGGCAAGGATCTCGACGGCAAGTCGCTGTATGAATTGATGGAAAGCGAGCGCGTCACCTATTCGGCCGGCGTGCCGACCGTGTGGCTCGGCCTGCTCAACTATCTGCGCGAGGCCAAGGTGCGCTTCTCCTCGCTCAATCGCACGGTGATCGGCGGCTCGGCATGCCCACCGGCCATGCTGCGAACCTTCGAGGATGAGTACGGCGTGCAGGTGATCCATGCATGGGGCATGACGGAAATGTCGCCGCTCGGCACCCTGTCGAAACTGACGTGGGAACAGAGTCAGCGTCCGATCGAGGAGCAGCGCAAACTGCTCGAAAAGCAGGGCCATGTGCTGTATGGCGTCGATATGAAGATCGTCGGCGAAGACGGACGCGATCTGCCGTGGGACGGCGTGGCGTTCGGCGATCTGCACGTGCGCGGTCCGTGGGTGATCGACCGGTATTTCCGCAAAGACGAGTCGCCGCTCGTGGACGGCTGGTTCCCGACCGGCGACGTCGCCACCATCGACCGCGACAGCTTCCTGCACATCACGGATCGCTCGAAAGATGTGATCAAGTCGGGCGGTGAGTGGATCAGTTCGATCGACATCGAGAACGTCGCGATCGCGCATCCAGCGGTGGCCGAGGCCGCGTGCATTGCCTGCGCGCATCCGAAATGGACCGAGCGGCCGCTGCTGGTGGTGGTCAAGCGGGCGGGTTTCGACGTGACGCGCGAGGAGTTGCTCGCCTTCTACGACGGCAAGGTGGCGAAATGGTGGATTCCCGACGACGTCGTTTTCGTCGACGAGTTGCCGCACACGGCCACCGGCAAGCTGCAAAAGCTCAAGCTGCGCGACATTTTTCGCGACCACGTGCTGCCGTCCGCGCTCGAAGACGAAAAGGATTGCCCGCTGACTCCGCCTGCCAGGGGAAACCCCGCCTAACGATAAATTGAACGAGCGTGCTTTTTTGTGTATTCTGCCTGCTGACCCCGGGGAATCGGCGCTAAAGTCGGACTATGAGCCGACTCGATAATCCCGGACGGGCGGCGCGTCATGCGCCGCCTCATCGCACGGAGGCAGGCAGATGGCAGTGGACTACACAACTCATGATGGCGTGGCCGTCATTACGCTGAACAATCCCCCCGTAAACGGCCTCGGCCTTTCGACGCGAGCCGGTATCGTCGAAGGGATCGAGCGCGCGCAGAACGACCCGGCCATCAAGGCGATCGTGCTGACGGGCGCCGGCAAAGCCTTTTCTGGCGGCGCCGATATCACTGAATTCAACACGCCGAAGGCGACCCAGGAGCCGACCCTCCACACGGTCATCAAGGCCGTCGAAGGGAGCGCCAAGCCGGTTGTCGCCGCGATTCATAGCGTTGCCATGGGCGGCGGCCTTGAACTTGCGCTCGGCGCGCATTACCGCATCGCCGCACCTGGCGCGCAGATCGCGCTGCCGGAAGTGAAGCTCGGCATCCTGCCGGGCGCGGGCGGCACGCAGCGTCTGCCGCGCGCAATTGGCCTTGAAGCCGCGCTCAACATGATCGTCTCCGGCGCGCCGGTGATGTCGGAGAAGCTGGCCGATTCGGGTCTGTTCGACCAGGTCGTGGAAGGCGATCTGGCCGAAGCGGCGCTCGCGTTTGCCCGCAAGGTCGGGGCGCAGGCCGGCCCGCATCCGAAGGTGCGCGACCGCAAGATCGAGCATCCGAATGCCGCCGGTTTCATCCAGTTCGCGCGCAATACGGTTGCCGCGATGGCGAAGAATTTCCCGGCTCCGCTGAAGTGTATCGACGCCGTGGAAGCGGGCGTGCAGAACGGTTTCGACAAGGGCCTCGCGTTCGAACGCGAATGCTTCGTCGCGCTCGTGCAAACGCCGGAAAGCCACGCACTGCGTCACGCATTCTTCGGCGAACGCGCGGCGAGCAAGATTCCCGATGTGCCGTCGGATACGCCGGTGCGCGACATCAAGCAGGTGGCCGTGATCGGCGCCGGCACGATGGGCGGCGGCATCGCGATGAACTTCATCAACGCCGGCATTCCGGTCACGCTGCTGGAAACGAAGCAGGAAGCACTCGATCGCGGTCTCGCCACGATCCGCAAGAATTACGAAGCCACCGTCAAGAAGGGCAAGCTCAAGCCCGAAGCGCTGGAACAGCGCATGGCCTTGATCACGCCGACACTTTCCTACGACGACCTGAAAAACGCCGACCTGATTGTCGAAGCGGTGTTCGAAGAACTGGGCGTCAAGGAGCAGGTGTTCAAGCGTCTGGACGAAGTAGCGAAGCCCGGCGCGATCCTCGCGTCGAACACGTCGACGCTGGATGTCGACAAGATCGCCGCTTTCACGAAGCGCCCGCAAGACGTGGTCGGCATGCACTTCTTCAGCCCGGCCAACGTGATGAAGCTGCTCGAAGTGGTGCGCGGCAAGGCCACGGCGAAAGACGTGCTCGCCACCGTCATGAAGCTCGCCAAGAAGATCAAGAAAACCGCGGTGGTCTCGGGCGTGTGTGACGGCTTCATCGGCAACCGGATGATCGAGCAGTACATCCGCCAGGCGCTCTTCATGCTCGAAGAAGGCGCATTGCCCGCGCAGGTGGACAAGGCAATCGAGAAGTTCGGCTTCGCGATGGGTCCGTTCCGCATGAGCGATCTGGCCGGCAACGACATCGGCTGGGCGATCCGCAAGCGCCGCTATCAGGAACATCCTGACATGCACTACTCGAAGATCGCCGACCGTCTGTGCGAGACCGGCCGCTTCGGGCAGAAGACCGGCGGTGGCTGGTACGACTACAAGGCGGGGGACCGTACTGCGTATCCGTCGAAAGTGGTCGACGACATGATCGCAGCGTTCTCGAAGGAAACCAGCGCGGAGCGCCGCAAGATCAGTGACGAGGAAATCGTCGAGCGCCTCGTGTTCGCGCTCGTCAATGAAGGCGCGAAGATTCTCGAGGAAGGCATTGCGTCGAAGGCGTCGGATATCGACATGGTCTATCTGACCGGCTACGGCTTCCCGCTCTATCGCGGCGGCCCGATGCTGTACGCGGATACGGTCGGCCTCTACAACGTCGAGCGTGCGATTCGCCGCTATGCGTCGCGGCCGAATGGCGACGCGTGGCAACTGGCGCCGAGCATCGCGGAGCTGGCGGCAAAGGGCCGTGGGTTCAACGGCTGAAGCGCCGCCGCTCGGGCTCAACGAGCGAACGACTGAAATGAGTGAAGTGGGGCGACCGAGCGATCCGCCGGCGCGCCCACCATCAACATCTGGAAGGACCAGCCAACTGGCATGGGACCCGAGTAAGAGCTTTGCATGGGACCCGAGTAAGCGCTAAAGCGCCAACTCGGGTCGACAGCTAAAGCGCCAACTCGGGTCGACACAGGAGAGATGCATGACTGATGCCGTAATCGTATCCACCGCCCGCACGGGCCTGGCCAAATCATGGCGCGGCGGTTTCAACATGACGCACGGCGCGACGCTCGGCGGGCATGTGACGCAGGCCGCCGTCGAGCGCGCGAAGCTGGACCCGGCGCGCATCGAAGACGTGATCATGGGCTGCGCGAATCCGGAAGGCGCGACGGGCGCCAACATCGCGCGCCAGATCGCACTGCGCGCCGGTTTGCCGGTCAGCGTGCCGGGCATGACGGTGAACCGCTTCTGCTCGTCCGGTTTGCAGACGATCGCGCTGGCCGCGCAACGCGTGATCGCCGGTGAGGGCGATGTGTTCGTCGCGGGTGGCGTGGAGTCGATCTCGTGCGTGCAGAACGAGATGAATCGCCACATGATGGCCGAAGGCTGGCTCAGCAAGAACAAGCCGGAAATCTACTGGTCGATGCTGCAGACCGCCGAGAACGTCGCGAAGCGCTACTCGATCTCGAAGGAACGTCAGGACGAATACGGTGTGCGCTCGCAACAGCGTGCCGCGGCCGCGCTCGAAGCCGGCAAGTTCAAGGACGAGATCGTGCCGCTGACCGTGCTGGCCGGCGTCGCCGACAAAGCGAGCGGGCGTCTCTTCACGAAGGAAGTCACGGTCAGCGCCGACGAAGGCATTCGTGCCGACACCACGCTCGAAGGTGTGTCGAAGATTCGCACCGCGATGCCCGGCGGCATGATTACGGCAGGCAATGCGAGCCAGTTCTCGGACGGCGCGTCGGCTTGTGTCGTGATGAACGCGAAAGTTGCGGAGCGCGAAGGTCTGCAACCGCTCGGTATTTTCCGCGGCTTCGCGGTGGCCGGTTGCGAGCCGGACGAGATGGGCATCGGCCCGGTGTTCGCCGTGCCGAAACTGCTCAAGCAGGCCGGCCTGAAGGTCGAAGATATCGACCTGTGGGAGCTGAACGAAGCGTTCGCGGTGCAGGTGCTGTATTGCGCCGACAAGCTCGGCATTCCGCACGACCGTCTGAATGTTAACGGCGGCGCGATCGCGGTGGGCCATCCGTATGGCGTATCGGGCGCGCGCCTGACCGGCCACGCGTTGATCGAAGGTAAGCGGCGTGGCGCGAAGCTGGTCGTCGTGACGATGTGTATCGGTGGCGGCCAGGGCGCGGCAGGTTTGTTTGAAGTGGTGTGATCAGGCGCGTGACCGGGCAGAGCGCCCCGGTCACGCACCGGTAGGGATGTATCAGATGGCGCGCCGCAGTCGCGTTTTGACGAGGCGCGCCAGATTGCGCCCGGCTTGAATGAGGTAAGCGAGCCACTCGTTTTCGGCGCGGCACGGCTGGACGGCGAACACCGCGGATCGCGCATCCGTGGTGCTGATCGTTACGACGCCACGCTGTGGCGTGACATAGCATTCGCCTTCGTGCAGCGCGAGCGAGGTGAGCGGGACGGTATCGCCGAGCCACGCGAGGGCGTGATCGCGGAAGTCGAGTTGCAGTTCGCCTTCGACGGCCACGATCGAGGTGCGTGCGCGCAGATTGTGTACGGCCATCTGGCCGGCCGCGACGCGGCAGGTGGCGGCAGCGCGGGACAGATCGGGGCGAGGTGCTGCAGCGGGCATGATCGACTCCTTTAAACCGTTTCCATGCCACACAGCTTATTGAGTTCGTCCACGTGAAAACAGGCGCAGCAATGGACTATGTGAACCGGTACAAAGCGAGATTTCAGTGTGCTGTATCGGTTGGAATCAGGCCGATGTGTATCTGTCGCCGCGCGCGAACTGTCCGCACCATCGGTTCATGAACTCTTCTCTATCCATGCCCGAGGCGCCGGCAGCGGTTTTATCGCTGGAGGAACAGCCCGTGGACGGCAGCCCTGCGGATGACCGGCTCGCGGATAGCCGCCCCACGGATGGCCGCCCCACGGATGGCCGTCCCCTCTACCGCCAACTGGCCGACCAATACCGCCATGCGATCGATAAGGGCGTGCTGCGTCCCGGCGACCGCATGCCGTCGATGCGCGCGTTCATGCAGCGGCACGGCGTGAGCCTTGCGACGGCGACCGAAAGTTATCGCACGCTGGAACGCGACGCGCTGATCGAGGCCCGGCCACGCGCGGGTTACTTTGTGCGCGCCCGGCAAGCGCCTACGTTGCCGGGCGCCACCGAGCCGGATCTCGCGGCCGCCCCCGGCGCCGCGCAGTTCGTCGGCATCCATTCGGCGATTTCCGCGATCGTGTCGAAATTCCAGCGCTATCCCGACGCGTTGAATCTCGGCGGCTCGACTGCGTCGCCCGATCTTTACCCCACGGACGCCTTGCAAAAGGCCGCGTTGCGCGCATTGCGCCGCCGGCCGACCTTGCTGACCACGGCCGGCCACGATCAGGGCGATCCCGAATTGCGCGCGATCATTGCGCGCCGCGCGCTCGACGTCGGCATTCAGATCGGCGCGGACGACGTGATCATGACCCACGGCGGCATCGAAGCCGTGAACCTGGCCTTGCGCGCCGTGACGCAGCCGGGCGACACGGTCGCGGTGGAATCGCCGTGCTTCTTCGGCTTGCTGCAGGTGCTCGAAAGCCTCGGCCTGCGGGCGCTCGAAATCCCGGCCAGCCCGACCACCGGCATCGCCGTCGAAGCGCTGGCGTTCGCGCTGCAAACGCATCCGGATATCAGGACGGTGGTGGTCGTGCCGAATCTGCAGAATCCGCTCGGCAGCGTCATGCCCGACACGCACAAGGCCCGGCTCGTCGAACTGTGTTCGCGTGCCGGCATTGCGCTGATCGAAGACGATCCCTACCGCGAACTGGTCGACACCGCTCAGCCGCCCAGGTCGTTGAAGTCCTGGGACACCGACGGCACGGTGATCCATTGCACGTCGTTCAACAAAACGCTCGCGCCCGGCATGCGGGTCGGCTGGATCAACGGCGGACGCTGGCATCGGCGCGTCGGCATGCTGAAGTTCACGCAGTCGCGCCATAACGAGCAGTTGTCGCAAGTCGTGCTCGCCGAATTTCTGGAAACGAATGCGTATGAGCGGCATTTGCGGCGTTTGCGCGACCGGCTGCGGATTCAGCGCGAACGCATGGCCGCGGCGATCGCCGCATCGTTCCCCGACGGAACGCGCTTCACGCCGCCGGGCGGCGGGATGTTCTACTGGATCGAGTTGCCACGTGACGTGTCGTCCTCCGCTTTTTTCGAAGCGGCGTTGGACGAAGGCATTCGCGTGATGCCGGGCACGGTGTTTTCGAACGCAGGGCGCTTCGATCATTTCATTCGCCTCAGTTGCCCGAGTACGGATCTCGATCGGGCCGACGAGGCGGTGCGCAGTTTGGGGCGGCTGGCGGCACGGATGGCGGCGCATGCGCGAACCCCATAGCGGTTATCATTTCCTGCTGCACGTGTGCGCCGTCGAGCGCACGTCCGGGCAGCCCGAAACCCGCGGATATTCACTTCAGGCGCACCGCGTGCGTCGGGCGAATGCGCCGACTACGGAATCTGAAATCAGCAATGACCGAATCATCTTCATCTAAAGCGGGCGCTGCGTCGCTGCCCGAAAGCCCGTTCGTCGACCGGTTGGGCGCGCAACTCGTCTCGGTTGCCGACGGCGTCAGCGAAATCGTGTTGCCACTGCAGCACGACCACATGAACACGTGGGACGTTGCGCACGGCGGCGTAACCATGACGCTTGCCGACGTCGCGCTCGCGATGGCCGCGCGCAGCCTGGCCGGCGACGGTATTGGCGTCGTCACTGTCGAGATGAAGGTCAACTTCATGCAGCCGGGCCGCGGCGAATTGCGCGCCACCGGCCGCGTGCTGCATCGCTCGACCACCATGGCCTATTGCGAAGGCGAGATCCGCGATAGCGAGGGCCACTTCGTCGCCAAGGCGCTCGGCACCTTCAAATATATGCGGCGTCTTGCCGTGGGACGCGACGTGACGCAACAGCGTCTACGCAGCGACCCGTCGGCGAAACCCGGTCCCAGCGACAGCTAATCAGCGGATGAATGGCGCGCAGCGAGCCCGCTGCGCGCCGGATTCCGTCATTGCATACACCGTTCGTTCGAATCACTCGCCGATCACATCGGTAACCCATGGAGACGACCGTCATGCCCCAGATCAACCGTCAACTCGTGCTGGCTTCGCGCCCACAAGGTGCTGTCACGCCCGATAACTTCAAGCTCGTCGAAACCCCGCTTGCGCCGCTTGCCGACGGGGAATTCCGCGTCCGCAATCACTTTCTGTCGCTCGATCCGTACATGCGCGGCCGCATGAACGACAGCAAATCGTATGCAGCCCCGCAACCGCTGAACGAAGTGATGATCGGCGGCACGGTGGGCGAGGTGGTCGAGTCGAAGAATCCGAAATTCGCGGTCGGCGACAAGGTGGTCGCGATGTTCGGCTGGCAGGAATACGGCACCTCGAACGGCGCGGGTGTGCAGAAAGTCGACGACACGCACGTGCCGCTGTCGGCATATCTCGGCCCGGTCGGCATGCCGGGCGTCACGGCCTGGTACGGCCTGAACCGGATCATCGCGCCGAAAGCGGGCGATACCGTGGTGGTCAGCGCGGCAAGCGGCGCGGTGGGCAGCGTGGTCGGCCAACTGGCGAAGCTGGCCGGGGCACGTGCGGTCGGTATCGCAGGCGGCGCGGATAAGTGCCGCTACGTGGTCGAGACGCTTGGCTTTGACGCGTGCGTCGACTACAAGGCAGGCAACCTGTATCAGGACCTCAAGGCCGTGACGCCGGACGGCATCGATGGCTACTTCGAGAACGTCGGCGGCGAAGTGCTCGACGCTACGCTCGCGCGCATGAACGCCTTTGGGCGCATCGCGTTGTGCGGGTTTATCGCCGGTTACGACGGTCAGCCGCTGCCGCTCAAGCACCCGTCGCTGATGCTCACGCAGCGTCTGCTGGTGCAGGGCTTCATTGTCAGCGAGCATATGGAGGTGTGGCCCGAAGCGCTCAAGCAGCTCGGCACGCTGGTCGCGCAGAAAAAACTGCAATATCGCGAGACCATCGCGCAAGGGCTCGATGCGGCGCCCGAGGCGTTCATCGGTTTGCTGAAGGGCAAGAACTTCGGCAAGCAGCTCGTCAAGCTGATTTGAGCGCGGCGGCTGTCCAGCCGCGCATGCGATAGAGATCGATGAGGCTCAGCCGGTCGCCGTATCGGCTGACGCTTTCCGGTGGATAATTCCGGGCCGATAAACGCAGGAGAGAAACGATGTTCGAATTCGCCGGCAAGGTGGCGGTGATCACGGGGGCAGCAAGCGGCTTCGGCCGGGCGTTTGCGGAGAAGGGCGCATCGCTCGGCATGAAGCTCGTGCTCGCCGACCTGAATCCCGAGGCGCTTGGTCAAACCGTCGACGCATTGCGTGCTGACGGCGTCGAGGTAATCGGCGTGCCGACGGACGTGTCCGACGCGGCCCAGGTCGAAGCGCTCGCGCAAGCGGCGCTCGACGCGTTCGGCAAGGTGCATCTGCTGTTCAACAACGCTGGCGTGGGCTCGGGCGGCTTCCTCTGGGAAAGCTCGGCGAACGATTGGGCGTGGGTGTTCAATGTCAACGTGATGGGCGTTGCGCACGGCGTGCGTGCCTTCACGCCGATCATGCTGCGCCAGAACGAGCCCGCGCATATCGTCAACACGGCGTCGGTGGCGGGCTTGCTGTCGCCACCCGCGATGGGCGTCTACAACGCCTCGAAGCACGCCGTGGTGTCGCTCACCGAGACGCTCTATCACGACCTGCAACTCGCGCAGGCAGGCAAACCTGAATCGGCGGCAGGTGGCGGCGAGGTCGGCTGTTCGTTGTTGTGTCCGGCCTTCGTGCCGACCGGTATCGCCGACGCGGAACGCGCGCGGCCTACTGAACTGCGCAACGCGAGCGGACCGACTCGCTCGCAGATCGCCGCCGGCAAGCAATTGCAGCGGGCGGTGCAAGCGGGCAAGCTGAGCGCGACCGACGTTGCCGACATTACGTTCGAAGCGATCGCCGCGCGACGTTTTTACATCATCACGCATCCGGGCATCATGGCGACGGTGAAGCTGCGTCACGAGGATATCGAGCAGTTGCGCAACCCTACGGATCCGATGTCGCTGAAGCCCGAAGTGAAGAACGTGGGCTAGGGGCGTGTGGCATCACGCGGGCCGTTTGCCGCTGTGTTTTTTGCCGCTTGCCCTGACTTTTTCGCGGGTTTTATCCACCAGTTTCTATCCCTTAACGCCCCCTTGATGCCCAGCGCCCACGCGCCGCCAGAAACCCAATGCCGCTGAATCCGAAGATCGAGCAGATACTCGACATGATCGCGCGGGCGAAACGCCCGCAGCTTCACGAGATGAGCCCGCAACAGGCGCGTGCGTCCTATGAGAAAAGCGCACCGATTCTGGAGATCGCAAGCGCACTCATGTTCGGGGTCGAAGACCTGAGCGTGCCGACGCGCGACGGCGCGGCGATTCGCGCGCGTCTTTATCAACCTGTCGAGCCGAGCTGGGCCGAGCCGATGCCGGCGCTGGTGTATTTTCACGGCGGCGGCTTCACGGTCGGCAGTGTCGATACGCACGACGCGTTGTGCCGGATGTTCGCGCGCGACGGACGCTGTGCGGTGCTGTCGGTCGATTACCGGCTCGCGCCCGAGTACAAATTCCCCACCGCCGTTGAAGACGCATTCGATGCATTGACGTGGCTGCACGCGCATGCCGCCGAATATGGAATCGACGCAGAGCGGCTGGCCGTGGGCGGCGATAGCGCGGGCGGCACCCTGGCCACGGTGTGTGCGATCCTCGCACGCGATGCGGGCATCAAGCTGATGCTGCAATTGCTGATCTATCCAGGCACCACCGGCCACCAGCAAACCGATTCGCACGCGCGCCTCGCCGACGGCTTCCTGCTGTCGGGCGAGACGATTCAGTGGTTCTTCAATCAATACGTGCGCGATAAGAGCGATCGCGACGACTGGCGTTTCGCGCCGCTCGACGGCACGCGTGGGATGCCCGATTTCAGCGGCCTCGCACCGGCATGGATCGCGACCGCCGAATACGATCCCTTAAGCGACGAGGGCGATGCGTATGCGGAAAAATTGCGCGCGGCGGGCAATCAGGTCACCCTGAAGCGCTATCCCGGCATGATTCACGAGTTCTTCAAGATGGGCGGCTACGTCCCCGATGTCGCGCGGGCGCACGCGGATGCCGCCGCGGCATTGCGGGTGGCATTCGGCGTCGAATGATCGCCGCGCCTCAGGCAATCTCGCGTTCAACGTTGAACGCAAAGCTTCGCTCGAAGTCGCCGGGCCGCACGATCCGGTGCGAGCCGTTGTCGTCGCTGCGTTCCGCCGCCGCTACGCTGATAACCTCGCCATGCGCGACCACGCGCACCGCGGTCGTGCCGCGCGTGCCGTACTCCGGCGTTTCGATGAACGCCGCCGACAAGGCCCGCTCCCGTTCGAGCGGAATGCCGGTGGACGGCAGTTCGTCATCGCGCGCGAGACGTGGATCGCGCATCAGATCGATCAGGCGTTCGAGCGGCGGCATCGCGTCGCGCGTGAGCATCGTGGCCAGTTCGGTGCGTTTCTTGACCAGCTTCGGCCATGCGGTGTCGAGCACCGCATTCGAGATGCCGTGCGTGCCCGGCGCGAGCAGCGTGGGCGCGATGTTCGAGCGGTTGCAATACCAGCCGAGCTCGCGGCGCGTCCAGTCGCCGACCAGCAGATTGAAGCCGTTGTAGATCTCGCCGGTTTGCGCGACGTGTTGCAGATAGCCGAGTGGCGTTTCGTGCCGGCCCTTGCTATTGCCCTTGCCGTTGGCCGCGCCTTGCGCGGAGCCGGTGAGCCAGTCGCTGACCAGCGTGCCGCGGGTCGGCGCATCGGCGCGCATTTCATGTGGCGCGCGGTAATTGGTCAGCGCGGCGAAGCGGCCGTCGCGCGACATGCCGAGCCATGTGCCGCCGCCCACCAGATCGCGGCCGGCCAGTACGGTCGGCGCGTCATGCCACCAGCTGATCGGTTCGGCGGTGCGGCGGAAGAATTCGTCGCGATTCGCCGCGAGTGTGAAGAGCGGCCCGTCGAGCACATCGGGTCGCCAGTCGAAAACGATCAGGCACATCGGGGGCAGTCTCCCGGTGAGGGCGGTGGAGGAGCAGGAGCAATAAAAAAGCGGCGCCTGATTGCTGCGCCGCTGCGGTTCGGATGCTTAGACTTCGGTAGGCAAGCCGTATGGCAACGGCAGGAACGTCAGTGCCGGACCGTCCGCCGCGCCCAGGTGCACCGAGCCGCCTTCGAGCGCCGCCAGCTTGATCTCCACCAACACGTCGACACCACCTTCCGGCGCCGACGCCGCGTTCACCACCATGCCGCACGGCTGGCCCGGATCGTCCGAGTGGAACAACTCCACGCCGGCCTTGACCGTATCCAGTTCACCCGCCACGTTCGCGAGCGAGGTGCGCCGCTTGATCGTGCCGCGATACTGGCTGCGGGCCACCACTTCCTGACCGGGATAGCAGCCTTTGCGGAAATTGACCGCGCCTAGTACGTCGAAATTGACCATTTGCGGCACGAACTGCTCAACCACCGGTTGAGTGATGCGCGGCTCGCCGGCACGAATGTCGAGCCAATCCCATACCGCCGGCGACACGCGTTTCAACTTTTCGTCGAGCGTCGGCAGATGCGCTTCGATCGCGGCCTTCGGGCCGATCCACAGATAGCGCAGCCGGCCGAGCGCGTCCGGCACGCGAATCAGCGAGCCCGCCGTGCCGTCCACCTGCACATGCACGCCGTCAGGCAGCGCGTCGAACACGCCGGAAAGCGCTTTGCGCACGTCGCCCGCGAGGCCCACCACCGCCAGCTCGCCGCTCGCGTCCGCCAGTTTTGCCTTGGCGCGCAGGACGAACATGGACAGCCGCTTCTGCACGGTGGCCTGCAGATCCTTCGAGATCAGCAAACGGATCGTCTCGCCCGTGCGCCACGTCAGCAACGACGCCAGCAGCCGGCCCTTGGCCGAGCAATAGCCCGCGAGGCGCGCATTGGCGGCGTCGAGATGCTGGGTGTCGTTGGTCAACTGACCATGCAGGAAGCTCGCCGCGTCGTCGCCGGTCGCGTCGATCACGCCGAACTGCGTGAGCGGCATGTAGGCGCCTTGCTGGATGACGGCGTCGAATTCATCGGCGGCGGGGCGTGGCAGCGCAGGGAGTGCGGCAGACGCGGCAGCGTGCGCCGTGGCCACAGCGCCGGAGGGCGCAACTTCAGGAGTGACGGAGGGCGTGCCTGAAGCGGTAGCGAGCGGTGTGTTCATGGATTCCGAGAACAGTCAATTCTGACTTTAGCTAAGGCAAACAAGTATTATATGAGGTCCAACCCAGCCACGTTTCGCATGTCCCTTCTGAAGAAATGTTTCGTCGCCGGCTCAATTGTCATTGTGCTGGCCGCAGCCGCAATCGCAGGCGGATATCACTGGGCCACCAGTCCACTCGATTTGACCCCCGCGCAACTCGACGTCACCGTCAAACCGCATAGCAGCCTGCGCAGCGTCACGCTGCAGCTGATTCGCGGCGGCGTGCCGGTCGAGCCTGAACTGTTCGTGCTCATGACGCGCCTGCTCGGGCTGCAAAGCGAGCTGAAATCCGGCAACTACGAGTTCAAGACGGGCGTCACGCCATACGAAGTGCTGCAGAAAATCGCCCGGGGCGACGTCAACGAATACGTGGCGACCATTATCGAAGGATGGACTTTCAAGCGCATGCGGGCCGAACTGGACGCCAATCCGGCGCTCAGGCACGACACGGCCGGCATGAGCGATACCGACCTGATGAACGCGATCAACGCGCCGGAAGCATCGATCGGCAATGGCGAAGGGCTGTTCTTCCCGGACACCTATCTGTTCGACAAGAACACCAGCGATCTGGACATCTATCGCCGCGCGTACCGTCTGATGCGGCAACGGCTGGACGAAGCGTGGGCCGCGCGGGCGCCGAACCTGCCGTACAAGACCCCGTATGATGCGTTGACGATGGCGTCGATCATCGAAAAGGAAACCGGCAAGCCTACGGACCGGCCGATGGTGGCGGCGGTATTCGCAAACCGTCTGCGCGTGGGCATGCCGCTGCAAACCGACCCCACCGTGATCTACGGCATGGGCGACAGCTACACCGGCCGCATCCGCAAAAAGGACCTGCAGACCGACACTCCCTACAATACGTACACCCGGATGGGGCTTCCGCCAACGCCCATCTCGCTGCCCGGTGTCGCATCGCTGCAGGCGGCGATGAACCCGGCGCAATCCACCGCGCTGTACTTCGTATCGCGCGGCGACGGCAGCAGTATCTTTTCTGACACCCTCGGCGATCACAACAAGGCCGTGGACAAATACATTCGAGGGCAATGATGGCGCGGGGCAAATTCATAACGTTTGAGGGCATCGACGGTGCCGGCAAGACCACCCATCTGAGCTGGTTTCGCGAGCGCCTCGAAGAGAAGGTGGCGAGCACCGGCCGCTCGGTCGTGATGACGCGCGAGCCGGGCGGCACGGCGCTCGGCGAACAGATTCGCGAGATCGTCCTGCATCAGAAAATGGACCTCGAAACCGAGGCATTGCTGATGTTCGCGCTGCGCCGCCAGCATCTGGCCGAAGTGATCGAGCCGGCGCTGGCGCGCGGCGACTGGGTGCTGTCCGACCGTTTCACGGATGCGACCTTCGCCTATCAGGGCGGCGGCCGCGGCCTGCCGCGCGACAAGCTGGAAACGCTTGAACGCTGGGTGCAGGGCGGTTTTCAGCCGGACCTGACCGTGTTGTTCGATCTGGCGCCGGAAATCGCCAACGAACGGCGCAGTGCCGCGCGCGACCCAGACCGTTTCGAAAGCGAATCGGAGGCGTTTTTCAACCGCACCCGTACCGAATATCTGCGTCGCGCGGAAGAAGCACCGTACCGGTTCGCTATCATTGACTCTTCGCAGAGCATCGCGCGAATTCAGAAGCAACTTGAAGAATTGATTGCAGTTCTTTGATTTTAAAAGAATATAATTCTGACTCATAACATCGATGAAGCTCGTCTAGTGTCTCAAGAGGCGTTGTCAATCGATTGATTTAAAAGAGAAACGATGATTTATCCGTGGCAAGCCGATGACTGGAATCGCCTGCAGCAGTTGCGTGGACATTGGCCGCACGCCTTGTTGCTGCATGGGCAGGCAGGGATCGGCAAGTTGCGCTTCGCGCAGCACCTCGCCCAAGGACTCCTGTGTGAAGCTCAGCAGGCCAACGGCGAGCCCTGCGGCACGTGCGTGGCATGCAACTGGTTCACGCAGGGCAATCATCCGGACTATCGGATTGTCGTCCCCGAGGCGCTGGCTGCCGAAGCGGGTCTCGCCAATGCCGCGGACGAAAAAGCCGAGAAGGCCGAAGGCGACGAAGGCAAGAAGACCCGTGCGCCCAGCAAGGAAATCAAGATCGAGCAGATTCGCGGGCTGCTCGATTTCGTCGGCGTCGGTTCGCACCGTGGCGGTGCGCGGGTGGTGGTGTTGTATCCCGCCGAGGGTCTGAACATTGCCGCGGCCAACGCCCTCCTGAAAACGCTCGAAGAACCGCCGGCGGGTGTGGTGTTCCTGATGGTGTCGGCGCGCATCGACCGTCTGCTGCCCACGATTATCAGCCGTTGCCGCCAATGGCCCATGACGATGCCCGCGCCGGAGGTCGCCACGAAGTGGCTCGCCGCGCAAGGCGTCGCCGAAGCTCCCGCGCTGCTCGCCGAGGCCGGCGGTGCGCCGCTCACGGCTCTTGCACTGGCGAGCGACGAGAACCGCACGCTGCGTGACTGGACCCTGAAGCAACTGGCCGCCGGCGCCGAATGCGACGCCTTTGCCTGCGGCGAGGCGCTGCAGAAGCTGCCGGTGCCGCTGGTGCTCGGCTGGTTGCAGCGCTGGATGTACGATTTGCTGGCGCAGCGCACGGCCGGCGCGCCGCGCTATTTTCCGCAGGCGTCGACGGCGTTGTCGCGCTGCGCATCGCAAGCCGACGCCAGCGCGTTCGCGCGTTTCATGCGCACCGTGACGCGCCAGCGCGCGGTCGAGAACCACCCGCTGAATGCGCGCCTGGTGTTTGAAGAACTGTTTATTGGTTATCGCGAGCTATTCGCATAAGTCTTTTGATGCCGGACGATTTTGCTCAGGGCGGGGCGCTTTACCGCGTTGTGCCGCTTCGTGCATCCGTCCGCTGATTCGATTCGTATCCCACCTCACGTCCAAGTACCATGAGCCTTTCTTACCGCGATGCCACGTTCGACGATCTGCCCGCGATCGTCGCCATCTACAACTCGACCGTGCCGTCGCGGCAAGTCACCGCCGATCTCGAGCCGGTGAGCGTCGAAAGCCGTCTGGCCTGGTTTCATGCCCATGGCCCGCAAAAGCGTCCGCTGTGGGTGGTGGAAGATGAGCAACAACCCGGCCGCGTGATCGCGTGGCTGAGCTTCTCGGATTTCTACGGGCGCCCGGCCTATCTGCGTACCGCCGAAGTCAGTATCTATCTGGACGAGAGCGCGCGCGGCAAGGGGCTCGGCAAGCAGTTGCTGGCGGCTTCGCTCGCGGCGGCGCCGGCGCTCGGCATCGACACCGTGCTGGGTTTTATCTTCGGCCACAATGAAGCAAGCCTGCGCCTGTTCCGCAGCTTTGGTTTCGACACGTGGGGATCGCTGCCGCGCGTCGCGGTGCTGGACGGCGTGGAGCGCGATCTGGCGATTCTCGGCAAACGGCTCGACACGGCAACTGCGGTCTGATTTGCAGCCGGACTGACGGCCAGATTCACCTCACGCTATTTATCAGCAGGACATCATCATGTTTGTCGATTCGCACTGCCATATCAACTTCGAAGGACTCGCCGACCGCCTGCCGCAGGTGCTCGAGAACATGCGCAGCCATTCGGTCACGCATGCGCTGTGCGTCTCGGTCGACCTGGAGACGCTGCCGTCCGTGCTGGAGATCGCCAGCCGGCACGAGAACGTGTTCGCGTCGGTCGGGGTGCACCCGGATCACGAGGACATGCGCGAGCCGAGCCTCGCTGAGCTCATCGAACTGGCCGCTCATCCTAAGGTGGTCGCGATCGGCGAGACCGGTCTCGATTACTACCGTCTGGAAGGCCGCACGATCGCCGATATGGAGTGGCAGCGCGAGCGTTTCCGTACCCATATCCGCGCGGCGCACGCCACCGGGAAGCCGCTGATCATCCATACGCGTTCGTCCGCTGAAGATACGTTGCGCATCATGGCCGAGGAGCGCGCGAGCGAGCCGGGCGGCGTCATGCATTGCTTCACCGAGCCGTGGGCGGTTGCCGAGCAGGCACTGGCGCAGAATTTTTACATTTCGCTGTCGGGCATTGTCACGTTCAAGAGCGCGACCGAGGTGCAGGATGTCGCGCGCCGCGTCCCACTCGATCGTTTGCTGATCGAAACCGACTCGCCGTACCTCGCACCGGTGCCGTATCGCGGCAAGCCTAATGAACCTGCGTACGTAAGTTGTGTCGGACGCTTCATCGCGCAACAGCGCGACATACCGGATACGGCGCTGGCCGCCGCCACGACAGAAAACTTCTTCCGGCTTTTCAAGATCCCTTCGCCGGCCGGCGTGTGATTTACAAAGTTTTTATATATCAATAGGATAGGGACGTTTCCTAAAGCAGAATATGACAAATTACTCGACTTCGACCGTGGTGTTGCAAGAGACTTCAGCAGTGCAAACGGCCCTCGGCTCGGCGCGCCGCAGCGCGTCGCGCCTTGCGTTGGCCGCCGCGCTCGCCTGCGCTGCACTGACTTCGCTGGTCGCGGCTCCGGTTCAGGCCGCGCCGATCGACTCGCTCATCAAGTCGGTTAAATTCGACGACGTCGACGGCGTCAACAAGCTGCTTGCCAAGGGTATGGACCCGAATAGCGTCGACAACCAGGGCTACCCGCTGCTGGTGATCGCCGCGCGCGAGAAGTCGGACAAGGTGGGCGCCGCGCTGCTCGCCAATCCGAAGACCAACATCGAGATCCAGGACAAGGCCGGCGAGAACGCGATGATGATGGCCGCGCTGAACGGCGACCTCGACTTCGTCAACCTGCTGATCGCGAAGGACGCCGAAGTCAACAAGAAGGGCTGGGCGCCGCTGCACTACGCGGCGGCGAACGGCCACGACGACATCGTCAAGGTACTGCTCGATCACTCGGCTTATGTCGACGCCGGCTCGCCGAACGGCACCACGCCGCTGATGATGGCCGCACGCGGCGGTCATGTGTCGACGGTAAAGTTGCTGCTCGACAACGGCGCGGACCTCACGGTGAAGAATCAGATCGGCTTGACCGCGCTCGATTTCGCAAAGACCTACAAGGAGCCGGACGTGGTCGAGGGACTCACGGCGCGCCTACAGCAAATGCAGCAGAAGTGAACTGAGTGGAGAGCCGGTGCGCCGCGCTTCGGCACACCGGCTGCCGCAATATTGAACTCGCCGGCCACCGGAGTGCCGGCCACCGGTATGCCGGCCACCGGAATGCCGGCCACCAAATTTGACTGAAGATAGCGGTGCCGGCATGCCTGCCGCTCCGCAAAACAGTGCAGAATGACGACTTGGCGCGCTACGAGGCGCGCCGGTTCGATGCGGCGCAAGACCGCCTGATAAACGACCCTGGAAAGGAACACCATGCTGCGGGCCTTGATTTTCGCCAGCGCGCTTGCCGTCCCCCTGTCGGCAGCCGCGTTTACGGGAGGCGACCTCAACAAGCTTTGCACGAAGACCGATGTGGCTTCGCGCAGTGCGTGCGCCGCCTATATCGAAGGCGCCGCCGACGGCATCTTCAACACGATCGACGCAATCGGCGGCACGACCGGGCCGCGCGTCGGCCAGTACTTCTGCCTTCCGCCGGACGCACGCTCGGCGCAACTCACCGACGCGGTGCGCAAGTACATCGCGGACAACCCGATCGTTGCGGGCTATAACGCCAGCACGGCGATCTCATTGGGGCTCGGTAAGGCATTTCCTTGCAAGAGCGGCAACTGAGGGTGTCGTTCCTGCGAATCTGATGTGAATCGCGGCTGATGCCTGCGCCACGTGCCCGAATCGGGCACGTCACACGGATTGGCTGGCGCATGTATGGAAATGCGCTTGCGTGCCGGCTCAAAGCCGGCCGTTCGCCTTCGGACGCTACTGCTCCAGGCAGCTTTTCCCCAATCCACAACGCACAACACGTCCGCCCCACGCGAAAATGACTGCAACCGACCGGGCGCCGAAGCAGTCGAACTGTCGATTGAACTCATCAAACTGACACGGCGTCGCCTGCTTTACCCGCTTCGGGTCCTCAAAATGCTATAGCGTCCGGAATGTCACAACCGGCGCCACGAGCAGATGCCGCAAGCGCGTGACACGTGACCCCCGTGCCGTACGAACCAGGGAGGACTACCAACATGGGCCGACTGATCGTCGTGTCGAATCGTGTCGCAACGCCGACGGAAACCAAAGGGTCCGCGGGCGGACTCGCGGTCGGTGTATTCGGCGCGTTGAAAGATGCGGGAGGCGTGTGGTTCGGCTGGAGCGGCGACGTGGTGAGCGAGACGGTCGCCAATGCCGGGCCGACGCTGGAGCAGGACGGCGCGGTGACCTTCGCGACCGTCGGCCTTACGCGCAAGGATTACGACCAGTACTACCGCGGCTTCTCGAACGCCACACTATGGCCGGTGTTCCACTACCGCAACGATCTCGCGCGCTACGAGCGCGAAGAATACGCGGGCTACCGGCGCGTCAACGCATGGCTTGCGCACAAGCTGATCAAGCTGCTCGAACCCGACGACGTGATTTGGATCCACGACTACCATCTGATCCCGTTCGCCGAAGCGCTGCGTTCCGAAGGCATCACGAACCGCATCGGTTTTTTCCTGCACATTCCGTTTCCCGCGCCGCAGATCCTGCTCAACATTCCGCCGCACGAAGAGTTGGTGAAATCGCTGTCCTGCTATGACCTGCTAGGCTTTCAGACTGTCACCGACGAACTCGCCTTCCATGACTACGTGACACGCCACGCGCGCGGCACCGTGAGCGAGGGCAACCACGTCGAGGCCTTCGGCCGCAAGCTGCGCACGGGCGTCTATCGGATCGGCGTGTTCCCCGACGAAATCGCCGAACAGGCCAAACGCTACGAAAGCCGCCAGCACGTACTCGAACTGAAGCAGAGTCTGGAGGGCCGCAAGCTGATCATGAGCGTCGACCGGCTCGATTATTCGAAGGGGCTCGTCGAGCGTTTCCGTGCCTTCGAGCAATTGCTGGAGCGCTCGCCGGAATGGCGCGGCAACGTCACGCTGGTGCAGATCGCGCCGCCCACCCGCTCGGACGTCGCTACCTATCAGAAGATCCGCCAGGATCTCGAATACGAAGCGGGGCGCATCAACGGCCGTTATTCGGGCCTCGATTACACACCGATCCGCTATCTGAATCAGCAGTACGACCGCTGGAAGCTGATGTCGCTGTTTCGCGAGTCGCAGATCGGCTTTGTCACGCCCTTGCATGACGGTATGAACCTGGTGGCGAAGGAGTATGTCGCCGCGCAAAATCCCGACGATCCCGGCGTGCTAGTGTTGTCGATCTTCGCCGGCGCGGCGGCCGAGTTGAGCGGCGCGCTGCTGGTCAATCCACACGATGCGATCGGCATGTGCGAAGCCTTGCAGCGCGCGCTGCAAATGCCGCTCGACGCACGCCAGCGGCGTCACGAGATCAACATGGCGGCGCTGCGCAAGAACGATCTCGGTGTGTGGCGCGATACCTTCCTGAACGATTTGCGCAGCGTGCCTATGCAGAAACCAGGCAAAGGCGGCGGACATAACTAATGATATTGATGCGTTTGAACGAAGTTGTTTTACCGAAGGTCCGACGGCGCCTGCCGGCCCGAAAGGCGGCCGCATGCTGAGAACCCTGGCAATCGCGGGGTACCGGTCGCTACGCGAGTTGATCGTGCCGCTCGGGCAGTTGAATGTGATCACGGGCGCGAATGGCAGCGGGAAATCGAGTGTGTATCGCTCGCTGCGCCTGCTGGCCGAAACTGCGCGCGGCGGCGTGATTACGTCGCTGGCGCGTGAGGGTGGCTTGCAGTCCACGTTGTGGGCCGGGCCCGAACGCTTCTCGCGTGCAGTGCTGGCCGGCGAGTTGCCGGTGGAGGGCACGCGCCGCAAAGATCCGGTGAGCTTGCGGCTCGGCTTTTCCGGCGACGAGTTCGGTTACGCGATCGATCTGGGCTTGCCGCCACTCGATAAGGCGACCTGGTTTCCACTCGACCCCACGATCAAACGCGAGTGCATCTGGAGCGGTCCGGTGCTGCGTCCGTCGGCCTTGCTGGTCGACCGGCAAGGCGCGGCGCTGCGCACGCGTGACGAGCAGGGCGACTGGCAAACCATCCCTCAGCCTGTCGCCAGTTTCGACAGCATGATGACGGAGTTCTCCGACCCGCGGACCGCCCCCGAAATGATCACCGTGCGCGAGCAGATCCGCTCGTGGCGCTTTTACGACCACTTCCGCACCGACGCCGAAGCGGCCGCGCGTCTGCCGCAGATCGGCACGCACACGCCGGTGCTGTCTGACGACGGTGCGGACCTTGCCGCGGCCTTGCAAACGATCCGCGAGATCGGCGACCCCGTGGCGCTCGACGCCGCCATCGACGACGCTTTTCCCGGCTCACGCCTCGATGTCACCACGCAGGACGGCCGCTTCGAAGTGTCGATGCAGCAGCATGGCTTGCTGCGTCCGCTCAAGGGCGCGGAACTCTCGGACGGCACCTTGCGCTATCTGCTGTTGGTGGCCGCACTGCTCACGCCGCGTCCGCCCGCGCTGCTGGTGCTGAACGAACCGGAGACGAGCTTGCATCCGGACCTGCTGCCGGCATTGGCACGCCTGATCGCGCGGGCTTCCGTGCATTCCCAGGTGCTGGTTGTGTCGCACGCGGCGCGGCTGATTGCGGCGCTCGAGCGGGAGGACGGCAGTCAGTCGATCGTCCTTGAGAAGCACTTTGGCGCGACGCGCATCGCCGATGCGGACGATCGCGATCTGCCGGCCTGGAAATGGCCGGCGCGTTAACCGGCGCGCAGTGGATAATAGGCGCGTCGTGGGATGTAAGCTGAATGTAACAGCACACAGGAATTGCAAAGCCAAGGGCTTTTTGTGACACCCTGATGAATAATGCTTTGATACGGATGGTGCAGGCGAACACCTGGCGTTCGCCGCATTGATGGAGAAGTTGGAGAAGTGGTGGAGAAGGACGGTGCTGAGCTGTTTGGCGCCGCTGACGTGCACCGCCATCAGCGCAAGCCGTCAGTTCACGGAGACAAATATGAAGATTGCGCAGATCGCCCCCCTGACCGAATCGGTGCCGCCAAAGCTCTACGGCGGCACGGAACGTGTCGTGTCCTACATCACCGAGGCGCTCGTCGAGCTCGGCCATGACGTGACGCTGTTCGCGAGCGGTGATTCCGTCACGAGCGCCAAGCTCGAAGCCGTATGGCCGCGCGCGCTGCGGCTGGATCCAGGGATCCGCGATCGCATCGCGCCCCACATGCTGTTGATGGAACTGGTGCGCCGCCAGGCCGAAAACTTCGACGTGCTGCATTTTCACCTCGATTACTACTCGTTTTCGGTCTTCAAGCGCCAGGAGACGCCCTTCGTTACAACCATGCATGGGCGCCTCGACCTGCCCGAGCAGCAACCGGTATTCGACACCTTCAACACCGCGCCGGTGATCTCGATTTCGAACGCGCAGCGCCATCCGTTGCCGCAGGCCAAGTGGCTTACCACCGTCTATCACGGCTTGCCGGAGCAGCTCTACACGCCGCAACCGGTCGAGCAGAAGTACCTCGCGTTCCTCGGCCGCATCTCGCCGGAAAAACGGGTCGATACCGCGATCCGGATTGCCGGGCGCTGCGGAATGCCCATCCGGATCGCCGCGAAAGTGGATGCCGCCGACCGCGAATATTTCGAGCGCGAAATCCGGCCGTTGCTGGACTTGCCGCATGTCGAGTTCATCGGCGAAATTGCGGATGATCAGAAGGCCGAATTTCTATCGGGCGCCCATGCGCTGCTCTTCCCGATCGACTGGCCAGAGCCGTTCGGTCTGGTGATGATCGAGTCCATGGCGTGCGGCACGCCGGTGATCGCGTTTAACCGCGGCTCGGTGCCGGAAGTGCTGGACGACGGGGTGACAGGCTTTATCGTCGAGGATGAGATCGGCGCGGTGGCGGCCGTCAATCGCCTGCATAAGATGCCGCGGGCGGGTGTGCGGCAACGTTTTGAAGAGCGCTTTACGTCACACCGCATGGCGCAACAGTATGTGGACGCGTATCAGTCGGTGATTCGCGCACAGAAGCGTTCGCGCTTCAAGGTGATCGATACGTCGGGGAGCTGAGCGGCGTGACTCGCGTGGCGTGCGTGGCTTATGCGATTCGCGCTGCGCAATGAAAAAGAACGGCGACGTGCAATGCGCATCGCCGTTTTTTATTGCCGCTGCATAACAATACGGGACCTGAGCCCCGGGATCCGGCGGGCGCCTAGATCTTCAGGCGCGAGACCTTCGTGCCCTGCAGCGAGACGTCAGCCATCAGGCCGGCGTTAGTCAGGATGAACACTTCGACCGGGGCGGTTGCCGTGGTCGTGTCGATTGCGCCGTTGGCGCCCATCTTCACCAGCGCGACGGAGGCGTCGCCGCCTGCTGACCAGCCGTCGGCTTTGCGGAATGAGTCGAGCGCGTCCTGGGTCATGAACAGGAAGATGATAGCCTTCGACTGCGCACCCGCTTGCAGGCCGAACGAACCGGAAATCGTGCTGTAGTAACCCACCGAGCTGCCGCCCACACGCAGCGCACCCTCGCCGTACTGGCCACCAACGATGAAGCCCACTTGCAGCACCGACGGGAACACCAGCACGCCGCGCGCCTTGGAGACGAGTTCACGCGAACCCTTCACGGTGGTGAACAGGCGCGACATGGTGCCGTCGACGCTGGCGTCGATCGACTGGCGTTTGGATGCATCAGTGGAGGGCGTGTTCGGGGTGCTGCCGTTGGTTGTACAACCGGCGAGTGCAAGGCCTCCGAAAGCGAGCGCAGCGGTAGTCTTCAGCATGAAGTTTCGTCTTTGCATCGTTTTTCTCCATCATGGTTCCTGGGTACAACCTCATATGGTCTTGCCGGGTTGTTGTTGAGTTATATCACAGGCAAGCGGGGAAAGCGTAGTTCGTCGCCAGGCGAAAAGCCTTGTGGGGCGGGGGTTTGAGCCCTGCCGTAAGGCATCTTGATGTAACTTTGACCGACCTCAAAAGACAGTTGCGAGAGGCTCGGACAGCGCGTTCGAATGGGCTTCCGGGCATCGCGCCAAGCCGGGAGCGGCGCACCGGCCGCTAGACGTAGGCCGCACCAAGCGTCTGTTTTACCGATTTTGCGCGCTCACAGTTGGCGTCAAAATCCATGTTGAAATCAAACTGAAAGTGTTGTCGCGACGCCACCTGCGTGTCCGTCGTGCCTCGTGCACGTGCCTCATGCCCTTGCATCCTCACCCGTGGTTCGCCGGACTTTTGACGGGCGGGGGGCGGCGCAGCGCGCGGCGAACCATCCCGATCAGCAGGCCGATGAGGAACAGCGTGACAGCTGGCACGATCCAGTAGCCGACGAACGCATGCCAGAGGTAAGCCATGAGGGTAGAGCGACGTACGCTGTATTCATTGCGGGCGTCTTGCTGGCGCGGCGCATTGGCGGCCAGTACCTCGGCCGGGCAGCCGGCGGCTTGCGCCTCGTCGGGCTTGCCATGGCAGTGCGCGGGCGCGCCGGCCGCGCGTTGTGCATCGGTGAAGTTCCAGGTGGTCAGCGCGCGATCGAGGTCGACGGCGTTGTACGCCATTTCCTCCCGGATCTCGCTGACCGCGACGATCGCCACGGGCACGGCCCAGAAAATGATGACGACCAGCCACCGCCTCAACCAGCGGTTTTTATGTTTCGTTACCATCCTTGCCTCCGATCGATGCTCTTCAGCACCAACGACAAGATGGCGGCCCGTCTAATGTTGTATATGGGGGTGGGCCGTCTCCGCAGCCATCATAGAAGAAAAACGACGCGTTCGCGCGAACGGACAGCGACGGAGTAGGTGACGCGAGGGCGCGTGCCGGGGAGAGACGTTACGAAGGAGCGTAGGGTAAGGACAGAAGCAGGCGCTAAGGCAGACACTAGGGCAGATACAACGGCGGGCACGAATGAAACGCAGCAGCCGCGCCGGAAAACGGCGCGACCCTGTTCGAGCAGCATGCGCTTACACGCGCGGCATACGGGCCGCGCCGCTTGCCTCGCGTTTAATTAGCCGGGGCGGACGACAGGCAGGTCTTCATGAAGGCCTTGCGGTCATCACCCTTTTTGCCGGTGGCTTGCGCGTTGCATGCCTTCATCTTGTCCTGCTGGCTCATCGGCGCCGCGGCGGCCGGCTTGGCGGACAGGCAGGTCTTCATGAAGGCTTTGCGGTCGTCGCCTTTCTTGTCGCCGGCCTGCTTGTTACAGTCGGCCATTTTCGTTTGCTGGCTGTTCTGTGCGAACACCGGCGAGACGAGGACAGCACCCAGCACCAGCGTAGCGATAGCGGATTGGACTTTCATGGGACACTCCATCGGTGGTGAAAACGTTTTTGGTCGTTCATGCGCGGGCGTCTATGGCGTCCAGGACCCCTCGGCACGTCCATTATGGCAAATGCTGTCTGCCAGAACGGATAAAAGAGCACTCCGGTTGACAGGCGCTCACGCAGGTTTTCCCCTATACGTCAGCGACGACGGTGCTCCAGGGTCTGAAACGGCGAGTCCGCAATGGCGTCAAAAATATGTTATGCAATCCAGATCAATTTGCGAGAGTCAGGCAAATGAATTAGCTTGCCGCCATTCGATAAAGTCTGATCCTGCATTAAAGATTCGATGCGTATTGCTGCAAGTGAAAATGAATAGAAAATCGGCAGAAAATGCCGTTGACGAGCAGCGGGGTAATCTTGACTTGAACTCCTGCGCCACGGTGCCGCCCCGGCATCTGCGCCGCGCAGGTCAAAGGAGGCACGCGATGCACTATCTATTGATCTATGACCTCGTACCGGACTACCTAGAGCGGCGTGGCGCATATCGCGACGCCCATCTGAAGCTTGCCTGGGCGGCGGTGGAGCGCGGTGAATTACATCTGGCCGGCGCGCTGACCGACCCGGTCGACACCGCCGCGCTGCTTTTCAACGGCGACTCTCCCGCGGCCGCCGAAGCCTTTGCCAGAGCCGATCCGTACGTACTCGCGGGACTGGTGACGCACTGGCGAGTGCGCCAATGGATGACGGTGGTGGGTGAGGGCGCCGCGAATCCCGTGCGCTAGAGGCAAGCCCGGGAGTGGTGCCTACTGTACGGTGTCGAAAGGAATGCGAATAGCATGCGCAGAGGCGGCGGTTCGCTTCCTCGACGATGGCGCTTCGATGTCGGTCAGGTACTATCCATCTGGTGCGCCCACATCCCCCAGGCTGCGCAAAAACAGCTTCAAAGCGCATCGAAATGCATGATGAATCAAGTGCGGATTTCGTAAAGTCAATTCGCCGCTTTTTTCATGCCGTTGTGCTATGCAATAGTGGATTTCGAAGCCTGTACTGACGGCTGCTCTGTTACAGCAATGCGTGAAGCGATGCGGCCAAAAGAAGAAGATTGTTTCCATCCGTAACACTTGTCTCAACGATATTCACGCAAACCCTGGGGATGGTATGCTTCGTGCACAAATTCTCCCATGCACGAGTGAGACCACGTTTTGTGCTTCGCAATAGGGACAAACCGCACTAAGCCAGTGCGATATTGACCCGCCAACAGAACGTACAAAACATATTTGTGCAACCGAGGGCTGCACACGGATCGTGAACGCTGAATCCGTGGCCGCCCAAAGCCGCGGCCGGGCCAGGCTGCGTGGAGAAAACCCAATGTTTTTCGATGAGCTAAGCAATGACGAATGGGCGCTGCTGGCAGCGCTTGTCTCTGATGAGCCGGCCGTCCGTCTGAACCGGCGCGGCCGGCCCCGCGCCGAACCGCGCATCGTGGCGAATGCCGTCCTGTGGATTCTGACAACTGGCGAACCCTGGTCGAAGCTGCCGGGGCGCTATCCGTCGGGCCCCACCTGCCGGCGCCGTTTCGAAGAGTGGCAGTTGAACGGCACCCTGCTCGAGATGGTTCGACTGTTGTCGCAGACCGGGCGTACCTTCGCCTACATCCCGCAACCGGTGCCGCCGGCCGCGGCCAAGCCGGCCGCGCCGGTCGCCGAGACCGTCAGCGCGCGCGACGAAGGTCTGCGTGGCGTGTCGTGGAAAAGTCCTGAGTCATGGCAGGCGCCCGGCGTATCGAGCAGTCTGAGCCAATGGCGCTCGGCCGATCCGATCGCCGATATCACACGCCAGTTGTCGGGGCTGACGAACGTGCCGCCGGTGTCTCGTGCACCTTCGCCGCCGCCGGTGTCCTCGCCACTGGTGGCACGGCCCGCCATGCGCGCCGATCAGCAGGGTTTCGACGAAGCGCGGGCGGTTGATGCTGCCATGCACGGTTTGGACTCGGCCATTACGTCGGCACGCCGCGCGCAGCAGCTTGAAGATCAGCGCAGATCGCTGTCAATGAGCCTCGCGCCGCGTGGCACGCAAGTCGCCGGTCAGCAGGGTTATGTGATTTACGTCGCCGCGGAGCAGGTGCCCAACGCCATGTATCGCGCGTGGGCGGAGATCATGAAGGACGGCAGACGCGTCGAGCGTTCCGGCCTCGTCGGTCCGCGCTTTGCAGAGGCTGAGGCGGCGGAGCAGTACGCGCTTGAATGGGCGCGGCAGTGGATCGAGCGTGAATGCCGCACGCAGGCTGTAGCAGACGCTGCGCCGGCTGCCAACCCGGCGGCGGGAGCGGCGCGTCCGTTACCGGCCATGCGTCATGTGCCGGAACCCGTCTCGGCGAATCACGGCGGCCCTTTGCACGGTCCGCTCAACGCGTTCCGCGGACCGCTGCGCCGTTATCCCAGCGAACCGGCTGCACCCGCAACGGAAAGCAGTAGCGCATCAGATCGTTTTCCGTCGTTTCCGGAACTCATCTCCCACGCGGGGTGAGGACGCCGGCACAGACCGGTGACCGTAGCAGCACCCCGCGGCAGTCAGGAGCAACCGCCGCAGGTTCCCGCTTCATCCGTTGTGAATCATTGACGTCCGTACGTATCGTCGAAGCGCACGATATCGTCTTCGCCGAGATACGAACCCGATTGCACCTCGATCATTTCGAGCGGCATCTTGCCTGGATTCTCGAGACGATGGGTGACGCCCAGCGGAATATAGGCGGATTCGTTTTCGGAGACGATGAAGCGCTCTTCACCTCGCGTGACGAGCGCGGTGCCGCGCACGACGATCCAGTGTTCCGCCCGGTGATGATGCATTTGCAGCGAGAGCCGCGCGCCCGGCTTCACGACAATGCGTTTCACCTGGAAGCGCTCGCCGGTGTCGACGGAATCGTAGTTGCCCCACGGGCGATGCACCTTGCGATGGTTGGCCGCTTCCAGGCCGCCATCGGTGCGAATCCGTCCGACAATCTTCTTGACATCCTGCACGCGTGATTTGTCCGCGACCAGAATCGCGTCGGCCGTTTCGACCACCACGAGATCATGGGTGCCGACACAGGCAATCAGGCGTCCTTCCGAATGTGCGAAGGTCGAATCGGCGCCTTCGAACATCACGTGACCGCGGCCCACGTTCTGATCGGCGTCTTTCTCCGAGATGTCCCAGATTGCATCCCACGAGCCCACGTCCGACCAGCCTGCTCGCAGCGGCACAACCACGCCGGACGCAGCGCTCTGATCGTTGCCCAGTTGTTCCATCACCGCGTAGTCGATCGAATTGGACGGCGAGGCGCTGAACGCGTCGCGTTGCAGACGGAAGAAATCGCCGTCCGCCTTGCCGCCCGCGAACGCCGTTGCACAGGCTTCGTAGATCGCCGGCTGGAAGTGGCGGATCGCCTTGAGCCAGGTCGATGCGCGCACGATGAAAATGCCGCTGTTCCACCAGTATTCCTGCGACTCGATATAGCGCTGCGCCAATTCCAGATGCGGTTTCTCGACGAAACGGTCCAGTGTGTGCGCGCCGATCTTGCCGCTTGCATCGGCATGCGTTGCGCAGGCGTCGTTAGGCATGCCAAGCGCTGCGCCGATACGAATGTAGCCATAGCCGGTTTCCGCGCGTGTCGGCACGATGCCCATCGTCACGATATGGCCGGCCGCCGCATGCTGTACGCCCGCGGCTACCGCCGCATGAAAGCCGTCGATGTCGGTCACCGCGTGATCGGCGGGCATCACGACCATGATGCCGTCCTGGTCCTGCGCGGCGATTGAAAGGGCGGCCACCGTCAGCGCCGGCGCGGTATCGCGTCCAACGGGCTCAAGAATCAGCCGGCTCGGTTTGCCGCTCGTGCGCAATTGCTCGGCCGTGGTGAAACGGTGCTCCTCATTGGCCACCACAACGAGTTGCTCGGAGAGGAGATGACCGGCTTCGAGCCCGTCGAGACGGCGCGTCGTGGATTGCAATAGCGAATCTTCGCCTAGCAAGCCAATCAACTGTTTCGGGTACTGCTCGCGCGACATGGGCCACAACCGTGTGCCGGAACCGCCGGCCAGAATCACGGGATGTACCTTGAGCTTGACGTTAAGGGGCATAGCTTGTGTGGACCGGGTGTCGGCGGGCGTGGCCGTAACCGGAGCTGTCATGATTGACTCCTCGAGGCTGGGTGAGTGCGTCGAGTTTTATCACGAAGTAAAGAATCAATAAAAGCGCGTTAAATAGAAACTATATAAAACATCGAATAAAGTTGGTCCCTTCGTGAAGGAAAAATGTCTGGATAATTTTTTTAAAAATAAAAATTAAGCGAAAAAAATGGCGGTGGATTTTTTTGTCTACCGAAATATGCAAATTACAAATCACGAAGGTTGCGTAAGTTTCGTAGGAAAACAAGAAGATCGGCGCGCTTCCGCATCTAGAAAGGCGAAAAATGCGAATCTCAAACGCGAATTCGGTAACAATTGCCGTACAAAAATCGGAAAAAACAACGGAAATTTGACCGATACAATTTGAGATATTTTGCTGTCTTGCAGTCCGAATTTTAATATCGCTTTATCTATACCTGTACAAGGGTATTCACTCATTCAGGCACCCGCTTTCCGAATCGGCCGGCAGGCAATTTTTAGTCAGGAAAGCAGCAGGGCAATTCGCACCGCTTCAATCAGTTTCGCGTCGCGCATTTATCTGTCCGGCGCGGATACCGGCGTTGCGTTGCCTCGCCGGGGACCGGATGAGTGTGACGCGAATTCATCTAACCAACGGACGGCACTTGACTGACGAACTGAGGGGCAGCGCATGCTGAGCGTTCTATCGAGAATCATCGACATCGCCATGGTCGCGTTCGGCGCCGCCATCGCGACGGCCGTGCACAGCGGAAAACTGGTGTGGCTGGACGACGTCCAAAGCGTGTCGCTCGCGTTCGATTGTCTGCTGGTGGTGGTGTTCTTTCCGGCGCTTGGAATCTATCAGTCGTGGCGCGGCAAGCCGCTTTACGACCTGCTGTGCCGCGTCGCGGGCGGCTGGCTGATCGTGGAAGTCACCGGCGTGCTGATCAGCTTCAGCCTGCACCGCTCGGACAGCCTGTCGCGGCTGTGGCTCGTCTACTGGGCGCTCGCCACGATCGTGCTGCTGATCGTCACCAAGGTGATCGTCTATTCGATCCTGCGCGGCTTGCGCCGCGAAGGCTTCAATCAGCGGGCGGTGGCGATCGTCGGCGGCGCGCCGTATGGACGTTTTCTGATTGCCCAGATGCGCAGCCGCCCGGAAGCAGGCTTCAGTCCCGTCGTGGTGTTCGACGAGGACGGCACGATCAATCCTTATGAAGACCCCGATGCCAGCGACTCGATCGAAGGCGTGCCGGTCGAGCGCGATTACGCGCGGATGCTGCAACTGGTGCGTCAACGCGCGATTCGCGAGTTGTGGCTCGCGCTGCCGATCTCGAAGGAGAAGGCGATCCACCGCTTCGTGATGGACCTGAAGAACGACTTCGTGAACATCCGCTTCATTCCGGACGTGCGCAGCCTGACGCTCTTCAATCAGCCGATGGTCGATCTGCTCGGCGTACCCGCGATCAATCTGGCCGCCTCGCCGATTACCGATCTGCGGGTGCTGCCCAAACGCATTTTCGATCGTCTGTTCGCGCTGGCGGCATTGACCGCACTGGCTCCGGTGATGCTGGTGATCGCGGTGATGGTGAAGCTGAGCTCGCCAGGCCCGGTGTTCTTCCGCCAGAAGCGCAAGGGCATCGACGGCCACCAGTTCGAGATCTACAAGTTTCGCTCGATGAGGGTGCATCACGAAGAGGCCGGCAAGATCACTCAGGCCACGCGGCGCGATCCGCGCATCACGGCGGTCGGCGCGTTCCTGCGGCGCACCAGCCTCGACGAACTGCCGCAATTCATCAACGTGCTGCGCGGCGAGATGTCGGTGGTCGGCCCGCGCCCGCACGCGCTCGAACACGACGACATCTACAAGGATCTGGTGAAGGGCTATATGCACCGTTACCGGATCAAGCCGGGCATCACCGGATGGGCGCAGATCAACGGCTATCGCGGCGAAACCGATCGCATCGAAAAGATGATGGGCCGCGTCAAGCTCGATCTGTACTACATGCAGCACTGGACCTTCTGGCTCGACATCAAGATCGTCGTGCTGACGTTGTGGAAGGGCTTTGTGGGCAGCAACGCTTACTGACCGCCGGATTAACCGTTCGACCGCTTATCGGGCCCCATCCGCGCGATGCATCGCGCAACGGCCCTCCTGAATCAACTCCCTTTTCCGAGGTGCAACACATGAACCTGACGATCATCGGTAGTGGCTACGTAGGCCTCGTGACGGGCGCCTGTCTGGCTGACATCGGCCATGACGTGTTCTGTCTCGACGTCGATCAGCGCAAGATCGACGTGCTCAATAACGGCGGCGTGCCGATCCATGAACCGGGTCTGCAGGAAATCATCGCGCGCAATCGCAAAGCCGGCCGCCTGAGGTTTTCGACCGACATCGAAGCCGCGGTCGCGCACGGCGACATCCAGTTCATCGCGGTGGGCACGCCCTCCGACGAAGACGGCTCCGCCGATCTGCAATATGTGCTTGCCGCCGCGCGCAACATCGGCCGCCATATGACGGGTTTCAAGGTGATCGTCGACAAATCGACGGTGCCGGTCGGCACGGCTTCGCGCGTGCGCGAAGTGATCGCGGGGGAGCTGGCCGCGCGTAACGCCGGCCACATGTTCTCCGTGGTGTCGAATCCGGAGTTCCTGAAAGAAGGTGCGGCGGTGGAAGACTTCACGCGACCCGATCGCATCGTGCTCGGCTGCGACGAAGACGTGCCGGGCGAAAAAGCGCGCGAACTGATGAAGCGCCTGTACGCGCCGTTCAACCGCAATCGCGAGCGCACGCTGTACATGGACGTGCGTTCGGCGGAGTTCACCAAGTACGCGGCCAACGCGATGCTCGCCACCCGCATCTCGTACATGAACGAGCTGGCGAATCTGGCCGACCGTGTCGGTGCGGATATCGAAGCGGTGCGCCGCGGTATCGGTTCCGATCCGCGGATCGGCTACGACTTCCTGTATGCCGGTTGCGGCTACGGTGGTTCGTGTTTCCCGAAAGACGTGCAGGCGCTGATCCGCACGGCCGCCGATCACAAGGCCAACCTGCGCATTCTCGAGGCGGTGGAAGCCGTCAACGACACGCAGAAAAAGATCCTCGCGCACAAGATTGTCGAGCGCCTGGGCGAGGACCTGTCGGATCGCACCTTCGGCGTGTGGGGGCTCGCATTCAAGCCGAACACCGACGACATGCGCGAAGCCCCGAGCCGTCCTCTGATCGCCGAACTGCTGCGCCGCGGCGCACGCGTGAAGGCCTACGACCCGGTCGCGATCGACGAATCGAAGCGCGTGTTCGCACTCGATCTGAAAGACGTGCCGCAACAGCACGCGCGCCTGTCGTTCGTGAACGAGGAGATGGAAGCGGCCGAGGGCGCCGATGCCCTCGTGATCCTCACCGAGTGGAAAGTCTTCAAGAGTCCGGATTTTCATTCGCTCCGCGAGAGTCTCAACACGCCGCTGATTTTCGACGGACGCAATCTGTATGAGCCGGACACGTTGCTCGAACTCGGCATCGAGTATCACGCGATTGGCCGCCAGCACGCGCTGCGCAATGCGCCTGCGCGAGCCGGCACGAACGGTTTGGCGGCTTCGAGCGCCGCGGTTCACGCGGCCGACCCGGTCGAAGCCGGTCAATAAGCTGAGATCGCGAGGCCGCTGCGCCTCGTCAAGGAGCCCGCTATGTTCGCCAACGTTCTGATCGTCTGCCACGCCAACGTGTGCCGTTCGCCCACGGCCGAAATGCTGTTCAAGTCGCGGCAACGCGCGGCGTCGCGGTCGTCCTCAGCGCCGATCGCGTTTCATTCGGCGGGCCTGCGTGCCGTGAACGGCCACGGCATGGACCCGGTGATGCAGCGCCTGCTCGCGGAGCGGGGTGTCGCCGCCAGTACGCACTACTCGCGGCGCCTCGAGCGCAAGCTCGTGCGCGACGCCGATCTCGTGCTCGTCACCGAGCGCGCGCAGGTGAGCGCGGTCGAAGCGCTCGATCCGGCCTCGCGCGGCAAGGTCTATCCACTCGGCAAATGGGAAGACGACTCCGACGTCGCCGATCCGCACGGCCATGTGGAAGCCGACTATAGGGAGAGTCTCGTGCTCATCGAACATCTGGTCATGGGATGGCTGAAAAAAATATGCTGATGACAAAACTCACCGCACATACATTCGCGAATTTCAAGCCGAGGTTCGCCGCCTCGCTTTTGCTGACGTCCTTTCTGTCGGCCTGCGTTACCGCACCTGGCAACTACCTCGACACGTCCCGTCTGAAAGATGACGGCCAGCACCAGAATCAACCCCAGGAGACCTATCCGGTCCATCTGATCGACGGCCCGCTCGTCGCCGCACAGGCGCAGGCGCAAGCCGCCGCCGCGCAGCAGGCGCTGCCGGTCTCGCGTTTCGCCGATCCGTCGCAGTATGTGTACCGGCTTGCACCACAGGACATTCTCGGCATCACCGTATGGGATCACCCTGAATTGACTACCCCGCAGGGCAGCACGCTGTCCTCGGGCGGCAACACCACGCAAAGCGTCGGGGGCGCCTTGCAGCAGCCGTACACGGCCGCGCTGCCGGGCCAGGCCGATCCGTACGGCCAGACCGTTGCCGCAGACGGCACGATCTTTTTCCCGTTCGTCGGCCGGATCAAGGCCGCGGGCAAAACCGTGGGCGAGTTGCGCGATCAGTTGAGCGCCGGCCTCGTGCGCTACATCCGCAATCCGCAGGTCGACGTGCGCGTGCTGTCGTATCGCGGCCAGAAAGTGCAGGTCACCGGCGACGTGAAGACGCCGGGTCCGCTCGCCATCAGCGACGTGCCGATCACGCTGGTCGACGCGATCACGCGCTCGGGCGGCACGAACAGCGACGCCGACATTCAGCGTGTGCGTCTCACGCGCGACAACAAGCTGTACGTGCTCGACGCGAATCGCATGCTCGATCAGGGCGATACCTCTCAGAACGTGATGCTGCAGAACGGCGACGTGATCAACGTGCCGGATCGCAGCGACAGCCGCATCTTCGTGATGGGCGAGGTGAAGACGCCGATCCAGGTGCCGATGCTCAAGGGCCGCCTGACGATCGCCGACGCGCTGACCCAGGCGGGCGGCATTCTCGATACGGACGCCAACCCGCGCCAGATCTTCGTGATGCGCGGCATGCGCGAGCATCCGACCACGCCGGACGTGTACCGCCTCGATATGACGCAGCCTGACGCGATCATGCTGTCGGCCCAGTTCCAGTTGCAACCGATGGACGTCGTGTATGTGGGCACCGCCGCTTCGACCACGTTCAACCGTGTGTTGCAGCAGGTTCTGCCGACCATCCAGACGCTGTTCTACCTGAAGCAGTTGACGAAGTAAGCCTCTGAACCGTCGACAGGCCCGCGCCGCTCGTCCAGGGCGCGGGACCGGAGCAAACGCCGAAGCAAACGCCGAAGCAAACGCCGAAGCACATGCCAGAAGCACCCGCTGAAGCCCACGCCGAAGCAACCGAAACGGGATCGAATTGTGAGCAATCAAATCTCTCCACATATGGCCGGTCCGATCAAGACCGAAGAAGAGGACGTGGTCCTCGGGCAACTGGTGCAGGTGATCCTGGACGACGTCTGGTGGCTGATCGCGATCGCGGCGGCGATCGTCGCACTGGCCGCCGCGTACTGTTTCCTCGCCAAGCCGATTTACTCGGCTGACGCACACGTGCGGGTCGAGCAGGCCGACAACACCTCGCAGGCGCTCACGCAAACGCAGACGGGCGCGGCGATCACCACCGGCTCGACCTCGTTGCCGACCGACGCCGAGATCGAAATCATCAAGAGCCGTGGCGTGGTCGGCCCGGTGGTTCAGCAGTTGAAGCTGAACTTCAGCGTCGCGCCGAAGACGATTCCGCTGCTCGGCAGCATCGCCGCGCGGCTGGCAACGCCGGGGCAGCCGGCGCGGCCGTGGCTGGGCCTGTCTTCCTATGCGTGGGGCGGCGAGGAGGCCGAGGTCGATTCGATCGACGTGGTGCCCGCGTTGGAAGGCGCGAAGCTGACAATGAAAGTACAGGACGACCAGCACTACGAACTGTACGCACAGAACGGTTCGCTGCTGCTGCGCGGCCAGGTCGGCCGGCAGGAGCAGGGTGGCGGCGTGACGATCCTGGTCAGCAAACTGGTGGCCCGTCCTGGTGAAGAATTCGTCGTGACGCGCTTTAACGACCTCGACGCGATCACCGCGTTCCAGTCGGCGATCTCCGTGCAGGAACAGGGCAAGCAGACCGGCGTGATCCAGATCTCGCTGGAAGACAAGAGCCCCGAACATGCGGCGCTGGTGGCCAACGCGCTTGCGCATTCGTACGTCCGTCAGCATGTGTCGAACAAGCAGGTCGACGCGAGCAAGATGCTCGACTTCCTGAAGAGCGAAGAGCCGCGCCTGAAGGCGGATCTCGAACGCGCCGAAGCCGCGCTGACCGCGTATCAGCGTCAATCGGGCTCGATCAATGCAAGCGACGAAGCAAAGGTCTACCTCGAAGGCAGCGTGCAGTACGAGCAGCAGATCGCCGGTTTGCGCCTGCAGATGGCGCAACTGAGCCAGCGCTATGGGGACGACCATCCGCTGCTCGTGGCCGCGCGCCAGCAGATGGCCGAGCTCGAAGCGCAGCGTACCAAATACGCTGACCGTTTCCGCGATCTGCCGTCGACCGAAGTGAAGGCCGTGCAGTTGCAACGGGATGCGAAGGTGGCGGAAGACATCTACGTGCTGCTGCTCAACCGCGTGCAGGAGCTGTCGGTGCAGAAAGCCGGTACCGGCGGCAACGTGCATATCGTCGACGAAGCGATGCGCCCGGGTGCGCCGGTCAAACCGAAGAAGATGCTGATCCTGTCCGCGGCGGTGATTCTCGGACTGATCTGCGGCACCGGTTTCGTGTTCCTGCGCCGCAATATGTTCAAGGGGATCGACGACCCTGACCATATCGAACGCACTTTCCATCTTCCGGTATACGGCCTCGTGCCCTTGAGCGCCGAACAGGCATTGCTCGAAACGGCCTTCCAGCGTGGCGGCGAACGTCTGCGCTCGGTGCTGGCGAATGCGCGGCCGAAGGACGTCACGATCGAAAGTCTGCGCAGTTTGCGCACCGCCATGCAGTTCACGGTGATGGACGCCAAAAACCGCATCGTCATGCTGACCGGTCCCATGGCCGGTGTCGGCAAGAGCTTCCTGACGGTCAACCTGGCGGTGCTGCTGGCGAGCTCGGGCAAGCGCGTGCTGATGATCGACGGCGATATGCGCCGCGGTGTGCTCGAGCGTTACGTGGGCGGGGCGCAGGACAACGGTTTGTCGGAACTGCTGAGCGGGCAGATCTCGCTCGAGGAAGCGATCCGCGCCTCGAACGTCGAAGGCTTGAGCTTCATCTCGTGCGGCCGCCGTCCGCCGAATCCCTCGGAATTGCTGATGTCGCCGCGCCTTCCGCAATACCTGGACGGCCTCGCCAAGCGCTACGACGTAATCCTGATCGATACGCCTCCGGTGCTGGCCGTGACCGATGCGTCGATTATCGGCGCGTATGCCGGCTCGACTTTCTTTGTGATGCGCTCGGGCGTTCATAACGAAAGCGAGATTTCGGAATCGCTCAAGCGGTTGCGCGCGGCCGGTGTGCACGTGCAGGGCGGCATCTTCAACGGCATGCCGGCCCGCTCGCGCGGCGGTTATGCGCGTGGTTATGCAGCAGTGCAGGAATACCTGAGCGCTTAAGGCCGCTGTGCCGATTCCCGCGCCAACACGATACAAGAGGACATCACCATGAAAGTGACGGTTCTGGTTCCGACATACCGCCGCCCGGCCGATCTGGCGCGCTGCCTCGCGGCGCTGCAACGGCAATCGCGCGCGCCGGACGAAGTGGTGGTGGTCGCGCGCGCCGACGACGAAGCGACCCACGCCTGCCTGCGCGATCCCGCCGTGCCGGGCAAGTTGCCGCTATCCGTCGCGCTGGTCGAAGTGCCAGGCCAGGTCGCGGCCCTCAACCGCGGACTGGATGCCGCCAACGGCGACGTGATCGCGATTACCGACGACGACGCCGCGCCGCACCAGGACTGGGTCGAACGGATTGCCGCGGCCTTCGAGAGCGACGCGCGCCTGGGGGCGCTCGGCGGTCGCGACTGGGTGCATGAAAAGGGCCGCGTGCTGGACGGCGAGCGGCCGCTGGTCGGAAAGGTCACGGCGCACGGCAAGATTATCGGCAACCATCACCTGGGCGTGGGCGGCGCACGCGAAGTCGACATCCTGAAGGGCGCCAACATGAGCTACCGGCGCGAGGCGGTGCGCACGATCCGTTTCGATCAGCGCCTGCGCGGCGCGGGCGCCCAGGTTCATAACGACATGGCCTTCAGTCTGAGCGTGAAGAATGCCGGCTGGAAGCTGATGTACGACCCACGCGTGGCCGTCGACCATTTCCCCGCCGAACGTTTCGACGACGACCGGCGCGACGCGCAAACCATGGCGGCATTACGCAATGCCGCCTTCAATTTCCACCTGATCCTGCGCGACCAGTTGCCGCCGCTGCGCCGCGAAACCGCGTGGTGGTGGTGGACGCTGGTCGGCACGCGCGTCTATCCGGGCCTCACGCATGCCGCGCTCGCGCTGGTTTCGAAACAGGCGAGCCTGCGGCTGTCGCGCTGGCGCGCGGTGCGTACCGGCGCGCATGAGGCGCGCCGCGCGCTGTCGCGGACCGCGTGAGCCACGCATGACACGCATGACACGCATGACCGGAATGACACGCATCCTCCCAACGTCCTGCACGTTCGTGCATCGGTCCCGGCGCGGCCTGTTCGCGCCTGCCGATGCTCCTTTCCACCGGCAGAGCGGAGTGTCTGCATGAGTACGAAAGTTCACGTTCACCTGTTTTACGGCGCCGACCCGCGCTTTTACCGGCCGGGCGACAACATCGGTTGTCTGTATGGCTATCACCACGCCGAATCCGACGCATTCGCGCTGACCTATTCGCAGGACGCGCGCGAGAGCAAGCCGGTGCGTTTGCTGCGCCGTGCGCTGAAGGCCGCGCTCGGCTTCGATTTCATTCATACGTGGCGCAACCGCGCCGAGATGCTGCGCTCAGACGTGATCTGGACGCATACCGAGCAGGAATGGCTGTCCGCCGCGCTGATGCTGCTGCTGAGCGGCCGCAAGGCGGGCGCTGAGGCCTCGCCGCTGCTGTTGGCGCAAAGCGTGTGGCTGCTCGATAAGTGGCCTTCCTATGGGATTTTGCGCAGCTGGCTGTATCGCAAGCTGATAGGCCGCGCCGATCAGTTGACCACGCTCGCCAGCGAAAACGCCGAGCTGTGCCAGCGCTACTTCGAGCGCGACGCGAAAACGCTTTTTTACGGCCTGAATACGCAGGATTTTCCCGTCAGGATACCGACCGAATGGACGCCCCATACGCCGATCCGCATCGCCGCGATCGGCAACGATCGCGACCGCGATTGGGACACGCTCATCAAGGCCTTCGGCAACGACGCGCGCTACACGGTGAAGCTTGCCACACGGCGACGGATTCCCGCTTCGCTGCGGGCACCGAACGTCGAAATCGCGCTGTTCTCGGGCATCAGGAAACAGCATGAACTCTACGACTGGGCCGACCTGATCGTCGTGCCGCTGCGGCCGAATTCGCACGCCTCGGGCATTACGGTGATGCTGGAAGCGGCGGCGGTCGGCAAGCCGATGGTGGTCACCAACGTCGGCGCATTGCAGGATTATTTTCCGGCGGGCGAGGCGGCCTATATCCCGCCGTTCAATCCGCCGGCGTTGCGCGAGGCGGTGGACCGGCTCGCCGCTGCGCCGACGGAGGCACTGCGTCAGGCGCAGGCGGCCGCCGCCGGCTTGCTGTCGCGCGATTTGACCACGCAGAACTATGCGATGCAGCACGTGAAAGTCACGCAGGAAATGCTGCGGGCGCGTGCGGTGTCGCGCGGACGCGTCGCGGCAGGCAGCGAGAGGCAGACGCCGCGCCCTTCGCCCGAATCACGCGGAGGCCTCTGAACGATGTCGACAATTACGCGAGCCGGTGACGACAGCGTCGCACGGGCACTGTCCGGCGCTCGCAAGGAGTGGCTGCCGGAGGCCTTGCTGTGGCTGATCACGGCGATGCTGATCGGCGCGCATCAAGGCACGGCGCTCACCTACGGCTTTCCGGTGCTCGCGATCCTGACGGGCCTGTGGCTCTACTTCAAGAGCCCGGCGCGCTACATCGGCTTCATGTGGTGGCTGTGGTTCCTGAGTCCGGAAGTGCGGCGTCTCGCCGACTGGTCCAAAGGCTCGTTCACACCGACCAGCCTGATCCAGGTCGCGCCGCTCGCGGTGACGATGATCAGTGCGTTCTCCTTGCTCCGCTACTACAAGCTGCTGTCGCAACGGCGCGGCCTGCCGGTGCTGCTGATCCTGATGGGGCTTGCCTACGCGTTCATGATCGGCGTGATGTCGAGCGGGCCGCTCGCCGCCACCTATGACCTCGCGAACTGGCTCTATCCGATCCTGATCGGCTTTCACATCATGGCGCACACGCGTCAGTACCCGACGTATCGCGACACCATCGTCAATACTTTTATCTGGGGCATGCTGGTGATGGGCGGCTACGGCCTGATCCAGTTTTTCATCATGCCGCAGTGGGATGCACTGTGGATGCTCGGCTCGCAGATGAACTCGCAAGGCGACGCCGTGCCGATGGGCGTGCGGGTGTTCAGCACGATGAACTCGTCGGGACCGTTCGCGTTCGCGATGATGGGTGCGATGGTCTTCGTGATGGCGGCCACGCACCGGGTGCGCTGGATCGCGGCGGCGCTCGGTTTCTTCTCGTTCGCGTTGAGTCTGGTGCGTTCGACGTGGGGCGGCTGGGTGATCGCGCTGCTGATTCAACTGGTCAAGTCGAACAACAAGGTGCGCGTGCGGATTGTCGCGAGTGCGGTGCTGCTGGCCGGTTTGTGCGTGCCCTTACTGGCGGTCGGCCCGGTCGCGGAGCGCATGCAGGCGCGCCTGAGCACCATCGTCAATCTGAGCGACGACCAGAGCTACGCCGCCCGTAATGAGTTCTACGCGAACTTCGCGAAGACCGCCTTCACCGATGTGTCGGGCGAGGGCATGGGCGCGACCGGCACCTCGACCAAGCTCTCCAACGACGGCGGCCAGCTCGGGCAGTACGGCAATTTCGACAGCGGCGTGATGAATATCCCGTTCGTGCTCGGCTGGCCCGGCACCTTGCTTTACATGTCCGGCATCGTCTGGCTGGTGGTGCGCGCGGTGCTCGCCTCGTTCAAGTTGCGCCACGACAAATTCGTCTCGGCCTGCCTGAGCCTCAGTCTCGCGACCTTCGCGATGCTGGTGTTCACCAATTCGCTGGTCGGCACCGGCGGCCTGCTGCTCTTCATGAGTGTTTTTTCGATCCTTTCTGCGGTGCACTACGAGAAGATGAACCGCAGACGCACGCTATTTCTCCACGGAGGCACTGATTGAGAGTCGCCATTGTCACGCACGTCGTGCGCCATAACGACGGCCAGGGACGCGTCAACCACGAGATTGCGCGCGCCGCCCTCGATGAGAACATCGCGGTCACCCTGGTGGCATCGCACGTCGCGCCGGATCTGCTCGCGCATCCGAACGTACGCTGGGCACCGATCAAAATCGGCCGCTGGTGGCCCACCAATCTGTTGCGCCAGCAGGTGTTCGCGTTCAAGAGCGCGATGTGGCTGCGCGCGCATCGCCGCGAATACGACGTGCTGCACGTGAACGGCTTCATCACGTGGATGCCCGCCGACGTCAACACCTCGCATTTCGTGCACAGCGGCTGGTTCGGCAGCAAGTATTACCCGTTCGGGCTCACGAAAGGCGTGTGGTCCGCGTATCAGTCGGTTTATACGCGCTGCAACGCGTGGCTCGAACGTTGGGCTTACCGGCGCTCGAAAGTGATCACCGCCGTGTCGCAGAAGGTTGCCGATGAAATTCGCGCGATCGGGTTGACGCCGGATAACCGGGTCGACGTGATATACAACGGCGTCGATACGCAAGGCTTTGCCACCGCAACCGGCGACCGCGCGAAATTTGGCTTGCCCGCCGACGCATTCCTGCTGCTATTCGTGGGCGATTTGCGCACGCCGCGCAAAAACCTCGGCACCGTATTGCAGGCGCTCAAGCATCTGCCTGAGCACGTACAGATCGCGGTGGCCGGATTTCTGCCGGGCAGTCCATATCCCGAGGAGGCGAAGGCGCTCGGCATTGCGCATCGCGTGCATTTTCTTGGACTGGTCAAGGAGATGCCCGTGCTGATGCATTCGGTCGACGCGTTCGTATTCCCGTCGCGCTATGAGGCGATGAGCCTGTCGCTGCTCGAGGCGATGGCCGCGGGCCTGCCGGTAGTCACGGCGCGCACGGCGGGCGGCGCCGAAATCATCACGCCGGAATGCGGCATCGTGCTCGACGATCCGGACGATCCCAACGCGTTGGCGGGCGCCGTCGCGCGCCTCGCTGAAAACGACGCTACCCGCCGGGCGATGGGTGCCGCTGCCAATGAACTGGCGACCGGTTTCGGCTGGGCGAGGATGGCCGCGCAATACATCGCGCTGTACCGGCAATTGGCGGAGCAGCAGAAGGACCGCAAGCGCCGCGAAACGGAGGCCGCGGCGGTGGCCGCGAACGACGCGCTGACGCTCAATACGCTCGCCGGGCAGAGCATTCACCACAATTCTCAGAACGCACAGGGGCAATAAACATGACGACGAGTTCAATCAAATCGCTGCAGATCGGCATGCACTGGTTCCCCGAACGCGCGGGCGGGCTTGACCGCATGTATTACTCGCTGGTCGGCGCGTTGCCGGGCGCGGGCGTCGCCGTGCGCGGCGTGGTGGCGGGCTCGCCCAAAGTCGCCGCGGATACCGGTGGCGCGATCAACGGTTTCGGGTCCGCCGCGCAATCGCTGCCGCTGCGGCTGATGGCGGCACGCCGCGCGCTGCGCCATGAAATCAGCGTCTCGCGTCCCGACGTGATCTCGTCGCACTTCGCGCTGTACACGTTCCCGGGCCTGGACGTGACGCGCGGCATTCCGCAGGTCTCGCATTTCCAGGGACCATGGGCCGACGAGAGCCATGTGGAGGGTGCCGATTCGCTCGGCCAGCGCGCCAAGCGCTATCTGGAACAATCGGTGTATGTGCGCTCGTCGCGGTTGATCGTGCTGTCGGAGGCATTCGGCAAGATTCTGACTTCGCGCTATCGCATCGCGCCGGAGCGCGTCCGTGTGGTGCCGGGTTGCGTGGACGTCGAACAGTTCAATCTGCCGCTCACGCCGGCCGAGGCGCGCCTGAAGCTGCAATTGCCGCAAGACCGGCCGATCGTGCTGGCCGTGCGGCGTCTGGTGCGCCGCATGGGCCTCGAAGACCTGATCGATGCGGTGAAGCTGCTCAAGCGCTCGGAACCCGATGTGCTGCTGCTGATCGCAGGCAAGGGGCGGCTTGAAGGTGAATTGCAGGCGCGTATTACCGAGGCGGGTCTCGAGAACAACGTGAAGCTGCTGGGCTTCGTGCCCGATCAGCATCTGGCGGCCTTGTACCGTGCGGCGAATATCAGCGTGGTGCCGACCGTGGCGCTGGAGGGCTTTGGGCTGATTACCGTCGAATCGCTGGCTTCCGGCACGCCGGTGCTGGTAACGCCGGTAGGCGGCTTGCCGGAAGCGGTGGCGGGTTTGTCGCCGAACCTGGTCTTGCCGGAGACCGGCGCGAAAGCGATTGCGGCAGGTCTGGCGGGCGCGTTGAACGGTTCACTGAAGCTGCCGGACGCCGACGCCTGCCGTCGCTATGCACGCGAGAACTTCGACAACTCGGTGATCGCGAAGCGTGTGGCTTCGGTGTATAGCGAGGCGATCGCGGCGGGCGAGGTGCATTGAGGGCAGGTCCGGCCGCCATTGAGGCGGCCGCTGCGCTGGTGAGCGTTACATCGCCCGCCCGACGATCAGCGGGTCCACGGGGCCGAGCGCCTCGATGTCGCGATTCGCATATGGCAGCTTATGCAGCACGTAGCGCATCGCATTGAGCCGCGCGCGCTTCTTGCAATCGGAGCGGACGACGGTCCACGGCGCGTCGGCCGTATCGGTCTGCGCGAACATGGCTTCTTTGGCTTGCGTGTATTCGTCCCATTTGTCGAGCGAGGCGAGGTCGACCGGACTCAGCTTCCATTGCTTGAGCGGATGCACCTCCCGCTCCCTGAAACGGCGGCGTTGTTCCTCACGGCTCACCGAGAACCAGAATTTGACGATATGCGTTCCGCTGCGTGCAAGATGCCGCTCGAATTCGGGTGCCTGTTGCATGAACTCGCCATATTCGTGCGGCGAACAGAAACCCATTACCCGCTCCACGCCGGCACGGTTGTACCAGGAACGGTCGAACAGTACGATCTCGCCCGCGGTGGGCAGATGCTGGACGTAGCGCTGGAAGTACCATTGGCCGCGCTCCGATTCGCTCGGCTTTTCCAGCGCGACGACCCGGGCGCCGCGTGGATTCAGATGTTCCATGAAGCGTTTGATCGTGCCGCCTTTGCCGGCCGCGTCGCGCCCTTCGAACAGGATCACGACGCGCTGGCCGGTTTCCCGAACCCACGCCTGCAACTTGAGCAACTCGACTTGCAAGCGATATTTCTGCTTCTCGTACGCGCGGCGGGACATCAGGTTGCGGTACGGATAGCCACCTTCACGCAGCGCCGGGGAGAGCTCGTCGTCGGGATGACGGACGGCGCCGGCATGCCAGGTGGCGGGATTGCCTTCGAGCAAATGCATGCGCAGCGCCTGGGCTTCATCGGGTGAGAGGCCGTCCAGCAGCGTCTTGATGGCGCTCATTGCACCGCCGGGTTCGCGCCCGGATCCGGTTTGCCCCGCAAGAACGCTTTCCATGCCGTTGACGATAAAGGCATTTGCGGTTTCCACCGAACGGCGGGTCTCTCTGCGTTCAACACTACGCGCGGCTTGATTGGCGTGGGCGGGGGTTTCGCTAGCGGCCTCGCCATGCGAGTCGCCTCGCGCCTCGCCGCGAGCAGCGGCACGAATGTCGACGGCGACGTCGCCGCGACTGACGAGTCGGGGCGCTGGGGCGCGTGGGCGAGTTTTGTCCTGCTGGGATGCCAAGATTGGGGATTCCTTGTGAAAGATTGGATTCAGGCGTGGAGCGCAGGCTTGCTCAGGCAGCTTCGGCCGCTTTCCTCAAGACCTCATACAGTTGATCTTTCAACAGAAGTTTTTCCTTCTTCAAGGCTTCGATGGTGGCGCTGTCGGCAGGCGTGACGTTCGTTGCCATGTTGTGAATGCGATGATCCAACTCATTGTGGCGTTCGAACAGGCGGGAAAAATGGGCGTCTTCAGTCTTGAGGCGGGAAATCAGGTCGCGGTATTCGGGGAACATCTGTCACTCCATCTGGCAGTGGTGAAGGTGCCAGGTCTTGAGGGAAGACATGGCACGCCTCTGGAGCAACTATTTTTGCACTACCAGGTATCGATAGCATTGACCTGAATCATTGCAATCAGGCTTGACTACGTCAGGAGATCTCGATGAAGACGAACACGCCGGCGCGGAGGAGGCCGCCGGCGACCATCCTCCATCCTCAATCACTCCGGGTCAGAACGTCTCGTGATGCTCGTTGCGGCCGAGGTCCGCATGAACCATCATGTGGCATAGCTGTTCGAGCGTGGTTTCCGGCTTCCAGCCGAGCTTCTCGCGCGCCTTGTCCGCGCAGCCGATCAGCAGATCCACTTCCGCCGGGCGGTAGAACTTCGGATTCACGCGCACCAGCGTCTTACCCGTGGCGACGTCGATGCCGGTTTCGCGCTCTTCCTTACCCGACCATTCGAGCTGATAGCCCGCGGCGGCGAACGCCATGCGCACGAAGTCCCGTACCGTCTCGGTGCGGCCGGTGGCGAGCACGAAGGTGTCGGGTTCATCGGCTTGCAGCATGCGCCACATGCCTTCCACGTATTCGAGCGCGAAGCCCCAGTCGCGCTTGGCGCTCAGATTGCCGAGTTCCAGCGTGTCCTGCTTGCCGAGCTTGATCTTCGCGACCGTGTCGGTGATCTTGCGGGTCACGAATTCGCGGCCACGCAGCGGCGATTCGTGATTGAACAGAATCCCGCTGCTGGCGAACAGGTTGTACGACTCGCGATAGTTGATGGTCGACCAGTGCGCGAACAGCTTGGCCACGCCGTACGGGCTGCGCGGGTAGAAGGGCGTGTCCTCGCGCTGCGGCACCGCTTGCACGAGACCGAACATTTCCGAGGTCGAGGCCTGATAAAAACGCGTCTTCGGATTCAGGATACGGATACCTTCGAGCAGATTCAGCGCGCCGATGCCGGTCACTTCGGCGGTCGTCACGGGCTGGTCGAACGAGACGCCCACGAAGCTCTGCGCCGCGAGGTTGTACAACTCGTCGGCCTGCGCGCCTTCGAGCAGGCGCAGCGTAGAGCCGAGATCGGTCAGATCGTGTTCGACCAGACGCAGATTCGGATGATCGAGCACGCCGAGCTCACGAATGCGCCAGAAGTTGACCGAACTCGTGCGCCGGTAGGTGCCGGTCACGTGGTAGCCCTTGTCGAGCAGCAGTTTGGTCAGATAGGCGCCGTCCTGTCCGGATACGCCGGTGATGATCGCTTTGCGTGGTTGGCTCATAGCTTGCCTTCGATATTGGTAAAAGAAAAAAGAAGCGCACTGGAAAAAAGAGCTTCAGAGCGTGCCGCCCAGCAGTCGCCGCACCAGCGGATCGACGACCTGAAAATCCTGTTCAGCCTTGAGCCGGTACAAGTCCGGCTTCGGATGCGCGCCGTCGGACATCAGCGTCTTCCAGTCCGGCAGACTGCTGATGTAGGCGAATTGATCGACGAGCGGCACCTGCTGTTCGGCGGCCACGCGACGCGTCATCACAACCATTGCGGCGAGCCGCGCGTTGAGGCGGTTGTCGGGCATCGGGTTCGAGGTCTGCAGAACCGGCTCCTTGCCGAGCGCACGGGCGCTTTTCACGAGCGTCGTTTCGGCCGCGTAGAACTGCTCGGGCGTCTGGTTCTGCATCACTTCGTTGATGCCGTAGTTGATCAGCACGATCTGCGCGGATGACGCGGCAAGCCGTTCCTGCCATGGCAAGCCCGCGCCCGGACCGGCCCGGCGGTTGCCGGTGCCGTCGCGCAACTGGGTGGCCGTGGTGCCGCCCACCCCGTAGTTCGTGACGCGCACCCGGTCGCCGTGCTTCGCCTGCAAGTCGTCCTGCAGATACGACACGGCGTTCTGCGCCTGCGGGCCGCAACGGCCGTTGCTGCACGTAATGCCGAGCGTGGTCGAATCGCCGTAGGCTTCCACCAGCACCTGGTTTGCCGGACCGCCGGCGTGCGCATTCAGCGCAGCCATTGAAGCGACCACCCACGCAACGCCCGACACGCTCGCGGCGAGCCACGCACGGCGTCTCATGCGCGGCTTTGCGGCGCTTGCGACGCGCCTCCCGTCATGCTGCCGGCGCTCGCATGGTCTTCGCCGGCCGCACCTTTGGCGGCCGTGCCTCTGCCGGCCGCACCTCTGCCGGCCGCACCGAAAATCAACCGCTTCTCGAACGCGAACCATGTGATGCTGGCGTAGGCGAGGGTGATCGCAAGCGCTACCGCCGCGGTCACGTAACGGTTCAGATGCAGCGGCCAAAGCGTGTACAGCACGCTCAGGTGAATCAGATAGATCGTGTAGCTGATGGTGCCGACATAGACCAGCACGGGGTTGCACAGCAGCCGCTTGACGATGCCCTTGCTTTGCAGGGCGATGACCACGACGGAAGTGCACAGCACTAGCGAGACGCTGTAGAGCCCGGCATTCGACAGCGGCGTGTTGGCCGCGCGAAAACGCGGGTAATGCAGGTGCAGCCATGCGAGCACAGCCAGCGCGGCGAAAAAGCCGAGCACGGCCAGGCCCTTGAACGGTTCGAGGGCATCGCGATTGCGCCGTACGGCAACCGCGAGCAGCGCGCCGGCCGCCAGCAGGTCCATGCGGAACGGCGTCAGGTAATAGATCGGCCAGAACGAATCGAACCAGGGCGTGGCAACCGCGCGCAGCACCGGCACCAGCACGATCAACGCGGCCGCCACATAGCCGAGCACACGCTCGGGCAGCAGCAGAATCACAAACGGCCAGAAAATATAGAACTGCTCTTCGACGGCCAGCGACCACAGCACATTCAGGCTGTCGTGGCCGCTCTGGTTGAGCGCATCGCCGATATTGGTCGCGAAGAACGCGTACCACTGCCAGTGCTGCGCCCAGCCGAAGCCGAACAGAATCGACGACACCACCATCAGCAGCAGATAAGGCGGCAGGATGCGCCGCGCCCGGCGCGCATAGAAGTAGCCGAAATACGACTGTTGACGCGCCTTGCGTTCGAGCAGGATGCCGGTAATCAGAAAGCCGCTCAACACGAAAAACAGATCGACGCCCATCCACAGCGGTGCTTTCAGCGCGTGCTGGGCGAACACGGCCAGTACGGCGATCGCGCGCAACCCGTCGAGTTGCACGATGCGGCGTGAGTGAGAAGGCGCTAAGGGCAGTGCGCTAGCAGTCATGAACCGTCCATGGAGTGAAGCGGATGAGCCGGATGAAGGATCGCGCTCGCTGCGCGTCGCATCGGTAGTGCAATCGATTTTAGGCAAAAGAAATTGATGAAAAAACGGGAATGAAATGGATAAATGAATCAGATTGAAACAGGGTGTTTCGTTAGCCATTTGAAATTGATTTCCGTGCTTGTGTCTTATGGCTGTCGTAAAGCGTAAGAAGTGCAGGGGAAATCCCGCCGCATCGGTAAGGATGGTCGCGAAGGCAGAGCCGGGCGCAAGCGCCCGCGAGTATTTTCGTTTAATCGATTTTTAAATAATTTTCTTTCGCGACGCTTAAAGCGGCGAATATTTTTGAATTATTTTCGATTTTCGTTGCGGCGTTTTTTCCGCGTAATGTGAGCCGTGTGATCCGTCTCACGTTCTCACGTCGCTCGTACGTCGCTTCTAGCGGTCTCTGCTGTCACTTCTTGGCATTTCGCATCTGCGCGGGCCCGGTGCCCGATCGCGGCACGGCCCGGATTGGAGGAATTACTTTTGGCCCGTTTCACGTTCAAAACCTGGATTGCTGTATTGGCCTATGCGGTCGGCATGACGGCCGCGTCGGTCAGCTTCACGGCATCCGCTGAAACCGTGTTAAACGCGAAAAATTCCTGGATCGGCAATACCTTCGGTTTTGGCGACGGCACGTGGACCCAGATCAACATCACCGCGATTGCGGTCACCCCCGACGGTAAGGTCTATACGAACGCACCATGGGACGAAAGCGGCGCTGAAGCGAGCATCTATCAGAACGGCAAGATGCTCGGTTTTGCGGGTGGCACGCACGGTTGGGGCAATGGCGGCGGCAACGCGATCGCGGTGAATCGCAAGTACGCGTTCGTGGCCATCGCGGTCGGCAATGAGAAGGGGCATCTGGTCGAGCAAGGCGTATGGCCGGAGAAGGGCAAGCAATGGTTCGGCATTTCGCGTCGGCAGATCGCCGATCCGAAGCGCGCCGCGCCGTTCCAGCCGGCCGCGAACAACGCAGACCCACATGCGCAACTGGCCGCCGGATTCTTGATGATGAACGAAGTGCCGACGGGCACGAGCGCGGAAATTGGCGGTCTGGCAGCGAACGACACCACGCTGTACGCGGCGAACACCGCACGCGATCGTATCGAGGTGTATGACGCGGAATCGATGCAGCAAAAGGCAAACTGGAGCGTGCACGAACCGGGCCGCATGGCGCTTGCCCCCGACGGCACGCTGTGGGTGTTGAGCGGCACGCGCAACGATCGCGCGCCGCATGTGGAGCATTACACGGCCTCAGGCAAGCGCCTTGACGAAACCTTCACGTTGCCCGCCGATACGGTCGCGGTCGATATCGCCGTCGATGCGCAAGGCCGCATTCTCATTGCCGACAACGGTCCGCGTCAGCAGGTGCTGTTCTTCAGCAAGAGCAATGGCCGCTACGCGGAGTCGGGTTCGCTGGGCGAGCGCGGTGGCATTTTCAGCGGTGTACCCGGCCGCCCAGGACCGCAGCGCTTCAACGGTTTGACCGGCGTGGGCGTGGATGCGCGCGGCAATGTTTATGTGTCGACCAACGGCATCGGTCCGCGTTACGCGCCGATCGGCGCGGGCCTCGGCGCCACGCTCGAAAGCTACGCGCCGGACGGCAAGCAGAACTGGCAGGTGCAGGGCTTGTTATTCGTCGACGGCGCATGGATCGATCCGTCACGTCCGGATAGCGTCTATACCGGCAACAAGCGCTTCGAACTCGATCTCTCGAAGCCTGCCGGTCAGGACTGGAAATACGTGGGGTTTCTGTCGAACCGCTTCAAGTATCCCGACGACCCGGTCTTTCACACCGACCAGTATCCCGGCCTGCCGATCGCCCGCAAGCTCAAGGGTCACACGTTTCTGTACCTGACCGACATGTACGCGGATCACCTGAAAATCTATCGCTTCGATCCGCAGCGCGATGGCGAAGTGGCGATTCCTTCGGGCTTCATTGCCGGGCGTGACCGAGCCGTTGCCAAGGTGCCGAATGCCCCGCCGGGCGGCGACTGGATCTGGCGCGATGTGAACGGCGACGGCAGGCTCAACACCGACGAATTCACTCTCAACACGAGCGGCACGAAGCTCGCGGGCGGCTGGGGCTGGTGGGTCGATAGCGCGGGGGATATCTGGCGCGCTCGCGATAACCGGGGTATTTACCGCTTCCGTTTCGGTGGCCTCGATGCGCAGGGCAACCCTGTTTACTCGTATTCGAATCTCACGCATTACCCGGTGCCGCAACCGTTCACCGAACTGCATCGGGCGATTTACGACCCCGACACCGACACGATGTACCTGAGCGGTTATACGCCCGATACGCCGTTCGATCGCGGCTTCTGGAAAGAGGTGGGGCGCGTGCTGGTGCGCTACGACAAATGGTCGAGCGGCAATCCGGTGCAGCGCTATTCGATCACGCTGCCTTGGACCACGCAGACCAAACCCATCGCCACGATCATCGGCCTCACGGTCGAGGGGCAATACATCTTCGGCGTCGAGCCGGTCGGCGCGGTGCACGTGTGGGACAAGGACAGCGGCAAGGAAATCGGTGTCATCCGTCCGGGCCCGGAAGTCGGCAGCGCGTCGGGCTGGGTCGACGTGCCAAACGGCATCAGCGCCGCGAAACGCAGCAACGGTGAGTATCTCGTGTTCGTCGAGGAAGACGCACGCGGGAAAGTGATGATGTACCGCTGGAAGCCTTGAAGCGAGGTGACCTGCTGCGAGTCACGCGCCGCTCGCGGCGCGAAGGCTTCCGAATCAATCATCAGGCAACTGAATTAACCCAAGGCATCCGATGGACAAAGGCATTCTCAAGAACGTAGCGATCAATTTTTTCGGCCTGGTACTGCCGACTTTCGTCTCGCTCGTGACCGTGCCGTCGTATATCAAGCTGCTCGGCGTCGAGCGCTACGGCGTGATCAGTCTCGTGTGGACCTTGATCGGCTACTTCGGGATTCTCGATCTCGGCATGAGCATGGCCGCGCAGAATCACATCTCGAAAGCGCGTGCTTCGGGGGACAAGGGCGAGAGCGCGCGCGTGTTCTGGAGCGCGACGTGGCTCAATCTCGCGACCGGCGTGATCGGCGGTCTGATCATCTATTTCGGCGCGTTTCTGTACACCGCGTACTTCACCAAGGTGTCGCCGGAGTTGCAGCACGAGGTTTACATGGCGCTGCCGTGGCTCGCGGTGGCGATTCCGATTGCCAATGTGTCGTGGGTGTTCGCCGGTGCGATCAACGGCGCGGAACGCTTCGGTGTCTACAACACCAATCAGACCATCGGCACTTTCCTGTTCCAGTTGCTGCCGCTCGGCGCCGCGCTGTGGCTGGGCGCGACGCTGCAGAACGTGCTCGCCGCCGCCGTATTCGCGCGCATTCTCGCGGCGATTCTGCTGTGCCGTTCCGCGCTGAAGGTGCTGGAGATTCGCAGCATTCTTGCGCCGCAACTCGGCGTGGCCAAGGGGCTCTTCAACTTCGGCGGCTGGATGCTGATTGCGAGCGTCACCAACATGATCGCGGAATCGCTCGACCGCGTGATGCTCGGCACAAGTCTCGGCGCGCGCTTCGTTACGTATTACACGGTGCCGCAAAACCTCGTGACGCGTTTGAATATCGTGCCGACCGCGCTGGTGCGCACATTGTTTCCGCGCCTGTCCGCCGTGGCCCGCGCGGATGCCGACACCATCACGCAGCAGTCGCTCGAATTTCTCAATGGCGTGTTCACCCCTGTCGCGCTGGTCGCGATGCTCGTGCTCGAGCCGTTCCTGCATCTGTGGGTCGGCAATGAAATCGCTACCGTGGCCGCGCCGGTGGGCCGCATCATGATCGTCGCCGTGTGGCTCGTCGGGCAGGCGAACGTGACGCGGATTCTGATCCAGTCGCAAGTCAATCCGGCCACCGCCGCGCGGGTCGGCCTGTTCGAATTGCCCTTGTTTGCAGGGGCTTTGTGGCTCGGCATCAGCCACTTCGGTTTGACCGGCGCGGCAGTGGCCGTGGCTGGCCGGGCTCTGTTCGACTACGTCGTGCTGCTGCGCCTGTCGGCGATTCGCGCGCGCCAGATCGCGCTCGACATGCTTGCCCACCTCGCTTTTCTGCTGGCCAGCCTGTGGCTTGCCAGCTTCCTGCCAAGTCTCGCTTTGGCGATCGTCGCCGGCGTATTGATGGTCGGTGCGAACGTCGCCTGGTCCATCACGATGACTCCCGCTTTGCGCGATCTTGCGCGTTCACTGCTGTTGCGACTGAATCCGAGGAAAAGCGCATGAACCACGAAGTCCTTGAAGAAGCCGTGCTGCGACCCACGACGCGCAGCGCACTGGCCGAACTCACCACCGTTCCCGGCGTTCAGACGCCGCCGCGCCACACGGCGTTACGCAGCGACAAGAGCGTGCGGGTCGCGATCGTGCACGACTGGCTCGTGACCTATGCGGGCGCGGAGAAGGTGCTCGAGCAGATCGTCGCGTGCTTTCCGGATGCGGACCTGTTCAGCCTCGTCGATTTTCTTGACGATCGCAGCTTCCTGCGCGGCAAATCGGTGACGACCTCGTTCATCCAGAAACTGCCGCGCGCGCGGACCAAGTACCGCGCCTATCTGCCGCTGATGCCGCTTGCGATCGAGCAGCTCGACGTATCGGCTTACGACGTGGTGATCTCGAGCAGCCACGCGGTAGCGAAAGGGATTCTCACCGGTCCCGACCAGGTGCATATCAGCTACGTGCATTCGCCGATCCGCTATGCGTGGGATTTGCAGCACCAGTATTTGCAGCAGTCGAAGCTGACCGGCGGACCGAAGTCGGCACTCGCGCGCCTGATTCTGCACTACATCCGTAACTGGGATATCCGCACGTCGAATTCGGTGGATGGCTTCGTGGCGAACTCGGAGTTCATCGCGCGTCGTATCAGGAAGGTCTATCAGCGCGATTCAAAGGTGATCTTTCCGCCTGTCGACGTCGAGGCCTTTTCGCTGTGCACGGATAAGGACGATTTTTATCTGACCGCCTCGCGCATGGTGCCGTACAAGAAGATCGACCTGATTGTCGAAGCATTCGCGCGGATGCCGGAGCGCAAGCTGGTGGTAATCGGCGACGGCCCCGACATGCAGAAGATCCGCGCGAAGGCGGCGCCCAATGTCGAGATCATGGGCTATCAGCCGTTCAAGGTGCTGAAGGACCATATGAGCCGCGCCAAGGCCTTTGTGTTTGCAGCCGAAGAGGACTTCGGCATCTCGGTGGTCGAGGCGCAGGCTTGCGGCACGCCGGTGATTGCCTACGGTAAGGGCGGGGCGCTGGAAACCGTGCGCGATCTGTCCGAGACGCGGCCTACCGGCATGTTTTTCGACGAACAGAGCGTCGACTCGATCATCGCGGCGGTCGCACGTTTTGACGACCACGTGAAGCGGTTTTCGCCGCTGGACTGCCGCGCGAACGCCGAGCAGTTCTCCGCCGCCCATTTCCGCGAACGCTTCTTCAATCACGTGCGGGATGCAGTGCCCGCACTGCGCTCGGCAACGCTGCCGCCGTACGTTCCCTACAAAGCCGATGCCGCTGCCGGCGCGCCGCGTATTCTGGCGGTCGATCAGAGCGGTGTCCTCGGGGGTGCCGAGTTGTCCTTGCTGGAAATCGTCAAGGCATTGCGCACCCGGATGGAAGTCGTACTGTTCGACGACGGCCCGTTCCATACGGCTCTTGCGAAGGCCGGCGCGAGCGTCAACGTGCTGGACGCGGGTGCGCTGCGCCATGTTCGCAAGCAGGGTGGAAAGCTGCCGAAGGGGCAGGCGCTCAAGGGTTTGATGTCGCTCGTGCGCGCCACCGCGAAACGCGCGCGCGACGCCGAAGTGATCTATGCCAATACGCAGCGCGCGATGGTGATCGGCGCGCTTGCCGGCAAGCTCGCACGGCGGCCGGTGGTGTGGCATCTGCGCGATATCGTCAGTCCGGAACACTTCGGCCGCAAGCAACTGGCGATCATCAAGTGGTGCGCGCGGTTTGGCCTCACGCACGTGATCGCCAATTCGGCAGCCTCCGCTCGGGCCTTTACGGAACTCACGCATTTCGACAAAAAACGGGTCGACGTGGTGTTCAACGGGATTTCCGCGGCGCCGTTCGACGCATTGAGCACGGTGCCGCAGGCGACGCTGCGCAGACGCCTGGGCTTGCCGCAGGACGGCTTTCTGGTCGGCTCGTTCAGCCGCCTCGCGCGCTGGAAAGGGCAGCATGTACTGCTCGAAGCCATGGTCCTCAATCCGCAGATGCATGCGGTGCTGGTGGGGGCGCCGCTGTTCGGCGAGGACGCGTACGAGATCGAACTGCACGCGTTTGTCGCCGCGCATGATCTGGCTGACCGGGTGCATTTTCTCGGCTTTCAGCACGATATCCCCGCTTGCATGTGCGCGGTCGATGCGGTTGTCCACACGTCGATCACGCCGGAGCCGTTCGGCCGCGTGATTGTCGAGGGGATGCTGGCGCGGCGGCCGGTGGTGGCGGCACGCGCGGGCGGCGTGCTGGAGATCATCGATGACTATGAGAACGGTGTGCTCTGCACGCCCGGCGATGCACATGGTCTCGCCGATACGTTGGCTGAGTTGCGCTCGAACGACGAACTGCGCGAGAAGCTGGTCAGGAATGGGTATCAGGCAGCGCTGAGCCGGTTTGGGACGGCAACCTATGTGGACGGTGTCGCGCGGATTCTGAAGCGCGTGGTGAAGGGCTGAGGGCTTTTGCGTTATTAGCTCATTGCAGGAGTGGGCGCTCCGAATTAGGCACGGTGTATTCCTACAAATCAAACTGAACTGGCTGATTCTTTAATAGGGGTCGGTGCCGTACTGTTTTGCGATCAGTTTCCAGAACGTAACGATCGCGAGGAGATGCGGTGAGTATTCCTATTGAGCGTCATCCCAAGGCGGCCGTGGCAACCGTCCGAGGCGTGGTTGCCACGGCACTGGTTGCTGGCACGGCGCTGTTGCCTTTTCTCTGTCATGCCGACGACATCACCTACGGCTACGACGCCTTGGGCCGGTTGACGTCGGTCAGCGTGTCTGGCGCCACCGCGTACTACGACTACGATGCGGCGGGCAACATCACGGCAATCCGGCGGCAGGGTGGGGTGGCTTCTGCGGTGCCGGTGAGCGGCACGGGTTCTCCGCCAGTTGCGGATGCAGGTAATCGGGCATTGTCGCCAATCCCGACTCAGACCAGCGCGCGCCAGGTTCGCGGCGCCTGATCTTCCGGGTTCCTTCCCCCGCCTCTCCCAGATCCTTATGCACACTATCGATGCCCTCACGGCGCGTCGGGTCCTCCTGCGCCCGTTCGTGCTGTTCTTCTTCGTGCTGCTGTCGTGGTTTGTCACGCCGCACGCGCAGGCGGTCGAGTGTCCCAGCCGCTACGCCGCTTCCGGCGCGTATCCTGCCGATCCGATGTGCCCGCTCAAGGCCGCGGCCGCTGACTTCGGCGGCATGGGCGGCTACGTCTGTGGCGATCCGTCGGTGATCGCGAGCTACTGCAGCGGTCCGTCGGCCACCGACACGACCGAACCGGTTTCGCCCGAGGGCAGCATGCCGGACGACCCGGACAACTGCGCGGCCGACGCCACTGCCGGGTGCGGCAGAAGCACGTCGGGCGGTGAGCCCGTCAACCTGTACACCGGCCAGTTCTACTTCTTTCGCCACGATCTGGCGCTGGCCGACACGCTGCCGCTGGATCTTGCCCGCACCTACCGCAGCGGCGCCTACGACGGTAGCGGCCGGCCGCTGGTGGGCGCGTTCGGCGTCGGCGGCGGCCTGAACTTCGACACGATCCTGGCGATGAGCACGGACCGCCAGCGCCTCGAACTTCGCCAGGCCACCGGCATCCGCGTGCCGTTCACGCCGCGCGCGGGCAGCAGCGGCAAGGGCTGGGACGATCTGACCAGTCCCGGCGAGTACTACCGTGCCCGCATCGACGCGGCCGGCACGACCGGCCTGACGCTGACGCTGCGCGATGGCCGCATCCAGCGCTTCACGTCGATCGGCGGCGTGTACCGCCTGAGCCGTCTCGAGGACCGCAACGGGAATGCGATCGTGATCGCCCGCGACAGCAGTACGGGCGCGATCACCAGCGTGAGCGGCCCCAATGGCCGCACGCTGACGTTCACGTCGATCGTGGGGGCGCGCGGCACGCCGCTCATTTCCCGTGTGACCGACCCACTGGGCCGCCAGGTGAGCTACACATACGACAGCGCGGACCGTCTGGTTCAGGTGAGCGACGCGGCCGGCGGCGTCTGGAAATACGGCTGGGACAGCAACTCACGCCTTGCAGTCATCACCGACCCCGAGGGCAACCTCCAGGTCGCCAGCACCTATGACGGCAACGATCGGGTCATTGCCCAGAAACTCGCGGACGGCAGTACCTTTGCGTTCGCCTACACGCTGGGCGGCGGCAAGGCCACGCAGACCGACGTAACCGACCGGCGCGGCAGCATCCGCCGCGTGGAGTTTGACGCGAACGGACGGGTGGTGCGCAACACGTATCCGCTGGGCGACGCCACGCAGCAGGTGCAGACCTTCACGTACGACGCGACGGGCCGGGTGACGAACCTGACGGCAGGCGATCGCCAGTACGCCTATGGCTACGACACGAACGGCAATCGCATCAGTGAGGCCGATCAGTACGGCACGCTGCACACGCGCACCCATGACAGCTACAGCCAGGTCCTGACGGACGCGGAGGCGGGCGATCCGCAGCGGGGCGTCGCTACCGTCTACACGTACGACGCGAAGGGCAATCTGCTGACGGTCACCGACCGCTTGGGCAACCGCACGACTTTCACGGTCGACGCGCAGGGTCGCGTCCTGACGGTGACCGATGCCTTGAAAGGCGTCACACGTTACACCTATACCGGCGGCGACCTGACGGCTGTCACCGATCCGCTGAACCGCACCACGCAGTACACGACGGATGCGGCAGGCCGTGTGACGGCGGTGCAGGACCCGCTGGGCAACAGGACGAAGCGCACCCTCGACGCGCTGGACCGCACGACCGATATCACCGATGCACTGAACGGCGTGACCCGCTTCACCTGGGACCGCAACGGGCACCTGCTCAGCCAGAGCGACCCGAAGGGTGTGACCACGCGCTACACCTATAACGCCATCGGCCGTCCGGTGAGTAAAACCGACCCGCTGGGCCGCAGTGAGACGTACACGTGGACCAGTGCGGGGCAACTGGCCAGCGTGACCGACCGCAAGGGGCAGGTCAGCAGATACACGTATGACGCGGCGGGCCGCCTCGCGCGCAGGGCGTTGACGCCGCTCGGCGGGGACCGGCCGATGCGCACCCAGAGCTACGGCTGGGACACGGTGACCGGGAAATTCCAGATCACGTCGCAGAGTGCCTGGAAAGATCCGTACTTCACGGACAACGCTGCGGTGCTGATGGTTAAACGCGATCCGGTCAGTGGCAAGGTGGCGAGCGTGCAGGAGTTTCCCAATCTGCCGGGGCACCAGACACAGCAGTATGGATATGCCCCGGACAGCCGCGACCTGACGCGTGTGGTGCTGAACGACGCGACAGTGGAGTACATGCGCGACGCGGAACACCGGATCACGCAGGCACAGTACACCCTGAACGATGAAGCGCCGAAGACCTTTACCTTTGCCTACGACGCCCTGGGCCGCCGGTCGAAGGCGACGCTGGGCAACGGCATTGCGATTGGCTACACGTGGGACGCCGCCAGCCAGCTGACCGGGATCACATACGGCAGGAGCGACGGCACAACGATTGGCACACTGACGTACACCTATGATGCGGCCGGCCGCCGGACCGGGATGGGCGGCTCGCTCGCGAAGACAACACTGCCGCAACCGGTCGCTGACGCGCAGTACAACGGCGCGAACCAGCTCACGCGCTGGGCGGGAAAGACGTTCACCTATGACGCGAACGGCAGCCTCACCGGCGACGGTGTGAATCGCTACGGCTGGGGCGTGACTGGCGAGTTCAGTCAGATCGACAGCGCGGACGGCAGCAGCATCCAGTACCAGTACGACGTGCTGGGGCGCCGCAAGCGGACGATCGCGAACGGCAGCAGGACGACGGACTACCTGAACGTGGGCGACGATCTGGCGCTTGCGAACACGGACGACGACTGGTCGCACCGGCTGCAGCAGTTCCCGCTGTTCGTCGGGGGTGCGCCGGACGAATTGCTGATGCGGCGCATTGGTGATGATCCGGCAACCGACCGCTACGTGCTGCGCGACGCGAACAACAACGTGATCGCGCTGACCAATGCGGGGCAGAACATCGTCACGCAGTACCGCTATGAGCCTTACGGACAGACGACGCTGAGTGGCGCAGCGGATGCGAACCCGCAGCAGTACACCGGGCGGGAGAATGACGGGACGGGGTTGTATTTCTATCGGAACCGGTACTACCACCCCGCAACGGGCAGGTTCATCAGTGAGGACCCGATCGGCTACGCGAGTGGGCAGACGAACGCGTATGCTTATGTGGGCGGCAATCCGGTTCAAAACGTCGATCCGTTTGGTCTGGCTACGACACCGACTGCTGATGAGATTATTTCTAGCCAGTGCCAAGCGAGTGTGCGGCGCGTTTTCCCAGGGCAGTATCTGGGCATGACCTTGGACGAGATAAAAGCGTTGTCGCGCAACGGAGATCGTGATGCCAAGACAGCTTGGAAGCTCTTGAACGATAGCCGGTTCAGAAAGTGAACTTGATGGAGGCGCTATGACCCACGCGCTGTACGACTTATTGGAAGAGCTCGATAGTCGGCGGCTGTACTACAGCTTAAGTAGGCACCGCATAGACTCGGTGTTGGTTTCTTTGACGTTGCCCGGCAAGCGGATAGAGATTGATGTATTTAACGACGGAAGACTGGAGATGTCTCAGTTCTCGGGCGATGAAAGCGTCATAGACGACAGGGATGAGATATTCCGGATCGTCAACGATGCGTCGAGCGGCTAGGGTTCTGGCCATTGCCAAGCATCCGTGACGTGGCAGAAGGGCCGCGCGAGCGGCCCTTCTGCATTTAAAGCGGTGTAGTGATGAGTTTCTGGTGTTCGACGGTGATACGCACGTGCTGTTCAGGCTCAAAGCCGGCCGTTTCGATCCACCGTCCGGAGAGCTTCATCCACGGAAAAGGTGGCCGGCTCCTTGCGCATATGGAAGGGCAGGCGTGCCGGTTTCTGTTAGCGCCAGGATTCCTGGATGGTGATAGACCGTTCGATGACGGGCGGGAATCCGGTTCAGTCCAGAGATCCGTTCGGCCTCGCAAAAGCGACGCCGGGAGGACTTCTCGATGACGGTGCATCTTGCAAGCCGCTGATCTCCCCGCTAAACATTGATGACCACCCCCAAGTAAAAAAGCCTGCAACACATCGTTTTCATCGCGGCTTGAAGCTTGCCGACCACTTCATCGCCGGCAATTCAACCAGCCGGTAGAACAGGTAAGCCACCGGCACGGCGACCAGCATGTATCCGAACGACGGCCAGATCGACATTTGCAGCGACGAGCGGAACAGGATCGACGACAGCAGCACGAAGATCGGCAGATGGATCAGATACAGAGAGAAGCTGAAATCGCCAAAGCGCGACAGGAGACGCATGCCTGTTGAATCGGCCGCGGCGCTCTGTGGGCGTTCCAGCGCCTTATACAGATAGAACGCGAAGCCGAGCGCCCAGAACTGGAACGCGCCGTATTGGCCGAAGTGAAACGCCACACAGCCAAGCGCAATGAACGCAACAGCCAGCACATAAAGCCACGCAGACGAACGTACCTCGGGCGCCGTGCGGACCTTCACATCGGCAATCCACGCGCCAAGCATCCAGGAGAACCAGTACGACGTGAAGAACTGAATATCGTGACGCTCGAGCACATAGGCGGACGCCCCGCTAATCACCGCGACAATCGCCAACACCGAGGTCATGCCCAAACGCCGCCGCAGCGCGAATAGCAACGGGTAGATCGCATAGAACTGTACTTCGAGCGACAACGTCCAGAGTGCGCCGTTCGATCCATAGGTCTTGCCGGCCACGCCTTGCAATGAAAACAGGTTGACCAGAAACGCCTGCAGACCGATCTCGCGAATCTTGTGACTGACCGGCGGCAACTGCAAGCTGACCCAGTCGAGTGCGAGCGTCAGTACCAAGGCAGCAAGCAGCACCGGATAAATCCGCGCGAAACGGCGCACCCAGAAATTGGCCGCGTCGAGCCGGTAGTCGGGATTTTTTGCGAGGCGCAATGCGCCGCCGCGATGAATGCAGTAACCGCTGATCACGAAGAAAATCGGCACGCCGGCCGAGCCCCACGCAATCGGAAACGTCAGATAAGCTGCAATCGTACTCAGATTGAATGAATGGCCGACGCTCTGGTGAAACGCCTGCATACCGACCCATTCGACCTGGCGGCAATGGAAATACGCGACCAGAAGCGCGGCAAAGCCCCGCATTGCGTCGATCACATGTTCCTTGCCGGCGCTGTCGGCGCGCGCGTCGCTGCGGGCGCGCAGCGTGGCGGCCGGCTGTGATGGGGAGAGGGGCAGGGATGAGCCGGCGGCATCCAGTGCAGGGTCGCTCATACGCGGTCCTTATTCTGAAGAAGGAAAAAGCTTATTCCCGGACGCACCGTACGCGCCCGCGATGCATCACATGCTAGTGCACCGCGGAGGCAAAAAATCGATAAAAAATTGCGTATCAAATGACATCAGATGGAAATCAAATGGCGATTTTGTGACGAATTGTAATTGCCCATAAGCATTTGCTACGGCGAATTATTTGCCGATTTTTTCGTGCTAATTTAAATGACGGATTCTCTGACCTGGGGGTGAAGTCATGAACCTGCATTTACTCGCCGGCATTGCCGTGCTGCTGATCCTCGTCGCCGCCTCCGCGTACCGGGAGGCGCTGCGCAACGAACCGATTCGCCGCTTTCGCATCAATCCGGGCAAGCTGCCGCAACTCGACGAGAATGAGTGAGTAGAACCTGAACGGTCAACGCCGTTCACCGCGCCCGGCGCCGTTCCGGGGCCGGATCGCCCGGCACGCCGGAGCGCGGAAAAGTAAATTTTTCGGAGTTTTCGAAAAATAATCCGTTTTGAATACGTAAATTTTTCTGAATCGCCCGGCGATCCGCAATCTCGAAAAATAAATCGATTTATTTAGGCGAAGCGGAAAAAATAGCAAATGAAATGGATTGATTTTTTTGTTAGCCATTTCAGCGACATCGAGTGGCCGCCAGGCCCGCGAGCACACTAATTTCTAACCGATGTGGGAATACCTACCATGCTGAAAGTGACCAAAGCCGTGTTTCCCGTAGCGGGCCTCGGGACACGATTCCTGCCGGCAACCAAAGCAAGTCCGAAGGAAATGCTGCCGATCGTCGACAAGCCGCTGATCCAGTACGCGGTTGAAGAGGCGATTGCCGCCGGCATCACCGAAATGATCTTCGTGACGGGCCGCAGCAAACGCGCCATCGAAGACCACTTCGATAAATCCTACGAGATCGAAGCGGAACTCGAAGCGCGCAATAAACAGAAGCTGCTCGACCTCGTGCGCAGCATCAAGCCGGCTAATGTGGACTGCTTTTATGTGCGTCAGGCCGAGGCGCTCGGTTTGGGGCACGCGGTGCTGTGCGCCGAAAAACTGGTGGGCGAGAGCCCGTTCGCCGTGATTCTGGCGGATGACCTGCTGCACAGCACGAAGCCGGTCATGAGCCAGCTCGTCGACACGTTCAATCATTACCACAGCTCGGTGATCGGTGTCGAAACCATCGCGCGCGAAGACAGCCGCTCGTACGGTGTCGTGGATGGCAAGGAATGGGAAGACAACGTGATCAAGCTGTCGGGCATCGTCGAAAAACCGGCGCCGGACAAGGCACCCTCGAATCTCGGCGTGGTGGGCCGCTACGTGCTGATGCCGACCATCTTCAAGCATATCCGTGCGCTCAAGCCGGGTGCCGGTGGCGAACTGCAATTGACCGACGCGGTGCAATCGTTGCTGACCGAAGAACAGGTGCTCGCCTATCGCTACTTCGGCACGCGCTTCGATTGCGGCAGCAAGCTCGGCTATCTGAAGGCGACCGTGGAATTCGCGCTGCGTCATCCGGAAGTGAAGGCGGATTTCGAAGCGTATCTGCAAACCTACATGCAGGCGAATATGCAGGCCAGCGTGCCTGCCCAGTACACGGCCGAAGCGGCTTAAGGTGTAAGAGGTCCGGCCTGAGCACCGCAACTGTTTCAGGCAGCAGCAACGCGCAGTACGATCGCGCAAATTAAAACGGGCGCCGCATCACGCGGCGCCCGTCTTTCTTTCCGGTTTGTTTCGCGTCCGGAATCCACCGGGTCCAAAAAATCGAACCCCGGATCCGGGCTACGCCTCAAAACCCGTTACTGCGCCTTCTTCACTTCCAGCCGGAACTTGTGCAGCAACGGTTCCGTATAGCCACTCGGCTGTTGACGTCCTTCGAACACCAGCGCCTGCGCGGCCTTGAACGCCAGCGTGTCGAAGCCAGGCGCCATCGGTTTGTAGTGAGGATCGCCCGCGTTCTGCTCGTCGACCACCTTCGCCATGCGTCTGAAAGTTTCTTCGACCAGTTCGCGGGTCACCACGCCGTGATACAGCCAGTTTGCGATGTGCTGGCTGGAGATGCGCAGCGTGGCACGATCTTCCATCAAACCGACGTTGTGAATATCCGGCACCTTCGAACAGCCCACGCCTTGGTCGATCCAGCGCACCACGTAGCCGAGAATGCCCTGCACGTTGTTATCGAGTTCGCTGCGGATCTCGTCGGCGTTCCACTTTGCCTCGGCGACGACCGGAATCGTCAGCAGGCCGTCGAGCAGTTCGTCGCGCACGCTCGCGTAGTCCGTGCGTTCGAGTTCCTGCTGAACCGCTTGCACGTCGACTTGATGGTAATGCAGCGCGTGCAGCGTCGCGGCGGTCGGCGAGGGCACCCATGCGGTGTTCGCGCCGGCCTTCGGATGCGCGATCTTCTGTTCGAGCATCGCGTGCATCAGGTCGGGCATTGCCCACATGCCCTTGCCGATCTGCGAGCGGCCGCGCAGGCCCGCGCTCAAACCGACCAGCACGTTGCTGCGCTCGTACGCGGCAATCCATGCGCTCGATTTCATGTCGCCCTTGCGCATCATCGGGCCGGCTTCCATCGCCGTGTGCATTTCATCGCCGGTGCGGTCGAGGAAACCCGTATTGATGAACGCGACACGCTCGGACGCTTCGCCGATACAGGCGAGCAGGTTGACGCTGGTGCGGCGCTCCTCGTCCATGATGCCCATCTTGATCGTGTTGCGCGGCAGCTTCAGCAGGTCTTCGACGCGCGCGAACAGTTCGCTCGCGAAGGCGACTTCGGCCGGGCCGTGCATTTTCGGCTTCACGATATAGATCGAGCCGGTGCGCGAATTCAACTGGTGCTTGCGGTCGTGCAACGCGCACAGCGTGGTGATGACGGCGTCGAGAATGCCTTCCGGAATCTCCTGGCCGTCTTTGGTCAGCACGGCCGGATTCGTCATCAAATGACCGACGTTGCGGATAAACAGCAGCGAGCGGCCATGCAGCACGACCGGCGCGGTGCCGTTCGCGGCGGTGTACACGCGATCGGCGTTCAGACGGCGCGTGAAGGTCTTGCCGCCCTTAGTGACTTCTTCGGTGAGATCGCCGGTCATCAGGCCGAGCCAGTTGCGATAGAGCTGGACCTTGTCGTCCGCATCCACGGCTGCAACCGAGTCTTCGCAGTCGATGATGGTGCTCACCGCGGCTTCGAGCAGCACGTCTTTCACGTGCGCCGAATCGGTCTTGCCGATCGAATCGTTCGCGTCGATCTGGATTTCGAAGTGCAGGCCGTTATGCTTCAGCAACACGGCGGACGGCGCGCTTGCATCGCCTTGATAGCCAATGAATTGCGCGGGCGTCTTCAATTCGGTCTTGCCGCTCTTCAGCGTGACGACCAGCTTGCCGTCTTCGACGCTATACGACGTGGCGTCGGCGTGCGAGCCGTTCGCGAGCGGGGCGGCCTGATCGAGAAACTTGCGCGCATAAGCGATCACCGCGGCGCCGCGCACCGGATTGAAGGCCTTCTGCTTTTCCGCGCCATTGCTCTCGGGGATCGCATCGGTGCCGTACAGCGCGTCGTACAGGCTGCCCCAGCGTGCGTTGGCGGCGTTGAGCGCATAGCGCTGGTTCGACAGCGGCACCACGAGTTGGGGGCCCGCCTGTTCGGCGATTTCGGTGTCCACGTGGTCGGTCGTGGCTTTGACGCTCGCCGGCGACGGCACGATGTAGCCAATGCCTTCGAGGAAGGCGCGGTACGCGCGCAGATCGCGTACCGGACCCGGATTGGCACGGTGCCAGGTGTCGAGTTCGGTTTGCAGGCGGTCGCGCTCGGCGAGCAGCGCACGGTTCCTGGGCGCCAGCTCGTGCACGAGGGCGTCGAAACCTGACCAGAATGCGGCGCTGTCGAGTCCGGTGCCGGGCAGGGCTTCGGTTTCGACGAACTGGTCGAGGTTGGCGGCGACTTGCAGTCCACCGCGCGGGTTCATCTGAGTCATCGACTGCTCCATCCTTGAATGGGACCGGTGTGGGGGCACCGGTCCGTGTTGTGCTTCCTGCTTTTATTGATGCCGCTTTGAACGAATCCGAACGGATCTCGAACTTAAGCGGCGATCGCTTGAATACCCGCCTTGGCGATTTGCGCGTCCTGATCCGACTTGACGCCCGATACGCCGACCGCGCCGACCACCTGGCCGTCGACGATCACCGGCACGCCGCCTTCCAGCGTACCTTGCAACGGCGCACTCAGGAATGCCGTGCGGCCATTGTTGATCATGTCTTCATACACCTTGGTTTCACGGCGGCCGATCGCCGACGTGCGAGCCTTTTCCGTCGCGATGTACGAGCTGGCCGGCGCGCTGCCGTCCAGACGCAGCATGCCGAGTTGATGGCCGCCATCGTCCACCACCACGATAGCGACGGCCCACTGGTTCTTCTCGGCCTCCGCGCGGGCGGCTTCGAGGATTCGGGTCGTTTCGGCAACAGTCAACACGGGTTTGCTCAGCATAATGAATTTCCTGTTTCGTTTATGGTAGGGATGCTTCTACAAGTTCTATCCAGTGACGCACCGGAGTGCGCCCGGCGCCGTTCAGATGGGTCTGGCAACCGATGTTGGCCGTGACGATCATCTCCGGTTTGCCGCTTTCCAGTGCATCGAGCTTGTTGTTGCGTAACCGTTCTGCAAGCTCTGGCTGGGTGATGGAATACGTGCCCGCCGATCCGCAGCACAGATGGGCATCGGGCACGGCGGCGAGATCGAAACCGAGCCGTTGCAGGACCGACTCGACCGCGCCGCCCAGCTTCTGCGCATGCTGCAGCGTGCAGGGGCAGTGAAACGCGATTTTCTGCCGCGCCTGATCTGACAACCCGGTTGCCGACCCGGCCGGCAATTGATTCGCCTGTAGCTGATCGAGCGGCTCGTTAGCCAATACCTCCACGAGGTCTCGCGTCAGCTCGCTGACCCGCTGCGCTTTTGACGCATAGCGAGGGTCGTGGCGCAGCAGATGCCCATACTCCTTGACGAACGCGCCGCAGCCGCTCGCGGTTTGCACGATCGCTTCGGCGCCGGCCTCGATAGCGGGCCACCACGCGTCGATATTGCGCCGTGCCCGCGCAAGGCCGGCTTCCTGCGCATTCAGATGATAATCGGTCGCCCCGCAACAGCCGGCCCGGCGGGCATTCGCGATACTGATGCCCAGCCGGTCCAGCACGCGCGCGGCGGCCGCGTTGGTGTTCGGTGACAGCGCGGGTTGCACGCAGCCTTCCAGCATCAGCATTTTGCGCGGATGCCGCGACGCCGGCCTCGGTTCCGTCCCAGCATCTGGCCGAGCGCCTCGCTTGGGGATTTTACGTCCAAGCGCGGCCGGAAGAAACGGCCGCATGGCCTGGCCGGTCTTAAGCAGCGCGCCGAACACCGCCGGATGCGGGATTACCCGGCGCAAACCCTCGCGCAGCAGGCGTTCCGAGGGGGGCCGAACAATTCGCCGCTCCAGTTCGGCGCGGCCGATGTCCAGTAGCGCATGGTAGGTCACACCCGATGGGCAAGTGGTTTCGCAGTTGCGGCACGTCAGGCAGCGGTCCAGGTGCAACTGGGTTTTCTGCGTGACCGGCTCGCCTTCCAGCATCTGTTTGATCAGATAGATACGGCCGCGCGGGCCATCGAGCTCATTGCCGAGCAACTGATAGGTGGGGCAGGTCGCGTTGCAGAAGCCGCAATGCACGCACGAGCGCAGGATCTGTTCGGCTTCGTCGGCGCGAGACAGGGTTTTGGCGGCTTCGCTGAGATTGGTTTGCATGGTGTCGTTCGCTTTCAGGGCTTCACTGGTCGAGGCTCACGAGCCGAGGCTCATGGGCCGGGCCTCACAGCCCGGCATACAGACGGCCGGGGTTGAAGAGGCCGCGCGGGTCGAGTTGCTGCTTCAACTGCTGATGAAAGCGCAGTAGCGCTTGCGGCAGCGGCGTGAACGGCTCCGCGTCCACGCGCGGCGTGAAGCAGGTCGCGTGACCGCCTGCGGCATGCGCGATCTGGCGGATCGTGACGGCCGGCGCATCGCTTTTGAGCCAGCGTTGCGCGCCGGCCCAGTCGAGCAGCGTGTCGCCGGGCAAGCGGACGAGGGGCGCCGCATTCGGCAGTGAGAGGCGCCACAACGGGCGCGGGTCGTCGAAAAACGCCAGACGATGCTCGCGCAAGTCGTCCCAGAAGCGTGAATCGAGTTCGCTGCCGCCAATGCGGTCCAGCGCCGAGGCCACCGATCCCGTGCCGCCTTCGAGCCGCACATGCAGGCGTCCGTCGACGTGAGCGGCCCCGCTGATCGGCAACGCGGCGCGGCGCCACGCCGACAACTCACGCAGCGCTTCGTCCGCGGAGAGATCGAGCGCGAGACTGCCGAGCGCGCGTGGTTTGGGCAGTACCTTGAGCGATACCTCGGTGATCAGACCGAGGCATCCGAAGCTGCCGGCCAGCAGACGTGAAACATCGTAACCCGCGACGTTTTTCATCACCTCGCCGCCGAAACGCAGATGCTTTGCCTCGCCGGTGATGACCCGGCAACCCAGCACGAAGTCGCGCACCGAACCGGACCACGGCCGGCGTGGACCGGCGAGGCCGGCAGCAACCATCCCGCCGACCGTGGCCATGCCGTCGAACGCCGGGGGCTCGCAGGGCAGCATCTGACCGGCCGCGTCGAGCACCGCGTTCAGTTCGGCGACCGGGGTGCCCGCGCGCGCGGTGATGACGAGCTCAGTCGGATCGTAGCTGAGCACGCCGCGATGCGAGCGCGTGTCGATCGGCGTGCCGTGCACCGGGCGGCCGAGAAAGGCCTTGCTGTTGCCGCCGCGAATCTTCAGCGGTGTGCCGTCTGCTCGTGCTTGCGAGATTTCGGCGACGAGCCGTTCGCTATCGTCCATCGATACCGGTTCGATCAGCATCAGAAACGCTCCAGTTCAGGAAAGGGCAGTGCGCCGTGGTGGACGTGCATCGAGCCGAACTCGGCGCAGCGATGCAAGGTCGGCACGTTCTTGCCGGGGTTCAGGAGGCCGTCCGGATCGAAAGCGGCTTTCAGCGCATGGAAAAAACTCAGTTCGTCACTATTGAACTGCGCGCACATCTGATTGATCTTTTCGCGGCCCACGCCGTGTTCGCCGGTGATGCTGCCGCCCACCGCCACGCACAGTTCGAGGATCTTCGCGCCGAGCGCTTCGGCGCGTTCGGTCTCGCCGGGCGCGTTCGCGTCGAACAGGATCAGCGGGTGCATGTTGCCGTCGCCGGCATGGAAGACGTTGGCCACACGCAAGCCATATTCGTTCGACAGCTCCTCGATGCTTTTGAGCACGCGCGGCAATTCGCGGCGCGGAATCGTGCCGTCCATGCAGTAGTAGTCCGGCGAGATGCGGCCCACGGCCGGGAACGCATTCTTGCGGCCGGCCCAGAAACGCTGGCGTTCGGCTTCGTCTCCGGCAAGCCGGATATCGGTGGCGCCCGCCGCGCGCAGCAGCGCTTCGACCCGTTCCACGTCTTCCTGCACGTCGCTTTCCACGCCGTCGACTTCGCACAGCAGGATCGCTTCGGCATCGACCGGGTAGCCGGCGTGGATGAAGTCTTCCGCGGCCCGGATCGCGAGGTTGTCCATCATTTCGAGGCCGCCGGGGATCACGCCCGCGCCGATGATCTGTGCGACCGCGGCGCCCGCTTTCTCGACGTCGTCGAAACTGGCGAGCAGCACCTTCGCGCTTTGCGGTTTGGTGAGCAGCTTCACGGTGACTTCGGTGACGATGCCGAGCATGCCCTCCGAACCCGTGAAAAGCGCGAGGAAATCGAAACCGGGTGCGTCCAGCGCCTCCGAGCCGAGTGTGATGCGCTCGCCGTCGATCGTGAGAATCTCGAGCTTCAGGATGTTATTGACGGTCAACCCGTACTTCAGGCAATGCACGCCGCCGGCGTTTTCCGCGACGTTGCCGCCGATCGAGCAGGCGATCTGCGACGACGGGTCCGGTGCGTAATACAGGCCATAGGGCGCGGCCGCTTGCGAGATCGCGAGGTTGCGCACGCCGGGTTGCACACGGGCGATGCCGGCCTCGGGGTCGACTTCGAGAATCCGGTTAAAGCGCGCCATCACCAGCAAAATGCCTTTGTCCAACGGCAATGCGCCGCCCGACAAACCGGTCCCGGCGCCGCGCGCAACCACGGGAATCTTCTGCGCGCTGGCGAATTTCAGCAGCGCCGCGACCTGTTCGACCTTGTCGGGCAGCGCGACCAGCATGGGCGTCGCGCGATAGGCGGCGAGGCCGTCGCATTCGAACGGACGCAAATCTTCCTGCTCGTAGAGAATCTGCAAGTCGGGGATCCGCGCCTGCAACTGCGCGACAACCGCGGATTTGTCGTGCGTCGCGAGCGCGCCGTCGATGCACTCGTCGTAGTGGTAGCTCATGTAGGGGGCTCCTAGTGCCGCGCCAACCTGGCGGTCATGCCCGTGGACACGGGTGCGCGAACGTGTTCAGGCGGAATTGTTGCGGCTGCGGGACTGCCTGTCGACGGTCTGAATAGGTGGTCGTACCAGTTTTTGAATGGATAGTTTCATGGCAGGCGTGGCAAATCCGTTTATGAGTGGCTGACATAGCGAACAAGCAGCATTTCCGCGTGTTAGCATTTCAAGGTGGTCATACCAGTTGGAATTGAAATGCAGACAGCGGATCAGGACAGCTCGCGGCAGGTCGCGGACGTGGTGGCCGAGAGGATCGAACGATTGATCGTCGACGGCGTGCTGAAAACAGGGCAGGCGCTACCCTCCGAGCGGCGTCTGACGGACAAGCTCGGCGTGTCGCGCACCGCGTTGCGCGAAGGGCTGAAGCTTTTGCGGGCACGCGGCATCATCGAGACTTCGCACGGCAAAGGTTCATTCGTCGCCAGCCTCACCGCGCAACCCGCGCTCACGCCGCTGATGCATCTGCTCGGTTCGCAGCCGCGCACCTTGTACGATCTGTTCGAGGTACGTGCGTTGCTTGAGGCGGAATCCGCGCGCCTCGCGGCATTGCGCGGCACGCCCGCGGACTTCGTGCTGATCACGCGCCGCTATGAGGAGATGCTCGCGGCGCATGGCAAGGAGACCAGCGCGTCCACCCACGCGCGGCTCGATCATGCGTTTCACCTCGCGATTTGCGAGGCCTCGCACAACCCGGTGCTGGTGCATACCTTGAGTTCGCTGACCGACCTGTTATTGAGTTCGGTGTTTGCGTCGGTGAACAATCTCTATCACCGCGAGCCGCAAAAGCGCGTGATCGATCGTCAGCATGCGCGGCTCTACAACGCCGTGACCGGCAAGTTGCCCGAACAGGCGCGCAAGGCGGCGGCCGATCATATCGCCAGCGTCTGCGCGAACTTACGGGAAATCGAACAGGAAGAGCAGCGGCTCGTGCGCGCAACATTGCGGCTGGAGGGCTGGGAGTGATCCGCGCTGTGGCGTGTGTCGACGCTTTACAAGCTCTACAATCGCGCATCAACACAAAAAAACGCGTGTCGCCCCACGCCTGAACAGCATGCCTACTATCAGCGAGCTTTTCGTCTACCCAATCAAATCCTGCGCCGGCATTGCGCTCAATGAAGCGCGTCTGCTCGCCACGGGCCTCGAATACGATCGGTACTGGATGGTCACCGACCCTGACGGCGCGATGCTCACGCAGCGCGCGTATCCGCGCCTCGCGCTGATCACGGTTGAGATCGGCCAGCACGAACTCCTGATCCGCGCGCCGGGCATGAGCGTGTTGCGCACGCCGCTCGACGCCGCCGCGCTCGGCGCCGCGCCAAAAGTGCAAACCGTGGTCTGGCGCGACGCGGTCTACGGACTCGACACCGGCGAAGCAAGCGCTGCATGGTTTTCAGCGTTCCTCGGCGTGCCGGCGCGGCTTCTGCGCTTCAATCCCGAGCGCGAACGGATTGTCGATCCGGAGTACACGAGCAGCGTTGGCGGCGCCACCACGTATTTTGCCGACGGCTTTCCGCTGCTGGTCATCGGTCAGGCCTCGCTCGACGATCTGAATGTGCGCCTGAACAGCAAGGGCGCTCCGTCGATTCCGATTGACCGGTTTCGCCCCAACGTCGTCCTGACGGGGCTCGAGGCGTACGAGGAAGACTATATCGAGAGTCTGAATGTCGACGGCACGCAGGGGCAGGACGTGCAGTTGCAACTGGTCAAGCTGTGCTCACGCTGTCCGATGCCGACTGTCGATCAAGCCAAGGGCGCGCCCGACCCCGACTGGCCGAACGAACCCACCGACACGCTGAGCACCTATCGGGCGAATCCGCAGCGAAACGGTGCACTGACGTTCGGCAACAATGCCGTCGTCGCGCGGGGAGCCGGGGCGTGGCTGCGGGTCGGCCAGGAAGTGGAAGCTGAATTGGCCTTTGGCGATTAAACGGAGTCCAACCGGGGCACGCAATTTCTGCGCTTGCCCGCAATTCCCACTCATGCCGCTCAAGCCTCTAATGGCGGGCACGCCCGGTCAGCGCCGCGAGGATTACCGGCATTGGCACCGGCTTGACGAAATGATGGTTGAAGCCGGAACGCAACGACTCGGTCCGGTCCTCGGCGCGCGCGAGCCCCGTTACGGCGACCAGCATGGGCGGCGGCGTGTCGGCCACGCGCCGGATGCGCCGCGCGACCGCACGTCCGTCGAGACGCGGCATTTCGACGTCGAGCAGTGCGGCCCCGGGGTGCCACTCACAATAGTGCGCGAGTGCGTCGAGGCCGTTGCGCGCGGTTCGAATGTCGAATCCATGCGCGCTGAAAAAGAGTACGTAGGCGGCCAGCAGGTTCGGATCGTCGTCGGCGATCAGCAGGCGTGCGGCATCGTCAGTAGACATCCGGTTTCTCCAGGTTGCGTACCTGGTATTGAGCAATTTGAAGTCCCGCTAGAATCGGGGCTTGAAGAATCTGTTGATTCCGGTCATTTCAGCACGCTATCCGCCACCGCTTCTTATGAATAAATTGCCGTTTGGGGATGAAAAGGAAGCGCGAATCGCGCGGGACATCGAGGCGGTCAGCCGCATCGATGCGGTGCCGTCGATCCTGCGCATGATCTGCAAAAACACCGGAATGGGCTTTGCAGCGGTCGCCCGGGTCACGGAACACAGCTGGACCGCCTGTGCGGTGCAGGACGAAGTGAGCTTCGGCCTGGTCGCCGGCGGCCAGCTCGATCTGCACACCACGCTGTGTTTCGAGTCGCGCGCCGCACTTGCGTCGATCGTGATCGATAATTTCACTGAAGACCCGGTCTACAGGGAGCATCACACAGCGCAGATCTACAAGTTGGGAAGTTATATCTCCGTACCGATCGTTTTGCCTGATGGCAGCTACTTCGGTAATCTCTGCGCGATCGATCCGAATCCGCACGATCTTTCGAATGCGCGCACGCTAGGCATGTTCGAGGTATTCGCCGATCTGATCGCGGCCCAGCTCGTCACGCAAGGCCGCCAGCAGGAGACGGAGGCGGCGTTATTCCACGAACGGGAGAATTCGAACTTGCGCGAGCAGTTTATCGCGGTGCTCGGCCACGACTTGCGCAATCCGCTCTCCGCGGTCAGTGCCACCGCCGAGTTGCTGACGCTGCGCAAGAACGAACCCGATCTCGTGAAAATCGGCCAGCGCCTGAAGACCACGACCTTGCGCATGGCGCGCCTGATCGACGATGTGATGGATTTCGCGCGCGGGCGTCTGGGTTCCGGTGTCGACGTGTCGATCGGAGACGTCGACGATCTGGCGGGCGCGTTGCGCGCGGTGGTTGACGAAGCGCGCGAGGCCAATCCGGAACGGATGGTGGCCGACGATATCGCGATCGCCGCGCGGGTTCGTTGTGACCGCATGCGCGTGCAGCAACTGCTTTCGAATCTGCTCGGCAACGCGCTGACGCACGGCGCCGCGGAGTTTCCGGTGGAGGTGACGGCCCGGGTGGAGAACGGCGAGTTCGTGCTGAGCGTGTTGAACGGCGGCGACGCAATCGCGCCGGATGTCCTGCACAAGGTCTTCGAGCCTTACTGGCGGCCGCCCACCAGCAAGCCGGGCGGCGGCTTGGGGCTCGGCCTGTATATCTGCAAGCAGATCGTGCTGGCCCATGGCGGCAAGCTCGAAGTCAGATCGTCCGCCGCGGAGGGCACGGTCTTTGTGGCGAGGATGCCGATCGCAGCGTGATGACACGCGGCCCGGGCGATGGCCCCGGCCGCAGCCAACTGCCGAGGCGGCACCGGCCGCATGCTCGCGGTTCGCACGAGCACAGTGCTGCGTCGCACCATCCCTGTGCTTCCCTGCATCAAAGCGTGACGCACACGCGGTTCACCGCAGCCTTTTCTAATTTGCCGCCTAGGCCCGCGCCACGGCGCTGCAGCCCATATTTCGCACGCCTGGCATAGGCTTTGCATTAAACGTTGCCATCGGATCAACGTGGATCCGGCGCGAGTGCAACAACAGAGCACCCGCTGCAGCACAGGTCAGGACAACGGCGTCCCCCGAATTCAGTCATCGACTGGGTTCGCGGGACGCCGTTTTTATTTCCGAGTCGCTTTCGCCAGAGGCTACGCGTCAGCGATCGAAGCACAGCAAGCTCAGCACACCAAGGAACCGCGGTCATGAAAATCATCGTTATCGGTCACGGGATGGTCGGCCACAAACTGGTCGAATGCCTCGCACAAGACGCGGCGCATGGCCTCGACATCACGGTGCTGTGCGAAGAATCCCGCCCCGCATACGACCGCGTGCATCTGTCCGAATTCTTCGCGGGCAAGACGGCGGACGATCTGTCGCTCGTCGAACCGGGTTTCTTCGAACGTCAGAACGTCTTGCTGAAGCTGAATGCGAAAGCCGTTGCGATCGATCGGGATGCGCGCATCGTGACGGTATCGACCGGCGAAACTCTGGCGTATGACAAGCTGGTGTTCGCCACCGGCTCCTATCCGTTCGTGCCGCCCGTGCAAGGCCGCGAACGGGCCGACTGCTTCGTCTACCGCACCATCGACGATCTCGAAGCCATGCAGGAATGCGGTGCGCGCTCGAAGACCGGCACGGTGGTCGGCGGTGGCCTGCTCGGTCTCGAATGCGCGAAAGCATTGCGCGACATGGGTCTGCAAACGCACGTGGTCGAATTCGCGCCGCGCCTGATGGCGGTGCAAGTGGACGATGGCGGCGGTCGCGTGCTGCGCGGCAAGATCGAAGAACTCGGTGTGACGGTGCACACGCAGAAGAACACCACCGCGATTGTCGACGGCGAGAACGGTACGCATCGGATGCAGTTCGCCGACGGCAGCTTCCTCGACACCGACATGATCGTGTTCTCCGCGGGCATTCGTCCGCGTGACGATCTCGCCCGCGCGAGCGGTCTCGCACTCGGCGAGCGCGGTGGCATCGTGATCGACAACGCGTGCCGCACCAGCGACCCGCACATCTACGCGATCGGCGAGTGTGCGCTGTGGAACGGCCAACTGTTCGGCCTCGTTGCGCCGGGTTATGACATGGCGCGCACGGTGGCAAAGCAACTGCTCGGCGACCCGGCGGAATTCGCCGGCGCCGACATGAGCACCAAATTGAAGCTGATGGGGGTGGACGTGGCCAGCATCGGCGACGCTCACGGCAAAACGCCCGGCAGCCGCGCCTATCAGTTCAGCGACGAACGCAAGCAGATCTACAAGAAGCTGGTGGTGTCCGAATGCGGCAAGTACCTGCTCGGCGGCGTGATGGTGGGCGACGCGAGCGAATACGGCACGCTTCTGCAGATGATGCTGAACCGGATCGAGTTGCCGGCTTCGCCCGAATTCCTGATCCTGCCGTCGTCAGACGGTCAGGCGAAACCGGCGCTCGGGGTCGAGGCCTTGCCCGCCAGCGCGCAGATCTGCTCGTGCAACAACGTCTCGAAGGGCGACCTGTGTGCGGCCGTCTGCGCAGGCGCGACCGATATCGGCGCGTTGAAGTGCGCGACCCAGGCCGGCACTTCGTGCGGCGGCTGCGTGCCGCTCGTCACGCAGGTGATGAAAGCCGAGATGAAGAAGCAGGGCCTCGCGGTCAACAACCATCTGTGCGAGCACTTCCCGTATTCGCGCCAGGAGCTGTATCACATCGTGCGCGTGGAAGGCCTGCGTAGCTTCGACGAATTGCTGGCGAAGCACGGTCACGGTCTCGGCTGCGATATCTGCAAGCCGGCCGTGGCGAGCATTCTCGCCTCGTGCTGGAACGAATTCGTGCTGAAGAAGGAGCATGCCTCCTTGCAGGACACCAACGATTACTACCTTGCCAACATCCAGCGCGACGGCACATATTCGGTCGTGCCGCGCATGGCCGGTGGCGAAGTGACGCCCGACGGTTTGATCGCGGTCGCCCAGGTCGCGAAGAAATACGGCCTGTACACGAAGATCACCGGTGGCCAGCGGGTCGATCTGTTCGGCGCGCGCGTAGAGCAACTGCCGCTGATCTGGGAAGAACTGATCGCAGCCGGTTTCGAATCGGGCCATGCATACGGCAAGTCGCTGCGCACGGTGAAGTCGTGTGTGGGTTCGACGTGGTGCCGCTACGGCGTCGGTGATTCGGTGGGCCTCGCGGTCGAACTCGAGAATCGCTACAAGGGCCTGCGGACACCGCACAAGATCAAATTCGGCGTGTCCGGCTGCACGCGCGAATGCGCGGAAGCGCAGGGCAAGGACGTCGGCATCATCGCCACCGAGAAGGGCTGGAATCTCTACGTCTGCGGCAACGGCGGCATGAAACCGCGGCATGCCGAATTGCTCGCCTCGGACCTCGATAAGGAAACGCTGGTGCGCTACATCGACCGTTTCCTGATGTTCTATGTGCGCACGGCCGACCGTCTGCAACGCACCAGCGTATGGCGCGACAACCTCGAAGGCGGGCTCGACTATCTGAAGGACGTGATCGTCAACGATCACCTGGGCGTGGCGGCGGAGCTCGAAGCGGACATGCAGCACGTGGTCGACACCTACGAATGCGAATGGAAAAAAGCCGTCACCGATCCTGAAACGCGCAAGCGCTTCCGTCATTTCGTCAACAGCGGCGAGCAGGACAGTAACGTCGCGTTCGTCGAGGAACGCGGCCAGATCCGGCCCGCGACGCTCGACGAGCGGCGCTCGAAGCTCGCTGCGATTCCTGTGGTTGCCGAAACCGTTTGATTTTTTGTGTCACTCATCGAGGACCCACGCCATGAACCTTGACCGTCTTCCGCTTGCCTGGACACCGATTTGCCCGCTCGACGAGATTGTTCCCAACACAGGTGTATGCGCGCTCGTCAATGGCGAACAGGTGGCGGTATTTCACGTGGACAACGGCGAAGCGGAGACCGTCGTGTACGCGATCGAAAACTACGATCCGGGCTCGCAAGCCGCCGTGCTGTCGCGCGGGTTGATCGGCAGTCTCGGCGAGCGCGTCGTGGTCGCTTCGCCGATCTACAAGCATCACTTCGATCTGCGCACCGGCGAGTGCCTCGAAACACCGGCGTATTCCGTCAACGCGTTCGACGCGCGGGTGGAAAACGGGCAGGTGTGGGTCGCGATCTGAGTCATTGAATCCTTATCGACCTTCTCGAACGATGCCGCCTGCCATGTCCTCCCGTAACGTCAAAACGGTGTGCCCCTACTGCGGCGTCGGCTGCGGAATGGTGCTGCATGTCGAGGACGGCCAGGTCGTGAAAATCTCCGGCGACAGGGAGCATCCGGCCAACTTCGGACGGCTCTGCACGAAAGGGCAGTCGGCGCATGTCGCCTTGCGCAAGTCCGGGCGCCTGGAAGGGGCGTTCGTGCGTCATGCCCGTGGCCAGGACCCGACACCGCTGCCGATGGCACAGGCGATCAGCGACATGGCAGCGCGTCTGCGTGGGCTGCTCGATGCACACGGACCGGACGCGCTGTCGTTCTATGTGTCCGGGCAAATGTCGATCGAGGCACAGTATCTCGTCAACAAGCTCGCCAAGGGCTTTGTCGGCACCAACAACATCGAATCGAACTCGCGTCTTTGCATGGCGAGCGCGGGCAGCGGCTACAAACTCTCGCTTGGTGCGGACGGGCCGCCGGGATCGTACGACGACATCGATCACGCCGACCTGTTCTTCGTGATCGGCGCGAATATGGCCGACTGTCACCCGGTTCTGTTCCTGCGGATGATGGATCGCGTGAAGGCGGGCGCAAAACTGATTGTGGTCGATCCGCGCCGCAATACGACCGCGGACAAGGCCGATCTTTTTCTGCAAATCAAGCCGGGTACCGATCTGGCATTGCTCAATGGCCTGCTGCATCTGCTGCACGAAAACGGCCACACGGATGCCGCTTTTATCGCCGACGTCACGCAAGGCTGGGAGTCGATGCCGGCCTTTCTCGCGGACTACACAGCGGAGAAGGTAGCCGAGATAACCGGCCTTGCCGCCGAGGACATCCGCCAGGCCGCGCGGATGATCGGCGCGGCGCCGGAGTGGATGAGCTGCTGGACCATGGGCCTGAATCAGAGCACGCACGGCACGTGGCACACGAACGCGATCTGCAATCTGCATCTGGCGACCGGCAAGATCTGCCGCCGCGGCAGTGGCCCGTTCTCGCTGACCGGCCAGCCCAACGCGATGGGCGGCCGTGAAATGGGCTATATGGGACCGGGTCTGCCGGGACAGCGATCGGTGCTGGTCGAAGAAGACCGCGTCTTTATCGAAGAACTGTGGGGCATTCCGAAGGGCACACTGAAAACGCAGGCCGGTAACGGCACGATCGACATGTTCACCCGCATGGCCGCGGGCGAGATCAAGGCGTGCTGGATTATCTGCACGAATCCGGTGGCAAGTGTCGCGAACCGTCAGAACGCTATTGCCGGATTGCGCGCGGCGGAGCTCGTGATTGCACAGGATGCGTTCCTCGACACCGAGACCAACCGCTACGCCGATGTGCTCTTGCCAGGCGCGCTGTGGGCCGAAGCCGAAGGCGTGATGATCAACTCCGAGCGCAATCTGACGCTGATGCAAAAAGGCATCGAGCCACCGGGCGCCGCGTTGCCGGACTGGCAGATCATCGCGCGCGTGGCATGTGAAATGGGTTTTGCCGATGCGTTCAGCTATGCCAGCGCGGATGAAGTTTTCGCGGAAATCACCCGCGTGTCGAATCCGAAAACCGGCTACGACCTGCGCGGCGCGAGCCATCGGCGGTTAAAGGATACGCCGCTGCAATGGCCGCTTGCTTCCAGCGACGCCGCCGAGCGCAATCCCATCCGCTATCTCAACGACGGCGTTAGCCAGACACTGAAGGAAAGGCCCGACGGCAGCCGTCCACGGCTGGTGTTTCCGACCGCAAGCGGCAAGGCCGTGTTTTTTGCCCGTGCCTATGCAGCCCCGGCGGAATTGCCCGATGGCGAATTTCCGATCGTGTTGAATACGGGCCGCTTGCAGCATCAATGGCACACCATGACCAAGACCGGCAAGGTGGCGATGCTCAACAAGCTGAACCCGGGCCCATTCGTCGAGATTCATCCTGAAGATGCGGCCACGCTCGGCATCAAGGCCAAAGATCCGGTCGAGATCCGCTCGCGGCGTGGCCGTGCCGTGTTGCCGGCAGTCGTCACGGAGCGGGTGCAGGCAGGCAACTGTTTTGCGCCGATGCACTGGAACGACGTCTTCGGCGACGATTTCTGCATCAATGCCGTCACCAGTGATGCCGTCGATCCGATCTCGCAGCAACCCGAACTCAAGTTCTGCGCGGTAGCGTTGAGCCCGGTTGCGGCCGATGCCATCGAACCGGTTTCGAGTGGTGATGACGGGGCGCTCATTGCGCGCACCGAGCCGCTCACCGAGTCGCTCACTGAGCCGCCTGCCGCCGGAGTCGACGTGGCAAGTTCGAACGCACTATCGGCGGACACGGCGACCATGAAGGAACTGCACATGCCCCGCATCGACGCACTGACTAGCCTGTTGCAGCTTCCAGCGATGCCGGCGCCGTCGTTCACGGAGTCCGAGCGGGCGTATCTGACCGGTTTCGTTAGCGCTCTGCGTTCGGTTGAAGGACAAGGCATCGACAGCGTACCGGTTCTTCCGCCCGGCGCCCCGTTTGATCCCGCAAACCGCCTGTATGTGGACGGTTTGCTGGCCGGACTGTATAGCCGCAGTGGAACTCATGCGGCGGTGCGTGCCGGTACGCTTGCCGCACCGCATGACGACGCCACGCAGGCATCCGGTGTGCGTATCTTGCGTGTGCGACCCAAGGTGACTCTGTTGTGGGCCTCGCAAACCGGCAACACGGAATCGCTGACCGAGCGTTATGCCACGCGGTTGATGGAGTCGGGTTTTGAAATCCGCACCGCGTGCATGGCGGACTATCCGGTCTCCGCGCTGGCGAAAGCGCAGTACGTGTTGCTGATGTCGAGCACCTTCGGCGACGGCGATCCACCCGACAACGCACAAGGTCTGTGGTCGCAACTGACCAGCGACGCCGCGCCTCGTCTCGACGGATTACGCTACGCGGTACTCGCATTGGGCGATCGCAACTACGATCAGTTTTGCGGCCATGGCCGCCGTCTGGACGAACGCCTCGCCGCTCAAGGCGCGCTGCGTTTGATGGACCGGGTGGACTGTGACAGCGAGTATCAGGAACAGGCTGACGCATGGCTGGAAAGCATCATCGTGCGCATCAAGGAAGAAGATGCGGCGCTGCATGCGGTGCCGCCTGGCGGCATGATCAACGCGGTGGTGCCAGGCGCCGTGCCGACCAGGACGCGGCCGGCCGCATCGCGTCTCATCGGCAACCTGCGGTTGAACAGACACGGCGCCGCGAAGGACACGCGTTACTTCTCGTTGAGCACGGGCGACGCGGGCCTCGAATACGAAGTGGGCGACGCGCTGGGCGTATGGCCGAGCAACTGCCCTGAACTGGTCGACGAGTTGATCGGCCTGAGCGGTTTGAGCGCGGACGCGACGGTCAACGTGTCAGGCGTGGGTGAAATGCATCTCGCCGACGCGCTCGCGAGGCACTACGAAATCGCGCGCCCCAGCCCCGCTGCGCTCGCATTCATTGCCGCCCGCAGCAGCAACAGCGCATTGCGCGATCTGCTCGGCACCGAGCGCAAGGCCGATCTCAAACAATGGCTGTGGGGCCAACAGCTCGTCGACGTCCTTCACGAGTTTCCCGTCAAGCTGACGGCAGCCGAATTGACCGGCATGCTCAAGCGCCTGCAACCGCGTTTGTATTCGATTGCATCGAGCCCGAAAGCGCATCCCGGCGAAGTTCATCTGACGGTTGCCGCCGTTCGCTATAGCAACGGGCGCCGCCAGCGCAAGGGCGTCTCGTCGACGTTCCTCGCCGACCGCGCGAGCGACGTCAGCGTGCCGGTATTCGTGCAGAAGTCCGCACACTTTCGGCTTCCTCATGTTCCCGGCACGCCGATCATCATGGTCGGTCCAGGCACCGGCATTGCACCGTTTCGCGGATTTCTGCACGAACGGCGTGCACGGGCTGACAAGGGCCGCAACTGGTTGTTCTTTGGCGAGCAACACGCAGCCACCGATTTCTACTATCGCGACGAACTTGAGGCGATGCGGGACAGCGGTGTTCTAACCCGGCTCGACCTCGCTTTCTCGCGCGATCAAACGGAAAAAATTTATGTGCAGGACCGCATGCGCGAGCAGGGTGCGCAATTGTGGGCATGGCTCGAAGACGGTGCGCATTTCTACGTCTGCGGTGACGCAAACCGGATGGCAAGAGACGTGGACGCGACGCTCAGGCATGTGGTCGCCCAGCACGGCGGCATGAGCGAAGAAAAAGCCGCTGAGTATGTGAGCCATCTGGCGCAGGAAAAGCGCTACGTGCGTGACGTTTATTGACTTTTAACGCGGTGGCGTGGCGCGCCGCATCACGATCCAGCCGAGTACGCAGTACAGCTTCACTAGCAGAGCCCGGATGGCATGGAGGTTGCATGTTCAGACCGGAATTCAACGTCATGATCATTCCGGTGCGCAGTGCACGAGCGCAATGGATCAGCGCAATGCGCCAGGTTTGAAAACAGTCAGTCTATTTGAGGATGCCTAATGAAAAACGTGATGAGCTCACTAAAGAGCGGAGACTGGCGCGCACTGATGGCGTGTTTTCTCTATTTTGACACCGGCTTCACGGTCTGGGTGCTGTACGGACCGCTCGCGCCGTTCATCAGCAAGAGCATTGCCATGACGCCTGCGCAGCAAGGCTTGCTGGTCGCCGTACCGGTGCTGTCGGCGGCAATCCTGCGCGTGACGCTCGGTAACCTCTATCAATCGGCGCATGGCAAACGCATTGCGCTGATGGGCGTGTTGCTGTCGGCGGTGCCGACCATCGTGCTGCCGTTGTTGCCGTTCGTGCCGTCATACACCTTGCTGCTGGTGCTCGGCGTCTTCCTCGGCGTGGGTGGCGCGAGCTTCGCGGTGGCGCTGCCGATGGCCGGCAGCAACTATCCGCCGAAAGTGCAGGGCCTCGTGCTGGGACTCGCCGCTGCGGGCAACATCGGTGCGGTGCTAGACGGCTTCCTGTTTCCCCAACTGGCCGCGCACTACGGGTGGCAAATGGCCACTGCCGGCGCGCTGCCGTTGCTCGCCATCGCCGGTATCACGCTGTACTTCTGGGCCAATGATTCCGGCATCAAGTCGGGCAGCGTGCTGCGTGCGTTCGGCAGCTTCGCGATCACGCTCGCCGGTTTGATCGTGCTCGTGCTGCTGGTTGAAGCAGGCATGTTCGGCTCGGGCAAGACCGGCGTGCTGCTGTTGCCGGTGATCGGCGCGCTGCTGGCGATTGCGGTATTGCCCAAGCGCTACCGCACGGTGCTCGGCGAGCGCGACACGTGGGTGATTATGCTGGTGTACAGCATCACGTTCGGTGGTTTTGTCGGTATGTCGTCGTATGTTTCGCTGCTGCTGACGAATCTGTATCAACTCTCCAAGATCGACGCAGGTCTGTTCATGGCGCTGCTGGCCGCGACCGGCGCGATCGTGCGGCCGCTCGGCGGATTGATTGCCGATAAGATTTCCGGCGTGCGTGCCTTGACCTTCCTGCTCGCGATCATTTCACTGTGCGACCTCGTCTTTGCCGCCGCGATGCCGTCGGTTGTGGGCGGGATTGCGCTGTTGCTGTGCCTGTATGTGGCCTTCGGTCTGGGCAATGGCGCGACCTTCCAGTTGGTGCCGCATCGTTGGGCGGGCCGCACCGGCCTGATGTCGGGCATTGTCGGCGCCGCGGGTGGCATTGGCGGCTTTTATCTGCCGGTTGTGATGGGCATTGCGAAGGAAAGCACCGGCAGCTATCAGATGGGCTTCGCGACTTTCGGCGCGCTGGCCGCTTGCGCGTTCCTCGCGATCGTCGCACTGCGCCGTCCGTGGATGGCGTGGTCGATGCATGGCAGTGTGATGCACGCGCACGCAACGGAGTAATGCGACCGGACCACTGCCTGCCGTGCTGGCGTAACTCGAACGCGGTGCATTTGGCAAGGTGGTGGTGAAGGTCGGCGATCGATACGGAGACGTTGAGTACGTTCGGTACGCCCGGTACGTGCGAAAAAACACGCAGGCAAATACTTGCATGTTGTGAGCGACGTGCCTAATATGCAGTCAGGAGGCTGCATATGAAAATCTCATCGGACAAGTCGGAAGGCGCATCTACAGATCGCATCGAAAAACAGATTCTGCTGAAGGCGCCGCGCTCGCGCGTGTGGCGCGCGGTGTCCAACGCCGACGAATTCGGCAAATGGTTTTGCGTGAATTTCAACGGTAAGCAATTTGTGGCCGGTGAATCCATTCAAGGCAAGATCACTTATCAGGGTTATGAGCATCTCGTCATGGAGGTGCTGGTGGAGCGCATCGAGCCGGAACACCATCTGTCGTTTCGTTGGCATCCGGCCGCGGTGGATGTGACGGTCGATTACTCGTCGGAGCCCACCACGCTGGTTGAATTCAAGCTGAGCGAGGTCGATTCGGGCACGTTGCTGCGCGTGATCGAATCGGGTTTCGACCAGATTCCCGCCTCGCGCCGCGCGGAAGCGTTCCGCATGAATACCGGCGGCTGGGAAGAACAGATGCTCAACATAGAGAAGTATGTCGCCAAAGGATAAGTTACCCGGCAAGCCGTCCGGCGCCAAACCGGCTGCCGGCCCTGCGCGTGTGAAGGCTGCCATGCTGCGAAGCTCCGCACAGATTTTCGCGGCGCTCGGCGACGAGACGCGCCTGCGTCTGATCGCCGTGTTGTGCGCGGGTAGTGCGATGTCGATTGCGCAGTTGACTGCCGGCACGGAAATGACGCGGCAGTCGGTCACGCAGCATTTGCAGGTGCTCGCCAATGCCGGCCTCGTGCGCGATGTCAAGATGGGCCGTGAACGCTTATGGGCATTTGAACCGGCGCACCTTGACGAAGCGCGGCGAGCGCTCGAGGCGATCTCGCTGCAATGGGATCAGGCGTTGTCGAGATTGAAGGCGGCGGTGGAGGAAGATTGACACCGGTAGCGCCGCGTCCAGCCGCCAACTCGCAACCTGTTGACGCTTAGAACTGGTGGCGCAGCGCGACTCGCACCGCGAGCTGATTGCCCGTCGACGACGGCGCCTGCACGCCAGGGATGAACGCATTGTCGAGAATCGATTGGGTCGAGCTGCCCGCGACCTTCTGGAATTCGCCCTGCACGTAAACGTCCGTGCGCGTCGACAGGTTGTAATCCGCCATTAAGCCGACCGAGTGAATCTTCGGCTTAACGCTGCCGGTCGACGCATCGTAGTTCTCCATCGTGTACACATACTGCGCGCCGACAAAGAAGGCCGGCGTGAACTGATATTTGCCGTTCACTTCGAAATTCTGGTACTTCACCGTATTCAAGGCGACGCCGGATGCCGCCAGCGGGATGCCGATATAGCCGTTGCCGGTCGGGTCCTTATAGTTCGAGTTGGTGTACGCAAAACCGGCGGTCGCCGAACCGAAGGTGTAATTGATGCCGGCGCCGAATACCCGCATGCGCCCGGCGATGAAGCTCGCGTCGTTCGCGGTGATCGCGCCGGTGGACCCCGCGCCCGGATTGTTCGACTGCAGGTAGGCGGCTGCAATCAACAGGCCGCCGTTTGAATACTTGCCGCCAAAGCTGTACGCGCGGTTGTTCGCGAAGTTCGTGTCGTTGCTGAAGCTGTACACGCCGCCGAACTGGAAGCCCGCGATATCCGGGCTTGTGTACTTCACGCTATTGCCGAGCCGGAACGAGTTGTCGGTATTGTCGTTATCGTACGGGTGCGCAAACAGGTAGCCGGCCCAGTTGCCGTTGGCCGTGGTCGGCGCGAGATAGTCGACCACCGAGTCGTACTGGCGTCCGAGCGTGACTGTGCCGAACCGGCCGTCGCTCAAGCCTGCGTAAGCCTGACGGCCGAACATGCGGCCGCCCTGGCCAAGCCGTCCCGAGCTTACGTCGAAGCCGTTTTCCAACTGGAACACGGCCTTCATGCCCCCGCCCAGATCTTCCGAACCCTTCAGGCCCCAGCGGCTGCCCTGCGCATAACCGCTTGCCATTTCCCATACGGCGCCGCGCCCGGCGTTATTGGTGTAGTCGATGCCTTCGTCGAGCACCCCATACAAGGTCACGCTGCTCTGCGCGAAGGCGGATGGGGCCGCCAGCGAGGCGAGCGCGGTGAAAGCGGCGGTAGCGAAGAGATTCTTTTTCATTGAGAGCTCCAGACGTTGGTAATGAGCGGCCGGATGGTCCGAGCGAGGTTCAGAACGCGGTTCTAACCACGATCCGGCCAGCTTCAGAGGCCGCTGCTTTTTGGCAAAGGCTGGATTCTGCTATTCGAGATGCAAAACGCGTATGAGGCACATCCCTGGATAAACGTGACTTTTTCGAATGTTTAGCCCGCGAATTATTCGCTTGTGGTGCGTCAAACAGCGGACAAAAATTCCGTTCATGCACCTTTGGCATGAACGCAATAGCCGAAGGCAATGCACCACCGCACCAGCTTTGTCAGGAGACGACATGCGACTCGACCGGAATTTTGCTAACGGCTGCTTTGTCGACGCGGCAAGCGACGAACGTATCGCCGTCACCAACCCCGCTACCGGAGCCGTGATTGCTCACGTCACGGGCGCCACCCGAGAGGAGGCGGTCGCCGCGGTCGACGCTGCCGCCGCTGCGCAAAAGGGCTGGCGCAAGCTGCCTTCGGCCGAGCGCGCGGTCTATCTGCACAAGCTTGCGGATGCGCTTACTGAATGCGCGCCCGCCATCGGCGCGGCGCTCGCGCTTGAGTCGGGCAAGAGCGTGGCCGATGCCACCAATGAGGCGATCTACGCCGGCCAGATCACGCGCTACCACGCCGAGTGGGCGCGCCGCATCGAAGGCGAGGTGATTCCGAGCGACACGCCCGACGAAAACCTCGTGCTGCATCGCGAACCAATCGGCGTGGTCGCGTGCCTGATCCCGTTCAATTACCCGGTCTATACGTTCATGCGCAAGGTGGCGCCCGCGCTGATCGCCGGCAATACCGTGGTGGTGCGTCCGAGCAACAACACGCCGACCTCGGCGTTCGAGATCGCGAGAGCGGTGGAGAAGGCCGGGTTGCCGGCCGGCGTCGTGAACATTCTCGCGATGAATCATGCAACCGCCGAGGCGCTTTGCACGCATCCCAAGGTCGGCATGATCACGCTGACGGGCAGCGTGGGCGCCGGCCGCAAGGTGCTCGACTACTGCAAGGCGAACATCGCCAAGCCCTCGCTCGAACTGGGCGGCAAGACGCCCGCCATCATCGAAGCGGATGCCGATCTCGAGAAGGCCGCACGCGATCTGGTTGCGTCCAAAACCACTCACTGCGGGCAGCTTTGCACGGCGATCGAACGCGTCTATGTGCAGGAAAGCGTTCATGACCGTTTCGTCGCGCTGCTGAAGAAAAACATGAGCGCGGTGGAAAGCGGCGATCGCAGCGAACAGCCTTCGCTGATGGGGCCGCTCGTCAACGAGGCGTCGCGCGAGTCGATTCACGGCATGGTGGAGCGCGCAATTGCGGCGGGCGCCACGCTCGAAACCGGCGGCAGGCTGCCGCAAGGCAAGGGCTTTTTCTATCCGGCCACGTTGCTGTCGAATTGCCGGCAGGACATGGAAATCATCCAGGAAGAAACCTTCGGTCCGATCATGCCGGTCGTCAAATACCGCACGCTGGATGAAGCGCTGGAGATGGCCAACGACCACCAGTTCGGTTTGTCCTCGGTGCTTTATACCGAGAACTACCGCAGCGCGATGAAGATCGCTAACGGTATCGAGGCTGGCGAGTTGTATGTGAATCGCACGCCGGCCGATCCGTATCAAGGTTTCCATGCCGGGTGGAAACGCTCGGGTCTCGGCGGCGACGACGGCAAGCACGGCATGCTCGAATTCACGCAGACCCGTCTGGTAGTAATGAAGTACTGACGCAGATATTGAAGCAGATATCGACGCAAAAACGGCGCGTGCCGCGCGATTCGGAGTAGTCGGCACGCGTTGCCTTGAAACCCGCAAAAAACGCAGCAAACCGCTGCACCCATAAAAATATTTGGAGACCCGGCTTGGCGCTGTGTCTCTCAGGAGCGTTCACGTGTCATCTCAACCCGTTCAAACCACTGCCTCGCTCGCGTTAAGCGACGAAGCCGCATTAGAAAGCAATAAGGCGCAGCGCTATATCCAGCTCATGCTGCTGGTACTGGCGGCCGGTGCGATTTATCCGATTCTGTATCTTCGGCAGGTTTATCAGCCGACCATGCTCGAAGTGTTTCACATCACCGATAGCCAGCTTGGCTATCTGTATTCGATGCTCGGCACCATCTTTCTGCTGAGCTATCTGCCGAGCGGATGGCTGGCCGACCGCATCGCGCCGCGTCTGTTGATCTGTTTTTCGCTGATTGCAACCGGCGTGCTCGGCTTGTGGTATTCCACCGCGCCGTCGTTCAACGTGCTGATGCTGATTTTCGGCGGCTGGGGGCTGTCGACCGGTTTGACGTTCTGGGCCGCGGTTATCAAGCGCGTGACGATGATCGCCGGCACGCACGAGCAGGGCCGCTTCTTCGGCTTGCTCGACGGCGGCCGCGGTTTGATCGAAGCAATGCTCGCGACCATTGCGATCACGCTATTCGCCTGGTTCACACAGACCAAGGGCGAGCCGGTGACGGCCGGCTTCAGGCTGGTCGTCTATATGTACGCCTTTTTGTGCATCGCGCTCGGCGTGGTGCTCGCGCTGGTGAAAGATCCGCAAGGCACAAAAGACGCCGCCGCCAACCGCGCCACGCGCAAACGCAGCAACGTGCTGCTCGATCTGAAAACGCTCGCATCGATTCCCGAGTTGTGGCTGGTCGCCGCCATCGTGTTCTGCGGTTATCAGGTGTTCTGGGCCACTTATAGCTTCTCCGCGTATCTGCACGAAGGCGAGATCGGTTTGACCGTGGTGATGGCCGGCACGATCACCACGCTCAAGCTGTGGATGCGGCCGATCGGCGGGATTGGCGGCGGCTTTCTCGGCGACCGTTATTCGAAAGTCTCGGTGCTGGTGATCGCACTGTTCCTGGCTGCGCTGTCGCTGCTGGGCCTGATGGCGGCGCCGCGTATCTCGAGCCATGTGCTGCTGGTGTTCCTCGTTTTGTTCATCGGCATTCTGACTTACGCGATTCGCGGGCTGTACTGGTCGCTGCTGGATCGCTGCAATATTCCGGTCGAAACGATGGGCCTTGCGATTGGCCTGATCTCCGTCCTCGGCTATTCGCCCGATGTGTTCCTGCCGCTGATCAACGGCTATCTGACACAGAACTTCCCGGGTGTCTTCGGTTACCAGCTTTACTTCGGCTATGTGGCCGGAATGGCGGCGCTCGGCGGCTTTGCCGGCCTGGCGCTGAGAAACATGCTTAGCAAAAAAGGGGTTGCGTAAATGAAAGTCGTCTCGCTCGAAACGCATATCGTCGCCGTACCGCCGCCGCACGTGGGCGGCATGTACTGGATCTTCGTCAAGCTCAAGACCGATTGCGGTATTGAAGGCGTCGGCGAGATCTATTCCGCGACGTTTCATCCGAAGGCGATGACCCACATCATCGCCGATGTATTCGGCCGCTACCTGCTCGATCAGGATCCGCACCATATCGAACGGCTCTGGCGTGAAGCGTATTCGAGCGGTTTCACGCAGCGCCCCGATCTGACGATGATGGGCGTGGTGAGCGGATTGGAAATGGCGTGCTGGGACATTATCGGCAAGGCGGCCAACAAGCCTGTGTACGAACTGCTCGGTGGCATGGTGAATCAGCGCCTGCGCTCTTACACGTACCTGTATCCGAAGAACAGCAAAGGCGAATACGACTACGACGATCCCGATCTCGCCGCCGAATGCGCCGTTGAAAATGTGAAGCGTGGTTTTACCGCAGTGAAGTTCGATCCGGCGGGGCCGTATACGGCTTACTCCGGTCATCAACTTTCGCTGGAAGTGCTGGACCGTTGCGAACTGTTCTGCCGCCGTGTGCGCGAAGCGGTCGGCAGCAAGGCCGATCTGCTGTTCGGCACGCATGGGCAGATGGTGCCGTCGTCAGCCATCCGGCTGGCCCAACGCCTCGAGAAATACGATCCGTTATGGTTCGAAGAACCCGTGCCTCCGGGGCAGGAGGGTGCCATGGCGCAAGTCGCGCAGCACACGAGCATTCCGATTGCCGCGGGCGAGCGCCTGACCACCAAGTACGAATTCTTCAAGCTGCTCGAAGCAGGCGCGGCGTCGATTCTGCAACTGAATGTGGCGCGTGTGGGCGGCCTGCTCGAAGCGAAGAAAGTCGCGGCGATTGCCGAGGTGTATTACGCGCAGATCGCACCGCATCTGTACAACGGGCCGATTGGCGCCGCCGCCAGCATTCAGCTCGCAGCCTGCACGCCGAACTTCCTGATTCAGGAAAGCATCGGTACATGGGACGGTTTCCACGCTGCGGTGTTGAAGAAACCGATTCAATGGGAAGACGGCTACATCATTCCTTCACAGGAACCGGGCCTCGGGGTGGAGTTGAACATGGACGTGGTTCGGCAACACACGCCGTATACCGGCGAGCGCCTGCATCTGCAAATGGCGGCTCGTCCCGCCGACGTGAAAGACCTCGCGCCGGCCAAGGGTTGAGCCTGTCGGATTTATCTGTCTTACGCATTCAATGGATTGGGCGCCGTCTGGCGACATAGAGCATGAACTACGATTACATCATCGTCGGCGCGGGTTCGGCGGGCTGCATTCTCGCCAATCGCCTGTCGGCGTCGGGGCAATATTCGGTCCTGCTGCTCGAGGCGGGCGGCAAGGACAGCTCGTTCTGGTTCAGGATCCCGGTGGGTTTCACCAAGACGTACTACAACGAGACCTATAACTGGATGTACTACAGCGAGCCCGAAAAGGAACTCGACAACCGGCCGATCTATTGTCCGCGTGGCAAAGTGCAGGGCGGCTCCGGTTCGATCAACGCGATGATCTACGTGCGCGGCCAGCCGCACGATTTCGACGACTGGGCCGCGGCGGGCAACCCGGGCTGGTCGTTTCACGACGTGCTACCGTATTTCCGCAAGCTCGAATCGCATCCGCTCGGCAACACCGAGTATCACGGCGCGGACGGCCCGATCCGTATCACGCCGATGAAAGATGCAGTTCATCCGATCTGTCATGTGTTCCTGAAAGGCTGCGACCAGGCCGGCTACAAACGCAGCGACGACTTCAATGGCGCGCGATTCGAAGGCGCGGGCATCTACGACGTGAGTACGCGCAACGGTCAGCGTTCGTCGAGCAGCTTCGAGTACCTGCATCCGGTGCTGACGCGCAAGAACCTGACGGTCGAACGCGACGCGTTGGCGAATCGCGTGCTATTCGACGGCAACCAGCGGGCAATCGGCGTGAGCGTGACGCAGAACGGCGCGACGCGGCAACTCATGGCGAACCGTGAGGTGATTCTGGCGGCGGGCGCGGTGGATTCGCCCAAGTTACTGCAACTCTCAGGCGTAGGCGACAGTGCATTGCTCGCGAAGCATCGCATCGCGATGGTCAAGGAGTTGCCGGCTGTCGGGCAGAATCTGCAGGACCACTTGTGCGTGAGCTTCTACTATCGCGCGAACGTGAAAACGCTCAATGATGAGATGCGCCCCCTGCTTGGCAAGCTCAAGCTTGGTCTGCAGTATCTGCTGACGCGCAAGGGGCCGCTCGCGATGAGCGTGAACCAGTCGGGCGGCTTCTTCAAGGGCAACGACCAGGAAGCGCAGCCCAACCTGCAGTTGTACTTCAATCCGCTGTCGTACCGCATTCCGAAGAGCAGCAAAGCAAGTCTTGAACCCGAACCGTATTCGGGCTTCCTGCTGGCATTCAATCCTTGCCGGCCCACGAGTCGCGGATCGATCGAGATCGCGTCGAACCGTGCCGAAGACGCCGCGAAAATCCGCATCAATGCGCTGACCACGGAGAAAGACATTGACGAAGTGATTCAGGGCTGCGAACTGGTGCGCAAGGTGATGGCATCGCCGGCGTTGCAAGAGATCACGGTCGAAGAAATTTCGCCGGGACCGCAAGTGAATACGCGTGAGGGTTTCCTGCAGTATTTCCGCGAGCAATCGGGTTCGATCTATCACCTGTGCGGATCGTGTGCGATGGGTGACGATCCGCATACGTCGGTGGTCGACGCGCGTTTGCGGGTGCACGGCGTTGACGGCTTGCGGGTGGTCGATGCGTCGATCTTCCCGAACATCACGTCGGGGAACATCAATGCGCCGACCATGATGGTGGCGGAGAAGGGCGCCGAGATGATTCTCATGGACGCCGCCGTCGAAGCAGCCTTTGAACCCAAGGCCGTGGAGTTGGCAGCGGCCGCCTGACGGGTTGGAAGTCACCGCTGGCGGTGTCAGGAAAACGCGCCGAATGCATTGTATCGGCGCGTTTTTTTATCACGCCAAGGTCATGCCGGCGCGGCGCAAATGGACCGCAATCGCCTAAGCGCCCACACTCAGACGAATTTCACTCACATCAACTTGCTGCGCCTGACTGTGCCGATTCCGACGAGTCGAGCGCACGTTCGGTCAGCCAGATCTCCTGCTGCAACCAGTCGCGAAACAGCGCGACGTGTGGCAGTTCGTCCTGTTCTGCACGCGTAACGAGCCAATAGGATTGATGTCCGTCGACATGTACGTTCAGCACCTGCACGAGTTGGCCTTCCGCGAGTTCACGGCCGATCATGTGACGATCGGCGATGGTCACGCCGAGCCCGTCGATAGCGGCCCGGATCGCGTGATCGAGCAGATCGAATTCGTAGCCGCCGCGGGTGTCGACATTTTCGATGCCGGCGGCTTTCAGCCAGTGCTGCCAGGTCAGATAGCGCTGATCGGCGCTCGCGAGCACGTGCAGCAGCGTGAACTGGTTCAGATCGATGGCCGCGCGGCCGGCCTGCCGTGCCAGCAATGCGGGCGCGCAGACGGCGATGTGCCGTTCGTTCATCAACAGGCGGTTGTCGACGCCTTCCCATTCGCCGTTACCGAAGCGGATGGCGCAGTCGAGGACGCCCGATTCGGCGAGATTGTCGTCGAGACGGGTCGACAGACTTAGTTCGAGATGCGGATGCGCGTCACGCAGACGCCCGAGACGCGGCATTAGCCAGCGGCTCGTGAAGGTGGGTGGCGCGTTGATGCGCAGGCGGTTGCGGTGGGTTTTTTCCTGCAGGCTGCGGACGGTGAGTTCGATCCGGTCGAATGATTGTTGCAGTGCTTGCAGGAGGATGCGGCCGGCGGCCGAGAGCTCCAGGTGGTGATGGTGACGCTGGAGCAGGGTCTCGCCAAGTTGGGCTTCGAGTTGCCGGACTTGCCGGCTGACTGCGCTTTGTGTGACGTTTAGTAGTTCCGCTGCGCGGGTGAAGCTGCCCGTGCGGCCGGCGACTTCGAAGGCTTTTAGCGCGTTTAGCGCGGGCATTTTGCGTTTCAAGATCGGGGCCGGTGGGGGGTGGGCGCTCGCGCGCGGATGGGTGATATTTTACTGTGTTACACACGGGGTATCTGTCTGGTTGACGGGGTTCGTTGGTTGTCTGGGTCTTTGGTTTTTTTCTTGCTGGGTTTGTGGTTTGTTCTGCTGTTGGTCTTTTGGCCTTTCCTTGTTTTCTTAGTGGTCTATTAGCGTTGCCCCTGTGCGGGGCGGCACCTACTTTTCTTTGCCTGCCGCAAAGAAAAGTAGGCAAAAGAAAGCGGCTCAAACCGCTAATTCTTAAGTGGGTCCCCCGCACAGCCACGGCAGTGGTGCATCTGGAATCTGTCGCCCCGCACACTCCGCGCCGTTGACACAGGGCTCATCAGCTCCCACTCCGCACTGCGTGCGTCGCGGACGGGTCTGCCAGGGAAACCAGCGGGTTTGCTTCGCGCAGCGGGAGCCGTCGGCTTCGCCTCGGCGAGACGTCCCATCTCTGATTGGCCAACCCACACTTCAAAGGAAATGTCTGTGCATTGCATTGGCGATCGCGACCACCGCCACGGTTGTGCTTGTGCGTGGAGCAGCGATGCAACGGCGAGTCAGGGAACGGGGACAAACGTGAGAGCGAAACGGCATCCAGGGATGCAGCGAGGCAACAGCAAATCGAGGAACGGGGACAACCGGGAGAATGAGACGCAACTCGGTGGCAGCGATGCAACGACGAGTCGGGGGAAGGGACAAAACCGCGGAAGCGAAAATCCAGCGACCGGTTTTATGAACTAGGTATCGGCGCGCGCAGCGCCGCCGGAGGTATGACTCCTTTGTCACTGAGGCGGAATGTGCGAGGCGGCAGATTCCAGATGCACCACTACCGTGGCTGCGCGGGGGACCCGCTTAAGAATTAGCGGTTTGAGCCGCTTTCTTTGCTTACTTTCTTTGCGGCGGCAAAGAAAGTAAGTGCCGCCCCGCACAGGGGCAACGCTAATAGACCACTAACATATCAAGGAAAGGCCAAAAGACCAAAAGACCAAAAGACCAACACCAGAACAGACCACGAACCCAGCAAGGCACCGCCCAGAACCCATGGGCAACACCCAAAAAATCCAGATCAACAACAAAAACCACCAACCAGGCAAAAAAATATCAGTAAGCAATACAAACAGACTTACATTCCGTATAGGAATCAACAATAACCTTCCCATGTTCCCGTCCGATCCCGGACGCCTTAAACCCGCCGAACGGCATAGCCGGATCAACCATATTATGCGTGTTGACCCAAACCGTCCCAGCCTCGATCCCATCGACAAGCCGCAGCGCTTTATCGAGTTGATTCGTCCACACACTCGCCCCAAGCCCATACTCTGACGCGTTGGCCAGCGTCAAAACCTCATCGATATCGTCGTAAGGCATCGCCACCAGCACCGGTCCGAATACCTCCTCCCTGACAACGGTAAGCGGCTTGCAAGCGCGATTGGCAATAACCGTCGGCCGGACAAAAAAACCATCCGCATCAACAGCCGCATCGCGCGACAGAATCTCACCGCCTTCCTGCTTGCCCTGCGCAATCATCCCCATGACCTTGTCGCGGTGCCGGGCGGACACCATGGGCCCCATCTGCGTCGCCGCGTCGAAACCGGAACCCAATGCGATACCGTCGGCCACAGCGGCAATCCCTTGCACGACTTCGTCGTAAATCGATCGCGCAACGTACAGGCGAGAACCCGCAGTACACACCTGTCCGTGGTTGAAGAAAATCGCGCCTGCCGCACCTTCAATCGCTTTCTTCGGGTCACAGTCGTCCAGCACGATCACCGGACTCTTGCCACCCAGTTCCAGCGACGCCCGCTTCAGATCGTCAGCGCATTGACGACCAATGATGCGGCCCACTTCGGTTGATCCGGTGAAAGTGACTTTATTCACCAGTGGATGCCTGACCAGCGCCGCGCCAGCAGTCTCGCCGCGGCCCGTGACGACGTTGAATACGCCCGGCGGGAAGCCAGCTTCGTGAGCCAGTTCGGCCAGACGGATTGCCGTCAAAGGAGTTTCTTCGGCTGGCTTGAGCACGACGGTGCAGCCGCAGGCGAGCGCCGGAGCAATTTTCCAGACCGCCATCAGCAGCGGAAAATTCCAGGGGACGATTGCGGCGACCACGCCCGTCGGGACGCGTTTTGTCGAAGCGTTGTAGCGGGTGCCCGGCGGGAAGGGGATCGACAGGTCGAAAGTCGTACCCTCGATTTTGGTGGCCCAGCCAGCCATGTAACGCAACCATTGGACGCTGCCCGAGACTTCCAGCATCTTTGAGAAGGCGATGAGTTTTCCCTGGTTCAGGGTCTCCAGGGTGGCTAGTTCGTCTGTGTGCTGTTCTATCAGGTCGGCTAGTTTTAGTAGCAGATGCTCACGAGTGGCTGGCGGCATTCTGCGCCAGGTGTTGGATTCGAAGGCCGCCTTCGAGGTTTTGACCGCGTGGTCGATGTCGGTTTCTGTTGCGTCAGGGATCTGGGCTAGTTCTTCTCCTGTGGCTGGGTTGTAGATGGGGAAGGTTTTGCCTGCGGCGCTGGGGGTTTTTTCACCGTTGATGAACATGGTGGTGGGAAGATGTGCTGTGGTTTTTTGGTCGGGCATTTTGTGGAGGCTCCGGTGAGGGTTGAGTTTCTTGGTTTTTGCGGCTTGCCTGTAGGGGTGTTCTGTTGATCCGGCGCTTTTGGCCTTTCCTTGATTTGTTAGTGGTCTATTGGCGTTGCCCCTGTGCGGGGCGGCACCTACTTTTCTTTGCCGGCCGCAAAGAAAAGTAGGCAAAAGAAAGCGGCTTTACACCGCTAATTCTTAAGCGGGTCCCCCGCGCAGCTACGGTAGTGGTGCATCTGGAATCTGTGCTCCCGCACACTCCGCCTCAGTGACAAGGCAGTCATACTTCCCGACTCGCACTTCGTGCTCGCCGGATAGGTTTGCCCCAGGGTGCGGTGCTTTAAGTGCTTGCGTGATGGCCATCGGCCGGTCGCTAGCGTTACGGCGCAAGCCAGGTTCGCTGTCGCGGCCGATACATACAGCATCGTGAATCCGTCACCGAAAAAATAAGGCGTCGTCGATAACGTTGCGCCCAATATCATGCCGACGTGATGTGCCGCGCCAGGGCAGCCGGCGTTTATCACCCCGCTCGATTTGCCGCGTGGCTTCATGAGCGCGGAAATCGTCAGGCAGTCCAGAATCACAAATATTCTTGCCGCGAGCACGGCCGCGGTGGGGGCGTCTGCGGCGGCAAGCGCTGCGATTAACGCCGCGCGTGACACGTACAACGCAATCAACATCCGATTGTTGTTGCCGGATCGGTCAGCGATGAACGACAACGCACAAACAGCACCCAGCGAAAGTGCGATCTGCCACATCGGTTGCAGGCTACCCACGCCGCAAATTGCAACCAGCTGGAAACGCGCAAGCATGCCGCTCGATAAGCCCGCAAGTAATGCAAGCAGCACCGTTGCGCCGGTCGCATAGATGGATTCGCTCGATCGATCCGTGCTGTTACTCGTGTACCGATTTTGATCGGGATCTCCTGATGGCGCAGCCCACGTGCCGGCAAGATGCCGCCGGCAACAGAGCAATACGCCACCCACCATCGCAAACATCGCCGCTATTGCACTGGAATGCTCCAGCTTGCCCACATACGGTGGCACCACGCTCATTGCACTCAACGCAACGGTCAGCGTCACTGCCGTTGCAAACGTGGTGTGCGCTCTGGCGACCCGGGACATCAATAGCGGCACGATCGTCATCGTTGCCAAAGCCAGCGCGCTCATCCATATCGCGCTGGCTCGGGGACCAAGGCCGGCTTGCGCCGCCAGTGTCGCGACACCACTCACGAGCAACACACAGCCCGTGCCACTCACGCTCGCCACTAGCCCGCCTGTGTGGTTTCTCAGGCTCGCAATCGGCCGGCGTGCCGCTTCTCCCATGCTCGCCGTCAGCACGTGTGTGGCGTCCGCCGCCATCGCGGCACGCACGCATGCCGCGTCGGCTATGCGCGCAGCCGCAACTCGCGCGCGGCGCGGCGCCGGTTCAGTGCTTGCAGCAGCCATGATCCGCGGACTTGCCGTCTTCAACGCTGTTCTGGTCACGCTCGGACGGTAAGTCCATCGTCGGGTTGGCAGAGAAGAAGTTGTTTGGCTTGAGCATGAACCCGGCATACTCCACCGGCATCACCGGGAAGTCCTCGGGTTTGCATACGTGGGTGTGTCCGAAGCTGTGCCACAAGACAATGTCTTCGTTCTCAATGTTGCGATTCGCTTCGATGTAACGCGGCAAGCCATCACCACCGGCATGCTGGTTCGGATAGTCACCGCTCGCGTAGCGCTCGGCCGGGTCGAACGGTGTGACCCACACGTGGCGCGTAGCAAAGCCGCCGCGTTGGCGAACCTTGGAGCGTTCGTCCGCCAGCATGAGCGGGGAGTCGTTCACGATCAGCTTGTAACCGGGATTGGCGCCGACGGCGTTCTTCACGTTCGGATTGGTCACCTTCCAGTAACGTCCCGTACTGCCGTTCGCCATGCGCGCGGCTTCGCTTTCGGTTCTGAACACGCGCTTCGTGGTGTCGAAGACGTTGCCGTACGGATTCGTTTCGCCCATCGGACGCGGCACGAATTCGTGCTCGGTCACGGTGTTGCGCTCGCCGTCCACCATCATGTGCAGGCGCGCATTGAAAAAGTGCTGATGGGTCGGGCCGCCGAGGTTCTCGGTAATCATGCCGCCCCACGGATATGCGTCGCCGTCGGCCACGGCCGAGGTCTGGACGATGCCGGTCAGCTTGCATTCGAGCTGGATCGTGCCGTCCTGATACAGGTACCAGTAGAAGCCGTAATCGTAGTTGCCGACGGTCGCGAAGAACGAGATCACAAGGCGCCGCGAGCGGCGCATTTCGAACACGCCGGTGCGGAACTCATAGTGCTTCCACAGGGTGCCGTAATCCTCTTCGTGCATGCACACGGCGTTCTTCATCAGGAACGCATTACCGAAATCGTCAGCGGACGGAATGTCGAAATAGCGGATCGTGCCGAGACAATCGCAACCAAGTTCAAGCTGGTTCGCCAGTTTTCCCAGACCATACTCGCCGGCATCGAATGCGCTTTTCCAGTAATGGTTCGTGCTTGGGTCGGAGTAGGGCACGCACATCTCCGTCACGCTCGCACGGTAGATGATCGGGCGGGTGTTCTTGCCGTCGTCCCACGACAGTTGATGCAGCACCAGTCCCTCGCGCGGCGTAAAGCCGACCCGGAAGTTCCAGTTCTGCCAGCTCACGTGCCAGCCGTCGATCTTGAAGCTCGGGCCCTCCGGCTGGCTGATCGACAGCGGCTTGAGCGTGCCGCGCGGCTCGCCGAGGCTCGGCGTGTCGTAGTTGTGCTTCGCACGCGGAATCGGAATGATGCGGCCGTCGTCCACCAGTTCGATCACTTTCTTCTCGAGCAGGTCGACCACCGCCACCACGCCTTCGATCGGATGCGCGTAGCCGTTATCGGTCACGCTCTCGCGGTAATAACTCACGCAACGCACAAGGCGCCGGCCATTCTCGTTCTCGCGGTCGAAGCAGCCGGCGGAAAACGGATCCACCTGCACATTCTCCAGATCCTTCTCGGTCAGGCCTCGCTTCAACACCGCAACACGCCATGCGGCGTCATTCTTGACGATCTGCTCGGCGTTCATGAAGTCTTCGATCATGATCGGCGGCTGGCCGTAAGGCGCGCGATCGCACGGCAGCGCGTTGCGCGAGGCGACTCTTTTTTCTCTCAGGTCCACGGTGTATTCAACGATCGTACCGTTCGTGCGGTCGATTGCCAGGACGAACGCCGTGCGCGAGAAGTACTCGCCGGCCTTGAATGCGACCACTTCGGCCTTCGGCGGCTCACGCAATTCGACCATCGGAAAGCGAACCTGCGCGTCGAGTTTTTCGCCGGCCTTCACGAGATCGCAGGCAAGCTGCATTTCGTCCGGACTCAGCGGATCGAGCGGATGAACTGGCGCGTGAGCGGCTTTCGTGGCATTCGTGTTCATAAGGTTCCCGTAAGGATTGTGCTGGACCGGACCGCACTCCCGCGCAGATGAGCCGAGCGCGGCGAACGCTGAGTCGATGGCAAATCGTAGGAACTCAATATTATTTTCGCGCTTGCTTATCGCGCCAAATGAACGATAAAGTGCGCCAGGTGCAATGACACAGCAGCACATCAGCGAAGACTTGAGAGGAGACGCTCCGCATGAAAAAAGTCACGCTCAACGGCAGTTTCCCGATGATCCGCGCTGCGGTAATGGGACCGATTGTGCGCGCGCTCGATGCATCAGGCGCCAATTGCGACGCGCTGCTCGAAGCGTTCGGCATGAGCCGCAAGCTCCTGTCGAACCCCTATGAAATTCTGCCGCTCACCCGCTATGTAGCGGCCTTCGAGCGCGCGGCCGAGGTACTCGGCGAACCGTCGCTTGGCTTGCGTCTCGGCAGCGAATTGCAACTGACGGAGCTCGGGCCCGCGGGTCTCGTGTTCCTGTCGTCACCGACCTTGAACGCGGCGATGCGCAAGTTCTCCCTCGCGCTTGCCTCGTGGCAGAACACCACGACCTGCGAGTTGCTGCGCGACGGCGAATGGCCGGTATGGACCTATCAGATCGCCAATCCGCAGATATGGCCGCGCCGGCAGGATGCGGAGTACAGCTTGTCGACGATGTGCCATATGATCCGCGCGGTACGCGGCGCAGCGTGGAATCCGGTCGAAGTGCATTTCGAGCATGCCGCACCGGCCGACCCCAAACCGTACGCACGCATTTTCCGTGTACCGGTACGCTTCCAGCAGCCTTTCAATGGCGTGATCCTGCGCCCGCAAGATCTCGACGCACCGCTCAAGAGCGCCGACACGCAAATGGCGCGCATGATGGAGCGCCATGCCACGGATCTGATTGCGCGCGATGCGATGCCTCACAGCATCGTCGAGCAGGTGCGCGATCTGGTCACGCGGCGGCTTGCCCACGAAAAACTGATCGTTGCGGACATCGCGAAAGATCTTGGCTTATCCCATCGCTCTTTGCAGCGGCATCTGGCAGAGGCGGGGACCTCCGTACGGCAAATCGTGCGCGAGGAGCGGCAACGCAGTGTGGAAGGACTGCTTGAGCGTGAGGGGCTCACTAATGCGGCGATCGCTCGCGCCGTGGGTTATGCCGATGCGACAGTTTTGTGGCGCGCTACGCGCAACTGGAAGAAACAATAAACGCTCGTGACACCGAAAATTTCTTTCACGCTGAAAGCAGGAAGGCGCGCTTTCGTCACACGAAAAATAACTTCAACATCCTAAGTATTTGCTGCGAACCGCCGCGCCTGCCAGGCAGCGTGCATTGGCGCAGATTATCGAAAAAATGGCGCAGTTCGCGAAGACGCTTTATTTTTTAGCTACCTACCATGCGCTCACACCGAAGTATCGAATGTCGGTCAACCGAGCGTCTGGACCAGCATGTCCCGGGTTTAGGCGAATTCCAGACTAGCCAACAAAAATAGAGGCAGCGATGAATGAACCCTACTCTCCGACCCGTCTGATCGACGCGGAGAATCCCGTGGAACTGAAGGGCAACACGCTGGGCTTGTGGCAGATCGTGTTCCTCGTCATATCCGCAGCCGCGCCGCTGACCGGCATGCTCGGCGCGGTGCCGCCGGCGATCAGTCTGGGCAACGGCGCGGGCATTCCTGGCGCGTTCGTGATTGCCGGCGTAGTGCTGCTGATTTTCAGCGTGGGATTTGCGTCGATGAGCCGGCACGTGGTGCGCGCCGGCGCGTTCTATGCGTACATTACCGCGGGACTCGGACGGCCGCTGGGCATGGCCGGCGCACTCGTCGCGCTGATGTCGTACACCTTTATCCAGATCGCGCTGTACGGGCTGTTTGGATTCTTCTGCACGGTGATTCTCTCGCCGCTGCTGCACACCGCGATGCCCTGGTACGGCTACTCGCTGATCTGCGTGGCCGTGGTGCAATTCACCGGCATTCGCGGCATCGATCTGAATAGCCGGCTGCTCGGCGTGCTGATGTGTCTCGAACTCGGCATTCTGCTGCTGCTCGCGATTGCAATTGTGGTGCACGGCGGTGGCCCGAACGGCCTCACGCTCGCGCCGTTCACGCCGGAACATGTGTTCAGCGGTCACCTCGGCATCGCAGTGATGTTCGCCTTCGCGTCGTTTATCGGCTTTGAAGCGACGGCAATTTACGGTAAGGAGTGTCGCGATCCGAAGGTGACCGTACCGCGCGCGACATATGTGTCGGTCATGCTGATTCTCGTTTTCTTCGCTTTCGTCACGTGGACGATTGTTTGCGCGTACGGACTGAATGACGTGGTCGCGGTCGCGACGAAGCAACCGGGCGACTTCTGGTTCATACAATCCGGCAAGTACCTGGGCGGTGCGGTGACGACCGTGATGAGCTTCCTGTTGCTCAGCAGTATCTTCGCGAGTCTGCTGTCGTTCCATAACACGCTGGTGCGCTATATCCATGCGCTCAGCCTGGAGGGCATCCTGCCGCAAGCCCTCAACCGGGTGCACGAAAAATACCGCTCGCCGTATGTGGCGAGCTATCTGCAAACACTCTCGGTGTGCGTTCTGCTCGGGCTCTTCATCGCGGCCGGCAGCGATGCCTTCAACATTGTATTCAGTTGGAGTTCGGCGCTCGGCACGATCGGTATCGTGATGCTGCAAGCGGTGACGAGTTTCTCCGTCATCGCATTCTTCCGCAAGACGCGTAAGGACACGCGTGTATGGCACTCGTTTGTCGCGCCTCTGGTGGGCGGCATTGGCCTGCTGTATATCGGCGTGATTCTGGTGCGCAATCTCGACGCGCTCAGCGGCTCCGATAGCCCGATCGTCAAATCTTTCCCGTGGATCGTGTTTTTCGTGGCGCTCGTCGGTGTCGCGATCGGTCTCATCTTGCGCAAGAAGCGGCCGGATATCTACGCACGCTTCGGGCAGTAATCGAACGGCGCGCCGGGCATTCGGCGCGCGCCGCCTCCCTACGTTCCAGCAATCGACTGCGGCTGTTCATTCCCGAGCAGCAGCGCAGCGGTGTCGTTCGTCTCGTTGTTCTTGCTGATTTCACCACTTAACTTTCGACAGAGATATGGCAGACAAATTCGTCAAGCGCTCGGCGCTTGCGCTGGCCACGTGCGGCCTCGCGATGGGCGCTCATGCGCAATCTTCGGTTACGCTCTATGGCACGGTCGACGCCGGCGTCGTCTACACGACCAACCAGCAGACGACGCTCGCCAACGGCAGCGCCAACGGCCACGCGAATTACCAGTTGGCCGGCGGCAACCTGGTGCCGTCGCGTTGGGGTTTGACCGGCGCCGAGGATATCGGCGGCGGCACCACGGTGAACTTCACGCTGGAGAACAGTTTTCTGATCGGCAGCGGCACGATGCTGCAATCGAATACGCTATTCAACCGCAACGCATGGGTCGGTTTGAACAACGCCACCTACGGCGCGCTGACGGTCGGCCGTCAATACGATCCGTTCTCCGACTACATGGGTGCGTACGCATCGAGCAATAACTGGGCGACGCTATACGGCTCGCATTTCGGCGACGTCGACAATCTCAACGAGGCGTTCAACTTCAACAACTCGATCAAGTACATCAGCCCGAGCTTCGGCGGTTTGACGGTTGGCGGGCTGTTCAGCCTTGGGGGCGTGGCAGGGAATTTTTCGCAGAACAAGGGCTGGTCGCTGGCGGCGAATTACGCGCAGGGGCCGTTGTCGTTGAGCGCGGGGTATCTGGAGTTGAACCAGCCGTTGCAGGCGGCCTTAGGCGGCACTGCCGGGTATATCGGCGATTTCAGTTGCTCGAATGCCGATGCACAGTATTGTCTGCTGCAGCAGGCGAGCAAGGTGAGGATATTCGGAGCAGGGGGTTCGTATGCGTTCGGCAAGGCGAGCGTCGCGCTCAGCTACACGCACACGCGGCTGTCGCAGAGCCAGTATTTCGCGAGTGCGGCGCGATCCGACGGGGCGGATATCGCGTTCGACATCGCCGAGTTGAACACGACGTATTCGCTCGCGCCGGATTTGCAGCTTGGTCTGGCATATATCTTCAACGATGCCAAACCGAGTGGGGGTACCTCAACGCGCGTGCATCAGATCAACCTGGGGGCGGTGTACAGCCTGTCGAAGCGGACAGCGGTCTATGCGGTGGCGATCGGGCAGAAATCTTCCGGCGCCGGCCTCGCGATCGATCCGGCGACAGGGCAGACCGAAAATCTGGCGCAGATTCCGAATATCGTCAACTCGGACACGGATAAGCAACTCTCCGTGATCGTCGGCATACGGCACAATTTCTAGTCTGCCGTTAATCGGCCAGGCGCTTGTCCGCGAGGGCGCTCTGGCAATCCGCCAGCACCTGCTTCACCAGCCGCGCCTGGGGATCGAGTTCGTCCGTGTCGAGAATTTCCTCGACGGCGTCCCGCGCCCAATCGGCTTCGACAAATTTGGCGTGCCGCCGCGCAATCTCCAGCGCGGTCGCCGACAGCCTGGCGATGCTCAACCAGTCCGCTTCCCGGGACCGGTGGTCGAGCCACTTATGGGCGGCCTGCACGTGAAACGCCGCGTCAGGCCAGTCCTCATTCAGGTAATAAGCGCCAAGGCAACCGCAGGTGAGCCAGCACAACAGCTCCAAACGGTCCCGTGGACTCAGATGATGGCGTACATCACTCATGGCGACGCTCGCTGCTGTAAATTGCGTTCCGGTAAGGACGGCAAGCCGTCCTCCGCTTCCGTTACACAATATCACGCAGAATTCACGAGCGGCAATGCCTGACTGACCCTGGCGGCGCCGGTACCACAAACCGCGTGCGGCGGCCGCCGCCGGCCGGCCGCCGTCCCGCCCGCGCTAGCGCGTCGCGACGATGAACAGCCGCGGGAACGGCAGCAGCACGGTGCCGTCGGCGAGCGCCGGATAAGCCTTGGCGATCGCATCCCGGTAGCGCGCCAGGAAGACCCCTTTTTCATGGTCATCGAGCTCGGCCAGGAACGGCCGCAGCGCGCTGCCCTTGAACCATTCGACCACCGCGTCCGCGCCGCCTGCGAGCGGGTGATGGTAGACGGTGCGCCACACGTCGACCCGCTCGCACAGCGGCTTGAGCAGCCCGTAATACCAGTCGGCTCCATAGCGCATGGTGCGTTCCACGCCCTTGAGTTTGGGCGCCCACGGGCCGTCCGCCGCGATTTCGCGCAGCAGGCGGTGCGCCGGTTCGTCGAGGTTGTCCGGCATCTGCACGGCCAGGCTGCCGCCCGGCGCAAGTTTCTTCACCAGCGACGCAAACAGCGGCTCGTGATCGGGCACCCACTGCAGCACGGCATTCGCCAGAATCAGGTCGTACGGACCCGGCGCATCCCACGTCGCAATGTCGCTCACGTCGAACTGGAATTGCGGCAGGCGTTTGCGGGCTGCCTCGATCATGTCCGGGGAGCTGTCCATGCCGCTGACCGTCGCGCCGGGCAGGCGGGCCGCCAGCGCTTCGGTGGAGTTGCCGGGACCGCAGCCGATGTCGACCGCGACCCGCACCGTCGTTGCCGGGACTGCCGCCAGGAGATCCCTGACCGGGCGCGTACGCTCGTTTTCGAACAACATGTACTGTTTTGCCGCCCAATCCGTCGATGAAGTCATCTTTCCCTCCGTTGCCTGCCATCCTGGCCACCAAGCCATGTTCGCCGACATCCGCTCACCGCGTGCAATGCCGACCCGATCCAATCCACTCATTCTGTGCGGCGGCGAAGGCGGAGTAAAATGAATTTATCATTGCCATTCCTTCATTTTTCTAATGAAAATCGACACACTAGGCGTCCAGGCGTTCGTTGCGATTGCAGATCGCGGCAGCTTTCAGGGCGCGGCTGATTCGTTGCACGTCACGCAAACGGCCATTACCCAACGCCTGCGTAAGCTCGAAGCGTTTCTCGGCGTCACGCTGATCGAGCGGACCACCCGTTCCATGGCGCTGACGGAAATAGGGCGCAGTTTTTTGCCGCAGGCACGCCGTTTATTGGGCGAGCTTGCCGATGCGCTGATGGAGATTCGCGAGACGGGCGTGGCCCGTCGCGGCGACGTGTCGATCGCCTGTGTGCCGACCGTGGGCGTGCAGTATCTGCCGCGCATTCTGCAGGCATATGCGGCGCGTCATCCGCATAACCGCATCAAGATTCTCGATCACGCTTCCTCCGCGGTGGAGGCGGCGGTGTTGCGCCGCGAGGTGGAGTTCGGCATCAATATCGCCGGCGAGCATCATCCGGATCTCGCCAGCGTGCCGTTGACGGAAGACCGCTACGTGCTGATTTGCCATGAAGATCATCCGCTGGCAAAACGACGGCGCATCGCGTGGCCGCAATTGCAGCCCTATCCGCTGATCTTTGCGGGCGAGGTTAGCGGCAATCGCGCCTTGCTCGATGTTGCGCTGGAGAAAAGCGAGCTGTCGCTGCGCTCTTTCTATGAAGTGCAACGCAGCTCGACGGCGGTCGGGCTGGTCGCTCAGGGAGTGGGGGCGGCCGTCGTGCCGGCGCTCGCCATCCAGAAGGGTGCGTATCCGACGGTTCGCACCATCGAGCTTACGCATCCGGTGGTCTCGCGCACGCTGGTTCTGGTGGCGCGCAAGACGGCTCATTTATCGCCGGCGGCACAGGCGCTGTACGACATGATTCTTGAACAGGCAACGTTGAAGGCCTGATTCAAGCGCGATCCTCACAGACACTGTGCCCGCAAACAACGCGCCGCATGACTCAGATCGTGTTCGATCGCACGCCGCACGCCGGCTGCGTCGCGCGCCTTGGCGGCGTTCAGCAATTCGTCGTGCGCATCGTTGAGTGTGCCGGCAAACTGCGCATCGCCAAATAGGAGGTTCGAAATCGGCCCGACCTGCAGCCACACCGTTTCGATCAACTCGAGTAGAAGCGGAGAGCCGGCCGCGCGGTACAGAATCAGATGGAATGCTTCGTTGGCGTCGAGATAGCCCTTGGCGTCCGTAGTGCGTAGAGCTTGTTCCATTTCATCGTTCAGTTTTTCCAGCGTTTCCAAATCGTGCGCGCTGAGATGCGGCGTGCCCAGTTCGGCGGCCTGGCCTTCGAGAATCAGGCGCACGCGCAGCACATCGTCGAATTGTTCTTTCGATAAGCGCGGCACCGTCACGCCGCAGTTGGGCACGTTCACCAGCGCCGACTCGGCCGCGAGGCGCTGCAACGCGGAGCGCACCGGCATCTCGCCCACGCCGAGCTCGGCTGCGACGTGACGGATCTTGATGCGCTCGCCCGGCACGAAGCGCCCGATCGTCAGCCATTGCCGCAGTGTTTCGTAGGTCTGGTCCTGCAGCGTGTGATGGCGCGAAGTTTTCATAAAGCTCGAAGCAGAAGCCAAAGGAGACAGCTGAAAGGCCGACAGTTTAGCGCCGGCCGTACCCGATCAGCCGCGATCCAGAGAGGCTCCCGTGGTCAGTTCGGCCAGGCAGGCGTCGAACATCGACACCAGTCTGTCGACGTCGGCGACCGACGTGTCGGGGCAGACCAGGATCATGTTGTGAAATGGCGTGATCAGCACGCCGCGATTGAGCAGATACAGGTGCACGATCTGCTCAAGCTCCGGATCGAGCTGGCGGCCGGCTTCCGTGCCGTTGCGTGGCGGGGTGGGCGTGAACTGGAATTCGGTGCGGGCGCCGACGCGTGTCACGCACCATGCGAGACCATGACGCGCGATCGCATTCGTCAGGCCCGCCTCGATCCGTTCCGCGAGCGCGAACATGTGATCGTAGGCGGCCTCGGTCATCACCTCGGCAAGCGTCGCGCGGATCGCGCTCATCGCCAGCATGTTGGCCGTCAGCGTGGTGCCGATGCCGGAGTGGCCGGGCGGTGCGCTGCGCTTGGCATGTTGCGCGCGGGCCGCCAGCTCGGCGCTAAAACCGTACACCGCGCACGGAAAACCGCCGCCCACCGGTTTGCCGAGAATGAACAGGTCGGGTTCGAGGCCGTACGCCCTCGTGTAACCGCCCGGCCCGCAGCTGATGGTGTGGGTTTCGTCGATGGCGAGCAGCGTGCCGTAGCGGCGCATGAGCGCTTGCGCCTCGCGCCAGTAGTCCGCCGCGGGCAGCACCATGCCGATGTTGGTCATCGCGGGCTCCGCCAGCACACAGGCCACGTCGCCGTCTTTCAGCGCGTTCTCCAGCGCGGCAAGATCGTTGAATTCGATCACGCGTGTCGCCTTGAGCAGATCGTGCACCTGGCCGATCAGGCTGTCGCGCTGTTGCGGCTTGCCGTCGACGAGGTCGACGAATACGTCGTCCACGGTGCCGTGATAGCAGCCGTTGAAGATCACGATGTGGCTGCGCCCGGTCGCGGCGCGCGCCCAGCGCAGCGCGAAGCGGTTGGCGTCGCTCGCGGTCATCGCGAACTGCCAGTAGGGTAGGCCGAAACGGCGCGCCAGTTCTTCGCCGACCCATGCGGCGTCCTCGCCCGGCAGCATGGTCGTCAGGCCGCGCTCAGCCTGGGCCGCAAGCGCGCGGGCCACGGGGGCGGGTGAGTGGCCGAACATCGCGCCCGTGTCGCCGAGGCAAAAGTCGGCGTAACGATGGCCGTCCACATCGGTAAACGAGGCGCCGCGCGCCTCGTCGACATAGAGCGAGAAGGGCGTCGACCAGTCGTTCATCCAGTGCAGCGGCACGCCGAACAACAGGTGGCGCGCGGCGCGTTCGGACAGCGCGCGCGATGCCGGCATGGCCTCCGCAAAAGCGCGGCGCTCGCGTTCGACAAGCGCCTGCGCGTGCTCCCAGTTGATGCCGTGACGGGTATCCAAATCCTGCTTCTCCAATGACGTTGCCATAAACTGTCCGCGCTCAGACGAGCAGTTGCAGATGCTCGCGTTCCCACGCGGTGATGCCTTGCGAGAAGGTCTCGAACTCCTTTTCCTTCACCGAGCAATAGGCCTGCACGAAGTTCTCGCCGAGCACGTCGGCGAGTTCGCTGCACTTCAGGAGCGCCTTGAGGGCGTCTTCGAGGCCACGCGGCAATTCGTATTCGAGGTCGTAGGCGCTTTCGACCATCGGCGCCGACGCTTCCTGCTGCTCGACCATGCCGAGGTAACCGCAGGCGAGGGTGGCCGCCATGGCCAGATACGGATTGACGTCGACCCCCGGCACGCGGTTTTCGAGCCTCCGGCCGTCCGGTCCGGAGTTCGGCACGCGGATGCCGCAGGTGCGGTTGTCGTAACCCCAGCGCACGTTGATCGGCGCGGCGGTAAACCGCGACAGGCGCCGATAGGAGTTCACATAGGGCGCGAACATCGGCATGGCCTGCGGCATGTACTTCTGCAAACCGCCGATATAGTTGAAGAACAGCGGGCTAGCCGTGCCGTCTGGCAGCGAAAAGATATTCGCACCGGTTTCGCGGTCGACGATGCTCTGATGAATATGCATCGCACTGCCTGGTTCGTGCTCCATCGGCTTGGCCATGAATGTCGCGAAAATGCCATGGCGGAAGGCGGTTTCTCGAACCGCCCGCTTGAACAGGAATACGCGGTCGGCGAGATCGAGCGCGTCGCCGTGTGAAAAATTGATTTCCATTTGCCCCGCGCCGACTTCATGGACGAGCGTTTCGACGCCGAGATGCGTCATCTCGCAGAAACGCGACAGGTCCTGGAAGAACGGATCGAATTCGTTGACGGCGTCGATCGAAAACGACTGGCGGCCGGCTTCGTGACGCCCCGCGCGGCCGAGCGGCGGGCGCAGCGGTTCGTGCGGATTCTTGTTCTGCGCGATCAGGTAGAACTCCATCTCCGGCGCGACCACGGGGCGCCAGCCTTTTTCCTCGTAGAGTTTGAGCACACGCCGCAACACCGCGCGCGGCGAAATGCCGATGGGCTTGCCGTCGAGTCCGACGCAATCGTGGATCACCACTGCGACCTGCTCGATCGCCCACGGCACGAGCCGAACCGTGTTCGGATCGGGAATGCAGACCATATCGGGATCGCTTGGCCCGACGAAACGCTCAAAATCCGCGAACTCGCCGTTGACGGTGATCATCAGCAGCGCGTTCGACATGTGCATCTTGCCTTCCGAGAGAAACAGGTTCTTCGGCACGATCTTGCCGCGCGCCACGCCCGTCATGTCCGGTATCACGCATTCCACCTCGTGGATGCGGTGATGCTCCAGGAATTCACGTAGATCGTCGCGTAGGTCGCTTTGCAAGGTTGACTCCAGTCGGTTGATGAAGATGGCGCGAAGCGGGGCGGCGAAGCCTGCGCGACGCGCTGCCTGTTCGGGAAAGCTGGACGTTTTGCATCATGAGATTTGATCAAATCATGACATGGATTTTTCCTTTTGGGAAATTTGATCAAATATCATCGGTTCATCGAGGGAACCTGAGAGCTACCCATGACCGATGTGCCGTGTTCGCAACGCCCGTCGCCGGCCCAACGCGTCGCGACCCTGCATACGATTGCCGCCGCCGTCTCACTGCTGGAACGGCAGGGGATTAGCGCTGAGGTGCTGCTGGCGGGAAGCGGCGTCGGCGCGGCCGACCTGCGGCGACCGTCCGGGCTCGTCACGCAGGCGCAGGAACTGATGGTGTTCGCCAACGCGTTGCGCGCCTGCGGCGATACGCGTATTGGGCTCGACATCGGCCGCGCCATGCATATTTCGAGCTACGGCATCCTCGGCTACGCGATGCTGGTGAGTCCCACGCTCGGCGACGCGCTGCGATGCGCCCAGGACTTTCCCGTACTGCTCGGGAGCTACTTCAAGGTTTCGCTGCGCCGCAACGCGGAGGAAGCAGCAATCGTCGCGGCCGATTATCACTACCGGCCGGATCTCGCTGTGATCAATACCGACATGTGTCTCGCCTCGATGTGGGCGATCGTCTGCGACGTGCTATCGGCACGGCGCGCGCCGGATACGCTCAAGGTGACGTTCAACGCGCCCGCTCACGCGGATGCCTACGAAGCGCGCATAGGCCGTCGCGCCACGTTCGACGCCACCGAAAACGCCCTGATTTTTCCGGCCAGCTGGCTCGACGAACCGCTGCCGCTCGCCGAGCCGGTGAGCTATCTGATGTCGCGCCAGCAATGCGCACAACTGGAACGCGAATGGGCCACCGCGGCGGGCAACGACGTGACCGCGCGCAGCTTGCGCCTGCTATATTCCGACCCCTGCCGCTACGGTTCGTTGCGCGCGCTCGCCGATGCGCTGTGCGTGTCGGAGCGCACCCTCAGACGACGCCTGGCGGGCAGCGGCTCTGCCTTCCAGACGCTGCTCGACCGCGTGCGCCACGATCTCGCGCTCGACTACCTGACGCGCACGCGGCTGTCGATGTCGGATATTGCCGAGCGGCTCGGCTACAGCGAAACGGCGGGCTTCCGGCATGCGTTCCGCCGCTGGACGGGCCATTGCCCGAGCGATTACCGCTACGCCTGACAGGCGGTTCTGTCGAAACGCCCCTTGGAGCCGACGGTTCGGCCGGCGCAACCTCGTGCCGCAAAGTCACGTCATGAACGACTGACGCCGGGCCACATTGGCCACATTTATCCCCTCGATGACCGCTTCTCCGTTATCGCTCACGCGCGCACCTCGGGCAGAATTTTCCCAGACCAATACAAGGGAGACATGAGATGCGTGCAGTCAGCGTGGCGGCAATCCAGTTGGCCGTCCCCGGATGGGATCGCGAGGCGAATCGCGCCGAGGCCGAGCGCCTCGTGCGTGAAGCGGCGGCACAAGGCGCACAGGTGATTCTGCTGCCCGAGTTGTTCGAGTTGCCGTATTTCTGCACCGAACAGGATTCAAAGCACTTCCGTCATGCGCTGCCGTTCGAGGGCCATCCCGCCATTACGCGGTTTAGCCGCGTCGCGGCGGAGTTGGACGTTGTCCTGCCGATCAGTTTCTTCGAGCGGGCCGGCAACGTCTTCTACAACACGGTGGCGATGATCGACGCCGATGGCCGCGTGCTCGGCCGCTACCGCAAAACCCATATTCCCGACGGCCCGGGCTACAGCGAGAAGTACTACTTCACGCCCGGCGACACAGGTTTCCGCGTCTGGCCGACGCGCTACGGCACACTCGGCGTCGGTATCTGCTGGGACCAGTGGTTCCCGGAAACGGCCCGCGCGATGGCGCTGCTCGGTGCCGAACTGCTGTTCTATCCGACCGCGATCGGCAGCGAACCGCAAGACCCGTCGCTCGACAGCAGCGCGCACTGGCAGCGCGTGATGCAGGGCCACGCAGGCGCGAACCTCGTGCCGCTGATCGCCGCGAATCGCACCGGCCGCGAGCAAGGCCGCGACTTCCCGCAGCGCTACTACGGGTCGTCGTTCATCGCCGATCAGTACGGCGAGCAGGTGAAGAAAGCAGGGCGTGACGAGCCCGCGATCCTGCTGCATCGTTTCGATCTGGATGCGGTTGCCGCGACACGCCATGCATGGGGCGTGTTTCGCGACCGGCGGCCGGCCTGCTACGGCATCCTCGCGACGAGCGATGGCGTACACCGGACTCAGGAGGGGGCACCCTGAGTATCGTACCCACGAGTGTGACGGACCCCGCCGGATTGAGTGACGGATTCGAGCAGCAAGCATTCTGAGGAGACATTGCATGTTGACTGTGTATAGCGATCGGCACCGGCTGCATCATGGCCACGCTGAGTTGATCGACGGCGAAATGAAGCCTTGCTTCGAGATGCCGAGCCGCGCTGATTTCATCCTGGAACGGGTGCGCGAAACGAAACTCGGCGACGTGATTGCACCCGCATCGTTCGGACTCGATCCGGTGCACCGTGTTCACGACAAAGGCTTCATTGCGTTTCTCGGCAGCGCATGGGACGAATGGAGCGCGCTCGGCCGCAAGCATGACGCGCTGCCGCTCATATGGCCGGTGCGCGGCATGCGCCAGGACCGCGTGCCGGAAGATATCGACGGCAAGCTCGGCTACTACTCGATGGATGCGGGTGTGCCGATCACCGAGGGCACGTGGGCCGCCGTCAGCGACGCGGTGAACGTGGCGCTCACCGGCGCGCGCCACGTGAGGGAAGGTGCGCGCGGCGCATTCTCGTTGTGCCGCCCGCCTGGGCACCACGCTGCGGCGGACTATATGGGCGGCTACTGCTATATCAACAACGCTGCGGTGGCGGCGCAGTCGTTCCTCGATGCGGGCGCAAAGCGCGTGGCGATTCTCGACGTCGATTATCACCACGGCAACGGCACGCAAAGCATTTTCTATCGGCGTTCGGACGTATTGTTCGCGTCATTGCATGGCGATCCGCGCACTGAGTACCCGTTCTTTCTCGGCCACGCTGACGAAGCCGGCGCGGGTGCCGGCCTCGGCTACAACGCCAACTTTCCGCTGCAACCGGGTACGGCTTGGGCGGACTATACGGTGGCGCTCGACGCGGCCTGCGCGCGTGTCGCCGATTACGCGCCGGATGCACTGGTGGTGTCTCTCGGTGTCGATACTTTCGAAGAAGACCCGATTTCGCAATTCAAGCTGCGCAGCGCGGACTATCTGCGTATCGGCGAGGCGATCGGACGATTGGGGAAACCGACCTTGTTCGTGATGGAAGGCGGCTATGCGGTCGCGGCGATCGGAGTGAATGCAGTGAATGTGCTGGTGGGGTTTGAGTCGGTTTGAGTCAGGTTGGCGAGCTGGCCCTGTGCGCTGCGCGCAAAGTGTCCATGTCCGCTTTGTCACGTCACGGATACGCTACGATTCGAACCGGATTTCCGGTGTATTTCTCCATAGCGACCGAACGGGCAGCGACCAGCCATGCTTCAAATACTAGGCAAAGCCTCATCCATCAACGTCCGCAAAGTGCTGTGGGCATGTACCGAACTCGGCCTGCCGTTTGAACGGGAAGACTGGGGCTCAGGATTCAGGACGACCAACGTGCCCGAATTCGTCGCTTTGAACCCGAATGCCATGGTGCCGGTGATCCGGGACGGCGAGTTCGTGCTGTGGGAATCCAACTCGATCATCCGTTATCTGGCGGGCCGTTATGGTGGCGAGTTCCTCTACCCGGGGGACCCTTGCGAACGCGCGAAATGCGATCAATGGATCGACTGGCAGGCGAGCGAACTGAATCGGGCATGGAGCTACGCGTTTCTGGCGCTGGTCCGCAATTCGCCGGCGCATCAGGATCGTCAGCAGATCGACCTGTCGTGCGTGAATTGGACCCGGCATATTGCGATCGTCGATCGGCAACTGGAGACGACCGGTGCCTTCATCGCCGGAGCGTCGTTCTCGCTTGCGGACATCCCGATCGCGCTCTCGATCAACCGCTGGCTCGAAACGCCGCTACAGCATGGCGGTTTTCCCGCGCTGACGGCTTACATGGCGCGCCTCGCCACGCGTCCTGGCTATCTGGCGTATTGCCGCAACGGCACGCCGTAAACCACGCGGTTACTCCCCCAGGGCGGCGCTCCGTTGTGCCGCCTTGGCGAACAGGCCGACGCTGCCGAACTGAGGCGGCATTGGCGTGACGGGTCCGTTCGCAGGTGAATGCTTACAAAAATACCGGTCAAATGCTTACGAAAGACCAGGTGCGGGGTGCTTCTGTGTAGCTCGGCGCGACTCGCCTACAATGGCCGGTTTCGCGATACAGATTGAAGGTTTGAAAGATGCGGGTACTGAAATTTGCACTGGCTGTGCTGGCAGCCTGTTTTACGCTCAACGCAAGCGCCGAGATGACGGCCGCGCAATATAAGCTCTGGGCACATACCGACAACAACTCGGTGTACGCGGCTTACATCACGGGCACGATCAACGCGCTGGGCTGGGCGAATGGGGATCTGGTGTCGAAGAAACGTCCGCCGCTGTTCTGTCCGCCGCAAAACCTGGCCATCGGCAACCAGAATGTCTATCCGCTGCTCGACCAGTTTTTCGCCAATCATCCGAGTATTTCAGACGACTTTCCAATCGGGCTCGCCATTCTGCGCTCGCTTCAGGGGGCGTTTCCCTGTTGACAGGCAGTTCGGCTACGACGCCATTCGAAATGCGTCTACCGCCCATATCTCGTTCGCGAGAACAGACGGTTGCGAGCGGGCAAGCCACTCCGTCAGCGGCGTAAGGCTGATGCCTGGCGCAACCGAGCCGCCGAATGCCTCGGAAACGAACGGCGCGCCATCGCCCGGGCGACCGACGACCTGAACCATATGGGCTTTGCCGCGCGGCCGGGGAAGCGGGGCGGTGGATGCCCCGCGAAGACTCACATCTGCACGAGTCCGGGGATCTGCACGTCCGGGTTGACGTCGGCTTCATAGTCCACGCCGGCGATTTCAAATCCGAACAGACGCAGGAAATCGGTCTTGTAGCCGCTGAAGTCGGTGAGTTCGTAGATGTTGTTGTCGTTCACCTGGGTCCAGAGTGCCTGGACACGTGCCTGTACCTCGGGATCGAGTTCCTTGTAGTCGGCGCGCAGACGGCCTTCTTCGTCGATGTGCGGCGTTGCGCCGTACATGCTGTCTTTGAAGAGACCGTAGACCTGTTCGATACAGCCTTCGTGCGTGCCTTTTTCCTTCATGACCTTGAAGAGCAGCGACAGGTACAGCGGCATCATGGGGATCGCGGAGCTTGCTTGCGTGACGACAGCCTTGAGCACCGAGACGCGTGCATCGCCGCCCTTGGCCGCCAGTTTCTCGCGGATGCCGAGCACTTTCTGGTCGAGGTCTTTCTTGGCCGCGCCGATCGAGCCGTTCCAGTAGATATCGTGCGTGATTTTTTCGCCGAGATAGGTGAACGCGGTCGTTTTCGCGCCGTCGGCTAGCACGCCGGCGTCGAGGAGGGCGTCGATCCACATCTGCCAGTCTTCGCCGCCCATCACTGCGACAGTGTTGTCGATTTCTTCTTGCGTGGCGGGTTCGAGGACCGTTTCCTTGACGACTTCCTTGTCGGTGTCGATGCCGCGCAGCTTGACGGCCTTGCCGACCGGCTTCAGGGTTGAGGTGAACACCTGACCGGTTTTCGGATGCGTGCGCTTGGGTGCTGCCAGGCTGTAGACGACCAGATCGACCTGACCGAGATCGCGCTTGATGACTTCGATGGTGCGTTGCTTGACTTCATCGGAGAAGGCATCGCCGTTGATGCTGGTCGCGTACAGGCCTTTTTCTTTGGCGAATTTTTCGAAGGCTGCGGTGTTGTACCAGCCGGCCGTACCGGCTTTGGTTTCGCTGCCGGCGCGTTCGAAGAAGACGCCGAGCGTGGCGGCGTCCGAGCCGAATGCGGCGCTGATGCGGGCGGCGAGGCCGTAGCCGGTTGAGGCGCCGATCACGAGCACTTTTTTCGGGCCATTGGCAATGGGGCCGCGTGTCTTGACGTATTCGATCTGTTCCTTGACGTTGGCTTCGCAGCCGGTCGGATGGGTCGATACACAGATGAAGCCACGCACGCGCGGTTTGATGATCATGAAGCACCTCTTGTCAGAATTGCCGACATTATAGAGGGGAAGGGTTTGGGGTTGTTCAGGGGCTGATTTTGTTTGGCGGAGCCGGGTTTGTTTGGCGGTGCCGCTTTGGTTTTTCTTGCAGTGGTAGTGGTCTGTTCTGTTGCTGGTCTTTTGGCCTTTCCTTGATTTGTTAGTGGTCTATTAGCGTTGCCCCTGTGCGGGGCGGCACTTACTTTCTTTGCCGCCGCAAAGAAAGATAAGCAAAGAAAGCGGCTTTACACCGCCAGCTCATAAGCGGGTCCCCCGCACAGTAGCGGTAGTGGTGCATCTGGAATCCGTGCCCCCGCACACTCCGCGTTAGCGACAAGGCACTCATCAGCTCCCACTCCGCACTGCGTGCGTCGCGGACGGGTCTGCCAGGGAAACCAGCGGGTTTGCTTCGCGCAGCGGGAGCCATTGGCTTCGCCTCGGCGAAACGCTCCCGCTCCGACTGGCGAATCCCACCTCAACTGGAACGCCAGTGTGGCGCTTTCGCGGTGCGATCGTAATCGCTGCCGCGGTTGTGCTGGCAGCAGCGAGACAACGGCGAATCAGGGAAGGGAACAAGGGAAAGCGGGAAAGCGAAACCGCGCCCGGTGACAGCGATGCAACGGCGAACCGGGAACGGGATAAATCGGGGCAGCAAGAACCTGGCGGGCGGTGTTATGAACCGGGTATCGGCGCGCGCAGCGCCGCCGGAGGTATGACGCCTTTGTCACCAGCGCCGAATGTGCGAGGACACAGATTCCAGATGCACCACTACCGCTACTGCGCGGGGGACCCGCTTAAGAACTAGCGGTTTGAGCCGCTTTCTTTGCTTATCTTTCTTTGCGGCGGCAAAGAAAGTAAGTGCCGCCCCGCACAGGGGCAACGCCAATAGACCACTAACATAACAAGGAAAGGCCAAAAGACCCAAAGACCAACAACAGAACAGAACAGACCACGACCACAGCACGGCAACGCCAAAAACCCACCTCAACAACAAAACCACCAGCCAGCCCCTGCTACGATGCTGCCTTCGTCAAAGCAGAACGACAACGGTACCCTCGAGTGAAGCGCCTGATCTCCCAACTCCTGCAGACCCTTGAAAAAGGGCTGACCCTGGCAAACCAACCCATCGCCAGAGCCTTCTGGCACCTGCGTCACCCCACGCTGCGCGGCATGGCATGGGCCTGCGCCGCAATCCCGGCGCTCTTCGTCGTGTATGTGGCGGCCCTGATCCCGTTCACGCCCAGCATCGGCGATATCCGTAAGGCGAAAATCGAGCAGCCGGCGCAAATCCTCTCGGCAGACGGCAAACTGCTGGCCGAATTCAAGCCCTCGAACCGCGAGTGGGTAAAACTCCAGGACATCTCGCCAAACGTGGTGAACGCGCTAATCGCCACGGAAGACCACCGTTTCTACCAGCACTTCGGCCTGGATTGGCGCCGCACGGCATCGGCCGCGCTGCACACGTTTTCCGGCGACCGCCAGGGCGGCTCGACCATTACCCAGCAACTCGCCCGCAATCTCTACCCCGATGAGATTGGCCGTGCGCCCACGCTGACCCGCAAGATCAAGGAGGCGATCACGGCCTTCAAGATCGAGGCGCTCTACACCAAGGACGAGATCCTCGAGACCTATTTGAACACGGTGCCGTTCCTCTACAACGCCTACGGCATCGAGATGGCGGCACGAACCTATTTCGGCAAATCGGCCGGCGAACTGAACGTGCTGGAAAGCGCGACGCTCACCGGCATGCTCAAAGGCAACAGCTACTACAACCCGGTGCTCAACCCAGAACGCGCCCTGCAACGGCGCAATACGGTGCTGGCGCAAATGGTCAAGTACGGCAAGCTCACGCCCGCGGCCTACGCGACACTCTCGCGCCGTCCGTTGCGGATCGATTTCGAGCGGCAAACCGAGCCGCCCGGACCCGCGCCGCACTTCGCACAGCAACTGCGCAGGTGGCTCGCGGCCTGGGCGGATCGCAACGACTACAACATGTATTCCGACGGGCTCGTGGTGCGCACCACCATCGACTCACGCCTGCAAACCATGGCCACCCAGGCCGTGACCTTGCAGGGCAACCAGTTGCAAGGCATCGCCAACTCGGCGTGGGGCACGCGCGCGGCTTGTTCGAACGGCCGCGATCTGCTGCAAACTTTCCTGCGCGAAACACCCGACTATCGCGCCGCGAAAGATGCGGGCCTGACGGACGACGAAGCGCTCAAGCGCGTCTCATCCGACCGCAATCTGGTGCAGTCGGTGTGCGAATCCAAGACCCGGGTACAGGCGGACTTTCTGGCGATGGACCCGCGCAACGGTCAAATCAAGGCGTGGGTCGGCAGCCGCGACTTCAGCCAGGATCCGTTCGACCACGTCCAGCAGGCACGACGTCAGCCAGGATCGACCTTCAAACCGTTCGTCTACGCCGCGGCCTTCGAAGACGGCGCCAAACCGTCCGATACGTTTGTCGACAAAGCCGTCGAAATTCCGTTGGCCGGCGGCGAAGTCTGGCGGCCAAGCGATGAGGATGAACCGAGCGAGCGCGCCATCAGCCTGCGCGACGGCCTCGCGTATTCGCGCAACCGGATCACGGCCCAGTTGATGGAAACGGTCGGTCCGAACAAGGTCGCGCGACTGGCGCGCGCCATGGGCGTGCGCGACAGCGAACTCGATCCGGTGCCGTCGCTCGCGCTCGGCACAAGCCCGGTGACGCTGAAGGAAATGGTCTCGGCCTACGGCACGATCGCCAACCTCGGCGGTTACGTGGAGCCGGTGATGGTCACGCGTATCGAAGACCGCAACGGCGAGGTGCTGGCAGAATTCGCGCCCGTGCCGCCCAAGCAGGAGTTGCCCCCCGACGCTGCCCGCACGCTCGTTGACGTAATGCGCGACGTGGTGAGCCGGGGCACGGGCTCGAGCATTCGCAGCCGCTTCGGCGTTCGCGGCGACGTCGCGGGCAAGACGGGCACCACGCAAGGCAACGCCGACGGCTGGTTCATCCTGATCCAGCCGCAGCTCGTGGCAGGCGCGTGGGTCGGTTTCAACGACAGCCGGGTGACCTTGCGCAGCGACTATTGGGGCCAGGGGGCGCACAGCGCGTTGCCAATCGTCGGCGACTTTTTCCAGCGCGCGCAACGCTCGAAGCTGATCGACAGCCGGGTCAGATTCGCGACCGATCAGCAGCCGGGCTGGTTTGCGGAACGCTCGGACAGGTTGCGCGCGTGGTTCCAGCATCTGTTCACGGCGCAGTCCACGAAGACTGACGCGCCGGTCGTCAAGCGCAATGCGACACGACACGTGCCTGCTGCCACCGCGCCTGCACCGACGTCCGCGCCGGCGTCCGCTGTGGATGTCGAACCGAAACCGTTGGCCGCGCAGCCGCCGCTTCTTCAAGCGCCTGGGCCGGCGAGCGGGGCGGTGAGTGGTGCAGCGAACGGCTCCGTCGACGGTGAGGCGCATGGCAGCGGCGAGCCGGCCTTGGCGCCAACGCCCACGCCGGACGACATCGCTCCGCCGGATGCGGGCGGCAGCGCGGCCCACTCGCTGCCGGGCGCGCCGGCCGGCGCGAGCGCAGCGCCGTGAGGGCTTCGCGAGCGTTCCGCCGTCAGGACCTCGCCGCCTTCGCCGTGCCTGCCGCCGCTCGACAGGAACGCGGCAAACCATGATTCGCGCGGGCTGCTTCAGGCGCACCCGCCGTCAGGCAACGAGGCTGCCGTGCCACGCTGCCGCGGCGGTTCGCGCTAGAACCGGTGCGTCATGCCCAACGTCGCAAGAATCTGCTTCGTTCCGGGTGCGGTCACGGTCACACCCGGCCAGCTCACCGTAGCCGTGCCGTTGTTCTTCATGTAGCCCGCCCGCATGTACAAACTCGTGCGTTTAGATATCGAATGATCGATACCCAGCTCGATGCCAGGCGTGTTGTCATGGGTGCCGCGCACGTTGCGCTGAACTCCGGCAATCTCGATCACGTCGGCCGGCGTGGCCTGAATCGTGGCGCCCAACTCCGCAATGCTCAGCGCGTGCCCGGTGCCCAGATGGGCGGCCAGCGACCCGGGCGCCGGGTCCTGCGCACGGTTATAGGAATAGTTGAACTGGAAGTTCACGATGCCGATCCGGTAAGCGAGCGCGCCAATGAAGTGCTCGGTGCCCAGCAGGCTCAGCGCGGCCGGGAGACCGGCAATGGTTTCCCGCCCGGAGTGCTGGTTGACGTACGCAACGCCGGCGTAGAAACCGTAACCCGAGTAGGTGGCCGCGACGTTCAGCATGTTGCCTGTCGTGGCCGGCACGGGCTGCGTCACCGTGGCGGAGAACGCATACATGCCGTAGAACTGCAGGCCTTTGAGATTCGGCGATTGATACATGACTGAATTGCTGGCGCGGCCGGAATCGTATTGCGTCGAGAGCGTGTTCCGGTCCACCGCGAGGACCATGGCCGAAAACGGCGACAATACTTCGTTCGCGCGAAACGGATCGGACGGGTAGATGACCCGGAAGCTGGGTTCGTACTGCCGTCCCATGGTCAAGGAACCGTATTTGTCGTTGCTCAGACCGACCCAGGCCTGGCGATAGAAGAGCGCGGAGGTATCGGCGAACAGCCCGCCGTTGTTCACGTTAAAACCCGTTTCGACGTTGAACTGCGCCTTCAGCCCGCCGCCCAGGTCTTCCGTCCCCTTCAGGCCGAACAGGGAACCGGTCGAGCCGCCGCTTTTCTCGGCATACGAATGGACGCCGCCGTTACTCAGATACTGAATGTTCGCATCGACGACGCCATACAAAGTCACACTCGACTCTGCGGCCGCGGCGCCGCCGGCGGCAAGAATCAGCGTCGCTCCGCAAACGCCATGATTGATAAAACGCATGCATGTCTCCTCTTTTTATATCCGCCTGCAGCGGACTTGATTGCACTGTCTTCATGCGGGAGCGCGTGGGGTCCGAATTCTTCGACCCCGGCGACCCCGGTCGGTCGCGGCAAAATGGAATGACCGTGCTAATTTCAAGTCAATTGGCGGGATAAAGCCAGTGCATTGTTTTTATGAGAAGAGTGCAGATATTGCATGGCAAGAAGAGCCCGGCGAAACCCGGCTGAGGCCGATGCAATCGCCTGAGTCGTCCGGCCGGCCGAAGCTCGGCGATGTCCCGCCCCGGCGGCACCTGGCGGCGATTGTTCAGGTGCATGCAACAGTGTTTTCAGTAGGGGAGGCTGATCTGGCGCGCCTGATTGCGGATAATTTCGGGATTGGAAAACAGTTAATAAATGTAGATGAGCAGGTTCAACCCTATTTTTTCAGATCACCCATCCGGTGAGGGGCGGGCACCCGCGGCATCGCAGCGCCAAAACCAGCTGGCCGGCCGGGCGCGCCTGCTTCTCGCGGCGATCGCCACGTGCGCGAGCCTTGTGGGATGCGCATCGTCAACCGATGTTGTCGCTACCGACAAACCCGGCACTTACACCGTTGCGGCGAGCGCGACCGGCGGCCGGATGGCCTGGGCTCGGGCGCATGAACACGCGGTAAGCGAGGCGCGCGATTTCTGCGAACGTCGCGGCATGCTAAGCAGTGTCACGACTGAAACGGTAAGCGGCGTGGAGATGATGACCGAGCACGCATCGTCGGTGAATTTCGAATGCCATCCGAAGTTTTAGGGCTGCGGGGAAACGGGCGACGCCGTGTCGTCGATCAGCGTGAATCCATGCTCGGCGCTCCATTGACGGCGACGCGTCGCGTAGTCGTCGGCCGCCATCGCGGTGCAGATAAAGGTGGGGCCGCCGCCGCACCAGTCGATGGTCAGCGTTTTCGAGAACACCTTTAACCCGGTGGCCACGCCATCGACAAATATGTCGCCTTGCGGTCGCCGGAGCAGGGCGAGCGGATCGTCGAGCGTGCGCAAGGACTCGGGCAGCCAATGACGGCATTCGACAACCGGCGATCCCGGCGGCCCCGGCGGCGGCTCCTCGTGCGCATGCCGTTTTGCGAAATCTTCGACGAGCGACTCCTGTAGCCAGAGGTCCTGCACGGCGACGAAGCGCTCAGGCCTGGCTGTGGCGATCAATTCGGCGAGCGGCACCGCCGAGGGTTGATCGTGCGTAAGCGGGCTGACGCGCCCCTTGACGTCTGTCTCGCTGACCTCGTCAAGTTCCCAGAAACGCGACTCGCGGCAGTGGTACAGAACGCGCTCCCGACGGTCGAAAACGTACAGCCCCCACGTGCCGCGACTTGGCATGGGAGACACGAAGTAGCGTCCATCGTGGGAAAAGCGAGCCGATGCGCCGCCGTTGAGCAGCACGATGCCGTCGGGGAACAGAAAGTCGCAGACAATGGGGCCGCCCATGGCGATCTCTTCCGCACAGATCACGCGGACTGGCTCGTTTTCGGGTGTCTGGACAGGCTCGTCACCGCCCCAGGCGCTGCCGCCACGTGGGCCGTCGTGTACGGCGCGCGCAGGACGCTCGGCATTCTGCCCGACTGGCTCTGATTCGACCGTGTGCGGTTGGAGTCCAATGCGCCGTTCGAATGCCTCCAGCGCCAGCACGGAAATCGTCCAGACACCGATACCAGCAGGTATTCCGAGCACGAGATGAGGCACCTCGAGGGCCGTGCGGATGCCGAGTCCAATTGGCCAGCACAGCTTGATGAGCGAGAGCCAATGAGTGCGGAGAACGGCAAATCGACTCTGCAGCCATTCGAACAGCGCGATAGAAAGCCAACCCGCGAGGCCCCATTGCAGCGATAGCTTCGCGCTCGCCCATGTCACCAGAACGATGACCGCGAGTTCGGCGAGCATGTGCCACTTAGTCGCGCGCGGCCGTTCAGTTGAATCGTTTGTATTTTCGGCCATTGCCGGATCAATGAAATACCATAGCGCGACATCATAATAAAATTCCGCGTCGTCGTGATTTCGTCGTGATTATTCGTGCGTGCACGCCCATTGAGGCGCTATATCCAATGAAAATATTTTTTTCCACTATCCGTTCGATTTTGCTCATTCTGGTCGGATTGGTGGTTCTCATTGCTGCCATAAAAGGGCTTTGCGATGCAGCCACACTCTGGCAGGCACGCAACTGGCCCGCGGTCGCGGCGCGCGTCGATCAATGTTCGTTGGCGAGGCGCTATGGCAAGCGCGATTCGTGGTGGGAAGTCACGGCTGCGTTTAGCTACGGAAGCGGTTTCGAGCAGCATTACCAGGAAACCTGGACGCCCCCGGATTCGCCGCGGTATAACCGTGGGCCGGATCCCGTCGTGAACCCGGCCGAGGAGGAAGCCCTCGCCAGAAAGTTTTGCGCCCGAGCCGCTGCGGGAGGACTGCGGGTGTCGGCCGATCATCCCTCGTTGGCGTGGCGAAGCGAAGCGGTCGAGACCGGCGAATGGAAGATGGATCTGGGGATGGGGCTGGGATTCAGCCTCGCTGGCCTGCTTTTGATCGCTGTCGGCGTGGCGCTATGGCCGGGAAGAGAAGCCGCGGTGAAGTCGGCTAGAGCAAGAAAACTGCGCCAAGCGGCGAGGGCGGGGCGGGAGAAAGCAGGCAAGGGCCGCCGGGCCGATTCATAACAAAAAACGCGCGAACCGCCTGCCTCTCTTGCGATCCGTATCAAAGAAAATGCCCGCCAGAGCGGGCCTTCGTTATGTGCCATGCGGGCTGAACTGCAGCAGTGTGGGGCAGTAATCGGTCACCTCGCTCGCGATTGTTTCGGCCGGGATGCTGTTGATATCCTGCTCAGCGAAAACGGTCCGCATTTTCGATTGGGAATGGAGACGCCATTCCGGCCGGCTTGATTTGACAGAACATCGTCACACCGGGCTTGCCCAAGGCTGCAGCAATAATCGCTTTGACGGCATCGAACGCGCTTTTGAACGCGAATATCGCGTGCTGCTGATTCGATATGCATCGAATAGCAACCGGCTACGTGCCGACATTCGACATCGGCACCTGGATCGTTAACAATCGATCCGTGGAAAAGCGATAAATATCATTCTCAGATTTTTAATAACAAAGGCAACGACAATGATGACTTCCAGCGACGGCCTGACCAGCCCAGCGCGGCTACTGCGACTCGCCTCATGCGTGATCGCGATTGTCTTCGCCATTTTTCTGAACATGCTCGGCAGTCTCGTGATCCGCGATATGGCATTTGCACCGCGTGGCGGGCCGCCAACCATCGAGCAATTCGTAGACGCTCCGGCGAAAGCGCAGTTGGACTCAGCGCGGCGCGATCTGCAATTGCAGCGCGACGCGCTCGATGAGAAGGCTGACACCATGGAGGTGGCGCGCGGACGCGCCGCGAAGGAGTACGCGGACGAGAAGGAAAGTTTCCGTAACTGGCTGGCAACCCGTTCGGTGACGGGCGACAGTGAAAGGGATCCGGACATTCTGGCCAGAACCCGCAAGCTGGATGCGCTCCAGGCGGTGGCCATCAACTGGCAGCATCAGATCGATGCGATTGGCGACCAGCAGCGGACACTGGCATCGCAGAAGGCTCAGTTGGACGCGCGAATCGCCAACGTGGACGCAGTGGCCGAACGGCGCCTCAACGAGGCGACCCGGCATTATGAGTTGCAGGTGTTCGGCCTGCGGCTTGCGCTAACGTTACCGATACTGCTGGTCGCGATCTGGTTGTTCATCCGCTATCGCAGGGCGCGTTACTGGCCTTTTGTGTATGGCTTTGGCCTGTTTGCATTGAGCGCATTTTTCATTGAACTGGTCCCGTACCTGCCGAATTTCGGCGGCTATGTCCGGGTCCTGGTCGGCATTGCGCTCACGGTATTCGCCGGCCTTTACATGATGAAGGCCTTCAGGCGCTATGCCGAGCGTAAGCGGCTCGAACTGCAGCAGGACCAGGGAGAACGTGCGCGCGCGATCGGATACGAAAAGGCCGTTCGTTCACTCGGAAAAAAACGCTGCCCGTCATGCGAAAAACAATGGAATCTCGGCGGCGACGACTCCACGTTCTGTGTGCATTGCGGATTGAGGCTCTTCAATGTATGCGGATGCGGTGGCCGGAATTTCTTCTTTTTCCCGCATTGCCATCAGTGCGGTACTGCGCAGGGTAATGAGCCGGCAGTGGCTTCCGAGTGACGGTCATCGACCGCTTCGATCCGCAACGCGCTCGCCAGCGGATTCCCGGAGCCATGCGGGTTGGCCATGGATCGGCCTTCGCCCGCACCGCTGCACGGACGTTGGATGGCCGTTCGCCGACCTAATGCGAATGACGGTTACACTGAATAACCTATCTTCATGTGCCCGGAGACTCCTATGAGCAAGCATAACCTTGTATCGACTGCCGCCACATTGCTGTGCGTGGGCGCCCTGACGGGCTTGATCGCCACCCCGGCTCAGGCAGGCAGCGCGCCGGTGAAATGCCATCTGACCTTCAGTATGTCCGGATGGTCGGCGATTTACCAGCATGCGCAAGGGCACGGCAAGGTAACTTGCGATAATGGGCAAAAGGCCGCTGTCACGATCAGCGTGCACGGCGGCGGCCTGACGGCCGGCAAGTTTCACGTCACCGGCCACGGCGATATCACCCATGTCTACAGCATTAAGGATGTGTTCGGCAGCTACGCGCAGGCCGGTGCTTCGGCCGGCGCAGGAAGTAGCGCTACCGCGCAGGTGCTGACCAAGGGAACGACGTCGATGGCGTTGAGCGGCAGCGGTGAAGGCATAGACCTTGGTGTAGCGGTCGATGCTTTCAAGATCGAACCGGTACGCTGAGACACCGGAGACGCTTTGATGTATCCCGTCGCCGGGCGTCACAGCAGTGGCGCCCGGGGATGGCGCCCGATGTGCGCACTACGGGATTGGATTTGAGTAGCCGGAATAATCGATTTGACATAAGATAAATTATCAACAAATTGCATGTAAGAGCAAAGTTGTAATGTCGTATCTGGGCAAAGTTCAAATGTCGTAGCTGGGGCTTTTTCGGCTCATGCTGGATGCCGGTTCTGACTGCCGGAGTCCATCGTGGCCCAACCCGGAACGATCACCATGAGCATGCGCGAACTGGATCGACTGAAGGTTATCCAGGCGGTCGTTGAAGAGCGGCTGATGCCCTGGCGGGCTGCCGAGCGGCTCGGACTGAGCCGGCGCCAGGTTGAGCGGCTGGCTAACCGGTATCGATGCGAAGGTGCTGCAGGACTTGTTTCACGCCGACGTGGCCGCCCGGGCAATCATCAGTTGCCCGTCAATCTGTGTCCTCAGGCCCTGGCGCTGATCCGCGAGCGCTACGCCGATTTCGGACCGACGCTCGCCTGCGAGAAGCTGCACGAATGCCACGGGATCACACTGTCGAAGGAAACCGTGCGGCATCTGATGACGGATGCCGGGCTGTGGATTCCGCGCCGGCAGCGCCCGCCGAAGGTCTACCAGCCGCGGGCCCGGCGCGCGTGTCTGGGCGAGCTGGTGCAGATCGACGGCAACGAGCATCCGTGGTTCGAGGAACGGGCGCCGGCGTGCACGCTGCTGGTGTATGTCGACGATGCGACCAGCCGGCTGATGGCGCTGCATTTCACGGCGACCGAGTCGACCTTCAGCTACTTCGAGGCAACGCGCGGGTATCTGGAACGCTATGGCAAGCCGGTGGCGTTCTACAGCGACAAGGCGAGCGTGTTCCGCTCGACGCACACGCAGACCGGCGAGCGCGGCGTCACGCACTTTGGCCGGGCGATGTACGAGCTGAACATCGACACGTGGTGCGCGAACAGCAGCTCCGCGAAGGGCCGCGTCGAGCGCGCCCATCTGACGCTGCAGGACCGGCTGGTGAAGGAGCTGCGGCTGCGCGGCATCCGTACCATTGACGCCGCGAACGCGTATGCGCCTGCCTTCATCGCATCGTATAACGCGCACTTTGCGAAACCCCCGAAGAGCAGGTTCGACGCGCACCGGCCATTGTGTGACGATGAGGATCTGGACGCGCTGCTGACCTGGCGCGAACTGCGGCGTGTGACGAAGTCGCTGACGGTGCAGTACGACCGCGTGATGTACCTGCTGGAAGACACGCCGGCGAACCGCAAACTGATCCACCGGTATATCGACGTGTGGGAGTATCCGGACGGGCGCATCGAGGTGAGGGCGAACGGCACGGCCCTTCCCTGCGTGCCTTACGACCGGCTCGCCGCGATCGATCAGGGCGCGGTGATCGAACACAAGCGGCTCGGTCATGCACTGCAGGTCGCACAGGCGCTACAGGCGCAGCGCGACAACCGGCGCGCATCGGGCTCGCCGTCGCGCACGAACCGTGGCGAGGCGGTCCAGCCTGACCAGCGCAAAAGTGGCACGAAGAAGCAGCGCGAGTTCACACAGGCCGATGTTGATGGTGTGATCGTGCAGCTGGCGCAACGCAATCAGCCGAAGCAACCGCGCAAACCTGGCCGTCGGTCTGCAGGATCTGTCTGATCGGACTGACACGCCCTGCCCGTTCACGCGCCGTCCTTCAACGCTGTGTGAGATTCAAACCGGTAAAGACAGAGACAAACCCAACGTCAAAACCCGACATTTCTAAATAGCTGCCACCACGACATCTTGAAATGGCCATGACATGAACGGTCGCACTGATGCTTGCTTTCAACGGCCTCAATTGGAATCAGGTCGATACCTTTTCGACTCGCCCTTTGTGCGAAGCGCCACCTGCCTAAGCTCTGGTAATGAAATCAAGACTGCTGAGCAGTTCGGTAAGCAAAAATCCAGAGAGTCGCTCGGCGGCAGATGAAAAGGAGCCCGCCAGGATGGCGGGCAAATTATTACGCCGGAGCCGACTGCGGTTTGCCTCGTCCTGCCGTCGTTGTACAACGATCCATCCCGATGGCCGCAGGACGATAGTTCTGACGGCCACTTAGAAGCGGGTGAGCATGCCGACGGCGCCCATCACCTGATTGCTCGTCGCCGAGTTACCGCCGGCGTTATACATCGTTGCGACATTGTGGTTGCCGATAGCGTGCTGGTACATCGCCTCAGCGTACACTTCCGTGCGCTTCGACAGCGAGTAGCGAGCAATCGCGTTGACCTGGTTCCACTTCGGATCGGTGGCGAAGTTCGACTTGCTCACACCGTTCAGGTGACCGTCCGTGAACGTATCCATGAGGCCGAGATTCAGCGCCGGCGTGAGTGTGTACTTGACGTTCAGTTCATAGTTGTCGAAGTGCGTCGAACCGCCAGCCGGGTTCAGGCCGAACGCGGACGTGTTCTGGAACTGGCTGTGCGTGTAGACGAAGTTGACCGCCGCCGGGCCGAACGTATAGCCGACGCCCGCACCAACCGTGCGCTGCACATCCGCCGTCAGATTGCCGCCGCCAGCGGTCGACTTGAACTCGCTCGGGTCAGCCGCGACGTTCTGATTGGCCGTGCCCGCAGGGGTGCTCGCAGCCCCCGAGCCGTTGATCTGGAGGTAGGCTGCGGCCAGTCGCAGCGGGCCGTTGCTGTAGCTCGCGCCGGCACTGTACGCGCGGTCGACCGCGAAGCTGGTGCTGTTGCTGAACGCGTACAGGGCGCCGAACTGGAGGCCGGCGTAGTTGACACTCGAGTACTTGACCGAGTTGCTCATGCGGACCGAGTGTTGCAGGTTGTCGTTGTCGTACACGTGTGCGAAGCCCGCGTCGCCGAACGTGCCTGCCGTGCCGGACAACGGTGAGACGTAGTCGACCATCGAGTCATACTGGCGGCCCATCGTGACGGTGCCGTACTGAGCCTGGCTCAGGCCAACGAATGCTTGACGGCCGAACATGCGACCGCCCTGGCCGAGCGCGCCGTTGTTGACGTTGAAACCGTTTTCGAGCACGAAGATAGCCTTGAGGCCGCCGCCGAGATCTTCCGCACCGCGCAGACCGAAGCGGCTGCCGCTGATATTGCCGCTTGCGAGTGCGACGCGCGAGCTACCGTGGCTGGGTGTGCCATTCTGAACGTTGTTCGTATAGGCGATGCCCGCGTCGATCAGGCCGTAGAGGGTGACTGAACTCTGCGCGTTGGCAGCGGACGCTGCAGACGCTCCGATAAGCGTGACGACGAGGGAAATCTTCTTCATGACATAAGACCCCATGACGTGAAAGGAACAATCGGAGCCAGTCTATAGCCGTGTCCGGCGCAGAAACTGAATCGCCCTGAAAAATTAGGAAACAACCATTTCATCAAACCGCAACATTTGAGCTGCGATCTGGCTTTGCGACCTATGGAGAAACGGTTTGGAGTGCCATTTGTTTGTATAGCGAGTTGCTCAGCCGCAACAGTGATCGCGCGCCAAATAGGTCTATTCCGCCCGGACGCGGTCGAGTTTTTGCTCGAGGTAGACCGCGTCGGACGACTCATTCTTCCGAGGTTGCATTGCCCTCCACCGCGTTTGGTCCCGCATCAAAGCAACGGTGCGCATCAGGCTTGCGCTACATGGCCGGCGGTCATCCGGCCGACCCGATCGGCCAACAGCTCGCACAGTACGTTATCCTTATCAGTTAACCTTCCAGATTGGCGCGTAGGCGGTCCAGCAATGCTACGTGCCGAGGCGTTCTTTTGGTATGGCGCAATGACGTTCAGCGCTCATCTGATCTGATGTATCGGGAGCTCGAAGTGCTGACGGATCAGCGAGCGTCTTCACTCGCTTCCAGACGCGCGTCCGTCGATCTCACCGCCGTTTGTAATGAATCGAAGGCCATTTGTCATCCACGTCACATGACTCGCGCGGTACGGACATCTTTCCAACTCCTGGTGGACACACAGCAAGCCTAACGTTACCTCCGTTGTAACGCGCGGTAATGAAAACAGCATGCCGTAAGCGGCACATTGCGCTCGCTGCCACCCGGTGTGCCCTGTGTCAATCCCGTTGGAGAGATCCATGAAGCGTATTGCTACCATCCCACGAAAACCCTTCGTTCAAGCCATTCTGACGTGCAGCGCATCTGCACTGGCGCTCGGCACCGCACTCTACCCTGCCATTTCCGCCAGTCAACAGCCTGACACGACCTCCATTCAAACGACCTCGCCGATCAAGCATGTGATCGTTGTCGTGGGCGAAAACCGTACCTTCGATCATGTGTTCGGCGCCTACACCCCGCGACGTGGGCAAACGGTATCGAATCTGCTCTCGAAAGGCATCATCACGCAGGACGGCAAACCCGGACCCAATTTCGCAGTAGCCGCACAGTACACCGCGAAAGCCGACAATCCTAATCGTTTCGATATGAGCCCTTCCGGCAAGAAGCTCTATACGGTACTGCCGGCACCCAACACGGGCTTTGTGGCAACCGCCCCGAGCGACACCAGCCCCCCGCCCTTCGCAACCCTTGCAGCGGCGCAGGCGGCAGAAGGGACGACACTCCTGCCACAGGACGTCATGCATCTGACGACCGGCGCGTCGGGCTTGCCGCAGCAGGTACCGGATACACGCTTTGGCGCAAACACCTTCAACCTGCCGAACGGCCCCTACCAGATTTCGCGAGTGGGTCCGGACTACGATCAATACATGAATAGCCCGGTGCACCGCTTCTATCAGAACTGGCAGCAGTCTGACTGTAACGTCTCGCAGGCGACCTACGACAACCCCAGCGGCTGCCGAATGGACCTGTTCGCGTGGGTCGAAACATCGGTCGGCGCCGGCTCGAATGGCAAACCGAAGCCAGCCAACTTCACCGACCAGACGACAGGCGAAGGATCGACAGCACTCGGCTATTACAACGTGAATACCGGCGATATGCCCTATTTCACCGAACTCGCGCGTCAATACACGATCAGCGACAACTATCACCAACCGGTGATGGGCGGCACCGGTGCGAACAGCATCATGATCGGTACGGCTGATGCGCTCTACTACACCGATGGCAACGGCAACGCTGCGACTCCGCCCGCCAATCAGATCGAAAATCCTCATCCACTGGCAGGCACAGACAACTGGTACACGCAGGACGGTTACTCAGGGGGTACATACAGCAACTGTTCTGACCCGAAGCAGCCAGGGGTAGGCGCGATCCGCCATTACCTGGGCACGCTGCCCTATCACCCCGACGCGAACTGCGCGGCCAATACCTACTATCTGCTCAACAACTACAACCCAGGCTATAACGGCGACGGCAGCGTCAACACGAGCAGTCCCTTCACGATTCCGCCTTCGCCGGTCCGTACGATCGCGGATTCACTGCTGGCGAAAAACGTATCATGGAAGTATTACGGCGAAGGCTGGAAGACATTCGTCAGCAATCCGTCCACGAGCGTCTACTGCAACATCTGCAATCCGTTTCTCTACGAAACCGCAATCATGAGCAATCCGGCGCTAGTCGCTGCGCACCTGCAGGACACGACCGACCTCTATGCGGATATCACGGCCGGGACCTTGCCGGCCGTGTCGTTCGTGAAGCCGGGTGGTCTGCTGGACGGGCATCCTGAATCGTCGAAGTTCGGTCTGTACGAGGGTTTCGTGCATAAGCTTGTCGATGCGGTCCAGGCCAACCCGAGGCTGTGGGCGTCAACAGCGATCCTGATCACCACAGACGAAGGCGGCGGCTACTACGATTCGGGCTACATCCAGCCGGTAGATTTTTTCGGCGACGGTCCGCGCATTCCGCTGATCGTGGTGTCGCCGTATTCCCGCGGCGGACGTGTGGTACATGAATATGCGGATCATGCGTCGATCGTCAAGTTCATCGATCGCAACTGGTCCCTGTCTCCGATCACATCGCGCAGCCGCGACAATCTGCCGAATCCGGTACAGCTCCCGGGCAATCCGTACGTACCGACCAACTCCCCGGCTATCGGCGATCTCTTCGACTCGTTCCATTTCAATGGAAATCGCGGAGATAATCACGACGGCAACGGCGAGGGTAACAGCGGTGGTTTTGGCTGGTGGCCGTTCTGAATCGACTCAGATAAGTGGGCATATTCGGGAAGTTCCGCGACACGGCGCGTGGGTGGCTGTGCCGCGGAAATCCATTTGGCTGCAGCGCTGTGCCGCCCTCGCGAGACATGAGCGCTTCGGAGTCGACGCTCATATGCAAACTATAGTAATGAGTCAACGGAGGTCGACCTTGAAAACCCGGTCGCCGCTACCTTGTCAGCGCTCCCGGACGACACGACGCAGGCACGCTCGAGGAAGACCCGACGTGATGTCGGGCGCCCCCTTCAAGCATCCATCCTTAATGCGCAGTCGTTGCCGACATATACTGCTCTCGCACTGCCAGTCCTCCGTATGGCAAGTGAGATGCTGTGACCGTCGCAACGTAATCTGAATACGCATATTCCACTCTTGCGACCGCCACGGGTTTTTCCATGAGAGAAGTCAAGGTGGTATCCCCGGTCATTGCCGTCGGAACGCCAAGGGCTTGGCGCAGACTTTGCAGAGCGATCCGCCAGCTCTGCCTGGTCTCTGATTCAGTCATGTCCCGGCGGTAAAGATTGATCGCCATGAGAGTGCGGTCCGGTTTAAAGCTGAACCATATTTCGCTCACAGGCGGGCCGTTTGTGCGAAGCAGTTGCGCCGGTACGCCGCGACAGCGCAGATAGCGAAAACCACGTGAAATCTCGTCGCAGTGCACGTTGTCGCGGGTCATCTGTTCGGCCACCTCCGACTCGGTACTGCGATCGAGTTGCAGTCCGAGTGCCGGACGGTCCGGTGCCGCGATCGAGCCTCTTTGCCTGGAAATAGCGTTGTTCCTCATGGACAGGACGACGTTCGAGTCGACCGTATCGACTGGGCACGGGACGCCGAGTTTAGCCAGAAGCTGCCGCCCGTGCGACGTATGCAGCCAGCCAATCGCAGCGACGCTCACGCACGTCGCTGCAATGAGGCCAGCCATAATGCGCGTGCTTCGCGCCGCCGCTAGCTGGAGCATGATGTCGCAACCGTAGGAGGCAGATAAAGCGGGCCGCCGGGCGTAGCACTCGTGATGGTGCCACGCAGGTTGAACAGCGTCGGCACTGCACTATATTGAAACTTTGTGCCAACCGGGATGCCGGCGGAATTGGTCGAGGTGAGCGCGTAGGTTCCATTGGTCGTCGAGGTCAAGGCGGCGAAGTCCGCGGCGGGTAGCTTGCTCTGGAACGTCGCGACCAGGTCCACCATGAACTGATCGAACACGCAGCCGGGCACGCCGACGTCGTTATGGGCCGTCGTCATGTCCTGACACATTTCCGGTTGGGCGTCGACATCACCGGTAACCTTGACCGGCCCGGGATAGGTGTACGGCCCTCCAAGGAGCGATTCGAACTGCAAAGTAAGACATGCTTCGAGCCGCGCGGGGGTGTCATGGGCCGCACTGCTTTTGCTGGTGTTGCCTGTTACCGCCGCAAAATACGGTGCCTCGACGGGATCTGCCAATAGACCGGTGACTGCCGCGTTCACGACGCCGGCCACGGCAGCCGGGGCGGCCGAGTCACCGCCGAGTGCCGACCAGATCGCCTTATTCTCGGGGTGCTGAACCACCGGTGGACTCACGTCATTGCCGCCGCCACAAGCAGTGAGCGCCACCAGCGCTGCCGCGGCCAACAGGATGCCAACGAACCGTTTCATGGATTATCTCCTCAGGAAGCCGTCGCGACGCCTTTTCCTCAAGTGCCACGATAAGCACCTCGGTGGGACGGCAAACGTTCTATACGTGGGCTGAGGCAGAACGGATGCAGCGTACGCATTTTCCTCAGCAAACGCGCGGATAGAAGGTGGTGGCGTCAGCTTCCATGACGCATGTCGGCCCTGCGATATCTGGCCGTGCAGCAATCCTGCGTGCCGGAGATGCGAACTGGCAATTCGAATGACCTGACAATAATGCTGCTTCGCAGCACTGAGCGTTGCCGTCCTGCCGGCGATAAAAGCGACGTGACGTCGACGGTGACACTGGACATGCGCGAACTCGACCTTTAAAGATGATTCAGGCTCACGGACCGCTATCGATCATGGTCACGGCCGCCGAAAACACATAACCCTCACTGCGCAGTGTCTTGATGTAACGGGGTTCGCGCGCAGTGTCCTGCAGGCGTTGCCGCAAACGGCTGACCAGCAGATCGATCGAGCGGTCGAATGGATCGGCCTGGCGACCCTGGGTCAGATTGAGCAATTGATCGCGCGTCAGCACCCGTCGGGGATGATCGAGAAATACCCGCAGCAGGCGATACTCCGCGCCGCTCAGCGCGGCCATCGTGCCCTCGGCGTCGAGCAGATGGCGCGCGGTGGTATCGAGCCGCCAGTCGCCGAAGCCGATCATCGGCGCGGTTTCGGTCAACTGCATGCCGGGTGGCAGCATCCGCGCGCGGCGCAACACGGAGCGGATACGTGCCAGCAGTTCGCGCACCGCAAACGGCTTGGACAGGTAGTCGTCCGCGCCCATTTCCAGTCCGAGAATACGATCCGCTTCTTCGCTGCGGGCGGTCAGTATCAGTACCGGCACCGTGCGGAACTTGCCAGCACGCAGTTCGCGGCATAACACGAGACCGTCTTCTCCCGGCAGCATCAGGTCCAGCACGATCAGATCCGGCGCACCCTGTTCGAGCACCGCGCTCATCTGCCGGCCGTTGGCGGCCAGCGAAACGCGCATGCCGTTTTTCTCGAGATAGGTGGCGAGCAACTCGCGAATGCCACGATCGTCATCGACGATCAGCACGTGGTCTGGGTTTTCAATCAATGGATCAATCCTTCCGACGATTGACACGCACCCGGTTCGCGTTCACCAGCGAAAAACTGACCGGGTGTGCCTCGGTACCAACTTCGAATTTGACGGTTCCGCAATGGCAGGACCCGGGCAGCAGTTCGGTCTGCACATGGCCTCCGCCGTGGCGCCTGGCTGCGGTATAGCACCGCACTCGACGCTTTGTATCGCAATGTATCCGGGTGTTCTCCTGACACAAAACATTGCAGCCAGTCGCCCTCCCCGACACAAGCCAGATACGAACGGGCGTTCCAATGCAGCCATGCTCACTACTGAAAGGACGCTGACATGCTCCCCCGACTCAGAATCACCCCTCGCGTCGCGCTGTTCGCCGTAAGCGTGGCCGCTGGTGCCGCCGCCATCACCGCCACCCTCGGTGGAGGTCCCGCGGCCAGTGCCGCGGCCCGTCCCGCTACGAGCCAGTTCAACGCCGGCGCGGCCACTACCGCGCCGGAATTTACCGGCATTGATAAATGGCTCAATAGCGATCCCCTCACCTTGCGGCAGTTGCGCGGCAAGGTCGTACTCGTTGATTTCTGGACCTACACGTGCATTAACTGCATTCACGTACTCCCTTACGTGAAGACCTGGAACCAGAAGTACAAGGATCAGGGTCTGGTCGTGGTCGGTGTGCACACACCCGAGTATCCGTTCGAGCGCAACACCGACAACGTCGAGTCGGCGATCAAACGCTTCGGCATCACGTTCCCGGTGGCGCAGGACAACGACTACGCAACGTGGCGAGCGTACGACAACCAGTATTGGCCGGCGTTTTATCTGGTCGACAAGAATGGACGGGTGGCCTACACGCACTTCGGCGAAGGCGACTATGAGCAGACAGAGGCGAAGATCAAGGCATTGCTGGCGCAAAACCCGTGATTCGTATCTCAATGTATCCAGGCACCGAAAGAACACAGAACATTGCAATTGGGCCAGTTTCCAGACACAAGCCAGATACGTCAGCACGTTTTAATACATCAACGCCGGATGCAAGACATAAGCAACTTCGCCGATGACCGGTTGAACGGTTGCGGTTGATTCCAGATTCCAGCGCCTTCCTCTTATCTGATTAGTTCACGGAGAACGATATGAAAACCTCAATGATCGCTTTGGCCTTCGCCACATTCGCAACGACTGGTTTCGCACACGCATCCGACGCACCGGCAGCAAGTGCAAACCCGGCGGGCGCCGCTCAAATTCAACAATGGAACCCGAGCGAGGCCGGCGCGATGCAAAAGACACGCGCAGAAGTCCGCAACGAGCTGGTGCAAGCCGAGCACGACGGCCAGCTCAGCTATCTTCGCAAGGTGTACCAAGGTAGCTGACCGTCTCAACCCGATGGAGGGTTGCATTCCTCGTTCATTAACATAAGCAATCCTGTTGATTAAAGACCACATGGTTCATCGCGAATGGACCATGTGAAATGGAACACATTCGGATTACATCATGACTCAAATCGACCAGGTACTGTACACGGCTAAAACTCATACAACGGGCGGACGGGACGGAGCGTCACGCAGTTCCGACGACCGTCTGGACATTAAGCTCTCGTCGCCCGGTAGCGCGGGCAAAGGCACCAATCCGGAGCAGTTGTTCGCTGCCGGGTGGTCCGCGTGCTTTATCGGCGCAATCGGGCTTGCGGCCAGCGCAATGAAAGTCCGGCTCCCAGCGAATCTGGCGGTCGACGCCGAAGTCGATCTCGGCGTAACGGACGGTGCCTATTTCCTGCAGGCACGTCTGAATGTCAGCGTGCCGGGGCTGGACCGCGAAGTCGCCCAGGCGCTCGTGGATGCCGCGCATCGGACTTGCCCTTATTCCAAAGCCACGCGGGGCAACATCGACGTCCAGATCAGTCTGGTCTAACCGCCGCCGCGCGCCAACTGTGCTTTCGTTACCGTGCCTTTTTGTCCGTCTCGCTGAGGCTCTGGCCGCCTTTGGCCACATCTGCTTCGTGAGTTCGCGCGAAGACGACGAGGCGTGCAATAAGTCGCTGACACACGTCGCCGTGCTGGTTCCGTGTTTCGCTTTGCACGGTCACGATGCCACGGCCGGGCTTCGACCTGGACCGTTCGACAGTCAGGATGGTGCTGGTCACTCGCAGTATGTCGCCCGGCCGCGTGGGCCGCGGCCAGGCGATATCGCCGCCGGCCCCAATGATGCCTCCGGCCAACGGCAGGCTTTGCACCAGCAGCCTCATGGTGACGGCGGCCGTATGCCAGCCGCTTGCGGCTAGTCCTCCGAACAGAGTATCGCGTGCGGCGACGTCATCAAGGTGAAAGGGTTGCGGGTCGAATTCGCGGGCGAACGCCTGGATCTGTGCAGGCTCAAGCCTCGCCTCGGCACTTTCATACACAAGGCCTTCGGAGAGGTCTTCCAGATAGAGCTTCTGGGCTGTCATGCCAATGTTATCGGTCATCTCTCTGCTCCTATGTCGAGCCATGCGCTTTGCAGGCAGCTCTCGCAACTTCGAGGTCAGCGCAGCGTCCGGAAACTCACGCGGACTTCTTCCGCAAACGCCTGCGGCTGCTCCCACGCCGCAAAGTGGCCGCCTTTCGGCAACCGGTTGTAGTGAATCAGCTTCGGATACGCTTTCTCCGTCCAGCTCTGCGGCGCCGCGTAGATTTCGTCCGGAAATACGCTCACGGCAACGGGAATCGCAACGTGCTTCGGCGCGAAGAAGTTCAGCTTGTTCTCCCAATACAAACGTGCCGACGAAACGGCCGTATTCGTCACCCAGTAGAGCGTAACGTTGTCGAGCACGTCATCTCGCGTCAAACCCTCGCTTTGTCCGTTAAAAACGCGGGCAATCAACGCCTGACTCGCCGCATCATGGTCGAGCATCCATGCAGCGAGACCGATCGGGGAATCTTCGATCCCGTACAGTGTCTGCGGACGGTTCGCCATCTCCTGCGCATAGCCGAGACCATGCTTGTAGAAGTAGTCGAGCTGGTCGAACGCGTGCCTCTCGTCCGGCGAAAGACCGGCCGGTGGCGGACTTGCATACTTCAGTTTAGTGGCAATATCATCCGGCACGGTAGCTGGCATGTTGGTATGAATGCCCAGCAGTTCCGGCGGTGCGATCAGCGCCATCTGTTCCGTCACCGCATTGCCCCAGTCGCCTCCTTGCGCGACGTAACGCGTATAGCCAAGGCGCTTCATCAGCACTGTCCACGCGCGAGCGATTCGCGCCGGATCCCAGCCTGTTCCGGTTGGCTTGCCCGAGAAGCCGTGTCCCGGCAGCGACGGAATCACCACATCGAAAGCGTCCGATGCATTTCCACCGTGGGCCGTTGGATTAGTCAGCGGATCGATGACCTTCAGCTGCTCGATGATCGAACCAGGCCATCCGTGCGTAATCAGGACGGGCAACGCATTCTGATGTTTCGAACGAACGTGGATGAAATGAATATCCAGCCCGTCGATCTCGGTCACGAATTGCGGCCACGCATTCAATCTCGCTTCGACCTCGCGCCAGTTGTAATCTGTCGACCAATATTGCGCAAGCTTTTGCATCGTCGCAAGCTGCACGCCTTGCGATGAATCCGTGACCGTCTCGCGTTCCGGCCAACGTGTCGACTTGATACGTCTGCGCAGATCGGCGAGTTGAGATTCCGGCACATGCACGCGGAGCGGACGAATCGAAGCATTGTCGCCGCCTCCCACAGTGGCAACTTCAGTAACGGATTGATTCGGCTCCGCAAAAGCGTAGCGGCTCAGTGACGCTGCAGCGAGCGACGCCGTTGCCACACCGAGAAAACGACGACGCGACGACGCATGGGCATTGATGATTTCTGACACAGAAACTCCACTATTACTTTCGTAGTCTTAATGAATAGAAAGACACACAATCTGCTAATCGACCGACCTCTGTATACCAACATGCCTTGAGCGCCAGATCGGTACCGCGCTTCGGCGGAAAGTGCGATGCCGTGATATCGGCGTCAACTTCCCCGGGGGAAACCCGCGTGCTGCTTCCGCTGGATGAATGCGCCCGATAACTAATCGTCGAGATCGCCAAGCAGTTGGCTCAGGTTCAGTTCCGCGTCGCGCGTCTGGAACCCGCGTGCCATGGCTGCTTCCATACGGCGTTGTGCCGGCTGAGACCGCACGTTTTCACCGAACAGATTCGAATCGCGACGAAACTCGTCGACGGGGGCCAACGCGATGGCATTGACGCGCTCCTTAACCATCGCGTGTCCGGCTGCCGGAAACCGCGAGATGCGTCGCGCGAGCGATGCCACAAAGTCGCCAAGCGACTCGGCCGGCAACGCCCGATTGATCCACCCATACCGTTCTGCTATATCAGCGTCATAATCCAACGCGCCCAGCATCACTTCAAGCGCACGACCGCGGCCCATCAAGCGCGTGATGAACTGGGTCGCGCCGCCGCCAGGGACTAGTCCGAACGCCGCTTCCATCTGACTAAACAGCGCCGATTCCCGCGCGGCAAAGCGCATATCGCACGCCAGCACAAATTCGCTGCCCGCGCCACGCACACGCCCTTCGATCTGTGCGATCGAGACAAGTCGGCTGGCACTCAAATGCCGGAACAGCAGCGCAATCGATGGCTCGCCGGTCAGCTTTGCGGCTTCGTCGCGATACTCCTTGACCTTCGTCACATCCACATGCGAGATGAAAAAGTCGGGGTCGGCACTGCTGAAAACGAGTACGTTCGTACCGTTGTCGGCCTCCGCGTCCTGAATCAGCGTAACCAGGTCGCGCACAAGCTCGGGACTGAGCAGATTCATGGGCGGCGCAAACATCTTCACGAACAGAACCGCTCCGTCGCGGTTCACTTCAAGCGTCTCGAACGTCATCGAGGGCTCCTGATGGGCAAGGCTGGTATGAGGTCTGGAAAATCTGGCCGAGCGCCTCACATCGGCGCATTGAGTGCATGGGGCGCCCGGATAACTATGAATCTAGTCCTTCCTCGGTCACCTGAGTAGCCGGTAGAATTGAGAACTTCCCTTTCACGGGTGGAAGGCCATGGATCGTTTAGAGGCGATGGGCATCCTGCTAGCGGCGATAGACACGGGAAGCCTGTCCGCCGCAAGTCGAAAGCTTCGCATTCCTCTGGCAACAGTAAGCCGACGCGTGTCCGAGCTGGAGGCCCATCTGAATGTGCGATTGGTCGTGCGCGGCACGCGCAAGCTGACGTTGACGGAAGCCGGACGCGGTTATGTGGCGTCCTGCAGGCGTGTTCTGGAAGAACTCGCGGAGATCGAACGCACAACTTCTGGCGAGTACCATGCACCGCAGGGAGAACTGGTAATCAGCGTGCCGCCGGTACTAGGGCGGATCCACGTGCTGCCGGTGATCGTCGAATTTCTAGCTGCGTTTCCGCAAATTCGTATGCGCGTGCAATTGACAGACCGGCTCGTCAATTTGCTGGATGAGCGCGTCGATCTGGTACTGCGGCTTGGGGAGCAACCGAGCAGCAGTCTGATCACAACGCGTGTCGGGCTGCATCGGCAAGTGCTGTGCGCAAGCCCCGCCTATCTGAACGCGCATGGGATACCGCAGAAACCCGAAGACCTTGTATCGCACGACTGCGTGACATACGAGGAATATGCGATGGGCAGCAACTGGGAATTTCAGTCAAAAGGTCGGACACTAAAGATCGAAGTGCCGTCGCGCCTTGTGGTCAGCTCGGTGGAGGCTGCCGTTGTTGCCGCAGAGGAAGCGGCCGGCATTGCACGGGTCATGTCGTATCAGACCGATGGCGCCGTGAAATCAGGCAGTCTCGTGATGCTTCTGGAAGCCTTCGAACCGTTGCCGACTCCTATCAACCTCATGTACATGGCGCAACGGCAGATTCCGCTCAAGCTTAGGGCTTTTATCGATTTTGCCGTTCCACGACTGAGAGAGAGGCTCGGCCCCGCGAGTAACGCGGATCGGCCCCGGCGCGACAGCCGGACGGCGGATTGACTTCGTCCGTCTCGTGTACCTTATTCGGTCACAACCGCTTTGCTTGCCGCCGCGATGATCGCGTCCGCAACAGCCTTCGGATGACTGAGCATTGCGACGTGACTCGAGTCGACATGAATCGTCGTCGCGCCGATCTTCTTTGCCATTGCGTCCTCTGCACGCGGATCGATCATGCGATCGTGGTCACCCTATCCCAGCTCGATCCATCGGCGAAAGCGCCGTGCATCAGGACGACGTTGGTCCCCTTCAGGTCCTGCGGCGGCGCAGCGTGTGCCGCGTGCACAGAGAACGCACCGCCAAGCAGAAGCGCGAACATGAGATATTTGTTCAGCAGACGGTACATGAGGACATCCTCCTGAATGTGTAAAGCGATGCCAGCCGTTGGCATCGCAGGTTCCCGCACGCCTTAGAGGAATGGCGAAATGTTCGCTATGGCGCGTGTTATGTAGGCCTCCTTCTCTCCCACTGGGGCAACGTGCTGAATGGCGTTGCGTGCAGCCTCTATCCCTTCCAGACGCGCAATGAACCACGCCGCCAGATACTGCGCCGCCAAACAGCCGCCGGCGGTCGCGACGTTGCGCTTCGCCGCAAACGGCTGGTCGAGCACCGCCACGCCCGCCTCTTCGACCCACGGTTTGGTGGTCAGGTCGGTGCAGGCAGGAACGCCATTCAGCAGGCCCAACTTCGCGAGTATCAGCGTGCCCGAACATTGCGCGCCCAGAAGTTGGCGCGCCGGGTCGAACCGCAACTGCGACATCAGCGCGGTATCCGCGGCAACCGCGCGTGTCTGTATTCCGCTGCCGACCAAGACCGCGTCGGCCTCGCAGGCGTCCTTTAGCGTCGCTTGCGCCTCCAGCACCACGCCGTTCATCGACCTCACTTTCGCGGTCGGGCTGGCGATCGCAACCTGCCAGCCGGGCTTCTTGACCCGGTTGAGGATATTTAGCGCGGTCAGCGAGTCGAGTTCATTAAAGCCCTCAAAGGTCAGAATAGCGATGTGCATGACGTCCTCGTCCGCGTGGAGAAGTTGTGGTGAGCCATGTTAGAGCCGCGATTAGATACAATCAAATAATTGTCATGGATACACTTGGACATGGTTCAGCCGCGCTACAAGCAACTCGTCGACCGCCTTGCGGCGGAGATCCGTGCGGGCCGTCTGCGCCCCGGAACGCGTCTGCCAACGCATCGCGACCTTGCTGCTCGAGAAGGCCTCGCGCTGGTCACGGCCACGCGGGTGTATGCGGAGTTGCAGGAGATGGGTCTGGTGAGCGGCGAAACCGGCCGTGGCACATTCGTCAAGGAGGCGCTCCCTCGAGCCCAAGGCATCGACCTGAGTGCGTGGAACGCGGACACCGTAGACCTGAACTTCAACTATCCGTCGTCGCCCGGCCAGACCGATCTGCTTAGAGGGGCGCTGCGCCAACTCGCCGTAACGGGCGACCTCGAGTCTCTACTTCGATACCAGCCCCACGGTGGGCGCGAGCACGAGCGCGCGACGGCGGCGCGCCATCTGGCAACCCGGGGGCTGCCGGCTACGGTCGAAACGACATTGCTCGTGAGCGGCGCACAGCACGGGTTGACGACGGCCGCCATGGCTCTCCTCGAGCCGGGCGACGTTGTGGCGGTGGATGCGCTGACTTACCCCGGATTCAAGCTCGCTGCAGAGGCCAATCGGCTGGAACTCGCGCCGATCCCAGCCGCTGGGCGCGGCCCCGATCTGGATGCACTTGCGGCTCTGTGCAAGCAACGAAGGGTCCGCGCCATCTACGTCATGCCGACGCTGCACAACCCACTTGGCTGGGTGATGAGCGCGACGCGACGCAGGGAGCTCGTCGCTGTCGCCCGGCGCCATGGACTGCTAATCATTGAGGATGGGACCTACGCATTCCTGGCTGAAGATGCACCGCCGCCGTTGGCGTCGCTTGCGCCTGAGACCACGGTCTACGTGTCGAGCCTGTCGAAGAGTGTCGCAACCGGCCTGCGCGTCGGTTTCGTCTGTGCACCGGCCGAATCGGTCCCAAAGATCGAACGGGCTATCCGGGCGACAACGTGGAACACCCCGGCGATCATGACGGCCATTGGCTGCGGCTGGATGGAGGACGGCACGGTGGCTCGACTCGAAGTGGAGAAGCGACGGGACGCGGCGACGCGCCAGTGCCTTGTCGCCGATATTCTCGGACAGGTGGAGCGGGTCAGCCATCCCAACTCCTATTTCGTGTGGCTTCCACTGGCGCAGGATGTTCGCGCGGACGAAGTTGCGATGGCGCTGTTGCGTGAGCGAGTGTCCGTATCGACAGCCCTGCCGTTCTCCACGTCGGCTCATGTACCTCATGCAATCCGGTTGGCAATCGGTTCCGTCGACCTCGCCACGCTCACGCGGTCTCTGCAAACGGTGGCCCGAGTGATCGCCGAACGGACCTACTGACCGACAGCCGCGCCAGAGCCTGCTGGGCACGTTTCTCAAGGCGGCTGCACCCTCCTTCATGACGGCCTGCAAAGAGCGGTTTGCCCAGCCGCCTGAAAGCGATTTCGACGCGCACCGGCAGCGCACCGCATGCTCGCCAGCCGCCACAGCTTGCGGCCCGATATCACCACGGTCGTCCGGCGAATGATGCGGCGGATCCACCGGCACAAAAATTGCGCTGACCGAAAGGCTTTCTCGCCCGACTTGCAGGAGTGGCCTGCTGGTCGGCATATCGCCAACGACGATATCGATAAGGTCACGGAGGTTCTCAATGAACGATACAAGAGATCTAGCGGATTCGGCGCTAGTCACAAAGGATTCCGCGTTATTGGTCCGGCAGTACGACACCGCGGTTTCATGGGGGGCCGTGTTCGCCGGCGGCGTCGCTGCGGCCGCATTCTCACTCATCCTGTTGACGTTGGGTACCGGCCTCGGTCTGACGGCAATTTCTCCATGGTCATCGGGACCGTCGAATGCGAAAGCATTCGGATTCGCCGCTGTTGTGTGGATATGTGTGACCTCAATTCTCACGTCTGGACTAGGGGGCTATCTGGCGGGACGGCTACGCAGCCGCTGGCTCCTGATCGACAACGACGAAGTCCACTTTCGCGACACCGCCCATGGTTTCCTGAGCTGGGCCGTGGCGACGCTCCTCACAGCGGCCGTACTGACATCGACTCTCTCAGGCGTTGCACGTGTCGCCGCCCAGACTACTGCGTCAGGCAGTCCCGTCACGACGCAGACGATGCAGCGCGGGAATGCGGAGGCCGCGACGAACACGTGGCCGCTGGGCTACTTTGTAGATTCTCTATTCCGTATGCCCGCCGGGTCGCCTGGAGTGCCCCCCGGTTCCACCTCCGGTGGCAGCGATATACGCAGCGACATACCGCGCGCGGAAACCGCGCGTATCTTCCTGAACAGCGCCGCGACAGGCGATCAATTGTCGCCAGAAGACACCGCGTATCTAAGCCAGCTTGTCTCCCAACGGACTGGCCTCACGCCAGCAGCAGCACAAGCACGCGTGGTAACAACATACACGCGCCTTTTGCAAAAATTGACTGCGCTTGATGCCGCAACGAAAAATGCCGCCGACAAGGCCCGCAAAGTCTCCATCGGCGCATCCCTCTGGCTCTTCGTCTCGCTTCTGCTAGGCGCGTTCTCCGCCAGCTTGATGGCGACTCATGGCGGCCGCGTGCGCCAACGCTGATTGCAAACTCAATTTCGACTACCTAAGGAGGCGGTTATGCGCTCAATTCTTCTTTACATGCTCGGTGTACCTATTCCAATCATCATTCTTATCGCGCTGTTCTGGCATTAACGAGCGATTTGCCCTCCGAACGCCTGACGTCTTCCGGCGTCCGGAGGGGCGTCGTGAGCGTTTCCTTGTCCCCAGTGCCGCGACCCAAACGAAGCGGATAGGCATGCCGGTTGCGAAAAAGGGGAATATCTCCTGATTCGCGATATGTCTACGATCCTTCTTGTTGACGACGACGTGCATTCGCTTTCCCTACTCCAGATTATTCTCGTAGGGCATGGTCACCGCGTGCTTCTCGCTCAAGGCGGTGAGGCCGCCCTTCACACGGCCGCGCAACGCCTTCCCGATCTGATCGTGACTGACTGGAATATGCCAGGCATGGATGGCATTGGCTTGTGCGAACATCTGAAAAGCTATCCCGCTCTTGCTCAGATTCCGGTAGTTATGACATCCGGCCGTGTTCCGCCACGGGAGAAGTCGGCACTATGGGATGCTTTTCTCTCCAAACCTCTCGATCTGGCCGCGTTGGAGCACGCCGTTGACTCGCTGCTCGTGAAGCGATTGTCGGGGCCTCAATCCCCTCTCAATGTGCCTGGTCCCGCGTTCTCCCGATGGCAACCCGTCTCCTCGAAACTGATGGTTTAGCGATCGGTGGTGTTCGAGACGCCGACGGAGTCAGGTGCGAATTTGCGCCGACGCCGCAGATCGCGGTACGGCAATTGCTCGCTACGGTGATGAAAACTGTTCAAGGAGGTACGCCGTGAGCCAGAAAAGTGATAGGCAGCAGCCGGATGTCGAGCATCCGCAACCGGCGCAGCATAGCGACGATGCACGCAGCCGCATGCCCGAGCGCCGCGACGACGGGCACAAAGAGTCTTCAGGAGACAAGCCCTCGAGGAAGGCTGAGGAAGGAGAACCGCCTGTGGGATAAGCCCTGCGACGGGGGCGCATGTGCGGCCGCAGAGACGCGGCGGATACGCCTCCGTTGGGTTGACCTGATTGCTGCGCCTCGCGGCGAAGGCGCTATGAGCGCTGCACTCCCTCTGCCGCCTCGTCCGCGACTCGAACATATCGCTCGCAGGAATGAGGCGTTCCTTTCGCATACCAAAGTATCTTGAGAAACGGGCTAGCGGACGCAGTCCGCGGCTATTCACCGTCGCCAGCAAGTTGCTGGACGTGTTTGATCCGAATATCCCGGCTTGAGCGAACCGTTACCCGATGCGCGCAGTGAACCCCTGTCCCTACGCGAAAACTCGACATGCAATTCGCGGTTCGCCGCGACGCCGCCAATGCTATCAAGGCGCTACGCCGACATTCGCGTCACCTTGCGATCGACTATGCGTCTCGCGAGAGTCGCCCGGATATGAAAGGCATTCGCAAGCTCTCCCGGCCATAGGTGTTCGCGGAGTATCTGCCCGTCAAGTTCGGAGGCAAAGGAACGGTTTGCGCGATGCAAACGTTGCAAATTACACCGTGTAGAAATCGTAATTTTGCAAAGACCAAGGTTCCTGGATTGGGCGGTGACCGTCTACAACGCGGCAAAGGCGTTGCCGAATCCAGTCAACCCCTTCCGGATGCTGCCGTTGCTCAGCGTGCCGGGATTGCGAGCCCGTGACGCGGTGGGCTTCACGTACCCTCTTTGATTATTTTTTTCGCGCTTGCCGATGTGCTATGCGTAGCCGGATACTGACTTTGCCCGCGTTGTCTCCTCTGCGGGTGCATCAGTTTCGGCCCGCCTCGGGCGGGCCTCTTTTGAGCAATGCGTGCGAACGCTTGCCAATGAAGATGATGTAAATCCGGAGGCGCCATGGAAATCTGCGACGGATGCGCCAACATTGACGGCCGCCCCGTAGGTGTCGAGGGACACGAAGGCATCACTTTGATTGGTGTGGCGGAATGCAACGGTGCGCTCGCGCTCGAACATTATCGCTGCGACAAATGCCGGGCGATTATTGCCAGACGATTCGTGGGCCAGTGCGATGAGCGTGTCTGGAGCGTAATCGAAGCCGCACGGTAGCAATCCCGTCCAGCCTTTCCGGCGGATCGATCAGGAACGCCTGGCAAGTCCGCCACACGATCACCAAGCCCGGGCAATCAATGCACGAACCAGGTGCGAGTCCGCTACGCGCGGATGCACGCCGTCACCGGCGCGGTGCAGAAAACTGCCGCGCCGCGCCGGAATGCGGCAATTCCGGTTTGGCACGCTTCTCGCTAATAAAGGAGTGCAAGGAGCCGGCGCAATCCGGTTTAACACACAATCTGGAAATGGACGGCTAGGGTTCCGGCCTGCTTCAAGCAGGTGCTGGTCCGAGAGCTGTCGACCTCGGTGAGGTTACACGGCGGGATAAAAGCCCGGGAGAGAACGCGATGTTTGCGCTGCTCCCTGCCGTCGCTAACCGTCCCTTCCGAGGTCAACCTCATGCGTAAGCTCGTTCGCTTTCTCAGCATCGCCGCGGTCTCTCTCGCCGCCTTCACCTCCACTCCTTCGTTTGCCGCCGGACGCACCGACTTCAAGGTCTGCTGGACCATCTACGCGGGCTGGATGCCGTGGGGTCAGGCGAAAACCCAAGGCATCGTCTCCAAATGGGCCAGGAAATACGGCATCAATGTCGATGTCGTGCAACTGAACGACTACGTCGAATCCATCAATCAGTACACCGCTGGCAAGTTCGACGGCTGCGCGATGACCAACATGGACGCGTTGACCATCCCAGCCTCAGGCGGCGTGGATTCGACTGCGCTGATCGTCAGCGACTATTCGAACGGCAACGATGGCGTGCTCGTCAAGGGCAAAGGCAAACAGATCGCCGACCTGAAGGGTCAGCAGATCAATCTGGTCCAGTTCTCGGTATCGCACTACCTGCTTGCACGCGCCCTCGAAAGTGCGCATATGAGCGAGCGCGACCTCAAGGTAGTCAACACCTCCGACGCCGACATCTCCGGTGCGTTCGCCACGCCCGCCGTCCACAACGCAGTGACGTGGAACCCGATGCTTGCCGAACTGAAGGCGCAGCCGAACGTCACCGAAGTCTTCGACTCGAGCAAGATTCCCGGTGAAATCATGGACATGATGGTCGTCAACACGAAGACCCTGAACGACAACCCGGCGCTCGGCAAGGCGTTGACGGGCGCATGGTTCGAGATGGTCGCGTTGATGCGGGCCAATAACGCCGACAGTACCGCCGCGCTCACCGCGATGGCGAAGGCATCGGGCACCGATCTCGCGGGCTTCAAGGGGCAACTGTCGACCACCGCGCTGTTCTATACGCCGCAGGCCGCGGTCGATTTCGTCACCAGCCCCAACCTGCCGACGATCATGACGCGCGTCGCGAAGTTCTCGTTCGATCACGGTCTGCTCGGACAGGACGCGAAAAGCGCGGACGTGGTCGGCATGGCGTTCGACAAGGGTGTCGTGATCGGCAACAAGGGCAACGTCAAGTTGCGCTTCGATCCGACCTACGTGGAAATGGCCGCGGCCGGCAAGCTCTGAGTCGAACAACACGTACTTCATCCGGCAGGCACCCATGAGACTCATCAATCGACACCCCAGCCGAAGCGGCGGCCTTATGCTGCTGTTGCTGCCGTTCATCGTGCTGATGGCGGTTTACTTCACCGGGTCGTCGATGCGGCTCAAGCTCAATCCCGATGACAAGCTGCTGCCGAGCGCCACGCAAATGAGCGACGCCATCAAGGAGGTCGCCTTCAATGAGGACAAGCGCACGGGCGAGTATCTGCTGTGGGCCGACACGGTATCGAGCTTGAGAAGGCTCGGCATCGGCCTCGTTGTGAGCGCTTTAATTGCCTTGGTGGCGGCCATCGCGACCGGCTCGTTTCCGCTGGTAGGCGCGACGTTCTCACCGTTCATCACGGTGATCTCGATGATTCCGCCGCTCGCGGTGCTGCCGATCCTGTTCATTGTGTTCGGGCTCGACGAACTGTCGAAGGTCGTCCTGATCGTGGTCGGCATCACGCCGATGATCATCCGCGATCTGCATGCGCGGGCGCGCGAGATTCCAACCGAGTTGTGGGTCAAGGCACAGACGCTCGGTGCAACCAGCTGGACCCTGGTTCTGCGCCTCGTGCTGCCGCAACTGCTGCCGCGCTTACTGGTGGCAATGCGTCTCGCGCTGGGCTCAGCATGGCTGTTTCTTATCGCAGCGGAAGCGATCGCTTCGACAGATGGCCTCGGTTACCGCATCTTTCTGATGCGTCGCTACCTGGCAATGGACGTGATTCTGCCTTACGTCGCGTGGATCACGCTGCTCGCGTGGCTCATCGACGAGCTGCTGCGCCGCCTCACGCAATGGTCGTTCCCCTGGTACGGCGGAGGCGCACGATGATCGAAGTTCGTAACGTCTGGAAGGAATACGGGGATCAGGTCGTGCTCGAACGGTTGAACCTGCGTGTCGAAGAAGGCGAGTTCTGTTCGATGGTCGGCGCATCGGGCTGCGGCAAGTCCACGTTCCTGAGGCTATTGCTCGGTCAGGAGCGCGCGACGCGCGGCGAAATTCTGCTCGATGGCGAACCCTTGCCGGCTGAACCCGATGAACATCGCGGCGTGGTGTTTCAGCGCTATTCGGTATTCGACCATCTGAGTGTGGTTCGCAATGTGATGCTCGGACTCGAATTGCGTCGCGCGAAATTCACGGGCCGTCTATTCGGTGCGCAGCGACGCGCCGCGCGCGATGAAGCCGTCGCGATGCTAAATCGCGTCGGCCTTGGTGCGGCGTTGGATAAATTTCCGCAGCAGCTATCGGGCGGCATGCAACAACGTCTCGCGATTGCCCAGGCGCTGATGATGAAGCCACGCGTGTTGCTTCTCGATGAACCATTCGGCGCGCTCGATCCCGGCATCCGCAAGGACATGCACGACTTGCTGCTGGGCTTGTGGCGCGAATCGCGGCTGACGATTTTCATGGTCACCCATGACCTGAAGGAAGGCTTCACGCTCGGCAGCCGCGTACTGGTATTCGACAAAGTCCGCGTCGACCCTCAAGCGCCGGGCGCCTACGGCGCGCGCATTACCTACAACATTCCGCTCGACCACAGCCGCGATTCCGCGTCCTCCATTCATATGGCTCAAGCCGTGGTGGAAGGCGCAACGCGTGTCGAAACGGTCTGAGCCTAACGGGAATCTTAACCCCATGGATTTGCTACTCGAAGAAACCGTCCCCGGCGGCGGCCATACCTCGCTGATCGTCAAGCGCGGCCAGTCGTTGCGCATCACCGACCTGCGCGGCGGCGCGAACGCCAGCGTCCTGCTGTTCAACGCAACCGAGAAAAGCGAACGGCTCAATCTGCCCGATACGCTCAAATGTCAGCACACGGCGAAACTGACGGCCGGTCATTGTCTGTACTCCGATATGGGCCGTGTGCTCGCCGCAATCGTTACGGATACCTGCGGCTGGCATGACAGTATCGGCGGAGTATCGAATGCAGAGGAAGCATACGAACGCTACGGCGCGGGTCGTTACCAGGAGCTGCGCAACGCGTTCTATCGCAACGGCACGGACAACCTGCTGGTCGAAATGGGCAAGTGGGGGCTGGGTATCCCGGACCTGCTGATGACACTCAATCTCTTCAGCCGAGTCGACGTCACCGACGCTGGCGCGTTGAATTTCGTGCCAGGCAACTCCAAGGCCGGCGACTATGTCGAGCTGTATGCCCCGATGAACACGCTGGTCGTGCTGACCTCGATCCAGCATCCGCTCGATCCGAACCCGGAATATGCGCCCAGGCCGGTCAAGCTTGCGTTGAGCCACGCGGAGCGCGACGTCGCCGAACTTTGCCGGACCTCATGTGAGGAAAACGTGCGCGGCTTTCTCAACACCGATCGTTTCTTTCTTTGAGCGGAGCCTGACACCATGACCACAACGCTTACCGTCAGCGACAAACGCCCCGAACATGCGGTCTTTCGCGAGACACTCGCGGCCGGCGAACCGTGGCTTCACGAACTGAAAACCGGGCAGACGCTGCGCATTCTCGACCTGGAAGGCAATCAGGCCGTCGATACGCTGTTCTACAGCCTTGCAGATCCGCGCGAGCGTTTCGACCCGCAACGCACGCTGCGCCGGCAAAAAAACCTGTATCTGACGACCGGCACCGTGCTGTATTCGAACCTTGGCAATCCGATGCTGACGATCGTGGCCGACACCTGCGGCCGTCACGATACCCTTGGCGGCGCCTGCGCGCAGGAAAGCAACACGGTTCGCTACGCACTGGAAAAGCGCTACATGCATAGCTGCCGCGACAATTACCTGCGTGCGTGTGCGCACGACGGACGTTTGTCGAAGCGTGACATCGGCGCGAACATCAACTTCTTCATGAACGTGCCCGTGACACCGGATGGCGGTCTTACATTCGAAGACGGCATCTCGGCACCGGGCAAGTATGTCGAATTGCACGCGGAAATGGACGTGATCGTACTGATCTCCAACTGCCCGCAGTTGAACAATCCGTGCAACGCCTATAACCCGACGCCCGCGGAGTTGCTGATATGGAACTGAAGCGTATCCGCGACTGGCTTTACTTCGTCATGCTGGTTCGCGCCGGACGACATTGCACCCGCACGCGCGAACAACTGACCCACGCACATCGCTGACACGGACCTCTGCCGCGGACGACCGCGGCATGCAATCCCCACGTGGCGGGACGACCCGCCCATGAATCCAGTCCCCTCTCATGTTCGAGAAAATCCTGATCGCCAATCGTGGTGCCATTGCGTGCCGCATCCTCAGAACGCTGCGTGAACTCGATGTAACCGGCGTCGCCGTCTACGCGGAAGCGGATCGCGCGAGCCTCCATGTGAGCGAGGCGCCCATCGCGCACGGTCTCGGTGACGGTCCGGCTTCCGCCACCTACCTCGACACCGGCAAGATCCTCGAGATCGCCCGCCGCGAAAACGTCCAGGCAATTCATCCGGGCTATGGATTCCTGTCCGAGAATGCGGCCTTTGGCGAAGCGTGCGAGGCAGCGGGCATCGAGTTCATCGGACCGACGCCAGCGCAGTTGCGGGCGTTTGGCCTGAAGCACACGGCCCGCGGGATCGCAGCGGACCAGGGTGTGCCGATGCTCAATGGCACGGGCTTGCTGGACGACCTCGCCGCCGCGCTGGCAGCCGCTGAGTCGATCGGCTACCCCGTGATGCTGAAAAGCACGGCGGGCGGCGGCGGCATCGGCATGCGGGTATGCTGGAACGTCGAAGAACTGCGTGCTCATTTCGAGGTGGTCAAGCGTCTTGGCCAGAACAACTTCAGCGATGCGGGCGTGTTCCTCGAAAAGTACATCGAGCGGGCGCGGCATCTGGAAGTGCAGGTATTCGGCGACGGCCGCGGCGACGCGATCGCGCTCGGCGTGCGCGACTGTTCGGTGCAGCGGCGCAACCAGAAGGTACTCGAAGAAACGCCCGCGCCCAATCTGCCGGACGGCATGTCGGCCGCCCTGTGCGAAGCTGCTGTCAAGCTCGCGAAAGCGGTCAGTTACCGCTCCGCCGGCACGGTCGAATTCGTCTACGACAGCGCTGCGCAGCAGTTCTATTTCCTTGAGGTGAACACCCGTCTGCAAGTCGAACACGGCGTGACCGAGCAGGTCTGGGGTGTGGATCTGGTGCGCTGGATGATCGAACTGGCGGCGGGCACCCTCGCGCCGTTGCAGGAACTCGCCGCGGGTTTGAAGCCGCAGGGGCACGCGATTCAGGCACGGCTCTATGCCGAGGACCCGGGCCGCGATTTCAAGCCGAGCCCGGGCTTGCTGACCGATGTCGCGTTTCCGCGCGCCGACGGACGTTCGCTGCGCATCGATACGTGGATCGAGGCCGGCTGCGAAGTACCGCCCTACTTCGACCCGATGCTCGCCAAGGTGATTGCGTGGTCGCCAACGCGCGACGCGGCGTGCCACGCGCTCGCTGACGCGTTGCAGAATACGCGCCTCTATGGCGTGGAGACGAACCGCGACTATCTGCGGCAGATCCTCGACGATCACCCGTTTGCGTCCGGCGAGCCGTGGACGCGCTGCCTCGAAGGTCTCAAGTATCGGGCGAGCACGCTCGAAGTGATCAGCGCCGGCACGCAGACAACCGTGCAGGATTATCCCGGCCGCCTTGGCTATTGGGCGGTCGGCATTCCGCCATCCGGTCCGATGGACGACCGTGCGCTGCGGCTCGGCAACCGCCTTCTCGGCAATGGCGCCGACGCTGCCGCGCTCGAGATTACGATGAGTGGGCCGACCTTGCGCTTCAACACGGACGCGGTCGTCGCCGTGACCGGCGCGAATCTGCCCGTGCTGCTCGACGATATCGAACAGCCGTTGAACACGACCCTCCTGGTTGCCGCCGGCTCGACGCTCGCTTTCGGCATCATTCGCGGTGCGGGCGCGCGGGCCTATCTGTGCGTGCGCGGCGGCTTCGACGTCGCGCTGTATCTCGGCAGCCGCAGCACCTTCACGCTCGGCCAGTTCGGCGGGCATGGCGGACGAGCGCTGCGGGCGGGCGATGTGCTGCATCTTCAGCCGTTGCAGGACGTGCATGCTGGCGCGGTACTCGCTAACCTTCCCGCACTGGAAACCGTGCGCACGCTGCGAGTGATCTATGGTCCGCATGGCGCGCCGGAGTACTTCCGCCCGCGCTATATCGAGCAATTTTTCGACACCGAATGGGAGATCCATTTCAACTCCAGCCGCACCGGCGTGCGTCTGATCGGACCGAAGCCCGAGTGGTCGCGCGAGGACGGCGGCGAGGCGGGACTGCATCCATCGAACATTCACGACAACCCCTATGCGGTCGGTGCGGTCGATTTCACCGGCGACATGCCAGTGATTCTCGGCCCCGATGGTCCGAGCCTTGGCGGTTTCGTCTGTCCGGTGACGATCATCGAGGCGGATCTCTGGCAAATCGGCCAGTTGAAGGCCGGTGACAAGGTGCGCTTCGTGCCGGTGCAGATCGACGCCGCGCGTGAGGTTGCACGCCAACGTCTGCGTGAATTGGAAACGCTCGAATTCGAGTCGCAAGCGGCATTCACGAAGGCCGCGGCGCTCACCTCGCCTATCGTCCTCGAAACCGGTGCGGATCGCGAACGGCTCGTCGCGCGGGTTTCCGGTGACACGCATCTGCTGCTCGAAATCGGTCCGACGGAGCTCGATCTCGCATTGCGTTTCCGGGGACACGCGCTGATGCAGTCGCTCGAAGCGATGGCACTCACCGGCGTGATCGACCTGACACCTGGCATCCGCTCGCTGCAGATTCACTATCAGCCTGAAAGCCTGCCGCTTGCGCAGTTGCTCGCGATCGTCGAGCGCGCATGGCAGGACGTGCTGTTGCAGAAGAATTTGCGCGTACCGTCGCGGATCGTGCATTTGCCGCTGTCGTGGGACGATCCCGCGTGCCGCCTCGCGATCGACAAGTACATGACCACGGTGCGCAAAGACGCGCCCTGGTGTCCGAGCAATCTCGAGTTTATCCGCCGCATCAACGACCTCGATTCGATCGATGCGGTCAAACAGATCGTCTTCGATGCGAGCTATCTCGTGATGGGGCTCGGCGACGTCTATCTCGGCGCACCGGTCGCGACGCCGCTCGATCCTCGCCACCGGCTGGTGACGACCAAATACAACCCGGCGCGTACGTGGACGGCGGAGAACTCGGTCGGCATCGGCGGCGCGTATCTATGCGTGTACGGGATGGAAGGGCCAGGCGGTTATCAGTTCGTCGGCCGCACATTGCAGATGTGGAATCGCTATCGCGAAGTCGCGGATTTCGCGGGACGCCCTTACCTGCTGCGTTTCTTCGATCAGATCCGTTTCTACGAAGTCCCAGCCGATGAATTGCTGCGCATCCGTGCGGACTTTCCGCTCGGGCGCTATCCGTTGAAGATCGACGAGACCGAGTTGTCGCTGGCCGACTATCAAACGTTTCTCACGCGTGAATCCGCCGGCATCCAGCAATTCCGCGCGCGCCAGCAAGCCGCGTTTCAAGCCGAACGCGAGCGCTGGCGCGAAGGGGGAACCACGGACGAGAGTTTCGACGCCCCGGTCGTCGAGAGCGCGGAACTGGCACCGTTGCAAGACGGTGAAATTGCGGTGGACAGCGAAATTGCCGGCAGCCTCTGGCAAGTGCGGGTGTCGCCCGGCGATAGGGTCGAGGCAGGCGACGTGCTGCTTATCATCGAGTCGATGAAAATGGAGATCTCCGTGTGCGCGCCGTATGCGGGAATAGTCAATGAGATTCACGTGGCGCCCGGTTCGCCGGTGCGCGCCGGGCAGCGCGTTGCCGTCATCAAACGTCTTTGACTATTCGGAGAAAACACTCATGTCTTCATTCGATCTGCGCCTGTCCACGCTGCGCGCCGCTTACCGCACCGGAACGCATACGCCGCGCAAGCTGATCGGCGAGTTGCTGACGAAAGCCGCTGCACTGAATCCCGAGTTTCATCTGTTCATCCGCCTTCTGAGCGAAGCGGAAGTCGCGCCTTATCTGGATTGGCTGGAAACACAGGATATCGAAGCATTGCCGCTTTATGGCGTTCCGTTCGCGATCAAGGACAACATCGATCTGGCCGGCATTCCGACAACGGCCGCGTGCCCCGCGTTCGCCTATACACCGGCCGAGTCGGCGACACTCGTCGCCCAGTTGATCGCGCTAGGCGCCGTGCCGCTCGGCAAGACCAATCTCGATCAGTTCGCCACTGGCCTGAACGGCACGCGTTCACCGTACGGCAAGTGCCGTAACAGCGTGCATCCTGACTATCCGTCGGGCGGCTCGAGTGCGGGGTCGTCGCTAGCCGTCGCACTGGGCGTCGCGAGCTTCGCGCTCGGCACAGATACCGCAGGTTCGGGTCGTGTGCCGGCAGGCCTGAACAACCTCGTTGGACTCAAGGCGAGCAAAGGCCTGCTGTCGACCGCCGGTGTCGTGCCGGCCTGCCGCACGCTCGATTGCGTGACCTACTTCACCGCAACCGCGCAGGAAGCCAGCGAACTGCTCGCACTGACCGCCCAGATCGATCCCCGCGATGCATACAGCCGCAAAAACCCGCAATGGAACGATGCACGCGCGTTCGGCAGGCTCGCTACGTTCCGGTTCGGCGTGCCGTCGCAACTCGAATTCGCGGGCTGCGCGGAAAGCCCGGCGTTGTTTGCAAAGGCTCGCGCGATGCTCGAAGCGGCGGGCGGTGAAGCCGTCCAAATCGACTTCGCGCCATTCGTCGAAGCGGCAAACCTGCTTTACGAAGGCCCTTGGGTCGCGGAGCGCTACAGCGTCGTGGACGAGTTGCTGGAAGCGAACCCGGAGGCCGTATTGCCGGTTATTCGCGATGTGCTGGCGAAGGCGCCGGGGGCCACCGCCGTCGAACTTTTTCGTGCGCAATATCGCCTGCAGGCATTGAAGGCGATCTGCGATGCGGCGCTTGAACCGCTCGACTTCGTTCTCACACCGACGTATCCGCGGCCCGTTACGCTGGCGGAGCTTGAGCGCGATCCCATCCGGCCAAATTCGTTACTCGGCTACTACACGAACTTCATGAATCTGCTCGACTATGCCGCCGTCGCGACGCCGACCGGGTTCATGGCGAATGGTCTGCCATGGGGTGTCACGGTGTTCGGCCGCGCGTTCACGGATCAATATCTGCTGAGCGTGGCGGACACATTGCAGCGAATGAGCGGAATTGAATGTGTCGGCGGCAGCAAATCCGATGCGAACGATAGGCCTCGGGCGAACAACGATCGCGTGAAGGTGGCGGTGTGCGGCGCGCATATGCAGGGTTTGCCGCTCAATCGTGACCTGGTAAGCCGTGGCGCGCGCCTCGTAGAGGCTACGCACACTGCGCCGCATTATCGGCTGTCTGCGCTGGCTGGCGCACCGGATAGCACAAGACGCCCTGGAATGCGGCGAGTGTCAGACGGCGGCACGGCGATCGCAATTGAGGTCTGGGAAATGCCCAGCCTGGAATTAGGTTCGTTCATCGCGACCATTCCCTCTCCGCTTGCGCTGGGGAAGATTGAACTGTCAAATAGCGAGTGGGTGACAGGGTTCGTGTGCGAGTCGTATGGGCTGGAATCCGGGGCCGATATCACGGAGTTTGGCGGCTGGCGAGCATGGCTTGCCAGCCTATCCCGGTAGTCATCGGACGCCTGCCGGACGTAGAGGCGTCAGCTGCAAAGCGCAATGCAGCAACCCAAACTTGACCGCTGGTGCGAAGTCCGGGTTCCGGCCCGGCATTTCGAACAATTACATAAAGCCTTCACCAGCATGACCACTCGCCTTCACTCCCGCCAAAAACCAACCCTCCGCTCAGCCGTTCGTTGACGCCGATTGCGGGCCGACAGATACCCACAGGGTCTTTCGCCCCGAAACATGTTTCACGTTGGTAACTCAAACTTTGGACGTACCCGGTACATTGGCGCATACCCATTGTCCATCCGCTTCCACCAACGCAAACATGAGCAATACACGGTCTGTCAGCAGGGCGCTCGCGGCAGTCGGCGGCGCGCCGTTCACTCGAACCCGAGAGGACGCTCCGACAAATCATTACAGCCGGTTTCACAGCATATTGCTTCTCACCGACCGGCTCGACGCGCCATGACTCCGTTACGCCGCCCTATGCCGGTTAGGACGTTATGCATTTTGCGCGCCCCGTCTTGCTTTCAATTAGATAACGTCATGCAGAAAAAACATTGAGTTGTGACAACACGCAAGAACCATGGCATGTTCCCAAAATCCTGGCAGAGAATGACTCCCCATCCGACCATCAACGGCAGTATCTGTTTTCGTTTTCGGAGATACCTATGAGCGAAGCCGTGTCCACGCAACCCAGGCGCTCCCGACGCGGGCTCATTCTATTTGCGCTTATCGTGCTGGTGCTGATCGCGGTTGTCGTTGTTCACCTGTTGACGCGCAAGAAGCCGTCGCGTGAAGTCGCGCCGATCGTCGTCACCGTAGCGAGCGCCACACTCGGTTCGATGCCGGTCACGTTGAGCGAGCTCGGCACGGTTACACCCACCGCCACCGTGACCGTGCTGCCGCAACTAAGCGGCTACCTCACTGAGGTCGGTTATCACGAAGGCCAGGAAGTCCAGAAAGGCCAGTTCCTCGCCCAGATCGATCCGCGCCAGTATCAGATCAGCAAGCAGCAGGCTCAGGCGGCGCTCGCCAAAGACCGCGCGTCGCTCGCCCAGGCGCGTGCCGATCTTGCCCGCTACACGCAGTTGAACGAGCGCAAGTCGATCGCGCAGCAGACCTTCGAGGATCAGAAGTTCCTCGTGCAGCAGGACGAGGCCGCGGTCCAGTCCGATCTCGCCAACATCGCCCAGTTCGACCTCGACCTGACCTATTGCCGCATCACCGCGCCGGTCGCCGGCAAGGTCGGCCTGCGTCTCGTCGACCCGGGCAACTACGTAACCGCGTCGTCGTCGACGGGGATCGTCGTCATCACCACCGTCAAGCCAACTACCGTGCAGTTCACGGTGCCGCAGGACTCGCTCGCCTCGATCGTGCAGCGCCTGAATGGCGGCGCAAAATTGCCGGTCACCGCCTATAGCAGCGACAACGCGCGCGAGATCGCCACAGGCGCGCTTTACGCGGTCAGCAACCAGATGGCCACCTCGACCGGCACCGTCACCTTACGCGCCACGTTTCCCAACGACGACGAAGCGCTATTCCCCAACGAATTCGTCAACGTCAAGCTGCTGGTCGACACGCTGCAGAACGCCGTACTGGTGCCGACTCCCGCCGTGCAAACCGGCGCGCCGGGCGACTTCGTCTATCTGGTCAACGCGAACAACACCGTCTCCGTGCATAAAGTGAAGCTCGGCCCGAGCGACGGCAAGAACACGGTCATTCTCTCGGGCCTCGCCCAGGGGAACAAGGTGGTCACGGACGGCACCGACCGCCTGAACGACGGCGCCAAAATCCAGGCGGCCAAGCCGAAGCCCGCGGCGGCCAAGCCAGCGTCCGGCGCCGCCGCCGCGGAACCTGCTACCTCCGAACCCGCTGCCGCGTCGGCCGCGGCGTCGGCCAATGCGGCTTCGTCGTAGCAGGTTCGCGCGCCGATGAATATTTCCCGCCTGTTCATTCTTCGACCGGTCGCCACGCTGCTGCTGATGATCGCCCTCGTGCTGGTGGGCCTCGTCGCCATGCGCGTGCTGCCGGTTTCATCGCTGCCCAACGTCGACTATCCGACCATCCAGGTGCAGACGTTCTATCCGGGCGCGAGTCCGGACGTGATGGCCACCACAGTCACGGCGCCGCTCGAAGTGCAGTTGGGCGAAATCCCCGGCTTGCAACAGATGACCTCGTATAGCTCGGAGGGCGCGTCGGTCATCACGCTGCAGTTCGATCTCTCGCTCGACCTCGACATCGCGCAGCAGAACGTCCAGCAGGCTATCAATGCTTCGAACAGCTACCTGCCCTCCGGCCTGCCCGCGCCGCCGACGTATGCCAAGGTCAATCCGGCCGACCAGCCGATCCTGACGCTGGCGGTCACGTCGAAATCGATGTCGTTGACCCAACTCGAGGATGTCGCCAACAACCGTCTCGGCACCAAGATTTCCGAAGTGTCGGGCGTGGGCGTGGTGACCACGAGCGGTGGCAATGTGCCGGCCATCCGCGTCGAAGCGGACCCGCACAAGCTGGCCGCCTACGGCCTGAATATCGACGATCTGCGCACGCTGCTCAGCTATGTCAACGTCAGCCAGCCGAAGGGCAATTTCGACGGTCCCGACCTCGATTACACGATCAACGGCAACGATCAGATCAGCGATCCGAAGGACTATCTGAACACGGTGATCGCCTACCAGAACGGCGCCCCGGTGTTCATGCGCGACGTCGCGCGGGTCAGTCAGGCGGCCCAGGACGTCGAACGCGGTGCCTGGTACAACGGCTCGCCGGCCATCGTGCTCAACGTCCAGCGGCAGCCGGGCGCGAACGTGATCGCCACCGTCAACCAGATCATGAAGCAGTTGCCGCAACTGGAATCCACGCTGCCGGCCGGCATGAAGGTGACCGTGGTGTCGGACAGCACGGGTGTGATCCGCTCGTCGGTCGCCGACGCGGCGCTCGAATTGATTCTCGCCATCGTGCTGGTGGTCGCGGTGATCTTCGTGTTCCTGCGCAATGTGCCCGCCACGCTCATCCCGAGCGTCTCGGTGCCGGTGTCGCTGATCGGCACCCTCGCGGTGATGTATCAGTTGAACTACTCGATCGACAACCTCTCGCTGATGGCGCTCATCATCGCCACCGGCTTCGTGGTCGACGATTCGATCGTGATGATCGAGAACGTCGTGCGTTATCTGGAGGAAGGCAAGACACCGCTCGAGGCCGCGCTGGAAGGCGCGGGTCAGATCGGTTTCACGATTCTGTCGCTGACCATCTCGCTGATCGCCGTGCTGATTCCGCTGCTCTTCATGGGCGGTGTGATCGGCCGTCTGTTCAGCGAATTCGCGGTGACGCTCGCCGTCACCATCGTGATCTCCGCGATCGTTTCGCTGACCGTGGTGCCGATGCTCTGTGCGCGCATGTTGCGTGCGCAGGCCGACCGCCATCCGAGCCGCTTCGAGCGGATCAGCGAAGGCCTGTTCGACAAGACACTCGGCGCCTATGAACGCGGCCTGCGCTGGGTGCTGGATCACCAGGTGCTGACGCTCGTCGTGGCCATCGGCACCGTGGTGCTGACCGGCATCCTGTACGTGGTGATTCCGAAGGGGCTCTTTCCGGTGCAGGACGTCGGCGTGATCGAGGGGATCAGCGTGGCCGACAACTCGGTGTCGTACGCGGCGATGGTGAACCGCCAGGGCGCGCTCGCCGATGCGATCCTGAAAGACCCGGATGTCGTCTCGCTGACCTCGTACGTGGGTATCGACGGCACAAACTCGACGCTGAACAACGGTCGCTTCCTGATCAATCTTCGCGACCACGACAAGCGCTCCGACACCGCGCAGGAGATTGCGCGGCGCCTGCAACAGGAAGTCGCGCAAGTGCCGGGCGTCAGGCTCTACATGCAGCCCGAACAGGACCTGACGCTCGACACCACAGTCTCGCCGAACCAGTACAGCTTCGTGCTGCGCGGACCGAGCCAGCAGGCGTTCCAGAAGTACGTGCCGGAACTGGTCGCGAAGCTCAAGCAGATCCCGTCGCTCGCCGACGTGCAAAGCGACATGAATAGCGACGGCCTGAGCGTGAACGTCGAAGTCAACCGGCAACTGGCGGCGCGCTTCGGCATTACGCCCGCGACGATCGACAACGCGCTCTACGACGCGCTCGGCCAGCGGATCGTCTCGACCATCTTCGAGCAGTCGAGCCAGTACCGCGTGATTCTCGTCGCCAAACCGGAATCGCTGCCGAACGTGCAGTCAATCGGCAACCTGTATCTGCCGAGTCAGACCAGCAGCACGGGCCAGGTGCCGCTGTCGGGTATCGCAAAGATCCAGATCACGAAGTCGCCGCTTGTAATCAGCCATCTGGCGCAGTTCCCGTCGGTCACGATCTCGTTCAATCTCGCGAAGGATGCGTCGCTGAGCACGGCGGTCAAGGCGATCCATCAAGCCGAACAATCGGTGAATCTGCCGCCGTCGATCACCTCGTCGCTGCAGGGCGCGGCGCAGGCCTTCGAAGACTCGCTGTCGAGCGAGGTCTATCTGCTGATCGCGGCACTGGTGGCGGTGTATATCGTGCTCGGCGTGCTGTACGAGAGCTTCATCCATCCGGTGACGATTCTGTCCACCCTGCCCTCGGCGGGTATCGGCGCACTGCTCGCGTTGATGATCGCCGGCAGCGACCTGGATGTGATCGGCATCATCGGCATCGTGCTGCTGATCGGTATCGTCAAGAAGAACGCCATCATGATGGTGGACTTCGCGCTGGACGCCGAACGCAATCACGGCAAGCCTCCGCGCGAAGCGATCTTCGAGGCGTCGCTGCTGCGTTTCCGGCCGATCCTGATGACGACGCTGGCCGCCATGCTCGGCGCACTGCCGATGCTGCTCGGCTCCGGCACGGGTTCGGAATTGCGGAGGCCGCTGGGGCTCGCCATCATCGGCGGTCTGACGCTGAGCCAGATGCTGACGCTTTTCACCACGCCGGTGATCTATCTGTTCTTCGACAGAATGGCCGAACGCACGAGACGCTGGCGCAACCGCAACAAACCGGACAATTCGGATAAGCCGGAGGATTCGCCTCGCGGCGACGCGGAGGAAGCGCCTTGAACATCTCGGCGTTATTCATCCGGCGCCCCGTCGCGACCACGCTGCTGGCGATCGCCATTCTGATCTCCGGTGCGCTCGCCTACTTCCGGCTGCCGGTTGCGCCGTTGCCGAACATTGCCTTTCCGGTCATCGTGGTGCAGGCGAACATGGCAGGTGCGAGCCCGGACATCATGGGAACCACAGTGGCCGAGCCGCTCGAGCGGCGGCTCGCCACCATTGCCGACGTCGAAGAACTGACCTCGATCAGCTCCGTCGGCTCGTCGCTGATCGTGGTCGAGTTCGGTTTGAAACGCGACATCAACGGCGCCGCGCGCGACGTCGAAGCGGCTATCCAGGCCGCGCGCGCCGACTTGCCGACCACGCTGCGCAGCAATCCGAGCTATCGCCAGTACAACCCGGCGGATGCGCCGATCATGGTGCTCTCGCTGACGTCCGACACGCTCACCAAGGCACAGCTCTACGATTCCGCCGATTCGGTCATCCAGCAGCAGCTCTCGCAGGTCCAGGGGGTGGGTCAGATCACGCTCGGCGGCGGCGCGCTGCCCTCGGTGCGGGTGGAATTGCAGCCGGGCAAACTGAGCAGCTACGGTATCGGTCTCGAAGACGTACGTGCGGCAATCAGCGCGGCCAACGCCGACAGCGCAAAGGGCCATCTTGACGAGGGCGACCAGCGCTACGTGGTCACCTCGAACGACCAGATCACCCATGCTGCGCCCTACCGCGACCTGGTGGTCGCCTACCGCAACGGCGCGCCGGTGCAATTGCGCGACGTGGCCGAGGTCAGGGATTCGAACGAAAACATCCGCAATGCCGGCCTCTTCAACGGCAAGTCCGCCATTCTCGTGATCGTGTATCCGATGCCTGGCAGCAATGTCGTGAGCACCGTCGCGCAGATCCGCAAGGTCCTGCCGTCGATCGAGGCGACACTGCCAAGCAGCGTGCATGTGGGCGTCGCGATCGACCGCTCGGAATCTGTCAGGGCGTCGGTGGGCGACACGGAGCGCACGCTGTTCATCGCCGTGCTGCTGGTGGTGGGCGTCGTTTTCATTTTCCTGCAATCGCCGCGCGCCACGCTGGTGCCGGCCGTCGCGCTGCCGCTCTCGATCGTGGGCACCTTTGGGCCGATGTACCTGCTCGGCTACAGTATCGACAACCTCTCGCTCATGGCGCTGACCATCGGCACCGGCTTCGTGGTCGACGACGCGGTGGTGGTGCTGGAAAACATCGTGCGCCACATGGAGTTAGGGCTCAGCCCGAAAGAGGCCGCCTTGAAAGGCAGCGGCGAAGTGGGCTTCACGGTGATCTCGATGAGCCTCTCGCTGATCGCGGTGTTCCTCCCCATCATGCTGATGCCGGGCGTGGTCGGCCTGCTGTTCCACGAGTTCGCGGTCACGCTGTCCATCGCGATCCTGATTTCGCTGGTGATTTCGCTGACGGTCACGCCGGCCATGTGCGCCTATGTGCTGAGCCGCGAGAACGCCGGACATTCGAAAGCGCGTTGGGCAATATGGGTCGAAAAGCAGTTCGATCGTTTCAAGGAGGCCTACGCTCGCTCGCTTACTGCAGTCCTGGACCATGCATTGCTCGTCATCCTGCTGCTGGTTGGCCTCTTGGTGGCGAACGTGTTCCTGTTCAAGCTGGTGCCGGCCACCTTCTTTCCCGAACAGGACACCGGCATTCTGATCGGACAGATCATCGCCGACCAGAGCATCTCCTTTCCGGCGATGCAAAAGAAGCTCACGCAATTGCAGGAGATCGTGCAGAAGGATCCGGCGGTGGCCTCGGTGGCCGGCTTTACGGGCGGCCGCGCGCTCAATACCGCGAACGTGTTCGTCGAACTCAAGCCGCTGGCGGAGCGCCATGCCACGGCCACCGAAGTTGTGAACCGTCTACGGCCCAAACTGAATGCAGTCTCGGGCGCCCGGCTCTTTATGCAGGCGCAGCAGGATCTACGCATCGGCGGACGGCAATCCGCCGCCGAGTATCAATACACCCTCACCAGCGACGATTCCGCCGCGCTGTTCAAATGGACGCCGCTACTCGTCGCCGCGCTCGGCAAGGAGCACGGGCAGTTGCTCGACGTGAACTCGGACTTGCAGCAAAACGGCCTGCAGACCTACGTCACCATCAATCGCTCGACGGCGGCGCGCTTTGGCTTCGCGCCGAACCAGATCGACAACGTCTTGTATGACGCGTTTGGCCAGCGCACGGTGTCGACCATCTACAACCCGCTGAACCAGTATTTCGTGGTGATGGAAGTGGCGCCGGACTACTGGCAGTACCCGCAAACGCTCAACCAGATTTACCTGAGCACGGCGGCGGGCAATCCCAGCGGCACCGCGGGCACACAGATGCCGGGCGCCACGGTGTCGGGCGTGACGGTGGCGACCGAGGCCAGCACGACGACGAACGCACTCAACTCGAACGCGCAGGCCAACGCGACCACCAACAGCATCGCCAACAGCAAGGGCGGCAGTTCGACCGGCAGCGCGGACAGTACCTCCGCTGAAACCATGGTGCCGCTGTCGGCGCTGGCTTCGTTCTCGAACAGCCATACGTCGACCCAGGTGAACCACCAGAGCGGCCTCGTGGCCGCGACGATTTCGTTCAACCTGCCGGCGGGCGGTTCGCTGAGCAACGCGGCGGTGGCGATCAACAACACGATCCGCGAGATCGGCATGCCCGCGAGCATCCACGGCTCGTTTGCCGGCGCGGCGGCGGCCTACTCCCAGTCGATGGGCACGGTGCCGCTGCTGATTCTGGCGGCACTCGGCGTGGTGTATATCGTGCTCGGCGTGTTGTACGAAAGCTCCATCCACCCGCTGACCATTCTGTCGACGCTGCCGTCCGCGGGCATCGGCGCGACGCTGGCCCTGCTGATTTTCGGCACACCGTTCTCGGTGATCGCGATGATCGGCATCATCCTGCTGATCGGTATCGTCAAGAAGAACGGCATCATGATGGTCGACGTCGCGATCCAGTTGCAACGCAGCGAAGGCATGCCGGCGAAGGAAGCGATCCACTCGGCCGCCGTGGTCCGTCTGCGGCCGATCATGATGACCACGTTCGCGGCCGTGCTCGGCGCGGTGCCGCTCGCTATCGGCATCGGTCAGGGCGCGTCGCTGCGCCAGCCGCTCGGTATCACCGTGATGGGTGGCCTGATCCTGAGCCAGGTCTTTACCCTGTACACGACGCCGGTGATCTACCTCTACCTCGACCGCCTGCGCTTCAGGCTGGTCAGATGGTCCGCGAACCTGCCATGGAATCGCGACACGCAGCAACCCGGACAACCGGATACGAAGGCATGACGATGAAGATTTCCCGTAACCGCTTTGGCCGCTCTGGTCATGTTGGCCTCGTTGGCGTCATTGGCCCACTGCGGCCTCTGGCCGTCGCGACGCTGGCTTTGCTGGCCAGTGCCTGCACGGTCGGCCCAGACTACCACCGCCCGCCGGTCAACGTGGCCGCCACCTACTCGGAGTTGCCGGGCTGGACCCAAGCCGAGCCTTCGGCCGAAAAGCCGAAAGGCGACTGGTGGACGGCCTTCAACGATCCGCTGATGGACCAGCTCGAACCACTGGTGTCGGTATCGAACCAGACCGTGCGCGCGGACTATGCGAACTATCAGGAAGCGCTTGCAGAAGTGCGGTTAGCGCGCGCCAGCCTGTTTCCGACCATCGGCGTAACCGGTTCGGGCACCAAGGCGCGTAGTTCGGTCGGCAATGTGGCGCGCGTGGCGAACTCGGGCTCGCTGGAAGGCAACGTCAGCTGGGCACCCGATCTGTGGGGCCAGGTGCGGCGCACGATCGAAGAAAACGCCGCGACGGCGCAAGCGAGCGAAGCGACGCTCGCCAATGCGACGCTCTCCGAGCAAGTGGCGCTGGCCACCGCAATCATCGAACTGCGCACCAGCGACGCCAATATCGACCTTCTGCAGAAGACGGTCGCGGCCTACCAGCACTATCTCGACGTTGTATCCGACCAGGATAAGGCGGGCACCATCGCGCCGTCCGACCTGATCACCGCCCGCACCCAACTCGAGACCGCGCAGTCCAGTCTGATCGCGCTCGGCGTGGCGCGCGCTCAGTACGCGCATGCGATTGCCGTGCTGGTGGGCAAGAATCCGGAAGAACTGTCGATCACGCACAGCACCACCATGCCGACGCTGCCGGGCGTGCCGGTGGGTGTGCCGTCGACGCTGCTCGAACGGCGGCCCGATATCGCCGCGGCCGAGCGCAGGATGGCGGCGCAAAATGCGGCGATCGGCGTGGCCGTATCGGCGTATTACCCGGAGATTTCCCTGTCCGGGCTGGCCGGCTTTACGCAGTCGCCCTTGTCCGGTCTGTTCAAGGTGGCCAACTACGTCTGGTCGCTGGGCGGCAGCGCGACCGAAACACTTTTCGACGGCGGCTTGCGCAGCGCCGACGTCGACGCGGCCAAGGCGGCCTACGATTCAGCCGTCGCCACCTACCGGGGCGCGGTGTTGACGGCATTCCAGAACGTTGAAGACGATCTGAGCGGGTTGCGAATCCTGGCCGAGCAATCGGTGGTGCTGGACACGGCCGTGAAAGACGCAACCCGTGGCGCCGAGATCGCGTTCAACGAGTATCAGGCCGGGACAGTGGACTACACGACGGTGGCCACCGCGCAGGCCACCCAGTTGAGCACTCAGCAGACCGCGCTGAATGTTCAGGAGACACGCCTGCTGGACACGGCCTCGCTATTCGGCGATCTGGGCGGCGGCTGGTCGGCGGACCAGTTGCATGATCCGCGGCATCTGGACAAGCAGACTGCGCCTGCGCAGACCGGCAATGCGGCGGCCGGGAGTGTCGACGCGAAGGCGCAGTGATTTCGACGTGCTGCGCAGGGCGGCCCCGTCCGCCCTTCACCCCGCGAATGCTTCGGCGCACGCTTGCCGATTGATCGGGCTGCGTGACCGGCCCGCTATGCGCCGTGTTCGAAACCCCGCTGTCAGGTGATGGATGCATGTTGGATAGCGCGATTGGGGCGCCGAGTCTGCCGCGGGTGGGAAAAGAACTATAGTAAAGAGGATTTCCAGCCATCCGAAGGAGTTCGAGTATGAAAGCACGTACCTATCGCGCCACCGCTACCGGGATCCTGATCGCCGCATTGCTACCTGTCTGCGCTGCCCAGGCGCAGCTCGGAAACCTGCTCAACCAGAGCGGAGGCGGCGGGTCGTCCGGTGGCCTGGGGAGCCTTGGCGGCGTGGGCAGTGCGCTGTCGGGTCAGTCATTGACCTCGGGCAGCACAAGCAACGTGGCGGGCGTACTCGAGTTCTGCATCAAGAACAACTATCTCAACGGCAATAGCGCATCTTCGGTCAAGGACTCGCTGATGAGCAAGCTTCCCGGCGGCTCCAGTTCAGCCTCGTCCGACAGCGGCTATACCAACGGCGCCAAGGGCATCCTGAGCAGCGGCAATGGCCAGCAACTGGACCTGAGCGGCGGTGGTCTGCAGCAACAGGTCACGAAGCAGGTCTGCGACAAGATTCTCGCCCAAGGCAAATCCCTGCTGTGATCCGGCAGCGGACCATGCTCGTGTCGGCACGTGTACTCGACAAAGCCGATGGAATGCCCACGCTGCCCAATGTGAAGTTCTACGCGTTCGCGAATACGACTTCGGTGGCCGCGCGTGAATTGATCTCCGCGGTCGAGAAATCCGGCAGACACACTGGGTTTTCCATGCCTGCGCGCGTCAATCGACCGGCGGAACCACGCCTTCCGACAAGGTCTTGATGAGCCTGGTGCGACGCCGTTCAAGATCCGCGATCTGACGATCGATAGCGGCGAGGCGTTGCCGCTGAACGTCGGTGATCTGGTCGCACGACCGGGCGCCTTCGATCAACAGCATGCAGTCCGGGAACCCGCGAATATCCTCGATGGTGAAACCGGTCGCGATCATGCGCTGGATCTGCCTGACCTGCGCGACCGCCTTTTCGGGAAACATGCGGTAGCCGTTGCTCGCTCGCACCGATGCGAGCAGACCGTGTTCGTCGTAGTGCCGTATCGACCGCACGCTCGCGCCGGTGCGCTGCGAGAGCTCGCCGATGGTCAGCGCGATGGTCGGCAATTCGTGTGCGGGCATCCTGTTCATGAAAAACAGCTTAGCACAAGCCGCTTGACTCTCACATCAGTGTGAGGGTTGAGACTGGCTGAACTGTTCATCGTGAGGACTATGCCATGTGCGCCCGAATTCTCAGTAACATGTTGATTGCCGCAGTCGCGGCGAGCACCCTCCTCTCGTTCGTACCCGCGGCGGCCGCCGCTTCGACGAACTATATGGTTGCATCGAAGGACGGGGTCAGGCTGGCGGTTCAGGAAACCGGCAACCCCAACGGGCCGCCGGTCATTCTGATCCACGGTCTGCTCGGCAGTCGCCTGAACTGGGACGCGCAGGTGCAAAGCCCCGCATTGCGCCAGTACCGGATCATTACGTACGATCTGCGCGGCCACGGTCTGTCGGACAAGCCCACCGGCGCAGTGCCGTATCACGACGGCCGCCGCTGGGGCGACGACCTCGCGGCGGTGATCAATGGCTCGCATGCGAAGAAACCCGTCGTGGTCGGATGGTCGCTTGGTGGCGTGGTGATATCCAACTACCTCGCAGCCTATGGCGATCGCGCCATCGCCGGCGCCGTGTACGTGGATGGTGTGGTCGAACTGACGCCCAGCCAGCTCGTGGCGCACCCCGAGGTCTACCGGGACATGAACGCCCGTGATCTGAAGACGCATCTCGACGGCGAGCGCAGCTTTGTCGGACTTTGCTTCAACCAGCGGCCTGATGCCGACACGTTCACCCGGCTGCTCGCCACCGCCGCGATGGCGTCCTGGGACATGCAACGAGAAGTCCCTACGATGACGGTATTCGCCGCCGAAGGTCTCGGCAACGCGCATGTGCCATTGCTCTTCCTATACGGCGGCAAGGATTCGCTGGTCGATACCCAAGCGACGCTTGCCCGCGCCACCGCGCTCAATCCCCGCATCGTCAGCAAGGTGTACGCTGAATCAGGCCACGCGCCGTTTATTGAGGAACCCGATCGTTTCAATCGCGACCTGGCCGAGTTCGTCAGAACGGCTACCGGGCAATGAAGACCGAGGTACTGCCCGCCCTTGTGCCTTTGTGCCTTTGCCTCGCGGCGAACCGTCTTGCGGATGCCGGCTAAGCGCCCGGGCGTGAACGATCCTGCATCCGCATGCACCGCCATGGCGCCCATGCCCAGCCGTTACGCATGTTGCGCCAGACAGGTGCATGCCGGCAGCACATGGCCTCGTTTGCCGTGTCGGTTGAAATCCCCATGGCAACAGCGTTCTTCGCCTGACCGCATCAGAGGTGGCATGACTCTTGTGCATGTTTCTCAAACTCTCATACAAAAGCGGATGCCGGATGCACGAATATCGATTACGACGCAAACCATACTTGCCGCTCAACGCGCCCGCATTGTATAAGCGTCAGGCATCACCTTGTCAGGACGGAAAGTGAAGCCGGTGAGAATCCGGCACGGTCGCGCCGCTGTATCCGGTTGGGCAGTCTCACGATTGCTGAACCGGGAGTCAGACCTCTTGTCGACCTGCTTCTCCCTCAAATGGGACGCGCCAATCCCAAGGACCTAACCGATGATTTCTCAGTTTGCCAAAGTTTTCAGTGACTCGAGTACGGAGGTGCGAAGCAAGCTCTTCGGCATCTACAGCCTGTTAATCGCGCTCAATGTGCTGGCGTGGACATGGGCCGTCGTGGCATTCCGCAACCATCCGCTGCTGCTCGGAACCGCGCTGCTGGCCTATGGTTTCGGATTGCGTCATGCCGTCGACGCCGATCACATCGCCGCAATCGACAATGTCACGCGCAAATTGATGCAGGAAAAGAAGCGGCCTGTGGCGGTGGGCTTCTTCTTTTCGCTTGGCCATTCAACGGTTGTCGTGCTCGCGTCCGTCGCCGTTGCGATTACGGCATCCGCCATGCAAACGCGTTTCGATCATTACAAGGAAATTGGCGGGGTCATCGGAACCCTGGTGTCGGCGCTGTTTCTGTTCGCGATCGCGCTCATGAATCTGATCATTCTCAAGTCGATCTATAGCGCGTGGCGTCACGTCAGGAACGGCGGCAAATATGTCGAAGACGATTTCGACATGCTGCTGGCGGATCGCGGCTTTCTGTCCCGGCTCTTTCGCCCGCTGTTCCGCCTGATTACGCGTAGCTGGCACATGTACCCGCTAGGCTTCCTGTTTGGCCTGGGATTCGATACGGCAACCGAAATCGGCTTGCTAGGGATCGCCGCAACGCAGGCCTCCAGGGGTCTCTCTCCATGGGCGATCATGGTGTTTCCCGTCCTCTTCAGCGCCGGCATGTCGCTGATCGATACGCTTGACGGACACCTGATGTTAGGCGCCTACGGCTGGGCCTACCTGAAACCGATCCGCAAAATCTACTACAACATGACCATCACGCTGGTGTCGGTCATCGTGGCCGTCGTGATTGGCGGTATCGAAGCGCTGGGGCTGATCGCCGACCAGTTGAAGCTGCAAGGTCCGGTGTGGGATGCCATCGGCACGCTCAATGAAAATTTCGGAACGCTCGGCTACATCATCATCGGCATCTTCGTTCTTAGCTGGATTGCGTCGGTCCTGATCTATCGGGCAAAGCGTTTCGACGAACTGGAAGTGAGCCGCTAACGGCACGCATCAGTCCGCCCGGGATTCGAGCGGACTGACGGCATCGAAAGCGTGACTTCGCACGCTCGTAAGCCGGTTGTAACCCTGCGCTGAAATTGGTAATAGCGCTACCTTGGACATGTGAAACCTTGTATCTTTGGCTGAGTAGCCGCGTGGCATAATCAGCGCCTCGCTCTTACCTGTATGCGTGCTCCGTTCTCAGCATGTTTCGCTCGCGCCTCCTGAAGATTGGCAACCTGCTCGGATTGCTTGCGATCCTGATGAGCACGCTTGCGCCAACGGTTTCGCAGGCACTCGCGGCACATAACCGGCTGGGCGAAGCACTCTCGAGCTACTGCACCGCGGAGCCGGACACCACGCCGCTCGCGCATGCCGGCAAGTCGTCGCACTCCTCAGCATTCCACTGGCAAGCGTGCGCCTACTGCGGCATGCTTGCTCATGCACCGGTATTGCCGGGCACGCCGGCGGTGTTTGCCGCCACGCAATTGGTCGTGCGTGCGCCGGTTGTCGCCACGCGCAATGCGCTCCACGTCCCCCTCTTCTACACCGCGGCCCAGCCGCGTGCGCCGCCTGTCTTTTCCTGAGTCGACCTGTACCTGAACAGAATCCGCGCTGTGCGAGCAGTCGTGGCGTGTCGCCGCACGCACGCGCTGCGCGGTATCAAGACAATTGGAGAAGGACTCAATCATGCGTAAGCTTTTCAAGCGGCACGCGGCGCCCGCGCGCGCCGCTCTGATGGCGGCGGCCGGCGCCGCCGCCTGCCTTGCCGGTTCGCCGGCTGCTTCGGCCCATTCGGTCGTCGGCGATCGGGTATTCCCCGCCACCTTGACGGTCGACGACCCAGGCGTCGGCGATGAATTCGACACCCAGTTCGGCCATATCAAGACGCAGGACGACAACGGGGACAACATGAACGTCAACACCGTCTCCTACGAGTGGGACAAGCTGATCACAAAGAATCTCGCGTTCAGCATTGGCAGCAACTACGTCACGCAGAACGCGCCGAACGGCGGTTCGGCCAAGGGCTGGGACAACCTCAGCGTGGGCGCGAAGTACATGATCTACGCCAATGCGCGTCACGAGTTCATGGCGTCGATAGGACTGCTCGCGGAAATCGGCGGCACCGGCGCAAAATCGATCGCCAACGCTTATTCCACGCTCACGCCAAGTTTTTATTTCGGCAAGGGCTTTGGCGACCTGCCTGCCTCACTTGGCTACCTGCGTCCCTTTGCCGTGACGGGGGAGATCGGGCCGAACCTGACGACTACCTCATCCGACAATGGTCCGAACTCGCTCGGCTGGGGTTTGACGTTGCAGTACAGCATTCCTTACCTGCAATCTCAGGTGAAGAACCTGGGCATCCCGCAACCGTTCAGCAACCTGGTGCTGGTCGTGGAAGCGCCGATGAGCACCTGCACGGCCGGCGCATGCGCCGGTCAAACCACCGGCACCGTCAACCCAGGCGTGCTCTGGCTCAACCGTTACGGACAGTTCGGCGTCGAAGCGCAAATTCCGGTCAATCGCCAGAGCGGCAATCACGTGGGCGTGCTATTCGATGCCCATTTGTATTTCGACGACATCTTCCCCAACTCTCTTGGCAAGCCGCTCTTCAATTAAATGAAAACCTCTCTTCTGAACTCATTCACAGCACGTGGCCTGGTTGCCGCGTTCGCGTTGACTGTCGCGCAACTGGCGCATGCTCACGCGTATCCGACCCATCAGGCGCCATCCGCCGGTTCCACGGTGACCACTGCCCAGAAGGACGTGACGATCGACTTCGACGACGGTCTGGAACCGGCATTCAGCTCGATTACCGTGACCGATGCAAAGGGCAAACCGGTGACGAGCGGCAAATCCGTGGTCGATTCGTCCAACAGGAAGCACATGTCGGTAGCGCTGAACGCACTGACGCCGGGCGATTATTCGGTCGCATGGGTGGCGGTCGCGGAAGATGGGCATCGTACCCAGGGGCACTACAGCTTCAAGGTGAAATAACGGTAGCCCCGCGGCTCGCACGATATCCAGAAGCTGCCCGGCCTTCTCTTCAGTCACGGCCAGAATGATCTGCACCGGCTGATCGTCGAGCCTGAGCATCAGCGCATTAGCCGACTTCGTTACCCAGCTTGGGGGCCGTTGTGTTCCCGCTAACGTATCAGCGTGGGAATTGCGCGCGAGTTCCGACGCAGCCGGGATCCCGGGCTATGACTGCGAGGCGGAAACTGCGGCACCAAACGGCAACAGGGAAACCCGGGTCCCGCCAGGCCAACAAGCCCGGCGGGACCCGCACCTGCTCAAAAGATTCAGGCGAGATCGAACCGATCGAGGTTCATCACCTTGACCCAGGCCGCGACAAAGTCGCGGATAAATTTCTCCTGCCCATCGTCACTTGCATAGACTTCGCCCAACGCCCGCAACTGGGCATGCGAGCCGAACACCAGATCGACACGGCTGCCGGTCCATTTCACTTCGCCGGTCTTGCGATCACGCCCTTCGAACGTCTCGTTGGCGGCTGAAACCGGCGTCCATTCCGTACCCATGTCGAGCAGGTTGCGGAAGAAGTCGTTGGTCAGTGTTTCCGGCTGCTTCGTGAACACGCCATGCTGGTTCTGCCCGGCATTCACATTCAGAACGCGCAGGCCGCCGATCAGCGCCGTCATCTCGGGTGCGGTCAAAGTCAGCAATTGCGCCTTGTCGATCAGCAAATCCTCAGCGGAGACACCGAGCTTACCTTTGAGATAGTTGCGGAAACCATCGGCGACCGGTTCGAGGAACCCGACCGATTCCACATCGGTCTGCTCTTGCGACGCGTCCATGCGACCGGGCGCAAAAGGCACGCTCACCTTATGGCCTGCTTTCTCCGCCGCCTTCTCGATGCCGGCGTTGCCTGCCAGCACGATCAGGTCAGCCAGCGAAACTTTCTTGCCACCGGACTGCGCGCCGTTGAATTCGGCCTGGATGCCTTCGAGGGTCTTCAGCACGCTGCCCAGTTGCTCAGGCTGATTGACCGGCCAGTCTTTCTGCGGCGCGAGGCGAATGCGCGCGCCATTGGCGCCACCGCGCTTGTCGGAACCGCGGAAGGTGGACGCCGACGCCCAGGCGGTCGTGACCAGTTGCGAGACGGACAGTCCGGAGGACAAGATCTTCTGCTTGAGCGAGGCGATATCCGCTTCATCGACCAACGGGTGATCGACCGCCGGAATCGGGTCTTGCCAGAGCAGTTCTTCAGACGGCACTTCCGGGCCCAGGTAACGGGCGCGCGGCCCCATGTCACGGTGGGTCAGCTTGAACCATGCACGGGCGAACGCATCGGCAAGCTGATCGGGATTTTCGAGGAAGCGCCGCGAGATCTTCTCGTAAGCAGGGTCGAAGCGCAGCGAGAGATCCGTGGTGAGCATCGTAGGCCGCTGCTTCTTTGCGGGGTCGAACGCATGCGGAATCGTTTCGCCGCCGTCCTTGGCGACCCACTGATTGGCGCCCGCGGGGCTCTTCGTCAACTCCCATTCATGGCCGAACAGGTTCTGCAGGAATCCATTGCTCCACTGCGTCGGCGTGCTGGTCCAGGTGACTTCCAGGCCGCTCGTGATCGCGTCGGCTCCGCGACCGGTGCCGAAGCTGTTCTTCCAGCCCAATCCCTGGTTTTCCAGGCCCGCAGCCTCCGGCTCCGGCCCCACGTTGCTGGCGGGACCCGCACCGTGCGTTTTGCCGAAAGTGTGGCCGCCGGCGATCAGCGCGACCGTTTCCTCGTCGTTCATCGCCATGCGCCCGAACGTTTCGCGAATGTCATGGGCCGCTGCAAGCGGATCGGGATTGCCGTCGGGGCCTTCCGGGTTCACATAGATCAAACCCATCTGAACCGCGGCCAGCGGGTTTTCCAGCACACGCCCATGCTCGTCGCGGCTGGTTTCGCTGCCGTGCAATTCTTCGTCGGCGACGATCACGCCTTCGTCGTCCTGCTTACCGGCTGCACCCTTGCCGTAGCGGACGTCGCCGCCGAGCCAGGTTTTTTCGTTGCCCCAGTAGACGTCGAGATCCGGCTCCCACGTGTCCTCACGGCCGCCGCCGAAGCCGAAAGTCTTGAAGCCCATGGTTTCCAGCGCCACGTTGCCGGTCAGGATCAACAGGTCGGCCCAGGAAATTTTCTGCCCGTACTTCTGTTTGATCGGCCATAGCAGCCGGCGGGCCTTGTCGAGACTGACGTTGTCCGGCCAGCTATTGAGCGGCGCGAACCGCTGCTGGCCGCGCCCGGCGCCGCCGCGGCCGTCGCCCGTGCGGTACGTACCGGCGCTGTGCCATGCCATGCGGATAAAGAGCGGGCCGTAGTGACCGAAGTCGGCCGGCCACCAATCCTGCGAATTCGTCATCAGCGCGGCGAGGTCCTTCTTCACCGCGGCGAGATCGAGGCTTCTGAAAGCTTCGGCGTAGTTGAAGCTGTTGTCCAGCGGGTTGGACTTGCTGGAGTGCTGGCTGAGCAAATCGAGCCGCAGTTGCTTTGGCCACCAGTCACGATTCGTCGTGCCGCCACCGGCGGTATGGTTGAACGGGCACTTTGCTTCGTTTGACATGCGCTATCTCCTTGAGAGGACATACCCACTTGGTCTGCTACCGCATCCGGCTCCTGGGGTGCGCCGCCGAACCGCGTCGGCGGGCTGGCCGGAAGTCACATAGTGGGCGCTTTTTGTGTACCACTGTTGACTACCCGACGCGCATACGCTTCATCCGATAACGATGTCATCGCATGCATGGGGCGAGCTTGCCTCGCGTCGGCAAACGACTGCAACTTAAAATATACGTGCGACTGGGCGTCAATTGAATGCGATTCTCGCAATGCCGTTGATAGGTCTCGACTATAGCGCGATCAGCCGTAAGCGAGCGCCCAGCGTGCCCCACGCAACCAGCATCGCTCGTCCGGCAGGTCGCCGGTGCGGTACAGACGTGTGACGCGACGCCAGCCACCCTTCTGAAAGGCGGCGGCGAGCCTGGCTTCCGACGCGTCATCGCGCCCTCCTTCGCACGGGTAAAGGGCGACAGCGGAGACCCACGCGGCAAGATATTCGTCGCCGGCGCGTTCGATTCGAAATACCACGCCGTAATGGGACATGGCGGGGGACACGGCGGCGCCCCGGGCAGGCGGCCAGATATTCTCCGTCGTGAGGGGCAGAATCAGCCTGCCACCGTCGTTTAAACGGTCGAGCCAGATGTCGGCGGGATGGGTCACGCCGGCGTTGACATAGATGACGTCGGCCGGATCAAAGGGCATCGAAAAGCCGTCGCCCTGAAGCACCTGAACGTTGCCGACATTCGACAGATTCGTAGCCGCGCGCGCGGCCAGACCGGCATCGAATTCGATGCCGGTGACCCGGCCTGCGGGACCGGCAAGGCAGGCCATGATGGCCGTGTAGTAACCGACACCCGCGCCGATATGGACGACGTGGTCGCCGGCTCGAATCCCGGCGCTGGCGAGAAGCGGCACATGGTAGGACGGCATGCCGTTATTAAGGCCGCGCTCCGGGATGATGCCGATCAGGACATCGGCATAGACACGGGCGGGATCGTCGTCGGGCGTGGCAACGTAGCCGGCGGGACACAGGATGGGCCACGGTCCGGGGCCCAGATAGCGTTCGCGTTCGACAGTCGCGAACGCCTCCTCGATGCCCGGGTTGGCAATACCCGCCAATGCCATCAACCGCCGGGCATACGCGCGGCGGACCTTGGCAAGCTCCTGCTGACTATCCATTTACCGACCTGTGGGTGCGACATGGCGATTCACGCCACCCTTTTCAGGTTAGCCGAAAGTAAAGGCATACGCTCGCACGCCCGGATCCAGAAATTCGGTCGGGAACGTGTGATCGGCGACCTCGCCGGATTGCCGCAGGAGTGGGCAAAGACGCCGCCCGGCGACGGTGCCGGTGCCGGTGCCGTCGGCGGCGACGTCGGCGCCATGCGCGTTGCCAGGCGCCGCGCTCTGAGCGGGCCTCGAACGCCAGACTCGTGTCCGCGCCGCGCATTGATGTGTAAACCAGACTTTCTACAATGAATCTACCGGCACATGGGGCGCCAGATTGCCTGAAGAATCTCTCCCGCCGGTGATCGTTGGCTGGAGGCCGCGCGTTCGTCTCGCGCAAGGATTCCACATGAAATCTGAACACCTGGAAGCGCATGAAGAGCCGGAGGAAACGACGGCAAGCAAGGTGTGCGTCGCGCTTGCGGCCATCGGCACATTGATGGCGGTTTTCGGCATCGCCATTTGCGTATTCGGTCTCGTCGAGTTCAATCAGACGAAGGTTCTGATCGGCGTGTGCGTCATCGTGGTATCGACGATCGCCTACATTCTGATGCTGACGGGAGCCAGGTGAAAAGCAGCGTGCGCCCTGCTCCGGCAACTGACGTCGCGGGTTGCCCGCCGGTACCGGGTCCCCTGTATGTGTCATAAAGGCGACAACTTTCTTTTAAACTGCTTCTAAACTGTTTACGGATAGATGACGGCTCGATATATTCCGTCAAACACAACGGGATCGACGTTTCGCTTCACTCAAAGACGCCACACGCCGGATGGATTCGCCGATGCTCCGGCGCTTCCGTCACCCGCCGGTGACGACCTCGCATAACGAGGTTTTTGCTGCGCGCCCGTTCGATCGCACCCTCCCGACATTGACCTCATTCCTGCGCGGCCTCGCGCGGCTTTGTCGTGGGCGCTCGGTCCGCATCGCTTGCCAACCTGGGTCCACGCCGTGCTCTCGGAAACACGCGGCATGGACACCTTAAAAGAAGAAGGAAAAAATGAAGAAGACTCTCCTCGCCACCGCTGTCCTCGGAAGCATCTCGCTCAGCGCTCATGCACAAAGCAGCGTCACGCTGTATGGCCTGATCGATGCCGGTATCAGCTACGTGAACAACGCCCGTGCCGGCACCGGCCATGACAACCTCGTCAAGTACGACGACGGCGTGGCATCGGGCAGCCGTTGGGGCCTGCGCGGCACCGAAGACCTCGGTGGCGGCCTGAAGGCACTGTTCGTGTTGGAAAACGGCTTTAACAGCGGCACGGGTGCCGCGGGCCAGGGCAATTCGATGTTCGGCCGCCAGGCATACGTCGGCCTCTCGCAGAACAACGTCGGTTCGCTGACGTTCGGTCGCCAGTATTCGTTCTCGACGGATTATCTGGGCGGCAACTACTCCACCGGCGGCCAGACCGTCGCGGGTAACTACGCTTACCACATCAACGACGTGGACCAGTTGACGTCGAGCCGGATCAACAACGCGGTCAAGTTCAGCAGCGCGAACTTCTCGGGCTTCACGTTCGGCGCGTTGTACGGCTTCTCGAACCAGGCTGGCGCATTCGCAGGCGCACCGGCAACCGGCACGACCGCGGCACCGGTCGCAGGTTCGTCGCGTGCATACAGCTTCGGCGTGAACTACGCGAACGGCCCGTTCGCCGCGGGTGCGGCGTACACGGACATTCGTTATCCGAGCCAGGCAACCACGACGCAATCCTCGACGTCGATGGCCAACGTCACCACGGGCACCATCCGCGATCTGCGCACGTTCGGCGTGGGCGGCCGTTACTCGATCGGCGCGGCGACGATGTGGGCGTTGTACACGAACACGCATTTCACGCCGATCACGGGCGGCTCGACCACCTTTGCCGCGTACGAAGCAGGCGCGAAGTACGCATTCACGCCGGCACTGACGGCGGGTGCGGGCTACACGTACATGCATCTGAGCGGCGCCCGGGCAGGTCACTGGAACCAGGCCGACTTGAGCGTCGACTACGCACTGAGCAAGCGCACGGACGTGTATGGACTGGGTATCTACCAGATCGCGTCGGGCCGCAACGGCACGCAGGATGTACAGGCGCAGATCGGCTCCAGCACGAGCTTCTTCGGCCCGTCCGGTCCGGGTGCGGACAACCAGCTGGCATTCCGCGTCGGCGTGCGTCACCGCTTCTGATGTCCATGTCTGGGCGAGTTTGAGCGGCTCTGGGCGGGTTTGAGCAGTAAGGACCCGCTCTCGCGCCCAGACAATGCATTGACGACCCGTCGACACCCTGCAGCGAATCGCGCCGAACGGGTGTCGACGACCATTGGCCGCTACCTTTGCATCACGACGCCGACTGAACACCAAGGTCCAGCGCGGCCTTGCGGACAGCCGCGGCAATCTCGTCGCTGATCGCCGGGTCCTTGACGGCCCGCGCGAGCGTCACCCCGCCCACCAGTAAGGCGAGCAGCGCCGTCGCTTCCTCGCGACGAGCCTTCGGCTTGCCTTCGAGCCCTGCTGCCATCGCCTCGATAATCGAACGCAACTCCGTTTCATAGGCCTGGCGGGTTTCGTCGTCGGCGCGGGCCACTTCACTCGAGAGACTCTGCAGAGCGCAACTCTCGGCGAGATCGCAGGTACGGCGCTCGCCCAGGTAGAAGTCGACGAACCAGCCGCGCCAGTTGCAGCCCATTTGCTCGCTTGCCTGCCCGATACCTCGCCGCAGATCTTCGAGACCCACGACCACCGCCTCGCGGAAAGCCGCCGCTTTCGACTTGAAATGCGCGTAGAACGCACCGGATGTCACCTCGGCGTCCTTCGCCAGGCCGTCCACGCCCGAGCCGCCAAACCCGCGGCTACGAAATCCCCGGCCCGCGCTGGTCAGAATCCTCGCCCTGCTTTCTTCCTTCTTGCCTGCCCGATGTGCCATTGCGTGCGCCTCCACATAACGATCGCTATTTTGTGCTTGACGACATCACGATCGTTATGAAACTATCGCGACATCACGATCGTTATATCGCGACCGTGATGCAGGCGCAACAACTCTGATTCGACTAACCCTGTTTGATCAAGGAGTGATAGCAATGCCTATTTCCATCAATGTCACGCAAGGTCTCCTCACCCCGCAAGGAGAGCGTGAAGTGCTGCCTCTGGTTGCGGATGCGCTGCTAAACGCCCACGGCCTGAGCGGCAACGGGTTCATGACCCCGAACGTCATTGGCCATCTGATCGTCAGCCCCGAGTCGCAGAGCTATGTCGGCGGCAAGGCCCAATCGCTGGCCGTTGTCGAAGTGAAGGTGCCGGCCACTACCTTTCCGGACGCCGAAGTCAAGCAGGCATTCGTTCGCGCGGCCACGGATATCATCGACCGGCTCAGCGCGGAGTCTCATCCGCGAGAGCGCACGTTTGTCAACGTGACGTATGCGGTTGATGGCGCATGGGGCATTGGTGGCAAAGCGTATTCCAATGCCGAACTGGGCGAGGCCATACAACGCGGCGCCCGTTGATGCGTCGCTGAGGTACGACAGGAAATGCGCCGGGCATAGTGACGCTGCACGCATCAAGCTACTTGCTCTGCCCGGTCAGCATCCCTTTCGTGTAGTCCGGCAACAGCGCGCCGCTCCGGTCGATAGACGGATCGCGTACCACAGCCTTTTTCTGCACGGCATGTTTGCCAGCCAATAGCCACGCCACCCCTATCCCCAAGAGAATGGGATGTGCCTGCCATATAGGGAGGCATGCGTGGCTGCCGCAAGCAGCCATTCCTGCAAAAAGGAAAATCGTATGTTGATGCGTGACGCAATCCCTACCGCCCTGACACGCGGATCCGCTCTTCTTTCGCAAGACCCGATTAGCCCGTCCTCGCTCAAGACCTTCCACCATACGTTCGACATTTACCTGAAAGACTCGAACGCGTTCATGAATACGTATTTCTCACGCTACTTCGAGTGGCAAGGTGTGTGCCGCGAGCGGTGGTTTCATGAATGCATACACAACGATCTGCTGGGCTCGGACGGCATGTTCGTGACCAAACGCGCGCACCAGGAATACGTCCACGAAACGTTCCCCTTCCAGCGCGTGGATTGCTATCTGAACACGGTGCAGGTCAAGCAGTGCTCGGCCTATCTGCTATTCCGCTTTTGCGTGGATGGCCGTGAGGTTTCGCAGGGCTATCAGCAGATCCTGTATGCCGGACGCGACCGCAAGATCAGGCGCTTCCCGCAGGGCATCGTCGAACGGGTCAAGGAGTATGAACTGCCATGGACGGCGTTAGCCGCCTGATCTAAACAACTAACTTTCGCCGTTTATTTTTTCGCCGGGTTTGTCGTGGGAGTTCACCGCTATCTTTCACCGCCAACTTCCACGCCTGACCTTGACCACTAACCTCCAACGCTAGACTTCACCTTTTCTTTCACCTTTTGCCGCCGGCGCAAAGAACGCGCTGGCGGTTTGTTCAGTGCGCGGTCCGCCGGCGAGCCCGGTACCGGCAAGCGCACGGTGAACGTGGTGTGTGCACCGCGCGTCGAACTGCATTCGATACTGCCGCCCAGAAGCTCCGCCGCGCGGCGGCAGAATGCGAGCCCCATTCCCGCACCGCTTCCATGCCGCTTGGTGGAGAAGAAGGCGTCGAAGATATGGGGCAGCACGTCGGGCGCGATGCCCGGCCCCGTGTCGCGAAATCGCAGCACGCAGAAACCATGCTCCTGAACCGCGCTGATCGCGATCTCGCCCTCGCCGCTCACGTGAATCGCGTGCAGCGCGTTTTTCAGCAGGTTGAACAGGACAAAAACCGCCAGCGTGTCCGAACCCGAAAAGCATAAGCTTGCGTCGATCGGCGCCACGCTGACGCGGGCACGTTCGTCGCCACGAAATGGATATCGCTCGAGCGCCGACGCCACACATAGCTTCATCGAATGAGGCGTAAAGCGCGTGCGGTCCAGACGATCCAGCGTGAACGAAGCGAGTGCCATTTCGACCATCGCGCTGGTGCCCGAGACCTCCCGCCTGATCGCCGTGGCGAGCTGGCTGACGCGTTCGGTCTGCCCGGAATGCTCCTCCTGATCGTCGTAGAGCCCGTGCGTGACCGCCAGCCGGTAGCCTTTGAACACGTGCGACCACACGCTGGCGATCTCGTCGGCATGCATCGCGATCGTCGCCAGCGGCGTGGCGATTTCGTGCGCGATCGTCGCGGCGATCGCATAGGGATGAATCAGGTGATAGCGGACGATCGTGATCGCGAGAAGCCCCAGACTGAGGGCAACAAACAATACCCCCGGGGGATAGAACGGATAGCCGTAGTTGACCGCATAGTCGACTGCCGCAAATGAATAGACACAGAGGCTCGCCAAACAGAGATCGAGGCGCCGGCGCGCTTCGGCGCCGGCCTGCTTGCGGGCCGCGAGCAGAAGCTGTCCGCTGCGCCCGGCCAGCAATATGGTCTGCAGTACGTGCAAAGGATGCAGCGGCCCGGCGCTCGGGTAGTAGCCAAAGAAGTAGTGCCGGTAGCCGGAGACGACTTCATCGCCAGGCAGCAGCACAGTGAAGACGAGACACAAACCGTAAGACGCGAGCAATATCGGTCGCTCGCGACGCCTTGCCGCCACCTCCGTCACGAAGTGATAGAAGGTGGTAGGCAGGAAGAGAATGAAGAGATAACCGACCCGAACCAGCACGCTTGCAATGTGAGGGTCCCGCGTCTGGAACAGCAGGGTCCAGGTCCCCTGCCATGCGAATGTCGTCGCGCACATCAAAAGAAACGGCGCCGACAGACGCGTCACCCCTTGAGTGATGAGTACGTAAAGGCCGAACACCACGAACAGCGCTGACACAAAGGCGGTCGGAATGGCGTACATGTGGCTCGATGTGTCGGGAAACGTTGGTCTGTTACGGCATTTTCAAAGCGGCTATGCGATCTGGCTAATTCCTCATAGATGGGCCTGTAGATTGCGGCCACTACGCCATTGCGAAAATGTCAGCGTGTCCAGACCCAGGTCCGTGGAATCTATTCTGGTCCAGCAATAGAAAACGTCGTCCCAGCCAGGGATGCTTTGCGGCTTTACCGTCCTGAATGCCGCACCGGGACGAAACGCCAGATTCGGCCAGAAAACCGGCATCGACTCGCGGACCGCCATCTGCTTGAGCAGATCCGCCGGCCCGCTTTCGTCGGCCACGATCTCCGCCTGCGAGATCCAGTCGTTCTCTGCCCATGCCTGGAAAACGCTTGGGTTGCCCGCACGGTCGAACATCAGGATCGCGTTCTGTTCCGGACGCCAGTAATACTCGACGATACCTTCGGCGGCGACCACCGCGTCGATCACTTGCCTCGTTCGCGGATCGCAATAGGTCACGCCGTTATCGCCCAAGCCCAGCCAGCCCGACTCCGAACAATGCCTGCTTCTGGCGTCTTTTAGAAAATGGACCAGCCTGTTGGCTGAATCGGCATCTGTTTTTCTCAGATAAAGATCCACAATGCCGGCATTGAAAGCCTTTACTGCAACGGTCTCGTCGGCGACACCGGTCAGGAGCACTTTCGCGCAACGCAAATTGGATATTGACGAAAGGAATTCGACTCCGCTCAGTCCGGGCATATCGTAATCGACCACCACCGCGGCCACCTCTGAAAACCGCGCATCCCGGGTCAGCACGTCCCGCTCCGCCGAGCTTTCGACAAACCGCTCGAGGCCGGTCTCGGTCAGACCGGCTGAAGCCGGCGCAAACGCCAGCGAATTCTCACGGGCGTGTTTGCGGATGAAAGCGAGCGCGGTTTGAGGCCGCGTGAAAAACAGATTAGTGGAAATATCCGGAAAGAATCGGCGCAACGCGTCGAGGTAGCTGTCGCTGTCGTCCACGAAAACGACAGATGCCGGATAGAAAACAGGGGGTCGAATAAAATTGTTCATGTCTTTTACGTGGAATATCTGGCGTGCCTTGCACCGGCTTACAAGCCGGTTTCTCTCACACTGGCTCCCGGGCCGATTCCGCAGGACCATATAGTACCGGGGTCTTTGCATTAACGTGCAAACTTGCGGGGGCTTTCCGTCATAGTATGCGAATGGAATAGTTTGAATTTAATCGGGCTGAGCCGATTATTCTGCCGCCGTCGCGCAGAAAATGAAGATGTCAGATTCAGGGATTGACTTCAACCCGCCCTTCGCGACGCGCAGCGGCGCTATCGGCACGCGGTGACGCCGTCTACCGTGGTGCAATGACGTATCGACCAATGGCTTTCGCCCGTGAGTCCCGTGCTGCCGCCGATGCCGGGCGGGCGCGGTTGAGGCCTGAAATGAAGGTCGATTCTCGAAAAAGTGTGCGTGGCCGGCGCCGCGGGTAACGGCGCGACAGCCGCGATCGCGCGTTGTACCGCCGCGTCCCACGCCGGATTGCCGCTGGAGTGCAACGGCGCAACTGAATCGATCGAACCGTCCGCGTTGACGCGAATAGAAATAATCGCTTCCGGGTTGTCCGCGACATTGCGTGAATCGACGACCAGATTGCTGGCCAATGCGCAACCCACATAGCCGCGCCATTGCAATCCGGTCAACTGATCGAGCGCCGGTGTCGGCGCGCCGCTCTGCGTCACGCGTGCGAGGCAGCGGCTGGCCACGTCGGTCGCCGATGGCAGCGGCGGACCCTTCTCGCTTTGCAGATCGGTTGACGTGCACGCCGCCAATAGACACAGCGGACCCAGCACGGATGAAGCCAGAGCAAGCAGCCAGCGATTGTTGTTATTCATCTGCGGTTCCACTCGTCGGCCATTCAGGGTGCGCGGGTCGCGATTGGCGCGAACCGCGCACCGACCCCGAAGCTTACACCTGAGCGCTGCCCTGTTCCCTGAGCCGCTTGCGGTGAGCCGCAACCTTCGCACGGTTGCCGCACATCGCCATGCTGCACCAACGACGCGCGTGACCGCGCGTGTGATCCGCAAACATCAACGTGCATCTGGGGCCTTCGCACGCTTTCACGTAGGTGAAATCTTCCTCGCATACCAGCCTCGCCAACGCCTCGGCTATCGGCATCAGTAGAGATTCGGGCGATTGCCAGCGCCGGTTCGCGCGCAGCTCAAAGCGCGTCGCACCGTTCGATGCGTTCATCACGATTTCGCCGTGCTGGTAATCCTGCGCGAGCAGCTGGTTCAAGGGCTCGATCTCACGCAGATCTTTGGCAGCCAGCGGCCGTCCCTTCCGCTTCTGGACAAACCCCCTGAACCATTCGCGCAGTTCGCGCGCGCGCGCCGCCAGCGCGTCGAGTTCGGCCGCGCTCGACTGGCTGCGCATCGCCTCGAGGACCGTGCGGGGCACTAGCGCCGCCTGGTCCAGCCAGGCAAGCAAGCCTTCGCCGTCGCTGATCCAGTCGACGGCTTCATCGACTGGCGTAGCAATCGAGTTCAGGAAATCGAGGCCCGGCGCGTCGGCCACCAGTATCGCGGGAGTCTGACGGTAGTCCATTTCTCATGACGGATGTGAGGTGACGATGATCGCATCGTAACCACTAAAAATGCACTTGACAAGTTACATCGTTCGTTTGTAACCTCTAAATAACGATTTATCAGGTTACACGGCACGCACACCAACCGGGTGCGCATGCGTACCAGGCAGCACCCAGATCCATCAAAGGAGCGAGAAATGTCGATCGGCAATGTGAGCGCGGTGCTGGTGCACGGCGCGTGGGCTGATGGCTCAAGCTGGAGCAAGGTGATTGAACGCCTGAAGGCAAATGGCATACACGCGGTAGCGGCACCTTTGCCGCTCAGTGCTTTGCACGAGGACGTGGCGGCCCTCGAAAGAACGCTGGAGCGCATCGACGGTCCGGTTGTCGTCGCGGGGCATGCTTACGGCGGCGCGGTGATCGGCGCGACACGCGCCGACAACGTCAAGGCGCTCGTCTATATCGCCGCGCTTGCGCCTGCCGAGGGCGAAACGGTGAGCGACGTGTTCTATCGTGGTGAAGCGCACCCGCTGGCACCCAAACTGGCGCCGGATCGGCATGGCCGGATATGGTTGCCGGAAGAAGCGTTCGCTGCCGCGTTCGCACAGCACGCGAGCGTGCAGGAGTTGGCCGTGCTTAGCGCGGTTCAACGTCCCATTTCGGTTTCATGCATCGGCGAGACGCTCGGGCGTCCACTCTGGAAGGACCGGCCGAGCTGGTTCCTGAGCGCCGGGCAGGACCGGATGATCAATCCCGACACGCAACATTTCATGGCACAGCGCATGAACGCGCGCGTGCATTCACACGAGGTCGATCACACACCGATTGTTACGGCCCCTGACCTCGTTACCGACGTCATCGTCGAAGCGGTCCAGGCTGCCTCAGCCTCCCTGTCAACTCGTTAGGAATACCTAAAACCGATCGCACCTACAGGCTCTCGCCGCCTGTCATTTCCCAAATCAGGAGTTAAGCCATGTCATCCATTGCCAATCGTTATGCCGACGTCAACGGCGTCAAGGTGTTCTATCGCGAAGCGGGTCGGTCGAACGCACCGAAACTGTTACTTCTGCATGGCTTTCCGAGTTCGAGCCACATGTTTCGCGACCTGATCCCCCTGCTTGCCGAGCGCTTCCATATCGTCGCGCCCGATCTGCCAGGGTTTGGCCAGTCGGACATGCCGGCACGCAGCGCTTTTGCCTACACATTCGACAACATCGCCAACGTGATCGAAGGCTTTACCGAGCAGATCGGTTTCGATCGCTTTGCCATGTACGTATTCGACTACGGCGCGCCCACCGGCTTTCGGCTTGCGCTCCAGCACCCTGAACGGATTACCGCGATCATCTCGCAGAACGGTAACGCGTACGAAGAGGGTTTGAGCGACGGCTGGAATCCGATCCGCGCGTATTGGCAGGATCCTTCGCACGCCAATCGCGAGGCGCTTCGCAGCATGCTGACGCACGAATCGACCAAGTGGCAATACACGCATGGCGTACCGGACACGAGTTCCGTGTCGCCAGACGGCTACTCGCTCGACGAGTTCTATTTGAACCGCCCAGGCGCCGACGAGATCCAACTCGATCTGTTCGGAGACTACCGGAACAATGTCGCGTTGTACCCGGCATTCCAGCAGTATTTCCGCACTCATCAGCCCCGTTTCCTTGCCGTATGGGGAAAAAACGATCCGTTTTTCCTGCCGCCCGGCGCCGAGGCATTCAAGCGCGACATACCGAACGCCGAGGTGCGTTTCTTCGATACCGGACACTTCGCGCTGGAGACTCACGCGGCGGAGATCGCCGCGGCAATAGCCGGATTTCTGGTCCGCTGACCGGCAAAGACAGCATCGCGGTCGTTCATGGGATGCGCCGCTCAAACGGCGCGTCCGCGAGCTAAAGGAGAGGGGAAATGTCCAGCAAGGTAGCGATCGTGACAGGCGCGAGCCAGGGTATAGGCCGTGCGACCGCCATCAGGTTAGCGAGCGGCACGACGAAGCGTCACGAAGAACCCGTTCTGATTTCAGGCTAACAGGAATATCAGGAACAACTGAGCGAGAGAAAAGACCATGGAAAGCGCCTTGCTTTGGCACCCGCTGCCAGCCCCGGCGAATTTGTGTAAGCTCATCTACGCTTTTATCGCCCAGGATCTTGCGCCCATGCCCTCTTCCATCCGCAACTCGCTCCTCTGGATCTTCGACGCGTTCGAGCGCGATCCGACCTACATCAGCAAGCGGATGTTCGGCAGCGATGCCGCTTATATCGACGGCCTGCTGTGTCTGATCGCCGCCGATCGCGACAAGCCGTGGAATGGTTTGCTGGTCTGCACGTCGCATGAGCGGCAAGCCGCGCTGATCGAGGAAGTACCTGCTCTACGGCCACACCCGGTGCTCGGCAAATGGCTTTATGTCCCGCAAGACGATCCGGCATTTGAAACCGTCGTGGAGAAAATGACGGCACTGGTGCTCGCGCGCGATCCGCGTATCGGCGTCGAACCAAAGCCGCGCAAACGCCGCGGCGCATCCACGTTGCCAAAGACTTAACGAACATCCGCTCGTACGCAGCCGGTCGGCAAGCCGTACATGATGCGACGACACCTCACCGTCAAAAAAAAGGTCGCGGTACGCGAGCTTGCACCGAAGAAATACGCACGACTGTATTTCTGCCATGAGCAAACCATCATTCGTGTCTCGCGCTATTTTTCGTGACCGGAAGACCTGCTCACCGCGCGGCGCGAAGCTCGGCTGGCTCGAAGTAGAAATTCGTGTTTCCCGCGAGGCGTTCGACCATGAAGTCGATGAACGTCCTCACTCGCAGCGGCTGCTCGGTTCGATGGCGATAGTAGATGTAGATGGCCTCACGCTGGGTGACATGCCTGACGAGCAGCGGAACGAGTTGACCCCGCCTGATCGGCGCGGCGGCCGAAAAGCTGCCGAGTTGACCGATTGCAAGTCCGGCCAGCACGGCTTGCGTCTCCGCGTCCGTGTCGTTGACGCATAGGGTCGTCGCGATGTCGCGATAGACAATCTCGTCGCCGATCAGGAATTCCCACGGCGCCTGCTTGCCGGTATTCGCCCTTCGATAGCCGGTGCATCGGTGTGCCCCGAGCTCGTCGATGGTCCGCGGCGCGCCGTGTCGCTCGATATAAGCCGGGGATGCACAAACGATCAGTTGAATCGGCAGGAGCCGCCGCGCGATGGTCCCGCCCGAGGGTGGCGAGCCGCCCCGAAAACCGACGTCGGCGCGATCGCCGACAAGATCGGTGAAGAGGTCGTCGAACTGCACGTCTAGCCCCACATTCGGGTGCAATTCGGCAAATTCCATGAAATATGGCCACAGCACGGTATGCGCCATTGCCTTTGGCGCGCTGACCCGCAGTGGCCCGGCAATCTCGTCCTTCGAGCGCCGCGCGTCGTCGAGTGCGGACGACAGTACGGCTAGCGCAGGTTTGACGCTGTCCAGCAGGCCCTGCCCCTCCTCAGTGAGGCTCAACTTGCGGGTGGTTCGATGGAACAGCCGGACCCCCAACTCCTTTTCCAGTTGCATCACCGCATGGCTCGCGGCCTGCGGCGAGATGCCCTGATCCACGGCCGCCTTGCGCAGACTTCCCAGCGCCGCGGCCCGGACGAATATCGTGATCACGCGCACTTCGTTCATGGCCATCCGAATTAGCAAATAAAAGTTGATTATCAGTCTACCGATCCATGGCTAGTTTGTGTCAATCGCCGCTTCTATGATTCGTTCACTTTCACTCGAAACGTAGGAGCAACATCATGGTCAGCTCAACAAACAGCGGCTTCAAGCGCGTCTGGTTTATTACCGGTGCATCGCGCGGCCTCGGCGCCCTGATCGCTCAGGCCGCTCTCGCTGACGGCAACGCAGTAGTCGCCACCGGCCGCAATGTCGCGGCGATCGCCGAACGCCTTGGTGACTCGCCGGCGCTCCTGCCGGTGGCGCTGGACGTGACCAACGAAGCTCAGGCGCAAGCTGCGGTTCAAGCCGCGGTGGAGCGATTCGGCCGTATCGACGTGCTGGTCAACAATGCCGGATTCGGTTTGCTGGGTGCGATCGAGGAGTCAAGTGACGCCGACGTGCGCCGCATGTACGACACCAACGTATTCGGCCTGCTGAATATCACGCGCGCGGTTTTGCCGGTGATGCGCGCGCAGCGCTCAGGACAGGTCATCAACATGTCGTCGATCGGCGGCTATCGGTCCGTCGCCGGGTTCGGCGCGTATTGTTCGACCAAGTTTGCCGTGGAAGGCTTGACCGAGGCGTTGCACGCCGAACTGAGGCCGCTCGGCATTCACGCCACGGTCGTGGAGCCTGGTTATTTCCGTACCGACTTCCTCGACGCGTCATCGCTTGTGGTCGCCGGGAACGTCATCGCCGACTATGACGAGACCTCGGGCAATGTCCGCCGTCGCGCCGCGAGCCTGAACCACAAGCAGCCAGGCAACCCGGAGAAGCTCGCGACGGCCATGATCGAACTGGTCGATGCACCAACCCCGCCATTGCGGCTGCCGCTTGGCACCGACACGCTGAAGGCCATTGCTGAAAAGAATGCCTACGTGGCGCAGGAAACGGAAACGTGGGCGGCGTTATCGGCGTCGACTGACTTTCCTGGCTGATCGTCAGCCGATCGACTGAGGGGCGCCGCAGTCCCCCTCAGTGCCGCCACGACCCATGCGCCAACTCGACATCCCGTCTCGCCGCGGCCAATCCTTCAACCATGCCCGCGCGATCCAGCGGAATGCAGTAAACCGGCTTCGCCCGTTCGAACCGCCAACTATCAGCGAGCGTGCCGGCATCGACCGGATCGAAGCCGAACTGATCGAGCAGCCCGCTCACGACCTGTTTGGCCTGCTCGTCGTCGCTAGCGAGCGGTAGTGCCCGGCGATTCGGCGCACCGGTGGGCTTGCCATCCGTTTCGAGGTCCTTCGCCAGGATCGCGTTGAACGCCTTGACTACCTTTGCGCCCGGCAGTTTGGCGGCCAGCATCTGGCTAGTGGTCGTCGAGCCGCTGGCGAGCGCCTCGATCGCGCCGTCGCGGTCGGGATAGTGATTGCACGTGTCGATCACGATCTTGCCGTCGAGCGCCGCAGCCGGTAACGCACCAATGCTGCCGAACGGCACGGCGACAATCACTACGTCGCCGAACTTCGCCGCCTCTTGCGCCGTGCCGAGCGCACAGCCAAGCGCCGCAGCCGTGCTGGTCAGCGTCTGCGGACCCCGGGAGTTGCTGATCATCACTTCGTGACCGGCGCTTTGGGCGAGCGCCGCCATTGCGCGGCCGATAAAGCCGGCGCCGAGTATGCCTATCTTCATGTTTCACACTCCATGTCTATCTGAGGATCGCACCTTTGAGCGCACGCCCATCGGTGAGAAGCACTATGATTCAAAACTTCATCCGGATAAACAGGCGAAATTCGACGGCTGTCGAAATCAGGAGTGGGGAATCATGGATCGTTTGACCAGCATGGCCGTATTCGTGAAAACGGCCGACAGCGGCTCGTTCGCCGCGGCCGCGCTCGCCTTCGGCATCTCCTCGCAGATGGCCGGCAAGCACGTCAGCACGCTCGAGGAACGCGTCGGCGCCCGTTTGCTCAACCGCACCACGCGCCGCCAGAGCCTCACGGAAATCGGCCAGATTTTCTACGAGCGCTGCAAGGCACTCCTAGCGGATGCCGAAGCGGCCGAATCGGTCGCGCAGGAACTGTCGGCCTCGCCACGCGGGCGTTTGCGCATCACCGCACCGGTGACCTTCGGCACCTGCTGTCTCGCGCCGATGATCACGCGTTATCTGAAAGTTCATCCCGAGGTGCGGGTCGAGTTGGCGCTGACCGACCGTTTCGTCGATCTGGTCGACGAAGGGGTTGAAGCCGCGATCCGTCTCGGCACGCTGTCGGATTCGTCCCTGATCGCGCGACCCCTGATGCCGTACCGGTTAGTGGCCTGCGCGTCGCCCGGCTATCTGGCCGAGCGCGGCGAGCCGGCCACCCCGCAAGCGCTGGCGGAACACGAATGCCTGAGCTTCGTCTACACGAGCCTGCCGGTCGAGACCGAATGGCGTTTTACCGATGCGCACGGCGAACACGTAGTCCCCATCTCCGGCCGCTTTCAGGCCAACGACGTGAAAGCGCTGCTAGCCGCCGCCCTCCAAGGCGGCGGCGTGATCCTCGCGCCCGAAGTGGCGGTGCGGGACGAACTCGCCGCGGGCCGGCTGGTGCGCCTGCTGAACGGCTACAAAGCGCCCGCGCGGCCCATGCACCTGGTGTTTCCGGCCAGCCGCGCCACCCCGAAATTGCGCGCGTTTATCGATCAGGTCGTGGCCGAATTCGGCCCTCACGCCGCCTGAAAAACGCCGCCAGACATCCCCGGCAGGCGCTTTCCGCCATCCGCCAATCTCCAACCATTGAGCGCTAGAATTGCCGGCTTTGCCCGCTTCGGGCGCGCGACAAGGCAAAATACGGGTTTGCGCGGACGAAACGCACCGCAAGAACACTGCAAAACCGGATGAATCAGACCTCGGCGGCTTGCCTGCCGCCGACCCTCGCCATGACGCATGTCGACTGCCCAGCAAGCCAGGCCGGCGCGCCGGGCGCGTCGCATGCGGCGCAGCCAGGACAGCTCGTCCTTTAACAGAGCCCCCTCAGGAGCATTCATGACCGATTCGAACCCCTCTTTTCTCGGCAGGATTTCACTTGCCGTGAGTACGTTCTTCAGCGTCCTCGGCGACGGCGAATTCGCCGCCGGGGTATTGCGCCTGCGTAATGGTGGCGGCAGCGCCGCCGCGAGCGCCGCACCTGCACCCACGCCTGCTCCCGTCGCGGCACCTGCACCCGCCCCCGCGCCGCAACCCGCACCCACGCTGAAGGAAGCGAGCCCCGACGCCGCGCTCCAGTTGCTCGGCCTGCTGCAACGCGACGCGCGCTTCATCGATTTCGTCGAAGAGGACATCAAGAACTATAGCGACGCCGACATCGGCGCCGCCGCCCGCCTCGTACACGACGGCTGCCGCGCCACGCTGCGCGAGCATTTCACGATCCGTCCGGTACGCGATGAAGCCGAGGGCAGCCGCGTGACGCTGGCGGAAGGTTTCGACGCCACGTCGGTTCGCCTGACCGGCAACGTCGTCGGCAAGGCACCGTTCAACGGCAGCATCAGCCACCGTGGCTGGCGCGTCGACGAAGTGCGTCTGCCGAAGCTCAGCGAAAGCCATAACGCCAAGGTAATCGCACCGGCCGAGGTGGAGCTATGAGCGACGCGCGTTTCTCAATCGGTATCGACCTGGGCACGACGCACTGCGCGCTCTCGTACGTCGACACCACCGCCAGCGACGGCGAAAAGACCGCCCAGGGCGTGCTGCCGATCGCCCAGCTCACCGGTCCCGGCGCGATCGACAACCTCGATCTGCTGCCCTCGTTTCTCTACCTGCCGCACCCGGACGAGCTCGCCTCGGGCGACCTGTATCTGCCGTGGACCGGCCAGCGCGAATTCGCGGTTGGCGAATTTGCCCGCAGCCGCGGCGCGGCCACGCCGATCCGGCTCGTGTCGAGCGCCAAGAGCTGGTTGTGCCATCCGGGCGTCGACCGTCGCGCGGCGATTCTGCCGAACGACGCGCCGCCTGAAGTCACGCGCGTGTCGCCGCTCGAAAGCTCGGTGCGCTATCTGACCCACCTGCGCGAAGCATGGGATCACGCGCATCCGGACGCGCCGTTCAGCCAGCAGGACATCACGGTGACGATTCCCGCGTCGTTCGATCCGGCCGCGCGCGAATTGACCGCCGAAGCCGCCGAGGCCGCCGGCTACGGCCGCATGACGCTGCTCGAAGAACCGCAGGCCGCGCTCTATAGCTGGATCCAGAAGAGCGGCGGCCAGTGGCGCAAACAGGTCAAGGTAGGCGACATCATTCTCGTGGTCGACGTGGGCGGCGGCACGACCGACCTCTCGCTGATCGCCGTGATCGAGCGTGATGGCAATCTCGAACTGCATCGCGTCGCGGTCGGCGAACACATTCTGCTGGGCGGCGACAACATGGACCTCGCGCTCGCCCACGTGGTGGCCCGCAAGCTCGCGGCGCAAGGCACCACCGCCGACGCATGGCAATTGCGCGCCCTCACCTATGCGTGCCGCTCGGCGAAGGAAACGCTGCTCAGCGATCCGTCGACCGATACCGTGCCGCTCGTCGTACCGAGCCGCGGCTCGAAGCTGATCGGCGGTTCGATCCGCACCGAGCTCACGCGCGCGGAGTTGACCCAAACGATTCTCGAAGGCTTCTTCCCGCAAGTGGAGAGCGCGGCGCGTCCGGTAAGCCGCGCGCGTGCCGGTCTGACGCAACTCGGCCTGCCATATGCGCAGGACGCCGGCATCACGCGGCATCTGGCGGCCTTCCTGGGCCGTCAGGTGGGCGCGCTCGCCGAACTCGAAGGCTTGCGCGATCTCGCCGCAGCGGAAAACGCAAGCTTTCTGCATCCCACTGCCGTGCTCTTTAACGGCGGCGTGTTCAAGTCGCCGCTGCTGGTCGAACGGATCATGGGCACGCTCAATGGCTGGCTCGCCGCTGAAGGTGCGCCGCCAGCGCGCCTGCTCGAAGGCGCCGATCTCGATCTCGCCGTTGCGCGCGGCGCGGCCTACTACGGCTACGTACGGCGCGGCCAGGGCGTGCGGATTCGCGGCGGCACCGCGCGCGCGTACTACATCGCGATCGAATCGGCGATGCCGGCCGTCCCCGGTCTCGAGCCGCCGGTGCAGGCGCTGTGCGTCGCACCGTTCGGCATGGAGGAAGGCACCGAGGCCGAATTGCCGGCGCAGGAATTCGGGCTGGTGGTCGGCGAACCGGTGCACTTCCGCTTCTTCGGATCGTCGGTGCGTCGTCAGGATCAGGTGGGCACGCTGCTCGACTTCTGGGGTCCCGAGGAATTGCAGGAACTGGAAGAAATCCAGGCGACGCTGCCGTCCGCTGGCCGCACCGCCGGTGAAGTCGTGCCGGTGAAACTGCATGCGCGCGTGACGGAAGCCGGCACGCTCGAACTCGAAGCCGTGCCGCGCGGTAGCGACGAGCGTTGGAAGGTCGAATTCGACGTGCGCGGCAGCGCCAATGCATGACTGAGATGAAGCGCTACAGCGTCGGCATCGATCTCGGCACCAGCAACACGGTGCTGGCTTACGCCGAAGTGGGCAATCCCGCGGCGGGTTCGCAGGAGATTCGCGTCTTCGAGATCGAGCAGCTGGTCAGTCTCGGCGAAGTGGCCGCGCGGCCGCTGCTGCCTTCGGTGCGGTATCACGCGGCGCCGGGCGAACTGAGCGCGGGTGATCTGCAGTTGCCGTGGCGCACAGCGGCGGACCCGGACGGCGGCACACCCGGTGAGGCCGATCAGCCCGTCGTGATCGGCCGGCTCGCGCGCACGCTCGGCGGCCAGGTGCCGGGGCGGCTGGTGGCAAGTGCGAAGAGCTGGCTGTCGCACGCGTCGGTGGACCGAGTCGCGCCGATTCTGCCGTGGGGCGCCGCGGACGATGTCCGCAAGGTCTCGCCGGTCGAAGCCAGCGCAAGCTATCTGGCGCATGTGCGGGCTGCCTGGAATCAGCGCTTTCCAGACGCTCCGCTCGAAGCCCAGGACGTCGTGCTGACGGTCCCCGCGTCGTTCGACGAAGGCGCGCGAGCGTTGACGGTAGAAGCCGCGCGTCTCGCCGGTCTACCTACCTTAAGGCTGCTGGAAGAACCGCAGGCCGCGTTCTACGACTGGCTGTTTCATCATCGCGAAAGCCTTGCAGCCGAGTTGGCTGACACAAAGCTCGTGTTGATCTGCGACGTCGGCGGCGGCACCACCGACCTCACGCTGATCGAAGTGCGCATGCGCGACAGTGAGCCGGAACTCACGCGCATCGGCGTGGGCAACCATCTGATGCTCGGCGGCGACAACATGGACCTCGCGCTCGCGCATCGGGTCGAGGCGCGTTTGTCTGAGGCCGGCACCGAGCGCACGCGTCTGTCGGCGGCGAGTCTGTCGCAACTGGTCGAACGTTGCCGCGGTGCGAAGGAACAACTGCTCGGGCCGCATGCGCCGGAGTCCGCTTCGATCACCTTGCTTGGCGCGGGCGCGAAGCTGATCGGCGGCGCGCGCACGGTGCAGGTCACGCGCGAGGAAGTCGAGCAGATCATCGTCGACGGATTCTTTCCGGCGGTGGCGTCGCACGAACGGCCCGGCAGACCGCGCGGCGCGATCGTCGAATTCGGCCTACCCTACGCCACCGACCCAGCCGTCACGCGTCATATCGCGGCGTTTCTGAGCCGTTTCGCAGCGCAGTCGCGCAAGGCGCTGGGTTCTGTCGCTAATCCGGTCGATGCCGGTGAAGGTCAGGACGAGTCCTTGCCGATCCCCGACACGCTGCTGCTGAACGGTGGCGTGTTTCGCGCCGAGGCGCTCACGCAGCGACTCGCCAGCACCCTGGGTACATGGCGCGGCGAATCGCTCAACGTGCTGCACAACGACAATCCCGATGTCGCCGTGGCACGCGGCGCGGTCGCCTATGCCCTTGCCCGCAGCGGTCAAGCGCCGAAAATCGGCGGCGGCTCGGCGCGCAGTTACTTTCTCGTGCTCGACGAAACCGCTGACGGAGAGCCCGGCGCCGAAGCGGCGCAACGCGGCATCTGCCTGCTGCCGCGCGGCACCGAAGAAGGCCACGAGATCCGCATCGAGGACCGCACATTCGCACTACGTCTCGGGCACCCGGTGCGCTTTCACCTGGCCTCGTCAAGCGCGGACACGATCTATCGGCCCGGCGAACTGACCGATCTTGCGCAAGGCGATTTCGTCCGACTGCCCCCTATCGCGACGATCGTGCAAACGCGCGGCGCGAATCCGGCGCGTGGCGAAACCGCGGTACAGATCGCCACCTCGCTTACCGAAGTGGGCACGCTCGAGGTGCACTGCATCGAACTCGACAATCCGGCGCAACGCTGGCTGCTCGAATTCCAGTTGCGCCGCGAAGACGCCCAGGTCAACCTCCCGGCGGACCCGGCACACGCCCGGCACCCCGCGCTCGACGAAGCGATCGACCATATCGACCGATGCTTCGGCTCCCGCGCGCAAAAGGTCGACCCCAAGGAAGTCAAACGTCTGCGCTCGCAGCTCGAACAACTGCTCGGCCCGCGCGAAGCCTGGAACAGCGCGCTGCTGCGCGAACTGTTCGGTGCGCTGTGGGAGCGCGCGCGCCGCCGGCGGCGCTCGGCGGACCATGAGCGCTTGTGGTTGAACTTGGCCGGCTATTGCGTACGGCCGGGTTTCGGCTATCCGCTCGACGAATGGCGCGTCGAACAACTCTGGTCGCTGTTCGACGACGGCATTCAGTACGTCAACGAAGGCCAGGTCTGGTCGGAGTGGTGGACGCTATGGCGCCGCGCGGCGGGCGGCCTCGACGAAAGTGCGCAACTGCGCGTGCTCGACGCGATGGCCTATCTGCAAACAGCCGCGCAATCGCGCCACAAGTTGCCGTTCGACGTGTCGAAGACCGGCTTCACCGACATGCTTAGGCTGAGCGCGTCGCTCGAACGGATTCCGGTCGAACGCAAGATCGAGCTCGGCGAATCGGTGCTCACGCGCTTAAAAAAGCCCACGGAAAATCACCAGAGCTGGTGGGCGGTCGGCCGCATCGGCGCGCGGCGCCCCTTCTATGGCAGCGCGCACAGCGTCGTGCCGCCCGACATCGCAGCGCAATGGCTGGACGCGATTCTGGCGCTCGACTGGAAGAAGGTCGACCCCGCGGCCTTCGCCGCCGTGCAGCTCTCCCGCATGACCGGCGACCGTTCGCGCGACTTGCCCGAGCCGTCGCGCCAAACGGTGGTGCGCAGGCTCGAAGCGCTCAATGCGCCGCGCGCATGGATCACGATGGTCAGCGAAACCGTGGAACTCGACGACGCCGACGAAGGCCGCGTATTCGGCGAATCGTTGCCTGCGGGGCTGAAGCTGATCGCAGCAGCGCCGTGACGATCGCGTCTCAACCCACACGTACTACGCATCGACATGATCAATCTGTTTCAGGCCATGCAGGCTTTCGTCAAGGTTGCCGACGCGGGCAGTTTCGCGCAAGCCGCGGAGCAACTCGGTGTCTCGACCTCGGTCGTCACGCGCCATGTGTCGAGCCTCGAAAAACACCTTGGTATCCGCCTGCTTCAGCGCACCACGCGCAAAGTCGTGCTGACTGAAGCCGGCGCGGATTATGCCGACGGTTGCCGGGTTGTGCTGGCGGAACTCGAAGAGGTCGAATCGCGTGCCACCACGACGTCGAAAGAGGTGGCGGGCGACCTGCGGATCGTGGCGTTGGGCAGCTTTTCGCTGTTCCGGCTCACACCGCTTTTTGCGGAGTACCAGGCAAAATTTCCGCACGTGAATCTGCGTGTCACGCTCACCGAGAAACGCGTCGATCTGCTCGAAGGCGGTTTCGACGTGGGCATCGTGACCGAACACATGATCCGCTCGGAATCGCTGGTGGCGCGCCGCCTCATCAATTCGCACGTGGTGCCGGTGGCGGCCGCCGCGTATCTGGCCGAAGCCGGTTATCCGGCGACGCCGGCCGATCTCGCGCGGCACCGGGTGATCGCCGCATCGCTCGACGCCAGTCCGCAGACCTGGGTATTCATTAACAAGCGCGATGGTGACGACAGCAACAACGGCAGCCATGGCAGCCATGGCAGCGAGGAAAGCATCACGCTCGATGCGTCGTTCACGGTCAACAGCATGATCATGCAGAAGCAGGCCACGCTCGGCGCAATGGGCATCGCGCTGCTTCCGCTCGAAATGGTCAGCGACGAGCTGCGCGCCGGCACCCTCGTGCAAATCCTCGGCGAATACACGGTGCTCAATGGCGACGTGGCGGTCTCGCTGGTTTATCCAAGCCGCGAATTCGTGCCGCGCAAGATCCGCGAATTCATCGATCTCGCCGTCGGCTATTTCAAGTGACGCGAGAAACGCCAAAGACCTGCGAGCTGGATTGAACGCATGGGCGGCTTACATCCGTACTGTTCTCACAGCGCGGCGTAGACCCCGGCCATCGCCGTGAATCCCGCCAGGCGCTTGATGCGCGTGCTCCAGCGCCGGAGCGCCGGATAGTCGATCGATTCGATCCCGGCTTCGTCGAGCAGCGCTACCGGCACGAAGCAGGCGACATCCGCCACCGTAGGGGCTGCAGTCGCACAGACAAAAGGCGTACCGCCTGCCTCATTGAACCAGCAGCGCTCGTCGAGGATACGCAAGAGCTTTCTCGCTTTGTGGCGCGCCGCATCGTCGTTAAGCGGCGCACCGTGCAGCACGTGCGTACGCATCGGAAAAATCACGCCGCTCAATTGCGCGGCGAAGCCGAGCCATGTCTGAACGTACGCGAGTTGAAGCGGATCGTCGAGCGGCAGCCAGTGCGCTGCGCCGCCCGAGTCCGTGCCGCCGTAACGCCGCGCCAGATAGACGAGGATCGCGTGGGCATCGTGCAGCAACGCGCCCTGCGCTTCGAGCAGCGGCAGGGTACCGAGCGGATTCATCGCCAGAAAATCCGGCGCGGCGTTCTGCCTTGACGGGTAGAGTTCGATCCGTGCTCTTTCGTAAGGCACGCCGAGCAAGCCGAGCATCAGCCGGACCTTGTAGCTTTCGCCGCACAACTCGTCATCGTAGAGTTTGAGCATGACGGCCTCACAGATCCAGGGTCAACGTGCCGGTCGCCGCACGCGAGACGCAGACCAGCATGCAATCGCCCGCGGCCCGTTCCTGCGGCGTCAGAAAATCGTCGCGATGCAGCGGCGTTCCCTCGATCACCCGCGTGCGGCAGGTGCCGCATACGCCCTGCTCGCATGAACTCGGCACGTCGATGCCGTGATTGCGCAAAGTCTGCAAGACGGTGACGCCGGCGGCAACTTTGAGCGTGCGCCTGCTGCGCGAAAGATAGAGATCGAAGGCGCGATCCGTCATGTCAGGATTCACCGGAGAACGCTTTTCACCGGAGAGCCCCGGCGCGCCGACCGGCTTCGATACTGAACGTTGAAGCATGACCGGCTGCGCGGGCGACAACGTTTGAGGCACGCAAAGCGGCAACTGATCGGCAAGCCCCTCGCCCGATAGCGCCTCACGCTGGTCGAACTGCTGCTCCAACGCATCGCGCATTACATTGAGCCGCTGCTGATGGTGCCGCTGCACGCTCAGGCGTTCGGCCTCGGCAAACGGCCCGAGCGCGACGCCATGCAGATACGTCCGCCCGGCGCGCGCCGGTTGCACCACGAACACCACACGCTGCCCGGCATCGTCCAGTTGCTCGATCATCACCGCGTGCGGCGCGACGTCGAACGTCACGCATCCGCTTGCCTGCCATGGATCGAAGCGTGCATGGTCGAAGCAATATCCAGCGAGCGCATGCTGCACGGCTTCGCCGGGGGCTTCGATCGCGACAGTGCGCAAGCGGACTGAACGAACTTGAGATCGCGCATCCGCGTCTTCGCTCGCGGCGAGGCTCGCGTCATCCTCGAGCTCCTCGATCGGCGCGAATGGCGGCACTTCGCCAACTGCTACGAGACAGGTCCACACGAAGCCGTAATGCACTTCCACCGGCCACGTCTTCACCGCGACCGCCGGTGCTGCCGCATCCGGGTGCGCCGGCACGAAGCGGCAGGCGCCGCTGCCGGAACTGAACTGCCAGCCGTGATACTGACACTGCAGCGCTTCGCCACGATGGTGCCCGAGCGACAAACGCACGCCGCGATGCGGACAACGGTTTTCCCATACATTGAAGGTGCCGTCGCCGGCCCGCCACACCACGAGTTCGCGGCCGAGCAGTTCGGTGTGATAGATCGCCCGATCGCCGAGTTGATCGACGTCGCACAGCGCAAACCACGCGCGTTCGATGCGCTCTTCAGCGGCCATGAGTCGTCCCATAGGTGACCCGCTGTGCCGAGAGCCAGCGGCGGTAGGCGACCGACATCGCGTCGGCGCGCACCGGATGTTCGTCGCCCGTGCCGAGCGGCAAGCGTTTGGGCACCTGATTGACCAGAATCTTGATGTCCTGCGCGAAGATGGTTTGCTGGAAGCCGCGCAATTCGCTGTCACTGCTGGCGTCGTCGAGATAACTCATGACGGTGTGCGCGACACACCACTCTTCGTCGACCGGTTGCACGAACAGCGCGATCACGTCGAAGCGTTCGGGCTGCGGCGGACAGGTCTTGTACAGAATCGCGCTGTACGGCCGCGCCACGCGGTACACATAGCGCACCTCGAGCGCGGCGCCGGCGGTCATCGCGGCGCGTGGCTGATAGAAGCGGCAGTCGTGCGCATACAGTTCGTCGCTGAGCTCGTCCCGCTCGATACGGTATGGCGCCACTTCGGTGTACGGCTCCACGCCGAGATAGCCGGTATGCACGAACGGAAAATGTCCCATGTCGAGAAAATTTTCGACGGCCCGCAACCCGCTCACATGCACGCGAAACGCGCCGGCATGCAGCAGACGCCGATCGGGCTCGTCGGCCTCGGGAATCGCCAGAATGTCGCGGCGCGGCTCGCCGGCACACACCCATAACACGCCATAGCGTGCCTGCGCATGGCACGGCGTTTGATCGTCGAGACGCCAGACGCGGTAGCTGTCTTGCGGCCGCGCCCCAGCCTGCGGCAGCGCGAGCATACCGATATCGACGCCGAGCAGACGTGTGCGGGTCACGGCGTTCGAGCCGCCGGCGGCCCGCGCGGCGTCGAGCGCATCGAGCGCGGCCACCGGATGCCAGTCATTCCAGATCACCTCGTCGATCATCGCGCCGTTCATTGCTTCGCCTGCCGTACTCGCCATCGTCGCCATGCCCATAGCCCTTGCTCCGTCATTGCGCGATGCTGCCCTGCACACCGTCGACGAACCAGTTTATACGGTTCGTCTCGTCCGCGGACAGCGTGGCGCCGGCAGCCACACGCAACTTGCCGCTCTGGTCCTTCAACGGCCCGGCGAACGGATCGAGGCGGCCGGCGACCAGCGCGGCGCGTTTTTCGGCGAGCGCACGCTGCGCATCCGCCGGCACCGCCGTCGTATTCACGTTCACCAGATCGGTGATGCCTTCCTTGACGCCCCAATAGACCGGCTTGTTAGTCCACGTGCCACGCCGCACTTCGTCGATCACTTTGCTGTAGTAGATACCCCAGTCGTAGGCGACCGAACCCAGATGCGCATGCGGACCCCATTGGCTCATATCCGAATCCCAGCCAAAGGCGTGGACCTTGTGCTGTTCGGCCACAGCCATCGTCGCGGTGGAATCGGTGTTCTGCATCAGCACGTCGGCGCCGAGTCCGACCAGCGTTTCCGCCGCCTGGCGCTCCTTGCCCGGATCGAACCAACTGCTGATCCACACGACCTTCACGACCGTTTGCGGTGCGACCGAACGCGCGCCGAGCGCGAACGCATCGATATTGCGCACCACTTCCGGAATCGGCACCGAGCCGACGAATCCGAGCACATGCGACTTCGATACGTACCCGGCGACCACCCCGGCGAGGTACGCCGACTCATACACCTTGCCGTTGAAGTTGCCGAGGTTAGGCGCGCTCTTGTAGCCGGAGCAATGCAGGAACACCGTGTCGGGATAGTCGCGCGCGACTTTCATCATCGAATCCATGTAGCCGAACGATGTGCCGATCACGATCTTGTCGCCCTTCGCCGCACGGTCGCGGAACACGCGGGCGGCGTCGGCGTTTTCGGGGACGTCGTCGACGCGCGTCACCTTGATCTGGTCGCCGAACTGCTTCTGCGCGGCGCTAATGCCGAGGTCGTGCGCGTGGGTCCAACCGGCATCGCCCGGATTGCCGAGGTAGACGATGGAGACGTCGAGCGGCGCGCCGGCAGCGGCAAACGCGTCGGTGTTCAGGGTAGCGAGCGCAACGAGCGAAGCCGCGCTGCCGGCAAGGAGCAAACGGCCGAGACGATTGAGTCGGGTCATGGCGAGGTTCCGGTGGTGAACGAAGAGGGACTGGCGGCAGCGCTGACCGGAGAGGCCGAACAGGCAGCAGGAGAAGCAGGCGCGATTCCGATACCGATCCCGCCCAGCGTGTCGCACACCAGCGCCGCCAGTTCGGCCGGCCGCGCCAGTTGCGGCACGTGCCCGCAGTCGATCGAGCGCACGATCGCGCCGGGCACCAGCGCCTGCATCTTGCGTTGCAAGGGCAACAGCACGGAACGGTCGCGCAGCGCTTCGACGTAAATGCGCGGCACGCTGCCAAAACGCTCGGCGCTCAGCGTCGTGACGAGCGCGCGGCCGCTTTCCTGCTGCGGCGTGAGTTTCGCGGCGGCTTGCCGCGCCGCTTCCGGCGGACAATCGTGCAGGAAGATTTCCAGCGCTGCCTCGGGTGGGACGACGGAGGACGAGCCCTCGTCGCGCCATTGCAGATACGGCGCGATGCCGCCGGCATTCGGCACCTCGGCCGCGCTGGCGTCGACGAGCTCCGCGTAGCCCATGCCCGAAGGCAGCATCATCCCCGCGACGTAGACGAGGCACGCGATCCGCTCGGGCAGCGCCTCGGCCAGTTGCGAGGCCGGCACGCCCGCGCCGCTATGCGCAACCACGACGACCGGCGAGTCGAAGGCCGCGAGCGCTTCGGTCAGCGCATCGACATAGATTTGCAGCGAGACTTCGAGACCGGCATCCCGCGCAGGATTTGCGCCGTTGCCCGGCAAGTCGACAGTGCGGGCCCGCCACCCGCGCGCCGCGAGTTCCGGCAGCCAGGCGTCCCACGCCCAACTGCCCTGCCAGGCGCCGTGAATCAGCAGCATGCCTGCTGCCGGCGTGCGTGCGGGCATCATCCGTAGGTTCTCCGGTAGCACGCCTCGAGATGGCCTGCGACGGTGATGGGGGGATATTTCGGCGCTTCGCCCTCTACCGCGCAGCCCGGCAAACAGGTCACCACATAGTCCGGGCGCCCGGTAAAGAAAAACGGCATCGAGTAACGTTCGCGGCCCGACGCATTCACCACGCGATGCAACGTCGAGCGATAACGGTCGTTGGTCCAGCGCGCGATCAGGTCGCCCAGATTGACGACGAAGGTGCCCGGCAGCGGCGGCACGTGAATCCAGCCGCCGTCGCTGTCCTGCACCTGCAAACCGCCGATGCCGTCCTGCCACAGCAACGTCAGGCAGCCGAAGTCGGTATGCGCGCCGCAGCCCTTCTGCTCGGGCAACGCCTGGGCCGGCTGCGGCGGATAGTGCAACAGTCGCAGCGTGCCCATCGCTTCGTCGCAAAACGCGTCGAAATGGTCTTCCGGCAAATCCAGCGACAAAGCGAGGCCGCGCGTCAAACGCGTCGACAGATCGAACAGCGCGGCAAAATAAGCCTCCATGGCCGGGCGAAAAGCCGGCAATTGCCGCGGCCACTGGTTCGGTCCGCAGTTGAAAGCGCGCGCCACGACACGCGGATGATCGAGCGGCAGTTCATTGCCGATGTAAAAACCTTCCTTCAGATCGGGCGGCGTGCCTGCTTCCAGCACCTGGCCGCGTAACGGTTCGTAGCCGCGGTTGCAGAACGACTGCGCCTTGTCGACCTCGCGCTTCTCGGCGTCACTGAGCGCGAAAAAGCGCTCGGCCTCCGCACGCGCGGCGTCGATTAGCGCCGGCTCGATGCCGTGACGAGCGATGTAGAAGAAGCCCTTATCGATGCAGGCGGCGTGGAGCGCCGCGCCCACTGCCGCGCGTTGCAGCGGATCGGCCGATTCGAGCCCGGCCACGTCGATGACGGGCAGGCTCGTGTGCGGCACCGCTTTGGCTGATAGCACTTCGGACATTGCGGCTCCCTTGAACCCGTTTCGACCGAGTGTAGGCCGCGGCAGGCGGTCAAAAAAGCGCATAAAAAAGTGCATGCCGATGCCGTTTCGGCATCAGCACGGCCGTCAACCTTCGGCCCATGGATTGGCTCGCGGACCGGCTCATGGCATAGAAGGCGTGAGGCTTTGTCCTGCGCGTCGACCCCGAGGCGCGTGCCGTCAGACGGACGGTTCGTCGTCTTCCCGAGCGGCGATCGCCTCGGCCAGCAGCCGAACGAACGCGTCCAGCGCCGGCGTCAAGGTGCGCCCGGCACGGGCGTAGGCGCCCAGCTCGGAGACCAGCGCGCGCGGCGTGCGCAGCGGAATATGCACGAGCGTGCCCTCGGCGAGATCACGCTCCAGCCCGAGGCGCGTCTGAAACCCCACGCCGCGCCCGCGGGCCGCCATGCGCCGCATCAGTTCGATCGAATCGCTTTCGAGCACGGTTTGCAGCGGTTTGGCGTAATGGCGGATCAGTGGTTCGAGCAAGCCGCTGATCGACAATTGCGCGTTGCCGAGAATGAGTGGATAGCGCGCGCACTGCGCGAACGTGACGGTTGTTTCGCCGGCGAGCGGATGATCGACGGCGACGATTGCGCCGAGCTGAAAACGCCCGACGGCGAGTTGCTGCAAATCGTCCGTGCGCGGCAGCGAGAACGCGAGGCCAAGGTCGGCATCGCCATCGAGAATCGTGCGGGCAATCGATGCCGAACCGGCGGTATGCACCTGGAAACGGATGGCCGGATAGCGCGTCAGCATCCGTTCGACCAGGTCCGGCAGAAAACTCGAGTTGAGCCCCTCGACCGTGACGATGCCGATCTCGCCGCGACGGATGCCGCGCAGCGCGTCGAGTTCGCTTTCGAAGCGTCGCGCATCCTGCAACACGGTAATCACATGCCGCGCGAACACCTCGCCCGCGGCCGTCAATGCCAGGCCGGCCGGCAGCCGTTCGAACAGCGGCGTGCCGACTTCGGCCTCGAGCTTCAGCAACTGCCGGTTCACCGCCGACGAGGCCACGTGCAATTGGCGCGCGGCTTCACGGATCGAGCCGCAGCGGCGAATCGCATCGAAATAGCGCAGCGAGCGCGCGTGAATGTGCCATGCGAGGGTATCGACCGCCGTGGTTTTCGACATATCGGTGCGGGTTGTTATTGATTGGGCAAGCCTGGCAAAGCCGGGGCAGTTCGGGTCGGGTCGCGCTGACCCTTCCCAAAACAAAAAAGCGTACTGTCTCGCAACAGTACGCCTTTGAAAAGCCGGCAAAAAAACCACTCTCGACAAAACCCGCGCTGCGGCAGCTCAAGGCCGCCCGCACGGCGCACACGGTTCATGCCGCTTCGGCCAGCGTCTTGCGCTCCTCGATCGCCATCGCCGGCGGCGCGGCGTGATCGACGCCCATCGCCTGCAACGACTGCGCGCAGGCCCGCACCACGCGGCGCATCACGCGCTCGTCCACCTGACCGATGCAGCCGATGCGGAAACTGTCCACCACCGTCAGCTTGCCCGGATAGATGATGAAACCCTGCTCCTTCATCAACTCATAGAAGCGCTCGAATTTGAACGACGCATGCGCCGGCGAGAAAAACGTCACGATGATCGGCGAGCGCCAGCGCGCGTTCAGCAGCGGCTCGAAACCGAGTTCGCGCATGCCCGCGACCAGCACGTCGCGGTTGTTGGCATAGCGCGCAAAACGTCCGGCCTGGCCGCCTTCGAGCTTGTGCAGACGCAATGCCTCGATGAACGCGGCCACGGTATGCGTCGGCGGCGTAAAGCGCCATTGGCCGGTGCGGTTCATCACGTCCCACTGGTCGTACACGTCGAGCGAGAGCGAATGACTGCGGCCCTTCGCTTCCTGCAACGCGCGCTTGCGGGCGATCACGAAACCGAAACCGGGCACGCCTTCGATGCATTTGTTCGCTGACGACACGAACGCCTCGCACGCAATCCGCTTCACGTCGAGCGGCACCGCGCCGAACGCGCTCATCGAATCGATCAGCAGCTTGCGGCCCTGCTTCGCGGTGGCGGCGGCGATTTCTTCGATCGGATTGAGAATGCCCGAGCTGGTTTCACAATGCACCGCGACCACATGCGTGATACGCGGATCGGCGGCCAGCATGCTTTCGACTTCAGCGCCGCGCGGCGGCAGGTAGTCGCCCTTGTCGAGCACCGTGCAGGCACGGCCGAGATAGCCCAGCGTGGTCGCAATGCGCTTGCCGTATGCACCGTTGGCCAGCACGAGGGCGTGGCCGTCGCGCGGAATCAGGCTGCCGAGCATCGCTTCGACGCAGTAACTGCCGCTGCCCTGGAGCGGCACACAGTCGTACTCGCCCGCGGTGTCGCCCGCGATCTCCAGCAGGCTGCGACGCAGTTCGGCGGTCATGGCGCGGAAATCGCCGTCCCACGAGCCCCAGTCGCGCAGCATGGCCTGTTTGGTCGAGAACGCCGTGGTCAACGGTCCCGGCGTCAGCAGATACGGCTCGCCCATTGCCGGCGCGGCGCAGGTTGAGGCTGAGGGCGTGGCTGAAGGTGCGGCTGAGGGTGTGGTGGTCACTGCCGGTGAGTTGTCGATTGCGCTTGCCATGTTCGGAATCTCCGATATCGCTGTTTCGATGCGTGACACAGTACATAAACCGTGCTCATTGGTAAAATCGATATAATCGATGTAGATATCGTAAAAACTTATCCAAGCGAGGCAGACGTGCAATACGCGCAATTGCGGGCGTTTCATGCGGTCGCGGAACATGGCGGGTTTTCGAAAGCGGCGCAGGCGCTGTCACTCACGCAGCCGGCGGTATCGGATCACGTGAAGCGCCTCGAGCAGGATTACGGCGTCAAACTGTTCGAGCGCGGCCCGCGTGGCGTCGAAACCACCGAACTCGGCCTGCGTCATTTCAGCGTCACGCGGCAAATGCTCGGGTGCGAGCGCGAAGCGCGGCAACTGCTCGAATCGGCGGGCGGCCTCGAATCCGGTTCACTCTCGCTGGCGGCGGACGCACCCGATCTTGCGGTCGCGCTGATCGGCGCGTTTCGCAAGCTTCATCCGGGAATCGTCGTGACGCTGTCGATCGCCAATGCCGCGGACTGCATGCAGCGCGTGTTGTCAAGCGCGGTCGACGCCGCCATTACCGCCGCACCGCAAGTGCATAGCCGGCTCGAATCACGCGTGCTGCGGCGCGATCCGCTGGTGGCAATGGTGCCGGCCGGCTATCCGGTGGCGAAGAAACGCCGGTTGAGCTATGCGGAACTCGTGCAACAGCCAATGATTTTTCGCGAGCCGCAATCGGTCACGCAGCAGTTGCTGGAGATCGAACTGGTGCGCGAGTCGTTGCAGGTCGAACCGGTGATGTATGTGGACGGCCGCGAAGCGTTGGAAGAAGCGGTCGCGCAAGGCGTGGGGGTAGGCGTGATCGCGCGCGCCGAATTCAACGAATCGCGGCGCATCAGGATGATTCCGCTCCAGGATTGCCAGGTGCGCATGACCGAATCGCTCACGCGGCTCGCCGGGCGGCCGGGGTCGAATCTGCTGGACGCGTTATTTGCGGTGGAATTGACAGGCGCCGCCGTGGCGGCGCAATAAACCGGTCGGCCGCCGGACCGACACGATCCGGCGGCTCCCTCCTTAGCGCGAACCGCCGCTTGCGATCAGGCTTTCGCCGGTCAACCAGCGCGAGTCGTCGGAGGAAAGGAACACGGCGACGTCCGCAATATCGTCAGGCTGGCCGATGCGGCCAAGCGGTGTCGTGCTGACTGCCCAGGCCTCGAAGTCCGAGCCGATAAAGCCGGCGCTATGCGTGCCTTCCGTTTCCACCATGCCGGGATTCACGGAGTTGACACGAATCTTGCGTGGGCCGAGTTCACGCGCGAGCACGCCGGTGATGGCGTCCACCGCGCCCTTGGTGGCGGTATAGACCACGCTGCCCGGCGGCGTGATGCGGCTCACGACCGAACTGACGTTCACAATGCTGCCGCCCTCGCCCAGATGCTTCACCGCCGCCTGCGTAACCAGCAGCAGACCCAGCACATTCACATCGAACTGCTTGTGGAAGTGAGCTTCCGTGACTTCCTCGATCGGCGCCATCTCATACACGCCGGAGTTGTTCACGAGAATGTCGAGGCGGCCATACGTTTCGACCGCAGCTTCCACGATGCCTTGCGCGTCGGCGGCCCTGGACACGTCGCCGGCCACGGCCACCGCCTTGCCGCCCGCCGCGGTAATGGCGGCGACCACATCGTCCGCGCCCGCCTTGCTGGACGCATAGTTCACCACCACCGAGGCGCCCTGTGCCGCCAATGCCTTCGCAATCGCGGCGCCGATGCCTTTCGATGCGCCCGTTACAACCGCAACCTTACCTGTGAGCTTGCTCATGATCGTGTGTCCTTTGGATGGAGTTCGCGCCAACGCGACGTCGCGACGATTCGCGGCGCCGGCGTCGATGAAGCTGCAAAATGCAGTGGCGCTGTCACTGCAGCCAATGTAGGCACACAAGCCCAAGGGATAAAGCGGCTCAGGACGAATAGATACGTCGGATCAGCCGAACAATCCGCACCGGCGGCCGGGTTCCGGCCCCGTGCTCCGAACACCGAGCGGCCCCCGCCCGCTCACGTCACCGCTTCGACGTAAATCCACCGAAGAACGATTGCGCGTTCGCCTCGAGCGTCTCGATGTGATATCCGCCTTCCTGCACGATCAGCGTCGGCAGTTGCAGCGCGCCGAGCCGGCCGCCGAGTTCGCCAAAGCCCTCGGTCGTCACCGCGACCATCGCTTGCGGATCGTCTTTGTAGATGTCGAAGCCCAATGCCACGACCAGCACGTCCGGCTGAAAGCGGCTGACCACCCGCAGCGCGGCGTCGAGCTGCTCGAAGAACACCGCCTCCGACGAACCGTGCGGCATCGGCAGATTGACGTTGTAGCCCTCGCCTCGTTCCGTACCGCGCTCGTCTTCGAAACCCGCCACCACGGGATAGAAATTCGTCGGATCGCCGTGAATCGACACGTACAGCACGTCGTCGCGGCCATAGAAGATCTCCTGAATGCCCTGACCGTGATGCATGTCCGTATCGAGAATCGCCACGCGCCGATACTTTTGCCGCAGCGCTTGCGCTGCAACAGCCGCGTTGTTCAGATAGCAGAAACCGCCTGCTGCTTCGGCGCGCGCATGATGGCCCGGCGGGCGGCACAACGCATAGGCCTCACCCGCGCCGTCGAGAATCGCCTGCGCGCCGGCCAGCGCGCTTTGTGCGGACCAGTAGGCCGATTCGTAAGTATCCGCGCCGATCGGGCAACTGCCGTCGGCGAGATAGCGGGCCGCTTGCGCGAGCACGCCGCGCAAGGGATTATTCTCGCGGATGTACACGTTCGACATCACCTCGTCGCCCCATTCCGCGGGAATCTTCTTCCACTCGCGGTGCGCTTCTTCGAGAAAGCGCAGGTAGTTCATCCCGTGCACCGCGGCGAGCGGCGCAGCACCGAAATCCGCCGGCTCGCGCACGTCGAAGCCGAGCTTCTTCACCGCTTCGGCGAGTCGCAACGCACGTTCGGGCACTTCCTGCGGCGTGCGCATCTGACCGCGCGACAGATAGCTGCGCGGATGGTGCTTCAACTGCGCCGGATGAAAAAACGTCTGCATAGTCCAGTTCCTTGGCTTCAGACGCAAGCCGGTACGGCGCTCGTCGCACGCGCCGGCAAGCGCTTTGATTTCACGGTGATTCAGCGTGCCGGCAGCGCTTCGGGTGCATCGGCACGACGGTGCTTCAGCGCATCCAGTGCGACGATGCACGACAACGAGATACCTGCGAGGCAGGTGTAAAACACCGCAAGCGGCCACCATTGTCCGGCGAATTGATGGGCGAGCCATGTTCCCGCCAGCGGCGTCAGGCCGCCGGCAATCGCGCCGCACACCTGGTATGAAAGCGAAATCGCGGAGTAACGCACGCGCACCGGAAACACGCCGCTGACAAAACCTGCGATCACCGAATAGAAGCTCGCCATGCACACCACCGCCAGCGCGATGCCGACAATCATCGAGAACCGGTTGCCGCTCTGCACGAGCGTGAACATCGGATACGGCGACAGCATCGCGGCAAACGCGGCCAACTTCAGAAAACGCGCCCCGCCGAGCTTTTCCGCGAGCCACGCGGCGAGCGGCTGTGCCAGAAACTGGATGATGGCGACCGCGAACAGGCAATCGAGAATCAGCGATTTCGACACGCCGATGTTTTGCGTGGTGTACGAAATCATGAACGTGTTGGTGAAGTACACGCCGGCAATACCGATCGTATTCGCGCCAATGCACAGCGCAACGAGCGCGCCGGAAGAACGGAACACTTCGGCAATCGGCAACTCGACGGTGCGCTTCGCGTCTTTCTCGCGCTGGAATTCCGGCGACTCGTTCACCCCCATACGGATAAAGATGCCGACCGCGAGCAACACCGCGCTCGCCAGAAACGGCAGCCGCCAGCCATAGGCGATGAAGTCGTCGTGCGGCATCGACGTCACGGCGCGAAAGGCGATCAACGAGAGAATCAATCCGGCCGGGCTGCCCAGTTGCGCGAACGAAGCGAAGAAGGTGCGCCGCCCTTGCGGTGCATGTTCACCGGCCATCAGCACAGCGCCGCCCCACTCGCCGCCCACGGCGATACCTTGCACCACGCGCAGCAGGACCAGCAGCACGGGCGCGAGCACACCGACCTTCGCATAAGCCGGCAGCAAGCCGACGCACACGGTGGCGACACCCATCATCATCAGCGTGGTCATCAGCGCCTTCTTGCGGCCGATGCGATCGCCCAGGTGGCCGAAGATCACACCGCCCAGCGGCCGTGCAAAGAAGCCGACCGCGAAGGTCGCAAACGACGCCATCGTGCTGACAAACGGATCGTGCGAGGGGAAGTACAACTCGCCGAACACCAGCGCGGCGGCCGTGGCGTAGATGTAGAAGTCATACCACTCGATCATCGTGCCGATGAAAGCGGCGGTTGCCGCGCGCACGGGCTGGCGGGTGGCGGGGGGTGAAGCGTTCATGGCGGCTCCTCAGTCGCGATGCCTGACATCAGGGCATCTTATGAGGGGTTTTATCGCTAGCCATAAAACATTAGTCAAATTTCGGCTTATTATCTCAACTATAAATTCAGCTAATGCCGAAGGAGAGTCCATGACTCAGTTGCGCGCGGACGTCACGCGTTTTTTGAATGACCGGCTCGATTGGAACCTGCTGCGCACGTTCCTCGTGATCATGCAGGAGCGCAGCGTCAGCCGTGCCGCAGCCCGTTTGCATCTGACCCAGCCCGCGGTCAGCCAGGCGCTCAAACGGCTCGAAGACACGCTCGGGCGCAACCTGATCCAGCGCCGCGGCCCGCACTTCGAACCGACCCGCGCGGGCGAGGAGGTGTACCGGATCGCCAGCGATATCTACGGCCACATGTCGCGGCTCGAAACCGAACTTGACGATCGCAGCGACGACATCACCGGGTCGATCCGGCTTCTGACGGTGAGCCGGATCGACTCCGGCGTCTACGACGAATTTCTCGCGGAATTCCACAAGACCTACCCGCGTGTGGATTTGCAGATCGAAGTCATGCGCTCGTCGGACATCATCTCGTCGTTGCTGCAAAAAACCGCCACGGCCGGTCTCGGTCTATGCCGCACGCCCGTCGATAAACTCGAGCAGCGCTGCTTTCTGCGGCAACGCTATGCGCTTTATTGCGGGCGGCATCATCGGCTGTTCGGGCGGCATGCGCTGTCGGTCGATCAGTTGCTGGCGGAAAACTTCGTGTCATTCACCAGCGACCAGATCGGCGACAGCCTCTCGCCGCTCACGGTGTTCCGCGATCAGCGCGGCTTCACCGGACGCATCGTGGCGGCCTCTCCGAGCCTAGATGAAGTGCGTCGGCTGATCTTCGCCGGATACGGCATCGGCTGCCTGCCCGAGCACATCGTGCGCGACGATCTCGCGCAACAACGCCTGTGGCGTTTGCCTCCAGAAGAGGGATTGGTCGATGTCGATATCGATCTGCTATGGCTGCGCGCGCGCAAGATGAACGCCGCCGAGCAGGCCTTTCTCGACGGCATGGAGCGCACGATGCAACGTTACGCGCTACCTGAACGGCTTGCGCCGCGCTGACTCGGGACGAGCCTCGCGGCTCGCCGATTGCCGCGTTTTGCGGATGAACGCGATCTGCGCGGCCACACTGGCCAGCACGGCCAATGCGCCCAGCGTATCCAGAATAGTCGGCCACATGCTGCGTCCCTCCCTGGTTTACTCCCGCCACGTCCGGATCAAATGAATGCGCGCGCCAGCAGGCCGGCCACCACGAAGGTCGCGGCAACCCCACTCGCGCGCATAGCAAAGGAAGAGATCATCGGGACGTTGTTATGAATGTCGTGTCCGGATTTTCGGTTGCCGCGGCGCGGCTCACAATGCGTAAGATACGTACTGTGACTTAGGCTATAACTAAGGCTGAGGCTGAAGTTCAAACTCAGACTCAGCCACGATAACAACACCCCGATCCAATCTCACCCCATGCGCTTCGACCTGATCGACCTCCGCCTTTTTCTGCACATTCTCGAAACCGGCAGCATCACGCATGGCGCGGCCCGCGCGAACATGTCGCTGCCTTCGGCCAGCGCACGTTTGCGCGGTATGGAAGAAGCCCTGGGCATGCCATTGCTGGAGCGCGGCCGGCGCGGCGTAGAGTCGACGGCAACCGGCGATACGCTCGCGCATCATGCACGGCTCGTGCTCGGCCAGATCGACCGGATGGAGGGCGAACTGGGTGAACATCAGGCCGGGCGTAAAGCCTGCATCCGCTTGTGGACCAATACCGCCGCGATCACCGAGTTCTTGCCGTCCGCGGTCGGCCTGTTCCTGCGCGATCACCCCAACGTACAGATCGATCTGAAGGAACGGCAAAGTAGCGAAACCATCAAGGCAGTGCTGGCCGGCGCGGCAGAAATCGGCATCATTTCGGACGCCGTCGAGCATGGCGCATTGCAGACGCTGCCCTTCGCCATCGACAAACTCGTGCTGATCACGAGCCGTGACGACCCGCTGGGCGCACGCCGCCGCGTGACGCTCGCAGAGGTGGCCGAGCGTGAATTCATTGGCTTGAGCACGAGCAGCGCGTTGCACGCGTACCTCGGCGAACGCTCACTGCTTGCCGGGCAACCGCTCAGCGTTCGCGCTCACATGCGAACCTTCGAAAGCGTCTGCTGCATGGTCGAACAGGGCGCGGGCATCGCCATCGTGCCGGCCACCGCCGCGAAGCGCTATCGCGGCACGCCGGGTATTCGGACGATCGAGTTGACGGACAGTTGGGCCACACGTCAGTTGCTGATCTGCATGCGCGACCTGAATGCGCTGAAACGGCCGGAAAAAGCGCTGGTGCGTCACCTGGCCGGGATGTGGGAATGACGCATGTGGGAATAACGCATGTGGACATGACAAGGGGCGATGAGCGCCCCCGTATTATCAGTAACATTTATTATCTAACCGATTTTTAATCGATTTGCCTGATTGTTGGTGGTTTCTTATCCTTGACGCACAACCGGGCGCCGCGAATTGCATGTGGCGTCCGCTCTGCCCCTCTCTGTCCTTTTTGCTCAGTTGGCCGCCAAGATCATGGAAAGAACCACCTTCAGCGTACGCGTCGACAGCGTGCGTGACGAAGCGCACGGCGTGCGCTCGTTCAGCGTATCGCGTCTGGACGGACAACCGTTCGAGCGCTACGAACCCGGCGCGCATATCGACGTCACCGGCCCCTCTGGCGTCACGCGGCAATATTCTCTGTGCGGCGACCCGGACCATCGCGAAACACACCTGTTTGCGGTCAAGCGAGAAGAAGCGTCGCGCGGCGGCTCGCGCTCGCTGCATGAGGACGTGACGGTCGGCTGCGAATTGACGATCGGCGCGCCTCGCAATCTGTTCCAGCTCGCGCCCGGTGCCACCGAACACATTCTGATTGCGGCGGGTATCGGTGTGACGCCGCTCCTGAGCATGGCATACCGCCTGCTCAAGCAGGAACAGCGCTTCGTGCTGCATTATTTCGCGCGCAGCGCGGAACATGCGGCTTTCCTGCCCTTGCTCTCGCGCGCGCCGTTCAATGATTTCGTGCGGTTTCATTTCGGCGTCGCACGGGACCAACTCGACGCGGCGCTAGCCGGTTGCGTCGCCGATGCGCGCGACGGCTCGCACCTTTATACCTGTGGGCCCGCGCCCTTCATGGAACGTGTGGTGGCAATAGGCGAACAGCGCGTTGCCGCCGATGCGATTCACCTCGAACGTTTTGCGGCTGCGCCGGCTGCTGCGGCTGACGACGAATCGAACACGCCGGGTTCATTCGACGTGCGTATTGCCAGCAGCGGCGCAACGGTCCATGTGGGTAAGCACACGACGATCGTCGCGGCGCTTGCGTCGATCGGCATTGAAGTGGATACGTCATGCGGTGAAGGCGTCTGCGGCACCTGCATGGTCGATGTGGTGAGCGGCACGCCCGAGCATCGCGATCATTGCCTGAGTAAAGCCGAGCGCGCGAGCGGCAAGGTGATCTGCTGCTGTGTCTCGCGCGCTGCTTCGCCGCTGCTGGTGCTCGATCTTTAATACCTGATCTTCCATCTTTAAAGCAAGCCGGCGCCGCATTTGCAGCACCGGCTTTCTCACGCCCTTAGCGGTCGTCGTCGTGGATCGATGAAGCATGCCGGCACAGCGCACGCACTTCGACGTCCATATACGGAAACAGCGGCAACTGGCTCAGCACATCATGCAGATGCGCGGGGCTTTCCACGTCGAACACGCTGATATTCGCGTAGCGCCCGGCGATACGCCACAAGTGCCGCCACACGCCCTCCTGCTGCAGCTTCTGCGACATCGCTTTCTCATCGGACTTCAAACGGGCGGCGCGCTCCGCGTCCATATCGGACGGCAGATTGACAGTCATCTCTACGTGAAACAGCATGCTTGCTCTCCTTTTCTTATCTCAGGCTTCGGCGCGCACGCGCTCCACTTCGGCGCCCGGCAGATTGTCGCGTTCCTTGAACAGCGTGAAGTCGAAATCGATCAACGCGAACTGACCGTCCACGCCGTACGGTTTGCCTTCCGCACCCTCGGCCTGCCTGACGGCGGGCACGAGCCCGTCGCGCGTGGCAAACGCAAAGTCGTCCCACAGATACGGATCGCCGTCGATGTTGATCTGGGTGGTCAGCTTGCGGAAACCCGGCGCCGAAACGAAGAAGTGAATATGCGCCGGACGATGCCCATGGCGGCCCAACTGATCGAGCAGCAACTGCGTCTGCCCTTGCGGCGGCACCGAGTAGCCGACCGGCACCACGCTGCGGAAGCTGTACTTGCCTTCGGCATCGGTGCGAATCGAACGGCGCAGATTGAAAGCCGGCTGCGACTTGTCGAAGTACGAGTAGTTGCCGAGGTGATTCGCGTGCCACACCTCAACCAGCGCATTCGCCAGCGGCTTGCCGTCTTCGCCGAACACGCGGCCGCGCATCACCAGCGTCTGACCCGGATCGGTGCCGTCATCGAGCCGCGCGTGGCCGTCGGAAACCGGCGCGCCCGCCACATACAACGGTCCTTCGATGGTGCGCGGCGTGCCGCCTTCGACGCCGGCCTTCGCTTCGGCTTCGTCCATGCGCAGATCGAGAAAATGCTCGAAGCCGAGACCGGCGGCCAACAGACCGAGCTCGCCGCTCCTGCCCGCGTCGCCGAGATAATTCAGCGCGGTCCAGAACTCGTCCGGCTGCACGTCGAGGTCTTCGATCGTATAGAACAGATCCCTGACGATGCGGTTGACGATCTGCTTCGTGCGCGGATTGCCTTCATTGATGGCGCTGTCGTTGATTTTTTGCAGCAGCGCGTCGATGGCTTGCTTGTTCATGGGGTATCTCCTTCGTTTGATGTTCTTGGCGGTTAGCGAATGAACCGTCAGTTCATGGTGATGCTTGCGCCCTTGCGCGCATCGCGCCGTAAGCGGTCGATCTTGTCCCAGTCGAGCGTGATGCCCAGACCCGGTCCTTGTGGAAGATGCAAAACAAAATTCTCGTAACGCAGCGGTTCAGTGAGAATCTCTTCGGTCAGCAGCAACGGTCCGAACAGTTCGGTGCCCCACTTCAATTCGCCGAAGGTGCTGAAGAGTTGCGCCGAGGCGATCGTGCCCACCGCGCCTTCGAGCATCGTGCCGCCGTACAGGTCGATATTCGCGGCGAGCGCAATCGCCGCCACGTTCGCGGCGCCGCTCAGGCCGCCCGATTGCGCGATCTTCACGGCGAACACATCGGCGGCACGCGCGCTCGCCAGTGCGAAGGCATCGGCCGGCCCATGCAAGGCCTCGTCCGCCATGATCGGCACCTGAGCGAGATCCGTCAGACGTTTGAGACCCGCGCGATTCTCCGCGGCAATCGGCTGCTCGATCAGCGCAACGCCCGCATCGGCAAAGCGTTTGCCGGCCCAGATCGCCTCGGACTCGGTCCATGCCTGGTTCACGTCGACCCGCACTTCACCGCGCCCTTGCAGCGCTTTCTGAATCGCCACAACGTGCGCCACGTCGTCGGCCAACGCTCGCGAACCGATCTTCAGCTTGAACACGCGATGCCGCTTCGCTTCGAAAACACGCTCGGCTTCGTCGATATCGCGGGTCGTATCGCCGCTCGCGAGGGTCCACGCGACATCCACCGCATCGCGGATGCGCCCGCCGAACAGCTCCGACAACGGCACGCCGAGGCGCTGCGCCTGGGCGTCGAACAAAGCGGTTTCAACCGCCGACCGGGCAAAGCGGTTGCCCTGAAACAAGCCGCGCAGCGTGGCCATTGCCGCGCCTGGTCGGGTCGCGTCGAGGCCCTTGAGCAGCGGTGCGAAATACGTATCGATGTTGACCTTGATACTTTCCGGGCTTTCTTCACCGTAGGCGAGCCCGCCGATGGTCGTGCCCTCGCCCACACCGACCACGCCGTCGGCGCAGCGAATGCGCACCAGCACGAGCGTCTGGCAGTTCATCGTCGCGACCGACAGCCGATGCGGACGAATCGTCGGTACGTCGACGAGAATCGTCTCCACGCTCTCGATCTTCACGGGTGTTGCTATCATTCCTTGCCCTCCTGAACTGCTTCCCTGAGAGCACCATAGTAGAAATAACCCGCGAAGCAGTCCAACACCGATTCCGACTACTTCCATACCTTAGAGGTATGCATGGAACTTCGCCAGCTCCGCTATTTCATCGCGGTCGCCGAAGAAATGAACATTACGCGGGCCGCCAACCGCCTGCATATGACGCAACCGCCGCTCAGCCGCCAGATCCAGCAGATCGAAGAAAGCGTCGGCCTCGCGCTGTTCGAACGCGGTTCACGGCCGCTGCGTCTGACCGAAGCCGGCCGGATTTTCTATACGCAGGCGCGGCGCCTCGTCGATGAAGCAGACGAACTCGCGCCGCTTACCCGGCGCCTCGCGCAACTGGCCGAGCGCATCGTGATCGGCTTTGTGCCGTCCACGCTGTATGGCGCGCTGCCTGCGGTGATCCGTGCGTTTCGCGAGGCCGCGCCGCATATCGAACTGTCGCTGATCGAAATGTTCACGATCGAACAACTCGGCGCCCTCAAAGGCGGCCGTATCGACGTCGGTTTCGGCCGCTTGCGTTTCGACGATGCACAACTGGCGCGCGAGGTGCTGGTCGAAGAGCGGATGATTGCCGCGCTGCCGCAAGACCATCCGCTCGCACGCCAGAAGAAACCGCTGACGCTTGCGGCGCTCGCGCAGGAAACGCTGATCGTCTACCCGAGCACGCCACGGCCGAGTTATGCGGACCAGCAGCTATCGGCGATGCACGATCACGCACTGGAGCCCAGGGCCGTTCATGAAGTGAGGGAGTTGCAAACCGCGCTAGGTCTGGTCGCGGCGCAAGTCGGCGTGTGTCTGGTGCCGGAAAGCGTGGAGGGGCTGCGCGCCCATGGCGTGGTGTACCGGCCAGTGCCGGCGGCCAATATCGCGTCGCCGATCATCATGAGCCGGCGGCTGCAGGACGAGTCGCCGACCACCACGTTGTTGTGTTCGCTCGCGCGGGAGTTGTTCAAACGAGTCTGAAATCCCGGTCGGCATGCTGCCGGTCCGCTCACGCCGATCGACTACCCAAGCTCAACGTTCGTCGAACCGCCGCACGATATCGCCCATCAGATTGCGCAACCATACGTTGCCTTCGTCCTGATCGAAATGCTCGTGCCAGTGCATGGTGACGGCCGCCATTGGCAACGTGACAGGCAAGTCGTAAAGCTGAAAGCCGCCGTCCCGATTGAAAATCTGGGCGAGACGCCGCGGCAGCGTGGCGAACAGATCGGTCACGGCCAGCACGCTCGGCAAGGCCACGAAATGCGGCAACTCCAGTGCAATATGCCGGCCCACGCCTTGCGCGCGAAACGCGTCGTCGAGCGCATAGTGGCTGTGCTCAACCGACGTGATCTGCACGTGCGATGCATCCAGAAACGCCTTCATGTCCAGCTCTTTCGTACGCGGCAAGCCGCGCCGCTTGCGCGTCATGCACACGTAAGTCTCTTCGAACAGCGGTTGATGACGCGTGCGCGCGGTCAATGCGGGCAGATTGCCGATTGCAAAGTCGAGCCGGCTGCCGCGCAATGCGTCTTCGATTTCTTCTACCGGCAACGGCTCGATGCGCAATTTCACGCGCGGCGCCTGCCGATGCAAGGCTTCGCAAATCGGCGGCAGATACGCCAACTCTCCTGCGTCGGATAACGACAGGCGGAACGTGCGCGTGCTCACCGCCGGATCGAAATGCTCCGCGTAGCGCAGCGCTTCACGCACCGTATCCAGCGCCCGCGCGACGATGCCCGACAGTTCGAGCGCGATCGGCGTGGGCTGCATGCCGGCGCGCGTGCGAATGAACAGCGGATCGTCGAACAGGGTCCGCAAACGCCCCAATGAATAACTGATCGCTGGTTGCGACAACGCAAGGCGCTGACCGGCCCGCGTGAGGCTGCGCTCCTCGACGATCGCCTGGAAAACGCGCAGCAGATTGAGGTCGACGTGGTCCAGCGAATTCATCGAGATATCCATGAGATTGATCTTATATTTTATTTTAGATCAATTTGACGCATATCAGTCGCTCAGCGAGACTTTGCTTCATCGATCACCCACAGACCACTCCAATGAGCGATTCCTCCTATCAGACCGTCGATGCGAGCGCCTTGTATCAGCGCGCGCAATCCGACCGCGTCGCCCCATCGCTGTACTACGATCCGGCGGTTTTCGAAACCGAGCTCGAGCGCATTTTCTACAAGACGTGGATCTGGGTCGCGCATGAAAGCGAATTGCCGAATCCGGGCGACTTCCGCACCACCACGATCGGCCGTCAGCCGGTGATCGTGGTGCGTGACAAGAGCGGCGCCGTGAACGTGCTGCAAAACCGCTGCCGCCATCGCGGCGCGACGGTGTGCGAGCAGCACAAGGGCAACGCCAAAGGCTTCACGTGCCCGTATCACAGTTGGACCTATGGTCTCGACGGCGCATTGCGCGCGCTGCCCTATGGCGACGGGTATGAAGGCGTGATCGATAAGACCGAGTTGCCTCTCGCGAGCCTGCGCGTGGGCATCTATCAAGGTCTGATCTTCGCGAGCTTCAATCAGGACATTGAACCGCTCGAGGATTTTCTCGGTGGCGCGAAGCCATGGATCGACCTGTTCATGAAGCAAGGCGTTGGCTATCCGATCAAGGCCAACGGCGAACATCGCTTCCGCTTCAACGGCAACTGGAAGATCCAGCTCGAAAACACCACCGACCTGTATCACTTCCCAGTGGTCCACAAGTCGTGGATGAAGTCGATCGACGACGAAACGGCAGCCGCCATCACGAGTTTCATGACGAGCGACCAGGCATTTTGCCGCTCGCTCGGCAATGGTCATAGTCTCGCGGTGCTGGTGCCGGAACTCGTCGATCTCGATCACGACGACGGCGCGCCGATTCCCGAACGGTTCGAGGAACTCGCCGCCACGCTCGCGAAAAAGCACACGCCCGACGAAGTGCGCCGCATCGTACGATCGTTGATGGGGGTCGGCTTCAATCTGAATCTGTTTCCGAACCTTGCGCTGTCGATGGCGTTTTTCCGCGTGCTACGGCCCATTTCCGCGAACGAAACTGAAATTCGCCACGTGGCTCTGGCGATGGATGGCGGCCCCGAAGAAGCGAACCGCGTGCGTCTTCGCATTCACGAACACTTCCAGGGCCCGTTCGGTTTCGGCAGTCCGGACGACGCCGAAGCATGGGAACGCGTGCAGCGCGGCTCGCATGCCGGCCCCGATCTGCCGATCCTCGTGAACCGCGGTCTGAATCGCGAAAGCACCGCGCCGAACGGCGAAAAGACCGCGCACGCCACCGATGAAACCGGCATGCGCGAAGCTTACGCGCAATGGCGCACGATGATGGAGCAAGCATGATGGACCAGAAGAACACACTGTTCTCGCAGCAGACCTTTGCCGGCGCGATCGAACTGATCTGGCGCGAAGCCGAGTTGCTGGACCGCAAGGACTATCGCGAGTGGCTTTCGCTGTGGGATCCGGCGGGTTTCTATGTGGTGCCGATCGATCCCGCCACCACCGACTTCGCCGCCACGCTGAACTATGCCTACGACGATCAGGACATGCGCGAGAAACGCGTGCAACGCATGATGTCGGGCTACTCGGCCTCGGCAAGCGACGCCGCGCGCACCGTGCGTACCGTTTCGCGTTTCACGCTGACGAGCGAGACGAGCGACGAGGTCGAGGTGAGCTCGGCGCAGATCATCGTCGCGTACAAGCGCGGCAAGTCGACCCTGTTCGCAGCGGATCTCACGCACCGTATCAGTTTCGCGAGCGGCGAGCCGCGTATCGCCCAGAAGGTCATCCGCCTGATCGATTCGACCGAGGCGCTTAGCGCCATCGGGTTCCTGCTGTAACCGACGCCCCTACCAGCGAGCACCACGATGCCAAACGACACGTTTTCTCCCACGGCCGGCTCGCCCGTCGCGCCCGCGGTGCCGGCCACCTCGCGCACCCTGCGGCGGATCATCGTCGCCTCCGTGCTCGGCAACGCGCTCGAATGGTATGACTTCTTTCTGTACGGCACGGCGGCGGCCCTGATCTTCGGGCCGCTGTTCTTCCCGCTGCACGGCGATCCGCTGATGGGCACGCTGGCCGCCTTCGCCGGCTTCGCGATCGGCTTTGTGGCGCGCCCGCTGGGCGGCATCGTGTTCGGCCACATCGGCGACCGGCATGGCCGCAAACGCGCGCTCGTCGTGACGCTGATGATGATGGGTGTGGCCACCTTCGGCATCGGTCTGTTGCCGACTTTCTCGCAGATCGGCTTTCTGGCGCCCGCCGCACTCGTCTGTTTGCGGATCGTCCAGGGCATCGCGTCGGGCGGCGAATGGGGCGGCGGCGTGCTGCTGATCAGCGAGAGCGCGCCGGCCAATCGCCGCGGCTACTATGCCTCGTTCAGTCAACTGGGCGTGGCGGGCGGCTTCGTGCTGTCGGCAGCGGCGTTCTATCTGGTGCAGCGCTTGCCGGTCGAGAGCTTCATGTCCTGGGGTTGGCGCGTGCCGTTTCTGGCGAGCGTGCTGATTTTCGGCGTCGGTGTCTATATTCGCCGGCGTCTACCGGAGAGCCGCGACTTCAGCGCGGCGAAACCGAAGCACATGCCGGTCCTGACCGTACTGCGCAATCACCCCAAACAGGTGGTGCAGGCCATGGGGCTGCGTGTCGCCGAAAACGGCGGCACGTACATTTTCCTGTCGTTCGTGCTGGTGTACGGCAAGACGATCGGCGTGCCGGTTTCGGTGATGCTCGGCGGCGTGATGATCGCCATGCTGCTCGAACTCGTCACGATCGTGCTGTGGGGCAGACTATCGGATGCGATCGGACGCCGGCCGGTGTATATGATTGGCGCGCTCGGCCTCGTCGTGATTGCGTTTCCGGCGTTCTGGCTGATCGATACGCACGAACCGCTGCTGGTGTTTCTGTCGCTGGCGCTCGGCCTGCCCTTCTGCCACGGCGCGATGATCGGCACGCAGCCCGCCTTGATGGGCGAACTCTTTCCTACCGAGGTCCGCTATTCGGGCATGGCGCTGGGCCACGAAATCGCTTCGGTATTTTCCGGCGGACTCGCGCCGCTGGTCGCGATCGCGCTGTATTCGAAGGTGCATGCGCCGTGGCCGGTTGCGTTGATGCTGATCGGCTTCGGCCTGATCACCGCGATCACCCTTGCGACCATTCCAAAACACGTCAGCACGACGCATGATTGAAATGCGATCAGCCGCGAGGCGCGACCACCAGCGGCAGCGTAAAGCTGCATTGAAGGCCGCCTTGCCGCGCCGGTTTGGCCCAGATTTCGCCGCCATGCCGCGTGACGATGTTCTTGCACAGCGACAAACCGATCCCGTTGCCGCCCGCCTTCGACGAAGAAAAACCGTCGAACAGCCGGGCATGAGCGTCGGCGGGCACGCCAGGGCCGTTGTCGATCACCTGCGCCAGCACGAGCTTGCCCCGCAAGCTGGTGACAAGGCGCAACTCACGGCGCTGTGTGACCGCATTGATGCCTTCCACCGGGCATTGCGTCAGCGCCTCGATCGCATTGAACGCCAGATTCAGCACCACCTGGCCGATCAGCACACGCTCGCAGTACACCGGCAACGCTTCAGACGCCTGCTCGATCGAGACCGTCACGCCCGCCTCTCTCGCCCGCAATTCGACGAAGTACGCGACGTCCGCGACGATGTCGCGCAGATCCGCATACGTCTCGCTCGATTCCCGCTTGACGATGTAATCACGCACGCTTTTGATGATGAGCGCCGCGTGCTCGGCCTCACGATCGGCGCTACGCAAGCCCCACAATGCGTCGTCGATCGAATCGGCTTGGGCGAGCCGCCGGATCGCGCCTTCGATGAAATTGCGCACCGCGGCGAGCGGCTGACTCAACTCGTGTGCAATGGCGGTCGCCATTTCTCCCATCGCGTTGTAGCGCCCCGCGTATTCCAGCAATCGGGCCTCGTGACGGCGCGCCTCTTCAACGGCGACTTCGTCCGTGATATCGCGAAAGTGCAGCAGGCGGCCGTTGAGGTCGTCTTCGATTTCAATTCTTCTGCAGGTGATGCGCAACCAGCCGGGCGTGCCGTCGCGGCGCGTGATGCGATAACGCTGCGGCGCCGAAGGCTGAATACGCGGCGCGCCGGCGAGCTGTTCGAGCAGCCGGTCGCGATCGGACTCGCTGCAATAGTCGAGCACGTCGCCCATTGGCGCGCCCTCTTCCACACCCAGCACGCGCCGTCCGGATTCGCTGACGAACTCGACTTCGCCCCTGGCTGTCAGAACGGCGACGCCCTCGCTCAGATCCTGCATGAATTCCCGCAACCGCGATTCGTAGCGGCGCAGCGTCTGCTTGAGCGTGTCCTCGACGCTGATATCGCGGAACTGCACCATGACCACCGCTCGCTCACGCAGCGGCACGTAGGTGGCAATCGCCTCGGACAACATGTCTACCCCGTTACGCGAGCGGTAGCACCACTCGTAGACCTGTGGGCCTTCGGTAATGGCACGGTCCATGGCGCCGACGCCGATCTCGCGCCGGTACTTCGGCACCGGCCGGGTCATGTCTTTTGCCTTGAGCGGCAGCAGTTCTTCGAGCGTAAAGCCGAGCGCCTCGCAGGCCGCGCGATTAGCCCAGACAATTGCCTTCGTGTCGGCGTCATGCAGCAGCACACACAGCGTGAGCGCGTCGAGCAGGCGGTGGAAATCTTCTTCGGCGGGGAAATTCATCGGGCGGGACGGCAGAGAAATTCGATCACGTATGGCATGGAACATAACACCAGTTCGCCGGACTCGCGTCTGAAGATTTCTTTAGTTGCCCCCGGCGCGTTACCTAAAAAACGCCTACCGCGTCCCAATTGAAGCGTTCTTTTTGCATTTCTAGACTGACCTCACTCTGCACGCATCGTCATCCATTTCAGCGCCCGCGACCTGCTGCCCCGAGTTTCAGCCCATAACGAATCAAGGAGATGCCCCGCCATGTCAGACACCGCCACCGACACTGTTGCCGCCGACGCTTACGCCAGCCGCGAAGCAACACGCTTGCCGCTCGCCGATGTCATCGCCGAAATCGCCGTACGTCGCGAAGAGTTCGAGCGCCTGTCACATGTGCCGCGCGACCTGATTGCGAAACTCAAACAGGCAGGCGTGTATCGCGCGGCCACACCGCGGTGCTTCGGCGGCGACGCGCTCGCGCCCAGCGCGTTCCTCGACATGATTGAACGCATCGCGGTCGCGGACGGCTCGGCAGCATGGGTGGCGAGTTTCGGCTCGGCCAACGTGTATCTCGCGGCGCTGCCGCTCGCCACTCAGGCGCACATCTACGCCGACGGCCCCAATCAGGTGTTCGCCGGCGGCCTCTTCCCGGTTCAAGCCGCGCAACCCGCCGACGGCGGCTGGCGCGTGAACGGCACCTGGAAGTTCGCGAGCGGCTGCAAGGGCGCGGATTGGCTCGGCGTGGGCATCGGCACCGGCACCGGCGCCCAGGGCGTACCCGGCAAACCTCGCACCGCCGTGTTTCGCCCGCATCAGGTGGAGATCGTCGAGAACTGGGATGTGGTCGGCATGCAAGGCACCGGCAGCCACGATCTGCGCGTCACCGACCAGTTCGTCGCCGGCGACTGGACCTTCGTGCGCGGCGGCGAAGCGTGCGTGGACGAACCGCTGTATCGCTACCCCACGATCGCCTACGCGGCGCAAGTGCTGGCCGTGGTCAACCTGGGCCTCGCGCGCGCCGCACTCGATGTCGCCAACCAGATGGCCGGCGGCCGCAAGACCACCACTGGCGCGCCGCAACTCGCCGAGCGCGCGTACTACCGGATCGAACTGGCGAAAGCCGAGGCGCAATTGCGTTCGGCCCGCGCGTTCTTCTACGACGCCACCGACACGGTCTGGCAATCGATCCTGGCCGGCAACCCCGTGACAGCGGAGCAAACCAGCCTGCTGCGCCTTGCCGCAACGCAGATCGCCCGCGAAGGCGCCGAGGTCGTGCAGCGCGCCTACCGGCTCGGCGGCACGATGGCGATCTACCGCACGCACCCGTTGCAACGCCTGCTGCGCGACGCGATGGTGGTCACCCAGCACGCGTTCCTCGGCGAAGGCAACTACGACGGCGCCGGCGCGGTGTTCGTCGGCATTCCGCCGATTCCGGGCTACCTGTAAGCTATTTTTCGCCCTTGCCCTTCAAACGATTTCATGGAGAACCATCCAATGTCCGATAACCCGAAGCAGCCCTTGCGTGTTCTGTTCTGCTGCGGCGTCACGCAAAATTTCTTCGACTTGCCACGCGAGAAGATCGGTGAAGTCTGGCAGGCCTACGGCAAGATGCTGGCCGCGCTCGAATCGATGGAGGGTGTCGACGTGCTCGGCATCATGGACGACGACCGGCTTACCGTCGGCAGCGCCGACAACGCACCGTGGACCTTCTACATCATGGCCGACGTGCGCGACTTCGATACGACGGTCGCGGTGTGCAATCTGTTTCGCACTACCCCGGTCGGCGAGTACAACCTGTGGCGCTATGGCAAGATCGAAGCGCGCGTCGGCCGCGCGCTGGCCGTGCCGCCCCAGCATGCCAACGCGGCCTGACGACAATGCCGGAGCACGATGCGATGAACGGGACGCCCGCTACGCTGGCCATGTTGACCGAACGGCTCGCCGCGCTCGAAGCCGAATCCGCAGTGCGCCGCACGATGGCGCGCTATATGGCGCTATGCGATGTACCCTCGGGTGCGCTCGAAGGCGAGACGCTCGCGGCTCTCTTTGCTGAAGATGCGATCTGGGAAGGCATCGGCTCGCAGTACGCGAGCAAGTTCGGCCGCCTCAGCGGCCACGCGCAAATTCTCGCGATGCTGACGCGCTACCTGCCGCCGTCGCCGCATTTCACGGTGAATGTGCACTTCCTCACGTCGGAAACCATCGAGGTGCAAGGCGCAACCGCGCAAGGCCGCTGGATCATGCTGCAGGCGTCCGGCTATGTCGACGCGCCGGCCGAATTGATCTCGGCGCGGCTAGAGGTGGATTTCGCATCCGCCGGTAACGGCCGCGACTGGCTCATCACGCACTTTCGCACCGAACGTCTTTTCGATGCGCCCTGGCAAGTCAATGCGAGGAAACCGAATCCATGAATGAGTTTATCCAGACCTTGTCGTTAGGCGGCACCGGCCCCAGCATCGCGATCAAGGACACGATCGATATCGCCGGCTACGCAACCACGGCCGCGAGCCGCGCGTTGGCCGATACGCCTGCGGCCAACCAGCACGCGGAAGTCGTGGCACGATTGCTCGATGCCGGCTGGCATATTGTCGGCAAGGCCAATATGCACGAGCTCGCGTTCGGCATGACCGGTATCAACGACTACACCGGCACGCCACAAAATCCGCAGGACGCCGCGCGCATTCCCGGCGGCTCGTCGAGCGGTTCGGCGGCGGCGGTCGGTTTGAAACTGGCCGATGCCGCGCTCGGCACGGACACCGGCGGCTCGATTCGCGGCCCCGCTGCATGTTGCGGCGTGATCGGTTTGAAGCCGACCTACGGGCGCGTATCCCGGCGCGGCGTGGCGCCACGTGAATCGACGCTCGATTGTGTCGGGCCGTTCGCGCGCGATATGCGGATGATCGTCGCCGCGATGCAGGCAATCACCGCCAACTTCGACTTGCAAGCCGCGCTGGCGCCGCAAACCGGCGTGTGCAACGTCGGTATCGTGCAGGTCGACGCAACTCCGGCGATCCTCAGCGCAGTTGCGCGTGCAGCGAACCAGGCCGGTTGCAATGCTCGCACGGTGGAACTCACGGGCTTTGCCGAAGCCTTCGAAGCGGGCCTCGCGATCATCAATGTCGAAACCTCGCAAGCGTTCGGTCACCTCGTGGCGAGCGGCAAGCTCGGCGCCGATCTGGACGCACGGTTGCGCGCCGCGGCTAAAACGACCAGTGCGCAGCGCGATGCAGCGGAATCGGTACGACGGCAATTCACCGCGGCGGTCGATCACGCGCTTGAAAGCGTGGACGTACTGATTCTTCCCACGCTGCCCGCGCTGCCCATCACGCTCGCTGAGGCACGCAGCGGCACCTCGGTTATCGGCATGTCGTCGCTGATCCGGCCGTTCAATCTGAGCGGCCATCCGGCACTGAGCCTGCCCTTGCCTGTCGACGGTTCGCCGCTCAAGGCGGGCTTGCAGATCGTTGGACGCAAAGGGGCGGATGAACAGGTCTGCGCGATAGCAGCACGCTTCGAAGCGGCACTCGCCGCGTGAAGTCGCGCAACGAAACCGGCAACACACCGGGCCGCAATGCATCAGGCCGCTACAGCAGCCGCAGTTTTCTCAAGGAGTAGAAGCAATGCAGAAGCGAGTTGTACTCGTTACCGGCGCCGCACGCGGTCTCGGTGCCGCGATTGCCACGCGTTTTCACGCAGCGGGTTACGCGGTTGCGATCGGCGACATTGCGTTCGACGCCGCGCAGAACCTCGCCCGTGAATTGAGCGCGGACGGTTCAAGCGCCTTCGCGCTGACTCTCGACGTCACTGCGAAACACGCATTCGAATCCGCCCGCGATGCAATCCTGCAACGTTGGGGCCGCATCGACGCGCTGATCAACAATGCGGGCGCATCCAAAGTCGTCCCCGTGATGGAGATCACCGGCGAGCAGTTCGATCAGGTGATCAACGTGAATCTGCGCAGCGTGCTGTTCGGCTGCCAGGTATTCGGCCAGTATTTCGCTGATGCCGGCGTGGGTCGCATCGTCAACATCGCCTCGCTGGCCGGCCAGAACGGTGGATCGGCAACCGGCGCGCACTATGCGGCGGCCAAAGGCGGCGTGATCACGTTGACCAAGGTGTTCGCGCGCGACCTCGGTGCAGCGGGCGTGACTGTCAATGCGATTTCACCCGGACCGATGGACCTGCCGATCGTGCACGAGAGCGTCACACCCGACAAGCTGAAGGCAGTCATCGCGAACATCCCTGCGGGACGTCTGGGCTCCGCGGAGTATGTCGCCGATGTCGCGATCATGCTGGCGGCTGAGCATGCTTACTTTGCGAACGGTGCGTGCTGGGACGTGAATGGCGGCTTGTTCATGCGTTGAATCCGTCCTGGTCCCACACGGCCATCACGTCGCGCACCAGCATCGCAATCGACGCCGCGCCGAGTTTGTCCTTGATGCTTGCACGATGTACGTCGACGGTCTTCACGCTGATCGACAGATCGGAGGCGATACGCTTGCTGCCCTTGCCGTCGATCACGCCGCGAAGCACTTCTTTCTCGCGTGCCGTCAGCGATTCCAGCCGCTTCTTCAACTCGCGCTGCTTCTGGTCGGCGGCGTGACGAGATTCAGCCAGTTTCAACGCGCGCTGCACGCGATCGAGCATTTGCTGAGAGTTATACGGCTTTTCGACGAAATCGATCGCACCGTTTTGCAACGCGCGCACCGACATCGGAATATCGCCGTGGCCGCTGACAAAAATGATCGGCAGCGTCGCGCCTTGGCGGTTCAGCTCCGCTTGCACGTCGAAGCCGCTTTGCTGCGGCATACGCACATCGAGTACGAGACACGCGGGCACGCCAGGATCGAAAGCGCTTAGGAATTCGCTGGCATTGGCGAAACCCGCCGACTTCACGCCCACCGATTCGAGCAGCCATGCAAGCGAGGTGCGCATGCCGTTGTCGTCGTCGACGATGTAGACGATCGGTGCGGGGGACGCAGCGGACTGAGACGGGTGGGACATGGAGTAAGCCGGAGCGGTTCGGGAGTGTGCGATTCGAAGGTGCGATTCGAAACATCATGCCGGCTCATGATAACCAGCGGAAAAAGTGCTGCAAAGCGATAGTTACCCTGTAGCGCGGATAAATGTTCCCATGCCTGCCCTTCACGCGCTCGCGGTTCGAACACGCATTAGGGAAAGCTTTAGACGGATTGGGAAAGACGCGCCCCTGCTCACCGCTCGCGCCGATTTTTTTCCGGACCCGGATTGATTACGCTTGACTCCAGATCCCTGCCGCGACTCCCGAGGACTTTAGACCATGAAGCCGAATCCGCAACCGACTCCTGTCGCCGACGCTGAGCTGGCGACAAAACAGCAATTCCGTCAGGCCATGGCGCATCTGTCCGCGGCCGTGAACGTGATCACCACGGCTGGCCCGCATGGACGCTGCGGGGTGACTGCGAGCGCGGTGTGTTCCGTTACCGATACACCACCGACACTGCTCGTCTGCCTGAACCGTTCGAGTGCGATGCACGCCACCTTCGAGCGCAACCGTCATGTTTGCATCAACGTGCTGCCGGGCGAGCATGAACTGCTTGCGCGTCATTTCGCGGGCATGACGCAGGTGCCGATGGAAGAACGTTTTGGCTGGCCGATCTGGGACGACGGCACGCATGGCGTGCCGGTCCTGCGCGATGCGCTTGCGAGTCTCCAGGGTGAGATTGTCGACCTGAAGGAAGTGGGCTCGCACTCGGTGATGTTCGTCAAAACGACCTGTATCAGCGTACGCGCGGACGGCGACGGCCTGATCTATTTCGATCGCAACTTTCACCGCATCAAGCGCCCTGCGCCGCAGTGAGCGCGGCCGGACTATTGGAATGAAACCACGGCGCGTGGCTTGCTCAAACAACGCCCGCGCTATCGGTATCGAATTGAAACGACGGCACCGCCGCGACCGCTTCGACGAAACAGTCGATCAGATAATCGCAGGCCGATGTATTCAGCGCGTCGCGCCGCGAGATGATGCCCACCGACACGCGCGGCAATGGTTCACGCACCGGTATCGATATGATCCGCTCGCGAATCCAGTCGGTTTCCAGAAAGCTCTTGGGACAACATGACAGCAGATTGCTTTTCACCGATAGCGAAAAACTCGCACTGAACGAACTGCACTCCACCACCACGTTCGGCGCCTTTGCGCCATGCCGCACAAAAAAATCCTGGAGCGACTGACCGATGCTTTCGGGCGTGGTGTTCAACATCCACTCCGCGTCTTCCAGCTCCGCGAGCGATTGGGCCTTCGCCAACGGGTGACCTTTGCGCGCAGAAATGATCAACTCGCCTTCGAGCAAGGAGCGGAACACGAATTCCGGCGCGAGCTTCTTTTCATCCACGATAGCGATCACGAAATCGAGCGAGCCGTCGCGCAAGCGGGCCAATGCCGCCGTCAGAAAACCCTCCTGAACCGAGAGCCGCGTCTTCGGCATGCGCTGCCGGAACGAGTGAATGGCGCGCGACAGAAACTTGAGCGATACCAGCGGGGTGACCGCACACGACACGGTACCGCCCGCCTGACCGGATAGTTGAATCACATCGTCCTTTGCATGCTGCATTTCCGCGAGGATGAGTCTTGCGCGCGCGCACACGGCCTGGCCGAACTGGGTGAGTTGCGCACCACGCGCGCTGCGCGACACCAGCGGCACACCCAATTCCTGTTCGAGCTCGCGAATCGCCTTGGTCAACGCGGGCTGGGACAGGCACACCGTTCTGGCAGCAGCGCGAATGCTGCCGTGCTGGGCTATCGCCACTAATGCGCGTAACTGGTTGTATTTCACGGGTAAGCGGCCGGATAAGCGATTAGAGAGAAATGACCACGGTCGGCTTCAGTCCACCGCTGACAGTTTGAATCGATGGTACACCGTGAGAAACGTGCCGGCCATGCTCCCAAATACCCATTGCCGTGCGCACCCATGAGCCTCGACGCCAGCCCCCGCCGGGCGCGATAACCCAGCGTTATCACAATAAGAAAAAGCAAATCCAGAACGCTTTTTTGACTCCCTAGACTTTTCCTGTCGTCGTCATTGAAGGCGCTCTGCTCGATAGTCTGTTCGATAGAAACACGCTCGAATCGAGTGCGCCGTGCTATCGAAGCATCACGGATTGATTCACCTCCAGAGGGATCCCGTTTATGAAGTCATCTTCACTCAGTTCCCCGCTGTACGACGCCAGTCAAAGTGCGGGGCACGGCGCATCGACCCGCGGACTGATCGTCGCGACTACCATCGGCAACGCGTTCGAGTTCTTCGATCTCACCGTCTACAGCTTCTTCGCCGTGCTGTTCGGCAAACTGTTCTTCCCGCTTGCTTCGTCGCAACAGCAACTATTGCTCTCCGTCGGCACATTCGGCATCGGCTTCATTGCACGGCCGCTCGGCGGGGTGCTGTTCGGCGTGCTGGCCGACCGCTTCGGCCGCATTGCAGCGATGAACCTGACGCTCGTAACCATGGCCGTCGGCACCGGCCTGATCGGTGTGATGCCCACCTACGCGCAAATCGGCATCGCCGCGCCGCTCGCGATCGTCGCCGCGCGTTTGCTGCAGGGCTTTTCCGCCGGCGGTGAGGTCGGTGTCGCAACTACGCTGCTCGCGGAGCGTGCTTCTTCCGGCCGGCGCGGTTACATCACAAGCTGGCAGTTCGCGAGCCAGGGTGCGGCGGCGCTGGCCGGCTCGCTGGTGGGTTTTCTGCTGTCGCACTACCTCGACAAGGCGTCGCTCGAATCCTGGGGATGGCGCATTCCGTTTCTTGCGGGTGTGCTGATCGCACCGCTCGGCCTGTATCTGCGCTCGCGGCTGGGCGGCGAAGCGGACGCGCCCGCCGACTCCGCGCGCGAATCCGCCGGTGTACTGAAGACCGTTCTGCAACGCGACTGGCGCCTCGTCCTGGTGGCCCTTCTGCTGGTGGTGGGCGGCACCTCGGCGCATTTCATCGTGATCTATTACATGTCGACGTATGCAATCAAGATGCTGCATCTGCCGATGGACGCCGCGCTCTGGTGCGGAATTCTGGCCGGCGCGGTGATGCTGGTGATGTCCCCGGTGGGCGGCATCTGGTCCGACATGTTCGGCCGCAAACGCGTCGCCTTCATTTCGCGCGTGCTTCTGACCGTGCTGATTCTGCCGGGGTTCTATCTGATCCAGCATTCGCCTTCGACGGGCACCTTGTATCTGGTGGTGTGCGCACTCGCCGCGCTGCATTCCGTCAACGCGGGCGCGAACGGCGCGATGCTGCCCGAGATGTTCCCGCGCAGCACGCGCGCAACCGGGCTATCGATTGCGTACGCCGCGGGCGTGTCGATCTTCGGCGGCTTTGCACAATTCATCGTGACATGGCTGATCCAGGCGACCGGCAATCCGGCTGCGCCCGCCTGGTACGTCATCGTCTGCGGCGCGCTCTCGCTGGTCGCGCTGCTGTTCGTAGCCGACCGCACCCGTCAGGACATCTAGGCGCACGCGAGCGCGTCATTCATCTTTCAACACCACGAAATTCTCATGTCAGACACTCTTCATGCCGATGCACCGCTCGCCGCAGGTAGCGAACTTTGCGACCTGTCCGCTCTCACTTTGCTCGATCTGCAACGAAAGAAAACCGTGAGTGCCGTCGAGATATTGAATGCGCACCTCTCACGTATCCATGCCGTGAACCCGCAGGTCAATGCACTCGTCACCCTCGCCGACGAAGCCACCTTGAAAAGCCGTGCCGCGGATATCGACGCGCTATGGGCGCGCGGCGTCTGGCAAGGTCCCTTGCATGGACTGCCGGTTTCACAAAAGGACCTGACCGCGACGCGCGGCGTGCGTACCACCTTCGGCTCGAAAATCTTCGAACATCACGTGCCTGAACACAGCGCCTTGATCGCGCGCCGCTGCGATGCCGCCGGTGCTCTGATGATCGGCAAGTCGAACACGCCTGAACTCGGCTCGGGTTCGCACACCTTCAACGACGTGTTTGGCGTGACGCGCAATCCGTGGGACCTGAGCAAATCCGCGGGCGGCAGCAGCGGCGGCGCCGCTGTCTCCGTTGCCTGCGGCATGAATCCGCTCGCTTGCGGCAGCGACATGGGCGGCTCGCTGCGCAATCCGGCCGCGTGGAATGCGGTGGTGGGTTTGCGCCCGTCACCGGGACGCGTGCCGCGGGCACCGGATTCGAACGGCTGGGCAACACTCGGCGTAGACGGGCCGATGGCACGCGATGTTGCCGACACGGCCTTGCTGCTCAGCGCGATTTCCGGTCCCTCCGGCGAAACTGCGACTGAGATCAGCGAGCCCGGTTCACGTTTCGCGCAGCCATTGCAACGCGACTTTCGCGGCACGCGCATCGCCATGTCGGTGCAGCTCGCCGGTCTTGCTGTCGACCCCGAGATTCAGCGAAGCGTGCAGGCACAGGCGGCGATCTTCGAGTCGATGGGTTGCGAGGTGGAATTCGCCGACCCCGATCTCGGCGATGCCGAGGACGTGTTTCGTATCGAGCGCGCGTGGATGATCGGCAGCCTTGTCGACCGGCTCGATGCCGATGCACGCGCCCAACTGAAGCCGGAAATCGAAGCCGAGTGCCGCCTGCACAGGTAGCTGTCCGCAGCGGATCTGGGCGACATGTTCGTGCGAAAAACAGCGTTGTTCGAGCGCATGCGCCGCTTCATGGACAACCACGCGTACTACGTGCTGCCCGCCACGCAGATGCTGCCTTTCGATGCCGATCTGCGCTGGCCCACAGAATTCATGGGCACACGCTACGACTCGTACATCGACTGGATGCGCATCTGCTGGTATCTGTCTTCCACCGAATCGCCGGTCCTCGCTCTGCCCTGCGGCTTTAGCGCATCGGGCTTACCGATCGGCCTGCAAATCGCCGGACGCTTTCGCGACGACTGGGGTCTGTTGCAATTCGGTCACGCCTATGAGGCTGCCGCGGCACACGAGAGGATTCGCCCACCGCTTATCGCCGGGCGTCACTAACCGCCGCTCACTCTGAGTTTTTTTCAGCAGCCGGTTTCGCCTCCGGCTGCTGGCTGGCAAGCAACGCGTGGCTCGCGGGAGTCCACACGTCCGTCACTTTTCGCACTTCTCCAACTTGAGCGTCAGACCACATGAAAAAAATGCTACTGGCAGTATGCCTCGCCGCCCCCTTTCCGGCCGTGGTTCATGCACAGAGTGCCGTCACGCTATACGGCATTATCGATGAAGGTGTGAGTTATACGAGCAACGCAGCGACGGTCAACGCCAACGGCAGCATCTCTGGTCACAGCGCGGTTCGCCTGCTGAGCGGCGTGATGCAGCAAAGCCGCTGGGGCATGCGCGGCATGGAAGACCTTGGCGGCGGTATGAAAGCGATCTTCATGCTGGAGAATGGCTTCGACGCCAGCACCGGCAAGCTCGGCCAGGGGGGACTGCTGTTCGGCAAGAAGGCCTGGGTGGGTTTGTCGGGTCCGTTCGGCACGGTGACGCTCGGCCGTCAATACGATACGAATGTCGATATCCTTGGACCGTTCGAGGTCGGCGATCAGTGGGGGGGCTATATGGTTGCGCATCCCGGCGATCTCGACAACTTCAACAACACGAACTCGACGAATAACGCGATCAAGTTCACCAGCAACACTTATGGCGGCTTGACGGTTGAAGGCATTTACAGCCTGGGCGGTGTGGCGGGCGATTTCGCGCGTAACCGGATCTGGTCGGTATCGGCCGGGTATGTGAATGGACCGTTGGCGCTCGGTGTCGGTTATCTCGATGTGGCCAACCCGAACACGTCGTTCTTCGGCAGTACTGGTAGTCCCGCGGCTAGCGTGAATGGCCTGCCTGGAAGCAATATGGTGTCGCCGGTCTATTCCGGGTACGCGTCGGCGAAATCGCTGCGTGTGATCGGTGCTGGGGCGTCGTATCTGTCCGGTGCCGCTACGTTCGGCGCGACATATTCGAATACGAGTTTTCGCGATCTCGGGGATCTTGGTTCGGGGCCGAATCCTGCCGGGTTGAGTGGCAATGCCACGTTGAATAATGCGGAAGTGAGTTTCAAGTATCAGATCACGCCTGATCTGCTGTGTGGTGTGGCGTATGACTATACGAAGGGAAGTTCAGTCAAGGGGATGACAGGGGCGACCTATCAGCAGGTCGCTTCGGGGATCGATTACTTTGTTTCGAAGCGTACCGATGTGTATGTGATTGGGGTTTATCAGAAAGCCTCCGGCACGGACTCGACCGGGCGGCAGGCTGTGGCCGCTGTTAATGGGCCTTCTGCGTCGGCTGATGATAAGCAGGCTGTTGTGAGGGTTGGGATGCGGCATAAGTTTTGATTTTTTTTTTGTTGTTGGGGTGTTGGTCTGTTCTGGTGTTGGTCGTTTGGTCTCTTGGCCTTTCCTTGCTTTGTTAGTGGTCTATTAGCGTTGCCCCTGTGCGGGGCGGCACCTACTTTTCTTTGCCTGCCGCAAAGAAAAGTAGGCAAAAGAAAGCGGCTTTACACCGCCAGCTCATAAGCGGGTCCCCCGCGCAGCCATGGTAGTGGTGCATCTGGAATCTGTGTTCTCGCACATTCGGCCTTAGTGACAAGGCCGTCATACCTCCGGCGGCGCTGCGCGCGCCGACGCGGTACTTCGTCATGTTATCCCTTAGGTACGTGTGGGGCGCAGGTTGCAATCGCCGTGGGCCGTGCATGTCGCCGTGTTGGGCCGCTCCCTGCTGCCTGGTTCGATGCGGCATACTGCATTTGGAATGCGTTGCGTCACTTTAAACTTGCATTTTGCTTTCGCTGTATGCGCGCCGCGAACAACTGGAGGTCACGGGTCGAGGCGTGGCCTGTGTGTCCTCGCCGACGATGCCTCATCTCGGCTGCTCGTACGGAGTTCCCATGAAAGCGCATCGCCCGCGTCTGCCACACCTGCCCGGCGATCCGTCGCATGCGGAGTGGCGCGATCACACCGTGTCATACATCGTCGTGGCCGTGATTGTCGTGCTGGTCGTCACCCTCATCGTCTGGCTGGTCGATCCGGCACCGCCGAAAACCATCACGATGAGCGCAGGACCGCATGACAGTTCGTTCCTCGCCACCGCGGATCAGTACAAAAAGATCCTCGCCCGCAACGGCATCACGCTCAAGGTGCTGGAATCCGACGGCTCGGTGCAGAACCTGCATCGTCTGCTAGACCCGAAACAACACGTCGATCTCGCACTCGTGCAAGGCGGCGTCGCCGATGGGCTCGATACGTCATCGCTCATGTCGCTCGGTAGCGTGTTCTATGTTCCGGTCGTGGTGTTCTATCGCGGCACAGGGCTCAGCGAGCTCGCAGAACTGGAAGGCAAGCGGATTGCAATCGGCCGTGAAGGCAGCGGCACGCGCCTGCTCTCGCTCAAACTGCTTGAAGCAAACGGCATCGCGCCAGGCGGCGAGACCAGGCTGGTGCCCAGCGACGGCATGCAAGCCGCCACCCAACTGGTGGCGGGCGAGGTCGACGCCGCGATCCTGAACGGTGATTCGGCCACGCGCGGCCTGATGCTGCGGCTCCTGAAAGTGCCCGGCATCTCGGTCATGAATTTCGATGAGGCCAGCGCCTATACGCGCCTCTTTCCCTATCTCGACGAAATCGATCTGCCGCCCGGCGTGCTGGATCTCAAGCGCAGAATTCCACCCGACACCATCCATCTGATCAGCCCGACAGCCGAACTGGTGGCCCGGACCGGTCTGCATCCGGCCATTTCCGATTTGTTGATCGAGGCCGCGCAGGAGGTGCACGGCATGCCCGGGCTCTTGCAGCACGCGGGGGAATTCCCGAGTCCGGTCGCCCACGAATATCAGATCAGCGAGGACGCACAGCGCTACTACAAGACCGGCAAGAGTTTTCTATACCGGACGCTGCCGTTCTGGCTCGCCAGCATCGGCGACCGCACGCTGGTTCTGCTGCTGCCAATGGCAGTGCTGCTGTTTCCGGCAATGCGCTTGATCCCGGCGCTTTACCGGTGGCGCGTACGCTCGCGTATTTATCGCTATTACGGAGCGCTGATTGCAATCGAACGCGAAGCACTCGCCGACTCGACCGAGACCGAGCGCAAACAGCTCTTCGCGGAACTCGACGCAATCGAGGCGTCGCTTGATCGCTTGCGTATGCCGCTTGCATACGCCGACGCGTTCTATGTGCTGCGCGAGCACGTCGGCTTTGTGCGCAGCCGGCTGGCGGCGGCACAAGGCAGCCGCCCCTAGGCGGGGCGGCTGGCGTCTTTATGCTTCAGCGGAGGCCGCCGGGGCTGCCGGCGGCGTTGCCGATTCTGCGGCCGGGGCGTCCGCCGAAATGGTCTGCTCCGGCTGCGTTGGCTGAGTTAGCACGTCAGCTTGCGCAGCGGATGCTGCCTGCGCTGTGGCATCTGTGGCATCTGCAGCAACCTGGGCATCGGTAGATGTTGCAGCCGCCGAGGCTGCTTTCGCCGCGCCCCGGCCCGCACGATGCGCCTGCAGACGCTGCGCGCCGGCTGCTTCCTGCGCCGTTACCTTGCCCGCTTCAGCGCCCGTCAGATCGACCCGCGCGGCGCCTTCGACGAGGCACTTCCAGTAGCGGCTGCCACGGCACCACGTCTTGATCGCATCGCGCAATTCGGTTTCGCTCAGCGACAGATCCTTCGCGTGAACCGCGAGGTCCTCGAAGATGCCGACCTTGAGCGGGAGCTTGGGCGCCGGATTCTTCGGGAACACATTGGGAAAGCGCTTTTGCAGTCTCCCGATCGATTTCACCACCGGATCCACGGGTCTCGCGTCAGCCGCGGGCTTTGCTTCGGCCGCCGGTCTGGCGTCGGCCTGATGCGCCTGATGCTTGTGAGCGGGCGCGGCACGGCGCGGCGGCGACGGCTTGCGAGCAGGCTTCGCGCCGGGCTTGGCGACTGGCTTGGCCGCAGGCGCAGCTTCGGCGCGTGCCGCCGCCAGTTGCTTCTTCAATTCAGCAAGTTGTTCGAAACCCATAGCGCACAATCAATCGAGAAAGACAGGATTGTAGCAGCGTGTTGCGCCACGCTCCCGTCACCCGGCGATGCGCCGCGCACCGATGGCGGCAAACGATCAGCTTTTGACCGCAACAGGCGCTACCGGCTCGTGCGCGCTCAGGCCAAAAACCGATACACACAAGCCCGGCCGCCCTACGTTATTGCGTAGGGAAAGTTCAAGCTGATGCCGCGCGGCGATCCGCGCCACAATCGCCAGTCCGAGCCCGCTACCTTCGCCGCGCGCCTCTTCGCCTCGATAAAACCGGTCGAAAACCCGCTCGATCTCGGCCTCCGGAATCCCCGAGCCGCTATCCACCACGTCGAATCCCACCCGCTCGCCGGCGCGCTTGAGAATCACATCCACACGGCCGCCTGGCGGCGTATGCCGGATCGCGTTGTTGATCAGATTCCCCAGCAACACACTCATCCCGTGCGGCTCCGCCAGCACCGTATAAGCATCGTAGCCCGCGCCAGCGTCTTCGCATTCGAGGCCGAGATCGATCTCGGCCGTCTCCGCGAGCAACGACAGATCCCCCACCGCCTGTTCGCCGATCCGGCGCAAGCTCACTGGCACCATCGACGTTACGGGATGCGCATCTTCGCGCGCGAGCGTCAACAGTTGCTGCACCAGGCGAATGATCCGGTTGACCCGCTCCTCGACGCGCTCCAGCGTTTGCCCCTCGCCCTTCAGCGAGCCGTCGCGGGAAGCCGCCTGCAATTGCAGCTTCAGCGCGGCAAGCGGCGAGCGCAATTCATGCGCGGCATCCGCGATAAACGTGCGCTGTGCCTGCGACGCCACGTTCAGACGTTGCAACAGATCGTTGAGCGACGCCACCAGCGGTTTGATTTCGACCGGCACGCTGCCATCCAGACGCAAGGGGTCCAGCGAATCGAGCGAGCGGGTCGTGAGCGCGCGCGTCAGGCCGCCGATCGGCGCCAGCCCTTTTGCGACCACCAGCAGCACCAGCACGATCGTCACCGGCAACAGCACGCCGAGCGGCCACAGCGTATGCAGCGCCAGTTGCAGCGCGAGGTCCTCGCGCACGGAGATCGGCTGCGCGACCTGGATATAGCGGTCGCGCTGCTGCACCCCGAATGTGCGCCAATGGCTCTCGCCTCGTTCGACTGTGCTGAAGCCTTCGGGCAAGCGCGAGAATACCGGCGCCTGAGTCGAGTGATAAATGAGTGTGCCGGCACGGTCCCAGATTTCGATGACGACCCGATCGTCGGCCAGATCACCCAGGTCCGGGCTGTGATGCTCGCCGTCGCCCGTACCGGCCAGATTCGACGGCAACGACAGTGCGACCGTGCGCAACTCGTAGTCGAACAGTTCGCTCGCTTCCTCCCGCGCGGTGTGAAAGATGCCGAAGCCGGCCACGCCCGATGCCGCGGCCAGCCCGAAAATCAGCCAGCCCAGCAGCCAGCGGCGAATCGACGTCATCAGCACCTCTTCAGACGGTAGCCCACGCCGCGCACCGTCACCACCTGGTCCGCGCCGATCTTGCGGCGCAGGCTGTGCACATGTACTTCGATTGTGTTGCTGCCCACCTCCTCGCCCCAGCCGTACAGTTTCTCTTCCAGCTCCGCCTTGGTGAACACGCGCGTGGGTTCTTCGATCAGCGCCTGCAGCAACGCGAATTCGCGCGGCACGAGCGGCAGCAATTCGCCGTCTTTGGTCACTTCATGCGCGGCGGGATCGAGTGTGAGTTCGCCGTGCGCATAGATGGGTTGCTTCTGGCCAGTGCGCCGCCGCAATAGCGCACGGACTCGCGCGGCCAGTTCGTCGAGGTCGAATGGTTTGATCAGATAGTCGTCGGCGCCCGCATCGAGACCGCGAATCCGATCTTCAACCGCGTCGCGCGCGGTCAGGATGATCACCGGCGCCGCACCGCCGCTCTTGCGGTAGGCGTTGAGCACGTCGATGCCGTCTTTTTTCGGCAAGCCGAGATCGAGCAGCACGAGGTCGTACACGCCGTTGCCCAGCGATAGTTCCGCCGCGCGGCCGTCGTCGGCCCAGTCGATCGCGTAGCCCGAACGGCGCATGGCGCCCAATACCGTTTCCGCAATCATGTTGTCGTCTTCGACGAGCAGCAGACGCATGGCCCCTCCTCTTTGCAGTTTGCCTGCATTGTCCAGCCCGCTAGCTTAACGCTTCCTTAAATCATCCTTAAAGGATCCTTAGCGCAAGCTTAAGCAACGCTGAAGGCAGACTGATGGGACGCTTAACTTCAGCTAAGCGTCCCTTAAGCTCTTCCTCAGCAAAATCGGCACCTGTTGCGCGACATCCGCTCGCCGCCGTCCCAGTTTTCATTCAGGAGCCGGACTTTGCCCGTTTTCAACGCTGCTGCGAAAGTCGCTTCAGTAGTCGCTTCAGTAGTCGCTCCAGTGGTCGATTCAGTGGCCAGTTCAGTGGCCGATCCAGCGGCAGTTCCCGCTCCACCCTCGCGCATGCTCGCGCTCGCGCTCGTGCTCGTGCTCGTGCCCCTCTGCGCCATGCTGCTTGGCGGCTGCACGTGGTATCACCGCGAGCCGCTCGCGCCGCAGGACACCTCGACTTCCGCCAACTCGCTCGACCGCATCCAGATCGATCCAGCCACCATGCCGTTGCCCGAACTGGCGGCGCATCGCTTCGATCCGTCCGATGGACTGGATATCGACGAAGTCGCGATGCTGGCGGTAGCGAACAATCCCGACCTGAAGCTGGCGCGCGACGATCTCGGCATCGCCCGCGCACAGGCTTATTCGGCCGGACTGCTGCCCGACCCGCAATTGAGTGTGTCGAGCGATTACCCCGGCGCGGCCGGCGCCACGCGCGCATTCAATTATGGTCTGAGCATCGACGTGATGGCGATCGTGCTGCGCAGCGCGAACAGGCAATCCGCCGACGCGACGGTGGCTAAAACCGATCTCGGCCTGCTGTGGCAAGAATGGCAGATTGTCGCCCAGGCGCGCCAGTTGTTCGTCAAGACGCGCTTCCAGCAGGACACCCTGCCGCTGCTGCAACAGCAGCGCGAGCTCGCGCGCACGCGCTACGAACGCATGGCCGAAGCGCGCCGTGACGGCAATCTGACCGACGACACCCTGACGGCCGCGCTTACCGCCTACAGCGACGCGCGCAAACAGTACACCGACGCCGAACGGGCCGCGGAACAGACTCATCACGATCTGAACGCGCTGCTCGGCCTTTCGCCCGACGTGCAACTGCAACTCGCAGGCGGCGAAGAAACGATCGCGCTGTCCGACACGACGCTCGATGCAGCGCTCGCGAAACTCGCGCAGCGGCGCCCGGATCTGATCGCGCTTCAGGCGGGTTACGAGGCGCAGGAGCAGAAGTACCGTGCCGCGATTCTCAGCCAGTTTCCGAGCCTTTCGGTAGGTTTCGTGCGTGCGCGCGATACCTCGAACATCTACACCAGCGGCTTCCAGATCAATCTGAGCCTGCCGATCTTCAATCGCAATCAGGGCAACGTCGCGATTGAGAAAGCAACCCGTCAGCGCCTGCGTGACGAATATCAATCGCGCTTGAATCAGGCCTACGCCGATGTCGCCCACATGCGCGCCGACAGTGAGATTCTCACGCGGCAGTTGCAGCAAACCGAGGCGGCGCTGCCCGATGTCGACCTTGCCGCGCAACACGCGGCTGCGGCCTATGCGCAACACGATCTCGCGCTCGGCGCCTACACCGACGCACAAAGCGCGGCGCTCACCAAACGTGTCGACATCGCCACCCTGCGCGAATCGCTCGCCGAACAACGCGTCGGTTTGCAGGCGCTGTTGGGCAGCGCGATCCCCGACGCTTTTTCCTCTGCTCAGACCTTCAGCGAAACTCATGCGAAATAGCCCCCTTTCGGCACGGCGGCCGCGTATCGCCTCTTATGCGATTTCATTTGCCTGCGTCGCACTGCTGAGCGCGGCCGTTCATGCGGCTGATACAGCGAGCGCAGCCGGTGCATCCGCCGCCGGCGATGCGGCCGATCAATCCGTCGTATCCGTGCAAATCGTAAGGGTGCAACGCGCCATCATTGCGCAACCGGTCCGCGCCTATGGCATCGTCGCGGCGTCCGCGTCGAACCTGACCACCGTTAATCTGCCATACCTCGCGCGTATCGTGCAGATGCGCGTCCAGGCCGGCCAGCGCGTGACGCGAGGCACACCGTTATTCGTCGTGCAAGCCGATCCTGCCGCGGTGCTCGCCGCGCTCCAGGCGAAAAGCGCCGTGACGCTGGCGCAAGGCGAACTCGCGCGCACGCAGTCGCTGTACGGCAAAGGACTCGCCACGCAATCGCAACTCGCCACGGCCCGCAAGGCCGCCGACGATGCACAGCAAGCACTCGCCGCGCAAAACCAGACGGGTATCGCGAGCGGCAACAAGATCGTCGCGGCGCCGATGGACGGCGTGGTTTTGCAGGTATCCGCGGCACAGGGCGATCAGGTACAGCCAGGCGCGGCGATCCTGCAACTGGCCAGCGGCGCCGGCCGCGCCGGCCGCGATATGCGCGCGAACGTGATGCTCGGCGTCGAGCCCTCGGACGCCGCTGCGATCCATGCCGGCGATACCGTCACGCTGCACGGACTCTCCACCGCACTCGCGAAATCCTCGGCGGATGGGCACGTGACGCTGGTCGGCGCGTCGGTCGATCAGCAAAGCCAGCTCGTCGACGTTGGCGCGAACGTGCCGCTCGAACAGAGCGCGTTCATTCCGGGCACGCGAGTCAGCGCCGACATCGCGACGCGCAGCGGCACGCACTGGGTCGTGCCGCGTGCCGCCGTGCTGAAAGATGGGGCCGGCGCGTACGTGTTCCAGATCACGCCGCAAAACAGGGCACGCCGCGTAGCGGTGGTCATGCAGATCGAGAACGGCGACCGCTACGGCGTGGACGGCCCGATCGACGGCGCGGCGGGCCTCGTCGTCAGCGGCAACTATGAGTTGAAGGACGGCATGGCGGTGCGCGTCAGCAAAGGCGCGCCGCAATGAATTTCGGTCAATGGATGCAGAAGCACCGGCGCTCACTGCTGTTCGTGATCGCGTTGCTGGCGATCGCGGGCGCGCTGACCGCATTTCGCCTGCCGATCTCGCTGTTCCCGAACGTCGCGTTTCCGCGTGCCGTCGTCTCGCTGGACGCGGGTGACCGCCCCGCCGAACAGATGGCCACGCTCGTCACAATGCCGGTCGAAGAGGCGCTGCGCCGCGTGCCGAACGTGCGCGACGTCGAGTCGACCACGAGCCGCGGCGCGGCGGAAATCTCGATCAATTTCGACTGGGGCACCGACATGGCGCAAGCCACGTTGCAGGCTCAGTCGGCGATCAGCGAGATTCTCGCGACGCTGCCGCAGGGCACCTCGATGCAGGTCCGGCGCATGGACCCGACCGTGTTCCCGGTACTTGCGTATAGCCTGACATCGAAACAGCAGTCGCTGTCGGCGCTGCACGATCTCGCGCAATTCCAGATGCGCCCGTTGCTGTCATCAGTGGAAGGGGTCGCGCGTGTCGATGTGACGGGTGGCGCGCAGGACGAATTTGAAGTCGCGATCGATCCGGCGCGCCTTGCCGCTTATAAGCTGTCGCTGCCGGACGTCTCGAAAGCGATCGGCGCGAGCAACGTGTTGATGGCCAACGGCCGCATTGAGGATCACGACAAGTTGTATCTCGTGATTGCCAACACCACGATCACGCGACTCGACGAACTGCGCAACGTGGTGGTGTCGAGCAATGGCGCGACGCAAATCCGCCTCGGCGACATCGCGACCGTTCGTCAGGGCGTCGTGCCGCAATGGATGCGCGTCACGGCCGACGGTCAGGACGCCGTGCTGCTCAACGTCTACCAGCAGCCCGGCGCGAACAGCGTGGCGATGGCCAAGGCGATCCGCGCGAAACTCGCAGAGTTCCAGCATCAGATGCCGGCGGGCGTGCACCTGTCGAACTGGTACGACCAGAGCGAACTGGTGATCGCCTCGGCGACCAGCGTGCGCGACGCGATCATGATCGGCGTGGTGCTGGCTGCGTTCACGCTGTTTGCCTTTCTGCGCAACTGGAAGATCACGGCGATCGCGGTCGCCCTCGTGCCGGTCGTGATGGCCGCCACGATCCTGCTGCTCGACGTGTTCGACATGGGCTTCAACATCATGACGCTCGGCGGCATGGCAGCCGCGGTCGGCCTCGTGATCGACGACGCCATCGTGATGATCGAACACATCGTGCGACGCATGCGCGAAGGCGGCGCGCACAAGTTCCATGGCCGCGTGATGGCGGCGGCGCTCGAATTCACGCGGCCGCTTGCCGGATCGTCGGCGGCGACGCTGATCATTTTCGTGCCGCTCGCGTTTCTGTCGGGCGTGACAGGTGCGTTCTTCAAGGCGCTCTCCGTGACAATGGCAAGTGCGCTGTTCATTTCGTTTCTCGTCACGTGGCTCGCCGTGCCGATTCTGTGCGACCGCTGGCTGACGCCGAGGGACGCCGAGGAGCACAAGGAAACCCGCTTCGCCGCATGGATGAACCGGCGCTACGGCTTTCTCATCGAGCGCGTAACGGCGCGGCCGCCTCTGGTGCTGCTCGGCGTGTTGCCGCTGATCGTGGTGGCCGCATTCGCGTTCACGCGGGTGGGCAGCGGCTTCATGCCGAGCATGGACGAAGGCGGTTTCGTGCTCGATTACCACACCGAACCGGGCACGTCCGTGACCGAAACCGACCGGCTGATGAAGCAGATCGAGGCGATCATCCGCGCGAATCCGAACATCGCGACTTACTCGCGCCGTACCGGCGCCGGTCTTGGCGGCGATCTGAACGAGCCCAATAAGGGGGACTTCTTTATCCGCCTGAAATCGAGTGGCCGTGAGCCGATTGAAACGGTGATGGAGGAAGTCCGCTCGAAGATCGAGACGCAGGTGCCCGGCGTGAGCATCGAACTCGCGCAGTTGATGGAGGATCTGATCGGCGACCTCACCGCGGTGCCGCAACCGGTCCAGATCAAGATTTATTCCGACGACCAGACGACGCTGGACACGACCGCGCGCAAGGTGGCCGAACGAATCGGCAAGATTCAGGGCGTGGTGGACGTCAACGACGGCATCAATCCGGCGGGCGATGCGCTCGAACTGCACATCCGGCCGGAGGCGGCGGCGGCTGAGGGAATGGACCCGCAGTCGATCGCGCAGGCGGTGTCGGACATGGTGGAGGGCAATATTGCAACGCAGTTCCAGAGCGGGCCGAAGACCGTAGGCGTGCGGGTACGCGTGGCTGGCGCGCTGAAGCTCACCGATACGCAACTGGGGCAGTTGGAAATTCGTGCACCGGACGGCCATCTGTTCGCGCTGAATCGCGTTGCCGATCAGGTGACGGTGACTGGCCAGCCGGAAATCAGCCGCGACAATCTCAAGCGGATGGTGGCGGTGACCGCGCGGATCGACGGCCGCGATCTGGGCTCGACGATCGCGGATGTGCAGCGCGTGTTGAGCGATGGAAGTTTGTTGCCGGCCGGCGTGTATTACGAGTTGGGTGGGTTGTATCAGCAACAGCAGATTGCTTTCAAGGGTTTGTTGACGGTGTTCGGCGCGGCAATTGCGTTGGTGTTTGGCTTGCTGCTGTTTCTGTACGAACGGTTTCGCGTTGCGCTGGCGGTGATGGCGATGCCGTTGCTGGCGGCGGGCGCGGTGTTTATCGGGTTATGGATCACCGGCATCGAGTTGAACATCTCCGCGATGATGGGGATGACGATGATTATCGGCATCGTGACCGAGGTGGCGATTTTTTATGTATCGGAGTTGCAGGGGTTGATTCGGGATGAAGGTGTCCGGTTCGAGGAGGCGCTGATCGCGGCTGGGCGGAATCGGTTGCGGCCGATTGCCATGACGACTATTGCGGCTATTTTGGCATTGCTGCCGCTTGCTTTTGCCCTTGGGCAGGGGTCGGCTATGCAGCAGCCGTTGGCAGTTGCCATTATTTCGGGGTTGATTGTGCAGTTGCCGTTGGTGTTGTTGCTTTTGCCTGTGGTGTTGAAGTTGTTGATGAAGAAGGGGGGTGTTTGAAGGGGGGGTGATTGCCTGCTCGGCGGGGTCTGATTTGGGTGTTGGTCTGTTGGTCTGTTGGTCTGTTGGTCTGTTGGTCTGTTGGTCTGTTGGTCTGTTGGTCTGTTGGTCTGTTGGTCTGTTGGTCTGTTGGTCTGTTGGTCTGTTGGTCTGTTGGTCTTTTGGTCTTTTGGTCTTTTGGTCTTTTGGTCTTTTGGTCGTTTGGTCGTTTGGCCTTTTGGTCTTTTGGCCTTTCCTTGATTTGTTAGTGGTCTATTAGCGTTGCCCCTGTGCGGGGCGGCACCTACTTTTCTTTGCCTGCCGCAAAGAAAAGTAGGCAAAAGAAAGCGGCTCAAACCGCTAGTTCTTAAGCGGGTCCCCCGCGCAGCCACGGTAGTGGTGCATCTGGAATCCGTGCCCCCGCACACTCCGCGCCGTTGACAAAGCACTCATCAGCTCCCACTCCGCACTGCGTGCGTCGCGGACGGGTCTGCCTGGGAAACCAGCGGCTTCGCTTCGCGCAGCGGGTGCCCTCGGCTTCGCCTCGGCGAGATGCCCCCGCTCTGATTGGCCAACCCCACTTCAAATGGAATGGCGTGCGTCGCATTCGCGGTGCAATCACGATCGCTGCCACAGTTGTGCTTGCAGCAGCGAGGCAACAGGAAGCAGGGAACGGCAACAGGAAATCGGGAGAGCTACACCGCGGCCGAGTGGCAGCGATGCAACGGCGAGCTGGGAACGGACCAAACCGCGGAAGCGCAAGTCCGGCGGCCGGTTCTATGAGCCGGGTATCGGCGCGCTCAGCGCCGCCGGAAGTATGACGCCTTTGTCACTGACGCTGAATGTGCGAGGCGACAGATTCCAGATGCACCACTACCGCAGCTGCGCGGGGGACCCGCTTAAGAATTAGCGGTGTGAGCCGCTTTCTTTGCTTATCTTTCTTTGCGGCGGCAAAGAAAGTAAGTGCCGCCCCGCACAGGGGCAACGCCAATAGACCACTAACGCAGCAAGGAAAGGCCAAAGAGCCAGATCAACAAGGAACCCGCCGAACAGGCAAAAAGAAAATCAACCTCTCAACACATCCTCAAACCCCCCCACCGGAACCCCCAACCCCCGAATCGCCTCGCCGACCCGAGGCGACAAAAGCGCCTGCAACTCATCGGCATGCCGATAATCCCGCATACCATCACTCAAAACCCGATCGCCGGCAAACGCAGGATGACAATAAATCTCCCCCACCCCATGCGGCAAATCGGCAAGCGCAGCGAGCCACACCGCCTCATCCATCCGTCCACTATCAGCAATCCCAACTACATAATCGTTATGCGCGATCCCCGCCCGATCCAACCTCGCCCGCACCCGCGAAATCCACGGCCGTAACCACACCGGCGCGCTAACCTCGAACGGCAACCGCATCGCCCGCATCCCGTACTCGCGGCCAATCTCCAGAATCAAACCCAGCACCGTCGGATGCAAATGAAAATGCTTGTGCGTGTTGACGTGATCGAGCGTCAACCCCGTCTTCGCAAATGCCTCGAATTGCGCGCGAATTTCCCGCGCCAACTGTTTGCGAACATGCGGCAAAAAGAAAAACCGCACCCCGTCACGCACCATGTTGTCGCCGAACCGTCCATGCTCGTCAACCAGCGCGGCAATCCCGTCGCGCGGCATAACGGCGTCACCGTCAGCCAGCACCAGATGCAGGCCAACCCGCAACCCCGGGAGCGCGCGAGCACGCGCCACCGCATCGTCCGCGGCAGGCGCACCGATCATCAGGCTCGCAGCCGTCAACACACCATGCCGGTGCGCCTGCTCGACCGCCAGATTCACCCGTTGATGCAGGCCGAAATCGTCGGCTGTGACAATCAACCCGCGTGGCTTAGCCGCCATCCGACGTCTCCATGACATCCATTACACGCAACGCCGCAGGTTGCGCGGTAGACGTGGAGGTGTCGACCCGCACGCGTTGGCCGCGCCACACCACATGCGAGCCAAACGCGGCCGCGAGCCACTGGAACATCAGCAAGACATCGCGCAACGGCACCAGCGGCAGATCGCGCCAGAAGGTGCGCTCATGACGCGCGGCACGCAGATGCAGCAGCATGCGCGCGGCAAACCCCGCCGCCGTGCCCGCGCCGCTCGCCAGCGCCGCCCACAGATGCACGCCGTCGAACGGCGCGCTCGCAAGGCTGTGAGTCAGCCATGCGCCGGCCAGCAGCCACGGCGTCGGGAACGTGATGATCAACGACGCAAAACCAGGCGGGTTCACCGAACGGATCGTACGCAGCCAGCGCGTCTCGCGCTGCCACAACGCGGAAAAGGTCGGCTCGATGACATCGGTGGCCACCATCACACGCGACAGCACCGTCCGAAGTCCGAGTGCCCGCACGTGTTCAGCGAGCCAGTAATCATCCGCGAGACAGTCTTTTAACGCGTCGAAACCGCCAATACGCTCAAGCGTCGCGCGGCGCAATGCGAGCGTCGCGCCAAAACCGAAGCGGCGCGAGCCGACCGCATGCGCGACACGCACAGACGGAGCAAACCACTCGTTGATGAACAACGCACCCAACCGCGGCCAGAAACCGCCGACGCCCTGCGCCACGTAGAGACAGGTGACGACCCCCACGCGTGGATCGGCCAGCGGCGCCGCCACGCTGTCGAGATAATCGGCTTCGACCGCGATGTCGCTATCGGCAATCACAATCAACTCATGGCGCGCATGCTCCGCCATGTTGATCAGATTGCTGACCTTGAGATTGCTGCCGTGTACACGCGCATCGACCGCAAGCTCGATATCGTGCCCCGGGTATGCGGCCTGCAAACGGCGCACCACGGCAATGGCCGGATCGTCCGGCGAAGATACGCCCAGCACGAGCTGGAAATTTCCGTGACGCTGGTCGCAAAAGGTTCTGAGATTTTCGTACAGACGCGGCTCGGCGCCACACAGCGGCTTAAGGACGCTGACGCCGACACCGGCAAAGGGAGTCAAAACATCCGCGGCCCTGGAGGCGGCGCTCGCAGCCGCCGCTCGCGCCGTTCGTCCGCGCCGCGCCGCAAAAAACGGCATCGCCACGGCGGCCAGCATCGCATAAAGCGACGCTGACGCGCAGCCGAGTAACAGGACCCATTGGTATGCTGTCAATGAATGCGCTGCCATCGCTCGTGTCCGTCAAGGCCTGGCCAGCACGAACGGCCTACCCGTAAAGCGCAGATGAAGCACAACGAACCAACGCCACGGACAATCCGCACCGATCAGCACGGACCGGCCGGCGTGGGTTGCGTGCCGGTTCCGGAAGGCGACGTTGAAAGCGGCCTGCGCGAACTGGCGCATCAGCACGACGCCGCTCGCGATCAGCGTGAGCGCAAGGATCCGGAAACTCGTGGAACTGAAGACTTGCGAGGAAACCGGCATGACCAGCAGGGCCAGCAACGCGAGCACCTGAGTACCCATGGCCGTGAGCGACGCCGCCATCAGGTGGGCCCGCAACATGTCGATCGTGACTGGCTTCATGGCGTGATCTCGTGGCCTGACGAAACGCACGAAACGCACGTCGGCGTGAGGTGGTGCCATTCGCCGGAAAAAGCGCTGACGAAAGCGCCTACCAAAGCGCCGGCCGTACTTTCGGTCGATGTTATTACGATTGGGTTGCAACATTCTGACAACCCGACGTAATGTCGTATGCCCATGACGGCCACACGACAGCAACAATTCAGGGGCGATGGTAGCGATTCTAGCTGAAGGAAACCTTAAGGAATAATGAGGTATAAAGCGTGTCGTAGACATGATCGTTACACTTCGGATATGCGGCCTGAAGCTCACGGAATTTCACTGAAGCTCACATCGACGGGAACCCTTTGCCGCAATGCAATGAACATCCAACGGAGTCTTTTCCCCCATGCGCGTACTCCTCGTAGAAGACGACGACCTGATCGGCTGCGGTATCGAAGCAGGACTGCGTCAAGCCGGTTTCACGGTCGATTGGGCACGCGACGGTCACAAGGCAAGTCTTGCGCTCGATACTACCGCCTACGCGCTCGTCGTGCTCGATCTGGGCCTGCCCAGAGTATCGGGTATGGACCTGCTCAAAAGGCTGCGCGACGCCGGCAAGGATGTGCCGGTGCTGGTGCTGACCGCAAGAGGCACGGTAGTGGATCGGGTCGGCGGCCTCGAGGCGGGCGCCGACGATTACCTCGGCAAGCCCTTCGACCTGACCGAGCTGATTGCCCGTTGCCGGGCGCTGCTGCGACGCGCGCAAGGGCGCAGCATCGAACTTATCCGCTATCAGGATCTGACGGTCAATCCCGCCGCGCAAACCGTTGAAATCGGCAATACGCGCGTCCCCCTCACCTCGCGTGAATGGGCAATCCTGATGCAGTTGCTGACCAACCAGGGTATTCCGCAGTCCCGCTCGCGGCTGGAAGAAAGTCTGTACGGCTGGCAGGAGGAAATCGAGAGCAATGCGATCGAAGTCCACGTGTCCAACCTGCGCAAAAAGCTCGGCGCCAAGCTGATCAGAACCGTGCGCAATATCGGCTACGTGGTGGAGAAAGCTTGATGCCGGCATCGATACGCCGTCGCCTGATGCTGCTGATCCTCACCAGCATCGTGCTGATCTGGGGTATCGCGCTGATCTCGAGCTATCTTCAGGCCAAGCGCGAAGTCAGTGAATGGGAAGAGGCACGCCTTGCGGAAATCGCGCAAATTCTCGCGCTGCTCGACCAGCGGAATCTGACCACGCTCGCCAATGCGCGCATCGATCTGCGCGAGGAAGAACAAGGCGGCGAAGCCGGTGCGAACGATAGCGACGACGACGACGCGTTGCCCCGCGACGCGCTATTTCAGGTACGCGGTGCGAACGGCGAGGTCCTGGCGGGCAGCCCGCGACTGCGCGCCCTGCAGGCGTGGGACTTACCCGTGCCACCCGCAAGCGGTGCGCAAAACATGACGCTCGGCGGCGAGGCATGGCACACGTTCACCTTGCGCGATACCGCCCTCGGCCATACGGTTCGGGTATTCGAACCGGCCAATACGCGCAGCGATCTGGTAAGCGGAGTCGCGAGCCGGATCGCGCGCCCCACCCTCGTCGCGCTGCCGGTGCTGGCGTTGCTGGTGTGGTTCAGCATCGGCTGGAGTCTCGCGCCGCTCAAGGTGCTGTCGGGCGCAATTCGCGCACGCGACATCAACCGGCTGGAACCCGTCGATATTGGCCGGGCGCCGACCGAGGTGCGGCCGCTCGTCGACGCGATCAATCTGGTGCTGTCGCGCTTGCAGCACTCTATCGAACGCGAACGTGCATTCACCGCCGACGCCGCCCACGAATTGAAGACGCCGCTCGCCGCGATCAAGGTGCAGGCACAAGTGGCGCTGGCCGAGCCGGATGCGGCGTTACAGCGCGTGGCGATGGAGCGTGTGGTGCAAGGCGTCGATCGCAGCGCGCGGCTTGCGGAGCAGTTGCTGCTGCTTGCCCGCCTGGACGTGCACGAGAAGCTCTCCACCGCGCCGCTCAAGCCGGCGGCGGTCGCGAAAGATGCGCTACTCGCCAACGAACGCAATGCGCAGCAGAAAAACATTCACGTCACGCTCACGGGCGACATGCGTGCGGAGATCAACGCGGAACCCGTTCTGATGGGCATTCTGCTCGACAATCTGCTGGATAACGCAATCAAGTACGGACGGCGCGGCGGCAGCATCGAAGTGGCGGTGCGCCGTGAAGTCGGCCGTGTGCAACTCACGGTGCGCGACGACGGCCCCGGCGTCGCACCGGGCGATCTCGCGCGTCTCACGAACCGTTTTTTTCGTGCGACCGGCAATCAGGCGACCGGCAGCGGACTGGGACTCTCGATCGTCGCACGCATCGCCGAGCATTTCGGCGCAAGCCTGCATCTGGGCTCGGGGATCGGCGAGCAAGGTCTCGCCGTCGCAGTATCGTTCCCCGCCTACACCGGAGATGAGGACTGAGCGCGCCACGCGCGCGCCGGCCTAGCGTCCGCTTACCTCGCCCACGGCCGTGCGCCCCGCCCGTGTTCCCTGTGCCCCCTGTGCCACCGGCTTCGGCTCGCGATTCGACGACTCGGCAAACTGCCACGCAATGAGTCCGGGCACGAAGATCAGCAGATCGCGAATGCGCCGCGCGCCGGCGAGCGCGAGGCAGGTGGACGGATCGAGGCCGAACGCGCCGCCGATCAGAATGAAACCGCCCTCCTGCACCCCGAGGCCGCCCGGCACGAAGAAAGCCGCGCTGCTGATCGCCTGGATCAGCGATTCGATCACCACCGCTTCAACGAGCGTGACATGTACGCCCAGAAAATACAGCGCGAGCCAGATTTCGAGCGAGGTCAGGAAACACTGCAGCGGTTGCCAGAAGAACAGATAGCGCAACACCACGGCGCGGCGGCGCCAGATCAGCTTGATGGCCTGGTCGATCTGCGCCGATTGTCCGACGAGCGTGGCAAGCTTGCCACTCGTCATACGATTGAGCATGCGCGTGATGCGCTCGAAGGGGCTCGCATGCTGCACGAGTGCGAACAGTATCAGGAGCGGCGTCAGCACCACCACGCCCCACGCGAGTTGCCCGGCGAGCCGCAGCGTGTCGGACTGCGCGTGCGCGAACAGAAAACCGATACCGACCATCGTGAACAGCAACTGACTGATCACCGTGAGCTGCATGTCGACAATGATGCTGCCCACCGCCGTGGATGGCCGCACGCCCCAGCGCCGGAGCATGCGGAACGACACCACCTCGCCGCCGATCCGCGCCACCGGCAGCATGCTATTCACGGATTCGCGCACCCACACCAGATGCAGCATATTGACGAAACCCGGCCGGTTCGCGCCGCGAATCAGCGAGCGCCAGTCGCAGGCGTTGGCGATCATCGGCAGCACGTGCGCGATCGCCGCCAGCAGGAGGCCAGCGCCGGCCGCGCGCAAGGCGGAGAACACCGCACCGGGGTTGTCCTGCCAGACCAGCCACAGCGACACCAGCAAGCCGGCCAGCGCGGCGATGCGCCCGAGATGCTTCATCATCGCGCGGCGACTCCCGGCGCGCGCTTCAGGCACGCCACGTGAGCTTCGCCGCCCTCCTCCAGATATCCACGCGTCATTGCTTACCCAACCTGCTGCTCATCCGTCAATCCGTCCTGCACGGCCGACAGCAGGCCGTCGCCGTCCACCTTGAAACTGAAGCCGCGCCAGATCACGTGCGAGGACCAGAAACTCGCGACAAAAATGCAAAACGATACGATATCCCATAACGGCAACAGCCACAGGTCGCGACGCGTCTGCTGCAACGCACGGTCGGCCAGCAGCTTCAGCACGAGCCGCGCGCACACGGCGAGCAGCGCGAGCGGCCACGACCACAGCGCACCGCCCGAGAAGGCAATCGCGAGCAACGCGAAAGCGAGCGGATGAATCAGCGCGGAGCCGAGATGGCCGAGCGGGTCGATGCTGCGAATCGTCCGGCTCCAGCGTAGTTCGTGCGCGATCAGTTGTGTCGCGCTCGATTCCACGCAGGCATGCGAGATCGTAAAAGGCGGAATCACCACTTTCTCGCCGATCATGCGCACGGCTTCGCCGATTGCATGGTCTTCGGCGAGATGCTTCACGAACGGTGTGAAGCCGCCGATTTTTTCGAGGGTGTCGCGGCGCATCGCGATGGTCTGCCCAAAGCATGGGCGCGCGAGACCGAGTGCGAGCCCTGTGACCACGCCAGGCAGAAACTGGTAATTGGTGGCCTTGGCCGACATGCGCGGCCAGAAGCCGGGGTCGGGCGCACCGCGATACACACAGGTAACGAGACCGACGCCGGGCTTCTGGAGTTCGCCGATCACATTGCGCAAATAATCCGGCCCGACCCCTACGTCGCTGTCGGCGAACACCAGCACGTCATGCCGGGCCTGCGGCAGCATATTGAGGATATTGCTGATCTTACGGTTCGGACCGTAGAGGCGCGCATCCACAACCACGGTGATGTCCGCTTCCGGATGCAGCTGCCGCAAGGCGTCGACGGTTTGCAAGGCGGGGTCGGCTGAATCGTGCACGCCGAACAGGAATTGCACGGGGCCCGGATAATCCTGCCGACAAAAGCCCGAGAGGTTATCGAGCAACGCCCACTCGTTGCCGTGCAATGGCTTGACGACGGTGACCGGCGGGAAACTGCTCGGCTCGGATACCGCTCTCGCGAAAAACCGGCCGATCAGGGCGCCCGCCAGCACCGTGTAGGCGATGCCGAAAACCGCACTCGCCGCACACGCATAGGCAAGCGTGACGGCGAGCAGATGCAGGGCGCTCACGCTTGGTGGGCGCGCAGGAAGCGGAAGAATTCGACGCCTTCACGCAGACGCCGTTTCATCATGTCCCAGCTCGTGAGCATCTCACGCAGGATTTCCCAGATCTTCGACGGCCGGAAATAGAAGCGTTTATAGAAATTCTCGAGCTGGTGATAGATCTCGTCGCGCGACAGATGCGGATAGCCGATCGCCGCAAGCTGCACCCCTGACTTGCTGACCAGGTTGATGACCTTGTTCTCTTCCAGCCAGCCGTTCTCGACCGCCTGGTTGTAGAGCGTCGTGCCGGGATAAGGCGCTGCGAGCGACACCTGGATCGTATGCGGATTGATTTCCTTCGCATACTCGATGGTCTTCTGGATCGTGTCCTGCGTCTCGCCCGGCAGACCGAGAATGAAGGTGCCGTGAATCTTGATGCCAAGCTTGCGGCAATCTTCGCTGAAGCGGCGCGCGATGTCGGTACGCAGACCCTTCTTGATGTTGAGCAGAATCTGGTCGTCGCCCGATTCGTAGCCCACCAGCAGCAGGCGCAGGCCGTTTTCCTTCATGATCTTCAGCGTCGAGTACGGCACGTTCGCCTTCGCGTTGCACGACCACGTCACACCCAGTTTGCCGAGACCGCGGGCGATTTCCTCGACGCGCGGCTTGAAGTCAGTGAAGGTATCGTCGTCGAACATGATCTCCTTGACTTCAGGCATGTTGTCGCGAATCCACTTCACTTCTTCGAGCACGTTCTCGGTCGAGCGCGTGCGGTAGCGATGCCCGCCCACCGTTTGCGGCCACAGGCAGAACGTGCATTTCGAACGGCAGCCGCGGCCCGTGTAGATCGATACGTACGGGTGCTTCAGATAGCCGATGAAATAGTTGTCGATCTTCAGGTCGCGCTTGTACACGGGCGCCACGAACGGCAGCTCGTCCATGTTCTCGAGGATCGGGCGTGCTTCGTTGTGTTCGATCGAGCCGTCGGCCGCGCGATAGCTGAGACCTTTGATGCCGGCGAACGGCTTGCCTTCGGCGACTTCCTGGCAGGTGAAGTCGAATTCTTCACGGCAAACGAAATCGATCGCTTCGCTCGCAGTCAGCGAATTGTGCGGATCGACCGCGACCTTCGCGCCGACCATGCCGATCAGCACCGAAGGCTTGCGCTTCTTCAGGTCTTCGGCAAACAGCGCGTCGGTGGGGAAGGACGGTGTGCTGGTGTGGATCACCACCAGGTCATATTGCTGTGCTATGTCGAGCGATGCTTCGACGGACAGACCGTCGGCGGGGGCATCGAGTACGCGGCTATCGGGGACGAGCGCGGCGGGCTGCGCGAGCCACGTCGGGTACCAGAACGAGCGCACTTCACGCTTGGCCTGGTAGCGCGAACCCGCGCCACCGTCGAAGCCGTCGTACGACGGCGCCTGTAAGAACAGGGTTTTCATGAATGCTCCAGCAAGCCTTTGATCGGCGCTTTCAGTTTTCTGTCAGAAAACTATCGGAACGATTGCCCGCAAGAATGCACGCGGGCACATAGGATCGCGCAAATACTACGGAGCAAAGCTGAAGGAAACCTTAAGGAAAGTATCCCGGTTCAGGCCGTACTAAATGGTTAATCCCAGCCTTCGCCTCAAGTGCGCTTGAGTACTTTATAGCGAAACAATGTTGCAGCCACAATCGCGGCGTAAGACGGACCGTACGCCGCCAACGGCTCGTCTGGCGGCAAGGAACGGTGCGCTGCTCACTGTAGCCATAGCGCCCGATCTGCTTTGATTGTGAGTTTTTATTCGTTCAGTTCGGCACGCGCATTGACTACATTGACCGGTCACAACTAAACGTCCATCTTAGGATCAGTCAATGAACATCCCGCGGGGCACGGCGCGCTTCTTTCTCTCTTCCCTTGTTTCGATTTCGTCACACGAAGGACATACGAAATGCCCGCAAGCCGGCCGCGGCGCGCTGCTGACGGCGGCAGCGACCGCGCTCGCGCTCACCTTCAGCCTTCTTGCAGCGGGTATCGCGCATGCCGCGCCGCCTGCCGAACTGAAACTCGACTACGCCTATTACTCGCCGGAAAGCCTCGTCATCAAGCGTAACGGCTGGCTCGAGCAGGAACTCGCGCCGCAGCACACCCAGGTCAAATGGGTGCTGAGCCTCGGCAGCAATCGCGCGCTCGAGTATCTGAACAGCGGCGCGATCGATATCGGTTCGACAGCAGGTCTGGCCGCCGTGCTCGCCAAAGCCAACGGCAATCCGATTCGCGCGGTGTACGTTTTCTCGCGCCCTGAATGGACCGCGCTCGTCGTGCGTAAAGACTCGCCGATCAAAACCCTCGCGGACCTGAAGGGCAAGAAGATCGCCGCGACCAAGGGCACGGATCCGTTCCTCTTCGCCTTGCGCGCGCTGCACAGCGCGGGCCTTTCGCGCGACGATGTGGAGATCGTCAATCTCCAGCATCCGGATGGGCGCACCGCGCTCGCCAACGGCCAGGTGGACGCCTGGGCCGGCCTCGATCCGCACATGGCCGCCGCCCAGATCGATGACGGCGCGAAGCTGCTGTATCGCAACGTCGACTTCAATACGTGGGGCCTGCTCGACGCTCGCGAGGATTTCATTCGCGACCATCCGGAGACGCTCGCGCAGGTGCTCAAGGTCTACGAAAAGGCACGCTTGTGGATCGCCGCGCATCCGGACGAAACCGCCAGGATCGTCGCGGAAGAATCGAAGCTGTCACTGCCGGTCGCGAAGCTGCAACTGAGCCGCAACGACTTCAGCCGTCCGCAGCCGGGCGCGCAGCAACTCGCCGCGCTCAAGGCCGCCGCACCGATTCTCCTGCAGGAGCAACTGGTGAAGCCGGGTACGGATCTGAATCAGGTAATCGACGCCTTGATCGACGTAAAGACAGCGCAGCCGGTTATCGCCGCGAACAGCGGCCAGTAAACGATCAATCCGTGCGACCCGCCTGCGCGATCAACCCGTGATAAATAAGCCGCCGCGCCCAGTGCCTGCGAACTATTCGACCGACTCCCATGGCTAACGACGAATCGCTCGCGCTTCATCACCAATCGCAGGCAACGGAGCAACGCGCGCCACGCCCGCGCGACCCGCTCAAACGCTGGCGCATTGCCGGATGGATCCTGCCGCTTGCCTTTCTTGCGGCGATCGAAGCGCTGGTGCGTGCGTCGGTATTGCCGGAACACCTGGTGCCGGCGCCGAGCACGATTGCCGGGACGCTGTGGCAACTGGGCGGCGAGCGCCTCGGCCGCCACATCGGTGCAAGCGCGATGCGGGTCCTCGCGGGCTTCGGCATCGGCTCTGCACTCGCCCTTCTGCTCGGTGCGGCAATGGGCTTGAGCCGCCGGCTCGACGCCCTGCTCGACCCGGCGTTTCAGGCGCTGCGGGCAATCCCCTCGCTCGCCTGGGTGCCGATACTGCTGCTGTGGATGGGCATTGACGAAGCGCCGAAGATCACACTCATCGCCATCGGTGCGTTTTTTCCGGTGCAATTGAGCGTTATGGCCGGCATTCGCGGCGTCGACCGAAAACTGATCGAACTCGGCGAAGTCAACCGCTTGAGCCGGCGGGCGCTATTCACACGCATCCTCTTGCCGGCGTCCTTGCCGCACATCTTCACCGGACTGCGCACCGGCCTGAGCCTCGCCTGGATGTTCATGGTCGCCGCCGAACTGATTGCCGCCACCCGCGGCCTCGGCTATCTGCTGAGCGACGGCCGGGAAACCGGCCGGCCCGACCTCGTGTTCGGCGCGATTCTGCTGCTCGCGCTGCTCGGCAAGCTCAGCGACAGCATCCTGAAAGCGGTCGAAGCGCACGTCCTGTCATGGCGCGATACCGCGGACGACCGCTCTTCTTCGCGAGGTGTGCGTTGAACGCCACAGCGCTTTTGAATCAGGCACCCCTGCTCCAGGTTCGCGCCGTCAGCAAGCGCTACGAAGCACGCGCGGTGCTCGAACGCGTGAGCTTCGAGATTGCACGTGGGGAGATCGTGAGTCTGGTGGGCCCGAGCGGATGCGGCAAGAGCACGCTGCTGCGCGTGCTGGCCGGTCTCGATCGCGATTTCGAGGGCGAGATTGTGCTCGACGGCGTGGAGCAGCACGGCCCGTCGCCGCGCCTCGGCGTGATCTTTCAGGAACCTCGCCTGCTGCCATGGCTGAGCGTGGCCGACAACGTCGCGTTTTCCGCCGGTCCACGGCAAGGCGGGAACCCGCGCGTGGCTCGACTGCTCGGCGAGGTCGGTCTGGCCGATACCGGCGCGGCGCTGCCCAAGCAGCTTTCGGGCGGCATGGCGCAACGGGTGGCGCTCGCGCGCGGCCTGTTCCCGCAGCCCGACCTGCTGCTGCTCGACGAACCGTTTAGCGCGGTGGACGCCATGACCCGCATGCGTCTGCAGGACCTGCTGTTATCGCTGACGCGCGCCCACGGCACCGCGGCGCTGATCGTCACGCACGATCTGGATGAGGCACTTTATCTGTCCGATCGCGTCCTGCTGCTCAACACGGCGGGCCCGCATGGCGCCGGGCGGCTGGTGCGCGACCTCGGCATTGCCGCGGTGCATCCGCGAGACCGGCGTGATAACGCGCTCGCCGGCGTGCGAAACGAATTGCTCGAGGGGATCGGCGCGGCGCGAAACGCCTACGCATAAACGGACATTCCCGCGTTGCGCGAATTTAAGCGAACGTAAGCGAATTCAGGCGAATCCGCATGACGAGCGCGAGCGAATCGCCCGCGCCCCGTCAAAACCCGCCGGTCCGCACACCTTGGCGCGTGCGGACCGTCTACTGCGCTACTGCTTCATACCGGCTTGATGTCTGCCGCCTGCTTGCCCTTCGGCCCCTGCTTGATTTCGAAGCTGACCTTCTGGTTTTCCTGCAGCGACTTGAAACCTTCGCTGCGAATTTCCGAGAAATGGGCAAACAGATCCTCGCCACCGTCGTCCGGTGTGATAAAGCCAAAGCCCTTCGCGTCATTGAACCACTTCACTGTACCGGTTGGCATGTCGATTCCTCGTTTGCACCTTGGTTGAACGGGTTGCATTCGCCGTCTTTTACCTGCTGCTTTCGATCGCTGCATCGAGTGCCGCTTTCTGCTCACTCGCCGCACCATTCCACGCTGCTGGCTCCCGCCGGTTCCTGCGACTGCTGCTTGACTTTACGCCTGTTTGCGAGGCAATGCTCAGGCAGGCGTTTGTCTGCTGCGGCAACCGGGCGAGCAAGGCCTGTGCCGCGCGCTCCCGGTGAGGGCGCCGCCGATGCAATCGCGCGCAATCAGATAAGATGTTTGCTATCGGCAGTCCAGCCTTGGCCGCGCAGGTTCAGCCCAGTACCCCGACCGCGCGGCCTGTCGTTTTCCCACTTACAGGAACCCAGCATGGCCACCTCGAGCTATACCGATACCCGTCTTCTGATTAACGGCGAGTGGTGCGACGCCGCCAGCGGCAAAACCCTCGACGTCATCAACCCTGCCACCGGCAAGGCCATCGGCAAGGTGGCCCACGCCGGCATCGCCGATCTCGACCGGGCGCTGGCCGCCGCGCAACGCGGCTTCGAAGCCTGGCGCAAGATCCCGGCCAACGAACGTGCCACTACCATGCGCAAAGCGGCCGCGCTGGTGCGCGAACGCGCTTCCGACATCGCCCGTCTGATGACCCAGGAACAGGGCAAGCCGTTCGCCGAGGCTCGCATCGAAGTGCTGTCCGCCGCGGACATCATCGAATGGTTCGCCGACGAAGGCCGCCGCGTCTACGGCCGGGTCGTGCCCTCGCGCAATCTGGCAGTGCAGCAGACCGTGCTCAAGGAGCCGATCGGTCCGGTAGCCGCGTTCACGCCGTGGAATTTCCCGGTCAATCAGGTCGTGCGCAAGCTGAGCGCGGCGCTCGCGTGCGGCTGCTCGTTCCTCGTCAAGGCGCCGGAAGAAACCCCGGCGTCGCCGGCGGCGCTACTGCAGGCGTTCGTTGAAGCCGGCGTGCCGGCCGGCACGGTCGGCCTCGTGTTCGGCGATCCGGCCGAGATTTCCAGCTACCTGATTCCGCACCCGGTGATCCGCAAGGTCACGTTCACGGGTTCGACCCCGGTCGGCAAGCAACTGGCCGCATTGGCGGGCGCTCACATGAAGCGCGCGACGATGGAACTGGGCGGTCACGCGCCCGTCATCGTGGCCGAAGATGCCGACGTAGCGCTGGCCGTCAGGGCCGCAGGGGGTGCGAAGTTCCGCAACGCCGGCCAGGTCTGCATTTCGCCGACCCGCTTTCTGGTGCACAACAGCATCCGCGAAGAATTCGCCGCGGCGCTCGTCAAACACGCTGAAAGCCTCAAGCTTGGCGACGGTCTGGCCGAAGGCACGACCCTCGGGCCGCTCGCCAATGCGCGCCGTCTCACCGCCATGAGCAAGGTGCTCGACGACGCGCGCAAGACCGGCGCCAAAGTCGAGACGGGCGGCGAACGCGTCGGCTCGGAGGGCAACTTCTTCGCGCCGACGGTGCTGACCAACGTATCGCTCGAATCGGACGTGTTCAACAACGAGCCGTTTGGCCCAATCGCCGCGATCCGCGGTTTCGACACACTCGAAGAAGCGATTGCCGAGTCGAATCGCCTGCCGTACGGCCTGGCCGGCTATGCGTTCACGAAGTCGTTCAGCAACGTGCACCTGCTGTCGCAACGGATGGAAGTCGGCATGTTGTGGATCAACCAGCCTGCTACGCCCTGGCCGGAAATGCCGTTTGGCGGCGTGAAGGATTCGGGCTACGGGTCGGAAGGCGGTCCGGAAGCGATGGAAGGCTATCTCGTCACCAAGTCCGTTTCGGTGACGGCGGCTTAAAACAGCGAAGGCCGCGAGGCCTCAGGGCGAGGTTGCCGACCTCGTCCGCCAGTCTGATCGTAGTGCCAGGTCCGCGAGCGTTCGTTCGCGGACTTTTTTCTTGCAACGAAATTCTGCCTGCTCATGAACGACTCCGCCCCGCACCTCATGCAACCCACGCTGACCGGACCAAGCGTCGAACTCCAGCCGCTTCAGCAGGAACACACGCAGGGTCTGCTCGACGCCGCCGCGGACGGCCAGTTGTGGAACATGAAGCTGACGGTCGTGCCGGGGCCGGAAACCGTCGGCAGCTACATTGCCACCGCACTCGATGGGCGCGCGGCTGGCACGGTGATGCCGTTTGTGATCGTCAAGCGCGATACCGGCGCGATTGTCGGCAGCACCCGCTTCTGGAAGATCGACCGCGTGAACCGGAAGCTGGAAATCGGGCACACGTGGTTGAGCGCCTCGATGCAGCGCTCGGTGGTGAATACCGAGGCGAAGTACCTGCTGCTGAGTCACGCGTTCGAAGCGATGCAATGCGTGCGCGTGCAGTTCACTACGGACGAACTCAACGAGAAATCACGGGCGGCGATTCTGCGGATCGGCGCGAAACAGGAAGGCGTTGTCCGGCACGAACGGATCATGCCGGATGGCCGCAAGCGCAACTCGGTGCGCTTTAGCATCATCGATGAGGAATGGGCGGAGGTGAAGGCCATGCTGGAGAAAAAGCTGGGGCGGTGAGTGAGAACCCGCCGCCCCGCGCCTTCAAACGTGCACGTCCCGCTCACCCAGCGGCTGCGGTGGCGTCGTCGCCGCCGCGAACTCCTCGCGCAACGCATCCCGCGCATGATGCCGGCGCACCCATAGCGCCGTCAGAATCGGCACGAGAATCGCCGTCACGAGACAAGCCGTCGCGACCATCGCCGTCGCTGCCGGCACCAACGGCTTGAAGCGCGGAATCATCTCGCCGATGATCGCGGGGTTCGCCACCGCGGCGCCCGCCGTCGACGAAGCCGCCAACCCCGCCGCCCCGTTTCCGCCCGCGATCCAGCGGTCCGCGAGGATCAGCGGAATTCCTGTCACGACGATCACTCCGAGACCCAGCACGATACCGGGCAAGCCGCTCGTGACGATCACGTTCAGGTCGATGCCGTTGCCGAGCGCGAAACCGAAAAACGGAATCAGCGGATGCACGCAGCGGCCAAAGAACTCGCGCAGGTCGCTGTCTATATTGCCGAGGGTGAAGCCGATCAGGAACGGCAGCACCGCGCCGACGAACAGCCGCGGCTCGAAGAACGCGACACCGGTCGCGCCGAGAATGATCATGCTGATGAGCGGCCCCGACTCGATCGACATTAGCACGAACGCCCCTGCCTCCTCCTTGCTGCCGTATTGCTGCATCACCGCCGCGTAGAGGCCGCCGTTGGTCATGTCCATCGACGTCGTGATCGCGAGCACCGAGAGGCCGGCGAACAGGCCGGCCTTGACGCCGTCAATCGGAATGAAGTGCGAAGCAACGATCGTGGCAATCCACGCCACCACCATTTTGGTCACGAGCAGCGTGCCCGACTTGCGCAACACGACGCCCGTCGCCCGCAGGTCGATGGTCGCACCCATGCAGAAGAACCACACCGCCAGAATCGGCACGGTGCCGCTAATCAAGCCATTCGTGAACGACCCGAGGTATTTCCCCGCGCCCGGTGCAAACGTATGAACACAGGCGCCGAGCAGCAATGGCACCAGCATCAGGCCGCCTGGAATGCGGTCGATGGCCTTCTTGAGCTTCATGCCTCCTCCATGGACTTTGCGTCCAGTTATCGGGTGGATCACCCGGGGTGATGTCCCGTTCTTGCGCCGGGCGACTCCCTTTCGGCGCAATATAGCACCGCAATAGGAACAACGTTCCGATTTTGATGGGCTTCGCGCTCATCGTTTACCCGCTGTTAGCCTGAAAGCCTTGCTACTCTTGATGCGGCGTTGCAATATTTTCGGACCAGTGTTCCATAATTTAAAATCTGCGCTACAGTCGAGCACAGACCGGCGCCGCAATACGGCCTGCCAGGGCGCCCAATCCGATCGGAGAACACAACAATGGAAGTGAGACAGAGCATCAATAGCGAGTACGCGAAGACGCTGGATACCGCGGGATTGCGCAAGCAGTTTCTCGTCGAGCAGGTGTTCGAACGCGACGCGCTGCAACTCACCTACAGTCACATCGACCGCATCATCGTCGGCGGCGTGTGGCCGGCCTCGCGCGCGGTCGAACTGGCCGCCTCGCTTGGCAAGGCAATCGGCGTCAACTATCTGCTGGAGCGCCGCGAACTCGGCGCGATCAACATCGGCGGCGATGGCTGGGTCGACGTGAACGGCACGCGCCACACGGTGCGCAATGAAGAAGCCATCTACATCGGCAAGGGCGCGCAGGCCGTTGCATTCGGCAGCGACGATGCGGCCCGCCCCGCGAAGTTCTACCTGAACTGCGCGCCCGCGCACGAGTCGTATCCCACCCGCACGATCTCACTCGCGCAGGCCTCGCCCGAAACGCTCGGCGCGCCCGAAACAAGCAACCGCCGCACCATCTACAAGTTCATCGTCCCCGAGGTATTGCCGACCTGCCAACTCTCGATGGGCATGACCAAACTCGAGCCGGGCAACCTCTGGAACACGATGCCGTGCCACACGCACGAGCGCCGCATGGAGGTGTATTTCTATTTCAACATCGCCGACGACGCAGCCGTTTTCCACATGATGGGCGAGCCGAGCGAGACACGGCACATTCTCGTGCACAACGAACAGGCCGTGATCTCGCCGAGCTGGTCGATTCACTCGGGCGTCGGCACGCGCGCGTACACCTTCATCTGGGGCATGGTCGGCGAAAATCAGGTGTTCAGCGATATGGATCACCTCGCCGTGCGCGATCTGCGTTGATGCGCGGCATGCTGGCCACGCCGGATACGACCGGCAGGAAAGGCACCCTCGGCACCCTCAGCACCATAGGAGCCCACGCACAGTGAACACCTTCGATCTGACCGGCAAGGTCGCTATCGTCACCGGCAGCAATGCGGGCCTCGGTGCCGGCATGGCCGTCGCGCTCGCCACGGCCGGCTGCGATATCGTCGGCGTGAGCCGCGCGGACGCCGGCGCCACGCCCGCCCATGTCAAGGCGGCCGGCCGCCGCTTCGCGGATGTGCGCGCCGACCTCGCGTCGATCGCCCCGGTCGAGGACATCGTGCGCGCCGCCGTCGAAGCATTTGGCCGCGTCGACGTGCTCGTGAACAACGCGGGCATCATCCGCCGCGAAGACGCACTCGACTTCAGCGAGGCCGACTGGGACGCCGTCATGGACGTCAACCTGAAGAGCGTGTTCTTTCTTTCGCAGGCCGTGGCGCGGCAGTTCGTGCAGCAGCAAAGCGGCGGCAAGATCATCAACGTCGCGTCGATGCTGTCGTTCCAGGGCGGCATACGCGTGGCGTCCTACACGGCGTCGAAAAGCGGCGTGCTCGGTCTCACGCGGTTGCTCGCGAATGAATGGGCCGCGCACGGCATCAACGTGAACGCGATCGCTCCAGGCTATATGGCGACCGCGAACACAGCAGCGCTGCGCGGCGACACGCAGCGTAACGAAGAAATTCTCAGCCGCGTGCCGGCAGGCCGCTGGGGTACGCCGGAAGATCTCGCGGGACCGGTTGTATTCCTCGCTTCGTCGGCATCGGACTATGTGCATGGGCATACGCTTGCCGTAGACGGCGGCTGGCTTGCGCGCTAGCGTGACAGCAGCACGGGTCGATGACGGGTTGCACGGATCGCCGGACACGGTATCCTCTCGACGCCGACGAACGCTCGGTCAGGGCCATGAGCGATTCTTGATCGGGTTGGCATCAACAGGGGAAGGATGGAAATGGCAGCAATGGGCAAACAGCGCAGAGGCGACGACAGCACCTACGCGCAAGATGCGGACAGCGCGGGTGGCGCGGGCGGCCCGATCAACGACAAGGGCGAGTCGGCGTCGTCGATCGGCAGGGTCTTTGCGATTCTCGGCGCGATCGGCGACAGCGGGCAGATCGGCATCAGCGAATTGTCGCAGCGGCTCGATCTGTCGAAGACCACCGTGCACCGCGTAATTCAGACGCTGAAGGCGCTGGGCTACGTGACCCAGGAAGTCGAAACCGAGCGTTACCGGCTAACCATCCGCCTGTTCGAACTCGGCGCGAAAGCGCTGGAGAGCGTCGACCTGGTGCGCGAGGCCGATATCGAGATGCGCCATATCGGCCAGGTCACGCGCGAGGCCGTCCACCTCGGCGCGTTCGATGAAGACGCCATCATTTACATCCACAAGATCGACGCCGACTACGGGCTGCGCATGCAGTCGCGAATCGGCCGCCGCAATCCGCTGCACAGTACGGCAATCGGCAAGGTGCTGCTTGCGTGGATGCCACCGGCCGAAGCACGCGAAGTCCTCTCGCACGTGGAATTCCGCAAGTCGACGCAAAAGACGCTCGCCTGCGCCGACGCCGTGCTCAGCATCCTGCCGCGGGTGCGTGAGCAAGGCTATGGCGAGGACAACGAGGAGCAGGAAGAAGGCCTGCAATGTCTCGCAGTGCCGGTGTTCGACCGCTTTGGCCGTGTGATCGCCGGCCTGTCGATTTCATTTCCGACCATGCGCTGCGGCGCCGACACGAAATCGCACTACGTCGCCCTGCTTAAGCAATCAGGGCTCGCGATCTCGGCGCGGCTTGGCTATCGCGAGGCGGCGACAGACGAGCAAGCCGCTATCGAAGGCTTGAGCTAAAGCCGCGAAACGCCTCGCGAGTTCAAGCGGCCTTCGCCGCCGGATTCGGCTCGACGCTGCGCGTAAAACTGCGGCGCCCGTCGACACTGACCGGCACGTCCCCCTTCAGCGTCACGCGACGCACCACGCGGTGAGCATCGCCGTAGTCGTTGACGGCGTAGTGCTGGGTCGCGCGGTTGTCCCAGATCGCGACGTCGCCCGCCTGCCAGCGCCAGCGCACAATGTTCTCGAGTAGCGTCACGTAGGCTTGCAGCAGTTCCAGCACATGCGCCGACGCACTGGGCGTGAGGCCGACGAAATTCTTCACGAAATGGCCGAGTATCAGCGTCTTTTCGCCGGTTTCCGGATGGACACGCACGACCGGATGCTCGGTTTCGTAGCGCGTCGACACGAATACTTCGCGATAGCGTTTAAGCGCTTCGGCATCCCGGCCGCGCTCTCCGACGTTGCCATAGCTCGCGTAGTCGTATTCATTGCTGTGCACCGCCCACAGTTGCTCGGCGAGCGCCTTGAGCGGCGGCGGCAGATCGTCGTACGCGGTGGCGGTGTTGGCCCAGACGGTGTCGCCACCCACCTCCGGAATCGTCACGCCGCGCAGGATCGACGCCTGCGGATAGGCATCGACGAACGTCACGTCCGTGTGCCATGAATTCGCGCGGCCGCCGCGATGTGAATCGAGTTCGAGCAGGTGGTCGGTGCCCTCCACTACCGGCACCGTGGGATGCGAAACCGGCTCGCCGAGCAGCCTCGCGAAGGCTTCCTGATCGCTGTCCTGCAAGTGCGCCTGGCCGCGAAAAAAGATCACCTTGTGGCGCAGCAGTGCGGCGCGAATCGCTTCGACGGTTGCCGGTTCGAGTTGGCCCGACAGGCGCACGCCGCGAATTTCCGCGCCAATGCGGCCGGTGACAGGTTGAATGTCCAATGCGTTGGACGTCGCGAGACTGAGATTCGACATGCGAGGCAACTCCTGGGTTCAAGGACGATGCCTCGATCTAACCAGTGTTAACGGCGCACGTAAAACACTTGTTTTTTCTGTGCTTATCACGCATTCGGGCATGACGATCGCACGCGATGCGATGACGTCAGAATCGCCACAATCGCGGCACAATCACGGCAGCATGCGCTGCAACGTCTGATCCTTGAGCACCAGGCGATGAAACAGCGCTGCCGCGATATGCAGCGCGATCAGCGCGAACAACACCCAGGCCAGATAGCCATGGATATCGCCCATTTCATGTCCCACTGACGACCCGACCGGCGCGATGTCCGGGTACGGCAACACACCGAGCAGCTTGACGGACCATCCGCGCGAAGACGCATTGGCCCATCCCAGCACGGGCACAACCACGAGCGCGAGATAAAGAAGACCGTGCGTGATGTTTGAAACGATACGGAAAAAAGGCGAAAGCGATGCGGGTGCTGGCGTGTGCGTAAGACGCCAGACGATTCTCACCAGCACCGCTGCAATCAGCGTTGCACCCACACCGAGGTGCCACGCGATCAGGCCGTCGGGCCGCGTGCCTTTATGGATATCCGGCATGGTCCAACCGATCACGAACTGCGCTGCAATCAGTAAGACCACCAGCCAGTGAAGAAACCTGGCCACGCCGTCATAGCCTGATGCGTAACGCGAGAAACTGGCCGGGTCCGATCGCATGGTCATGAAAATGATTTAGCCGCAGTGAAGCGATTGAATGGGGAGCGCATTTGTGCCGGGTGCGTGCTTATTCCGCACTTGTCCCGCATTGTATTCCGAGCGTACTCACGCGGGATGCTACGGATGAAACCTTAAGAGAAACTGATGTCGCGATCCATCGCGAGTCTGCAACTGAATGTATCCGTTCAGCATACGCGCAAGGATTAGCCGCGTCCCGCCTGTCCCGATTGTTCGTACCCGTATGAGGCGACCCGCTCGAGCCCGCAGGATGCGCGCGGCTTCGACATTTTCCATAGCGCGCTCAACGGGTTGGCCGCGAATGTCTCGCCATCTGAACGGCCAATCGCCGCGTCACGCCCGATCTCCCGTCCTTGTGCTGAACGCCGTCGACATGCGCAAAAATCGACACGTCCTGTTACACACGAACACACCGGTAATCCCACCGCTCAGTAGAGTTCGATCACACGTAAAGGGAGAGCATCGTCATGAAACGAATTTTCGCGCTGGTCCTGCTGGCTGTCACGCTGGGGAGTGCATTGGGCGGCTGCATCGTCGTCCCCGGAGGCGGTTATCACGATCATGACCACTATCGCGACCATTACTAAACGTCCTAAGCACTCCAGGCGCCGCTGGCATGGCGCACTCCACACTCAATCGTAAAAACCGAGAATAAAACATGAGCAATTCACGAAGCCGCTGGCTGTCGATGGCTGTCGTTGCAGGTCTGGGGATCGGCGCATCTTCTGTCGCGCTGGCGCACGTCGACGTGGGCGTGAACATCGGTATTCCGGGTGTGGCCTATGCACCCGAGCCGGTCTACGCCCCGCCGCCCGTCTACGCACCCGCGCCGCCGGTGGTCGTGGTGAGCCCCGGCTGGTACGGCGAACGTTATTACGACGGCCATCGCTACTGGGAACGGCGCGAGTGGGAAGAGCGCCATCACGAGCGCGAATGGCACGACGCGCGCGGCTATCGTGAAGGCCCGCACGGCGATTGGCACGGTCATGGCGGCGACCACGACGATTGGCACGGCCATGGCGACGATCACGGCCGGGGCAATCACTAAGGCAGGGGCCACAGCGGCGTCGCTGACGCGGTTGGCCCACGCCGGCATTCGCGCCCCATCTTTTGCAGGAGCGAAGACTTGCAACGCAACGATCCGAGGCGTGTAACCGCACACATCGACGGCGCCGTCATTTCCGCCGAATACAGCGAACAGACCGGTCAATTGTGTTTGCGTCAGGACGGCGTCGTGCTTCGCGAATGGTTTCCACCTCACTCGTGGATCGCGATTGCATCAGTGGCCGGCGCGCGCCACTGGGGCACGCGGCCCACTGACGACGACCTTCTGGCGTTACTACGCAATGAAATGACCTTGCTGCGCGCGCAATAGGCCCCAATGAGCGCAATGAGCACGCGATGCTCAGGCGTAAAAAAAACGGTCATCGAATGTGTTTCGATGACCGTTTTTCTGGTCGACATCGCGGATGTTGAATGCGTCCAGCAACGCAGCGATAAATCCGGTGTTTCGTCGTTCCCTGCGTTATTCCTTCGTTATTCCCTTAGCGCGCGTTATAAACCGGCGGCGAATAGGAACTGACCGTCGTATCGTTGCCGCGACCGGCTTGCCATGTGCCGTGGCTGCCCGAACCGTAGCCACTGGTATCGGCCTGACGAGCGCCTTGCTGTGCGGAAACCTGCGCTTGCGCGCCCTGCTCGTTTTGCGGGACCGGCTGATTCGATTGCGCGAACGAAGCGATCGGGGCACCGAGAACAACAGCGAAAGCAACAGCCTTGATGAGCGATTTCATGAAACCACCTCCATAGATTGACTTGCACGCGCTGCAGACATGATGTGTGGTGCAGCGGATGAAGCAAGTCTAGGAGGGGATCAGGCGCGGATAAATCCCCCAATCCTGAATTCACTGTTGCTTTTGACACTACAATGGCAGAAGCCCGCCCATCAAGGGTTTGCCGGGCTTTTTCCGCGCGGCGAAACGCCTCTGACCGAAAAAAAACCGGCCCCTGTTCTATAAACGCTGGCTATCAATTCGTGCTACACCACCGCGACGCCCACGTAATTCTCCGCCATCGCGGTCGCCGCCGCGCGCGACGTGGTCACGTATTCGAGTTCGGCCACCTGCAACTGCTGTTCGAACGGCGACGCGCCTTCAATGCGGTGCATCATGCTCGTCATCCAGTACGAGAAATGCTCAGCGCGCCAGATCCGCTTGAGCGCGGTTGCGCTGTAACCATCCAGCAGATCGGTGCGATTTTCAACGTAGAACGCGTTCAGCGCCTCGGTCAATACACGCACGTCGGCGACAGCGAGGTTCATGCCCTTCGCGCCGGTAGGCGGCACGATATGCGCGGCGTCGCCGGCGAGAAAGAGCCGGCCATGCTGCATCGTGGCCGAGACGAAACTGCGCATGCCGACAATGTTCTTCTGAAAAATCTTGCCATCCACGATTTTCTGGCCATCGTGTGAATCGACGCGTGCGTGCAGTTCGGCCCAGATGCGGTCGTCGGACCAGTTGTCGACAGAGTCCTTAGGATCACACTGGAAATACATGCGCTGCACGTTCTGCGAGCGTGTGCTGATCAGCGCAAAACCGCGCTCGTGGCGCGCATAGATCAGCTCATCTGACGACGGCGGCCCTTCGCACAGAATGCCGAACCAGCCAAACGGGTACACGCGTTCGAAATCTTTGCGCAAGGCCTGCGGAATCGATGTACGCGATATCCCTTGCGAGCCGTCGCAACCGATCACAAAGTCGCATTGCAGTTCGCATGCCTCGCCTTCGTGGTGATAGCGAATCGAAGGCGTGTCGGTATCGATGCCGTGCAGCGAGGTATCCGTCACCCCGAAGCGCAAAGCGCCGTCGGCAGCCATGCGCGCGGCGACCAGGTCCTTGATGACCTCGTGCTGCGCGTAGACCGTAATCGAATGGCCGGTGAGTCCGGTCAGATCGATGCGGCGGCGCTTGCCTTCGAAAGCCAGTTCGAAGCCGTGATGCAACGCGCCCTCGGCCTTCATGCGCGCGCCGACGCCGGCTGCGGTGAGCAGGTCCATCGTGCCCTGTTCGAGCACACCGGCGCGGATGGTGGATTCGATCTGTTCGCGGGTACGCGATTCGAGCACGACGGAGTCGATGCCGCGCAAATGAAGAATGTGGGAAAGAAGCAGGCCCGCAGGCCCGGCGCCGATGATGCCAACTTGGGTGCGCATGAGTTGTCTCCTGAATGCGGCGATTGATTTGCACGCAGTTTGACAATCATGCGCTGTATCGCGCAACGCGATATGGCGGATATGCGTTATCTAGTTTTGAGATATTGAACGCATCGGTTTGGGCCGTCCTATGGCGCGCTAATGCGCTCGGGCGCTGTCCAGACGGCGATCGCGCCTGGCCGGCTGAGCGACGACCAGGCACATGGTTTTGCGAGGCATTGAGGTAAACCCCGATCCGTTCCTGCGCCCCTTGCAACGTCGGCTTACGCGAGGAAAAATCGGTACGCCGGATTCTGCGTCTCTTCCCAGTTCGGATAACCCAGCGTCGCGAGAAAGCGGTCGAACTCGCGGTTCTCGCTCTCCGGCACCTGGATGCCGACCAGGATCGAACTGTAGTCCGCGCCCTGATTACGGTAGTGGAACAGGCTGATATTCCAGTTCGGCGCCATCGACGACAGGAACTTCATCAGCGCACCCGGCCGCTCCGGAAACTCGAAGCGGAACAGGCGTTCGTCATGCGCAAGCGGCGAGCGGCCGCCGACCATGTAGCGGATGTGCTGCTTGGACAGTTCGTCGAAAGTCAGATCGACGGTGGCGAAACCATGCGCTTCGAACGCGCCGGCGATCTGCGCCGACTCGCTACGGTTGCGGATCTGCACGCCGACAAAGATATGGGCGGAGTTGGCATCCG